>CEAF01062912.1_pt1 | contig 202638 bp, 267 predicted proteins | sample 557431 | NCBI WGS metagenome assembly CEAF01 (sample SAMEA3182068, study PRJEB8094) | gut metagenome | biome: human; feature: gut; material: Stool; isolation source: human stools | place: Canada | collected 2013-11-18 | reverse complement strand
GATCCACGACTTGTGCCTGAATGGTTCTCTTTTTTGATAATGATTTAAGGTAATTCCTGTCTTCATCTGACAGAGGAAGATATGTTTTTCTCATAGCGATCATCCTTTCTTTGATAACACTATTTTACCATACATTATCCTCAAAATATATAGTAGAGATTTAATTTATTCTCTACTAGTTCTATTGGCAATCAAATAAAATGGAAGCACGGAAGTAAATTTATCAAGTTAAATGCTCAAGGGTATGAAGATATAGCAGAGGTAATGGTATCGAACTTATTATACTTTACTAATTTACAAAAACATGAGTTTGTGATGTATTATTCTTGTGTTAAGGTAATCGGGAAATCATACAGAGGTTATGATTTAGAAGATGAATATGGAAACAGAGTAATTGAAACAGGATACGATAGTATTGGGTGAATATTAGGAGGGCAATATGATTTATAACGTAACCTTACATAAGAAAGATTATCCGACAATCCCTTATAGCTTAGGTATTATGGCTGATACAACAGAAAGTGCAAAAGAACAAGCAAAACAGATCGTAGCAGAAAAAGCTTATTGGGATAATGCTGTACTTACAATGGCAGATAAGTTAAACACATTGATTATCGATGAAATTACGACCCTGAGTAATTAATTTTACAAATGCAAAAAAATCACTTGACATAGTAGTAAAAAACTACTATATTATAGATAAAAGATAGTAGCAAAAAACTACCATGTTAGGGAGGATAAAGAAATGGAACGAAATGCTGCGGGACTTACCGAGGCAGAATTCTTGGCAAATTATAATCCGGGAGATTATGAGAGACCATCTGTAACAGTAGATATGATGGTGCTTCGTGTAAAACAGGATTTTAGTTGTTTGCAGATATTACTAATCAAGAGAAAAGACCATCCATTTATCAACTGTTTTGCTCTGCCAGGGGGATTCATCAATATGCGGGAGTCGGCATATGAGGCTGCTTGTCGAGAACTGCAGGAGGAGACAGGTCTTACCAATATCTATTTAGAACAGATTTATACAATGAGTAAACCGGATAGAGATCCCAGAATGCGGGTAATCGACATTGCTTATGCTGCTTTGTTACCATTTGGATATCAGGCAAATGTAAAAGCTGGAGATGATGCAAAGGATGCACTTTGGTTTGATATTGATATTTCAGATGATTATTTGAGATTTCATAATGAAGAAAAAAATATTCATATAAAATATCAGTTAGAAACAAAGACTTTTAAAAATGGAATACTAACGATTGAAAACAAAATTCCTGTGCAGGATGGAGATGTACTGGCATTTGACCATGCAGATATCATTTTAGAAGAGTTGGTACGGCTGAAAAATAAAGTCATGTACACCGATATTGCTTTTAATCTGGTACCCCAAAAATTCACTTTGCCCGACTTGCAAAGAGTATATGAGATTTTATCACAAAAATCTTTATATAAATCAAATTTTAGGGATTTCGTGCAGGAAAAAATAGAAGCGCTGGATATCACAGCAAAACCGTTTACAAGTTCAAGATCATCCAAAGTTTATCAATATAAACAAAGAGGGTAAATTATGAAATATGGAGTAATCATTACCAGAGCACAGCCATTACATATTGGCCATGTAAAAGTAATTAAAAAAGCCTTGGAAGAAAATGACAGAGTATTATTGATCATTGGAAGTGCTGATAAATCTATGACAGAAAGAAATCCTTTTTCTATCAATCAAAGATGGCAACAATATCTTCAAATGCTTTGTTATTACAAATGGAATTTCGACCAAATAAAAGCAATAAAACTACCGGATTGGAGTGCTGATAAGAATATTCCATATGATAGTAATGTAGGTAGTGATAATCAAAATTATAAAACAGTAGCAAAAGAGTGGGGATTATATCTTTATTATAATATTGTAGGAGCCATTGGACAAAAGGACTTTACATTATATTATAATGATGACCCGGCGATTATTAAAGAATGGTTCCCCGACTATATCTGGGATCGAATTACTTTAAAGTCAATGGAAAGAGATGATATTTCTTCCAGTAAGGTAAGAACAGCAATAGTAACCGACAATATAACCTATCTAAAAGAAACCGTACCATATTTAAGTAGTTCTGATATAAATAGCTGTCGTAGGCTTTTACAAACAATACAAAAAGAGAGGAAATAACTTATGAGTATGAAAGTTTTGATGGTAATTGATGCACAGAATGATTTTATTACAGGAGCTTTAGGTAATAAGGAATGCGAAGCTGCGGTACCAAAGATTGTAGAAATGATTAATAGTAAGAAATATGATGAGATTATTCTTACGATGGATTCCCATGATGAGAATTATATGGAAACCAAAGAAGGCAAAAATTTACCGGTACCACACTGTATCGTACCTACTGGTGTTTGGGCACCTACGGACGGCTGGATGATTCATCCTGACGTTTATGCCGCCATTAAAAGAAATTATGATCCGGATAAAATAGAAGTCTTTAAAAAGCCCACTTTTGGTGCTATTTCTATAATTCCCAAGTATCAGAAACTTTGGGAGGCATATGGACCGAATTTGGAAATTGATTTCGTTGGCTTCTGCACGGGCATCTGCGTATTGAGTAACGTAGCAATCGCAAAGGCAACCTTACCGGAAGCAAATATCTGCGTTATTGAGGATGCATGTGCATGTGTAACACCCAAGACTCATAAGACAGCAATCGAAGCGATGAAACTGATTCAGATAGATATGTTGCAGACAAAGGATCTGTAAGAGGAGGAGAAAAATGAGATTACCGCAGATTATTACCAGCTTACTGGAGATAGACGCTTATAAATTTTCTATGGGGCAGACGATTTTCCACCAGTTTAGTTCCTATAAAACTACATGGACGTTTAAATGTAGAAACAAAGATGTACTTTTTACTCCTGTTATGGTAGAGGAAATTAAAGAGCAGATCAAAGCCTATTGTGAATTACGATTTACAGAAGATGAACTGTTTTATCTGGAAAATATCAAATGGATTAAGGGATCTTATGTGGATTTCTTAAGACTGTGGCAGCCCAGATATGAGGATTTTACGATTACAACCGATGCGGAATGTGGATTATCCATTGAAGCTGCTGGCACTTGGTTAAATACTTCCATGTATGAGATTCCTACACTGGCGATTGTAAATGAAGTATTTTTCCGTATGAATTACGATTATGATACACTGTATACTTCCTTCCATAAGAGACTGATGGATAAGGTACAAAAGCTTACAGATGGTACTTATGAACTCGGTAATTTCAGTGAATTTGGATTAAGACGTAGATTATCAGCAGAGGCACAAGAGTTGGCAGTTAAAACACTGGCGGATGCAAAGATTCCTGCACCAACTAAATTTGTAGGAACTTCTAATGTATATCTGGCAAAGAAGTATAATCTTACACCAGTAGGTACAATGGCTCACGAATGGATCATGTGTACCGGACAGGGAAATCACAAGCATAACCCTGCATATTCTAACTGGTATGCATTGGATGCCTGGGTAAAGGAATACGGTGTTTTAAATGGCATCGCCCTGACAGATACCATCACAACAGATTGTTTCTTACGAGATTTCCAGCTTACATATGCAACCTTATTTTCCGGCGTAAGACATGATAGTGGAGACCCTTATGAATGGGGAGAAAAGATGCTTGCGCATTACAAAGATCTGGGTATCAATCCAAAAACAAAGACATTATTATTCAGTGATAGTCTGAATTTCGAAAAAGCAGACAAACTTTATAGATATTTTAACGAAAAGGCAAATGTAGCATTTGGTATTGGTACTTATATCAGTAATGACACCGATGTGCCTGCGCTAAATATTGTAATGAAAACGACAAAATGTAATGGCATGGATGTAGCAAAAATCTCCGATGCTCCGGGTAAGGGCATGTGTAAGAATGCGGATTATGTAGACTATTTAAACAGATGTATTACATGGAGACTGGAAAACGACAGATAAAAACGCATGATAAAAGGCGCCCTGGCAGGTAAGAAACAGAACTGATTCTGTATAACGAAAAAGAGCTAGGACGTCTATGGGAGGAAACTATGAATAGTAAACCAAATCTTGGATATGGATTTTATAAGGTAGCAGCAGTTACATTTCCTATTGTTTTGGGAGATGTTTTTGAAAATGCAAGACGTATCTGCGACTATATTAAAAAAGCGGAGAAAGAACATGTACAACTCTTGGTGTTTCCGGAATTAAGCTTAACGGGATATACCTGTGGCGATATGTTCCTCAGAAAGGAATTATCAGAACAAACAGAATATGCCTTACGAGATATAAAAACTGCAACAAGTGGAAACCGTGTCTTAGTCTGCGTGGGAATGCCTGTGGAAGATCATGGAAAATTATTTAACTGCGCAGTATATATACAGAGTGGTGAAATTAAAGGTGTTGTACCAAAAACATATATTCCAAATTATGGAGAGTTTTATGAAAAGCGATGGTTTGTATCTGCTACCTGCCGTACATCGAATACGATTTGCCTGCTAGGGGATACAGTTCCTTTTTCTGAAAAGTTATTATTAAAAGGGGAAAGCGATGTAGTGATTGCAACCGAAATTTGTGAAGATTTATGGGTGGATAGTCCGCCAAGTGGATTGTTAAGCAGAGCTGGGGCAACCATTATCGTGAATCCTTCCGCAAGTAATGATCTCATTGGAAAAAGAAAATACCGTAGAGATTTGGTAAAAATGCAGTCTGGCAGATGTCGTGCAGGATATGTGTATGCATCCAGTGGCGCAGGAGAGAGTTCTACAGATTTGGTATTTTCCGGGCATTGTATAATTGCAGAAAATGGAAAAATTTTAGCAGAAACCACAGATATTATGCGGGATGAAGCTATGATTGTGAACGTCATTGATATTGAGAAATGTGTAAATGACAGACGTAAATACAATAGTGATGTCTGGGTAAATGTACCTGATATTGTATCAAATCGAATCTTTGTGTCAGGATTTCCATATGATTTGCCGGATAAAGTAGAACCTTATCCTTTTGTACCGAAGAATAAAGAGGAACGAAAACAGCGTTGTGCGGAAATCTTAATTTTACAGGCAAAAGGGCTGATACAGAGAATAAAAGCAACAGGATTAGATAATGCAGTCATCGGTATTTCCGGTGGATTAGATTCTACTTTGGCATTACTTGTTACCTGTATTGCTTTTGATGCACTTGGAATTTCCAGAAAACATATCTATACTTTTACAATGCCTGGATTTGGCACCACAAATAAGACAAAAGGATTAGCAGAAGAGTTAATGGAACATTTAGGTACTACCTATGCATCCATTGATATCAAAGCTGCTTGCACACAACATTTAAAAGATATTGGGCATCCTTTAAACGTATATGATATTACTTATGAAAATGTGCAGGCAAGAGAACGTACACAGATTTTATTTGATAAGGCAAACATGTTAAATGCTTTAGTAATTGGCACTGGCGATTTATCAGAATTAGCACTCGGATGGTGCACTTATAATGGTGACCATATGAGTAATTATGCTGTAAATGTTGGTGTACCTAAGACTCTGGTAAAATATCTGGTAGATGCTTATGCAGACATCTATGCAGAAGATAATGGTACAAGATCTACAAAAGGTGTTTTAAAGGATATTGTGGATTTGCCGATTTCTCCGGAATTACTGCCTACAGACAAAAAGGGGAATATGGTACAGAAAACAGAAGAGAGTATTGGAAAATATGACTTGCATGATTTCTTCTTATATCACTATTTGAGAAATGGGTTTGGAAAAGAAAAGATTTTAGAACTTGCTAAAATTGCATTTCCAAAAGTAAAAGATGAAGAAATCAGTAAGACATTAGATATTTTCTATCATAGGTTCCGGACACAGCAATTTAAACGTTCTTGTATTCCGGACGGACCGAAAGTAGGTAGTGTAGCATTATCTCCGAGAGGGGATTTAAGATTACCAAGTGATTTAATGAAAATGTATTAAAATAAGACAGACAGGGTAAAATCCTGTCTGTTTTTTTATAAAAATCAAGAATTTTTTGACATATATAATTAGAGTAATTATTTTTATCATATGAAAAGAGGAGAACATAAAATGATTGAAAAGACAAAAGTATTTGAAAAACACAGCGAAAATGAAAAGGATATTATCACACAGGTAGTGAATGGACTTACTGGCACAGACGCAGGAGTAGATTTCCACAAGAATCTGGTGAATGATACCGAAGAGGAAGCTATGGCACTCTGCGCAAAATTATATGGTGGAACTCCCATTGCTGTAAAGATTAAGAGACCTATCATTGCAGAAACAGGAAAGTTAAAGCAGGCAAGAAAGAATCTGGAATCCGTAATTGCAAAGAAAGAAGAGCAGAACAGTAAATCTTATCTGGAAGGCAGAAAGACTGCGGTTTGCACCTGTGAAAATTGTAAGAGTAAGCTGGTAATTGCGAAGTATCTGGAAATTGCAAAGAAAAAGGTTGGTGTCGTAGAAGGATTTGATATTAACCGCTGCCCTGTTTGCGAGGAAGATATGCGTCCACAGAGTATTAAGGATAAGATTGCAAAGTATGATACAGAGATTGCAACTTGCAGAGAAAAGGTAGAAACCATTGAAAAAGAGCTGTTTGACAGAGCTGTAAATGCAAAGAACTGCCCGACTGCATGGTTTGTTTATTGGCAGGAAGCAGAAAATGAGGAAAATACAGAAGAATAAATAGAAAAAGGACTCTGAAAAGGAGTATTTTTTTATATGCAAAAACAGCCTACTTTTTCAATTTTTTTTGACATATAGAAATAAAGGTTTACATATTAAAAAAATAGAAAAGGCGGCTAATAAAATATGAAAAATTTAGGATTAACGGAAGAAAGATATCAGCAACTAATGTCAGTATTCGGAGACGAAGAAACAGTAAAAGAAGTTATCAAAGACTGGACAATCGAAACTTGTAATAAAGGATATACTATTTTTAACTCTAATGGCACAGGAATGCTCGAAGTATGTAGGATTGATGCACTAGAAGTATTTGAAAATGATGATGCTGCTGTTGCACAAGCGATAAAGGATGGCATAAAATTCATTCCCGTTGAGGAATTACCTGAGAACTTTGATAGACGTTATCTTGGTTGGATTGATACGCCAGAAAATAGAAAGCATATTGAAGAATATTGTGCAGAAATGGATGATAGCAGAGATCGATAAATATTTAAGGAGAGTACCCCATGCAAAGAAAGATATTACAGTTTGATCATCATAATATTGTTTGCCAAATGGAAATATACAGGACATATACCTTTTATGGAGATTATGAGATTACACAGGATTCTTTGCCTATATTTAAAAATTTGCAGATGTCTGTGGAAATACATGATTTACACCCTGAATATAAAACAAAATGGGATGAGAAAAAATATAATCCGGAAAATTTGATCGATAAATATATTATGAAAGAAATCAAACATAGTAATATGGATAATTTTGATGTCACATTTATAGAACCGGAATTACAGGCTTTTATCGACAAATATAAAAATGATTATGTGAAAGTAATGAATGTGTAAAGGAGTATAATATTGCCTTTTTGTTACAGTTTATAGAAAATGACACTTTATTATATGGTAGTAAAAAGGATATTGCAGAGATAAGAGACAAAATTTCAAAGGATATGGAGCGATAAACTATGGGGGAATTTGTGATTTCCAAAGATGGACAAAATTATTTACCACAAGATAAAGAATATATCAAAATATCAGATTGGTTATCTGAAGATTATGGATTCTGCCACGATGGTTTCAAATTAGGTGAAGAAGAAAGAGAACAGGAAATTCAGGAAGAAAAAGAATAATAAAATTATGACATATCAATTAAGTAATCCAGATATTGAAACAATTATAAACTATTGTAATAATCTTAAAGCAAATGATGATATAGAAATTTTTGATTTTGGAGTAAATGGAGATTTAGTTTTACATATTTGCAAAGACGAGGGCTTTAATTCTGGAATAGCAGAATATAATCCAGTAACGATTCATGTCGCACAAAATGGAGAATGGATTTATGATTCCGTAAGAATACTCTACCCAGATACTCGTATAACAGATAATATTCTACATAAAGAATTTGACAAAATTTATAATTGCGAAAATTTTGATATCGAAAGAGATTAAAAAGAAAGACCACTATAAAAAAATAGTGGTTTTTATTATTTATAGCGGTTTTTTTTGACATATAGTAATAGATAATATTTTATGAGGTAATCAAATATGGCATGGTATGCAGAGCTTATCAGAAAGCGTTGGTATTGTATCTGTGGTATAGATATGATCCATGAGTATAAAAAGAAACTTTATGACGATTGGTACAATTCTCTTACGGAAGAAGAAAAAGAGCGCCTGGCAGAAATTAAGAAGCAAAAGCAGGAGAAAGCAGATCAGGAACTTAAAATGATTATGTCACAATTATCTGCTATGAAAACACTTTTGTCAGGACTTCTAAGCGAAAGGTATATCCTGTAATATTATGTGTTTCACATAATATTATGAATACAGAGATTTATAAAAAGGAGACAGTATTATGAATACATTAGATGACGCTATCAGATTTGTTTGTAATTCAAATTTGGACTATGGCACGCTTTCCCAAACAGAGGAATATAAAATGGCACTTGTAAATAGTCCAATGTTACAGTCTTTTACGGATACCTTTAAAGGATTACAAATCACTTTGACAGGCGATTTGTACCAAATGATTTTTAGCGGCGTAGATAATGTAAAGCTTGTTATTCTTTATAAAGTGATTGATACGGAATGTTATTATGCCACCGTAGAAGTAAAGGACAAGGAATTAAAACAGAAACTCAGAGAAAATGCAAAGACAATGAAAGGTGTCAAACTTACAGTAAAATGTGTTGCCGGTGGAGTCGATTATTTTGAGTTGATTGACATTATAGAATTGGATAATCCTTGTATGTTTGGCAGATGGATTTGTACAAATTGTCATCATGATTACGGTTTTGATGATCCACAGGGCTATGGATGTGACATTTGTGAAAGTAAAATAGAGCAGGTGTTTGATTTCTATAAAGAATAAATAGGAAAAAAGCATGTTAAGGATTTCAGGAAATGCAGATAAAAGTATCGTAATAGTGGCGTTACAGGAATACATACAGGGGGTATAAATATGACAAAGATACAAATAGAGATAGAAAAATGTGATAAATGTCCATTTCATTATACAGAAAGAACGATAACGGCAGATTCCTTTGAAGATGCTTTTGACTATTACTGTGGTGTCAATAAAAAGAAAATTGCCGAATACGTGGAACGGGATAAGGAATTACCGAAAGTACCAGAGTGGTGTCCGTATCGTGTAAAAGAGGAGTAATCAATAAAAAAAGCATGGGCGCAATAAATCAACGAAAGAAAGAGACATATTGTGAAAGACGAAAAATATTTTAAGACGAAAATACAAAATACGATTGAAAATCTGGAACAAACACAGGAAAACTTAGATACAGATATGTTCGCCATAGAGTGTAATAACTGGTATGGAGAACGTTGTAATGGCATGTCAGACGGTATTGAGATTGCTATTGAGATGCTGAAAGAAATCATAAAGGAGTAGACAAATGAGTGAAAAATATAAAAAGGACAGTTTAGGAAATCGAATGAAACAGTACGAAGCTGTTACAGAACATTATTTAGTACCAAAGCTGCCATTTATTATCCGTGTGGATGGAAAGGCATTTCATACTTTTACCAAAAAATTTGAGAAACCTTTTGATGCGGTTATAGAACAGACTATGCGGGCTACAATGGAAAGCTTATGTAAGGATATTCCAGGGTGTGTGCTTGGATATACGCAGAGTGACGAAATTACATTAGTATGCACCTACACAGACAGAATTATAAGTGAAGCTTGGTTTCATGGGCGTATCGAAAAGATTGTTGCTATTTCTGCTGCCAAGGCTACGAAGTATTTTAACAAATATTTCAGAGAAAACATTCCTATGAATGTAGAAAAGTACGTAAAAAAGTTAGATGAAGCAGAATTTGATGCTCGGGTATTTAACTTGCCTGAGTGGGACTGTATCAATAATGTGATTTGGAGACAGCAGGACGCTATCAGAAATAGTGTAGAGATGGTAGGTCACTGTTTCTATTCTGCCAGGGAGTTAAATCATGTGAATACCAGTCAGATAAAAGAGAAGCTGCGGGTAGAACATGATATTATCTGGGAAAATTATCCAGATTATAACAAACAGGGCGTTTTATGTTATAAAACACAGGTAGAAAAAGAGACACACGGAAAGACAGTAGTGCGAAATGTCTGGGTACAGGACTTTGTGGCATTACAGGAAAATCGGGAATGGTTTGCCGAGATTACCGGATTAAAAGAAAACATACCGTAGTTTTAACTACAGTATGTCCTGTAATATTATGTGGTCATTTTCACATAATATTATGAATAGTGCGAATGATAAGCAAACATAAAAATACTAGGAAACTCGCACAGTTGTACTTCTTATGGAGTGCATGAATTGAAATATGATGATTATTAGAATTTCCCCAATTTAATCTGTTGCACTCCGCTCAGAGTGTATGAATTGAAATAAACAAATATGAAATAAATAAAACAAAAAACAAAAAAAAGATTACAGAAATTACCCATTTTTGTAGTCTTTTTTTACATATATAAATAGAAATAATTTTTTAGATTGCAAGATATTCACTTAATACAATGGAGGAAATATTATGAACGCAGGAGAATTATTTAAAGTAAACATAGACGGTCAAGAACATACAAAGTGTATTGTACAGGATATGCATGCTTTTACAAGAAAATTAACAAAAAGCTATGGCATCGTAGATATTACAAACGGAACTATGTCTGCACAACGTTTTTCGTCTGTTTCGTCAGCACTTAATTTTATAGAAAAATATTGGGGAAATATAGAGACAGAGAAAGAAGAAATAGAACGGAATAGTAGTAACCAGCACAATAAGGATTTTGAGGAAGAGGTTAGCTATGATTTATAACTACAAAGACCCAGATGAATTACATATGGATATGGATATTTGGGAAGATGCCAGACAACAAGCTTTAAGAGACCATGATTATAAAAAAGCTTATCAGGCAAAAGAACAAATGAGCAATATCCAAAAAGCAGAGATTTTAGAGGAAGAGGAACTACTATTATGATCACCATAAAAGAACTATACGAAAAAGCAAAAGCAAATGGTAGTGAAAACTATAAAATCCAATTACAGTGCCAGGATCAGGGAGGTATCTATCCTGGAACTGTAGAGATGGATGGATTTGAAACCAATGAGGAAACAGAAGAAGTTACATTATTTTAATAAAAAGGAGAAAAAATATGGGATACTATGCATCAGGCGAAGGAAAAGCAAAATTAAAACAAAATGCAAACATCGAAAACTTAACCGCAGATATTGAAAGAATTTATGGAGAGGGTTCAATTGAATGGAGAATCTTAAATGATACTATTATATTTAGTGATGATAATTCTCATTGGCATGAGGAATATACTGAACAATTTTTAGATGTTTTATCGCCATATGTAGAAAGCGGTTGTTTCAATTATTCAGGCGAAGATGAAAATATTTGGAGATATAGATTTATCTCTGAAAATGGATATTGGTTAAAAGAAAAACCTCAAATTATCTATGGTCTCAATGACTTTTCTGATGAAATACTAATTCAAGAATTAGAAAACCGTGGATATCAGTGTACTGTAAATAATAAAAACATGGAAAATGATGATATTGAAAGATAGTGCAATGGAGGAAAAGATGATTACAAAAAATAATTTTACAGACAAAGAATTAGCACAGGCAATTTGTTATGCATGGAAGGAAGATAAATGTATTTCTTCCGGATGGCATGATTTTGTATCTACCATGAATCAATTATTAAGAGATTATCTGGAATCACCGGTAGATGATCGAAAAGTAATGGATGATACTTTTAAAATGCTGACAGGATATGATTTATCTGCTACGGTAATGTCTTATGGCGGATTATACAAAGCGACTCAGGAAGAGTCTGAGTTTGCAACAAAAGTAGAGGAAATCTGGGAGTCCGATAAAGAAGAGAATGGCATCGATGAAGTAGCAAGAGGTATCAGCTATTTAAAAGATACTTATCCGGATGCACACTCAAAGGCTATTATCAATAATGTATTTGTTGCTACAATGGGTCATTCCTTAAGCAATATCGAAGCAGTATTAGCCGGGGCAAAAGAAAATGCGATTTATGACTTAAAAGAAGCTATTTCAGACGCTTTAGAATCTGGAGAATTAGAAGACGAGAGAGACTAAGATATATACACTGTGGGTTTTACAAAGCTCACGGTGTATCTATTTTTCACAAAGGATTTATAAACATGTATAAGATTGGAGAAAATATTCCAGTTGATTTGGGTGGCGTTACACATACTATGTGTATTTTAAAGGATATGGAATCGAAGATAAAACATGGCAAAGAAATTTATTGTGTAGCAAATCTCACGGCAGGTACATTACAAGCAAATCGTTTTCCCACTGTTAGGGCAGCCCTTGACTTTATTGAAAGAAACTGGGAAATCGAAAATGAAAATACACCAGAGGAAAGAGAATTATGATTAGACAGGGTATTCCATTTATAGTGAATAAAAATATGCTGTTTTGTATTGTGGAAGACACCATAGACGGAACTTATCGTACCATTAACTTGTCTATGGGTAGCATACATGGATGTAATTATCCAACGGTTAGTGATGCTTTAGACGATTTACAAAAAAGTTGGAAAATAGAGGAACTTTCGGATGAAAGTGAACTCGAAAATCTATTTGGAAATCAATTATCTTATGCACCAAATTATGAAGACTATGAAGCTTCTCTTGCTGGATTAACCCATCTTAAAAATTTTTCTTGTGCACTAGAATTGGCAAGATATCGAATGGGTATGCTAGAGGTAAAAATAGAGTTCCTTGGAGGAGATGTATCTGCAAATTTAGTTTATAAGGATAATGAAAATGATGTATTATGCACAAAATTTCTTGGATTTTTAGACATGCTGCCCGATACAGAAGAGGAATTCATTAATCTGGTAAAAGAAACCGCGATGGAATTATACGCAATGGAATTATCAAATGAATTCGAAAAAAGCTACGTTATGAATGATGAGGAAATATATTATGGATGATAAAGGAAGGAATTTATAGATGCTACTACAAAATGAAAAGTATGATTACAAATATTGCGATACAACATATAGTATCAATGAAAATGCTATATTTGCTAATATAATAAAAGAAGACGAATCCAGATATTTCATTGAACGTGCGATAGAGTATGGCAGATTCAAAATAAAAGAAGAATGGATTTTAAAGTCTGATTTTAAAGAACGGTATAAACCAGTAGAAGGTGCTAAGATGTGGATCTTACGTGGGAATCGATTTGGTGCTAAAGTATATTTGGGAGAAAATGGATTAACGCAGAATTTACCGGAAAGTAAATTATTTTCTTCTAAAAATATTGCAATGGATATTGCAAAAACACTTTCTTTTGGTGATCATTGGATAGCAATTCCCTGTGGTTTTTAAAAAAATAAAAATTTTTTAAAAAAGTTTCTATTTTTGACCATTTTTCAAATTTTTTTTGACATATATAGATGTGTGAAACACTTTTGTCTCATACAAACCCCTCTTACACCGGGGGAGTGACGAGAGTATGGTTCCCAGCCAAACCTCCGTTGCTCCCTTGGATAGTAAAGAAACACGAAAGGACAGGAAACAGAGATGTTAAAGACAATATTAAAAAAACAATATAATCTTTATCCCGGAAATTTGAAACAATCGAATATTTCCTGTTTTTGTAGTGTGTAAAAATAACCGTTTACGTAATATTATATACGCCAGTTAGGTTACTCTCTGCAGGAAATAAAAATTTTCAGTGGAGAGTATTTTTTTAAGAAAAATATCATTTCTTACGGTTTTTTTATACATATATAAATAGAAAGTTTAAAGCGTATTCGATTTTTGATAGGGGGACTAAAAAAATAAATATTTTTTTTAAAAAACATAACGTTTTGCGGTTTTTTTATACATATATAGATATGAGATGCAAAACTATTTGGGCCCTTAGCTCAGTTGGTTAGAGCATCCGGCTCATAACCGGACGGTCTGGGGTTCGAGTCCCCAAGGGCCCACGATTTAATTAAAGGAAAGGAATTATGAATAGAACTTTAGTTTACAATAATGTTACTTATGACAATTTCACTCAAAAACAACTATTTCAAATGTTTGTAACAACAAATGTTACAAAGAGTTATAAAGAATAATGGGGCTTGGTGAAGAGGCTAACACCCAGGACTTTGACTCCTGTATTCGTCGGTTCGAATCCGACAGCCCTAGTTAAATCCTAAAAAAGGATTAATAAATACAAAAAAGAGGAGATAACAGTATGGGAGTAAGTTGTAAACCCTGTGGAAAGATGAAGTCATTTTTCGAGATCATTCATATGGTAGAGGATGCTGAGAAAAAGGATAAGAAAAAGCGCCCCACGCAGGCAAAGAAAGAGGAAGCTCCTGTAAATGGTAAGAAAAAGTAATAAATTACATCCCCATATGGGATGTACATATGTGCCATTAGCTCAGTAGGTAGAGCACCGGACTTTTAATCCGGGTGTCATGGGTTCGAGTCCCATATGGCACATTAGACGGATATCTAAGTCTGTGAAAAGGCACGATAATCGTTGATGTTAGAAACATCTAACAAAAACAGATGACAAAAGTAGGAACAAAACATCTGTTATGAGTTCTGAAAATCCTACAGTGGAACTCTTTTTTGCATATGTGGTCTAATTGGCTATGACACCTGCCTTCCAAGCAGGACATCACGCGGGTTCGAATCCCGTCATATGCTCTACATCTCCTAAGATGTATGAATTGAAATTAAAGATATAGATATAGAAATATAATCACATGAGGGGTAATTATGAAAACAAAGACACCGGTAATTGAAAACAGAAAAGCCAGATATGACTATTTTGTAGAAGATACACTGGAATGTGGAATTTCCTTACGTGGAAATGAAGTAAAAAGTCTTTTAGATGGACAGTGCTCTATTAAAGAAGCATGGTGTCAGATTCAGAATAGAGAATTAGTAATCCGAGGAATGCATATTAATAAATGGAATACTGCAAATACTTTCGATGTAGATGAAGACAGAGAGAGAGTACTGTTAGCACATAAGCAGGAAATCAGAAAGTTAGAATCAAAGGTTTTACAGGATGGAATTACTTTAGTCCCTTTGAAGGTATATTTTGCAGAAGATACCGGAAGATGTAAAGTACTGGTTGGTATCTGTAAAGGAAAAAAGAATTACGATAAGAGAGACTCTTTGAAATCTGCACAGGTAAAAAGAGATATTTCCAGAGCAATAAAAACTTTTTAAAAAATATCTCAAAAAATATAAGATTTTACGGTTTTTTTGTACATATATAGATGTAAGGAAAAATGAAATATACCTCAGCAGGTTAGAGCGATATCCTTTATAATATGACAAAAAATTTGCCGATATAGCACAATGGTAGTGCGACTGCCTTGTAAGCAGTAGGTTGTTGGTTCGAGTCCGACTATCGGCTTCCACTAAATGATTCTCAAAGCACAAGAATAAATTTAGTGCTATAAAATTTATCAGTTTTATAGCCATGTTGTTGGAGATACAACCGAGTTCAAAGAGCGATAGTGAATATGATTGTTGCAAATTACAATGATTTGCGTAAAACGAGATAGAGACATGACTGCGAATGGAATGTGGTAAATACCTTAATCGTAGATAGATGTGTAGAACATTCTAGGGTGGCAACCTCAGTGATAAGAAATAGCTGCTAATTTATTTTCTCCTATAGCTCAGTTAGTAGAGCATTCGGCTGTTAACCGAAGTGTCGTAGGTGCATAAATATTAACTTTGTTAATATTTACAAAGTATTTGCTTTCACAAATACATGCAAGTCCTACTGGGAGAGTTAAACTTGGGTAGGTATGCCTAGCGGCGAGGGCAATGGACTGTAAATCCCCCACGAAGAAACACCGGAGGTTCGATTCCTCCTCTACCCACGCACCAATTTAGATTGGTATATATTTTTGGTTTGTAGCTCAATGGTAGAGCATGCGCCTGTTAAGCGTAGGGTTGTGGGTTCGAGTCCCACCATTCCAGTTGCATTCGGTAGAATGCATGAATTGAAACCGATGATGGCAACATCGTGAGGGCACAAAAAGATTAACAAAGTTAATATTTGCAATGTATTTGTCTTAGCAAATACAGAGAGCCAAGCTGGTATGGTGGAAATGGCAGACACATCGGATTTAAGCTCCGATTCGAAAGAGTGAGGGTTCAAGTCCCTCTACCAGTACTGCCCCGATTGGGGGCTTGCGTTACGCGGGATCCCGCATGGACTAGCAGGGGGTCAAGCGATTATTAAATCGGTAAAAGTCCGATAGGTTTATTGGATGCTCAATGGAATAGCAGGGTAACACCTGTTCCAATAGGCCGATCGCTGAGAGCGATTATTTAAGGATTGACGTTGGCTGACACGACACAGCTATGGGATGGTTGAGGACAGTAGACTTAATGTCACTCCGATGGAGATTTGGTAACAAACTGTTCAAGGTGGCAAATGACCATCATAATCTAACACTGGTGGCGTTAGAGATGTTTAAAGTCGAGGGACATAGGATAAGTGGAGGACTGGCTAGTAAGACGCTGGCGTGTAGACTTTGAAATGATTTTTGGCAATAATATGAACGATAATACAAGTACATATATAATTTGGCTCGGTAGTCAAGTGGTTAAGACACCGCCCTTTCACGGCGGTAACACGGGTTCGAATCCCGTCCGAGTCACTGTATTCTATCTTGAATACATAAATTGAAACACTGTGAAATATGTGGATGTAAACAGTACGATCAATAAAATAACATCGCCTATAGTTGACTACTATAAAGCTTGGAAATGATATAGTTTCCGAGGGTAGGAGTTCCGGCTGGAGCAAATGAAATCTGTGAAAACAGATGGAATGCGAAACCATTTAATTGAAAAATGGTTTAATCGGGAGACCCGGCATATTTCATAATCAATCAAAATCTACAAATAAAAATATTATGCAGGGTGATGCAACATTTGACAAACGATTGCCTATGATTGAATGTCAATATAATAAGTAGGAGCATCTGAGAAAGGGTCAAATGGTATCTCCAGTAAGATTTGTGATAATTTAAGCCGAAATAGGAATAAGCTGAAAACACAAACTCTGAACAAGAAAGAATATGACTATTAGATTGGGTTCGAATCCTGTCCCCTGCGATATCGTACTAACACGCTTAGTTACGTATAAAATATAAGCGGTAGTGTCGGAATGGCAGACGAGACAGACTCAAAACCTGTTGGTAGTGATACCGTGTGGGTTCAAGTCCCACTTGCCGCATTTCTCCAGTAATTATAAGATCCCTAAGTCTTGTAATTGCGAAAACAAAATATATTTTTCAAAATGTTAGGGCATTTTGCAAAAGTATATGTGCACATTGAAGTTGGTTTGTGTGCATAGGCTCATTCATCTAGGGGTAGGATACCTGCGGGAAGCAGGAAACGGTGGTTCGAATCCATCATGAACTGATTAGACTAATAAGAATAAGTCGCCAACAAAACAAAAATAAAAATATTTTTTCATTTTTTATGAAGTTTAACGGTTTTTTTTGACATATATAAATGTAAGATAACGGAATATTTGGAGACAAAATACATTATATATGGATACCACATTGGAGCGAATCGTTGATGACGATGGAAAATTAAAACAAAGATATAAGAATAAATGTATAAATGCTAAAAAAGAAGGACTTATTTGTGAATTATCTTTTGAAGAATACTGCATGCTAGTCTACGAAGCGGGTTTGAAATCTTCTGATCTTGGTTTTACAGGTAATAACTATGTGTTAGCAAGATACAAAGACAACGGAAATTATACTTTTCAGAATTGCAGATTTATAACACAAAAAGAAAATTGCCAAGAAAAATTAAATCACATGGATTTAAAATATATAAAGATTCCTGGCAGCAAAAACAAATATAATTATTGTGCATGCGGAAGATTAAAATCATATGATGCGAATTATTGCATAAAATGCAGTCAAAAAGAAAAGAGTAAATTTATTAAAAATACAAATAAATTAAAACCATCGAAAGATAAGTTAGCAGAATTAATAAAAAATAATTCTTTTGAAGCTATTGGAAGAATGTATGGTGTAACAGGCAAGGCTGTTTCTAAATGGATTCTAAAATATGGATTATAATTATTTTCGGAATGTGGGCTAATGGTAAGCCGCCACATTTGGGATGTGGACATCATCAGGGTTCGAGTCCCTGTATTCCGATTAGGGGTGTCTCGCTATTTATTGTCGTTAGTACTGACAAGATAAATAGTGGATGAGATGGAGATACATAGCAGTAGCAGAAGGGAAGGCTGTTAGCGATACAAGACGTTGTATTGCGAATCGGGATGGGCATCCGCAGAATGTGGGTGCCCATATCCCAGATAATATAATATGGGCTTGACAGGTTTCGACAGGTCACACAGAGAAAAAACAGCATGCAGAGGATGGTGGACACCTCTTTAATCAGACACCAAACAATTAAACGCAGATAATAGCGAACTTTTAGCTGTAGCGTAAGCTACTCCTAATGCTAACCAGTAGCTCCGCAGTATCCGGTTAGTAAAAAATTGCGGATATATATGTAGGGAATGTTGGTCCAAATACTACATATGAAATGATTTGGCTACCCGATGATACAAGGTTTGTTCATTTAGACAGTATCTGGAGACAAAAATGAAATAAGCATGTAGAACAGTTTCAATGTATGGGTTGGATTTGGGTTCAATTCCCAACAGGTCCACTCGGGTCTTGATTGGCTCATTTGCAAAAATTGTTTTTTTGATATTATTTTGAACACGAAATAACCATTTGTCCTGATTTTGCAGCACTCCGAGGACACAAGTAATTTATGATATTTTGTTGACGGGTATCATAAATGAATCAATGGCGGAGATGCCTCCTTTCTAAAGTTTTGTGTCTTTTATAAAATGAAGTCCACTTTATCCGCTAAGGCGGTAGTGGACGTAATGCAAAATATCCTCTAATCTTTAATTAGGGGATGTTTAATGACAAGATAGCATAGTTGGTAACGCACCTGCCTTGTAATCAGGAGACCGGGAGTGCACAAATATTAACTTTGTTAATATTTGCAAGGCATTCGCTTTGGCAAATACTATGCGAGTCCCTCTACCGGCTTACATCTTGAAAACAGATGTATAAAGTTTTTGACCTAATTCCTAAGCATATAAATAATAATTTGTGTGTTTAGGTGTTCGGTCAAATGAAAAAATATGTCGCGGGGTAGTGTAGTGGCGAACATACTGGGTTCATACCCCAGAGCCGAGGGTTCGAGTCCCTCCTCCGCAATTTCCAAGGCATCAAAGTACAAGATGCTGAGGTCATAAGAATGTCAAATCTTATGGCTATGCTGCTGAAGATGCAGTCGAGTGTTCAAATAGCGAAAGTGACTAGCGAGATAGTGTCGTGGTATCGAAAGAACCACATAAAGCTAAGTAAGCACACATGAGTTTGAGATGTAGATCGGACTGACAACCTTATTATGCGCAAGATATGGATATGTCAGAGACCTGAGAAGGCAACACTCACACAGAAACATCTTAGGGTTGCAACCTCGTGACAGAAATAGCTGTTATAGGCGTGATCTGGGGTTAAAATCCTCGTGCCGGTGCGTCCGGTTTGGCTGGCTAATTACCAGCTTAAAGGCTTGTTGCGGATCACGCATATGCTCTCTTGGTGGAAATGGTAGACATGCTTGACTTAGGATCAAGTGCCTTTGGCGTAAGAGTTCGAGTCTCTTAGGGAGTATTACATTGATAGTTACAATAAAGGAGTAATTATGTACTTTACAAATCTTGCATATCATATGGTACCAAAATATACAAAAGACAATCTGGTTAAAGATTATCTTTTTAGCGATAGTAGAGATAAAAAGTGGTTTTTAACAGAAAGTCAAGCAAATACAGCAGTTAGAAAATATCTTAATAAGGTACCAACAGCTATTTTAAATGCATTTCAAAAAGAAGATTGGCATATCATTGTAACAAATGAAAATTTAGAACAAAAATATGGATATAACTTTGAAATCTATGGTGTTACCGATAGAGATGAAAAAACAATATATATCTATTCACACCAAGATGCATTAAATTACGGTTTAGGTCATGAAATTGGTCATTTTTTAGATGAATATTTAGGTTTTATTTCTGATACAGAAGAATGGAAAAGACTACACATAGGTCATAAAAAGTTACCTAAAATACCAGTTTTTTATTTTGCTGAATCAGAAGAATCCGATTATGAATATTTTGCGGATTGTTTTCTGTTGTATTTGAATGATTCAACACTTTTGTATGATTGCAATAAACATGTCTATGAAATATTTGAAAAGATTTTTACAAATATCGAGGCTATTGTAGAAATTGTGTCAGGTATAACAACATATTAAAATATGACAAAAACATCACAAAATAAAAATTGTGGTGTTTTTTATTGCCTATTTACGGTTTTTTTATACATAAAAAAATAGGTGGTCACATCAGCTACTTATATCGATCGTGTATCTCATGTTTTTGATGGAAAAAGAGATACCAACCATGTAGAAAAAGAAGAAGGAGAGAAAAAAGCTATGAAAACCAAAGAACTAAAAGAAATTTTGAATAATATGTGTGATGTGGCGAGAGATGCTACAAGTGATAGGGAAGAAATCTACATTCAGGCGACTGAGGAAATCAGTAAGATTCTGGATGACTATAAAAAGTTGAAAAAGAAAAATAAGAAACTGAAAAAACAGCTCGAAGAAGCAAAAGAAGATTTGGAAAGAGAAAGACATTCTGAATTTGAGTGCATGTAAGGGAGAAAAATAATGGATAACTCTTATGATCTCAATCATGCAATGGCATATTATGCGTTATCAATACAGAATGAATGGCTAAAAAAGGAGAAAGATAATGGAACAGAAGTTAAGAGCACTGATCAAGGAAGCAATGATCGAGAAAAAGGAAACCGGCAAGACGAATAAGTACCAGACCTATAAGAACATTTTGGAAACAGCACAAAAGCTGGCAAAGGCGTCCCTGGCAGCAGTAAATGATGGCTATATTTATGATGCGGCAAAAAAGGAAATGAAGCAACTCGCAGATTTGCAGGCATTTTGTAAGCCTGGTACCAGTAGATATGATGATATTGCAGAGTGTATGGAAATTGCACAGAGTATCTTACCTAAAATGGCAACACCGGAAGAGATTCTTTCTTTCCTGCACGGGGAGCACTTGGAAAAGAATATGGGCGTTTGTATGAAAGCGGTAAAGGCAAAATTTGGAGATGCTCTGGATGGTAAGGTTGCATCTATGGTAGTAAAACAGTATATTGCATAAACAATGCGGGAGGGTACAATGAAAGTATTATTAAAAAATGATGGTGCTTTATTTGCAATAGAAGTTGTTGAAGCGTCAGCAAAGGATGAAGACTTTTTTGATTGGTCTTTACCGGAAAAAACAAATATTCTTTCTCTTATTTCCGCACAAATGGATAAGGAAAGTGAAGAAGATCATGTTAATTTTGAAATTTTTTGCAAGTCTAAAGAGCAGGCAGAAAGCATAGTCCGTGAATTATATTTAACTGGAATGGCTGATTTGACAATCTATGAAAAGTATACATTTGTAAACCTTACTGATGAGATTACAGATGAGGAATGGGAACGGATTAATGAAATTCACAAAGAATTCACTTCCGAAAAGAAAACTGCTCACTCTATGGTTAAACAAGATGAGGAGTTTAAACCAGACTGGGAAAGAGATAATCGTGAAAAGTATGCATGGGAATAATTAATATTTAAAAGACCCTTTTTTGGGTCTTTTTTATATTTTTTAGACATATATAAATAGGATATGATATGATATATAAAGAGGTGATTTTTATGGAACAACAAGATATGATGGAAGCATTAATAATGCAAAAAGAAAAATGTAAAGAGAAAAGAAGAGAAACCTTTTTTCATTATGCAGAAAAACAGATTCGCGTAGATAAGGAAAATTCCATAGACCAGGAAAAGGAAATATAGAAATGAATTATACACTTAAGCATAAAAATAGAAATATCGCAATATTCAGTATACAAACAAAAAGTGTAGATCAATGTATTATAAACAAACACACCATTTCTGAACTACCTTTGCCATTGAAACGACTGGTAAAGGAAGGTTACAAGGAAGAATTTGTAGATTTTGAAACAGATGATTATTTTTGCCTGAATGAAGATGGATGCTTTTTATTTGATAACTGGATTGCTGATAGACAAATTCCGATAAATCGTTTCAATTATCAACACTATATATCCGGAGATAAAACAGCAAGACAATGGCTATTTGAAAATAATGGCTATTCTTTTGATGATACCTATTGGTTTGAATCAGAAGAAGAACAATTAACATGGAATGATATAAAACAAAGAATAGAGAACTTGGATGTTTATATATCTGTGCAAGATGAATATCATAGATATAAAGGACAAAATAATACATTAGGTGGACAGTTAGAAAAATTTTGGTATAAGTTGGACAATAAAATTATGTTGTGTAAGAAACATCCGGTAAACTATGATATTTTGGCTGCCAGGGAAATTATAGCGTCTCTTATTTATCAAAAACAAGGTTATTCTAATTATTGTCCTTATACATTTGCTTACCGTAAGAATGGGGATATCGCTGGCGTTATTTGTGAATGCTTTACAAATGAAAAGATAGAGGCTATATCTGCATATGACTTACTAGAAGAATGGAATATGACGCAGCATCCAGATGTATGGGAGAAGATAATTGAATTATCATCAAATTATGGAGCAGATCAGAGAACAGTAAGAAAACAAATGGATCTGCAATGTCTAGTGGATTATATTATCACGAATAGAGACAGACATGAGAATAATATTGTATTTTTACGGGATGCAACTACTATGCGTATTTTTGATATTGCTCCGATTTTTGATAGTGGCAGTTCCGAACAGCTAGAAGGCGTTTTACCGGAAGGAGTATTAGATACCAAAGTAAATGGACTATATACAACAGAATTGGAGTGTTTGCAGCATGTTCGTGATTTCTCGGTGTTAGATGTTTCAAAATTGCCGTCTATAACTGAAATACAGACTATTTTAGATAAATGTAAGACTATCACTCCGCAAAGAAAAGTAACACTTATTCAGTTATATGAGGAAAAAATCGCTTTTGTAAAAGAATTACAAGCAGAGTACGTAAAAGGTACCAATATGCCGGAATTTATAAATCAAAAAATATGCGAAAAAAATCAGGGAATTGCGGAATTTTTTGACATAATAAAATAAAGTATAAAAAAGGAGAACATAAAAATGGATATTGCAGGACTATCAATGAGTATGGCACAGAATAATATCAGCAGCGCAGTCGGCATCAAAATGTTAGATAAAACAATGAAAACGACAGAAAGTTTAGCAGCCGGTCAGGTAAAAATGATTACCGAAGCTTCAGTAAATAGTGTTGGCGCTAACTTTGATATGAGAGTGTAAAGAGATATCCGGGTAAAACCCCGGATATTTTTATGTTTTCCTTTCTGATTTTCAAAATATCCAATTATTTTTGACATAATATAATATATAAAAATCTATAAGGAGGATTTATTAATGAAAAAGAAGTTATTTGCTTTATTATTATGTACGATAATTGGTCTTTCCGGATGTGGAAGAGATGTATCTTCGCAAAAAGTAGAAATTATAGAAACAGAAACAGAATCTATACCAACGCAGACAATCAGTGTGAAAATTTGGAATAAAGATTCTTTTGATGCCATTTATGAATATGTTGGTTCTGATATTGTTAATGATGTTTACCAGCTCATTATGACGAATAAAGATGGATCTGTGACTTATAATACCACAGAAGAGATTTATGATCAGGTAAAGAATATATCCAGCCAGTTTCCGAATCTCTACCGATTTGACATCACAGCAAAACCTTTAAGCGATGAAGCAATAAAAACATATAAAGAGACTTTGCTAAATAATTTAGTTTCTAGTTATTTAATGGTTGATATGATGTCTAATAATGGATTTGAAGATCAGAAAGCTTATCTTGTAAAGTTGTGTGATAAACTTGGTCTTTCCGAAGAAGATATGAATCATTTTATGGATGATACTTTATCAGATGACGAAGAAGCTAATTTAAATTGGAAAGTAATAGATAAACTTGGCCCGGAATATTATGAAGATACCGCAGCAGATTGGGTCAAAGAACTTTTATCTAAGAAAACACTGGAAGAAAAGAAAGCTTATTTTGAAGAATTGGATATCTCAAAACTTATGATAAATGAAACTGCGCCCCCACAGGAAATCGAAAAGGTAGAAGTCTATGATAAAGATGGGAATCTCATTGGTACCCTGCCAGGGGAAGACATTCAAAAAATGTTAGATGATAATACTGCAGAGTATGAAAATGCGATTCCGATATCTCAATCTGAATATGCAGAACCTTTAAATGTGAGTACATTGGAATTAGATCAGATGTATCGTTATGAATTAAAAGCAGAACCAAAGGAAGACGAAGAAAATTCAGCGTATTATTACACATATCATTTTGTAAATGACCGTAAAGATAGTTATCTCTTCAAATTAAACTCCAAAGACCCTGATGAATCAAGTTTTTCTTATTCACAGGAAAGTAAACCGGTATATTCCGTAAGTCTCGAAAATCATAAAACGTTGTTAAGGGGAGATACGTATAATTCTACGGACACCCCACAATATTTTTATATCAAATTGGAAAGTTTTCCAAATGATAAAACATTATTAGATCGCACAGATAAAGAAATTGTCGTATATGCTTCTAGGCTACCCAAAGATGGAGATGTGTTTGACTACGGATATCTTTATAACGACACTTCCACAAATTTACAAGTTTATGCGGATGATGAATTTGTAAATGTTCCCATTAATTGTGGACTAAACCTGTTTGGTGTGCGACAATTATCTTTTAATACCGAAGATACCAAAGAAGAGGAAAGTAGTGGATTTTCTATTTTCAACTTCCTAAAAAAAGAGGAGTAAAATCCTCTTTTTTCTGTTAAAATAAGAGTATATTTACGGTTTTTTTATACATATATAAGTAGAAAAAATAAGTGAAGTGTAAAAATAATGCAAATTATGAATTATTTTACTGATAAAGAAAAAGAGGATAAATTTATGACAAATTTTCAGAAAAATGAAATAGATAATATTGTGAAAGCAATTCAGTCCAACGATACCGCGCATGTGGTATCATCTATTGAGATTGCGAAATATTGTGTAGACACAAAAATAGTAGACCTTTATATTAAGATCGATGGAAAAAATGCAGATAAAATCGAAGATTATGTATCAGAATACAATTTCTTACATAAAAAAGACGAAAATGCAATATATTTAATCATCGATTTCATTGGTCCGGATGAAGCAAATGGCACTCCCATTTGGCAAAGGGGATGTAAAAAAGTTGGGGAGGTAGTATCTGTATGATGATTCCAGAATCAATTACAAATATAATCCCTAAAAATCCTTTTGATAATGTTTATTTTTATCATGCTAAAGACGCCATGAAAAGACTCGATGATATTGATAAACAAAGAGTCGAATTTTATAATGATGATTATTCATTATTAATAAATACACTAGAACGTTTTTACAAAGGATTTTTACAATCAAAATGCGACAATGAAGGGTTAGTTTTACCTCTTGGATTTTTAAATACAGATCATGATTTATGTAAATTAGTACGAGAAATAGAAAGATATACTCCATTATTTGTTGTAGAATCCATTGAGGATGAAAAAAATAAGACACATTTTTTAGTATCTCTTAGAAAATCTTATACAGACGCGAGATATACTCAAAATTATACATATGATGATTTTCACAAATTGTATGAATTTGTGAAAAAACAGGTTAAAGTTTTGGAGTATCATTTGCAACCACCTCAAAAAAATACGATTACTCCACAAATGGAAATTGACTTATAATTTTACATAATCCCAAAAGACACCATAAAAAGGTGTCTTTTTTATATCAATTTAGCGGTTTTTTTATACATATAATAATAGGAAAAGACATGTTAAAGTATAAAGGAGAAAAATATGGCACAGAAAGCAAAATGTTCTGTATGTAACAAGGAAATTACGGAAAATAATTATGGTGTACAGTGTGCAGATGGAACTTATCTTTGTAAAACATGCTTTCAGTCTTACGTTTCTGCACTTCGGGAGGCATTTGAAGATGATACTGCCAAAGAAGAGACGATTCCTATTATGACTCCAAGCCAGATGAAAGCAGAACTGGACCGTCATGTAATTGGCCAGGAAGAAGCAAAAAAGGTACTTTCTGTTGGTATCTATAATCATTATAAAAGGATTATCAGCGGCAGAACAGATATTCAGAAAAGCAATATCATGATGGTAGGACCTACAGGTGTTGGAAAAACAGAACTCGCAAGAACTGTGGCAAATATTTTGCGGGTGCCTTTCGCGATTACCGATGCAACTACGGTAACGGAAGCTGGATATGTAGGTGATGATGTAGAAAATATCCTGTTAAAACTGATTCAGGCTGCAGATTATGATGTAGAACGCGCTCAGTATGGTATTATCTATATTGATGAAATTGATAAAATCGCAAGAAAAGGAGAGAGTACTTCTATTACCAGAGATGTATCCGGGGAAGGAGTGCAACAGGCATTATTAAAGATTGTAGAGGGATCTGTTGTAAATGTACCTCCAAAGGGTGGTAGAAAACATCCACAGGCAGAGAATATCCCATTTGATACTTCGAATGTATTATTTATCTGTGGTGGAGCCTTTGAAAACCTTACCATGAAAGAAGAAACACATAAAAAGACATTGGGTTTTGCGACAGAGATTTCCGCAGCTCCCCAGGCAGCAAAGGAACATCAGGCAATCGATGCAAAGACTTTGGTAAAACAGGGTATGATTCCGGAACTTATTGGTAGATTCCCAATTTTAGTGGAATTACAGGAACTTACTGAAAATGATTTAAAACGTATTTTGGTGGAGCCTGAAAATAGTATTATTAAGCAGTATACTGATTTGATTGAGTTGGATGGTGTAAAACTTAATTTTACAGAAGAGGCTATTTCTTTCGTTGCCAAGGAAGCCTTTGAAAATAAAACCGGAGCGAGAGGATTGAAGACAATTTTGGAAAAAACCATGATGGATTTAATGTTTACGCTACCGGATGAAGAAAACATCACAGAGGTTGATGTAATCATCAAAAATGGTCAGATTGATTTCACTTATATAAGAAAGGAGATTGCGTAATGATGTCAGTATATAATATGATGAATGATACAGAAACTAATAAGCCTACTTTGACACTGGATCCGATGACACACTTATTTTCTACAGAGATTCTTACTGATAAAACACCGGCACAATTGGTGAAAAGTGAATCTGTTCCGGAGATGGAATTGACACCGGAAGAACAGAAGATGGTAAATGATTTTGCCGAAAAAATTGATCTAACAAATACACAGATGATATTGCAGTATGGAGCAGGTAGTCAGAAAAAGATTGCAGATTTCTCCGAAAATGCATTAAGTACCATTAAAACAAAGGATTTGGATGAAATCGGAGAATTACTTACTGGGGTGGTAGGAGAACTTCGTGATTTTGAAAAAGAGGATAGAGGATTTTTCCGTATTTTTCTCAAACCTGCAGATCGTTTGAAGGATTTGAAGGCAAAGTATGATAAGGCAGAAGTAAATATTGGCAAGATTACCGGAGTCATGGAATCTCATCAGATTACATTAATGAAGGATGTAAATATGCTGGATAAAATGTATGAGCTAAATTTAAGCTATTTTAAGGAATTATCCATGTATATTATGGCTGGAAAACAGAAGTTAAATCATGCGAGAAGTGTGGAATTGCCCGCATTATTAGAAAAAGCAGAATGTACAAAATTGCCCGAAGATACGCAGGCAGCAAAGGATTTTGCAGCTATGTGTGATCGTTTTGAAAAGAAAATTTACGATCTGGAACTTACCAGAGCTATTTCTTTGCAGATGGCACCGCAGATTCGTTTAATTCAGTCCAATGATATTGTGATGTCTGAAAAGATTCAGTCTACGTTGGTGAATACAATCCCCTTGTGGAAGAGCCAGATGGTCATTGCTATCGGATTGGATCATGCTACAGATGCGGCTAAAGCACAGAGAACAGTATCTGATATGACAAATGAACTGTTGAAGAAAAATGCAGAGGCTTTAAAAATTGCTTCCGTAGAGACTGCAAAAGAAGCAGAAAGAGGAATTGTAGATATCGAGACATTGAAGACCACAAATCAGACACTGATGACTACCTTAACTGATGTTATGCAGATTCAGGAAGATGGTAGAGCAAAGAGACGTGCTGCCGAAGCTGATTTACAGCGAATTGAAAATGAAATGCGTCAGAAGCTTCTGGAAATTAGTAATAATTCCAGAAGTGAAATTGAAACCGATGATTTAGATCGCTCAGATTACCACCGATGTCTTCCTTTTTTACCGAATAAGATTATTTCCATCAAACCAATTTCAGAACGTGATTATTTATTATAATGTATTGAAAAATGGAAATAGAGAGATAGGTATAAAACCTATCTCTTTTTATGCTTGAAAATATTTGGAATCTATAAACCATGCATGTTCATGAATATTATATTGTAGTTTTATCTGTCTTTTCCTATCATTATCAATTACATTGCATAAATAACAAATCCAGGTATCCCCGAAAATAGAATCCTGTATAACATAATCTTCGATTTTTATTTTGGTATAATTGATAGTCATGTATAGCGGTTTTATATTTCCAGTAGACGAAAAAACAGCTATCACGGGGACACAACGTATGTGTTTTGACTCAAAAATATCTGACATAATATCACCTCTCAAATATAATAACAAACATATGTTTGCAGTGTCAAGACTGTGTTTTCTATCTGCAAGGGAAAATGTTGTAAAAAACGAGATTAAAATACATCAAGTAATATAACGAAAAATAGGCGTTTACAGGCGGATTTAGATTAAAAAAAGAGGTTCATTTTTTTCCGCCTGTATGTAAAGGTATATTATAGTCATGTCGTTTGGGATTACCTAATGTTTTACCAACTTCCGTAGGAAAACAAAATGAGCTTATATTTTGTTTTATGCGGCGGTAGCAAACTATAATCAGAAACTCTCTGTCTTTTTCTTTTAGATAAAATGATTCGATATTACTTTCCCCAATAGCACCATAAGAGGATATATTTACGACTGTGGCAGCAGTCGGGTAGAATATTGTAATCCCCAATCGTATGACCATGAGCGCAAAAAAATAAATTTTAAAATTACTCAGAATTACGGTTTTTTTAGACATATATAAATAAGAAAAAATATGTTTGATTGGAAAGGAATATATATTATGGATTCACGAGATTTGTATGACGATAGAAAAGAATACTCTTTGGAAACAGGATGCGCTATTGCAGCTCCGGAAAATAAAATAGGTGAAATAATAAAAAAGATTAACGAAGCATATCCTATGGTGCAAATTAATGATAAAGATTCTTGGTGTACCATCAAAGTATCCGCAGATAAACTCGATGACGCATTTTATGAGGTAAATAGAATCATCGAGAGTATAAATGAGGCATATCCCGAAATATATATTGATTCGATAAATCCTTGGGATGATTAGGAGTTTGGTATGACAGAAAAACAAATCAAAGAATGGTGTTTGCATCATTATTGTAACAGTTGTCCATATAATCAAAATGGAAAATGTATTATTTCAGAAAAGGATTAAAGTGAAAATGGAAACACAAATTATCGAAAAGAGTAATCCCATTTATATTATTGCCCGTAGTGATGAGAATAATAAAATTGCTTATTTTTATGGTGCAGTGTTATATGGACGAGACAAAGAGGACGTATTAAGAATCTCCAAAGTAAAATGGTCCGAAAAATTACATCCTACTTATGCCACAAATTTGAATCGTGTAAAAGACTATATAACTGGAATGGAAAAATATCATGAGACAGAAGAGGGGTATTCTTATTTCATCGTAAAAATACAACCCTGTCTTATATTAGAAAAAATGGAGATATAAAAAATGGAAACAGTAATAGAGTTCTTGAAGGAACGTTTTCCGAATGGTATCCAGATGTTCCATACAAACGGATGGATGGGAGATACATTAGGAACTATTTATAATGAAAATGGAATTATGATAGATTACTGCGGGGACTAGAATTACATCGAAATTTTTGGTTTGACAGAAGATGAATTTAAAACGGTAGATAGCGAGGTAAATGAATAATGTTTGACTGTAAAGGAAACGAATTGCATGTTGGAGATCATGTGGTGTATGTGCGTGGAAAAAACGCTTCTGCAGAGTTAGCGACGGGACATGTTACAAAAATCTATGAAAATAATAAAGAGTGTAGTGTAGACGGATATGCACACGTATATGATTTCAGAGTAATGAAATTAATTCAAGAGGAGTAAAAAAGTGAAAAAGTATTTAGCTGGATGTTTTTATGATGATTGTAATATCCCCGAAGGACATTATCCGGAAAAATATTATACAGATGACTATGAAAGCTTTTATGATGAGAATGATAAATTGCTGGATAATAATACTTTAAAAGAATGGGCAATTTGGAATAATAGTCCGTGGTCATTGACTTGTGAAAAGTATGAAATAAAGTATAACTGCAAAGATTATTCGAATATTCCGGAAGGCGAACCTAAATGGATATGTTCCTATCATGTTGTTGGATATGATGGAATTGCAACAACGATTACACAATATGGGAATACTCCGGAAGAAGCATTAGAAAAGACTAAAGCGTTTTTTCAATATTTACAGAAAAATTACAATACAGAAGACGAAAAAGTATAAGTAACGGAAGTGATAACAGAAAATGAACTATTTTACTTCGGACTTGCATTTCGGATCAGATGAAATATTAGTCCGAGAGAATAGACCATTTAAGAATATATCTGCATTTCAAGAATATTGTTTTATTTTGTGGAGTCAACAACTCACAGAAAAAGATACTTTGTGGATTATTGGCGACTTCATTAATTACAACCGAAAACAACCATTATCTAAAAAAGAAATTGATGATGTGTTCGGATCAATAAAACAAATTAAAGCCAAAGTCATTCTAATTCTTGGAAATAATGAACTGAGAATCATACAAGATTTTTTCGATAATGATTTTCAGCCGTTTAGGGACTATCTGATACATCTTGGATTTTATGATGTGAAAAAGGATGCATATTTGTCGTTTGAAAATGAGAGTTTCTATTTAAACCACTTTCCATCTGCACATATCGAAGACTATGTAAATTTGTTTGGACATACCCATAGAACCACTGGATTATGGAAACCTTATGGTCTTAATGTAGGGTGTGATCTAAACTACTTTCGAGCATACTCTGAAAACGATATTCTATCATTATTATCCACAAAAAGAAAATGGTGGGATAACGATATAGATAATCTATGCATATAAATAGACGCTTCTTTTGCTGCCAGGAGGGTTACATGAACAAAAATATAGTGGATGAATTCAGCGTATTATTGAATGATAAACATATTTCAGATATCCGCATTGTAAGTCATGATTGTATCTATGTAAAACGTGACGGAGAAAAAGAAAACATTTCTGCTCTTTTCGATTCTAAAGAGGAATATCTGCAATTCATAAGAGATGTTACAAAACAAAATCATGTGGTAGTAAATGAGTCTAATATCCTTCGGAAATTCACAGATACCGAAAGTTTTCCGAATTTTAATTTATATTATGTGTTAGGAATGCCACTTGTCAATACAAAAAATGAACCGTATTTATTTATACGGAAATTGCCAAAGAAAAGTAATAGTTGCATCTCATAATGGGGTGTATGGATTGAAATAGGTAGGAGAATAAGGAATGTATAAACAGATTATTATTGTAAGAAAAGATTTGGATTTATCTCCGGGAAAACTGTCAGGACAGGTATCTCATGCATCTATGGCATTTTTGACAAATATGCTAAAAGAACATGTTTTACCTGCTGCGGGGGAATATAAAGTAGAATCCTTTACGATGGAAAAAGGATTATACGAAGATTGGATTAACGGTATTTTCACCAAGGTGGTACTGGAAGCTAAAAATAAAAATCAACTCATGAAAGCAATAAAAATGGCAGAAGGTCTTGGGATGGAAGAGGGAAAAGATTTCTTTCTTATCAAAGATTGCTGCTTAACAGAACTTACTCCGGAAGAAGTTGATGAAAATGGAGTAGGAAGAACCTTAACCTGTATTGGCTTTCGACCGATGGAAGAAACCGTGATCGATCAGATTGGAAGAAAGTATCAATTATATAAATAAGTGAGTTTGGGAATAGGATATATAGATAAGAGCGAGTTGGAAAATTAAAACAGTATTTGGACCTTTTTTTTGTGCCTTTTTACGGTTTTTTTATACATATATAAATAGGCTAGATGGAGGATGATAAATATTAAAATATACGATACATATAATTTAAACTAACAATTTAGCGGAGGATTAATGACATGTCTAAGAAAATAACAGTAATTTGTGACGATGATGTAGATGTAATTAGCATTACGACAAGAAGTAAGAAAATAGAGGGAGATAGTTGGGTTATCGGTATTTTTGATGTTGCTGATAATACAGAAGTATGTATGCCAAATATAGAACCTAATAATAAACTAAACTAATGATTTAAGGAGAAACAGAATATATGGTCAGAAGTGTAGATACATTCTTCATAAACGGAGAAAGCTTTATTAATTATTGCTCAGACAATGACTTTAATTATACAATTTATATTGGACAAAAGTGTAAAGTTTTGAGAAATGAAAAGTGTTTTATAGGTACGCTGCACGAAGTAGACTCAAACAAAAATACATTCTCGATAAAACAAAATAATGGAGAAATGATAGAAATAAATTGTGCTGATGTAGAAGAAATTTTCAGCGAAGAGGAAATTGGAACGATAAATTAGAAATAACGGAGGTAAAAAATATGAGAATTGATGATTTAAATTTATCAGTTAGAACATATAACACATTATTAAGAGCAGGAATTAATACTGTTGAGAAAATTAGAGAAATGACAGATGAAGATTTGAAAAGTGTAAAAAATCTGTCTGAAAAATGCTACAAGGAAATTAAACAGGCTGTATACTGTACAGATTGCAAGAGAAGTATTTACGGAGAGTATAAGAATTGTGATGTTAATATTGAAAACCACGGGAAATATGTTCTTGCAGGAGATAAATGTGGATGTAAGGTGGTCTAACTTAGAATTTAGCGGAGAAATGACATGAGCTGCATTGGGTGTATCTGTGAGCACTGTGCTAATAGCGCAGAATGTTTTGACCATTGCCAGGGAGAGATGGATGAACCGTGCTTTAACTGTGATGATTGCATCCACTGGGATGGCAAGACAGGACGGGAGATGTGGAGGGACGAGTGCCCCAAGAAGGAAACCGAACATATTTTAGGATTTAGCGGAGGCATTTGTATGAGAAAAATACATGAATGTGCAGAAGATATAAAAAATATTTTAAATGATGCAGAACGAACCGAAGAGGTTGACGGAGATATGCTATGTAGTATTAATGAGTTGGTGGATGAAATTTTATCAATATATTGTTTAGAAAAACAACAAAGAAAAATGACCATAGCTGAAGAAAATGAGATTCTTTCAGAAGAGGCTAAAAAAGCAGGATGGAAGTCTGGTGTTATGAACATCTAAACTGAAATTTAACGAGAGGGACAACATGGAAGCTTTTAAAAATATTTTATTCAATGTCTTAATTGTTGTTGGACTTATCGCAATTATCCTTACCGCTATCTGGTGGTTGTTGGAATTGCTCAATAAGATATTTAATTTTTCAAAATATATAATCATGTATCACCAGTATAAAAAGAAAGAGGATTTATACGATCTGCGCAATAAGGTTATCGTAGCAAAGGACGGAGAAATATCCTATTCCTGCGTGGGGGACATTGACGAACAAATTGTAATTCTAAACAAAGGTATAGAATATGCAATGAAAATGAAAGATATGAGAGAAAGATTTTCTAAAAATTTTTAACACATTCACGAAGAGGGAGAAATATACAGATGAAAATTATTGAAACGGGAACGACATATAAAATTTATGGTGAAGATTTAATTGTACTTGAAAATCTTCCTGCACAGACCTATAAGGTAGGTTTCTCTAAATTTACCGGATTTTTTTTGGAAAAACAGGCAAATTTGGAAATTAAAGAAGAGAAAATCTATGGTGTACATGAATCCAAAGTAAAAAAGGTTGTAAATAGATTCAAGAATACAAATAAGAATCTTGGTGTTATTTTGAGTGGAGATAAGGGAATTGGAAAATCTTTATTTGCTAGATTGCTTTCCAATACAGCAATCGAAAATGGAATGCCTGTAATTTTGGTAAATGAATATATTCCGGGAATTAGTGATTTTATCAATAGTATCGAAAATGAAGTGCTGGTATTATTTGATGAATTTGATAAAACCTTTGCTTCGGGAGATGGAGAAGATCCGCAGGCACAAATGCTTTCTTTATTTGATGGAACCAGTCATGGAAAGAAGCTATTTGTAATTACCTGTAATAGATATCGGGCTTTAAATGAGTATCTGATCAATAGACCTGGCAGATTCCATTATCATTTTAGATTTAACTATCCGACTGTAGAGGAAGTAAAAGAGTATTTACAGGATAAGTTAGCACCGGAATATTATTCTGAGATTCATAAGGTTGCAGCCTTTTCCAAAAAGATTAAACTCAATTATGATTGCCTTTCTGCAATTGCTTTGGAATTAAATGATGGAGAAGCTTTTGAGGATGCAATTATAGACTTAAATATTGTAAATACCGGAGAAAGAGATACCACTTATTCTGTAACCGTTTATACACAAGAAGGATTTATCTTCCGTAATGAATCCGTTAATCTTAATCTTTTTGGAACAAATAGAAATAAGTTTTGGGTAGATGATGATGCGGAAAATAGTATAAATATTGCATTTTACGGAAAAGATGCAATTTATGAAAAGAAAACAAATAATTTTATTGTCTCCAGAGATATGATCAAAACAGAGTTTGATGAAGATTACATTGATAAGAAACTCATAGATTCGTATAAAAATATGCATATTACCTATGCAGAGATTACATTAAATTACGAACCGAATATTCATTATGTAGTATAAATTAAACTTGGGAATAGGGTATGTATTATAGCAGAGCAAGTGGGAAGCATACCGAATCATAAGATTGATGTATTTGATGGGGTATCCCAAGTGGACTGTCAAAACAAGGGTTGCTTATGATATTGGGAGAGAAAATAATGCATTTTTGGAAAAAGAACATTGCCCGTGCAGGGGAAGATCAGGAATCCTTTGATGGATCCATTTATTTACCGAAACAAAAAGAAATCACAGAAGAAATTTTATCGTTTCAAGAGAAGCTACCTATTGTTATAAAAGGGTGTGCACTGGGAGATTATGCCGGACAGCCATATGAATTTTCACTATTATCTGATTGCAGAGATATGCCACGAAGCATGATATATAAAAAATCATTGGATTGTACAGATGATACGATTCTTACCTGTGCTACGGCAAAAGTATTATTATCTGAGAAATATGATTATGAGGATGCTTATCGAAAGTATGCTAAAAAGTATAATCATCCATTAGGTGGATACGGTGCAAGATTTTTAGCATGGGTATATAGTGGAATTGATCCGAATAGTTGTGGCAATGGCAGTGCTATGAGAGTTGGACCATGTGGATGTCTTTCTAACATTGAAGATGTCATCAATGAAGCTTATAAAAGTGCTGTTTGTACGCATAGTCATCCAGAAGGAATCAAAGGAGCTATCGTTATTGCAGTTTGTATCTGGATGGCATTTCATGATTACACAAAGAAAGAGATAGGAGAATATGTCGATAAGTTCTATCCAAATAGTCCTTATGCGCCGAAAGTATCATGGAAGAAAATGACTTCTTATGAAAAGATAAAAGGAAATCCTGCAGTTTGTCAGACAACAGTACCTATGGCAGTAAGTTGTTTTGTAAACAGTAATACATTCGAAGATTGTATTTGGAAAGCAGTGCAATTTGGATGGGACACTGATACACAAGCTGCAATCGCAGGTAGTATTGCCGGAACTTATTATATGATGCATTGCTTATTTTCCGATGATAGTAATAACGCTTGGAAAACCTTAAAAGAGAATAAATATATCAAAGAAATCATAACGTAGTATATATCGTACTACGTTATTCTTATTTTACAAAAAGATATACATATAAAATTTGACTCTAAAAATAAAAAAGGTGTAATAAGTAACAAATACACTTAGGAATTCCAGCCCTTTCTTTTTTGCGGGAATTTCTATACGTAATTTACTGTCTTTTTTCTGTCATCCTATACAATTACGATTTATATTTTGCGCAAATTTTAGTGATTTTGTAATTGTCAATATTTTTTAAACTTTCCCATCTATTTTTTTAAAATTACGGTTTTTTTTTACATATAAAAATATAAGCAACAAAAACTATAACAACAAGGATGGGCAAAATTATGGAAGATTATAAGGATAATACAGAACTCGATTTGGATATCGATGAGTCTATATATAATATGGAAAATGATGAATTCGAAAAACTCGCAAATGACAGAGATATTTCGGATTCTATGAAAGAGTATTTAAGATCGATTGGCGGATTTAAGAAGTATACACTGGAAGAGGAGTTGGAATTAGGTAAACGAATTTCAGAAGGAGATCAGGAAGCAAAAAAAGCACTGATCGATGCAAATTTGAAATTAGTGGTTAGTATTGCGAAAAAATTTAATGGTATTTCTGATTTTGATATGCTCGATTTAATTCAGGAGGGAAATCTTGGATTATTAAAAGCGGTGGAAAAATTCGATTACCGTAAGGGATATAAGTTTTCTACTTATGCTACCTGGTGGATTAAACAATCTATTTCCAGAGCACTTTCCGATAAGGGTAACTTTATTCGAATTCCAGTACATATGATGGAAAAGGTATATGCTGTAAAAAAAGCAAAAGAAAAGTATTCAAATGAATATCATGAACAGCCTACAATCGCAGAATTAGCAAAATTAACAAAACTGACAAAAGAAGAAGTAAAACAAGCGCTTAATTTTGCTTATACAAAAGTATCCTTAGATGCACCGGTGTCTAAAGAAAGTGAAGATTCTTATGATACCGCATTAGGTGATTTTATGGAAAATCCTGCACCAACTCCGGAAGATATGTATATGGATACAGAACTTCGAGAATTGGCAATCAAAGCGTTAGATACTTTACCGCAACGGGATAAAGAGATTATGTATGCCAGATTCGGATTTGAAACAGGAACTCCGATGACTCTGGAAGCGATTGCAGTAAGATATGGTGTTAGCAGAGAACGTATCAGACAGATCGAATCAAAATCTATCAGACGATTAAGAAACTGGAAAGTAAAACAAATCTTTGATAGTTATTATAATCCAGATAAAATTCCACGAACTACCACACATACAGGAAAGGATTATATTTTAACATCAAGTAACAGATATGCAGGAAGGACGAGTTATTATGGATAAAATCTCACCTCGAATGATGCGTGCATTACAAAAAACCGGGGAGCATATCTCAGGATATATTGATCGAAAAGATATGATAGCTTTTCAGAATGCACCATCAGATAGCTATATTAAGCAAGAAAAAAGTATTTCTGTGACACCGGTATATTATATCCGATTAGACGATGGCAGATATATTGGAATCATTTCGAAATGTCCCATCATTGCTGCAGGATTGAGTGTTCTTTTCCTGCTAGGGATGGTCTTTTCTTTTAACTAACATGTAGGAGGATAAAAATGAGCAAAAGGATTATTTCTGTGGGTTTGGTTTGTTTGATGCTGGCGTTTGCTGTGTGGGGCGGCAATCAGGAAACACAGGCAAAATCTGGAAGACAGATAACATTAACAAAATATGATGTAAACATGTAAATAATGTCAGTCGGAGGCAGAGCGAGATAGATATCCTCCACTGATAGGTACTAAATTAAGTTTTATCAGGCTCTGTGAAAATATCTACTGTGAATTGAAATAAAAAAATCATCAAAAAGCTTTACTTTTACGGTTTTTTTTGACATATTATATATGTAAGAGGCAAGGAACTTTAGTTCCCCTACTTTTACCCCGGCAATGCGCAAGACGTATCTGGGGCGTGTAGAGATTGGGGCAGTAGGAGCTACCAATCCAGCAGGTTTGATAAAAAATAGGTCAGACATATGCAAAGTTGACTGTGAGCTTTGCCCTACGGTTAAAACAGTCCGAAAGTCCATTTCAGAAATGAGGTGGACTTTTTTGTATCCATTTTTCTATTCTTTTTTTACATATAGGAATAGGAGAATGACTATGAAAAATCTAATCCAATCGAATGCAAATTTTTATCAAACGAATATATTGAATCAATTATTATCTTACCATTTATATCTTGGTAATGGAAAAAAGATAAATCTTATTTTTACAGCGGATGAATTTCAACACTTAACTGGACTTGGACAATATTTAAAAGAAACAGTAAATGAGACGAAAAAATCATCTAATGTATTCCGAGATGCAAAACGTGGAAATTATGATATAAATACGTTTGATGAAACTATATGTGACAAACATTTTGTGAAAGAGAAAATGGAAAATTTCCAAGATTTAACGGCTGCACTCGATATTGATTTTGACATTTATAGTTATCATAAAAATAAATCATTCCCAAACGAAGAGGCAAAATATGTTACGATATCAAAATTCAAAAATCTAAATGGAAAAGATACTACTATATTATTATTTATAGATACGAAAAAATATGGTGAATATTTTATAAGATCATTTGTTGCAAATCCAGATAAAGAAAAAACCAAAGATATGACAGCCTCATTAAAACCAGTTAAAATTTTATGTAAAGAAAAGAATCAAAAAGGTATGACTCCTATGGTTTTACAAATAGGAAAATCTGGATTTAAGAAAGAGGATTTCATCGAAAAACTTACACCACAGGAGCAAAAAGAGCAAGAAAAGATAAATAAAGAAATTCAAAACAAACAAAAAGTAAAAGAGATGATAAAACAACAAATGCAGCAAGCACAAAAACAAGCCCTGGCAGAAAAGAAAAATCAGCTTGATACTTTAAAGCTAGAAATTTCCAAACATCATATCATAAGAAACAATTATACAGACATGGGATTGGAAATACATGTTGATAAAAATATAGTAATTGCATTTGATGATACGAATACCACAGAAATACAAAAAGCCATAAAAGAACTCACAACTATATTAGATAAAGATAAAACACAAACGATACAGAAAACACAGCCAACAATAGACAAAGATGAAATTGAAATAGATTTACCTTGATTGATACGATACAAAAGTGCCACATCTTTTTCTTGCTGCCAGGGGATATGTTTTATACAACAGGTATGTAGGAGATGAATACTATATTTGTGTAGGAAAGCGTAAATATAAAGTAGATATGGATAATCCGGTAAATATCAAAAATGTTGCAAAAGCTTTAAAGAAGCTAATTAACGATGATAATGAAAGAAATAAAAAATACAAAAAAGAAAAGAATAATCAACTTCAAATAAAATCCATAGGCGATTATGAAAAAGAAATATAATTTTTTCTCATTTTTTAAATATTTTTATACATATAATAATGACAGATTAAATTGCCAAGATATCTAATAATAGGAGTAAATCATATGAATGAAAAAAATAGAGTATTCGGAAGCAATATTAAATCTTTGATTGTAAACGAAAAATTTAACGAACAGATAGTAGCAGAGCATCTTGGATATTCTAAATATGATTTATGGAAAATTATGGATGGACGGTTGTTTTTGGATGAAGATGAAAAAGCTGATATTGCGAGAGAATTACATACAACAGTAGAAAAGCTTTATCTACCTAGAAAAGAACAATATCATAAACCTGAATGTATGGAATGTAGAGAGACATTTAGTTTTTCCCAAAATAAGGTATGTATCTTGGATTTATTGGATATATATTGCGATGTACAGGAATTGATAATGATGAGATAAGTCATTAAAAATAAAAAATTTCAAAAAAAATAAAAGTTTTTTTCAATTTTAACCATTTTTACGATTTTTTTTGACATATATAGATGTAAGATAAAAAACGAGGCTATAAAAAGTCTTCCTTCTAATTTGGCAATATACTAAAAGATGGTTTCAGACTTTTTGCTTTCCTTAGTAAATCTTACAAATGATTAAACGGGTAACCGGCACCCGAAAAAAGACCGGAAAAATTAGAAAGGAATTATTTCATTATGCAGAACATTATGATGAGTAGAAGTTCACAGCGAGATATGGAAATCAGACATTTTGAACATGAATGTTTCTGGTTTAGTTGTGATGATGAAAAACTGCATAGCGAGATAAAACCTTAATCTAAGATAGCGTGAAAGCTCCTTTCTTTTTATAAATATTAACGTGTGTTGATTTGTAGTGACAGAAGGAAAATGAGACTATCAGGATTTTGGTAGTCTCATTTTTCTATGTAAAAAATTGATTTAAAACAATAAAATATGGCTCATGGGAGGGATGGTTAACTCGCTACGCTGTCACCGTAGAGAAAGACGGATCGTAACCGTCATGAGTCGCTCAGATTTTAATATGGAGGCAGTAGTGCAGTTGGTTAGCACACCAGATTGTGGCTCTGGAGGTCGTGAGTTCGAATCTCACCTGTCTCCCTTAAAATAAATATGGCTATGTGGCGAAGAGGTCAACGCGGTGCACTGTCTATGCATTTATCGAGGGTTCGAATCCCTCCATAGTCGCTCATACATTATATGCCCTTGTAGCTTACGAGGTCGGAGCGGTGGACTGAAAATCCACAGGATATTGGATCGTTACCAATCGGGGGCACTCAAAAATGAAAAAAAGGAGATGAAAAATATGTTTAGTGACTTTAACAATTCAGATTTTATTTAGCCTCGTAAGCTAACTTGGTAGAAGCGCCAGTCTGAAAAATTGGAGGATCGGATCGTAACCGAAACGAGGCATTTTAAGTTTAAGCAAGTTTAGTTCAGTTGGAAGAGCACTCGCCTGATATGCGAGAAGTCACTGGTTCAAGTCCAGTAGCTTGCACTTAATACCTTAAAATAAGGAGGGTATATGAAAAACAAAGATCGGATAACTTATACTTTGAAGCATAGAAAAGCTTTTAGACAAGTGGAAAAACAGTTATTAGGTCACAATACGATAAGGAGTCTGTTTCATGATTTGGATAAAGTAATACTTTATAATTTCTTCGATTATAAAGCAGTACATAATTTTCATCGGAAGCACACAAGACATCATGAATTAAAAGCACATACACATAATGATTATGTGCAAATGGTAATCGATTGGGAATGTGCAAGATTTACAAAGCCAGATAAACCATTAAATGCAAGAGAAACCTTAGATAAATATTATCCGAAACTAAAAGAAAAGGTATTACCAATCATAGAAGAATTAGGATTATAGGAGGATACGTTATGAGTAGTAGATATGACAGATATGACAGAGAAAATGAGAGATATGCTGAAAGAAGAAGTGAAAGCGAATATTATCTTAAAAGTAGAGGATATAAAGATAATGGAAATGGCTTTTATACAAATGATAATCCCTTTTCAGATACTGTTTGGATAGATAAAGATGGTAGGATTTCTCATAGTATGTAATAAAAATATGCAGTGTTGGCAGAGTTGGTAATGCACCAGATTGCTAATCTGAGATTATCTTAACGGATACAGGGGTTCGAGTCCCTTACACTGCGTTATAGCTATATAGCTCAATTGGCTAGAGCAGGTTCTTCATAATATTATGTGTCTCACATAATATTACAGGACACTCCGTAGCTTTAAGCTACGGTGCGTTTTTCATACGGACAAGGTTACTGGTTCGATTCCAGTTATAGCTACTTATTTCATCAAGGAGGGGCAACATATATGATGACGAAAAACAGACAGAGTGTATATAACCGTAATTGGTATGAACACGAATGTAAATTTGACAAGAAAAGACGCCGTAAAGAATACAATCGTAAAGTTCGTCACATGAAAATTGATGAAAATGCATGCTCCAGAGGTTATGTTAAACAGTTTAGGCGTTTGGAGTGGAATACAATATCCTAAAATTTTGTGGTATTAGCTCAATTGGATAGAGCAACGGTCTTCTAAGCCGTTGGTTGGGAGTTCGAGTCTCTCATGCCACATTTATAAGCTCTCATATGCTAATGGATAGACGACAGGGCTACGAACTCTGGGGTTGGCGTTCGAATCGCCATGAGAGCATTTACAGACTTAAAAATTCCGAAAGGAGGGTAATAGTAATGAAAAATAATCAAACTTGGATATCTCCAACACATGGAAAATTAACATTAGAAGAAATTCCACAATATATCCGTGATTATTACAATCGTATGAAACAATATGATACAAATATACGAATTACGATTGGCACGGACTCACAAAATTTCAGCTATACCAAAGAAGTAAATGTCATTGCTGTTATCTGCGAGGGACATGGAGGTATATTTTTCTATAAAATTAATAATAGAGACCGTATTCTGGATGTAAGAACAAAATTACAGATGGAAACCGGAGATTCTTTGGAAATAGCAGATAAACTGATTAGGTTATTAGAAACAGAAGAGTACGAAGAAGTCTTTTTAAATACTACTTTTTCTATTCATATTGATGCAGGATATTCCGAAAAAGGAAAGACGAAAGATTTGATACCTGAACTTGTCGGATGGGTAAAAGGAAGTATTTCAAATTGTGAAGTATATGTAAAACCAGACAGCTATGTGGCATCTGGAATTGCAGATAAAATATCAAAATAACAGGGGTTGCAAAAGCCCAAAATGGAGCGATGCCTCAATTAGTACAGGACCCGGTTGGAAGCCGGACATGTCGTGTAAATCCACGCTTTGGGTGTGCACAAATATTAACAAAGTTAATATTTGCATAGTATTTGTCCTGACAAATACTATGCAAGTCCCTCTCGTTCCGTTATAGGCGTATAGTTCAATGGTTAGAATAAAATTCTCCAAAAATTAAGATGTGGGTCCGATTCCTACTGCGCCTGTTTGCTTTGATTAATGCATGTAAAAAGTTGTAGTATTTGTTTAAAATTTTGGAGGTTCAAAATGAATAAGAACAGTAGCATTTTATATACACTGCCTGATTCAGAATTTATATCTTTATTCAGAAGTTGTAATGGATATTAAAAATTATTCAGATGCGGAATGGGAAATTCTATAACATAGCAAATTTTTTATTAAATATGCCGTTGTCGCTCAGTTGGTGGAGCAGTGGTCTTGAAAACCGCCAGCCCGTAAAAAGGTATGCAGGTTCGAATCCTGTCAACGGCGCTTATGCCTCCGTAGTCTAATGGTTAGTGACATTGGTTTCTCAAGCCGAAGATGCGGGGTTCAAGTCCCCTCGGAGGTATTTATCTTATATACACCCTGTCGCCCAGTGGTCTAAGGCAATGGTCTGCAAAACCAACATCGTGGGTCCGAATCCCACCAGGGTGTCTAGTATTTAAGCACTATAAATTAGATTAGTCACCTGATTTATAATGTGTATATACTAAAAACCTTATGCTAAACGACATTGTAGTAGATTGACTAACTGCTCTGATGTAAGTGATAACAAGGACCCTTACTCCTTGGCATAAGGATTAAAAAATAAAGCCGTTTAGCTTAGTTGGTAAAGCACCAGACTCTGACTCTGGAGACCATTGGTTCAAGTCCAATAACGGTTGTTTATGTACCTATAGCACAAATGGATAGTGCACAGTCCTGCACAAAAGTGTGTTTACTAAGTCTGGTGTTGCAGGTTCGAGTCCTGTTAGGTACACTGCATTGTAGCCAAGAGGAAAATGCAACATAACAGTTGCTATGTACGCAATTGCTCTTATAAGCCTAATTGGTAAGGCAGCGGTTTCGAAAATCGCCAGTAACCGAGATATCGGTGTCTCAGTTCGAGTCTGAGTAAGAGCGTTCCATCTTTTTCCTGCGCGGGGCAACAAAAAGACTACTGGTGTTTTGCCGGTAGTCTTTTGTTTGTGCTTAAATTAAATTGTTATCTGCCAGTATCCATAGGCAAAGTTTTCGATTTTACCCGCTTTTTTCAGATGTTGCTGTAAGCCGCGGATAAGATGCTTAGTACGGTCATCCGTGGCATTCAAAATCTGATAAACCTCTTGGTTACTGTGCATAAATCCATCCTCATAGATTTCTAAAAGTTTCTTTGTCATACTTTTTCCTCCATTTCGTTTGCTATCTTTATTATATCATATTGCTTTTTTGCAAAATCCTCATGAAAAAGGGATACGTCTATCTACTTTTTTCATAACGTCTATCAATTTTTGAGAAATGTATCAAAAAAATACAAAGTCAAGTACTTTTTAAATTTTTTTTGACATAAATAGATAGATTATTATTTATTGTAAAGAAAGGATATATTTTACTATGACAACTAGAGAAAACGATACGAAAGAATTATTAAAAGAAATTGCGGAACTTTATGATTATGATTTAACGATATCGAAGGATGGAAAAGTAATTTTTGATGGAGGTTCATGGAAACATGAATTTGATTCTATGAATCAGGCAATGAAATATTGGTTACCAGATTTTGAAACCGCAGACTCTGATGTTTTTACAGAAGAAATTAAATTTATTAACAAATGTATGATGGAAGATTATCTTGAATTGTTTGACGGAGGAGCTTATATACAAGAAGATACCAACCATTTTCTTATCCTTGATGGCGGACATGATATACATTTATATATTGAATATGGACGAATTTGCTGTTCTGAAATGGATTGTATTGAGAATGCAAAATCTGCATTTGATAATGACCCAGAAATGTTAAAAAACATCGCCATTTTTGAAAACGATTGGTATTATTATAATAAACAAAAGAACGCCCCTAGCAGTACAAAGGCGGAAAACATTTGTATCCACGAAAAGGAAATGACAGACGGACAAGATGATAAAAAACACAACTACCTGATCACTATGGCAGCAGAAGAGTCCGCCGATATGGAAATTGAATTAACAGATAAAGAATATGAGATAGTTGAGCGGGTATTCCATGAAATAGATTCCAAATGTCATGGACTTTGTGGCAGCGTCTATATCGAAAGTCTGGAAAGAGACGATATGGATGAGATGGATATGGAGGATAGGGAAGCATGACGTATAAATACAAATGTGGAAATGATATCATTAATGTTTTTGTATGGAGCAATGACTTTCATACCGATGTAGCAATTTATGATAAAGAAGCTGCAAGATCTTATGATCGCACCATCCGAGAAGACAAAAATGGAAAATTCTTTACATGGAATCGTAATAAAATCTATCTGGATGACTGGATCAAAATTTCTATGCTGGAACTAAAAGAAAAGATAGAAAGAGGAGAATGGATTACTTCTGAGGAACTATGTCAGGCAATTCTGACGGATGGCATTGATAATGTAAGATTTATTATTCCATTAAATGCAGCATATGCCCAAAATGCTATATATAAAGTGGAAGAAAGATTTAACAGGGAAGTCAAACAGGATTATAAGCTTATACTGGTGCCGGTAACGCCAAACGATGATATCATGTATGAAATGGAATATTATACAACAGCCCTGGCAGGATTATTACGTGCTGGTATTGTAAAAGTAGCTGATAGCGTAAAAGAAAAGGAACTACAACAAGAAGAATACGAGTTGTAAACAAACTTATGAGATAGAGGGTATTTAAAAAAGTATCCTCTATTTTTATTATTTTACGGTTTTTTTAAACATATATAAATAGGATGTAGTAAACGGGGGATAATTATGCATTTTCTATTGGAAAATACCAAAAAATTGGATATGGAAAGAATTCTTTTGGAAGAACAATTAAAAAAATATAGATTTTTACATACCTATGAAACCATAGAGATACCAAGGAAATGTCAGGAAAATGTTTATCCTGTGGGTACCATTCCTTTTGTGGAAAATTGTCTGCAGTTACATGAAAACCCCATTGAAATACCGAAATATCTGCGAACCGATGAATTTTTAAAGCGAGATTATCAAATTGTAAAATGGGATACGATTCCAAGACATGGGAATTACTTTTTAAAGGATGTTTCAAAACTGAAAAATTTTGGAAAAATTGTAAACGCAGACTATGAAATCAACGATGAATTATTTGCAGAGGATGTGTCTGATGTAGTATTTACTTTAAGTAAGATATCAGATTATCTCGTAAGTAGTCTCTTTTCCATTGAAACTGAATATCGTGTGTATGTATTTCAGGGAGAAATAGAACAGATATCTTATTATAATGGAGATTGTACTGTTTTTCCGGATATAAATCTGATAAAAAAGGCAGTTTCACTTATCAATTACCATGAAAAATGGCTGAGGTCCTATACCATAGATGTAATGGTAGGGAAAACAGGCACTGCACTGATTGAGATACATAATTTCACTTCCTGTGGTTTATATAGTACACTTTGGGGAGAAAACCTGATACAAGCTTATGCAGATGGAATCCGGTATTTAAGAAACGATAATAAAAAATTAGAGAGGTAAACAAAAACATGAATAGATACATTTCAGATATGCATTTAGGACATGCAAATGCAATTCGATTTGACCACAGACCATTTGCAGATGTCGAAGAAATGGAACATTATATGATGAAGAAGTGGCAGGATACGGTACAAAAGGATGATGATGTATGGATCCTGGGAGACTTTGCTTATCATGATAAGAAGAATCCGGTAGAGTATTTGAGACAATTGCCGGGACATAAGCATCTGATCATTGGAAATCATGATGGAGCATTATTAAAGAATGCTGCGGCAATGCGATATTTTGAATCGGTAGATATGCTGACAAAGATTGTGGATACCTTAGATGGTGAAAAGAAACAGGTCATCCTTTGTCATTATCCCATTTATGAGTGGGATGGCTATCATAGAGGCACGCTGCATGTATATGGCCATGTTCATAATAGTAGTGGGCATACAAAGGAAGATGAAAATTCAAATGAAACACAACTACCTGACATTCCACATCTTTTTGCTGCCAGGGGAAACGCCTTTAATGCGGGTTGTATGATTAATGGATACGCTCCGGTGACCTTGCGGGAACTACGAGAAAATAACCAAAGGTTTTTGGAAAGCTTAGGTTAGGAGGTGTTAAAAACAAATGATCATTGAAACCAGAAAGGTTGTCAAAAAATGTACGCAATGTAAGAAAGAGTATAGTGAGGACCAAACGATTATAAATGGTTTTCCATGTTGTAAATTTGCTATTTGCCCTGAATGTTTAAAAAAATTACAATCAATTTTGGATAAAAAGTGAGGAAAGAAAAATGTTACAGAAATTACAGAATGATACTTTGCAACAGTTTTTAGATAATTTTATAGATGGTCTGAAAAATGAAAATTCGGATAGGAAATATAATGAACTCACAGAATGGAATATTCCCTTCCTTGTTTCCAGTGTATATCAAAGTTTTCAAAATGAAGTGGATATCTATAAGGAATTTATTGCGGATTTACAAGCATATCCGGAATATCAAATTAATTTTACAGATGCAATAGGTGATGATTATGCTCTCGTTGATGCAGAAATCATACTGGCGAAATATGATGCCAAAACAGAGCATATGATTTATCCGGAGTTTGCCTATAAAATGTGTTTCGAAGAAGAGGAAAGACTTTATGGATATTGTGAATGTACCCCAGATATGCCAGATTACAGAGCGGACAAGCAGTGCTGCGGACATGGATGTGATGCATCTTTTTGTGAATTCACGCTATATAAGATTCTAAATATCCATAAAGCATCATGGGCTGGAGATGAACACGACTATTGGGAATTCGAAGATGCATTTTATGAAAAAGACCGTGCCCTGGCAGAGAAAAGGAAGCAGGAAGCCAAGGAACGAGAAATTCAGGAATTGCAGGAAACTATTGAAATTAGCAGGAAAAGATTGGTTGAATTATTAAATGATGCTGGTGATTTAGATTAGGAGTAATTTTTATTGGAGGTAAATTATGGAAAATATAACAGCAAAGAAAGTGGTAATTAATTATAACAAGGAGTTATTAGATTCTATAGATAATAAATGTCAGAAGAAACATAAGATATTAGATACGATTGTTACAATAGCAGCAATTCCAATATTTTTATATCTTGGATATTATTGTGTATACCATATCATCAATAAGAATGCTCCTACGGAAATGTTTACTTGTATTATTGTTCTAATTATAGCAGTATCGTTGATTATTTTTGATACTTCTATAGACAATTTGCTTGATGTACCAAAACGCAACAATAAATTATATCGTATCAACAAAATTCTTTATCATGCGTCGCTTAACAAGATTAATGAAGCATCTTTCCGAAAGATTGATGGCAAGTGGTATTGTAATTCAGCAGATATACAAGATACAATTTCTTTTTTCTGCGATTATTGTGGGTATCCAATATATGTTGCGTTGGAAGATATCTTAAATTATGAATTAAATGATTTTACAGATAAAATCGAAATTCCTGATCAGTGGGATAGTTTGTCTATCTCTGTGAATGAAAAAACGCAAAAGATTGATGTGTTATTTACATAAATATATGATAATAAAAACAATGAAACCCATCCACCATAAAAGATGGGTTTTTTATTGCGCATTTATAAAAATAATTTTCAAAAATCCAAGTTTTTCAAGAATTTTTATACATAAGTAAGTGACGGTTGCAAACGTCAAATTAAAGAAAGGTGTATGAGAATCCGGATTGTCTGAGATAGACAATATTGAAAAATTTAAGACTTGTAGAATTATGTAGTGGAATTGGTGCACAAACAAAAGGATTGGAACATACTGGATTATTTCAGGTAGAATCCGTTGCGACAGCAGATCTCGATAAAGAAGTTGTAGTAAGCTATGCGGCAATTCATTGTGGATTAACAAATGAGTTGATCGAATCTTATGAAAATTATCCCAGCAAAGAGGAAATGGCGGCAGAACTCACTGCAAAAAGACTGGGATATGATTTCAAAAACGACAAACCATATGATTGGTATAAGCTTTCCCGTAAAAAGGATAAGACAAAAGGTATCGAAAAGTATTGGTTAGCAGATCATTTATCTCATAATCTGGGAGATATGATGCAGATTGATGCTTTACCGGATTGTGATTTTCTTACATATAGTTGTCCATGTTTTACAGCCGACACTCTTGTATTGACAAATAATGGACTCAAAAAAATTGTTGATATAACTACAAATGATAAAGTATTAACACATAATAATGAATATAAAGAAGTTTTAGATAGTAAATGCACTGGCGAGAAAAATATTTATATTATTGACGCAATGTGCAGTAATAAAATTGAATGTACAGGCAATCATAAGTTTTTAGTAAGAGAAATGTATAGGACATATCCAACTTATAACAATGGAAAAAGAGGAAATGTAAGACATTTTAAAGATCCAGAATGGATAGAATGTGAAAAATTATCCCAAAAACATTATTTAGGTATGGCAATTAACCAAAAATCTATACTACCACAGTGGGATGGCATTGATTTTGTATGGAGTGATGGAAGAAAAACAAGACATAAAAATAATATTCAATCATTAATTTCAAATCATAGTTTTTGGTGGACTGTAGGTAGATGGATTGGAGATGGATGGGTTAGAGAAAGTAAAAACAGTAACGAAGTAATTATTTGTTGTTCCAAAGAAGAGTTAAATGAAATTTTACCTCATCTGGAAAACTGCAATATAAAATATAATGTATCAGAAGAAAGAACGGTATATAAAATTCGTATACCTTCAAAAGAATTTTGTCTTTTCTTAAATCAATTTGGAAAGGGAGCACCAAATAAGAAAATACCAGGATTTGTTTATGATTTACCAATAGAATATTTAAAAGATTTGTTAGATGGCTATATCAGCGCGGATGGATATTTTGTAAATAATAAATATAAAGTAACAAGTGTTAGCAAAGAATTAATTTATGGAATTGGGCAAATTGTAGCAAAGGTGTATAAAAGACCGTTTAGTATTTATCGCGTAAAACGAAATCCAATTGTATATATTGAAGGTAGAAAATGCAATCAAAAAGATTCTTGGGATTTAGCTTGGAAACCTGAAATTGGAAAACAAGACAAAGCCTTTTATGAAAACGGCTATATTTGGTTTCCTATTAGAAATATAAAAAGAACAGATAAAATCGAAAAGGTTTATGATATTACTGTAAAAGATGATCATAGTTTTATGGCAAATGGATGTATTGTACATAATTGTACCGATCTTTCCATTGCCGGTCATCAGGAGGGACTAAAATGGACTTGTCAGGATTGTGGACATACTTATGACCCTGCTGCTTATTCTGTGGAGGAAAGGTATCTTTGTCCAGTATGTGGAAGCAAACATGTTAAATCCACCAGATCGGGATTACTATATGAAGTAGAGCGATTATTAGTAACCGCAAAACAAAATGGAAGTCTGCCCAAATACCTGTTAATGGAAAATGTAGACGCATTAGTATCTAAAAAGTATATTGATAGCTTTAATAATTGGCTGGAGAGATTGGAAAATCTCGGATATCATTCTTATTATCAGGTAATTAATGCCAAAAATGCTGGAGTTCCTCAGAATAGAAAGCGTATCTTTGTATTTTCTATTTTGAAGGAAATAGATACTGGCAAATTTACATTCCCTGTTCCCTTTGATAATGGTATCCGATTAAAAGATGTATTAGAAGATACCGTAGAGGAAAGATATTATTTATCCGATGAAAAGGTGGCAAGTTTCCTCGGAAATCTGATCAAAACAGAAGATGAGGATACTGTAAGTGTAAAGCAGGCTACAAAAGAGGGATATATCAAATGTGAATTACCGGGAGTGGCTGATTTATCTTATCCGGAATCCACTACCAGAAGAGGCAGAGTACAGGAAAACGGGACAGTATCTCCGACATTAACTGCAGCACAGACAGGTATCTGTAAATTAGAGAAAACCAATGAAGTTTTGCAGATTGGTAACATTGCTGAAGGAAAATCAGGATGGGATAATCCACAGACAGGAAGAATTTATAGTATAGAAGGTTGTAGTCCAACATTAAATACCTGTAATGGAGGAGGACATGAACCTAAAATAGTTACTACTACCAGAGGGTCTGAAATTGCATCTTGTGTCAGAGCATCCTATTTTAAGAATGGAAACAGAAATATCGAAGAAAATATTAAATCCGGAAAAGGATATGAAGGTATTATCGAAAAATATGGATGTGATAAATCCCATAATTCTCCTCAAATCATAGAACGTGCAAATTGTATCACTACCAGGGAAGACAGAGGTATTTCAAATCATAAATCTGAGGGCACTGCCGTGATTGAAAAGATTGGCAATATAAATCCTTCGGGCAAAGGTATAAACGGGAACGTTTTTGGAGAAAATGGATTAGCTCCAACGCTTACTACAAATAAAGGAGAAGGACCTAAAATTGCTACTTATTCCTTAAATGGATATCTGTTACATACAGATGAGAATGGAAATATTAAAACAATTGTTGCAATGAGAGGAAGAAATCCTGAGAATCCATCTGATAGAACAGTAGGTGCCCCAACAGAACAAAGACTGGAAGTAAATATAAATGAAGTTTCAAATTGTCTTACTACTGTTCAAAAAGATAATTTAGTAATGGAAGGGGAATTATTACTTCCATACATCCGCATCCGTAAGCTTACGCCAAAAGAATGTCATAGACTGATGGGCTTTGATGATATTGATGTAGATCGCTGTAAAGCAGTCGGAATGTCAGATGCACAGGGATATAAACAAGCTGGCAATTCCATCGTCACTAATGTTATTGCACTAATTGCAGAACATTTTTATAAAGCACAATATGATGAATCTTATAAATGCTTAGATGAAAAAATGGAAAATTTTCAAAAACCACAGATGGAATAAAACCTATCTGTGGTGAAATAGCTACCGGATGTGCAATGCGTGGTAGATATAATGCAGATGGCAGTACTTCTCAGCAGATAGAAGTTTTAGGAGATGAGATTTCCAATGCTATCACCACAGTCCAAAAAGATACTTTGATATTGATTATAAAAGAAAAGTAGAGATTTTAAAAAATCTCTATTTTTTGTGTTTTAAATATGTATTTTTACGGATTTTTTTGACATAAGACAGTAGCTCCATAAGTCAAACATGGAAAGGAAAATTTATATGTATACGGAACAGAATAAAGGATTTACGGTAATCACAAATTTTGGTTGTGATTGTCATTGCAAATATTGTATCACGAAACATCATCCGATTTTACAGAATGCAGTTACCGATAAAAGTAAAATAGACTGGGATTATCTGGAAAAGTGTATTGCTGCATCGGAGGCACCAACTGTGAATTTATCCGGTGGTGGAGATCCTTTTTATCATTGGCAGGGAAATATCGACTTTTATAACCGGATGTATGAGCTGACTACAAAATATGGAAAGAAATTGGATATCCATACCAGAATCCTACCGACCGATATGGATTTGATTCAGAAGTTCCGAAAGGTTGCTTTAAGTATCGAGTCCTATGATACAAAAGCAATGGAACAATTACGGATGATGCTTCCTGAAATTGAAAGGACTACGAAACTGAGAGTCATCAATGTATTAAATGAGAGGATGACCACAGAGGACTGCCTTGCATATATAAATAAGATGCATGATATCGGTGTAAAACAGGTAACCTTCAGGCAGATGTTTGGCAATCGAAATGCTTATCAGAACTTTTTAAAGGTGAAAGATACGATTGATATTCCTGGTGTGATGTTTTTACCGGATGGAGAATATCATAATTACTATTTCACAACGAATAACAAGCTTTATCCCTATTTCTTCGGTTATACCGAAGAGGATAGAAAAACATGGATGAAGAAGTATGAAGAAATTGAAAGTATCTGTGGTTAAATCATAATGACTAAATAGTATTTAAAGTTAAAAGCTAACCTTTTTTAAAAATAATGGAGAAATTTATGAATAATAATAAAGTTTTTTATAAAGGAGATAATAACCTCGTACATAAGCTTACCTTTGGACTGCCCGGTTCAGGAATATCTGCAATTATAAAAAAAGAAATTATAAATGTTGTTAATAATACCAGGGATGATAACATTGTTGTAATTGATGTCTATGGTACTCAATTTAATGAAATTATTCAGAAATTTGGAGGAGTAACTATTACTGCAAAAGAACTTCTCGGATGCTTTGACAAAATTATATTTGAACCTTTGGAGATATCAAACTATAAAAATTACGATGAGACATTTAATATTATTGTTGCTATCTTAGAAGATTTGGGATTGGATTATATTTATCCAACTCAGCAAAGTATTTTGTATGAAACATTAGATGAAATGTGTAAAAGTAGTGAAGAAAATACAATTAGTAATTTTATTCAACATCTACAGGAAAAAGATAATAAATTGGCTTCAATTTTAGAAGTACTAAATGTGTTTTCAAATTCTGAAAATAGCCAAGATATTATGAATAAGTTAAATACCCGTTTTGTATGTTTTGATTTTGGTGATTGCCGAAAAGAATTTAAAGGCTTGGCGTATTTACTGGCATTAAAAACAGCAAAGGATAAGATATGGAAAAATGGAGAAAAACAAATATATACATGTTTATTTGCTCAAATAGATAATGCTATTTTGTCAGAAGGGATTTGCAATTATTTATTATGTTTATATAAGCGCATGAGACAACACTGGGGTATAAGTTCACTTTATGCTGTAAAGTTTTCAACATTTACAAATGATTATATACTTACAGGTTTATTAAATAATACAAATGAACTTATCTTTTTAAAACAAGGCTATGATGATATTGATGAATTAACGTTATATTTTAATATACCAGATACGTATTCACATTTTATTGAATATGCAGATGCCGGACAGGGTATTTGGACAGATGGAATACAGTTTGGTTTTGTCGATTATACTAGAGTTAAATAATATCGAATTATGCATTACGATATGGTATATATATACCATTACTACAAGGAGAACTCTGATGAAAAATTTTTTGAAAGAAACGAAGTTTTTTGGCTTTATAATAGTTATAATTGCTTCAATTATTGCAAACGCATGTTTCTTGTATATTTTAGACAATTTCGGATATTTCTCTTGGGCTTTTAAATGTTATGTAAAGACATTAGAATTATTCTACAATATCAAAGATATTACATTTTTGAAATATTGGAAAGTAATGCTATCAGATGTAGCTGTTATAGGAAGTGGAATGATGATTTTATTTGCTGTTTTCGATTGGATTCCAAACGGAATTATGAATGTATTAGGATATAAAAGTCAAAGCACAAGGTAATACCAAAGAAAATTCGTATGAATTTATACGATAGATATAATTATAAATGTGCATATTGTGGTTGTGATTTGGAATATAAAGATATGCAGGTAGACCATATAAAATCAGTGTATGCTAATGCGGATATTAAATAAATTATGTCAGAAGAAGAATTATATGCAGAAGTGAAACCCTTGGACAAACCAAAACGGTAGCTACCGAGAGAGCTTTGCGAATGTACATGGATACTATGAAACAAAATCCAGAGCAGATAAAGAAGAATAAGGAGGAGGAAATAGACATGACAAAAATTGAAATCGATGACGCATTGAATAAAATTTCCGCTTCATTGGAACCTTGTCCGATATGTAAAGGGAAAGCAGAAATTTTAGCAATGCACGCTACTCTAAAAGAAGTTGTTATTGACTCCATTGGTTGTCGAAAATGTCATCTTGCAGTTGAAAGAAAATGGCGTTTAGCAGAAAGCGACAAACTGTTTGTAAAACGCACTACTACAATAGTTAATCCCATACATATATGGAATCAAAGAGTTAGTGAAGTTAATGATTAGTGAAATTTTCCCATTCTATGTGACTATCTTCAAATCTTTGCATAGAAAAGGAGAAATAACAATGCAACAAAAACAAAATAACAAAAATATCTGCAAATACCTGTTATCATTTTAAAGATTTACTGTTTTTAATCTTAAAAAGTGGAATTATTTGGGCATTAATCATGAACATATTACGGAGTATCTGTGGATGATGGAGAAAATGATGACTAATAACGATTTAGAAAAAACAATATTATCTTTAGCCATGTTTTTCAATGAAAATTCTGAAAAACAAAATCAGGAGTTTTTAAATAAGTTATATGAAATATTTGATAAAAGTGAAAGTTTATATGATAGTGAAGTATCCTTAGCATTTTTAAATTTTCAAAAATTTGCAACAATGCCGTGGCTAACAAAACATCCACAGGTAACAGATGGATGGGAAAAATCTTATATAGAGTGTATTTATAATGGATTATTACCTCATTTTGTTAGACAAGTTATTGAAAAAAATGAGGGCACCCCATGCAGTGGAGATAAAGAAGATTTTATTATTCAAAAAATAAAAGAGTCAGTAGCAACTGGAAAAAATATCTCCTTATATGAAACATACGAGGGGAAAAATAACATTTCAAAAGAAAAATGGAAAGAGCAAGCATACTGGTCTCCAAAAAGCTTTAAAGATACAGATGATGTAAAAACAAAATTCAAAGCTTGGTATTATTTGGACATGGATTATGTCAAAGAAAAATCAGAGACTGAAATGACAGAAGAAAACATAGAGAGGTAAAATTATTTATGAAACATTTTGAGTTGGCAAAAGAGTATGCCTATCCGAGTGGTAGTGTCTATGTCCTTTATAATAAGGAAAAGAATTTTTATATCGAGACAACTTCCATGCAGGATGTAAATACGAGAGGAAAATCTCAGGAAATCATTATGACGGATGATGTAGACCTGATTAAGAAGAATTTGGTACCTTTTGAGGAAAAGTGGCTGACTGCAATCAGTACACAGTATGGATGTCCCCAGCATTGTAAGTTTTGTTTGGTGCCAGAATTGGGCTTTCACGGAAATTTATCGACAGAAGAGATGTGGGAGCAGCTTGAATTTGTATTTAGTAACCATCCGGAAGTAACAAAGAGTGACAAGATTAAAGTGGGATTTGCTCGTATGGGAGAACCTCAGTATAACTGGCAGAATATCTTGCAGGTAATGAGAGATATGAAAACTTATCGAGAGGGATTTACATTCTTACCATGCTACAATACCATTTTGCCCAAAGTAAAGGTAGGAGGAAAAGGTCCTGTTGATGTATTAAGAGATGAGGTTATGTCTGTAAAGGAATATCTGGATGGATTTATGCATATTCAGATTTCCACGAACAGTACAAATGAAGAGGAGAGGAAGTATCTGTTTGGTGGAGCAAATGTGGTCACCATCGAAGAGATGAAACAGGCATTTAATAATATGCCGAATAATAACAGACTGATCACTTTGAATTTCATTTGTGGTGCAGGATGGGAGTTAGACCCTAATAAGTTGTATGGCTTAGATCCGAATGTATTTTGTGTAAAGATTACCCCATTAAATATCACGACAGCTACCAAAGAACATGGACTCGAAGATGCCATTCAGTGGAATTGGGAAAATATGAATAAGATCAAAGAAAAGGTAGAGAGCTGCGGATTAAAGGTAATCGTAGATGTTGCTGCAAAGGCGGAACTTCCTTTATGTTGTGGCAATCTGGTTCAGGATTATAAAAAAACAAAACAGTAAAACAATAGACCATCTTTCACGGTGGTCTTTTTTGTACTTGCAAATATACCACGTTGTAAAAATAAATATGTAAAATAAGCAAAAATAGGGAATTTTTTGACATAAAACAGTAGCGAAAAACGAAAGGACTATTGATTTTATGTCAAATGATATTAGTATCAGAAAGAATAAAGGTCAGTATATGACACCGGAACCGATTATAACAATGATATTAGATACGATTGGATATACCGGACCACAGATTTTAACAAAAACAATTATGGAACCATCTTTTGGAGATGGATCTTTTCTTGTTAGTATTGTACAAAGAGTGATCATAGAAGGTGAGAGGGCAGGATTATCGAAGTCTGATATTGCACAGATTGTAGATAATCATATTTTTGGAATTGAAAAAGACGGCTTGCTTTATAACAGAGCAATTGAAAGACTGAATAAGCTGTTGGATACGTATGGAATCCAAAATGTTAGCTGTAATCATCTTATTTGTGGAGACACATTAATAGCATATAAAACATATGCAGGTAAAATGGATTATGTTGTCGGAAATCCACCTTATATCAGAATTCATAATATTCCGGAAACCTATCGAGAAATTATAAAAGAATTTCGTTTTATTGATGGGATGATTGATTTATATATTGTTTTTTATGAAATCGGACTCCTGCTTTTAAATGACACAGGAAAACTTGGCTATATTGCTCCGAATTCCTTTATGAAAAATACATCACAGAAAGCATTCCGAAATTATCTTTTGGAAAACAAATATATTTCAGCAATTTACGATTTTAAGACTTCTAAGATTTTTGAGGATGCTGACACTTACACATGCATCTGTATCCTGGATAAAAACAAAAACAGAGATGATTTTTCGATTGATTATAAGGAATTTTCTATGTACGAAATGGTAGCGACAAATCATTTTGACTATACATATTTTAGAGATGAATTACGAGACAAAGTATGGAATCTTAGTGCGTATGAAGATATGAGATTCTTAGAGGAAAATAAAAAACTTCCAACAAAAATTCAGGATATCGCTATTGTGCAGAATGGGATTGCTACAAATAAAGATGCGATTTATATCATACATGCCTATTTAGATAAAGAGTTATTAAACCCATATATGGGGAAACATACGGATATGCAGAGAAATGTATATTTTTGTGATAAAGACAGAAATATTCGCATGATAGAATCTACCATATTACATCGATGTGTAAAGGCATCCAAATATAATGGTATTATGGATAATACCTATGTTATCTTTCCATATGAAAAAAATCGATCTGTTTATCAGCCGTTCACAGAAGAGAAATTAAAGCAATCATTTCCGAATGCATATGATTATTTTATTTCTTTCAAGGCAGAATTAAGCACTAGAGATATGGATGAAAAATTAGCCTGGTTTTTATTTGGTCGTAGTCAGGGATTACAAAATAGCTGTCATAAAAAGATTATATTTAAACATGTTATCAATAAAGCAGCCCCTGTAATCGAACCACATATCCTTGATGAGGATGTCATTGTATATTCTGGGATGTATACCACAACAAAACAGGAACAAATCGAAGAAATATCTGATATTTTTGCATCTGCCGATTTTGCAAAATACTGTTCCATTATCGGAAAAGACATGTCTGGCGGTTATGTTAGCATTTCTACAAAAATGGTAAAACAATTCGGCATAGGAGATTGAAGTAACGGACCATCTTTTTAGCAATATCATTAAGTTAAGCTAAAAACTACACCCTTCTCTTTTTCTTAAAACGAAAAGGGAGTGGGTATTTTTGGAAAGGAAACAATATGAATATAATTATTATACAAGGTATGACCTGCTTAGGGAAAAGTACACTATGTAAACAACTAGAAAAAGACCTCCAAAATTGTAAACACTTTTCTTTAGATGAATACAAGGAAAATATGTGGGATAAATTCGGATTTGATTCTGTTGAACAAAGAGAACATCAAAGTAAACTTGCAAGAGAGTTATTTTACAGCGATATAAATGAAGCGGTAAAAAAGGCATTGTACAATTATATTTTGATTGATTATGCTTTTACTAATAAATATTGGAATGAACTTTTAGAAAATTTAGCAAATTGGAATGGATTAGTAAGAACTATTTACTTAAAACCTACCGATTTGCAGGAACATAAAAAGATATGGGAAATTCGTAGTAGAGATTTTTCTGTCAGACACGCAGGACATGGAGCAACACATTATCATGATGGAATAGGTCGTGATTATGTGAATGAATATGATACTAAAGTTTTCAAAGATATGCCTACTGTCAATCAAACGCTGACAGTTGATATTTCTTTTAATCCATATTTAAGAAGTGTATCATACAACTCCATCATAGCTTTTATAAAAAATTCTTACATGATTCGAAAAAGTACAACAGATGATAAAGAACTAATCCAACAGCTTATGCCGTTATGTTTCGGAGATAAAAACAATTTGGAGCCATGCGAAGACTTGGAAGACAGATGAAAATATAGTAGCGATGTCTGGGCTTACTTCTAATAACGAATACGGTCATTTAGAAATAGATTGGACTTACACTCGTCCAGAACACAGACATAAAGGGTATATGCAAGAACTGTTTGCCAAAATGTTAAATGGTGTGTATGAATCTGTTTATTGTAGCTGTTGGAGTTTACCGAATAATGACAAGTGAAACTTTTTCTGTAAATAACTAATAACAGCAAGACTTCATATGATTTTAATATTTTATCATAGAAGACCGTTGTATTGTTTTATTTACAGATTTTTTCACAGGTTCGCCACTTTTTAAGATTTACAGTTATTTTAAGATACCAAGACCTCGAATGATTCTTATTTTAATGATATTGATTTTTTTTAGGTGGTTCTTTTTTTAGTTATAAATATAGCATAATGTAAAAATAAATATCGAAAATCCACAAATTTCAAAAAGTTTTTTACATAAAACAATAGCTAAAAAAATGAAATGATGCCCTAGCAACAAAGGAAATCAGAGAGGTTTGTTGTTGTTAAGGGAAAAGAGGTTATTGGATTTATGTCGGCAAATTTGAATTTACATAAAGCGAAGAATGCAAAAAATGATGAATTTTATACGCAGCTTACAGATGTTGCAAAAATTACAAAAAGAAACGACACATTGCAAAAGACAATCGCATTAAAGAAGAACGAAAAGATTTAGGGTTTGTTGATGCAAATAGATAATAAGCATAACAATTTTCATATGCAATATCTGGCTTATTGGGTAGAACATGTCATTGTTTTATAGATAAATTTATAAAAGAAAGGAAAACTATAAATATGCAAATAAATTTAATAGGAACTGGTGCAATGTATACTGCCTATAACAGTGCATGTACGTTGATTGATAATAAAATTATTATAGATATGCCAAATGGGACAGTTAAGCAAATGTTAAAAAAAAGATTGCCTGTAGAAAATATTGATATTATATTAATAACTCACATGCATGGAGATCATACAGCAGACATTCCTTTTTTTTTAAAATATGTATTTAACTACAAAAAGAGAAATACACCAATAAATATAATTGGACCAATTGGTACAAAATCCAAAATCAAGGATTTATTTGATTCATATAATTTTGAAAATGGCGCTGAAATTGAAAGATTTTTTAATATTCATTTTATAGAAATACTAGAAAATGAATTTAAAATAAATGAATACAATATTAAATCCTATCTAATGTTACATGGAGAAGAAAAGCCGGCGTTAGGTTATATTATTGATAATAAATTAGGGGTAACAGGAGATTCGGGACTATGTGAAGGTATTGAAACTATTTTTAAAAAATCTACTGTGATCATAGCAGATTCCTCATCAAAAACAGGAGATATGTGTCATATGGGAATTAATGATTTAATCTATTTATCCAATAAATACAATAAAAAAATATTTTGTACTCATTTATTGGATACAACAAGGCGTGAACTTATAGAAAATGTTCATCAAAATATTATTGTCAAAGATGATTTTTATGTATCGGAAATTTAAAAAGGAGAATATCAACGTATGGAAGAGAATATGAAATTAGAAGAAAAAACATATATAAGAGACGCAAGGCTATTGGAAATAGCGAAAATAAAATATGTATTTTTTGATATAGATGGGGTACTTTCAATACCCAGATATAAAAACTTCTTAACAGGAAAAATAGTAAGTGGCTTTTCTGATGAAGAATGGCTTAAATATGATATCTTCAGTCAACACCCTTATGAATATTGCATAGCGCCTAAAATCATGAAAGAATTAGTAAATAAAATGCACAATAATCGAGGTATCTGTAAAAGATGTTTTGGTTTAACGGCTGATACAAATTCTTTTTCCTATAATAGCAAAAAAAGATTTATAAAGAATAATTATCCGGAAATAAACACAGAAGATATTATATTAGTATCATCAGCCGACATGAAGGTTGACGTTATAAAATATATTGCTGAAAGAGATGGTATAAATTTAAAAGAATGCCTACTTGTCGAAGATACTTTTCAAACAATTATAAATACGGAGTTAGCAGGAATATGTAATTTACATATTTCTGAAGCATCAGAATTGTTGTCTGATATTAAAGAATATCAAATAAACACTCGTCCAAGAAATTATGATTTATTAATAGATATGACTGGAAGACTCTTTTAAAAAGAAAAAAGATGAAAATGAATTTTATACTGAAGTATCGCCTTTGTAATCTTTTTGATAGCACAAATCGGATAAAAACAACCCTCCATTTTCTCTTTTGTAGAGTTCTGGGAGGGTTATTTTTTTGCTTAAAAGAGCTTAACTTAATGACATTGGTGTAAAAGATGAGTCGTCTTTTTTCTTATCTATTTTCTACATCAGGAGTGCCCTCCTCAGAAATAAAGAAGTCACGTTTCTTCTTTTTGCCTGCGCGGGCTGCCCTTACATTTTCGGAAATCTTAAATTTGATCAGTATGTTTTCTAATAGTCCATTTAATGTCTTTCTGGGGACAGCTTGTTCTACCCGTTGATAGGTCTGTAATCTGTTTTTGATGAGAGGATAGTTGTGTCCACAGTTTTCATCAATCTGGTCCTGTAATTTAATGGCTTCGGAATAATGCGCATACATTTGTGCTGTCTTTGTCTGTTGTAATTCTGCATATCGTTTCCACTTTTTCTTTTCATATAAAGTTTCCATTTCGATATCCTGAATATAACGATTTACTCGCTGCACATAGCTTTCTACGGGTTCATTTGCTTCCATAACTGGTGCATGGGCTTTTGCAGCTTTGTCTACCTGTGCATAAAATCTACCCAAATCTTCCTTTTTTGTCCTGGAATAACGTTCCCCACGAGATAATCCCAAAGGTTCCATTGCTTTTCCATAGGTATTGTGCAGATGCTTCATTTTTGCTTTTCCACCAGTAAAGGTTTTTGCACAAAGTCTGTCACGTTCATCAATCGGTATCACTATCGTATGGATATGTGGAGTTGTTTCATCTAAGTGTAGTTGCATGGATAATACATTTTCTGCACCAAAAGTATCCTCCATCCATTTCTTATTTGCCTCTGCCCAGGCGTCCACATCTACATTAGCACCTCTGGTGAAAGTGGTAACGATTTCATAGGCTAATACCGCATTTTTTCTTGCAACTACGGGCTTCCCATGCTTTAATTCCAAATCTTTCATCCGGCGGTACCATAAATCCTTGTAATCCATACCGGAATCATTGACTAATTCTCGGTTGTTATCTGATAGATCGCTATCGACATGTTTTAATTCGATTTCTCTAAAATTGTGCTCGTGTCTGATCTGTAAATTTGCCATCGAATGGACCTTTTCCAAAGTCATGACGCAATAACTTTTTTCCTGCATTTTGATTCCACCTTTCTCTATATTTATTTATGTCAAAAAAAAATCAAAAAGTGTAAAAATACACAATTTATTTTTCCTGCAAATTTCCTTTATGAAATCTGAGAAATTACGGATTTTTTTGACATATATAATTAGATAAAAGAAACGAGGGGTAAAAAATGAAAGAAGTAATCACAGTCCCATTTTCGAAAAAGAAAGAAGCCGTTGCGCTTGGAGCAGAATTTGATATTACAGATAGACAATGGTATATCACAGATAATACAGAGCTTGAAAATCATGAAACATTAAGACATCTGGCAGATGTAGAAGTGCAGGAAATTGCAATCGAATTACCGGAAGAAGATCAGCCCCTAACAGGAAAGGAAGTTCCGATCGAAGGGGAAACAGAGGAAAACGATGAGACTTTTTCCGATTGGTCTGCTATATTAGATAGTAGAGATTCATTAAAAATTGCAATGACACTTCGGAATCATAAAGTACCTGCTGAAGAAAACGACAGAATACGTATGTTAGAGATTTTAAATCTTCGGACACCTGGAAATTATCCGTTTACGTATGATGGCATGATAAACTTAAGTGAAAGCTTCGAAAAGGCATATCCACCGGAAAATATTCAGGCTTTAGCAATGAAGCTGACATCCCCGGGAAATTATCTGATGCGGATCCGAAATTCAGAGTTATCAGCAGAGGAAAAAGCTTTAATGTATTTCGTATTACCGTTCGGAGCAGAATAAGAGAGGGCTTTGTATGATTTTAAATGTAATTCTTTTAGTATGCATGTTGGTTTATTTGGCAATCCAGTCCTTTTTCGATGTATTTAATCAATGTAGAACACCTGCATTTTTAAATCACACGATTATGGGAATCACATTTGCCGGTTATGTTGTAAAATGTATGCAGACGGGTGTTTTATCCGGAATCCGGATGTGGGTATTCTTTGGATTCTTAGCAATTGATATTTTGATTTATCTGTATTGTAAAAAGAAAAATATCTATGTAAAAGGAACCCCGACTGCGGTTACTTTGGTTTCACAGCAGTTGTTAAGTTATTCTCCTTATGCATTATTACTGATGATCACTCTTTGTCTGATCGATATTCCAATGGGCCTGGCATTTGGTGTTATCTGGTTTTTATCTGCTGCAAGATTGTATGGAGAGGCAGACAGAGATGCATTTTGGGCAATGATGTTTTATTATGCAATCTTTGGAAAAGAGGTACCGGAGACCAATTTACTGTTTATACTGCTGATGTATCTGATTGCGTGCGTTATCTTTATGATCAGACATAAAGCATGGAAAATAAAAGATAAGGTAGAAAGATATGCATTTTTCCCTTATATCATGATTGGATTTATAGTTACAATAATTATTGGAGGTTTAAGTTATGGCAGGATTTGATGATAACCAGTACGACTGGAGAGCAGTGCTGGCTGAGAGTGGAGATTTACCGGAAAGTTCTCCCGCAGAAGATGAGACACCGAATACAGACCAGGAATTTTCGGATGCTATCTTTCAGGAGGATCCCAATTTTCAGTCTATCAGTGGTATGGGCATTGAAGAAACGCAGGATAATACGGACCTGAATGATATGCTGCAGGATATCAATAAGGATAATACTGCACAGGCAAAAGCAGAAGCTGAAAGACTTGCCGCAGAAGAAAAAGCAAGAATCGAAGCCGATGAAAAAGCCAGACAGGAAGCATTAGCTAAAATTTGGAAAGAACAACATGAGATAGAACAGGCAGAAAAGGCAAAAAGAGAAGCCGAGGAAGCAGCGGAGGCAGAACGTATTGCAACCGAAGAGGAAGCAAGGAGACAAGCAAATCCCTTACGTAAATTAGCCGGTATGATTCCAAAACCAAAGGAAAAGACACCGGAAGAGATAGAAGCAGAAAAAGCTGCAAAAGCGGAACGTGCGCAAAAGCAGGCAGAGGAAAAGGCAAAGAAAGCAGAAGAAAAGAAAACCCAGGCAGCCCAGACAGCACAAGCAAAATCAGCGAAAAAAGAGAAACCCGAGAAACCTGCGAAGCCCGAAAAACAGCCCAAGCAGGCAGAAAAGAAGGGACTATTTGGTGGAAAGAAAGAAACGTCTGCGATTGCACCTGTAACATCGAATGCGAATTCCGGAACCGACTATAAGTATCTTGCAACACATGATGAATTGACCAAATTAAAGAATAAGAGAGCCTATGATGAAGATCTTGCTGCTATTAAGGCAAAAAATACCGTCATCATGTTCTTTGACGTCAATAATCTGAAAATGGCAAATGATACTTTGGGACATGCTGCAGGAAACAAATTGATTTTAGCCACTGCTGAGGAATTAACAAAACTATATCCGGAAAATGCCTATCGTGTAGGAGGAGATGAGTTCATTGTTCTTCTGCAAGGGAAGGGGTCTTATCTGGAAATAGATAAGAAAATAAAAGAAGATATTGCGAAGTTTAATATCGCAATGAAAAAGCGGACAGCAGATAGTAAGGCGATTGATGAAAATCTGATTTATGCGGTTTCTGTGGGATATGCGATTGGAGATGGCAAGAAAACCAAAGAAGATATCCAGGCAGAAGCAGATAAAAAGATGTATGATAATAAGCAGGCATATAAAAAAGCCCATCCAAAGGAAGATGCCAGAAATAAAGATGTCGAAGTAAAGGTAGAACCGGAAAAAGATTATGATGAACTGTTACCGGAAGAGTCCAGACAATTAAAGACTACGGTAAAAGAAAATCATATGCAAGTCTCTGAATTAAATACTGAGAAAATCTTACGTGAGATTCAGAGTAGAGCCGATGATATTTATGCTATCCTGATCACCGATAAGAATTTTGATTGCTTATTCATCATTCAGGATGTGGAATATTTCTTAAATCTGATGACACATGGCGCTGATTATAGCTACTTATATGTGATTTATCAGGGTGGTGCCCAGTATTACGGTGCAGATGAATATTTCTCAGAGATTACTGTATTATTTGAGAATATTGCAAAGCTGATTACTTCCAGTGGGTCTGTATCACAAAAAGATCTGCTAAAAGTGAAGGGTATCAACATTTTCAAAAACATTTTTGTAGGGTAAATCAACATTTTGGTATATTTTTACAAACTTGTCCATATACTGTAAATAGTAATTGTATTTAAGTTAGGAAGGAGTTTATAAGATATGCCAAGAGGACAAAGAAAACCGTTGGATGAAAAAATCCAAGCAAAACAGGAATTGATCATTGCCTTACAAAAACGTATCGATTCGGAAACAAAAGAATTAGAAGAATTATTGCAACAAAAGAAATATAAAGAACTGCAGATAGTAAGTGATATGATGGAAAATGCAAAGCTAACATCAGAGGAAGTCACAGAGGTATTGCAGCAGTATATCGAAGAGCATAGAGCAAATGCATCCTAAGAAAAAGTAGTATATCTCGAAAGGGATATACTATTTTTTTGTAATTTTTTCTCATTTTTGCAGAATTTACGGATTTTTTTGACATAAAAGAATAGATATTTATATCTTTTTGTAAAAATGAGAGGAGTACTTATGAAAGCATTATTAATTGCAGAGAAACCGAGTCTGATGCGAGAAATTCAGGCGGCTTATAGGAGCGCAAGAAATGTTTTTACATTTGACATTGATTTCCTGTCACAGGCAGGTCATCTGGTAGGATTAAAATTACCAAGTGAGATCAATGAAGAGGTTTATGGAAAATGGAAGTTAGAAAACTTCCCGATTGATGTACCTTATATCTACAAAGTAAATTCCGGTAAATTTGAACTGCTGCAGAAGATTAAAACCGCAGTAAAGAGTGGAGAATATGATTTTATTATCCATGCAGGAGACCCGGATGGGGAAGGAGAATTGCTGGTAAATCTGGTATTACAGTATGTTGGGAATAAACTGCCAGTAAAGAGATTTTGGTCAAATGATATTACACATCCCGCAATTATCGCTGCATTGCAGGATTTAAAGGATGATAGTAATTATCAGGCAATCTTTGATGCAGCACTTACGAGACAGCATCTGGATTATCAGTTTGGTATGAATATTACCGGTGTTACTACGTTAAAGATGGGCGAACTTTATAAATTAGGTCGTGTAAAGGCAGCTATCATCCGAATGGTAGTAGATAGAGAACGTGCCATCAGAGATTTCGTACAGACATCCACTTGGAAACGTATGTTTACCTATGGAACCTGTGAATTTATCTGTGACGAGGAATTTGAAACAGAAGAAAAAGCATTACTTGGTATGCCGAAGTTTGATTATGCAACGGTAACCGATGTAAAGGATGAAGTAAAATCCCAGAAAGCACCGAAATTGTTTAAGCTTGCATCCTTACAGGTAGAAGCAAATAAGCAGTTTGGTTTTTCCGGTGCAAGAACACTGGAAGTATTACAGTCTTTATATGAAGCAAAATGTGTATCTTATCCACGTACCGATTGTGAATATATTTCATCGAATGTAGATTTACGTGACATCCTATCTGTGGTAGCTCCGGAAGAAGATGTAGATGTATCTATGGTAACTGCACATGTGAATCAGGTAAAGGCAGATAAAACTTACGTCAATGACAAAGCAATCGCCAGCGAAGGCCATACAGCGATTATCCCTACCGGTACCGGATATGCAGGAAATAGTACAGATGAAAAGAAACTGTATGATTTGATCGTGCGTAGATTCTTAGCAATCTTTGCCCCTGCGAAAAAAGTACGTAGTCTGACGGTAACTGCAATCCCCGGAAACGTAAATACATTGGGAGAATATATTTATAAGGAAATTTCTGATGTGGAAGCTGGATTTGAAACCGTATTGAATCCCGGGTATAAATTACGTGAGGGAAAAGGTGTTTCCTTTAACAGCAATACAATCATTCGTCCGGTTACCTTCCAGACCAAAGAATGTGTTGCAAAACCTCCGGTAAGATATAATGACGGTTCTATTTTGAAAGCAATGGACCATCCGGAAGAATATATCGGAGATGATAATAAAAAGATTGCTTATTCAATTGGTACTCCAGCAACAAGATCTACGATTGTAGAGGAATGTAAGAAGTGCGGATATATCAATGTAGAAAAGAAAGCATATTACGCAACAGAAAAAGCAGAGCGTGTGATCAATGCGTTAGGCGATATCTCCCTGTTTTCCGTAAGTAATTCCGGCAGATGGGAACAAATGTTAGAGGAAATCCGTCATGGTGAAGTACAGGCATCTCAGATTGAAAATGCACTGCTTAAGGAATGCCAGGACATTACAAATGATATCAAAAACAGAGATATCATTAAGATGCGCACACAGGCTTATCAGACAGAGAGCCTTGGAAAATGTCCATCCTGTGGAAAAGATGTATTAGTCGGAAAATATGGAGCTTATTGTTCCGGAAAATGTGGTATGACCTTTGGAAAGGCATATGGTAAGAAATTATCAGACGCACAGATTAAGTCATTACTTGCCGGAAAAAAGATCCTGATGCGTGGATTGCAATCCAAATCCGGTAAAACATACAATGCTTATCTTACTCCTGTTGGGGTAGAATCCTTTAACTATGATGGTAAGGTAGGAAAATCCTTTAAATATAATATGGAGTTCACAAAATAAGATTCTTAGGCACCTGTGGATACAAAAATATCTGCAGGTGTCAAAAAAGATACCCACCTTTTTTTATTTTTTTGACATAGATATATATAGAAAAAATATAACTATGGAGGAAAAAGAAAAATATGGCATATATTACAAAGGACATTGACAGATTATCCGGTAATTTGGGGATTGGAGCAGCGGAAAAACAAAAATTGCTTTTAACGGCGAAACATCTGAATTCCTTTTTAAAGCGAGAAGAGAAAATAAAAATAGGAGACGAAATCGAAGATGACTATGAAAAAGACGAAGATATCGATTTCGCAGAACAAGACGCAGACGATTACGAAATCGATCACTGATGAGGGATGTATCAGACTTGCAACAGCTATTGTTGTAGATGTTTTTGAGGATTATCAAAAAACAGTAGAAGGCTATCAAAAAGCAAAAGAACACCATAACCAAAGTATGATAAAAAATTATGAGGCACATTTAAACTCATTAAGAAAATTCATACAAAGTGATTATTGTGCTGGATTGGTATTTCTTGCAACAAATACAGAATATGATTTAACCGGAAAAGAATTATTAAATTTAGTTGAGAAAAAGGGGCGTGTCTTATGAAAATTACACTTTTAGATGAAAAACAGAAAGAAACATTAACAAAAAGCTCAAAGAGTACCGAAATGTCTACGATTGACACAAAACCATTTACACCGGCAGAAACAGAAATCGAAGATGATTTTGATTTTGATGCGGAAAGGTAACATATGGGTGACAGATACCTAAATATAGGAGAACGTGGAAATTTTGTAATTCAAGAATATTCTACTTTCTCCTTTTGTGCTGATTATAAAAAACAGGGATACTGTATTTGGAATAAAGATTCCAGAGGCCATTATAAAGAAAATGGGCAAATTTCTGTTTATCCGACACAAGAAGAAGCTTTTTCTATTGCAGAATCCTTAGAAGCACAGGAGCTGGAATTAGAGAATGAAAGTCACACTATCCACGAATCATTAGATTCGTGGGATGAGCGACTGTAATGTGAAACATCTACAAATCTAAATATTCGGAGATGTTTAAAACGAGCTGTAATGAAACAAAGAGGGGTAATAAAATGAATGAGAAATGGTTGATTGGCATAATTATCTGTACGGTAATTTATGTCTTTTTGGATTTTATAAAAGATGGATATAAGGAAAATGCCATTCAAAATGGTATGAATGAAAAGGAAGCCAGAGAACACTATAAATGGAAAAATATATTCCGTAGTATAAAAAAGACGTCCCAGATAGCGGATAAATCTTGGATCTATTCATCAACGAAAACAAAACAGGAGAATCCTATAACATCGATAAAAAATCCGAAAAATGATACATTTTCATCTGAGACAGAGGAGGAAAACACAAATGAAAGTAGAAAGAATGAGTCCGTGTCCGAGGTGTCAAAGCACCTTTACTGGTGAAATTATACCGGCAGATGGGTTTTCGGATAAAGATATGTTTCTTCGTAGAAACAAAATGCTGAAAAAAGGACGTATGTATAAATATGTAAATCCACAGGATTACCGTGAACATTATGCCAGAAACGAGATCAATGCAATTTGTTTTGATTGTGGCTATGAATTTCGTGGTGAAATTGAAGTGGAACAGGTAGAGGGCGATAAATGGACAGATTTTATCAATGAAAATCATTTGCTCCGTCCGGAAACGATTCCTTGCCATCCATTCAAAAAAATGTGGAGATCTATCAAAAGATTGTTTTAAGAGAAAGGATTTTTTTTATGAATGCTTTAATCAGCGTAGTAACCGAAGATTCTAGCTTTTATAAACAAATCGTTCAGATGATTCCATTGGATATTCAAAGAGAAGGAATAGAAATATTACGCCCCGGAGATTCCCTAAATAATGCACAAATAATCGTGACGGATATGATTACAGATGAAATTTTAGATCAGGGAATTCCGGTATTTCTTTTTGCAGAGGAGATGCCAGAAGATATTGTAGAATCCATATCTTTACGTTTCTATAAAAGAACGAACTTCGATGTAAAAATATTCCAAAAAGATTTAGCAGAATGGATCGAAATTGCTTTTGCATTAGATGGTGCAGCAGAAAAAACCAGAGATGCAGAAGCAAAAAAGGAAAAATACAAAGAACGTGTAGCTGTTTATAAAAAGAGTCTGGAATTAGCAAAGCTAATGCAGCTTAGTGCAATGGAACCAAAAACCATAAAAAACTTTGAGCAAAGCTTTTATTATCAGCCAGCATTTACGGTGTCCGGTGATTTCTTAATTGTAGAGGAAATAGATAATAAAGTGTTTGTTATTATTGGAGATGTAACAGATCATGGTTATAATACAGGTTTGTATGGGGCGTCTTTGGTAGGTGGTATCCGTGGCTTTCTGGATATTGCACCCAGATATTCTTTAAATCTGGCAGGTCTTGTAAATTACGTATATCATAGTTGGAATAATTATAATTACCAAAAGGATCCATCCTATGCTACCATGTTATTTTGTATGATAGATAAGGAAAATGCTTCGATTGAATTTATCAATTATGGCCATGAATCTCCATTTTTGATACATGAAAATAAAGTAAGTATTTTAGATGTATCCGAAGAAAAAGAATTAGCACCAATGGGAGCAGAAAAACGACTCATCTTAACACCGAAAGTCTTTTCCTTTCTGCCAGGGGATGCCCTTTTTGTAGATACAGATGGAGTAACCGAAGTCTTTAAAGATCCTGAAGACAAAGATATTCGAAAAGCATATTCAGAGGAACGAATTTTAGCTTCGGTACAGCATGAGGTTTTAAAACCAAACTGGACACTTGATCAGGTCATCCGTGGTGTACGAAAAGATGCAGATAGTTATTCTGTAACAGAAGATTTTGAAAATCAGAATTTGTTAGGAAATCATTTAGATGGGGCAGTGGATGATGTTACAATGTATATGCTTCGTTGGTTAAAATAAGGGGGATAAAAATGGAATGGAAAATTACACCGGCAGAAGTAGGGGAAATGATGGAAGAGATCAGCGATACCATCGTTTCTACGGTACCAAAAGAATTACAGATGAATGTAGCACTCATTTTTGAAGAAGCATATGTCAATGTAGCTGTACATGGATATGCAAAAAAGACAGATAACGTGAAACCGCTTCGTGTATTATGGGATAAAGAAGGGGATGATTATAAAATGACCTTTATTGATGAAGGTATCTATTTTGATCCCACCACCTATGATATCGGAGAACCCAAAGGAGATCAGGTAGGCGGACATGGAATTCGGCTGATGAGAGAACTCTCAAAAAAGATGACATATCATAAGGAAGGTACAGAAAATATTTTAGAAATTTGGATTTGATACCATTTTTTTACTATTTTTTAACATAAATAGACAGGAAGATCATTTCCTGTCTATATTTTTTAATGAAAGGAATTTACTTATGATACCGTATGCAAAATTACAATACACAAATGGAAAAAATATAATCACACTCGCATCAGAAGAATTAAAGGCTTCCGCGCAGAGAGATTTAACACAATATGCTATGTTATCCGAACAAGCAGAAGATTATGCGAAAAAAGCAAATACTTCGGATATTTCTCCGGAAGCAAAACAATTTTATCAGAAACAATTAAAAAGCTTAACCTATCGTTTAGAATGTTATAACGATTATTTATACAAATCTTATGGCTTTTATCCTATTGGTGTGGATACCTTGGAGGATATTTCTAAATATAATTTTATCGTAAAGGATACCCTAGCAGAAAAGATTCATCAAACTTCCTTTTATTCCGATTTGGAAACGATTGAGCAGGATGTGGCTGTAATGGAAAAAGAAATTCATGAAGCCATAGTAGATACGAATACGACACAAGAAACTGCATTACAGTTTCTACCGGAACTTGATACTCCAGAAGCAGATGCAAAAGAACAACTAGATTCTACCATACAGAAAGTAACGAATACGGCGATCAATCAGTATGGTGAAACTCTGGATGCAGTTTCCAAAGCAGAAAAAGCATATTGGTTATCAGGTTTTCAATATAAAACAGCAATTGCCCAGGCATATGATTTAGGTAATACCGCATTATCTTATGATGTAAAAGCCTTTCAGTCTGCACAGGAGGACCTTATAGGTATTTGTAAAGAGTATTCCGAATGTTATAAAAAATCAGGCTCTAAGTTAAAACAGCTTTTAGATATGGCAAAACAAAACTGCATCCGTATTGCACAGGATATGACTTATACAAAAGATGTATGCGTAAATGCCTGCAGCCTTGGTGCATATACAGAAGCAAGACGAAATCAGATGTATAAGATTATTGATGGTTATGCAGAAGCAATAAACGACTATAATGACCTGTATGCGGAAATGGCATTAGTAATGCGGGAAAAGGTAAAACATCCTACTGACAAAGCAATTCGTAAAGCATATGATTCTTGTAAGAAGCAATATGATTTTGCAAAGAAGATGCGCAGTAAATTCGAAAAAGCATTACAATCTAATTATATGATGGGCTGTACTACAAAGGAATCCGTAGATGCTTATTTAAACACGGTACAGGCGGAAGTATGGGGTGCCGATAAAGATGGAAAAGCTTATAATGCACCTGCACAGTCGATGAAACAAAAACTCATAAAATTTGCAGAAAATACAAGTTTGAATATGCGAATGGCAACCTTACAGACAAAGGTAGCCGCTTATGATTTACAAATTGATGTTGCAATGGATATTACCGGGAATGTGGACAGAGCGATTGATAAACTGGAAGAAAAGATTGATTTGTTGCAGCATACCGAAACAGAATATACACAGGTAAAAGAAAAGCTGGAAGCGTGTGTTCGTAAACTCTCTGCATTTGAACCTTATGAAAAAGAGGAATATCAGGCAGATCAAAGAAAAATAGAAAATTTACGGATGTTAAAGAGTATTCCAAATCCAACAAAACAGCAAAAAAATCAGATAGAAGATTTGATCGATGATCTGGAAAATGATAAATATCTATTTGATAAAGAACAGGATAAAATTGCCAGAGATTATAAAAAAGAAGAGATAGCCCTGACAGAAGAGTATTTCGAGTTATCTAAGAAATGGGCGAAAATAAAGGGTAATTTAGAAGCAGTCAATGACAAATATTCAAAACTGGAAGAAAGACTATCCGAAATCCCGGAGGAAAGTTTGGAAAAAGAATAAAAATTTACCATTTTTTCAATATTTTTTTACATAAATAGATAGGTAATCACGCCTATCTATTTTTTTTGGCATGTAAAAAGGAGATAAATTTATGGAGAAACAGATAATCAAAGTTCCATCTGAAGAGATGGCAGCGTCTATCAAAGTTGATTTGGCTAGATTGCAGTATAATGCGATAAAAGCGAATAACTTACGAAATGAAAGAAATGCTTTTCTGAAAATGATGGGTATTCAGGACACAATGGATAGCATCAATCAGAGAAATATGACAAAGAAATCCTCTGAATTACAGACACAGTTTAATGCTGCGAATAAGTGTTTTAAAGATTATGCATCAGATTTCGCAGAGAAGTATGGTGTTACCATTGATGCAAACTATCGTGAGGCAGCAGAGTTAAATTTTGCAGATGCTTTCGATATTGTAATCGAGCAGCCTGAAATCACACAGGAAAATGCTGATTTCTATGAAGATATGCAGGCATTAGGTGATTCTGTGAATGCAATGGAATCCGAAATTGCAGCAAGCGAGCTGGACTATTTTGGAGAGGACCAAAAGCTTAGTGATGCGATTTCACAGATGACAAAAACAGATGATGAGTATCGAAAAGAAGCACAAGATATTATGTCTCAGTTTATGCCGGAAGCAGAAGTGAAGAATGTTGTATCTAATGAAAAGTATGCAGAACTGGAAGAGAATGCAAAGAAAGGCTTTGTAAAGAATTTACAGGATAAATTCAAAGGCGTTTCTGCAATCGATATTGCAAAACATCCACTTGCAAGTTTCGCTACAGCAATTCAGGGCACAAAGTTAGAGACTATGATTTCTACCTTACAGACCAGAGATGCTTATGAACTGGCAGGTATGGCATATCAATCTGCATATAATACAGCTATGGCAATGGGTAATCAGGCAATCAGTGCAGGTAATGTAGCACTGGATACCGTAAAAGATGCAGCAAGGGATGCGGCAGGATATGCTGCAAAAGAACTGGGAGAACTTTATAAAAAAGCCGGTGAAAAGTACATGAGTGTATTAGACCGTGCGAAAAACTTCTGCAAACAGGTATATCTGGATGTACATAAGGCTTTTGATGTTACAATGGACTTTTTAACATTAGGCTGTCATTCCAAATGCGCAGCAGCAAAGGCAATGAAAGCTTTTAAAAATGTGGAAATCTGTCAGAAAAAAGTAGATGATTTAAGTAAAACCGTAGCAAACTTAAAAGCACAAATGCAGAAAGAACCTTCTGCCGGAACACGTAAATTATTGCACGAGGCACAGGCAGAGCTGATTATTGCAAAAGCAGAATTAAATAGCAGTAAGGCTTATAATTTCGCATGCCCTTACAAAAACATGGACGATGCAAAAGCATATTGGGCTGAAATCGGTGTGAAATCTTTTGGCGTAGATAAAGACGGTCATAGCCAGTCTCCCGCACAGAAGCTAGAAGATACCGCAAAGAAATGCGGAGAGAAAGTTGTAGAAATCAAGAACAATGCAATTAAGTCTGCAAAAGTATTCGGATATAGTGTACAGTGCGCAGCTTATGATGCAAAGGCTAGTATTTATCTGGCATTAGAAAGAACCTGTGATAAGCAGATCAATAAGATACAGACCCGTATCAATGCTTTAAAACAGGTAGACCAGAGTATTTCCAGAACTCAGGCAGCATTAGATCAGGCAAGAACAGAGTTAAATGGAATGATCAACGGGTCTAAGGATATACAGGAAAAATATACCTATAAGCCTTCTGAAAAGATTACAGGTGCGATTGAGAAGATGGAAGTTCTGAAAGAAAAACAGGGTGGTACTTTAAATCGTATCCAGCAGGCAAGATATGATGAATTACAAAATAAGTTAGCAAAAGATGTTGCCAAAGGACAGGCAAAATTAGATGCGCAGATGGATAAGGACTTTGCCGAGTTATCCAAGAGAATTACCCATATGGAATTTAATCTGGATGACCTGAAAATAGAAAAAGAAAAAGCAGATAAAAAGATTGACGCTTTGCAAGAGAAGCTGGATGCTAAAGAAGCAAAGAGATCTGCACAGGACGAGAAATTTAAAGCCGCAGATAGTAAGGCAAAAGAAGCATCTGAAAACATCAAAGATTTAGAAAATGATGGTCCGGAAATGGAATAATCAAAAGAAAAATAAGGATTGGTTTTTGCCAGTCCTTATTTTTTTACCAAAATTTACCACTATTTCCAAAATTATCTTTGTCCTATACTAAATATATCAAATCTTTTTTATTATGCAATTTGCACAAAAAACGCATAAAAAATTTGGAACCAATTTTTCCAAAAATTACGGTTTTTTTTGACATAAATAAAGGATACAGAATATTTTTTGTATTTTGTGGAGGGGTTTATGAAGAAAAAAGAGTTTGATATTACAAATTTATTCCATGTATTTCTATTTGCTATTTTATTTCTACTAGGCTTTTCTTATATAACGACAACAAATCCAGATAGTGATATGTGGTGGATGATGACCACTGGAAAATGGATTGTAGAACACAAAGCATTACCGACAGAAAATGTTTTTGTGATTCATGACGGATATCATATGATTGTTCAACAATGGATTCCAGCAATTTTGAATTATACATTATATCATCATTTTGGAGTATGGGGGTTAATCACACTTGCAACTGTGTTATTTGGAGTGATCTTTTTTTTACTTTGGAAATATATCGGATTATTCTCCAAATCATTACCATGTAAGGAAATCACTTTTGCAATCAGTATACTATTTTTACTGCAGCTTTTAACAACAAGACCTACGATATTCACCATTTCGATATTATTAATCGAGATGATACAGTTGGAAAAATGGCATAGAAATAATAATTGGAAACATTTGATAGCATTACCTTTTTTATCTGTGCTTGAAGTAAATATTCATTCCAGCATCTGGCCTATGATGTTTATATTTGCATTACCATACTTAGTGCCTGGGATTTTAGATGGATTCCGTAACTTTTTTGAATCCTGCAAGAGAAACATTGGACTTTTTCTTGTATTATTAATATGCGTAGCAGTAGGAGGCATCAATCCAAACGGTTATGAAGGAGCGTTTTATTTATTCAAATCATATGGAAATGGCAAAGTAATATCTACGATTCAGGAATTACAATCTCCGTCATTTTCTTCTTTTTGGGGATTTTTACTCGTAATTACCGTAGCAGTTTTTGCGATTTATCTTTACAGATACAAAAAAGCAATTGATTGCAAGAACCTTTACCTACTAGGGGGTACTTTGGTTTTAGCCTTTTTACATATTAGAAATTTTTGGACCGTAACATATGGTATTGTTCCCGTATTATGCGCTGTTTTACCGCAGACAAAATGGGATAAACATATCGTTTCTATCAAAAAGGGGATTGTTTATATCATAGGTGGCGTAATTTTACTGATAGGCGTTGTGATAAAATCTGTGGGTAGTGCAAAGGATACACTAATCAAAATGCCGGTACAGGAAGCAGAGTATTTACAGGAAACAGTTGCTGCGGATGACATTATCTTATATACTCCATTTTCTTATGGTGGATATATGGAATGGTCCGGATTTAAAGTTTATGTAGATGCCAGACCGGAACTATTTCAAAAATCTATCAATGGCACAGAAGATTTAGACGAAGAAATTTATAATGTGCAATATGGTATTGCAGACTATGATGCCTTTGTAGAAAAATATCACTTTACACATTTCTTGGTGGAAAATAATACGTCTATGGAACTGTATTTAAAATACAGTGGAAAATATATAATGCTTGAAAAAAGTGAAGATTTTGCAATTTATACTGTAAAATAAGACCATTTTTTTCGTAAAAATTTACATATATAAATGGTAACACGACACATAAAAGAAAGGATAGCATTATGACAGAAAATGAAAAATTACATCTGTTAGAGAAACGAGTAACGGATGACGAGAAATTGCATTTACTGGAAAAATACATAACGAATGAAGCTGCAAAAAAAGCACAACAGTTTCGTGTAGAACAGACCGGAAATGCAAGCTATGGCAAAATCATTTCCGCTGCAAAACGTATTATTTTTGATGATCATCAGGCAGAAGATTTGAATTTTGAAAGTGGTCAGAAAATTGCAAAATTACAATTAATGATCGAAGCTGTAAAGTATCTGATTGAAGATGTTATGGGACTTACCCCGGAAGAATATGATGCTATTTATTCAACAGCTTTAAATCAGAAGACGACATTACACCATGCTATAAGAAAAATTGCAAATGCTGCAAGTCCCACCATACTTCGTGAAGCAATGTTTGACAACAAAAAGATTCTGTTCCGACTTTGCTGGCCCGAATACTACAAAGAACATTATGCAATTCCCAAGGCAATGGATATCTTTAATTGCACAGGCGAATTAAAAGGAAATTTAATAAGAGCCAGTGCGATCAAAGATTTTGAAGATGAGCCTGAACAGGAAAAGAAAATCTTACAGAATGGTAAGTTTTCCACTGCAAAAAAAGAACGAAAACGTGTTTATAATCATGGACAGGAAGTAGATGATATTATTTACTGGTCTATGAAGCAGATATTGCCATTATTCGAAATGAAAACAAAAGACTTATATCTGTCACTTGCAAAGCCAAGAGAAGCAGGTTGGAGTAAATATGGTTTTGTAAAAGTAATCGAAGCAAGAGGATGTTATCCTACACCTTTGGATTTCTACTTTTTAAATTCTCCGATGGAATATCAGGTCGATCATATTGATGAGTATATAGAAGCAAGAAATCAGGCAAAATTACCTCATGTAAAAGCATTAGACATGATGTATGAAGCATATCAACAGTCTTTGGAACACGGTAGATATTAAGGATAAGGAGGTATCCTAATGTACACAATAGGCAAAGGTAGCAGAAGTACTTTTGGAGATAACTATGATGATGACTTCGATAAGGAACTTTTCTTTGAAGAGGAAGAAATTAAAGAAGATAATATTAGAGAAGAAATCGAGCAGGAAATCTCAAAGATAGACGATACAACACAATATGGTAATTATACCTGGAACGATTTTAATAGTGCATTCAATGAAGCCAAATATATTACCGGGGATTATTCCAACGCAATCTATATAGGATGGACATTGATCGCACCGACAATTAAATCCAGAAAGTTAAATAGTGTACGTGGAGATAGATACAATCATGTACAGGATTTAATGCAGGAAGCATATTTAATCATTGCAAAAAACATTGAAAATTATGATCCTACTAAAGCACAGTTTTCCACTTATATCGATAAATTTCTGGTAGGAGCAAGTAGAGAAATCGAGAATCCGGATGTATCTGATTATCAGTTCCGTAAAAAGAATATCCGATTTTTCTCTTTTGATGATTTATCCGATCCAGATCAGGAAAACAGCAATAAAAAGACATACACTTTTTCCGATGAGCATGCTTCTGTGGAGGACATCATTGACCAGATGGACAGAGAAAGATCCAGCCAGTTATTCGAGCAGATGATGGAACAGACCCAGGTAGAAGGAGAAGTGACAAAGGATGATATGTATACGAATGTCGTATTCTTACATAAATTCCTTGGTGGGGTAAATAATCTGCCACACTATGTCAGAGAAGAAATTGAAGAGAGCTTAGGCATGTAAGGGAAGGGGGGATAGCGATATCCTCCTTTTTATGAAAGAGGTAAACATGGATATACTAATTAATGAATACTATAATTTAGAACAGACGTTAGAATTGGAACAATCTATTATCTCAAAAAAACAAAGCCATAATGGATATAGTGTCGAAAGAGAGTATATAAATTCGAAAGAATATCATGATAAATTCGAAAAACTTGCAGTAAATAAAGATGTCCAACAATCAATTTATATACAAACTGGCAGATTATTAGAACATGTAGATGGACATGGCGAAGAAAAAATGGTAGCTATTGATGCACGGACAGGAAAATTCATAGTTGACAATTTTGCAAGAGAAGGTAGAATCGAAAGTACAAGTTTTACAAATGATGAATATTTACTAATTCAAAAATCTAAAAATAGTGTTGTACTCATACATAATCATTCTGAAAATGGCAGACCATCCGCACAAGATTTGCTAACATACTTAAATGACTTACATATTAGATTATCAATTGTTGCTTGCCATGATGGAACACTTTATGAAATACGTGATGTAAAAAATATATTTAAAGAAGTTTATGAAGATACATTGGAAAGGACAAAGAAGGATGTGTCAAATTTAAAAGAGGCTAAAAGAATAGCCATGACAAAAATATACATATATAATGACAAACTACCAGAAAAACAAAAATTATTTGATATAAGGAGGTTATAAAAATGATAATTCCCTATACTGATGAAACACAACATTGTGTTATGGATGAGTCCGCACGACCTTATGAAGATAATGAAAAAAAGATTGAGCTTACAGCAGACGATGAAAAGTTTTTCCAAAATCTTTTGCATGAAAAGGAAAACTCATAGATAATCAAAAAGAAAAGGAACTCTATTATGTTGCCGTTAATGATGAAAAACAAACTGGTCATGGAAATTGATTTTGATGCGACAGTATATCATGTAATAGATGAAAAATTGTTGTCGTTTTCCATGCAATGTAGAATAAAAAGAGTTCCTGGTTTTACAAAGATACATTCCAAATATGATGATACACAAAAATAAAGTCTATAAAAAATATATAGCAATACAAATTTTAAGAGATGCCTTTTACAGCATCTCTTTTTCAGAAAATAATATTTAATTTTATAAAATTCCAACGGATTTTAAGACAATTTCAAAAATTATTTTACATAATATATATAAGCGTATTTTTCGAGAGTAGGGTAGATAATGCAAAATTATGTAATTCTTTTTGTAATCTGTTTTTTACTTCTGCTTGGGATTTTATTTTTTTTAGAATATCGATATCATAAATATGTGGTGCGATGTATTAAACAAAGCGAACGTTACAAACAAATCGAAGAAATTAATCGGAATTATTATTTCTATACTATAGATCCCAACTATTATTTCGAACGAGTATTGAACAGTAAGCAGCAATTCTATAAATTTGATAGCGTTAAATATGTAAAAGATTGTATCTATAATAATCCTGAACATTATAGCAGACTGGTAGAAGAGATTAAAAAAAACAAACGGACCTTTCCTTTATATAAAAAAGCGGTGAATAAAGCATATAAAATATATGCATCCGGGAATTGTCTTACACCGAACTTTTATTATAGACGATTGGAAAGAAAATTATTAAAATCATTATTAAAACATCCTGTAACAAAAGTAAGATTTTTGTGTTATTGGTCTTATACCAGTCCACAGGGAAGAAATGACTATTATAATGAGAAGACATTTTCCTTTGCGAGTATTCAACGGTTTACAGCAGATGCAATGGAAAGAGAACGTATCAAAAAAGAAAGAGAAATGGAACGCAGACTCCTTTCCAGTTCCTTACGATATGATATTTTAAAGCGGGATGACTTTAAATGTACTATCTGTGGCAGGAGTGCAAAAGATGGTATCCAATTGCATGTAGACCATATCCTTCCGGTTGCTAAGGGCGGAAAGACAGTCCCTGAAAACTTGCGGACATTATGCAGTGACTGTAATTTGGGAAAAAGCGATAAATATGATAAAAAAGGCAAAAACTAATACTATATCTTGTATATTTGTGAAAATGAACCACAATTTTTCACAAAAATCAAGAATTTTTTAACATATATAAATATAAAAAATATTAAGGGGAGAGATTTATGAAAAATCCGAAAACGATATTAATCGCAATCATCATTGCTGTTATAATCATTGTAATTAGTGTTATTTTTATCCCTAGTATAAATAATACTTTGCAGCATACTGCAACAGAAAACAATAATATATTTTCTGTATATGAAATAGACAAGTAGGGAGATGTTATACCGGCAGCATGAGAGTAGATAAATTAAAAACAAACTTAGGTGATACTATAAAAATTATTTTTAAGACAGAAATGGAATATGAAAAATGGTTACAATACGTAAAGGACGTTTGTATAACCTGTGAAAAAGTTGACCCCATATTTCAGGTAATTCCCAAAGATTTAGAAGAGAATGCCACAGAAAATTTGGATACCGGGGAATATACAATTTTGTTATTACCGGAAGTCACTGCCAGAATTGTCCTTGGCTTTATGGAATTGTGTGTAATACGAAAAAGGAATCCATACTAATACCTATCTTTTTATGATAGGTATTTTTTATGCCCATCTTTTTTGTGAAATTTGACATATATAAACAAAGAAATGTTTCAAATAATATTATGAATTGGAGGAAGATTAATATGAAATATATACCTATAATTGGTGATGTGGTTTTATACGGTGGAGGTACAACTCCCAAAGTTGTTGTGGATATGAAGAGCAATGAAGATTTTGGCAGTTGCTGTTATGATCGAAAATATCTTCTTTGTGATGAATCTTTTATTAAAAATAGCAATGGAATGATTTCAGATGAAGAAATCGAGAAACATGGAATTTGGGTTGAACTTCGTGGGATGAAAATTCCTGATATCAGAAAATGTGAAGACATTGCACCGTATGCGATAGAACCTGTACAACATTATTCGTTTAAACAAATGAAAGCAAAAACAGTTACTGTTTATGAATTGCCGGATGCTATTGATTATACAGATATGTAGCCAGATTTAACATAGGAATATTAATTGAATGAAAATTCACACTAAAGGAGAAAAACAATGAAAACAAATAGGGAATGGATGGAATTACTTTCAAAGGAGTGGAATGTGTCTAATACTACTGCCAAGGAAATGGTACATGCAATGCACCAATTAAAAGAGCAAGATAACGTAAAAAAGTCTTTTCAGAATATAAAAGAGATAGACGAGTTAGGGAGAGATTAGACACCAAAAATATCTCAAGAAGTCAGAAGAAATCGAAAAGAAATATGCAGAAGCATTCCGATTGCTGGCAAAAGGAAAAGAAAAAGATGATTAAAGAATCGGTAGCCGTAGCAATCGGTATTGCATTAAGATATCTTATACTGTATCTCAAAAGTCGAAAATAACACCCAAAAGTGGTGTTATTTTTTATTTAAAAATAGATAATTTACGATTTTTTTTGACATAACCTATTAGAAGCGAAAATATGAAAAATCGTATGTACGGATAAAGATACTGATCTAAATAAAATGCGATATAATGTAATCAAAGGAAAATATATTGCAAAATATACCACTTTAGATGAAGATAGTATTTACGATATATAGTGAGGAGAAATATGCAAGAATTTCATGAAATAATGCCTAAATTTTTCTTAAAATCTATAACACTTGAAAATTATCATGGAATATCAGGCTATTATAAAATAGATAAAAAGAATATGACTTTTTTCAATCCTGCAATACTTTCTGCAATACAAGTATTACTTAGTACCTATTTTAAAGCATTTTCTACTTATATTCCTGATAAATATACTATTAAATTAAAGACCAAGGACACCCTGGCAGGCACAAAACAGAACTGGTTTTGTATCAACGAAAAGGAAGCAGCTTTTCCATGTAAAGTGACATGTATCATTGTGTTCACTGATCAGGAAATCGAAATTGGACAAGAGCTATCCCAAAATGGGCGTGTGAAATTTATAGGTGTAAAAGAACTGCAAGATATTGTTTCTACTTGGGAAATAAAATTCTCGAAAGCTGATTCTTCAGATAAAAATATCTTGTTCCCAGCGATACTTTATTGTAATCCTGCTACTTACAAAGTCCCGAAACAGATTTGTGAAAAAGGGGTTTATCATAGGTTTGTAGGGTATAAAGATTGCTTTGCCATGAACAGATCCTTAGAAATCCCATTTTCTTATTTGCAAATGTTACGAAACGTTGCTTTTGAAGAGAGAAATAATGTAGATTTCCCAGCATATATAAAGATTATGGATGTAGTAAATCAAGTAGTCACAGATGGAAAACTTATTTATGGTAACTATGGGACATCACTTGTGGCAATCAAAAAAGAAGATGAACTTATTCCATTTGAGAAATTATCCATAGATCAACAGAAACTGATAGGTCTGGTATTGGATATTGCCACCAGAATATGTATATTGAATCCGTATGCTAAAGATCTGGCATTGCGAGAGACCCCTGGAATTATTTTACTAGATGGATTGAATGAATGTTTTTCTCCTGCATGGGAAAAAGTTCTTTTTGATTTATTACAATCGGAACTACCAAATATACAATTTTTATATTTCACTATGGAAAGATAAAGACTATAGATTACGAGATGCTATCGTAAAGTCACAATCACTTGGGAGACCATTAACTGAAAAGAAAATGCAGGAATTCGAGATAGACGACAAATAGATGTCGATATTTGACATCTATTTTTTATGCAAAAACTCATAAATTTCAAAAATTTTTTGACATATAAAAATATAAATTCACAAGAAAGGATAAGAAAAAAGTGAAACAGAAAAAACATTTCTTAAATATGTATCGCATGTTATTCATCGGAGTCACAGTTCCGTTGATTACATCGATTATCAGTGTACTGGTTGGAATTACTACCACGACATCTGCAGAAATTAAAAATATCACAAAAAATTATATGTTATCAACGGTAAAACAATGTGGCACTACATTAGATAATAGTGAGGAATTATCTTATCTATCTTTAAAACAAAAAGCTCCGTTATATACAATTGTGGATGTAGATTCTTCTTATTTATATGTAGTAGATGGTCATACCGCAGAAATGCTATATCATCCACAAAAAGAAAAGGTTGGACAACCTGTAGAAAATGATGCGGTAAAAAGTTTAATTTCGAAGATCTCCGCAGGAGAGCATCCAGAATCAGATATTATCGAATATAATTTTAAGGGAACTTTGAAATATGCAGCTTACTGGGTAGGCAAAAATGAAGATTATATCGCAGTAATTACAGCAGATGAATCCGATGTATTGAAAAATGTAACAGGTGTCACTATTCGCACTATTGTTACTTATGTATCCTCTGTTATTTTTTGGATTATTATCGCTCTGATTTCTGCAAGAGGTATTAGTAAACCACTACATCAAATTATGGATGTTATTGTAAAATTTTCAGAGGGAGATTTTACAGCAGAAATCAATACAAAGTCAAGATTACAGGAAACTTCAGCTTTGATTGAAGCAGCAAAACAATTAAAAGAGAATATGTTCGATACCATAGATAGTGTGACACATTCTTCTAAGGATTTATCAAGAGATATCATGTCGGTAAATATGTCCGTAAATATATGTAATACAGCGACAACGAATGTAAATACCACAATGGAAGAAATTGCAAAGGGTGCTATGGATCTTGCAACACATGCACAGGATATTAACACCCAGATGACAATGGTAAATGAAGCAATCACCTCAACAGCACATTCTGCGAATGATGCAAAAGACGCTTCGGACCAGATTTTAAATGTAACAGAAAATACAAAGAACACTTTACAAACACTAATAAATGCAAACGATAGCACTTATAATGCGGCAGAAAATGTATCAAATAGTGTATTGGAAACAAATAATGCTATCCAGAAAATCCATGAAGCTGCAAATATTATCGCTTCCATTGCAGAACAGACAAATCTGTTGTCTTTAAATGCAAGTATTGAGGCAGCAAGAGCAGGAGAGGCTGGTAGAGGTTTTGCGGTAGTTGCTGACGAGATTAAACATCTGGCAGAACAATCGAATACTTCTGCAAAAGAAATTGAAAGTGTAATTGAAAATATCATTGATATTTCCGAAAAGAGTACCGTATCTACTCATGCAATTCAGTCTGCAGTAGAGGATGAAAAACAGGCATTACAAAATATGAGTAATAATTTTGAACTGATTCGTTCCGGCATTGAAAATATCAGTGCAAAAATCACTATCGTTGCTGAGAAAATGGATAGTGTAAACGAAAGTAAAAATACAATTATTAACAGCACAGAATCTTTATCTGCAATTTCAGAGGAAAATGCTGCATCTACACAGGAAACCACAGCCACTATCAATGAAATGGCATCACAGGTGATTTCCATTGAACGAGAAATGCAAAGTGTAACTGAAGTAGTGGAAAAATTAAATAAAGCTGTTGGTATTTTCAAAGTGTAAAATGTGAGGTCTAATGGGAAATTTTCTGTTAGATCTACTTTTTTTATTTTTTTAAATTATTTTTTGACATATATAAATAGATAAAATGATAGGAGTAAAAACAAATTATGCATATCCAAAAAATAACAAATGATACAAACCCTATGGTGACTTTGGTGTTCGGAGGTATACAGGAATACAAAGATTACATGAAGGAAATCACAAACATTAATAAGAAGATAGTAGGGGATCCAACGATTGCTATTTCCGAAGAGGTCTTATCAAATGTCCTTACCTTATTCAAAAAGACAGCAAAGAAAAAGAAAGATACTGGAGAAGTCTATATTACCTTATCCGGATCACAATTAGTTTCTATTTTGCCGTTATACTTTGGAATGATATTTCTAAGAACCGCCGAAATCACACCACAAAAGAATGCACAAAAGACCACCCCTAACAGGACAGAAATAGCGAAGCCTAAGCCAAACGGGAAAAAGAAAAATCCAAATCTGCTAGATGATATGGTGAGATTATGTGCAGAGAAAATCAGTTAGTGATGGGAGGTAAATCATAATATGGACCAAACAGCAGAAATATTGGTCGAAATTGCAGACCAAAACTATTTGCGTGGAAATAAGACGGCTTATTTTTCTATATTGACAGGTACAAATGGATGTAAATTAGAAAATATCCCTGGTAGTGGACAGGATTATCAAACGATTATTGACACTATTCATAGTTATTATCAAAAACATCCATCTCAGAAGATTATCGATGGATATCAAACCGGACTAAAAGTAATGCTGAGACAAACAACAAATACAGCAGGATTACAAAATTTTTTGAAAATATTATTCTACGAATTAGACAAAGAAATAGAGTACAAAGCTAGTTTTTCCTTGCCTGTTGGGGAGCTGCTTTTACAGATGAAACAAATTATACAGACGTATCATTTACAGAGTGTCTGGAATAATTATGCAGGTAAAGTAAAAGAAAAATATGAAATAATAATATAAAATGTACTGGATATTGCATCTATACTTCACGTTTTTTCTTATAGATTGTACGATCTTCGTAAATATAAAAAACAAATAGAAAGGGATGAGAAAATTGCTAAAGAACTTCAAAACGGAAATAAATCCGACAGTCGAGCAAAAAATTAAGATTAACAAGACTATCGGCACTTGTAGGTACGTTTACAACTTCTATCTCGATTACAACAAAGCTTTGCACGATAAAGGTGAAAAGTTTATGACTGGCAAAAGTTTTAGCGTATGGCTCAATAATGAGTATATTCCTAATAATCCGGATAAAGTATGGATTAAAGAAGCGTATTCAAAAGCTGTAAAAAGGTCTATTGAAAATGGATGTACTGCATTTACAAGATTTTTTAAACATCAAAGTGCTTTTCCTAATTTCAAGAAGAAAGGTAAGTCTGATGTAAAAATGTATTTCGTAAAGAACAATCCCAAAGATTGTAGATGTGAAAGACATAGGTTAAACATACCAACTTTAGGTTGGGTGCGCATTAAGGAAAAAGGCTATATTCCAACGACTAAAAATGGATGGAAAATTAAAAGCGGTACAGTATCTATCAAAGCAGGTAGATACTATGTATCGGTTCTTGTAGAAATTCCTGACACTAAGATTGCTAATAATAGTAATGACGGTATGGGAATTGACTTAGGTTTGAAAGACTTTGCGATTGTTTCTAATGGTAAAACTTATAAAAATATCAATAAGTCAGCAAAAGTTAAAAAATTGGAAAAGAAACTGCGCAGAGAACAAAGGTGTCTCTCACGCAAGTATGAAAATTTAAAGAAAGGAGAATCCACTCAAAAGAATATACAAAAACAAAAGATCATAGTACAGAAACTTTATCATAGGATAAATAATATCCGTACTGATTACATCAATAAGGCGATAGCCGAGATAGTGAAAAACAAGCCATCTTATATAACTATTGAAGACTTAAATGTATCAGGAATGATGAAGAACATACATCTATCAAAAGCAGTTGCATCACAAAAGTTCTATGAATTTAGAACTAAGCTTAAAACTAAGTGTGATGAAAAAAGTATTGAATTAAGAGTCGTAAACAGATGGTATCCATCATCCAGAATATGTCACTGTTGTGGTGCTATCAAGAAAGATTTGAAGCTTTCAGATAGAATATATCGTTGTGATTGTGGATATGTCGAGGATAGGGATTTTAACGCTGCTCTTAATCTAAGAGATGCTTTAACTTACGAAGTTGCATAATCAACGCAAACGTAAGTGTGTACTGCGGGCTATCGCAGGAATTTACGACTGTGGAGTGTACATGAACTTGTGAGTAGCGTATTGTTTGCAATCGCCAAAGCATACACAATGAAGCAGTAAGAAGTATCCGCAAGGACTTCAATTTCTCGATGTGTTTGAGTATATTTCAACACATTTTGAGTAGCAGCCGTACAGCGGGGATCTAGCCTCGACAAAAACTGTCAATGACGGCAGCATCCGGGTATAATGCTAAGTAGGCGAAAGACCTGCAAACGTTGGGATAGCAACATGATAACCGGACATACGAAAGAAAAAATAGCTATGGATTGAGTTCCGTAGCTATTTTTTTATACAAAAGATTGGAAAAATAAAAAATAGTTGACTTTTGCGATTTTTTTCTACATATATAAATATAGATATCTTATAAACATATATTTGTTGGAGGCGTATTATGAAATACGATATAAAAAAGATAAATAGAAGCGTAGAACTGGATGATAATCTGGTTTCCGAATATACAAAATATAGTGAATTACATGAACAGTCCTTTACAATAATCATCCGATCAACATTTGGTCATGCTCCGACAAAAGAAGAAATCAATGACGCAGAGCTTTCTAAGATGTGTAATGAAATTTTACTTTCAGAATTACAAACAATGTCTTTATTACCAGAGGCTTTGGAAATTGTGGATAATCATAGAAAAGAAATAGAGATGGCAAGTAAAAATGATGAATTTTTGGAGTATAAAATAAAGTAATATGGAGAAACAAATACAATACTTTTCCATAGCAAATTTAATATTTACAAGTCCTGCAAGCCAAGAAATAATATTAAATAGCAAAGAAATTGAAGAAATTCAAAATAGATTTATAACGATTCTAAAATCTTTTGAAGAATCTTCCGAAACTCATTACTCTAGTGGGTTTGTCATGGGCAAAAATAGCTTACCGTATAATTCTATGGTAACAATGGGGAGGATAGGAAATTATCTTATCTTACATTTTACATACTCATATAAAAATCCAATACTATTTGTAATTGATACAAAAGAAAAATTGATTAAAAATTATATAGATATTTCACTAGCTAAAAATATTTTAAACGATGATATCTATGAAGATATTATGGAATCGCTTCATTATCCCAAAAACATGAAAAACCTTTTTAAAAATATTGAAAATATGAATAACTTTATAGACACATATCAAACAAAATTAAATGAACATGAAAATAAATATACATCTACTGGATATGATTGTTTTTGAAATTATTATGTAAACTTTGCCTGAAAATAGATATCTCTCTTTATGATATATTAAATATATCGAAAGGGAGGTATTTTTTATGAATATGGAAGAATATGTAACATTAGCATTACAAAACTGCATGGATACTATGATTGATTGTCTCTATTATTATCATATGACAGATGGGAAACCGGAACTTGCAGATTTTGTTAAGAGAAATGATAAAAAGAGCATTCTTGAATATTGTATTAGCTGCAGACAGGAATTATTAGCAAAATATGAATTATTATATATTATTTTCCCAAAACAAACAATTCGTGATATAATAAAAACGGTATATGGAGAAGAGAGTGATGCTTTTTTCCTGCTAGGGGAATTTTCTAAAATAACAAATTCGGATATTCCGGTTCCTATATGGACAAATTGTGAGGAAAATCCCAGATTGCGAAAGATACTCTCTAAATATAAAACATTATAAATGTCGTATAAACATATATATAAAAAAATAAAAAATATTTTTCAAAAAATATCATTTCTTGCGGATTTTTTTGACATATATATATGTAAGACAAATCAACATATCAAAGGAGATAAACAAAGATGAAAAAGTATATGATTACTGCACTGTTAATTACGACCATGATTTCCATGACTGCTTGTGGTGGAAATAAAAATACCGATACTCCAGCAGAGGAAACCGTAGTAGCTACAAGCGAATCTGTAGAAAATCCTACTGCGAATGATGAAAAGGTAGTACTCGGTACCGTAAATAAAGAGGAAACTGCACCTGTAGAAACGACTACTGAGGAAAAGACTGAGGAAAAGACAGATGCAAAGGCTACTACCAGTCCTGACCCCAAGGCAACCGAGGCTCCTAAGTCTACTGCCGCACCGGAAACGACTGCAAAACCTAAGAGCACTACAAAGCCTGGTACACAGACTGCATCGGTAACATCTACAACAAAGCCCGCTGCAACAGAAAAGCCGAAGAGTACGACTGCTCCAAAGGCAACAGCTACCCCTGCTCACAAAGCAACGGAAGCTCCTAAAGCTACGGAAGCTCCTAAAGCGACCGAAACACCCAAGGCAACTCCTGCACCTACTGCAGCACCGGTAGCCTGTCAGCATACAAACTATCACATTGAAAACGGACATGACACAGAAAATGTACCTATTGCCGGTGGATGCTATGAAGTATATAATTATAGCACAAAGGTATGTAATGATTGTGGATATAGTTTTGGTGAAGCTAAAAATAAGGTAAATGAAGTCCATCATGGATGTATTATTACTGAAGGTGTAAGTGCAACCTGTACCACAGATGGACGTACCGCCGTAGAAGGTTGTGATTGCGGTGGTAGAGAAGAAGTTGGTGGCGATGTAATTCCTGCATTTGGACATGATTATCATGATGTATGCACCGATGAAATCTCAGAAGATCTTACACAGGTAAAGTGGGAAACCGTTTGCTATCTCTGTGGTGATGTAGCAAAGACCTGGTGGGAATAATCCACCATCCACGAGACCGAAAACAATCCTCCAAGTTTATAAAAGGAAAAGAGATGTCCGAATTGTGGCATCTCTTTTTTTGCCGTGTTATGTTGTTATTTACATTATCTTTTTGAACATATCATACATGAATTGCAAAACATCGGCACTAATTTTCCTTCATATCCAAAACATATAGCACAATATTTAATATTTTCGCCATTTGGATCATTATCTATTTTAAGATACGGAAACTGATTATTTTCTTGAACTATTTTTACTTTTTGCTCTTTATAAAATTTCATTGTTTGTTCAAATGCCTTATTCAAATCTAAACTTACACTCATACACTTTTATCCTTTCATATCTATATTCCAAATATATTCTGGACACCATTTTGGCTTTGTCTTGCATCGTATTTTCTTACGAACTTGTTTGTCGAACTAGCTGATAAAAACGTTCAGATATTTACAGTTTGACAAGATCTATCTGTAAAGTAATTTCCATCCACTTCGCCATATTTATCAATTAAATACTGAATCACTGTTTTATAATCCATATTAGGCAATTCTGTTATTCATAAACTATAATCGTTTTTTATGTCTGATTGCATACCAGTATCATCTCCATTTCATCTTTTTCCTGCCAGGGGAGGGGTGTTAATAGTTTTCTGATTTTGTACTATGATTATTAGATTTTTTGTAATATAATGAAAATGTTTCATTGTATATCAAAGATAAGCTGAGGAAAATGAACTGATGGTAAAATATTTAAACTATATATATACAGAATTATCAAAAATAAAAGAGACTGAAATTATTGATATATTGCTTCCTGAAATATTAATATATCAAAAATACTGGAAAAAATATTCTTGCGATAATTCCCGTAATCCATTTTATAAAGGAATACCGGATTCGTATAATACACATCATTTTATTCTTCCAACAGCAGAAAATGTTTCTATTAGTTGGGATATAGATAAATTATACAAATTGTCTGAAATGATTTTTTTAAATTACTTATCTTTAGCCGAATTTGAGACATTGATTCATCATGATTTAACAGCATCCAAAGATGAATTTGCAAGTATATCTCAAGAAGTCAACACAATCAATACTCATAGATACAAACCTATTTTAGTTATGCATTTTAAACCAACCAATAATGATATTCTTATTGATGGACGGCATAGATATATAGAATATAAAAAACTTAAGTCATCTGAAAAAATACCATTTTATTATTTAGATGATGAAATGTGTATAACAAGCATTCTTACAAAAAGAGAATTATTAGCCTATATTATTTTGCATAATATAGAAATAATCAATAATTATATAACAGGACAAGGAACACTCAAAAAAATAATAAATATTAAGAACTGTATGGAAAAATAAGTTCCGCTGTAATTTCCAAAAACTCATCATTATCCTTAACATTATTTTCCTTATTTATAATATTTTTATGCTGATAAGATTTACCCACTTCCGCTAATTTTAAGGGAGGATAAGTTTTTTGCAATATTTCGTCTTTCATATTTTATAATACCTCCTTAATGTAAACTGTTCCTACTTATATATGTCAAATAATTTTCATTTTTCCTAGTTTTGCGGATTTTTTTGACATATAAAATAAAGTCCACATAATATTAAAGACTTAGGCAAGAGGTGATTCGTAAATATGCCAAGTGATAGAGCAAATATCATAAAAAAAGAAATGTTGCCAGCCTTTTTAAGTGATCTGGATAAAAATAAAATCACAAAAGAATATTGGGATGAGTGCAAAATAGCAAGAAACGCATTCACTCCGGATGATATCCACAAAATGCAAATGATGTGTAGACATACAGATGATAACAGATAGGACAAATCCATTTGTTTGTTGCCAGGGAAAGGTTTTCTGTGTCGGAAATACAGACATCCTTTTTTATGTTGTGTGGGGAATGGACTAATGGGATGATATGCAAAGTGTACCCCCTAGCAGGCAGGAAATAGCGAAAGGGTGAGGTGAGGGAAAATAGTTTCTGATTTTCTCTATATATCAAAAATTTCTGACATATACAAATAAGGATAAATAACTAGAGTATCTGTCAGTCGTAAATATGTGGCTTTATCAGTAGATATGACCGAGTAGTTCACAAAAATAAGGAGGAAGAAAAATATGGTATTTCCAAAAGTAGCGTCCGTAGAGGATATGAAAAGAGTAGCAGAGGCTTATGTAAAAAATACTACTCTGAATGATGGAATAAAGGATTCGTTTTGGACCTCAGTAGCAGTATTGGTACAGGCATGTGTGGGATTACTTACCGAGAAACCCGAAAATGGTGATATTCCTTATGCAAGGATCGATGACGTAATTGGTGGTAAAGACGCACCTCACTACGAAGCTTGTTTCGGCAACATCGATCGCCTGTTACGGTTAGCAGCAGTTACTTATGACCCGATGAACAGTCCGATTCAGATGATGGATGGTGCACAAGTAAAGAAAGATGCGTCTGATCTGGATGTTATCTTCGAAAATCTGCGGGCATACGAAGCGAAGAGACAAAATTGTAAGGTAGAGGATATAAAGAAGCCTTACTGTTTAGAACAGTGGGAAACCTTACTTATGATTATGTATTAGTAAAGAAAGAAGATATTTCTTTAGTGATTGATGCATTTAAGTCTTTTGAAAATGAATCAAATCTATTAGAAGAAACTGGTATCTTATCTAGCCTTTTGAATGATAAAACTTGTGTTGCGATTGGGTGGCAATCAAGTATAACTGATATGTGGGATAATTATGATATATTTACTGAAAAAAAGCATTGGTATTTATTAGATGAAATAAATGCCATACAAAAAGTTATCAATGATGAAAAGGATGTGGAATACGATGCCTAGACCAAAGAAAGACGGGCGATATTTAAACTTATATCTCGACAGAGCATTGCACGAGGAGTTTGAGCAGTTCTGTGAAAGTCTCGGACAAACTAAGACAGTTGCTGCCGAAAGAGCTTTCCGAATGTATATGGATGCTATGAAGCAGAATCCGAAACAGATAATCCGAGAATCAAAGTCCACATTAAATAAAAGGAATTAACATGAAAAATGTATTAGAAGAAGTATGTAAAGAATAGAATATACGATGAAGAACGTGCAAATTAACATCACTCGCAGGAGAAAATAACTGCATGAGAAAATACACAAAATTAGAGTTGTAGAAAGGATATATGAATGATTCTAACAGAACATGAACAGGTAATTATTAACAATATGAGACACCCATCAATTCGTACATTAACGGCGAGCAAATCGTATAAAGATTTATCCGATGAAGAGCTTACTTCACTAATTGGCAAAATAGATGACTATGTGAATGAAATTGGTGAAACACAGAGAGCTTTCGGTAATTATGATGAATTTTACGTATTAGAATTTGATTCGATTAAGGATCGTCTAGTAGATGAATGTCAACGCAGAAAAAATTATGCTTAGAATATATGATGTATAAAATTCGTCAAATCAAAAGAATTCTTATGGAAAAGTTTCCAAGAGAAGCAAACGATGAAAAAGCAGAACTTGTTGCAAATAGATTATATGACCAAATTATGTACGAAGACAAGGATGTTTAATTTGAACAGATACAATACTATAAAATATAAAACCACTATACGAATTTCCAAAATAAATGCATAGTGGTTTTACTGTTCATTTTTCCCTTAATGACATTGCGTAAAAACAACCCTCCATTTTCTCTTTTGTAGAGTTCTTGGAGGGTTACTTTTTTGCTTAAAAGAACTTAACTTAATGACATTGTCTTTTTTAGGGTCTCTTTTTTTGTCTAAACTATATAGATTTTTATGGATTTTTTTGACATAATATAAAGAGAGTATTGTTTGCAAAAAGGAGACTAATATGTATATCAATTATCAAACACTCACACCAGATGAGTTTCTCGCTGTGACAAAAATGAATCCAGATATGTGGATAGGATATTGTGAAATTTTAATTTTTCCGGATGGAAATATTTCATTAGCTAGACCATCTCACACGGAAACGGTTTTTAGCTATTATGCAAAGAAAAATCATGTAACCAAAGACGAGATAAATAAGGAAATTCCTGAATATTGTAGTCCATTACATTATATCATCGAAAAAGAAAATCTGGTGTCGGTATGGTACCAATTCATCATCTGCTCAGAAAATATTACGCCAAAACAGGAAAAGACATTAAAATTTTTGGTAAATCATGAATTGATAAGTGATAAATATGCAAGAACATATAGCCATGAGTACAGCCTTGCCTTATCAAGACAAAATATAGAAAAAGAAACCTGAGTAATCGCTTGGGTTTTCTTTTTAAAGAAACTATCTTTGCGTTTTTTTTAGACATATATATAAAGAGAGGTATGTATATGAAGCATAAAAGAGAAAAAAGGAGAATGAAAAATGACAGAATTTGTAGGAGCAGAATATCTTATAGCAAGAATGTTGATTGAGAAACATGAGCAAGAGATTTCAATTGTCGAACTTAATCGATTGGGGATTTGTGTTAGAAGGCTTTCTATTGAGGAAGGGGTTGGTGCAGTGTTCCTGACGTCACGGGAGGAAGTATATTCTGCTATTTATGATTATTCTGATTATTTTCAGTGTAAATATGATGAAGATAATAAGCTTATTGGAATTAAAATAAATAAGAATAAAAATGTAGATGACTTGAATGTGAAATTCATTAAATATTTGCCGGACAATATTATGAAGTTATTGGATGAAGCAATAAAGGAAATTGCTGTATAGGACAAGAAATAAAAAGACGTCTTATGAAATGGCAGAAGCAATGAAAGAAAACGGTCTTTATTTTGCTCCAATAGAGGAAACTACACAGCAGAAATTTATGGAATTTTTTAATGCAAAATTTGATGAACGCTGCCAGCAAATTGAAAACGCATATGAGCCTATGATTTCAAAAGCAATAGAGAATACAAAAGCATCCATCCGAAATCTAACAACACGACTTATGCAAACTGGTCAAGCGGAAGAGACCTTACGAGACTTTTTGGAGAAAGATTGATGAAACAGATTATATTTGCTATATTGATGCGTTGCGAGAGGGTGCATAAAACAATGTTTCCTATATCGTCTGTCCGCAAGATGAAAACAGGAGTTCTGCTCACATTGTAACAGATTATGGACTGATAGAAGAGCAGGCAGAGGAAATCATAGATTATTATTGTATGAGATGATACTAAAGATAGAATAATTTTTTTTCAAATCTCTTCATTTTTTTAAAATTTTTATACATAAATATGTGATAGATAAATTTTGTTTTGAATATAGAAAAGGAGAACAATATGAAAAAGATATCATACTATGTACTTCTCTGTCTGCTAGGGATGTACTTTTTACTGTATAGTACACCAGTATATGCAGTCAAAAATCCGACCGCCACAGGAAAACCTGGAATTAAGGGATCTGGCGGTGGAGGTGGAGCAACCGGAGGTAATGCAGGAAAGGCTGTATTTCATCATCATGTAGATGGATGTTATCAGAATTTATCATATACACCAACATTAGGAAATTGGGAAGCCCATATGTGGGGACATAGTTGTTTTGATTCCTCAGGCATAAATTCTTATCAATATAACGGACATACATCAGATGATGATGATTATAGTACTTGTACAGTAAGAGTTGGTTGGTCCAGAGAATGTCATATTGTTGAAAACAAAGCAAATTGGTGGAATGTCTCTGGATATAAAGGAATTCCCACCAATGGCAATACGACATTGAATCTTTCATATTTTTGCGAAGGATGGGGTGATGTAGGCAAAAATATTGTGAATACCAATTGGCTGCCCGATGAAGAGCAACCGTCTGAATTTGTAATTTTGGATCAAAATGGTACAAAAATTGCACAGGGAAAATTTAGTGACTATCCTTTTACTGATAATTTTACCTGGAATGGTAATAATCATGTTGGAAGTAGCGAATTTTATCAAAACTTAAAAATTTCTTTACCAAAAGGAACTACACATATTTTTGTACATCTTAATTTCCATTTAAGAGGTGATGTTTGGTTTACTGCGGGAATCAGATCACTCAGTTTCAGTGGAGGAAATAAAAAAATATGTGCTTATGAGGAAGGCGATGTAGAACGTTCCGAAGCATCCTTTGGAGGAACAAGTGATGCTTCTGACACTGATGCTATAGGTACACCATTCAAAGGATCACAATTAGATCAAACGGGAAATGGTACTTTTCAAATACATGTTGTGAATGGAAACTTATTAAATGGTATAGATAACATTTCTTATTTAAACAATGTATCTGTCAGAGATTTAGCATATCCGGATATAATTAAAAATATAGAAATAAAAGAATCTCCAAATCGGAAAATTATTACTTGGGAAACTCCACAAAGTAATGGGACAGAGTACGAATTTAAAGCACAGACGTATGTGATTGATTACACAGAACCATCTGGGACAAAACTGATTATGGATACGGAAGCGAATTAAAAAATATATAACTATTTACTTGTGAGAGGGGAATTTTTATGCATTGCAAAAAACATACATTATTTTTATCTGTTATGAGTTTTTTGCTATTGGTTTACTGTATATGGAAACCTATTTTTTACTTAGATGATATTTGGATTTTTGGAAAATCGCATGCCGCTTTGTATGGAAAGTTTTATAATGATGTAGATATCATAGTACCACCATTATCTTTTTGGATTATAAAGGGATGGTTGTTAATTTGCGATAATTACTTGTGGTATCGGGTATTAGGTGCGATTTGCTGGATACTGATATTGCTGACTATCTCTAAAATATGTGCTTTACTTGGCAAAGATGATTTTTATACATTGCTTATCATAATCTGTTATAATTTTATTTCAAATTTCTATTTTGATTATAATAAACTTTGCTTATTGCTCGTATGTATTATGATACTGATAGAAATGCAGTCGTATGAAAAGAAATCTATTCTGATTGGATTATTATGTGGACTTTGCATTTTATCAAAACATAGTATTGGTGGTGTCGTATGGGTTGCCAGTATGTTTTTGGCACCATCCTGGAAAGAAAGAGGAATACGCACAGGTACCATGACGATTCCTTTGCTGCTAGGGACAGGGGGTTTGCTCGTAAATCATCAGATTACAGAAGCTTATCATCAGATATTCTGTGGGATGTCAGACTTTGTAAATAATCTGCAAATAACGCCATGTATTATATGTCTGATCTTTGTGGTGGTATGTTCTATACTCAAAGGAAAAAAATATCAATACAATCATAAATGGAAATGTATCTTTGTTTATGGAGTAGCATTTTTAAGCATTTGCTTCCCGATATTTGATCATGCCCATATTTTCTTAGGAATTTCTATTTTAACAATACTTGCATTTGATAATAAAAAGGAATATTTGGTTTTAACGACCATAGGTATTACATTATTTTTGGCATTCCATGATATATTTATCCAGCATAATGTTACAACACTGGAAAAAGCACCATATACCAACACCAGGATATTGGAAATCTTAAAAACAAATACCGATGAAATCAATAATAGTATCGCACTACTGGATGCACCGGTTGGCAGTTATTGTGAAGATGGCATGTTATTTGATATTCCTTTTGTAAAATATGCGAATTTACCATTTACCGGAAATAGTGGCATCTATAAACAGATAGATATAGCAAAAGAGTTATTGACAACAAAAGAGTATATCTTATTGAAAAAGGAAAATATTTGCTCACAAATAGAACCTGATGTGGTAGAATACATAAAGGAAAATTGTGTATTAGTGAAAGATTTTCCGACACATAATTTATGGAAGGTAAAGGCGGGAAACGAGTTATGATATTTGACATACCCCTAACAGAAAAAGAAATTGCAGAGGTGAAGGAACTGTTGGAAGCGAAAGACCACTGTAAGGTGATTCCACAAAAATCCTTTAATACGATATGGTTTCGTGGAGATAATGGAGAAACAGAATTACGCTTGAATTTTCTGGGAAATCTTAAACTAATTGTATCCAGAGTATGTTTTCATAATCGCAGACAAGGCACCATGACCGCTGTGCTGCAATTATTAGACAAATACTGTAAAAAATATGGAATTGTGAAATTATGTATCCAGAGCGTAGAGACAAAAGAGATGTCTGATTTTTGCAAGAAGTGGGATATCAAACCAGATCCTTATGCAAGTTTTCAGGTAAATGGATTTATGGCTGGAGACCACATCAAAGACATCGATTTGGAGTGAAAAACGCACCGTAGCTAAAGCTACGGAGTGTAAGGCCACGTTAATAACGTGTCCTGTAATATTATGTGAAACACATAATATTATGAAAAAATTGTCGATGAAAACAGTTTTACATCTGGATTTCCGTGACTTATAATAATAACAAGGGGACAACATACATCTAAGATGAGTGATGATACAGAAATGTATTGTCGCTCATTTTTTTATACATAAAAATTTCACAATTTTATCCATTAAAAATTAAGATATTTCCGATTTTTTTTTACATATATAAATAAGAGAGTATTACTATGACCTTTTTTACACAACACGCACCGATTTAATCAGAAAGAGGTAAAAATACATGCGAAAAAGAAAAATGCTATTAGGTGCCTTACTGTTAGGTATTGCGATTATTGCAGGCAGTAATGGCATTACCGTAGAAGCAGCAACAGGAAAATATATGTCACCATTGGAAATCAGTGAAGCTCTTAAAGCTGCTGGTCGTACAATGGATAATATTGTGAACAATTCTTCCGAATGGCGGTATGGTGACAGAGTAGTAAATGGAAAAAGCTACAAAACATTAACTCTGGCGCAGAAATATTGCTTTAACCGTATTACCGGACAAGCAGCACCAATAATTGATAATGACGATGTGGGCGATATCGTATTTAATGGTACGAATGGAATTGCTGATAATACAAAATACACCATAGACACTTCTAAGGTTGGCAATGGATATCATGAATATCGTAAAATATTGCCAAATGGTGCAGAAGTGCCGGTAGGGTACTGGAAAAACTATGGACTTGAATATGCCATACATGGAGAGGGATTTGATGCGGAAGATGATACACTCGGCGCAGGTGGCTACTATGATACCACAATATGGGGCACCTGGGCAAACTATCATGGTGTAGATTTTCATGCCTACAGTAAACCAAATAAATATCCATTGGTTGCCCCAAATGAACAAAATACAAAATGTTTTAATAAACAAATAAATAGTTTCAACAGAAACTCTACTGCATGGATTGGATATTGTGCGATTTGTGGAGAAAAAATCAATCCTGGATTTCATTATGCACCTGCCTCTGCCATGAAAGAATTATCCGTAGTAAGATTCGGTGCCGAAGAAGTGTTTACCTGTCCTACCTGTGGTGGTATGGAAGGCACCTCTGTATACATTCATCAATGCAAAGCGATTTCCGCAAATAGATATTATGTAGCATATGATGATGGCACAGATGATCCTAATGTAACGGGAAATACCAATACCAGTACTTTTTATTATAATTTCGCAGACGAATATGAAGGAAAGACGATAAAAAGCCAGGATAAAAAATTAGCTGAATGTGGATTTGTAAGAGAAGGTTATACCTTTGCAGGCTGGTCTACTACCAAAGATGGTACCGTAGATTATCAACCAGGAACCACATTAAAACTTTTCCAAGACCCCAAAGTAGATAACAAAGTAACAACTCTTTATGCGGTATGGACTCCGAATCATTCTTATGTATCCGTGGATGCAAATACAAATATCTTTAATGGTGGAGCAAAATACAATGGTGAGACTGTTTATTTCAGAAAGGACACTTATCAGGTATTAAATAATAATAATCCTGGAGACCCCGCTGCACCGAACTTTATTAAGAGTACTTATACGATAGATACCACTAAGATTACATTGCCTGCAGGATATACCGTAAGCTTTAAAAGTGAAGGTACTACTCCTGATCCGATTACTGCAGAGACTGCATTTTCCGGATATAACTTTAAGAATAGTGGTGCAAATGGTTGGTTCCAAGCATCTAGTGCAACTTATACGTATGGATCGGAAGAAAGAGACCAGTCAAATCCAGATGTTATTACCTTGCAATTTACACAGAATGCTATCATTTTACCGAGTTCCAGTGCGTATAATAAGAGTTTTATCGGTTGGTATGATGGGCCGGGAGACGATAGCAAATATGTAGGTACCACAGGAGATGAATATTATCCATCAAAGGATATAACTTTATATGCAAAGTTCTCCCAGATGAAGATTGATGTAAAATCTACATACTTCCGTGAGCATGATTATAAAAACGATGCAGATGAATTCACAAATATTGCATTGAATAAACTTAAAAATGCAAATAACGCAGCTTATGATGCAAATCATACATATGGTAGATGGAACGGTACCGGAGCAGTAAATATGCAGATAGGTACTTTTACAAATACCAAAGATGAATATGTATACAAAACATTTTATCGCGTAAAAGGTACGACAGAATGGACAGAAATAAATACCTATGACGGATCTTCTGGAGCACCAAGAGATGAGTATCCACCTATCAATTATGGAGATTGGGATGATCCAAATCATCCAGAAAATGGAAAAAGTATTCCAATCACGAACTCAGGATTCTATCGATTAACTGCCATCGGAGCACAAGGAGGTAATATGCCAAATGGTAAATCTGGTGGTAAAGGTGGTAAAACCGAAGCCATTTATTATCTGAAAAAAGGAGATATTTTACATATCTGGGTCGGAGGCCAAGGTTATAGTGATGGTACCGGAGGATTTAACGGCGGTGGCACAGGAGAAAAAAATTATGGTGCCGGTGGAGGTGGAGCTACTACAGTTGTGTTGGAAAGAGATGGGAATCAAACAACGTTAATGATTGCCGGTGGTGGTGGAGGAGCAACGACATTATGTGACGGTGGCTCTAGTGTTAATATAGAATAATATTAAAAAATTTACTATGTAGTATGGCAGTCATATTAATAGTTTACACAAGTATCTCTACGTAAGTATAAAATGTTAACAATCTTATCAGTGATAGGAAAAACGACAAAAATCTGCAGATGATACAAATGATTATTTATGTGATGGGAGGAAAACAATGAAAAAGAAAAGAAGGGCATGGTTACAAGGATTATTGCTGGCTTGTTTTTTATGTGTGGCAGCAGTAATCCCAAGCAGTACAGTACATGCGGAAATTATCTCACGTACACTTACCAGTCAGATTGCAGGATATTATTGGTTATGCGATAATAATCCGGGGAATAGTAACTATCTATACCATTTGATTTCTGAGCAAGAACATTATATCGGAAGTTATACATGGACAGATAAGAACGCATCCATAAATAATACCAATCTAAAAAATATGGGATTAGGTTTTAATTCCGCAAAGGACACCAGCCTGGATGTTACAAGCTTTACAGATAGATATTTACATATTGCTGCGGTAGATGCTGCGGGCAATATCGGACCGACTTCTACCATTGAAATTGCATGTACTAACGTTTTCAAACTGATATTTAATACAAATCATTTAACATATCAGATCAATCCTGGTAGTAATGTGCATCCGGGAGAATTTATTGTACAAGGTCAAGATTCTGCAGAAAAAATATCAGCACCTGGACAAAATACATTAAATGCTTATTATGCATGGTATTATGCCGTAGATGGTACTGATGTGCCGAATACAGGAAGAGGTATTTATGATGATGGAGTTTTTAAAAATTTTGGCGGAGACTTCCCAATCCCAAATGCCACAGGTTGTACGTTTGTAGGATGGAATAGTAAACCGGATGGTACTGGTACTTATTATTCTGCAATGGGAGATGACATCGGAGATACCAAAATCACAGATAAAATATTGAAAATCACAGATATTACTGGATCTAACGAATATGGACAAACTATGACGCTGTATGCGATTTGGGCAGATGGAGCCACAGCAAAGAAGGATAATACCGTTGTTACCAATCCTACTGATTTCAATACAAAATTTACCGATAATATCTCTGCTACCATTAATTATATTCCATTAAATACGACTACCGGATGGACGGCAATGGGTACCACCGTAATTGATAATGCTACCAGTCAGGTACAGAAGAGTACAGATGCAGCCACCTGGACAAATAAAGCATCGGTAACAAATAATGTCTATTTCCAAGGTACAGGTACATTTGGTATCAGCCAGCATTTATACAGTCCTGCAGGTAACAGACTTGCGAGTACAGATGCAGTTGTAGCAGCCACCAATGAAATTTCCAGTGTCGTAACAAAGATTTCTAATACCACGGATAAAACTATTGTTATTTGGAATCAGAATGGGGATGCGAAAACAACACAACTTACTCCAAATGGTACCACAGAACTTACCGATACTTTTTATACCGGAGATTATAATCATGAAAAAATTTTAACCATAGATTATCAAGTACAGGGAACTTATAAAGTTTATGGTTCCGGTATTTCCCGTACTCATGCAGATAGTAAGCCTACAAAACTGGGTATGCAAGGTTATCCCGCATTTATGAAAACAGATAGCATGGAATTAAAAATTGATGCTACAAAGCCTAAAATCACCCATTATGAAGTAAAACAGGATAGCCTGGATAATTATCCTGCAGATAAAATGGAAGAGGTTATGGGCAAAGGTTTATATACATCCTTTACCGCAAATGTAACAGATTATCTGGAAACTGAGAATGGTGAGTTTATTGATAAAAAAGATTCCTCGGGTATTCAGGGCGTATATATCAATATTTATGACCCTGCAAATACAGCCGATACGAAGACTTATCGTTTAACAGAACATGCCACAGAAAATACCACAGGCGGTAATGTCATTAAGGGTAACTACAATATTGCTTTAAATCTGTATGCGGAATTCCCTAATTCCAGCTTATTGATTTATAATATCTATGCTATCGATAATGCAGGTAATAAGACAGATGAAATGGATTATGTTACCGTAGATGGGAAACCAGGATATCCGGAAGGTGATACTGAAGTAGACCCAGGAGACCACAATGGCGGCACCGGAATGTTGAAAAATTTTTCTGTAAAAACAATTATTTATTCCACAGAAGCAGATGGATTTAATGTAAATCCCGAAAATGGAGAAACTTATTTCCAGATTGGTGACTTCGGTAGAGTAGAAGTATGGACCGTAGGTTATACCGATAGCATTTCTTTTGATTTTGATGATCTTGGCTTAGAGGCAAAGAAAGAAATCGAAGATGGCAGACTGGATGAAATGTATAATATGGGACTTTCCCGCGCAATAGATGCAAATTTCTGCAGAGTAATACCACATACTTTATCCGAAACCATTAAACCAAACTATTTTGAGATTTATGATGAAACTACCAAAGCAATAAAGAAAATCACAGAGTCCGATCCAAGATATGCAAAACTATTAGTAAATGATGCAGGGGTGGCTTATGCACAACATTATTATGTAGATGGTTGGACAAATGCTGGTACTAACGTAAGAATTCCTCCATACTATAAACTGCAAAAGGATGGAGATAAGAAAAATGCGGATGGTACTCCACAATATAAATGGGAAAATCATATTTATACCGCTATCGGTAATAAAAATGATGATACTACCGGCAGTACAAATCATTATATCCTTTGGGATACCAGAGCAAATGATGTACATTACCGTGTAACCCATGAAAGCTAAATGGGAAAAGGACTGTTATAAAACAGTCCTTTTTTCTTGCAATATTTTATAAAAAAAGTTATAATACTGCTTGTGTTTTAAGGTTTTTTTAGACATATATTAATAGGTATATCTTATTTTTATATTTATGAGGAAAACATTATGAAGATCACAATGAGAGATTACACGTTTAACATTACCGGTAAAATTATCGTATATTTTTTCGCATTTGAGATTATATACTTAGCCTACCATATATTACGACTTGCTATCGGAGAAACCACAGATATTTTTTCCGGTATCTGGAATTGTATTTCTGCAATGTCTACGGCATGGATACTCGCAGGATTGGCTTCTGCTTGGAAACATTGGAAGATAAAAGGATTATTTATTTTCATCTTTTTTGGGTCTTTTGTACCTGTCCTTGCTGCGAAATTCCCTAAATTCTCCCATGTTGTTGGTATTATCACGATGACCACCATTCAGCCGAATTTACTTTCCTTTATCATTGTAAATGTCGTGATGGGAGTGATTGCATGGATTTATGCTGGTGATGTGCAGGAAAGAAAAAACGAAGGCACTTTATATGATGATATTTTTGAATAATGATAACAAACCACTGTACCAATCATACAGTGGTTTTTAATTTCGTAAGTTTTTCTTTTGCAATTTCATATCTATATGGGGTTAAAAGTGGATACCAACATATTTCTTCCCACAACTTTAAAACACTATGCTCTGAAAACATAGTAGTATCTAATAATAACATATCTTTTTCTGTCAGGGGAACCATATAGATGTCGTGTTTGATAGCTATTAAAAATTCAGGATAATATATCATCTCTAAACAAAAAGAATCGTGTGTTACAGATAATACCGGCAAATGTTTTATAAAATCAGATAATCCATGTAATGTTGTTTCAGATACTACATCCTCTAACTTTTTTGCTGCTAAGGGATACTTTTTTGCTGTGTTTTTTCCAGCAATCTCTAACAACTTTTGCATGGAAACTCCGAAATATGCTTGTATAATTGGAGTTACATAAGCGGATGTGTCGTAAATATTAAAATAAATAGAACATGTTTTTTCATAAACATAATCCATTAAAGTAACAGGTACAGCTCCGGGTAAATATGTCTGAAAAATAATATTATCTAAAGAAATGGCGGAATCTATTGCTTTTTGACTCCTCAAACTTAATAAACAGGAGAGTACTTCTTCATACCATTCTTCATAAAATTGTCTTTTGTTTCCATGATTGAATTCAGATTCGATAACATCCAAAGAAAAAGTAGCAACTTCTAATTGTCCTTTTTCCTGAATCAATACTTCATTTTCTTCCCAGGAGAAACGAAAGCTGGCTTGTAAGTCTGCGACCTTCAAATTATGCATAGTACACGCTAATAACTGCCAATAGAATTTTAATCGTTCCTTAAAATAAGGCACTGTTTGATAAATGTTGCATAATTTATCAAAATCTTCAAAAAAAGTGTCATCATAATTTGATTCGTAATCCATATTCCACCTCTTTTATTCCCCCTAATATAAAGAATTCTTAACCATTATATCTAATAAATTTATTTCTGTCTAGCACCACATTTTAGACTACATTTACAGATTTTTTTGACATAAGAAAATAAGAAATATTGGGGAGGATTTATTATGACTTTTTTTTATTGTTTTAGGGTGTGTTTTTGTACTTACCATTACCTTTCTGATGTATGCAATGTGTTATGTATCTGGACAGGCTAATAGATTTGAAAATGACTTAGATTAGGAATTATTTATACAGAAGTTGAAGGAGCAAAAGCATGGAAAATAAGGTACCCATATTATATGTGATGGTAGGTCTCCCTGGCAGCGGAAAGAGCCACATTGCAGAGGAGCTTGCAAGAGAAAACAATGCAGTTGTTTACTCTATGGATGAAATTCGAGGCGAACTTTGTGGCAATGTAGAAGACCAGAGTAGAAATGATGAGGTCTTTGGTATCTGGGTAAATAGGATTCGAAGAACCTTAAAGCATGGACAGAATGTAATTGCAGATGCCACAAATGTCACGAAATCCGGTAGAAGAAGCTTTCTTGCTATGTTTGATAGAATACCACATCAAACGATTGCACATGTAGCTTATAAAGAGGTCGAAGATTGTATCATTGATAATTTGGACAGACCTCATCCGGTACCACCTGATGTTATCTATCAAATGGCAAATAAATTTAGCTATCCGACAGAAACAGAGGGGTTTACAGAAATTATAACTCATTTTTATGACAGACAGAAAGAGGAAATAGGAAATGCAGTTTATGATGACCGCTAAGGTGGTAGATAAGTGAGGTTTAAAGATGATTACATTAAGAGCTGAAGATTTTACCAAGGAAGATTTTCAAAAGTTAAGAGAACTTTTCCATGTAAGTGATACTACACAGGAGTTTACATTTTCTACACCAGTTGTAACTCAGAATAAAACAGAATATGAAGATACTGTGGATATTTGGAAAACATCCGTAAAAAGGTTGATATCTTCCTTCCCGAACTGCTTTATAAATCAAAATTTAGAATTCATCGTAGATAAAAAGACGAATAATTATTTCCGCTTAAAAGATTGCGAAACGGAACTGGATATCAAATGTAAAGTATTAGAATGGCTATCCAGAGCCTCCTGTTATGCAGCACCTTATCGAAGAGATAGGTTAAATAAGGAATATCAGGATAATCTTAGAGGATATATCAATTGTTATCTTGGAACTGATTTTACGAGAGAAGAGATGGAAGAGATTTATGAGAAATTGGGTAATAGATATGACCATGCTCTTACCTTAGAATTTATCAACTCCGGATATCGTATGGAAGTGTTAAGTGGAAAAGAAAATGATAGTTATGAAAATCCAGAACTGTAAAGAGATGATTAAGAAAATCTACTGTGTTTTTTGCACGGTAGATTTTTTATAATATTTTTGTTTTCAAACTAGATTTGCGGATTTTTTTGACATATAATATAAAAGAAGTATATATAATTATAATAAGACTTTGAGAGGACAAACATATGTATTTGAATCAATTTCGCTGGATAGATGATAAATATAAAATTGATTTTGAAATTCCTAAATTGTTAAAAAATACAATTGAAGAAGCGGAAGAACTAGACCGAAGTGGAGATATGGAATATTTTGATGTTGCGGATACCATAGATGTTATTTGCAAAAATTTTGTATCTTCTCATACTATGACAAAGGAACAATGGGATATTGTAACAAAAAGATATAAAATTGGAAGATAAGGAGAAAGTGCGTTATGCAAGAATTAACGTTTGCTTATATTTCTAAAGTACTGAAACAAATCGAAGATAAGTACCACCACTCTATAAAATTAGGAATAGCCGGTTCTTATGCCAACGGAAAAGCAACAGCAGAAAGTGACTTAGACGTTATTATTGATGGAGATTCCATGAGACTGGATATTGCGGAAGATATCAAATCAAGTTTCCCAATTCAAGTCGATACTTTATGGCTCGATTTATTAAAAAAAGAAGATGATGATATGGATTTATTCTGTAAGGAAAATGATTTACCTATAAATGAAGACTCCGTATATAAAACAATCAGAAAGGAGGTAATTTGGATTGACAAAAAATAAAAGTAGAGACAAGGCACTTATTTTGACAATTCTTAAAAATCAACAAAAAATAAAGGATGCTATTAAATTTTTCAAATGCACAGAGTATAATTTGGATCAAAATGATATGGCGTTCGATTTATGCGCTATGTATATGGCACAAATAGGCGAATCTGCAAAATTATTAACAGATGATACCAAAAGTAATTTAACAACTTTTGATTGGAGAACTATAAAATATTTCAGAGATTTCATTGATCATGTTTATGAAAAAATCAATAAAAAGACCTTAAAACCATATATATTTTTAATGACTTCAGCAAGAGTGACAAATGAATTAAAAGACGTATTAAAACAAATTACACAAGAACTAAACAATGAAAAAAATGAAATTGAAGAACATGATGTTTAAAAGAAATCTATCACGCAAATAACGTGGTAGATTTTTTAATTGAATAATGTTATCCTATATGCATGTTATGTGTGCGATATGGGGGACAAATGATGAAAAACAAAGACAAAGGATCCAACATAACAACAATTATTGCTGCAATCATTCCTGCATTGGTTACCCTTATAATTTTCTTGATACAGCAAAATCATTTACAAGAAAAATATGATGATTTAAAACAAAAATATGATTTGGCAACACAGATTGGAGTTACTACAGAAAATAAAGAAGATATATTAGAAGCTGCCAATAATGCTTACTTAGCTAAAGATTATATCAAAGCCGCATATTTGTATAGAAATCAATTACTTGCGGATGATCCAGTATGTTTAAATAATTTAGCATATATTTATTTAAAATTAGGTGAAGATGACTATATTTACGAAGCAAAGAAATGTATCGAAAAAGCTTACGATTTAGATAAAGACACATATTATGATCAATATCTGGCGATGACAGTCCTGTGTCCAGAATCTTATGAGGAACTTATTAATGTTTTAAAAATTGGGATTGACAGGAAATCTTTATCCGCACAAAGGTATATATATAGTTGTTATCAGGAGTATGGGATTACTGATAAGACAATAGACGATTTTTTATTTATGTCAAATACAGAAATGATGAAATTATTATCCGCTGTATCAAAAACGGAAATTTATACTTTTGTGAGCATAAGAATACCGGCGAAATATAAAAATAACGAATTCAATACATATACTTCCCTTGAACGTTGTGTAAAGCTAGGTGTGAAAACCTATCCAGATAATTATATAACGGAACCACGATATGTAAATCTAAATTTCACAAATGTAAAACATACCTATTTTAAAGATTTTAACTTAGAAATTTCTTATATCAATATACAATAGTGTAATAAGTATAAATATACACTTAGGAATTCCGCATTTTTTCCTATCTTATCTCGGAATTCCGCATTTGTCGTATATATATTACGCAATTCTACACATTATACAATACATATAATACGACAAAGATATACTTATATCCTAAAAAAGACAATTAAGAGACCCCTATTATAGAGGTCTCTTTTTTCTTAAATCCATTCTACATCATTTTCATCCACAATCGTAGTATGAATTCCAAATACATTCTGAAGCTGTTCCTTTAATGTGGTACGCCGTCTTGCAGTATCTACGGTATCTATTGCTAATCGGACCGCTTTCTTCTGACCATAGGTCACCACTTTTAATTTTGCTCTGGTAATAGCAGTGTAGTATACATTTCGCTTTAACATAACATAATGTGACATGTGCGTACATACTAAAACTACCTTTGCCTGAGATCCCTGTGCTTTATGTACGGTAAATGCATATCCAAGCGTAAGATATTTTACTTCATTCTCGGTGTATGTCATGTAAATGTCACCATCATCATGGGGATATATCACACGTAACGTGGTGCAACCATCATCATCTTTTGTAATGGAAAGCAGTTTACCAACATCTCCATTTACTACGGGTTCACCAGCCATATTCGTGGTATTTTTCAGATTTAATACAATATCCCCTTCCCGTAATAATAAATCCCCAAGCTTAAATTCTGCTTTTTCTATGGTGGGTGGATTGATAACATCCTGAATCCTTCTATTTAAAATATGTACTCCGGCACTATTCTTCTTAAAAGGAGACAATACCATTACGTTGTCAACACCATATTCATCTGCATAACGTAGATAATCTGCAACAATAGCATCCTCACATTCTTGTAAGGTTTCACATTCGCACATTTGGAAATCATCATCAAATGTCAAATTATGACTGCCTCTTCGAATAGTCATTGCGTTTTCATAAGGAGTCGAACCCTGTGCCTGTCTGTAAACTCTACGGAGCACGGTAACAGGAAGAGCAGTAGATTCGATCATATCTCGTAAAACCGCACCAGCCGAAACAGAAGGCAACTGCTCATCATCACCACAAAGGACAACAATACAACTTTCATCAATAGAAGAGAAGAGCTGACATGCACATCCAATATCTAACATAGAAACCTCATCGATTACGACCAATGCATCACTGACTACACATTCAGGAGGTTGAGGAAAAGGAATCTGCTGTACCGGTAAATGAAATCTGCTATATGCTGTGTGAGCAATCTTACCGGTAGATTCCCGCATACGTGAAGCTGCTTTGCCGGAAGGTGCTGCATAGATCTCATCTTTATTGGGATAAAGATAATTAAATACATAAGATATTACCTGTATCTCTGTGGTTTTTCCGGTACCTGGAGGCCCCACAATTAAAGATAATCCATTCGTAAAAGCTTTCATTACAGCTTCCTTTTGTTCCTCACATAAGGTGATACCCAGTTCTTCTTCTGCCAGGGAAATGCCATTTTCAATTCTTTGATAGGAGACGGGTAAGGGTCTGGATAAAGCATGTAATCTTTCCGCAATCTTAGCCTCTAATCCATGCGTTCCCTTTTTTTGTATTAAGGTTTCTGTACGTCTGTCATTATTTGTGATCGTGGTCGCTATATATACACCATTTTCAATAAGATGCTGTAATTGCGTATGGATTTCCGAAAGTGTGAGAGTAGATTGTCTTAATAAGGAAAGTAATACATTTTCCATATCTTCCATTTTCATAGCGGTAGATCCACTTGGTTCATTCTCACAGATAGTACTCCATTTGCCATTTTCATTTTCAGAAAGTACAAAATTTGCAGCATAAACAAATCGTTCTGGATTCCGTTCATAAGTCTCATTTTTCGGGCCTAGTGCATCTGCCATTTGGAAGGAAATACCGGAGATCGCACATAATTTATAAGGATATTCCCGCAAATATTGTTCTGCATAGGTACCATACATATCATAAGCACGTAAAGCATAAGAAGCTCCTAATCCATGCTTTCCAAATTCCATAATAAGCTGTCTGGCACCACGGGTAGCAAGATAGGATTCTCTGATATGATTTGCCTTTTTCTTGGAAATTCCTTTTACTTCTACGATTCGCATAAAATCACGGTCCAAAATATCCAGAGTTTCCGTACCAAAATAATCCACAATTTTTTTTGCTGTGGTTTTTCCAATACCTTTAATCTTTCCGGAACTCAGATATTCTACGATAGAATCTTTATCCGTACCAATATATTCCTCGAAGGATGCTGCTTTAAACTGTAATCCATATTTTGGACTATGGATCCATTCACCATCAAATATATAAGTTGCCCGTTTTACAGCAGGCAGATAAGAACCTGTTACGGTAAAATCACCATTTTTCCCATGATAACAGGCAATACACACACCTTTTTCCGGATGTGTCCAAATTACATTTTTTAATTTTCCGGATACTTTTTCCATAATTCGAAACTCCTCTTTTTGCTGTTAGGGGATGCCCTTGTAACATCCAGTGTAAAATAGGTAAAACAAAATGTGATTAAAATACATCAAGAATATGCAAGCTTTTAGATTAAATTTGTAGGGTTCATTTTTTTTCGCCTGTATGTAAAGGTCTTCTAGGGTGGACCTGCAAATCCGATCGGAACTCCAGCCAAAATATAATTCGGAAGACTACCTTTCAAATGACTACTTAGGAATTTCATCTCTTTTCTGTAAGTAGACTTAGGTAATTCCTTTGCAGATCGAATGATTCGGAGTAACCTCTTTTTTATACTGTATGGTATGACTGCAGGTAATCTTTGTAGGAAACCATGCAGGTCATCTGTATCAGTCATCGCACACAATAGCATAGAAGTGTGAGGGATGACTACTGCGAATGAGGTAGACGAAGGAGCAGTAGGAGGGACGAGCACCGCAGGGCTTATCGGGCGCCTTCTGTTTGCAATCGAAATTCTGGCTACGGCATCATTTACTGCTAAATATTTCAGATCCCGTTTTAAAGTGGAAATCGAAACACCAAGCTCTTTGCAAATTTCTGAGGATTTTGTTTTTAAAGTGATAAGATATGCAACACGATTTCTGCGTTTTTGCATTTTCTGAAATTTTGCAAGTCCCAAAGCGATTTGTGCTTCTCGTTTTGTCTCATATCTTTTTGCATCTTTTTGTTTTTTGCTTAAACAACAGAAAGTATCTACCGGCAATTCCAATGTCTGACAAATGGTAATATCTTTAAAACTATAAGCTTTTATCTGACGAAATCTGCTGATAACATCTTTTTCCGGTAAAGGATTGCAAAGTCCCTGATTAAATTTCAAAAGTAACTTTACGCAGTCAGAGGCATCTTTTGCCATACCAAGCTGTAAATAAGCACATCCAACAAAGAAAAGTAATCTTTTTCTACCAACCTGTGGATCCTTTTGCAGAGACTCGAATAATGCGAGTCTGCGTTCCCATAAACGATAGCTGTTAAATCCACCTGCAATTTTATGTTTTTTCTCGTAATTTACTTTCCAGGTATCATACCAGGTATCTCGACATGTAGATTTATCGGTTTCGTTTGTCAAAACATATTCATCAAATACTTCCTGCATAGACATACGTTCATTGGTAATCTTTTTAATTTTAATGGTAGACCCGTCTTTGGTATTTACAGATCCAGGAATTCTGAAAAAGCTGGTAGGTGGATTACTTTCTGCCCCAAAGCTTTCATTTCCAAAAGATAATTCATTGTTAATACGGTCTACAAATACTCTTTGTAAGAAACGGTATCCCTGTAATAATTTTGTACGCTGTGCAGGGAAGAGTCTTAGTGGTTCTTTAAAAAGGTAAATCATACGTAATCTATGACCATATTCCACATAATTCGGAGTAGGTAATTCCACATTTTCCATAATGTAGTCATACATATCCAAAGGAGCAATGGATTCATTTTTATAATCCACATCGATACTCCAGGCATAAATATTTGCTAATTTATTTTCCGTGCGTTGTGCATGATGCTTGGTAGAAAAGGTTGCAAATGTAAAATAACAATCTCTGTAATCATGTCTGGCAAGCTCCGCATAAAACGCATCAGTATCTGTTTTATTCACATTAAAGAAGGATTGTTCTGCATGTCCCTTTGTACCGGAACGAAGCACAATACATCCATCTGCATCGGTAGCAGTGGAAAATATATCCTTCATATATGCAGTGATCGTGCGATAGGGCACAAACTCTTTTTGCATAAATGGTTTTGCTGCAACATTTTTCCGCATAAACAATCCTCCCTTCCGTTAATTTTGTTTGCACTTACATATGTCAAAAAAATCCGTAATTTCTACGACTTTCGATGCCAAAGAAAGACGAAATATTTCGGAAATTTTTGGTAAATATTTTTTTTAATTTTCACCATTTTTTGAAAAGTTTTTGACATAAGTAGATAAGACGTGCAGATCTATGTTCAAAGATTTGCAAAAACGAGAGGAGAGTAACTATGCAGAAAAAGCTTTGCACATTGCTGTTATCCATAATGACAGTAAGTATGTTATCCGGATGTGGACGTACAGCAAATGAAAAAGAGGAAATTCAGGATTTAACCGAAAATGGAGAGGTTTCCTGGCAGACAGCGACAACAGGTATCGATGAGACTGGTAAGAAATTCGAAAGTAATCTGGTATCGGGAAATTATTACGTATTACATGATGGATTTTATTATCCACTGGTAAGTTATGTAAACAATTATGAAGGCGACAGTCCCGATGAGATTGTAGATAAAAAAAGACAGCAATACTTTACCACAGAAAATGAGATTGAAATTCCAACCCTATATGATGGAGACCAGTTAATTTATTATTCCACAGACACCTTGTTGGACACCATCACTTGGGAAAGATATTACGACATTGGATATACCATTGGTTGTTACAATATCAAACAATTAACAAATAAGAGAGCTTATCTGATGACAGACTCAGGAGATGATATCTGCATCTTACCGGACAGTGAGTTATACGATATTTACAACCTTGGAGTCACACAGACGCTTTTAGATAAGATTGGTGATACGACTATCACGGATGACATGATAGAAGATGGTCTGATCAAACCAGAAAATCTGCAAAAGTCGAGTCAATATGATTTGGAAGTATATGCAGGTACTTATTATAACCATTATCTGACAACTGCAAATATGCATGCGTTCCGAGCTTATGAATTGTACGCATCGGTAGAATATGAAACCTTACGTGACTGTTTTTACAAAGTAGAAATTCCGGAATATTTTGTGACTGGATATTATGACGTCAATGGAATGGGGATGTTCCGGTTAGTAAGAGGCACCAGTTATTCCGAAAATACAGATTTTAACGAACAAGTATTATTTCCGGAAATAGATACCTCCTCACAGGATTATGATCCCAATGAATATGTGGCTCCAAGAATTTATTCTACTTTCGAAGAATTAAATCGTTTCAGCACAAATGTGGAAGGTGCACTTGGCTATGTAGATGAGGATGCCAAAGAGGAAGAAAACGAAGCAGAAGAAGCAAAAAAGGTAGATGTCACAAAAGCAAGTAAGAAACAGGTAGAACTGTATTTCCCAGCAGAAACTGATTGTAGTGTGACAATCAAATCTGCTACTACGGAAAGCACCGGAGACATTTATATCAGCATCGGTAGTTCCATCGTAAGAGTTCCTTGGGATAGAGTATCCGGATTATATACCGCAGATGTAAAAGCAAAACGAGAAGCCAGAACAGGTACCTTAACGATCACTGGTCTGTTCACCTCTTATGATATTTCCTTAGTCGGATGTGAACAATATACCGGACAGGATGGTGCATCTGCTGATGGTACAGAGGAAGCCACAGAAGAGACCACAGAAGAAACTACTACCACAGAAGCAGCAAATTAAGGGGGTACGGAGAATGTATAGCGTACTTATGGATGCAAAAACAAAGACGTATTTTATGGATCCGGGACAGGCATTATTTCATGCCTTTTCCGATCCTTCCCAGGCAGAAATCAGGAAAAAGAATTCGAGACTGGTGGAAACAGACATTGATGATGTCAGAGAATTGGAAACCATGTTATATAATGCCGGATTCTTCCGTGGATATTTAGATGGAAAACCTTACAGATTATCCAAACAGCGGATTTATTTTTATGACAGAAATCCCAATGAGATTGCCTATGCCCAATATCAGATGACAAAGGATGAGAAGTATCTGGAATTACTGAAGAAAAATAAATTATATACGCTTTGTAAGATACAGGATACTTCGATTTATTTCCCAACAGTTCCCTTAGAAAATGGGGAAAAAGCAGTACTTACCTATACTTCATTAAAACGTATCTCACAGGAAATGCGGGATAAGTATGATGGCTGGCGTACCGTACACATGAATTTTGATGCCAGATACATTATCAATGGGGAAGTACTTTTAGATATATAAAAATACCACAAGAACAAAGCACAGGAGGAGAAAAATGGCTGGAAATATTGGTACAAATGTAACCACAGACGGCTCTAGCGAAATGAATCTGCTGAAATCCATTTTATCTGAGATTGAAAAATGGATCGATTCCAGAGAAATGACAGAAAAGGCACAATTAAACAAAAAGATGGCGGAATATCTATTACAGGATAAAGTTCCCATTTGTGCATCTGTCCCCGGGAAAAACGCAAAAGATCTGGAAAATCTGATCATTGCACAGGGGATGCCTTACATTTCTTTTAAAAATGAAGCGAGCAGAGATTATCTGTTTATCGTAAGGGAAGAGGATAAAGAAAAATTTGAACAGTTACAAAGAGAAGCCTTTTCCAAAGATGGCAGCCTATTCCGTAGTCAGACAGAGAAAAATATGCTGGAAGTTGGCTTACATGGAAAAGAAAAAGAAGTCATCAAATTAACTGTAAAAAACATAGCAGAAATGTCTATGTTACAGGCAAAACTGGCAAATCAAAATATCGTATACGGTGTTTGTGAAATTGAAGGAGAACAAAGTATCGTCATTTCTCCGGATGACCTTGCAAGATTAAATGGGAAAGACCTGATTTCCTTTGAAATGGAATGGGCAATGACCCAGACCTACGCCGGAAAAACGTTCGGACTCGGAAACGACAAAATAGATGGAATGAATCTAAATAAACTCCGAAAAGAACAGGGTGCATTTGATGAAAAACAGATCAGAGCACTTTTAGATAAGGAAGACTGTGTACTTACCGATGTCAAAGGAAATTCCAATTATTATATCGAAAAGAATAAGGAAGTCATCACCGTCTATAAAAAGGATGAAAAGGGAGAATGGCAGCAGGAAGCACAACTGGATGGAAAAGATGGCAGAGAAGCTTTTGTAAGGAACTATGCCGCAAAAATCACAGACATGTATACATACGAAGGTGAGGAGCTGCAGGATGGTTATGACCATACCAAGATGAGTAAGCCGGAAGCACAGGCAACGATACCGGATGGCTTTAAGAGACCTACCGCCGCACAATTATCACCCAAAGACAGAGCGATCAAAGAAATCTGCGATCATAGATTTCAGGGAGAAGGCGGTTTACTTTCCGTCATTCAGAAAAAAGCGATTAATAATGTCAAAGACAGATATTCCGAGAATGCGATCAAATCTATGACGAAGGTACAACTGCATGATCTGATCAAAGCAGAGACAAGCAGACTGTTAGACCCCGCAAATGCAAAGGAAACGCCGGAATATCAGGCATTCTTAGAAGAAAGCACTCTCGAATTTTCTCAGGAGGAAAGATATAAGTTCTGTGAAGAGATGTCTGGACACTTCAAAAATGAGCATGAGCACGATGATATGGAAGTCGAAGTAAACCGTGTCAAGATTAAGGATAGATTAAGAGAAATCCTGCAAAAAGAAAAAGAACGTGAGCAGAAAGAAGCAGAACGTACACAGAATAAGGAACAGACACAGGACGATAAGACACAAGATGATCAGGAAAAAGAAAGAATTGGTGCATTTGATTAATGTGACACAATTTCTTTCCTGCCAGGGAATGGGTGTAGTGGCAGGCCCGCCACTACGCCCAAAAGAAAACTTAAGAGGGAGATAGAAAATGGCGAAAAAACAGCAAGGTTTAAGAAAAGAAAAAACCATTAAAGAAAAAGAAGCCGACTTGCTCCGCACTACGGTAGCGAGTACAATTTTTATGATGATCATCATCATTTATGTCGGATTAAATGTGCAAGCATATGCCAGCATGCAGAATGCGAGAGATACAAATATTATGGATTTATTTTCTGGAGCAATTGAGGAAATGACAAAAAATCCATTGTATTTTTTACCTATTAATTATCCATTTTATAAGACGCTGTTAATTTCTTTATTTGCACCATTATTTTCATTATTAGGATACACAATGAACAAGTTGCGTGTACACCATGATGTAAATACCTTAAAGGGATCATCCAAATGGGCAGATATTCCATCCTTAATGCACAAGTTTGCAGAATGGGAGAAAAAGGGAAATAAAGAAGATTATCATCAGGCATATGGAAATATCATCTTATCAAAAAATGTGCAGATTTCTACCAATATTAAGAAACATTTCCATGCATTAAATGTGTTAGTTATTGGTGAAACCGGTGGTGGTAAATCCCGTTTTATCTTAAAGCCAAATTTATTGCAGATGAATTGTAACTTTGTAGTTACCGACCCGAAAGGTGCTATTTTACAGGAATGTGGAGAAGCCCTACGCCGTTTTGGTTATCATGTAAAAGTATTCGATTTGATCAAAATGGGAGACTGCGATCTGTATAACCCTTTGAAATATTGTAAAAAAGAGTCTGATATTAAAAAGGTAGTACAGGCATTTATTAAGAACACAAATCTGGATAGTAATGGTTCCGGTAGTAAAGACCCTTTCTGGGATGATTCCATGAATGCATTCCTTTGTGCCTGTATCGGACTTTTAACCCAGAAACCGGAAGGTAGCGATGTACCTTATGCAAAAATTGATGATGTTATCGGTGGCAAAGACGCACCCCATTACGAAGCCTGTTTCGGTAACCTTTGTGAATTTACCCGTATGGCAAACCATGCATATAATCCACAGACCAGCCCGATTCAGTTGATTGAAGGAGCTTCCGCAGGTAATACCAAAAATAATACTGCAACCGGATCTGATTTAGCCGTAATCTTCGAGAATTTACGAATTTATGAATCTAAGAGACAGGATTGTAGTCCGGATGAAATTGTAAAACCCTATTGCTTAAAAGAGTGGGAAAACTTTAGAATTGCACCGGAAAAGACATCTACTACGATTCTGATGACCACTGCGGTGAGAATGGATGCATTTAATATCGAGCAGGTAAAGAACTTAACGAATACCGATACGATCGATCTGTATAATTTCCCGAAAGAGAAATCTGTATTATTTGTAATTACACCTACCACAGACTCTACTTATAATTTCTTGGTATCCTTCCTTTATACGCAGATGTTTGACATTTTATATAATACCGGTACAGAATCTGCGGGTACAGAAACTTTGAAATTACCAAATGGTGAGCTGGTAAAGTATTTTGATGCCACACAGGTAGAAGCCGGAGAACCTGCTGAATTTAAGGAAGCATTAAAATCTGCCACCTATGAAAGAGTAGAAGTTACCGGAAAACAGCAAGGCGAAAGAGAAGTCAAAGATAAAAATGGTAAGAAAAAGAAAGTCAAAGTTACTTTGGACGATGCTTACTATGATATCAAATTAGCAGATGGCACTTGGATTTCCAGACGTCCTACGGAAAGTGAAGCTAAGGAATATATTAACGCACTGAAAAATGTAAAAGTACAGCGTGGTAATGGTAATGCAGTACCATTCCATACCAGATTTTTGCTGGATGAGTTTGTAAATACCGCAGAAGTACCGGAATTTGACCAGAAGCTTTCCACCATGCGTTCTTATGAAATCAGTTGTACCGTTATTATTCAGTCTATCACACAGTTAAAGGAAAAGAGAGAAAAGACTTATGAGACCTTTGATGGTAACTGTCCTGAATTTGTATTCCTTGGTGGTGACGAGAATGCGAACAACGAATATGTAAGCAAAAAGCTTGGTAAACAGACCGTGCGTGGTTACAATAATTCGATTGGTAGTAAAAATAGTGTAACCTCTTCTATTAATGTAGAAGAAAGAGACCTGATGAAACCGGAAGAACTTGGACGTTTACCTTTCGATGAGCAGATTGTTATCCTTTCCCATGAAGATCCGATCAGAGATAAGAAATATGATTATCCTTCCCATAAGAATTACAAATATACATGGGATTACGCATGTGAATGTGGATTGGATAAGGTTTATCGATTTGATCGTAGTGAGTATAGTAAGGTTGCAACAGATTTCAAAGCTATCTGGATTCCACAAAAGGCAGTTGCGGTTCCAAATATCATGGCATTAACAGACGAACTTTTCAAACTGCATATGTATACGCAGGATAATACAGAAGCAAAAAATGTTGCTGTTGAAGGCTATAAGAGACAGAGTTTTGAAGACAGTTCCAGTGCAGTGGTCTGGGGCTAAATAAGTAAAATAAGTAAGAGATAGATAATTCGTGATAATAGGTTAGAGAATGATTTTTAAATGATTATTTAACTTAAGATTATGAAAAGTCTATCTCTTTTTTGTATAAAAATTTCAAAAATCGTAAAAAATCAAGAATTTTTTGACATATATAAATAGCTAATAGATATGCAAAAAGAGGAAATAACATGAAGAAAAAGGAAATTTATGGAATTATTTTAAAAAATGTGCAGATCATCAAGCAGGGAATTATGACAGAACTTGCAGATGAATTGCCATTTGGTATCACAAACACTGCCGCAGTATCAGAATTGGAATCTCTTGCTGACATTAACGGAATCGTTATGAAAGAACTGCATAAACAGGGAGAAGCCTATTTACCAGTAGATGGAAAACCGCAGTTTGTAGCAATGGAAGTGGATGGAGAACGGTATATCAGCCATATTTCCAAAGTGGAAGAAGTGGATGTGCAGACAAAAGCAAAAGATCTTCCGCCTGCCAGGGAAGAGGTCCTACCAAAAAGAGAGGAGACTCCGGTAGCACCTATGCCTATGCCCGTACCAGCACCTGTAACGGCACCTGTAAAAGATACTCCCACAGCAGCAACAGAAAACTATGATTTTGTACCCTCAGTAGAGGAGACTGCACCTGTGGAGGAAACGATTCCAGAGGAAAATTCCATGCCAGTAGAAACACCGGTATCTGAGGAAAGTGCAGAGGAAACTATTCCTATGGAAAACACCATGCCTGTGGAGGAACCAGTGTCTATGGATGAAACAGTTGCCATACCGGAACAGATTCCCGTAAAGGATGAAGTACAGGAGATTCCACCAATTCCTGCGCCTCAGATCATTGGAGAGATTACTTCCTTACCCAATATCAATTCCATGCAGAAAACAGAAATCTTTACAGAAGAAAAAGAGAAATCTATCGATGAATTCGTATATGATATCCGCCGTATTATGGTCAGTCATATGGGTAGTGCACCGGAAGAGATGCAGTTCTTCATCGCTCCGTTAAAGATTTATAAATATAGCTGTACTGCTGCACCGATTGTAGTCAGTGTTTATTACAGAGGAAGATATTATAACTTCTCATCTTATGACAAGATTGAAGACGGCAGAAATATGGTCAGTGCAGAAATAAATGAATATTATTTCCTGATCCGTGGCTTCTTTGATGAAAAGGGACGTTTCTGCTCTACGATTCAGACCACAGGAATTTCTGCAAATCAGAATGACAGAATTAATGTAATCAGTTCGGATGCACATCATCCCACAGGACCTGCCGTTGGAAATGGGCATTTGAAGTTCAGATTTAATGGAGACGATGGAACTGGCATCATTGAGGTATTCCCGAGAGAACCCGGAGAAGATGAGTATCTGTTAGTCATCCGATATGGTGAATTTTTGGATTATCCGATTATTTCGAAATCCCCTGGTGGAATTCAGAAGTATCGCTTAGTAAATGATGGAATGAACAGTGAACTGGTCTGTGTATGGAATGGGGATATCCTATCTGCGGAGATTGTTCCCGTATAAAAATAGAAAGGAAACACAAAGAATGGATTTGGGAAATAATGTAACACTGATAGGAGTCCTGAAAAAGAAAGAGAAGCATGCAAATAATCCGGATATCAAACGTCCGGTATTAGAATTAGAAATCGTGTATTTTGAAAAAACCGGAGAGGTATGTCTGTGTACTGCAGACGTACTTCTTTCGGACATGTTACTTTCCAAAAATATCGTTGGATTTAGTACCGGAGAGATTTTATTAGTCACGGGTACGATACATAACGATGCAAACGGATTATATGTAAATGCAAATACGATGCAGAGATTACTACCCGCGACAAAAAAGACAAGGACTCAGGCGATTGCAAGGTCGGAACTTTTACGATTACCAGCGCCTATCAATATGACAGTTTTAACAGGCGTATATATTGCAGAAGAGGAACAGGGTTATTTAAACCGAAAAAGATCTGCTTATCTGCGTGGTGACTTAAAAATCGAAGATAGTATTTTAACAGAGACCATACAGGGACAAATGGAGTCCGGAAAAGAATACATCTGTATGGGACAAATTGCAAAGAACAAAAATAAAGATACGGTCTTTTTAGTATCTGATTATAGAGAGGTGAAAAACAATGGCTAATGTACAGGAAGTACAGGCACAAATCTTTGAAGAGATTAATGATCCCAGTAATAAGATTATGCTGCAGGTACAGAAAAAACAGATTAACCGTGATAAATATTTAAAAGAAATTGAAGCCAGATGTAAAAAAGAAGGATTAAATGATGAGGAAGCAGAAGATATTGTATATCTGGTAGATAAATCTCTTTGGGGTTTTGGTATTCTGGATGACTTAATTTCAGACCCTGATATTTCGGATATTCGACTGGTTTCCGAAAATTGTATACGAATCAAGAAAAATGGTAAACGTATGGATGCCGGAATTAAGTTTGCATCCAAAGCAGAATATGAAAGATACATTGAGTTTATTACAAACCGTAACAATACGAACGTATCTATTCAGAATGCAGCACAGGTATTTACCGATAAGGATTCCAGCAAAACAGATATTTTAAGATTCTCTCTGGTATCTGATCTGTGTAATACGAATGGCCGTCCTACATTGTTAATCCGTAAGACTCCAAAGGTAAAGAAAACTTTTGAAACTCTGATTAAACAGGGATATTGTACGCCAGCGCAGGCAGAATATCTGAAAAAGAGATGGGCAGATGGTAATGGTATCTTAGTATGTGGACCAAATGGTTCCGGTAAGACGACATTGGTAAATGCATTATTAGAGTCTACCCCAAAGGATAAGAGTGCAGATATTATTCAGGAATCCGAAGAGTTATTCTGCGATTCTCATCCCGAAATGATTTTCCGCAAGGTAATTCCTGCAAGAAATGGTAGTGCGATTGCATATAGCTTAAAAGACCTCGCAAGACTGGCACTGATGGAGTCCTTCGATATTATTGTCGTAGGTGAGATCAAAGGTGATGAAGCGGCAGAGTTATCTTATGCAACTTATACCGGATCTCAGGCGATGACGACAGTACATAGCAATTCGGCAGAAGAGGGGTATGAAAAGCTGATCGACTATGGTTTGGATGCACAGCCGAATCGTACCAGAGAACATTTTGCAAAGCAGTTAAAGGCTTTGAATACCGTAGTATTTGTAAAGAATTATAAAATCAAACAGATTTTGGAAGAAGACGGATTTGATAAGGTAAATGGTAACTATATTTTTAAGGAGGTGCAGGTATAATGTCAACAATTCTGGAATTATTTAAAACTGCGTTTATCCCTGCAGAATTTAACGCACTGGGTATTGTTACCTTAGTATTCCGTATTTTGACATTGATGTCTTGTGCTGCACTTATCATATTTTTCGGGAAATATCTGATTCAGTACCGTGTATTTGAAGGTTTTTGGGTAAAACTGACCGGTAATATGCACGAGTATGACCGTATTAAGAGACAACAGTTAAAGAAAGATATTGCTGCAAGAGAAAACAGTTTTAGTAAAGAAAAGACAAAGATGAGTTTCATCGGAAAGATTTACGCTTTGATCACGGCATCCGGTATCATCGAAACAGTTCCAGGGTTTTCCGAGTCAGCTTTTTTAGCAACCTTGATTGCATTAGTACTGATTATTTTTACTGTAGTATCTTTTTTCAGAAATGCCATCGTTGGACTGATATTTGCAGCAGTATTTCTACTGATTACATGGTATACATTGGACCTGATTGCATATAACCGAAAAATGAAACTGGAAAAACAGTTGTTACAGTTTACGAATGCCTGTGCATCTGCATCCTTACAGTATTCGAATATTATTGATATTTTTGGTGCGATCTATGACCAGTTTGAATCTCCGTTAAGAGAGGGGCTGGAAGCATGTTATGTCGAAGCAAAGAGTGATAATGATAAAGAGGCTGCAATTAAACATTTGCAGGAAAAATATAATTCTTCACAATTTAATTTTGTAATCGATAATTTACAATTATGTTCCTCGGTAACCGGTGATTATTATTCGGTTTCCAGAGATATTTCGGAAACGATATCCATTTATAGCCAGTCGCATGAAAAGAAACGTACTTTGCTTCGAAATGCAAAGGTAAATATTTCCTTGATGTTTGTTATAGCATTAGGTATTTTATACAGTTTGTCCATCTTTGTAGGTGGTATCTGGAATATTTTATTTAACACTACGGTTGGAAATATTGTAGGATTGGGACTTGTTGTTGTATTTTTCTATGGCATGAACCTAAAGACAGAAAAGTAAGGGGGAAGTAGACATGATAGGAATTTTATTAAAGATACTCACTTATCTGGTAATGCTTGGCATCTGTGTCTGCTTCTTCTTAATTATCAGCAAAATTGGAAAAAGTGCAGAGGGTGCTGGTAGAAAAGCAACCGAGAGTATTGATGATGTTTTTAAAAAGAGGGGCCTTATGGACAAATATAAGACCACTTTATCGAAGCAAGGCATTATGTATCGGGTAGGGAATTATGATATGAATCCTTCCTGGTATGTATGTGCGAGATTAGGAGTCGGAGTATTATTAGGGCTTTTGATGTTTGCACTAACTGGAAATGGAATCTTATTCCTGCCAGGGATGGTCTTTGGTTTTATTGCAACAGACATGTATTTCAAAGCACAAAATCAGTCAGACAACAAAGCAATGATGATGGATCTGTATAATACCTATGCAAACTTAAAGATTCAGATGTCTTCTGGAGTATATTTAACGGAATCTTTGGAGTATTCTCATAAGGTTGCACAAGATGACAGATACAGAGAAGCATTAGGAGAGTTGATTTTAAATTTAAGTGATAAAACCATTTCCATGCAAAGATCTGTGGAAATTTTTAAAGACAGATTTGATTCGAGAGAAATCGATAAATTATGTGCACTGTTACACGACTGTGTAGTATATGGTATTTCAGACTCCTATGCAAACGATATCATGGGTGAAATTCAGGGTATTATCTTAGCATCTACACTGGAAAGTGAACATGATATTGAAAGCAAAGCGGGTATGGTAAACTTTGTTTTCTTTGCATTGATCATTGCACTGGTAGGATATACCGTATTTACAAATTTCTCAGGATTGGATTTGTTCTTTTAAGAAAAAGAAAAAAAAGAAAAAAAGAAAAGGGAGTTTTTAAACTTCCTTTTTTGTTACGTTAAAAACTGAAAAAATTTCATTTTTTTAAAAATAATTTTCAAAAATTGAGAAAAATCAAAAAGTTTTTTACATAAATAAGGGAAAGATATGAACGCCAAAATGGTTCATTTTCATATTGTATTTTTTAAAACATAGGAAGAAAGGGGGAACCACCGGTGAACTTAGGCAGATTTGACAGAAAGAACCGAGAAGCCAATGAGGAAGCTGCAGATATTCAGAAAGAGGTAGTACATGGTGTTTTGAGCGTTGTAGAGGAAGGAGATACCGTAAGAGTAGATCTTTCCGGAAAGATTGATGCTTCAAACTATGAATCCATTCATACAACATGTATAAAACTGCTGGAGAAAGATACCGTAAACAGTTTTGTTTTTGATATGGATAAAGTAACTTATGTATCCAGCGCAGGTTTAAGAATGTTTTCAGCAATCAACCGTAAGTGTATAGAGTTAAGTAAGTCTTACCGTCTCACACAGATGAGTGAATCGTTGTTTAAGATGTTTCAGATGACTGGATATGCATCTGCTTTTACCATTGATGTAAAAGAGGAGTAAATCAGACTTATAAAAACAAAAGGAGAAAATAAAGATGAGTAAAGTAAAGAACGCATTCGTAAACGCACAGACTAAGTTTATGTGTCGTATGGCAGGAGTTCCTACTGAGCAGGGTGATCACCTGTTGGAGGTACTGGGTACTATTATCATCGCAGTCGTAATCCTGATCTTCTTCCGTAAGCAGGTTATCGACCTATTCAATGGCGCAATTTCTAACACAACTAAGAGTGTGAATGATATGTTTGGCAATGTCTAAAATATCATAAAATATAATATCCGCATTATCATTTGGAGCAATCTTATGGTAATGTGGATATTGCATATCAAAAAGACAAAGGAGTTTTATCTTTTCATGAAATGTAAGATACCTTTTTTGAAACATCAAAAAATTTCATATGAAAAATATTGTAAGCATTATGCGTATGGAAATATAATAGATTTAATGGGTAGTCTTATTGTCATGATGTTTTGTTTTGCTTTGATTTTTGCCATGATGTGTTATGGAAAATTAACGGAAATGAAGCTTTCCATTGATGAGGTTTGTAAAACCTATCTTTATCAGATGGAACAGGAAGGATGTCTTACCGTAGAAAATCAGGCAGATATGATTGATGATCTGGTTGCTTTGGGAGTAAGAACAGATTCCATTAAATTTGATGGTACGACCAATCTTGGTACAAATCAGGCCGCATATGGAGATAAAATGAGATTGATCACCACAGTAAATTTTACAAACCCATTATATACAATGTTAGCCAGAGAAACCAAAGGAGATGATCCGATGTTATTTGTAGTAGAAAAAGGCATTTTATCACCGGAGGTAACCTATACAGTCGATATGACAGCTACTGCGAAATGGTAGGTGACTAACATGAAACACTGGCAAAAGAAAAAAGAGATTGCAATGGATACCGGAGATGGTATCAGTTATGCAATGTATTTTGTTGTTATCATTATGGGTGTGTTTATATTCGCCTTTCGTATCTTCCATTTCGATTTATTAGTTTTGGAAGAGACTTTGGAAAATAGATTACATGTCATAGAAAGTGCGGTAATTACATCTAATCAGGGCAGCATTATTGACGGAAAACGAAATGATCCCTATGAACGTGAATTAAAACGTATGCATATCATTACAGAGAATGTCCCGGAAAATAATGCATTAATGGTAGGTACCAAAGAATACAATCAGGTTTATGCATTGGGCGCAATGTATGAAGAGACTTTTAAAAAAGAGTTTTCTTTAAAAAATGATGCAACCCCGGCAGACAGTAGTATTTTTACGAAATTATGTGGACCGGATGGAAAAATAATTTCCGGGGATGTCGTCACAATTTATGAACCTGTTTATGATATTACAGTCACCAGAGAAGATAACCCGGGTTATACAACAGAAACAGATAATAAATATGCAGATCAGAAATATAAATTCAATATTCATTATAATATTGTAAGCTGGATCCAATATGATTTGATTTTTAACAGTAGTAATGAATTTCAATCTGCGACAAAGAAATTATTATTATCAACCACACCGAAATTATCAAATGGAGATGACTGTGAAGGCGCCACAATCGAAGCTACGGTAAATGTAAGTTTCAAAGGCGTAAGAAATTTATTTGCAGGCATTGATGGTGGTAATCCAAAAGTTACAGGAACAAAGGCAGACGGCACTGATTTTGGAGTTACTGATACCGGAGGAAAAGGAATGTTTGCAACGAAAGAGAACATGGATGCATCCAGAGTTACTTATGATGTCACGGTAAAACAATCAGTAGATATTGTACTTGCCGATAAAGATAGACGAAAAAAGTAAAAGAGAGGTTATGAACAAAATGGAAAAGAAGCCAAAGATTCAAAAGATAAAACAGCCGAAAAAGAAAATTAAGGCAAGTAGTTTAGCTTTTGTATTGTTATCTTTAGTACTTACTATTGCACTATTTTTTGGATTGGTATTGTTACAGAATGTCTTATCTGAAAAGATTGTTTATCAATCCGTAGTAGTAGCAAAGGAAGACATTCCGGAAAATACGATACTGACAATGGAAAATGCGGATAAGTATTTAACCATGAAGAATCTGAATATTCTGGATATGACCAGTACGACATTAACAAGTGCAGATGATCTGCTGGGCAGAAAAGCAAGAGTTATGTTATCAAAAGGTGAATGTGTCACTTTAAAAGATTTCGAAGATGTAAATGCTTATACCAAAGATATTACAGATCCTGTTGAGGTATCTATTGAGATTGCAAGTGCAGCGAATGCAGACGGTGGTAAATTACGTACCGGAGATTTGATCAATATCACTATGATGTATACGAAGGACCAGTTAAATTATAGTGGAGCATCTTCAGGAGTAAGCACCAGTAAAGATATAGATGACAGTACCGGTAGAAACTGGTTTTCCGGATATGAATTGGAAGAGGATACCGATGTTACTCCTGCTGAGGAAGAGAACACTACGGATGTAGAAGATACAGATGTAGATACCCCCACTGAAACACCCGTACCTACTGCGACTCCTGCACCGATTACTCCAACGATTACCGATGTTACAGACAATCCTTACGAATATAAGATGAATGCTTACAATTATGACAGCTATTCGAAATATGTTATGGAAAATGTCTGTGTAAGTAAGGTATTGGATAGTAATGGAGCTGAGATCGTATCTACGGATAAAGAATCCACAGCAAGTGTACTTATCTTTACGATTTCCAAAGCGGATGAACCTATTTTAAATGAAGCATTAGTAAACTGTACAAACATGAGAATTTCAAAGGTATTGGAACATCCGATAGTAATAGATGTAAATGGTAGTTCTACTGTACAGGAAGATGCAGCCCCCGCGCAGGGTGAAGAGACAGAGGAGACAGAAGCAGATGAAACACTTAAATAAAGCAATTATCACACTTTCCGTTTGTGCCTTTCTTTTATGTGGTTGTGGGAAAGAGGAGGAGACAGTCGTAGAAACGATTGTCCCTACCCCTGAACCCGTGCAGTCCACGATTGAAGTGCAGATTGAACCGGATGTAACCATAGAGGAACATAAAGGCAATACCGATATTCATATTGAACAGGAAGAGACCATTCCTGCTGAGGCATATGAAACAGAAACGCCGAGTGCAGAGCAGACGATAGAAGAAAGATTGTTTGATATTACTACGGAAGATATCCGTGATATGAGCACTGAGGATTTCAAAACATATTTGCATGATGTTTATAAGTATCAGTCTGCTGAGTTTACTGAAGAGGATCTGGCATGGATTGGTGAGATGTCCGATGCTGATATTGCAGAAGCAAAACAGATTATGATCGATGAATTAAATAACGCAGAATAATATAGAAAATAGAGCAGATAAAACGCATTTGCTCTATTTTTTTTGTATTTTTACGGAATTTTTTTACATATATAAATAGACATGTAAAAAATAGGATTAATCCAAAAGGAGAATAAAATTATGGAACAGATAGGAAATCGAATTTCATTTGTAAAGGGATATACAAAAGCAGAAAAGATTGCAATCAATACGAAGATTGACCGAATTTTGAAAGAGTTATCCGATATGCAGCTTGGACCTTGTTCCTTTAAGCTTATTAAAAAAGTAACATGTGTATATTATAAAGAGAGTATCATACATAGTTATAACATAATAGAGGACATGCCCACGCAGGAGGAAAGTTTCAATTTCTGTTGGGGAACCTTTTACAGATAATTATGAGTTATTATTCATGATGACAGAATCAAGATGTAAGGAAATAAAAATATAATTTATAGGGGATTCCTTTACAAACCATCACTCTTCATGCTATATATAAATCAAAAAGAGAGGTATTACAAAATGGATATGAATTATAGAATTGTAATCGAATTTAAAGATTTTTCTGATGAGGTAAAACATGTCGCAACAATACTTTCTGATTATGCTTTATCCAGAAAACTTATAGTAAAATTAAAAGATACAAAAATGGAAATCGAAGGAACTGGGTTACCAAGTGATTTTTCCTATGTAGGAAATATTATTACCAGTTTAAAAAAACAACCTCTTTTTTATAAAAACGCTAAAAAGTGGATATTTTATGATATGGATAATAATGCAGAAGATTTGTTAGAAAGATATCATTTGAGGTGAGAATATGGTTTTAGGACCTAGAAAATATCAAAAATCCATTGAATTTGATTTGGATACCAATGGGTTGAGAGAGTACTATGCTAGTTACACACAAGCGTATGATGATATAGGCAGATTTATGCGACGACATGGATTTGAACATAGACAAGGCTCTGTATATAATTCCATGCAGAAAATTTTAGAGACAGATATTATTGATTTGGCGGAAGATTTAAGAAATACTTTTCCCTGGGCAGAAACCTGTATCAAAGCATTGGATGTAACAAATGTAAGTAGACAACATAGTTTATTAAGCTATTTACATGAACCAGATTTATCAGAAGTTATACAGCAAACTTATGAACCTAATCAAACTTATGAATATATAGATTAATAAAATAAAGAGTTGGATGAATACTCCGACTCTTTTATTATACAAAAAAAATAATTTTATACAAAAATCAAAAATAATTTGACATAATATTATGAAAATATGTAAATTTTAACGAGGGAAATATATTATGATAAATAGTTTATATGAATCTTATAAAAGATGGTCCAAAACAGGAGGAGTCTATTTAATTTCAGACCCACATTTTGAAGATAGTGATACAAAACTTATGAATCCTAATTGGATAGCACCGGAAGACTATTTGGAACGGATAAATCAAATGATTCATAAACCAGATACTTTAATTTGTCTGGGAGATTGTGGCGATTTGACTTATTTTCAACGTATGAAAGCAGGTTATAAAATTCTGATTAAAGGTAATCATGACAATAAAGGTGATTATTTTTATAAAAGAGCAACTAAGAAGGAAATTTATGATGCAGATGAAATCACAAGAGCTGAAGTGATGAAAAAAGTAAAAGAGGAAAATCCTAATCATCTTATTACTATCTGGGAAAGTCATGAATTCCATGCTCCGTTTCATAGATGGAATGTGAAAATTGATAATAACCTGTTTGATGAGGTATATAGTGGACCTTTATTTATCGGAGAAAAGCTTTTGTTATCTCATGAGCCGGTAAATGGATTACTATTTTGCTTAAATATTCATGGTCATTGTCATAATTATCATTATGATTATACAGATCATCAGGGTGGTAGACACTTAAATATTGCAGCGGATGTCGTTGGATACCAGCCCGTGGAATTAGGAAAGCTGATTAAATGTGGTGCGATTTCAGGATTGCCAACGATTCATAGATTAACAATTGACTATGCAAAGGAAAATCCAATTCATAATATTATGAACGATAAACCTAATCGCTGACTTTCTCATCTGCCAGAGGATGGGGTTTGGGGTATCCCCAAGTGAAAGAGACTGTTTTATAGTCTCTTTTTTTATTACCTCAAAAAAAATCAAAAAAATAAAAATTTTTTCAACTTTTTATTACTTTTGGCGGTTTTTTTATACATAAACCTATAGATAAAAGAAAATACATAAAAATCATGCCAAATATAAAAAGGAGAGAACTAAATGATTAACACAAAAGCATTTAAAACTCGTAGTGAAATCATCGAAAAGAAGCTGCCACGTATCAATGGGAATAATCAGTATAAGGGTAAGACCATTGTAGCACTGGATATCGGATATTCCGGAGTAAAGGGAGCAAGCCCGAACAGAGTGTTTACCTTCCCCAGCTATGCAAAGAAGACACCCAAGGATCTGGATGTAGTAGGTAAGGTAAGACCCAGTGATATTCAGCTTCGAAATGATAAGACTGGTGAATGTTGGTTAGTAGGACAGGCTGCTGAAACTATGATGGACCAGGTAGATATTGAATCCACGACAGATGCTTCCCTGTATACCAGATATCGTTATGATAGTGAGGTATTTAAGGTGTTGGCCATGACTGGTATGGCACTGGGACTCTGGGGCACCGGTAGTGGAAATGATATTTATCTACAGACTGGATTACCTGCAACCTATAAGGACCGTGATGAGGGTAAGATTGTATCTGCTCTTTGCGGAGATTATGCTGTATCTATTAAGGTAGGTAGTGGCGATTGGGTACCGTTCCAGTTTACTCTGGATGAAAACCATATCGATGTAATGGAACAGCCACAGGGTACGCTTTGTGCAACTGCATACGATAATGGTGTCGTATCTCAGATGGGTAAGGATATCCTGCGCAGTAACTCCATCATTTTGGATATCGGATTTGGCACCGAAGATATTTTCTCCATCCGTAGTGGATATAAGAATGCACATCAGACGTATTCAGATACCGGTATGAGAGCAGTATTTGAAGCTGTGATTAAGCAGTTGCAGGCAGACCATAAGAATTATGCCCTGGAAACTAAGATTTTTGAGTTGCAGAGATATATGGAAAATGGTGAGGTACCGTATTTTGATGCAGACGAATTCCAGATGCATAACCTGCCTTTTGCAGATATTTTGGAAGAGAAGAATAGAGAAATCTGTGATAAGTCTATCCGTAGACTGATGCAGGATTATGGAAACCTGGTAGGATATAATTATCTGATCGTGACAGGCGGTACCGGTGAGAGCCGTTTTGAACAGATTAAGGAGATGCTTTCCGGACTACCAACATTGCAGGTATTACCTGGTAACTTAAATACTCAGGATTTGGCATTTAGTTATTCCAATGTTATGGGATACTACATGTTAAGACACGCAAAGCTTGCTGCGGAAGTACGTAAGTTAGGTATGACACAGTAGGAGGTAGCTTATGCGTGGGAGTATCATACTATCCGGCAGACGAGATCCAGATTTAATTTCTCTATATCGTACTGTTGGCACACAAGAGTTTTCAAGAATCATTAAGGACGCCCTGCGCATGGCGATACGTGGGGGCTATGTCCCCCGCACAAAAATACCGGAAGGGGCTACTCTGCATAGAGACCCCAAGCCGGTCAATGTAAAGGTGGATTTAGTAATCACGGCTGAAGGTGACGAGGACGTTCGTGTATTTTTGAGTCATGCAAGAAAACGAGAATTAGGTTTTTTAGTAAAACAAGCAGTACGATTTTATATTGGTCCGGCATTAACGATGCAGGCATTTTTAGATGAAGAATGTCAAGCGGCATTACAGAAAATGGCAGTACCCGTACAGGTATTTTCATTGGGACAGACGGTAACCGTAACAAAAACAGTACGCACTAAGAATGTCGTAAAAAAGGATACGACAAAGGTAAAAGAAACCCCAGTTATTCCTGCTATTTCTGGAAATACAGAGAATATTGTTCCACCCAGCTTTAACTTACCGAATCCTACTTTTGATGACACCGCAAACCTAGCCCCCCAGACAGAGACAAATGCAGGTGGAACAAATGAAGAGGATGATATGTTAGCCATGCTGGAAGGTCTCCTGGGATAAAAATGACAGGAGTAAGACCAATGGAGAAAAAAACTTTAGACTTAAGTTATGTAGAAAATGAAGAGATGGAAGATACATCTCCTAGAGAAGTAAATGCAAAGGCAAAGGAACTGTTAAATCTGTGTAAGGAAGCCGATGTACCTGTTTTTATCGCATATTATCTTGCGGAAAAAGGTTACAAATATAAGGCTTTGTTACCGGAAGAGGTTATGGATCCGAAAAAGAATCTAACCTCAGAATATGGTAAGTTTGCAGCATTTCTTCGTGTAGTAATGGATTTCAATAAGGCAGATTATTTGCCACAGATACATTAAAATTTTAATCCGGAGAGGTGGAAATACCCACTTTTCCGGATTTTTTTTACATATATAAATAAGAAAACATTATGAAGTTTTGGAGGAAATACAATGACAAACTACGATAAAATCCGAAATATGAAACCCATCGATTTAGCAATTTATCTAGTTGAGATGAAAGAAAAGGCTATCGATGATTATGAAGAAAATGGAAGATATCCAGATGGTATCGTAGAGACATTGAATATGTTAAATGAGGAAATCACTGAAAACAATGAGGAGATAGAAAGATGATGACAAACGAAAGATTTGAGGAATTAGTACATAACTTATTAGCTTATGATGAGGCAAGAAATGTTTTAAAGCTTTCTGATGTGGAGAGAGATGAATTTCAGAATGTAATTGAAGGCAGATTACATCCCACAAAGTTAGAAATGGAAACTCCAAGAGGCAAGTTAGTATTGGAGAAAGATGAAGATACTTTAAGTACTTATATTGGATTAGAAAGTAATATCAGTGGGGAGTTTATTGATGTTGCACAGGTAAATTACCTGAATCCGGAGAACTCCATTGATAAAGATAACTTTGGAGAACTTTGTGTCTATACCTATGGAGATGCAATGGAAGAAGATTATACAGAGAAAAGAATCGTGGAAAATTTAAAAAATTTTGAAGATTGGCAGAGAGAGGGAGTGGAAAAAACATTTCCACATGATGAGGAGAGAGTAGATGATTAACTTTATTTGTGGAAGAAGTGGATCTGGAAAAGATACCATAGCAAAAGAATTATTAGAAAAAAATCCTGATTTGCAGCCGATTGTAACTTATACAACAAGACCTATGAGACCCGGGGAAATAGACGGTAAAGAGTATCATTTTTGCGATACAGAAAATTTGAATTGGTATCGAGATACAAATAACATTGTAGAGGAACGTATTTATCATACTGCACAGGGCACATGGTTTTATTTTACAGTAAATGATGGCCAATTTGATTTGGAGCATAAAGATTATCTTGTAACAGGCAGCTTGGAAATGTATCAATCTTATATAAATTATTTCGGAGCAAAAAATATGAATCTGTTATATCTGGAAGTCCCTGAAAAACAGTTATTATTAAGGACCATCCAGCGGGAATCTTTAAGAACAAATCCAAATTATGCAGAAGTCTGTCGTAGATTTTATGCAGATAGTAAGGATTTTTCCGAAGAGAGATTACAGACACTTGGTATTTCAAAAGAAAACCGTATTCAGAACACAGGTGTACTGTATGAAACTATGCAACAGATAAGCATGAAAATGAAAAACTTAAATGCACCAATTATACATATGCGGGATTATGAATTAAAACAGGCACAGGAAAAGACAAAAGAAATACTGAGTGAAATGGAAATAGATATATAGGAGTAAATATTATGAAAAACGCACCGCAGCTTTAGCTACGATGCGTCCTGTAATATTTTATAGTTTTAAACAAAAAGCTTAGGAGGTTTATAAAATATTATGAACGTAACAATTACAGGAAATTTAGGAGCTGGGAAAACCAGTGTATGTAACGAATTAAAGAAAATGGGATATGATGTAATATCCGGTGGAGATATTTATCGGACTTATGCACAGGAGCACGGCATCACCATTGTAGAACTAAATGAGATGGCAAAAACAGACCGCAGCGTAGATATACAGATTGACGAACGTACAAAGAAACTCGGCACAGAAGTCGATCATACCATTTTTGATAGCAGGATGGCATGGCATTTCGTACCGGATGCCTTAAATATCTTTTTAGCGGTAGATGCCAAGACAGCAGCCGAAAGAGTATATGCAGATAAACTCAGAAAAGGGGAAGAAAGATACGCTAACTCAGACTGCGAATATACCGAAAAGGAATTGCAAAAAAGAGCAGAACTGGAAAGAGAACGCTTCATTGAGATGTATGGAGTCGATTATTTTGACCAGTCTCATTATGATGTGATCATCAATACAGAGAAATTAACACCAAGAGAAGTTGCAAAAGAAATTGATCAGTTGGTAAAAAGAATCGAACATGCAAAAATCTGGGTACAAAATGACTTAGAGGATATGGAGGAAGAAAGATGATAACAAAGGAAGCTCAATGTAAAATTATTACAGATTATTTGAATGCCTCTGGAATTGTAAATCAATCTCTAAATGATACCATAATGGATGCATTAGATAAGATTGAAGCAGAAAATACAAGACCTGTTACAGATCGCGAAACAGAAGCAACACTACGAAATAAACTTACCAAAGAAGTCAGAGATTTCCTTTATCTGTTAGGGGGCGACTTTTCTTTTAAACAAAAAAGTACAAGGGAATTTACTGTTATTGATTTAGATGATGAAACAGCATTCTTTTTAAAAATTGATGCCCAAAATCGTATCTATATCGACAATTATTATATTTTTCATAATGATAAAGATTGTATGGAAACCCTAAAACAAATATGTGAAAGAGGCATGAAATATAATCCTAATCTGGCAGAAAGTTATAAAAAACATAGAGATGAACTTATTGCTTTTGAAGAAAAATGGTATGCAAAAGAAAATAATAAAGAACAGGAGGAAGAATATGATTACTAGATTAGCAAAATGGATTTTAGGCTTTTGTGGATGTCATGGTAGCAGCGACTGTCACAACGGATATGAGAGATAGGAGATAAGCCATGCCACTCGGGGGAAAAGAAATGCAAAGGGCACTGGAAGCGGATAAGCGAAAAGGTGCCCTTAGTGAAGTGAATAAGCAATATTTATCTAATATGCAGAAAGCTTTGGATGAGAAAAATATAGAGTATCTCTGTTTTGAAAAAGATAGGGATACTGTATATATGGTGGTTTGGAAAAGAGATCAAAATACATTTTTGGATATACAAAAAGAAGTTTATGATTATCACTTTTCCATCGAACATAAAAAATCAAATATTATTACACTTTATCATGGATCTGACCATATATTAGAAATTCCCAAATACGGATTTGGAAGCGTTGATAATGATTATGGTCGAGGTTTTTATTTGACAGATAATCGTCAAAAATCGGATGAGTGGGCTTTGATGATGGGAAATGCTCAAAATGCAATGACAAATGTATATGAAATAGATTTACAGGGTTTAAATGTTTTAAATTTAGATAACTATGGACCATTAGCTTGGATTGCTGAAATTGCTTATAACAGATCTGCTGAAACAGAATTAGCCCAAATTGCTGCAGACATGTTAATAGATATGTATAAAGTAGATACCAGCAATGCAGATATTATCATTGGATATAGAGCTGATAGTATTTATATGCGAGTATTAAATGATTTCTATGAAGGTAAATTATCAATCGATGAAACGATTCGTTTGTTTAAAAAGGGTGAGCTTGGCGAACAGTATTGTTTAAAAAGTGAAAAGGCTTTTCAAGAAATTATATTTACAAATGCATACAAATGTGAAAAAATAGATTTAAGCATGTCAAATGTAAAAGCAAGGAATGATGTTTCTAAATTTTTAGAAATACGGAATCAGAACATATTACATGGTTTTAAACCACAAGGACTTACATTTGATGATATAACAGCAAATAAATTTATATTTAATTCCGAAACACAACAATACGAAGTGGAACAGAAAGGTATACAATATGATTAACAAAGCTTATGGAAAATTTGAATTTGAAACAAACATAAAATTAATACAATTAGTATTTCATTTTTTTGAAGGTGATAAAAAGCAAAAATGCTTTAATATAGGTTCAGATAAAGATACATTAGATTTGATTGATACTTATATGAAATCAGAAGTCCGTAAAAAAATGGATGAAGGCGATTATGTTGTCCACTATTATGGCGGAAAACAAGTATATAACCGCATCGACAAAACGAATTGTAAACCCAAAACAACGATTTATAATTTGGATATCTTACATTGGATGGCAGAAGTATATTGTACTTTGCAGTGGACATATTGCATCTATTCCAAAGATATTGACAGTTTTCTGCCTGCTAGGGACTTATATGCAAAATATGAAGCAATGAAGGATTTGCCTATGGAAGATTGTTGTAAACAGCTATATGAAACTGTATTGGCAGATAAAGATTTACAAAATACCCCACCTTATAACGGAATAGACATTGAGGAGATCGAATATGACAACTAAAATAAACAGCTTTACAGGAGAGTATTATTTTTTGAGTAATTTCTATGAAACACCTGTTACTTACAATGGAATTACCTTTCTGAATAATGAAGCTGCATTTCAAGCACAGAAATGCAAGTCCCGCGCAGCAGAGGAACCAACAGTTTCTCTATCAACGAAAAGAGAAATGTTTGCTGATTTGAATGCATCCGAAGCAAAAAAGCTGGGTAGAAAAGTTTCTTTGCGTGAAGATTGGGAAGATGTAAAAATTGGCATTATGAAAGAAATTGTGCAGGCTAAATTTGAGCAGCATCCGGAATTAGCTGAGAAATTATTACAAACAGATACCGCATATTTGGAAGAGGGAAATACCTGGGGAGACCGTGTGTGGGGTACCGTAGATGGGAAAGGTGCCAATAATCTTGGTAGAATCCTGATGCAAGTTCGTGAAATATTAAGAGAAAGACAGATAAGTATGGAGAAGTAATGCGAGTTATATTTTTAGATATAGATGGTGAGCTTACTTATGCGGGTTATAGTAATGAAGAGACTCATAATATAGATTCTGAAAAAGTGGCATTATTAAAAGAAATTGTAGACGCTACGGATGCTAAAATTGTGCTTTCATCATCATGGAAATACGGATATGACAAAATAACCGGAGAAAAAAGAAGTTTTTATCGGACTTTGGAAAACATATTATCTGCTATGGGGCTATCTATATATGATATTACAGAGGACATCCCTGGAATAATGAAAAAAGAAAAAGAACATCCCTGGCAGGAGGATAAACCAATATCGTTAGGTGAATATGAGAAAATCCATTTTCAGTATGGAACTGGTAGAGCCGCTGAAGTAAAAAAATGGATAGATAACCATACAGTAGAGAGCCTTGTAATTTTGGACGATGAAGATCATGGCTGGGAAGATTATGGATTGGCAGATTATTGGATTCAACCAAGCTGGTATGATGAAAATGGCGGATTACATAGAGAACATGTAACAAAAGCGATTCAGATATTGAAAACAAACCAGTTAATAGCTAAAGAGGAGGATATAGAGAGGGAATGACATTTACAAATTCCTGCGATGGATATTATAAGGATAGCTTAGACGTTCGTTTTACAAAAATGTGTGATAATAACTGTCCTTTTTGTATAGAAAAAGGTGGAATTACTGGAAAGTCCACGAATGTACCTGCGATGATAGAAGCTACGAAAGCATCTGGAAAATCAACCGTATTAATCCTTGGTGGAGAACCTTTTCTTTTGCTTCCGGAACTCAAAAAATATATCGAAGGTATTTATTTATTCGTGAAAGAAATCTATATTACGACTTCCTTACCAATTACCATACAGGAAAATATAGATTTGTTTTGCGAGATAGCAGATATGGTAACCGGCATCAATATTTCTTTTCAACACTATGATGATGCAAAAAATAACGAAATCATGCACGCCAGCAGACCTTATAAACGGACAGAAACTTTGAAAAAACTCTGTGATATGGGTTATGCAGATAAATTTCGAGCATCTATCAATCTGGTGAAAGGCAGTATTGATACCGTAGAGAAAATCGAAAGTTTTCTTTGGACGATGGAAAATCTTGGTGTAAAACATGTAAAAATCAATGAATTACAACATGCAAATGATCTCTATATCTCTTTTGAGAAAGCATATGGTATCGAATTACCATCCCCATTTTCACATGGATGTCAGGGCGCGATTTCTCTGCCAGGGCATGACCTTCGCATTACTTTAAAAAGAGCTTGTTTTTGTGTAAATGATGGATTAAAAGCTACGTTACCTGATTTATGCAAAGCTATTATAAAACAGACTACTAAAAAATATTGTGGATCTCAAATCGTATTATATGAAGATGGTACTTTATCCGATGGCTGGAAAAAAGAAAAATTAGGGGCGTAAAAATGCCAAAAATAATAGTCTGGATAATCGTTGAAAACCATATCACTCAGCATATATTTATGTTGGGTGATATTTTTTTATAAAAATATGCAAAATTAGCGGTTTTTTTATACATATATATTTAAGAGGAGACATTACCTATGAAAAAAGAAATGATAACAACAGCTATTTTTATCGTTATTCTTTTTATAGCAAACTTAGTTGCTGTATACGAAGTTTATTATAAAATTCCTGAGTTATTAATAAATGTACAACAAATGTTAGGAGGATAATATGAAATATTTGGTTTACTTTAATGCAGATGAACAGCCCGGAAGAGCAATTGTAACATTACAAAATGTGGATGCTTTCACAGAAAAAGGTGTTTATTTTATTGAAGAACAGATTAAAAAGGAACAGCATTGTGAATGTGTGATTCTGCTTAATATGATTCCACTGAGGGGGTAAATGGTATGAGTGTAATTTCAGTTTTTGCTATAATATCAGTTGTTTTACTTTTTATTGGATTTTTGGTATCATTAATTACCGACTTTGATAGTTATATTGGCATCATTATTTTCTTTTGTGGTTTAATACTAGCAGGAATAACTTATTTCGCAGGTATATATAATAAGGAAGTTATTAATACAGAAACGGAAGTTATAGAAACGGTAGAAGCAGAATCTACAAAAACAGAAACTGATAATGCTGTGGAGGAACTAATAGATTCTTTTAAGGGAGAAGATTCCGTAGAAAGTCAAAAAGATTCAGAAGCTTCCGAAGAAGCAGAAGGAGACAACCTGTTAATAACTATAATCGCTATGCTTGTTATATTTAGTCCGGTACTTCTTTTTATGGTATCAGAACTAATAGAAGATGTTATTAATTTCATTTCCGATCTTATTGAAATTTGTTTTCCCAAAAAGAATAAAGAAACCACAACTAAAGAATTTGTGAGAGAAACAAATGAAAATTCAGAAGATAATCCTTTTATCAAAAAGATTCCTACGCCAAAACAGAAAAAAGGAATCAATATTGATAAATTAGCAGAAAAGGATTCTAAAATCGCTTATATTGTTTGGGCTGTAAAGTTTTTAAATGATCAGGGCAAAGAAAGCTATACAAGAAAACTGAAGAATTATTATATTCCTGAAATTATGCAGGCGTATGAACAATATCAGAAGGTAAAAAGTTTTCATGTAAAAGAGATGACGGCAGAAGCAAAAAAGCATTATGAAAAAATTGTAGATTTATCCTATAAAGTCGCCAATGTAGAGGTAAAAAAGGCAGCGGGAGAAATCGTTATGGATATGGATTGTAATGCAGATGTATGTGAAGATATCTATAAGAGAGACGGTTATTCCTCTATGCAGGAAGAAATTGTACAGGAATCTCATACTGCGGAAAAGAAAAAAGAGCAGACATTGCATGCAAAAGCGATTAGTAAGGATACTTACGCCTTTTGGACAAGCGAAGAATAAGATGCAGGTGCGAATATGAAATATACACGAAAGTACTTGGATATTCGCACCGGAATAAAGAAAATAGAGGTGATTTTAAAATATGATTGTATAAAGCAATAATATATAAACATAAGATATAGTTTATAAAGCAAGATAATATCTAAATCTTGCAGTTGCACTCCCTGCGGAGTGCATGAATTGAAATATATGGAGGCACACTATGGAATTATTTTATTATTTAATTGGGGCATCGGTTGTGTTGGTTGACCTTTTACTCGGGGATTCTATTGATTGGTGGTTTGTGATACTTACATTTTTGTGCGCTTTTGTATATCACATAATTTCCAATGAAATTTACCAAGACTGATTATTAACATCTTTCGATTCTATTTTTATAACAAATAGCTTTGATTATTTTGACAAGCGAAAAGTATGGGATAGAAGTGACGATTAAATATGATTGCATAAATAAATGATGTATAGCAAGATAAGGTCTAAATCTTACAGTTGCGCTCCGCTCGGAGTGCATGAATTGAAATAATTAAGGAAGAGGAAACAGAAGCATGAATAATACAATAAAAACTTTTATAAAAGATATTTTATTTTTCTGTCTTATCATTTTCACCTGTTATTTTGTGACACAGCATATTGCACAGCGGGTAGTCGTTGAGGGAGCATCCATGAATCCCACTTTTACCGATGGCAGTGATTTGATCATGAGTAGAATCAGTTATATTGAAAATGATCCCAAAAGAGGAGATATTATTGTATTTCCTTATAATCATTCTCATGTATATTTCATTAAACGTGTCATTGGATTGCCAGGAGAAACGATTCAGATTAAAGATGGCGCAGTATATATCAATGGCGAATTATTACAAGAAGATTATATCTTAGAGCCTGTTTTAGAAGGATATGAGGGGAGAGCTACTGATCTTTTGCTGCTAGGGGAAGATGAATATTTTGTTATGGGGGATAATCGAAATAATTCTTTAGACAGCCGCTTTGATGAAGTAGGTAATCTGAAAAAAGAGGATTTAATCGGAAAAGTAGTATTCCGAGTAACACCATTTGATGCATTCGGAAAAATAGGTGAGTAGGAAACAAAAAAGGAGACTTAAAAAAGTCTCTTTTTTTATAAAAAAATTTAAAAAATACCTTTGTTTTACGGTTTTTTTCTACATATAACAATAAGAAAAGAAAATGAAATGATAGGGGAATGTATGAATCCAGTAAAAAGACTTATTCAATTTGGGAAAAAACTATTACCAAGAATTGGTATATTAACACTAGCTGTCATATTAAGTAAAGGAAAAATTCAATTTGTAAATGTAGAATGTCTGGTTACCGTAGCCATAGTAATGGGTATTACAGACATTGTGATCGATGTGATACAGAATATCCTATTACGGAATATTACAGCAATAAAATTGTTATTGGCTTTTGCGATTACCATATTTTCTGGATTTATTGAGTTAGGCGTAGCAGTAAATATAGTAATTGGTTTTGTAATAAATGGAGTATTACCTTTTATTTTATTGGGATTTGCCGTAAGTAATATCTGGTATCAGGTAGGAATCACAAAAGTCACACCGGAAGAGATGTCATTAGAGGAGGATAATAAGAATGAATAAATATAGTAAGAAGAAAAATATTTGGAATACGACCTATGATTTACAGTCTGGTCCCGTTTCTATTGTACTTAGCGCTGTGGTACTTGCCGTTTTTTACGCAATTGGTGCTGTTGTATATCATATATCTAAGTTTTCCATATTAAACTGGCTGTTTGAAGAAGGATATATGGGTTTTCTCGATAACATACTAACAGGATTTATTTTAGTAGTATGTACAATAACAATCATCCTTTCCTTTTGGTGCATCATAATTGAACCGATTTTAAAACAGTTTGCGATTGCAAGATATTGTAGATTACCCTTAACAGAAGAAGAAATCAAGCTTGGTATAGAGACAGGCGATTTTTCTTCACTATCTACATATTTTGCATACCTGAATAAACAAATGAACTATGGTATTTGTGGTTGTTTAAATTTCACAAAACATGAAATTGAGCTTGCAATAAATAACGGCGTTAATGTATTCAAACCAAGGGATGATGAATATTTTGAATTACCGGAATGTATTTGTACGACATTAGAGGATAAGCTTGATAAAGATCATATTGGACGTATTGAAGATATAAATGACGATATGTTTTTATTATATAATAGTGTAGCAAAAATAATTGAAGTTCCTATAACAGTAAGTAGCTGGGGACTGTATGGCAAAGCATATAAAGAAAATGCAGATGTTTATTTTAAGGAGGATTAACCATGAAATATTTAGTTTGTCCGAATTGTGGAAATGCAGAAACAGCCGAGAATCTTTTCCCGGGTATTTTTACCTTGGGTACTGCATTTGAAACAACAAATCGAGAGACAGTTGGTTTGTATGGCTGTTCGAAATGTAATACGGTGCAGTTTTGTTCTGACCCGGATTATATTCAGTATCGAAAGATGCAATATAAAGAAACGAGGAAATAATATGCTGACATTACCGATTAAGGGAAAATGGTTTGATATGATTGTAGCAAAAGAAAAAAAAGAAGAATACCGTGATATCAAGCCATATTATACAAAAAGATTCGAGACCATAGGGTTGTTAGATCAGGATGGAAATCCAACAGATAAAGTGTGTCCGATTATTTTAAAAAATGGATATGCGAAAGATGCAAGGACGGCACAGGTTACTGTTAGTCTGCGGATTGGAACAGGGAATACAGACTGGGGTGCTGCAGCAGGAGTGAATTATTATATTCTTGGTATTGACCGGATAGGAGAGTAATTATGACAAGAACAGAAATGTTAGAATTACATGATAAGATTAAGGAAAATAAATTCAGAGAAAATCCAGTCTTAAACACAAAATATGTGAAGGGTTATTATAATCAGATGCAGCAACTGGCGAGAGCTTTTTGGAAACAGGTAAAAGACGCCCAGACAGACCAAAATAATCCTTTGGGAAAAATATCGTGGAATTTTATTCATGATTTTTATGCCGCAAATTTACAGGTAAGAAATTTTGCAGACAGTATTGAAGAAGATGATTATGCATTTTATCAGCAGTATGATTTTTTAAAACATGTAACAAAAGAATATGATCAGTCGAAATTGCTTGAAACTTTTTCTGAATTAGACATTTATCTGATGGAGATACATTATTATCTCGAAACGGGTTTCATGCAAAAATATGCGTATTGGTATCGTAAAGCATTCGTAGAGTTTTCCTATGATGTAAAAACGAAAGAGTATATTCCCTGGCGTATTTTAAAATTCAATAACGAAGAAGCCAAAAATTATTATACAACAGATAAAATAAAAGAAGTTTTCCCTACAATTTGGGAACGTGAACAGGAAAGAGAGGATAAAGAATTATGACATTTAACGGAGAAAAGGTATTCCCAGTACAGGAAGTAGCAAAGGCATTGGATATGCCGGATGTATCTGTCAAAGGTTTTATCAATGTAATCAAAAACAAAGAGGCAGAATGTAAGAATTATTTTGTGGAAGTTACAGAAGATGGAAAGCGGGAAGTTTATGTAAGTGCAGCAGGTACACTTTATCTGTATCATAAGCTGGCAGAACCAAGAGATTGTGTGAAGTTTTTACCTCTGCTAGGGCGGTACTTTGAAGATACTTCGAGTGAAATCCTGTGTGACTTAAAGAGTTTGGTAGAAAAGTATACGGTGGAACAGCAGACTCCTACGGTTACCGGCACAACACCCTTAGTGAAAGATCATGGTCGTGGAAAATACAATACCTATGAACAGGATGCAAAGCTGTTACCGGAAGTAAGTAATGAAGCAAAAGCATGGTGTGGTCGTATGACGTCACTGATGAAGAAAAATAAAGACCTGTTAAACAAAGAATATGGCAGCACTTCTCTTGCGATGAAACATATTTATGTTAAAATGCGGGACGTATATGGCATCGTGTTTGAGCAGGAAAAGAAAGATTTTCTGAAGGATTATCATTTGGATGATAAGCTAACCGTTTCAAAAATGAGATTGGTACAGGAAAAAGAGAACCTGATGAGTATCTATCAGAGTATTTTAGAGACAGAAATTTCAGAATTACAAGCGAAATAGAGCATTTTTTGAAAATTTTTTTACATATATAAATAGTTAAATATAGGACCTGCAGTGATAAGAATAGATCAGCTATTGATGTATATAATTTGCTTGTGTACTTCTTAAAGGTTGGACGGGCAGTTGGTATTACATTACGGTTACATTCTGATGAATTAAATGGAATACAGGAAGCATTAGGAGCTGATACGTTTGCATGTTTTACATCGATCCATATATCAGAAGATAAGCATGCAGATGATGTAACTATACACTTTGCAAATGCTGAATATCATGCTGGTACTGTTATCAGAGATACAATGTAAAGTGAGTGTGCATCATAAATTAATAGTCATTATTATAGGCGTGCTAAGGGTAATCATTGGTGAGTTTGTGTATCACGCCGTACTAGAACCTGACATAAAGTATGGCGTGATCAAAGAAGGGAGATTAAGTATGGTAAGTAATTTAATAGTTTGGTGTATGCGTGCTATTATAGTATTATTAATAATAATTGCTATAGGTACGTTTATACCTACTAAGAGTAAGGATAAGAAAGATTCATCAGAGGATGAATAAAGATGAGTGCATAAAATAATAGTCATCAGGATAGACTGGCTTGCAAATAGAACTCTATTGTTATCTAGAGCTAATGCTAAGAAGATATATCAGGCATATAGACTGGAACAGCTTACTGATGAGAAGTCTAGAGCTAAGCTGTCTATTGCTTGTAGAGCGTTATCTGTGTTGGATAACTATTGGGTTAAGTTATCTACAGACACTATAACGAAGTGGGAGGATATAAACATTCGGCATAATCCACTAAACCAAGCTGTAGCACAGATTGCTTTACATGGTACTTCATTGTCGTTACAAGGCTCCTTACAGTCTCCGGAGTTTACAACAAATGGTGCTTATGCAAAAGCATGGCATCGTGATGAGGATGGTTCCTTATGGCTTTATAAGTTGAATGATATTAACTCTACAGCTAAGATAGAGGTTATGGTTTCAAATATCTTAGACTGTATGAATGTTACTCATTGTCATTATGAAGCCAGAGAGGATATGGGTGAGTATGTATGTGCGTGTCCTCTTATGACAAATGATGATATCTCTATTGCTGATGGTATTGCGTTTAATGGCTATTGTAATCGTCTTGGTATAAATCCTATTGATGAGCTTATCCGTCTTGATGCAGATGGATTTTACAAGATGCTCATTGTGGATTATCTTATTGCTAATCCAGATAGACATGGACAGAATTGGGGAGTATACTATGATCCTGATACAGTAGAGATATTAAGACTTCATCCATTATTTGATCATAATAACGCTTTTGATAATGGTATTATGGATGATGAGAATTATCTCAGTCATTTCTATGATGGTAATTCATTAAAGGAAAATGCTATGATGGCTATCAAGAAAGTCGATGTACATTTTACAAAACCTATAACGCGTGATATGTTTCTTATGACTAAACAGTATGAGACATTTATAAAGCGTGCTAAACAGTTAGGAATAAATACAACTGTTAATCCTTTATTGGTAGCAGCAAGTAAGGGAGCTGGTAAGAAATAATATTTTAAGCTTAACCTATTTATAAAAATATGTGGGTCCATGTATATAGGGGAAAGAAAATGAAAAGAGAAAAAGAAGAAAAGAAAAAAAGCGGGAATTATCCGTATTGGAAATCGTATTATTGATTTTGTTGTTATGTATCATAGTCATTAGTATTATTGTAGGAACTGTAATTTATTTGCAAGGACATGAATTAATACCGAAACGCCCTACAACAGATACAGAAACCGTAACAACAAATGTATCCGGAGCGATTACTTCGACAAAAGACAAATTCACTTTTGAAGAGTTAGCAAATGGTGCAACAAAAACATCTGATCTGACCATTCAAGCAACCGGACTTACAGCAGGTGACTGGAAAGGTACATTTGTTGTGACAGTAGTACTGGGTAGTACAACTTAATAAGAGAAAAGTAGAGCAGATTTCAAAAATTTGCTCTATTTTTATGTCCTTTTTACGGTTTATTTTGACATAGATAAGAGTGGACCAAAGAAAGGAACAGATGTTTATGAACTATATTGCACATACCAAAAAGAACGCAGAAAACAAATTTAGTGTACAGACTATTAAAGCACATAGTTTAAACACAGAAAAACTGGCACGTAATTTTGCGTTGGAGCCTTATCGGGATATTGTGGGCACTGCTGCATTATTACATGATATTGGAAAATATTCTGAGGAATTTCAAACGTATATCAGAAAAAGTTCCTTATATCCGGAAAAGAAATTAAAGGGACCACATCATGCTATTTGTGGAGCAGTAGAAGCTAATAAATTATATCCAAAAGATAAACTTATTTCCTTACTGCTTTCCTATATCATCTATGGACATCATAGGGGACTTCCTGATGGGATAGATAATGTAAAGGAAGCTATGAATGGAAATAGTGTACCGGATTATCAGCATTATAAAGGAGATTTATCGATATCACCAGTGGATGACACAATATATAAACAGTATTTATTACAGGACTATACAGAATTAAAAGGGCAGAAAAATAAAGACGCTTTCATTGATCGGTTTGCATTTGATATTCGATATATATTCTCCTGTCTTGTAGATGCTGATTCATTGGACACACACTCTTTCTGCCAGGGAAAGGTTTTAAAAAGCAAAGTAGGAGATTACGAAGCTGCATTGCAAAAAGTAAATAACATCCTCAATAGTTTTTCTGCAGAGACAGAACTGCAAAAAGTAAGATCTGAAATTCAGGCACAGGCATATGAAAGTACGACAACAGAAATCAATCTATTATCTATGCCGACAGGTTCTGGAAAAACACTCTGCAGTTTAAAGTTAGCGATGGAGAGTCTGATTAAAAATAATAAGAAACGCATCATTTATATCATTCCCTATAATAGTATTATTGACCAGACGGCATTTATCTTTGAGAATATTTTTGGCTCGGATGTACCAATTTTACGACATCAATCCACTTATGCGGTTGAAGATGCTGAGGAATCTGATGCGAAATGGATTTATGATGCAATCGAAAATTGGGATGCCCCCTTTATTATCACGACATCTGCTCAGTTCTTTGAATCTATCTATGGTAACAAAAGAAATAAATTACGCAGATTACATAACATGGGCGATAGTATTTTAGTTTTTGATGAAATTCATAAATTACCGGACAAGTATTTACAGCCTTGTCTACAATCTATTAGCTACTTAACAAAATTTTGCAATAGTCAGGCATTTTTATTATCTGCCACCATGCCGAATTTTGAAGAACTCATTCGGAAATATGCATTACCAAATAGCGAGATAAAAGATTTAATTCCAGACAAAACAAAGTTCGGAGTTTTCAAAAAATGTAAATTTGCAAGTTCCCCTGCGCAGACAGAGAAAGACTTGGCAGATGAGATGTGCAAATATCATGCAGCACTTATGATTACAAATAGAAAGAAAACAGCAATTGATATTTATAGACATTTACAAAATCGTTATAAACATTGTTTTGTATTAACTACCTATCAGACCCCAAAAGATCGTATTGCAATGATTATGGAAATAAAAGCCTATTTGAAGACATTGCAAGAGAAATATCCTGATTATGAAAATGCTCCGGATGATGAAAAAATTATGGTAGTATCTACTTCCTTAATCGAAGCTGGAGTAGACCTTGATTTTGAGACAGTATTTCGTGAGATTTCAGGATTAGATGGTATTTTGCAGGCAGCGGGTAGATGTAATCGTGAAGGAAAGCGAAGTTGTGGAAATGTATTTGTATTCGATTTACCTGGAAATAGTAGCGATCATAAAAACATACTTACAAACAAACTGTTAGAAAAATATGAGGATATCCAGTCTACAGAATGTATTGCAGAGTATTATGAAGAATATTATGCATCTGTGACGAGACAAGAGGATTTTGAAGGTAATACGATTCATAGTATAACAAACGATTTAGATAATATTCTATTTGAAAAATATGCAATGAAATTTGCTTATATTGATTCCAACACTTGTTCTGTAATTATACCGGAAGATGAAAAGAGCATGGCATTAATAGAAGCAATCGAAACAGAATCTGCTTATAATTTACGGGAATTACAACCATATACTTGTCAGATTTCTGAAAAGGAAAGAGACAGGTTATTAAATGAAAATGTAATCACCTTAAAGGAGGGCATTTATTATTTAGTAGATGATAGCAGATATTGCAAAGAAACAGGTATTATGGTTTAGGTGCGAATGTGAAGTACACATAAAAATACTGGGAGATTCGCACTGAAATAAAAGAAAGTTGAGGTGATAATTAGATATGATTGTATAGGAGAATAATATGTAAACACAAAATATAGTATACATAACAAGATAATATCTAAATCTTGCTGTCGCATCCCACACGGGATGCATGAATTGAAATGCAATTAAGGCGATAGCTTCCGGAATATGGGAGTTGCATCCCACACGGGATGCATGAATTGAAATTAAAAAATAAAAATTTCTTTTAGAAAACCGTCACTTTTGGCGGTTTTTTTATACATATATATCTGTACGACAAAAACAACCAATATTTTTTAATAGAGGGAGATATCTATGAGACCAAAAGAGAAAGAATTTGGAAAATTTACATTTAACGTAATGATTACAGGAGACTGGGCATGTTTTACCAATCAGACGTTTAAAACAGAAAGAGTAAGCTACGATATCCCAACTCCTTGTGGACTGGTAGGTGTTTTGGAACATGTTATCTGGAAGCATCCAGTAATCTACCGAATTAAAAAGATTGCAGTTTGTAATCCGGTCCAGTTTATGAATGTCAAAAAAAATGGTGTACTGAAAAAAGGATCTTTGGAAAAAATAACAAATGAGATGAATGGAAAAGAATCCTGTGTTTGCATCACCAATAATATGAGATTACAGCGAAACACCAGATACTTATATGATGTGAAATATATTGTACAGGTAGAAGCTACAATTGTAGATCGAAAATGTGATAGAGATAAAGCGGATGGAGTAGATGTGTTTGCAAAGTGGCAAGAAATGATTTTGCACAACTTTAAAAACAAAATTTATCGCCGTTTTCCTTATCTTGGTATTAGTGATTGCCTTGCAAATATTACTTACGTACCGAACTTTGACGAAGCTGTAAAGCAGCATATGTCAGAGGAAATGAAAGGTGTATATATTGATTACGGCACTATGCGATATAAGGTAGAATATCGAAATGAAGATTATCCCGACAATAAGGATTGGGAACATCCGAAATTTGAACAGGATTCGGACACGGCATTTTATCATGCAGTTATGGAAAACGGTATTATTGATGTAGAAAAGTCCGTAAAAGAGGAGGGCGTTTATCGTGTTGAAAGATCTTTGTAATTATTATGATTATCTCATGAAAATGAATAAAATCATCCCTCATGAGTATTCAGAAGAAAAGGTTACTTATGTCATTGATTTGACAGCCGATGGACAGATTCATGCAATCTTCCCTTTAAATCCGGAAACTTCAAAAAACGGAAAGGTAATTCCGAGCATTGAATTATTGCCCTTTCGTACCGGCACAGTATATTTTCCGGAATCCCGTCCTAAGTATTTCTTGGGATTAAATCTGGAAATAAACGAAGCAGGAGAAATTCCTACCTTTAAAATGACCGATGGTGGTAAGCCATCCAGTTATATTAAAAGCTTTGAAAAATGCAAGACTCATAATTTGCAGATGTTAGAAGGATTACATTCTCCTGTAATCGATGCGTATCGTAATTTTTTAAGTAATTGGAATCCCGAAGCAGAAACAAAGAATGCAATTTTATTAGATTTCGTAAAATCACATTCAAATGCTGCAACCACAAACTATGCGTTCTGCGTAGACTCCAGTATGAAAAATTTATTGCATGAAGACCCTGCTTTAAAGGAAAGATGGGAGACCTATTTTAATAGTGATGCTAGGGATACCGGTAGCAACTATAACGGTATTTGTGCGGTAACTGGAAAGTATGGTCCAATTGCAAGAACTCATAACAGTATTAAATTGCCTGGATGTTCCAGTGCATCTATGATTTGCTGTAATTCTAATGCTGTCGAGGGATGTGGTCATACACAATCTAATAACTGTAGCGTTTCTGTTGAAGCAATGGAGAAATATACAAGAGCTTTGCAGTATTTAACAAATGATTCAAATCAAAAGAAACATCTGATTTCAGATAAAGAAAAAGAAACATATACTGTTTTTTGGAGTATGGATCCCAACGAAGAAGCAGAAGATTTTGTACTTTCCTTATTATATAAGGAAACGAAAACAGGAGATAGTACATTTGAAAGAGTCCATAAGCTTTTAAATAGTGGTAAAGTCACACAAAAGGAAGTAAACGCGGCCTTGGCAAATCTTGCAGATGTAGAATTCCATATCTTAGAGATGCATAGAGAAAGCTCACGTATATCTGTCAGAAATTATACAAAGAACACATTGTCAGATGTCATTTATAATTTGGCAAAATTTCAGCAGTCTCTGATGATTCAGAAAGATTCTATGCCACTTTCTTTTAAAACAATGACAGACGTATTGCTGCCACCCGTAGCAAAAAAACAAAACCTTTCTGCTAAACGGTTATTGGAAATTCAGGATAGTGCTTTTCAGAATGGATATTTATCAGAAGCATTAGGCTTGATGGCATTAAATAAATACCATACAGAATTCTATGCAAAGGATAGAAAGTGGACAAGACTAAATACGCAACTAAGCATGATAAAATCATGGCTTACTAATACAAACAAAGAGAGTGAGGAACTTATTGAAATGCTTAACAAAGAAAACACAAATCCGGGATATCTGATGGGAAGACTTATGGCAGTAGCTGATCAGATTCAGCATTCCGCAAAAGGAAAATCCACCTTATCAAAGGATTATGGAAGAATTGCGTCCAAGAATCCTGCAGCAGCAATGAGAACGGTAATGCCTAAGATTGAATATTACTTAAAAGATCTAAAAGAAGGCTCAAAAATCTATTATCAGAAATTGCTTGATGAGATTATGGATAAAATGCCGAATCATAATGTTCCCATTGCATTATATCCAAGAGATACTGGAAATTATTATGTTGGATTAGCACAGCAGCGGAATGATTTCTTCACAGAGAAATCAAATGCAGAAGGTATTGATGAAGATTCTTTTGTCGTTGCCGAGGAAGATGGAACAGAGACCGAATAGGTCTCTGGCTCCATAAAAAAATAAAAATATTTTATCAAAATATGTAAAATTGACGGTTTTTTTATACATATATATAAGGAAACAAAACTAACAATCATAAACAAAAAGAGAGGGTTTAAAAATGAGAACAAGATTAAGTGATATTCCTATGGATCGCAATTGCACCTACGATTTTGTACTGCTGGCATCCAATACTTATGGTAATCCCAATGGTGATCCTGATAATGGAAATGAGCCGAGAACAAATCCATTTACCAGACAGGGTATGATTACCGATGTGTGTACCAAGCGTAAGGTACGTGACTATGTACTGATGCAGGCAGAAGCAGATCCCGAAAAGTACATTAAGGACCGCATTTTTATTCAGAGCGATGAAGCATTGAACGCAAAGCTGACAAATACCTATACAGAACTCGGACTGAAATTAGGCAAAGAGGGAACAGTTAAGAAAGATGTAGATACTGCAAAGGCATATATGCTGGATAACTATTTCGATGTGCGTATGTTTGGTGCGGTCATGAATACCGGTAAAAACAGAGCGGATATTGTTACGGGCGCAGTTGCAATTCCTTTTGCTGTATCTGTTGACCCTGTAAACCTTATTTATAACAGTCTCACTAGAAAAGCACAGACTTTGGAGGAAAAAGCTGACCAGACTGGTAGTACATTTGCGAATAAAACTGTTGTTGAGTTTGGGCTTTACAAGGCTGCATGTAGATATAATGCTCATCAGGGTATTCGGAATGGTGTAACAGCAGATGATCTGGCATTGCTGTTTGATGCACTGATCAATATGTACAATTACGATTTATCTGCCGCAAGAGGACTCATGAAGACCCAGAAGCTGGTAATCTTTAAGCATCCAAATGCAAATGCAGTAGGAGCCGCAGAAGATTATAGTAATTTGATTAAGGTAACCCGTACCAATACACAGGACGAATTTCCTCATTCGATGGAAGATTATGAAATTACGATTGACACAGAGCGTGTACCCAGTGGCGTAGAGGTATATGATGTAGACATGTGGTTCTAAAAAATTGGTGCGAATCCTAAGTATACATAAAAATACTGAGAGACTCGCACCAATAATGACAAATTGAAACATAAAATTTACATCGATATCATTATGAAAAAGATGTAAAAGAATGTAACATATACAAAATATAGTATAAATGGAAATATGAATACTATATTTTGCAGTTGCATCCCATAAAGGATGCATGAATTGAAATACCTTGGCTTTGGCGGTGTCTACATCAAGCATAGTTGCATCCCATAAAGGATGCATGAATTGAAATTTTATCCTTGCACATGAAATGTATCATGAATATGTTGCATCCCTCGCGGGATGCATGAATTGAAATACGAAATCGCACATAGCTTGTTGCATAATTCCGAGTTGCATCCCATAAGGGATGCATGAATTGAAATCCAAAAACTTTGTGACCACTTTTTCTGACATAACGTTGCATCCCACAAGGGATGCATGAATTGAAATTAACATATTAATTATGAAGATAGTAGCTACCTGTCGTTGCATCCCTCGCGGAGTGCATGAATTGAAATGTACTTGTATTACCACAAAGGATGGCACAAAGATGTTGCACTCCCCACGGAGTGCATGAATTGAAATAAATATGAATAAAAAGAAAGGACTACAAAACAAATGATTATTGGACGTTTAGGAAAAACTTCACAAGATGGATGTACCGTAGTCTATGATGCTGATTCCTCTGCTATGGAGTCTTTACGCATTGCAAATTATCCGGTAGGTACAGAAATCAAACCGGATAGTAATGGAAATTATAGAGCTGTGCTTTCGGAAGATTGTCCGGAAGGTGTGGCAAATATGATTAAGCAGATGGAAGATTTCTATTATGCTACCAGAGATTATTTACCCTATGAAGATTATCAATACATACAGCGTAGATTTCCCACAAACTGTTATGCAAAATATAAGGAGAACCCATTTTATCTGTGTGACGTCTGCAAGGGAGAATCTGAACGCCCGATTATATCAGCACCAATGATAGATAAAGCGAATACACTGCGTACTTTCGATGATAGATTACGGGAAATCAAATACGTTACGGAATATTGTCTGTATCAAAACGAGATGTCTGGACATACATGGATTCCTTATCAAGAATTGGAAAGAAAAGTAAACTATCAGTTAAGATTATCTGGACATCCCTTAGAACTTGGAAGATTATCTGCTTATTTATCTTATTTCGAAGATACTTTTTATTTTGAAAATGGCATGGTAGGCTTATATGCAACTTACCGAAGAGAAATGGAAATCTATAAAGCGGTAAAAAGAGCTTTAAATGCGGATTGTCCATTTCCGATGTATGACCCTCCCCTGGCAGGAACAGGACTGTCAGAGGAACAGAATAGAGCAGTACGAAATCTGATTTTAGAGGGTGGACATCTTGCGATTCTTACAGGCGGACCGGGTACAGGAAAGACTACCATTTTGCGAGCGATTGTAGATAATTTGCTGGCACAATATCCGGATGCAAGAATTCATTTGTTATCCCCTACCGGAAAAGCTGCAAGACGTATCAGCGAAGTTTTTACAGGTAGAGATATGAGTATTTCTACGATACATAAGTTTCTCGGGTTTGGACATGTGATGACAGGTAAGGAACGTAGTATTTTAAATGCTGCGGACTTGGTAATCATCGATGAAGCCAGTATGGTAGATTTGGACTTATTTGAGAAATTACTGACCTTATTAAATATGGATAAAACAAAGGTAATATTGGTAGGAGATATTTATCAGTTACCATCGATTGGAGCTGGAAATATCCTGTCTGATTTAATCTACCTTGGAGTACATACAGAATACCTGACAGCAAATTATAGGTCTGAGGGTAGTATTGTAAATAATGCAAATGCAATCAATGCAGGACAGTTATTTTTAACACAGGATGATACCTTTCAGATATGTGATGCTTCAAAATTTTGTGCTGAAATTTTTGCAGGCAATATGGATGATGATGTTTGTATTACCCCATACAGAGTAGATACAAGACCCGGATCTGCAAATAAAATCAATTTGATTACCCAAAAACGTAGATTCCCTGAACTCCATGATTTTTCTCCTGCTGGGGACGATCTTTATCATATTGGCGACAATATCATTATGAACCATACGAATTATAAAATAGGATATTTTAATGGGGAAACGGGACAAGTAATAGCACAATTACCGGAAGGCGCTTTACAGGTTGATTTTGGTGATAGACAGTTAGTAATACCCGATTTGAGAGATATGGACCTTGGATATGCAATTACAGGTCATAAGAGTCAGGGTTCCGAATATGATATCGTTGATATTTGCATTCCGGAATACAGTGATTTTATTACTCGTCGTATGTTATATACTGCAATTACCCGTGCAAAACAAAAAGTGCGTATTTGGAGTGATATGAATACGATATGGAAAATTATATTAAATAATCCGGAAGAATATCGAAACACATTTTTACGGACATTTCCTAAGATTAAATAAAAAAGAATCGAGATGATGATTAAGTATGATTGTATAAAAAATAATATATAAATACAAAATCTAGTATAGATGGTAAGACAATATCTAAATCTTACAGTTGCGCCCATCGCGGGCGCATGAATTGAAATTGCAATACTGAGAGCCTGCACAATAATGAGGCAGAATCGTTGCATCCCATAAGGGATGCATGAATTGAAATCGTTGGCATCATTGAGCATGGGAACCATCATAGCGTTGCATCCCTCGAGGGATGCATAAATTGAAATTCGTAAGACCGGGGATGTCCTGCTGGTGAGTAGTTGCGCCCATTGCTGGCGCATGAATTGAAATATAGCTTCCTGCGCTTTTAAGTTGCGCCATTCGCAGGCGCTAAACAAACAAAAAATAAAATAAATCAAAAACGAAAAATAATCTAAAAAATACCTTTCATTTTTTACCATTTTTCCAAAAATTTTTGACATAAGTAAGTAGGCAAAATTATGCCTACTTATTTTTTATATGGGAGGAAAAAAGAGTGGATAACAAACACGAATTGTATGGTAGTATCCATACTCACTTTGAATCCCAGTATGACACTGGAAATGTGTTAGCAGAAATGATTACCAATTTCTATCGTGCCGGTGCACATAAAATCGCTGCAACCGAGCATGGTGTTTTCTCATCTTTTGAGGATTTGAAAGATACTTTGCATTATTTGCAAACAGATCCCAAACAGGTGAAGAAATGGCAGGAAGCAGGATTAGATGTAGAATCCATTCCAGAAGATTATGAAATGGAAATCATTCCCGGCATCGAATGTTATTTCGAAGAGGAAGCTGCACATTTGATTCTCGTGGCTAAAGATTATGAAGGCTATAAATACCTTTGTAAAATTATTTCTGAGGCGAATGAGAATATCCAGACAAAAAATGGAAAAGCCATTGTCACACTGGAAAATCTGCAAAAATATGTAAAAGAACCTGGTCACTTAACATGTACCTCTGCATGTATTGTCGGTCCATTCGGTAGACGACTTGGATTAAAACGAATCAATCTGGAAACCGATATTGCAGATTTGGAAAAAGAAATCAGTGATTCCGGGTATTTAGAACTGACAGATTTTGAAAGTTTTTATGAATCTGAGAAAAAAAGGCTTCGTACCTTAAAGCCGACAAAAGCCGCAGAAAATGCTGCAAACAAGCTGTTTAAGAAAACAGGAGATAACAGTTTACTGATTGAACTGGAAAACCGGACAGCAGAATATAATCAGTTAAATACCTGGCTGACAGAAAATGAAGATAAATATAAGCTTACTGTAAAACAGATACAGGCGATGAAACGTGCTGTATGGAGTAAAAAAGTAAGTAAATTAGATGAAAAGAGATTGGAATTATCAAATCTCGAAGCAGATATCGAATCCGGGGAACTGGATGCAGAATGTAAGGAGCTGTTACAGAATTTCTTAGATATTTTTGGCAAAGATGATTTCTACTTTGAACTGCAAAGTCATTTTATGGAAAGTGAAAAAGAAATCTACAACAATATCGTAAGATTCGCATACGAGGCTGGTCATCCAAAATTTATTGCATCTAATGATATTCATATTGGATTAACAAAAGATAATCCGAATTATGAATCTGCATTAAAAAGAAGAAACGTAGCAAAGTTCTTACGTTATGGATCGTATTTTCCGGAAACAGAAGATGATAAGGAATATACCATCAAAGGAGATGAAGAACTTACAGAAATCCTTTCAAAAGAACTGGAAGGATATGAAGACATCTCCGGAGAGACGATAGCAAAAGAAGCAGTAGGAAATATTAAGCTTGCTTTGGAACAATGTCATGTAGAGTTTCCGAAAGACCAAAAGTATTATCCTAAATTCTGTGATGATGAAAATGCAGAATTCGAGAAAAAGGTAAGAGAAGGTATTAAGCAAAGATTCCCTGATGGTTTTCCAGATGAAAGATATGAAAAACGTTTGGAATATGAATTGAACGTCATCAAAACAATGGGATATGCTGGATACCACTTAATCGTAGCTGATTATCTTACTTACGGAAGACTGCTTGGATATTTACCCACACAGGAAGAAGTAGAAAAAGCACCGTTTTCGATCGAAGAACTTGATAAGTATATTACAGAAAAAGGATATCCAAGAATAGGATATTCGATTGGACCTGGAAGAGGATCTGCGGTTGGTTCCCTTTGTTGTTACTTAATGGGTATCACAGATATTGATCCAATTCCATATAATTTACTGTTCGAACGTTTTCTAAATGTCGAACGTGTTTCTATGCCTAAACAATATTGGGCGTTCAATGTGAACCCTATTACTCAGGGGTGTGCATAATATAGTAAATATTATGTGCTAACGGTATCAGTTGATTAAGACTGCTGTATGAAGTGTCACAACAAGATATACAGCCGATATGGAACTTCCATATTAGCCCACAGACGAAGCCGCTGACTAAGAGAACCTACGGTCCAGAAAATGGATAGCAGGCGATACCGTACTAAGTTATAAATCTCTTTTCTTAAATGTGAGAAAGGAGAAAATGTGTATATTTTTGATGATTATGATTTTAGACCATTTTTAGATATAGAAAATGGTGAAGAAATAAAACCGATTTTAGATTTTCCAGACTATTATATAACAAATTTTGGACATGTGTATAGTGTAAAAAGCAGAGAAATAAAACAACTTAAAAACCAAATTGATACTAGGGGACTATATTTATTAGTACATTTATGTAAGGGAAAGCCATACAAACTCTTAGTTCATAGATTAGTTGCGAAAGCATTTGTCCCGAATCCAAATGATTTGCCAGAAGTAAATCATAAAGATATAAATACACAAAACCCAAGATTTGATAATTTAGAATGGTGCACAAGAAAAGAAAATTTATATGATAGCTATTCTACAATGTCACCAACAAGGAATTACAATACATGCAAATTATATAAAGCTGGAAAATTAGTAGATACTTTTCAGAGTATTACAGAAGCAACAAAATATACAGAAACCAAATTTGATATAAGCAGAACATCTTTAGAAAAGTATTTAAGAGTCGGAGATATTACTTTGATTACCGAAAAAACAGATAGACAAACTATCGCCGATGGAAAAGTACATAAAACTCAGAATAGACGACCTATTACTCTTTGTAAAAATGGTGTATTTATAGGCACTTTTAAAAAATATAGAGAAGTAAAAGAATACATCGAAAAAGAGGAAGGTGTTTGTTCGAGTGAAACAGCTTTAAACAAATATAAAAAATACAAAGATTACACATTGGAAAGAGATTTATAAAAAGCGTAACGACTACTATACGTAAGTATACTAGGGTGGAAGATGAGTTACCATCCGAAGTGCATTGAGAAAAATAAACGATTATTTTTCGAGAGATAGTCTAATCCCGCTTCAAAAGAAGCATTAAAATATCGGGAAACCGAGGGTCTGATTGGATATTGACAGTGATTTTAAGACGGATGTTCGAGCAAAAGTTGAAGATTATTGTCGTGCGAAATATGGTGCAGAATGTATCTGTAAAATCATGACAAAATCATATGGCGCTACAAAAGGTAATTTAAGATTGGCTGCCAGATATTATGGAACAATCGCATATGAAGAAGAGTATGGAGAATTTGCAGAAGAAAATGATGCAATTCAAAGTGCACAATCTTTGGAAGAATTAGAAGAAGTATTAGCGGATGCAGATCCAAAATACAAAGAATATATGAAGCCCTGGTACAATAAGGCAGATAAATTAGCGAAAGCTTTTGACAATGATGGTGTGTTAGACCCAGAAGCTTATCCGGAAGATGAAAGACGCATCATCGAGCTGGCAAATACACTGGAAGGTTTATTTACTGGCTATGGACAACATGCAGCAGGTACCATTATTTCCAGCACAGATGTGACAAATGTTATCCCTCTTATGTGGAATAAGAAAAAGGGAGCAATGGAAACACAATGTACAATGGCACAAGCAGAAGCAAAAGGACTATTAAAAATGGATTTCCTTGGTTTACAGAATCTGGATATTATTACAAACATTATTCAGAAACCTTGGAAAAAAGCAGATCAGGATGGTCTATTACAAGATTACAAACGTAGAGACAAAATGTTGAAAGACCCTAAGATTTACCGGGATATTTTCTGGACAGGTCTTACACAGGGAGTATTCCAGTTTGAATCGGATGGTATGAAGAAAATGTTAATGGATTTCAAACCGGAAACATTCGAAGATATTATCCTGTTAGTAGCAGCGTATAGACCGGGACCTTTGCAGTATTTGCCTGAAATTATTCAGCAAAAACAGTATACGGACCAACAAGCCGGAAAAGAATGGGCTTCCGTAGAAAAAATCGGTAAGATTGATAAACCGAAGCATTCGATTAATATCAATAACAAAGCATTAAATGATATTTTGGAACCTACTTATGGTTGTATCATTTATCAGGAACAGGTAATGCAGATTTTCCAGAATCTTGCTGGATATTCCCTTGGTGGAGCAGATTTGGTAAGACGAGCAATGAGTAAGAAAAAGACCACTGCACTGGAAAAGGAACGTATTGTTTTCCTGCATGGGGATCCTGAAAGAGGTATTGAAGGATGTATTAAAAAACAGGGAATCAGTGAGAAAGATGCAAATAATCTGTTTGATCAGATGATGGAATTTGCAAAATACGCCTCAACATTAGGGGCATTTGATGTGAACGCTATGACTCAGCGGTGTGCATAATATAGTAAATATTATGTGCTAACGGTAGAAGTTGAATAAGACTTATATGTGAAGCCTTACAAGGAGATACATATATACAAAAAAGACGAAGCAGCTTCGTAAGAGAGTCTACGGTCCCAAAAAGGGATAGCAGATGATACCGTGTCAAGATTGCTTAATAAACATATTTTCACTGAAAGAAGGTGAAAATATGAAAGAAATAATACCTAATTATTATATTTCTAAGCAGGGAAATGTGATTTCTACAAGATATAAAAAGGGACATGAAATAAAAGAATTAACTCCAAGACTATCAAATAGTGGATATTTGTATGTTGGGATCAATGGAAAAAATTATTATATCCATAGATTATTAGCTGAAGCATATATACCTAATCCAGAAAATAAAAGAGAAGTAAATCACAAAGATTTAAACAAACTAAACAATTCCTTAGATAATCTGGAATGGGTAACTTCATCAGAAAATGTAAGACATGCAAAGAAAAATTGTGAACGAAAAAGTAAAACATCATCAAATTCAGGTGTTTTATATAGAAATGAAGAAAAAATACAATGTTTTGATAGTCTACAACAAGCAAAAATCTATTGCAAGGAAGTTTATAATTGTTGTTTAAGTACAATAGGGTGTTTAAATGTTAATTGGAAAAATAAATTAGTTTTCATTAGAACGATTGGTATTGATACTTTTAACCCTACAAATTTTTGGAAATCACATGAGGAAAAAATCGATTTAGATAAACAAAAACACATAAAACAAAATAAAGAATTGAAAGGTTTAAAAGGGTCTATTTATAGAAAAAATACGTATGTAGGAAGCGCTATAAGCATACGTGAAGCTTCTAAAAAAATAGGAGCAAATTTTAAAAAAACCAATGATCCAAATATCTATAAAGTATATGATTATGTGTTTATTAAGCAATAAGATGTAACGACTATTCTGAAAGGAAGTACATCCGAAGACGAGTTACGGATGGAAGTGCATCAAAGAGATATAAATCTCTAAGAGATAGTCTACTCCCGTTCCATAAAGGAGCGTTAGAATACCGGGAAACCGGGGGCATTAAGGTTAATAAATCTCACGCCACGGCATATGCAATGGTAGCAATGTTTACCGCATATTGTAAAGAATATCATACCGCAGATTTCTTCCGTTATTCTCTGGACGCAACCAAAGAATTGAAAGAAGTACCAGCATTCTTAAAAGAAATGCCGAAGTTTCACATTACTATGAAACCACCCACTATGTTGGAATCTGAAAATGGTTTCTCCGTAGAAGATGATGGACATAGTTTAAGATATAGTTTTAAACGTATCAAAGGTTTTTCCGAACAGGATATTGTACGAAATACCACAGCTCAGGATTTTATGACAATGAATCCTAATGTATCTGTAAAAATGATGGAAACCTATGCCAGCCTTGGATTTTTTAATGAGGCTTGGAACTGGGATAAAAAGTATGGTCGTGTACAAGGAAACCGTCATGAGATTATGAGATGGGTACAGAAAAATGCAGAGACCTATAAAAAATTCCTTACTATCGTAGAAAAAACAGATACCGAAAAAGCAGAGTTAAACGAAATGCAGGAAAAACTTTCCAATATGAATCTGAATACTGAAGAAGGCTCCGCTTATGCAAAAGAAGTCGAAGCTGCACAAAAGCAATATGACAAAGATTTTGCAAAACGAAAAGAAATTGCAGATTTGTTAAATGTAAGCTATCAGGATGATAAAGCGAATCATATGCACGTAAAGGAAACTGATAAGGAAGTACTGGAAAATCGTGCAAAAGAAGTGGAACTTTTATCTACCGCATTTGATATCGGAGAAAGTAAAAAGAGACTGGAAATGTGTAAGAATCCACGTACTTTCAAAGATTTAGAGATAGCAAAAAATGACAATTATGGAGAGAATACGATTAGTATCCCAGCGATTGTCTTATCTGTCTCTGCGGAAAAGAAAGCAAAAACTTCTGGAAAAACTTATTATGAAGTCTCTCTAATGGACCGTAATGGAGAGATTATAAACAGAAGATTTGCAATGCAGCCTGAAGTATTAGACGGACAATTCCAATTAACCTTGGATGAAGTAAAATATTTTACCTGTACAATGAATCAGTATAAGCCTTTAGTAATTGAGAAAAAAGCAGAACGTCATGAGACCTATGGCACCAATGCAACTGTGGCAGTCAATGCTTTACAAAAGGGCAGTACGCAAACATATCAGTTACCTGGAAATAAACACATTAAAATGGTAACCGTTCCTGAAGAAGTAGAACAGGAAGAGCGGGATGATCTGTAAAGATCATCCCCCATGTAGGAGGAGAAATTTATGAACGGCGTAAAAATACTAATGCATAAAAATGATAAAGTCTGTGAATGTAAATTTGATAGCAGAGGGTATTTGGAAAACGTTTCAAAGATATACACAGAAGACTTACTGCCTGTTGGGGTAGGTGGTGAAAATATCAATATCGAGATGCAGAAATGGATTTTAAGTCGAAGTATTGCACAGAATCGAAAAGATATCGGAGCATTACGGGAATTTTATGGTAGTGATACTTTCATTCCACAGATGGGATTAAGCTTATTCGACTGTTATTGGTTTTCCAATGATGGTGAACCTATCTGGGACCATGTAAATGCTTTTGACAATTGGGACTGCCGGACAGATAGTGTATATCTGATGTTAGCAAGACCGGAAGAAAAACAAGGAATTAATTATAATTCTCCAAATCTTACAGTACCTGGAAGAGATCCCAGAATCTGGTATCGTATGGATGAAGGAGATGTCTCCGGTGCAGATAGTCCAAACGAAGATGTAAAAGAACTTTGTCTGTTATATAGCAATGCCCAAGCACAAATGGCACTTTATAAAAAAGGTATGGATAACCCCGTAGTAGCAAAGAGGACCTATATCATTTTACATAATAATATTTATGCAAGAGTCTCTGCTTATACCAGCAAAGAAAGAGAAATGGTATCTTTGGATGCATTGTATCATACCGTATACGATCCACAAAAGAGTAATATGGAAAATTTAGCACATTGTTGCGAATATTATGAAATTCCGAGATGGAAAGAATTTTTTACAAATATGACAAAATTTGATGAAGCGGTTGGAAATACCGAAAGAGAATTATCAGATGTATATGTACTACGAGATAGTAACACTTTGAAAATCATTGGATTTGCTCCATTATAAGCAAAAATAGAAAGGAAACGAAAATTATGTTTTTAGAGAGACCAAAAAAAGACGTAACTGCATTAATTCCATATTTCAAACAGAAGGGTATTGCGTATGAAATTTCAGATTGTACCTTACCCGGAGAAGAAGTAAATATGGCACATGTCGAATTTTTAAGAGAATTATCTCCGGAAGAAATCGAGCATATCAATAATATGTTAGATAATCTTTATGGAAAAGACACAACTGCACGTATTCAGACGAAAGATACGGATGGAAACGGCAGAGCAGATATCATCGATGCAGAAATAGAAGAGCAGGATGAGAGAGCAAAAGAAAAACCTGTACGTAAAGAATGGGACCAGAAAATGCATACACCCTTACAAGAAGCAAAGGGTTGGTTTACAGGAGAGAATGAAAGATAATGCAAATCAAAGATAAGAAATCCAGAGAACAGATTGACTGGAGCTTTTTCAGAGATATACCTATCTGGGATGTGATTGAAGTACTAGGGTTGGAAGCAGATCGTAAAAACGGTCTGTTTACCTGCCCAGCACATAATGATAGTCATCCTTCTGCAAAGGTATATGAGGAAGAAAATAACTGGCATTGTTTTGTATGTAAGACCAGTGGGACTACGATCGATCTGGTAATGCACGCAAATGGTTGCAATACATTAGATGCTATCCATTTTTTGAATTCTTATTTCCCGGGAGGAATTAAGGAAGAAGAACTGGAACCCGGAATGCCAAGCACTCCGATTATTGATGCAAAAATCTTACAAACCATCGGATTAAAAAGAAATCCTTTTGCTATGATTAGCATTAATGATAGCTTACTTAAAACCAGAGTACAAATGGAGATTTCAAAAGTAGATGCAACCATGCTGATTTTATCTAAAATAGATGCATATATCGATAAAGTCACTAATTTCGCAGCAAATGTATATACGACATTTCCAAATTTCGAAAAGAATCCGGAAGCAATCAGAGAAATTAATTATCGTACAATGGAAATGATTGATTCTATTAGGGAATATGTGCCTGTACTTGAAAATTATCTGATAGAACTTGGTACTTCCAGAAGATTAGAAGAAGCAAAACTCGAAGAAATACCTACCGAAAAGAGTAGTTTTTCGAATCATACAAATGCAGTAATCCCTGGCAGACAAAGAACAGACACGATAGAGCATCCAAAATTATCTGAGGAATTTTTAAAAACACTTGGATTAACAGGAGATCCTTACCAGTTGATCAGAACACAATGTCGTGGAAAACGAGGACTGGAAGATGTGGCTAATAAATGGGATGTTTTTGATAACACACCACTCACAGCCGAGGAAACGACAACATTATTATTAAATCGAATCCATTTGTATAAACAAAAATGGATAAATTATGAAAAAACACTGTATCGATTATATCCGGGACTTCAGAATAATAAGAAAGCAAAAAATGAAATCCACCGGGTAATCGATGAAAAAAATGCGAAAGTATCGCAGGAAGAAAAAGCATTAGAAACTTATTGGCGGGCCTTAAATGAAAATCTTTCCAAAACAGATCCTACTGCTTTTTATCCGGACGATATTAACATAGAGGAGCTTTTATGAGTGAAATGTATGATGATGTTTTAAATGATAGTTGTGTAAAAACGACATTGGGAATTTTGCATCTAGCGGATGAAGAAGCATATAATCATTCCTTAATGGTTGCAGAAATTGTGGATGAGTATATCCAGTTAGCCAAAAAGGAAAATGAATTAGACTGGACAGAAGAAGAGTGTAAATCTATTTTAAAGGGAGCATTCTTACATGATATCGGGAAAGCATTTTTGCCTTTTGGTTTACAACATTCTAAGGGGAGATTGGATGAATATGAGGCAGAAATTATGCGATTCCATCCAACACTTGGCAGGGTTTCGTTGCAGCATAGTGATTTTGATATTATCGTCAAAAATATTATACTGATGCATCATGCAAATGCAGATGGCAGCGGTTACCCAACAATTTCCGGCAATATTTTAACAGAAGAAAATGTGCCTGATTATGTTTGGTTAGTAGCTTATGCGGATCGATTTGAAGCAATGACAAATTCCAGATCATTTAAAAAAGCCATGACCTATCCAAAAGCATGGGGAGAGATTCTTCGTATGTCAAGAGATGGTATCTTACCATATAGATTTACCAGACTTTTTGGGGAAATTATAAGAGAAAAAAGTCTGTTTCATATAGATTTATAAATAACATAAGGGAGGAAAATGATGACATTACAAGAAATTGGAGAAATCCCAGAGGTAAAAGTGCTTTTGGAGATGATGGCACTTGCAAACAGTGAGGCGTATTATCACTCTCTATCTGTTGCAATGTACACAAATTTAATGCTGCGGGAGTGTGATAATTATACCGAGGAGAGGAAAGTAGAAATTATCAAAGGTGCATTATTACACGATATTGGAAAAATTTTTGTACCACTAAATTTAACACAGTGTCCCAAAGCGTTAAATGCTCAGGAATATGATATTGTAAAGGTACATGCTACGATTTCTTATGAGATTGTAAAACCGGTATTTTCGGAAATTGTACAAAATATTTGTTTGTATCATCACGAAAGACCAAATGGTTCTGGATATATGAGCAAGATTTCCTTATCACAAATACCGGAAGAAGCATTATTAGTACAAGTCGCAGATGTATTTGATGCATTAACCAGTAACAGATCTTATAAGAAAAGCTATTCTAAAAACGAAGCTTTGGATATCTTAAAAAAAGAAGCAAGTGAATTACGCTTAGATGACACCTATGTGACGTTATTGGAAAAAGTAATTGAAAAAACAAGGGAAAAGGAGTAATACAAAATGAGTTATCAAACACAGTATAGTAACAGCTTAACGATTTATCAGGAGAAACTGGAAGAGTATAAAAAGCTCACCGAAAATTCCAAATATAGTGAAATTATAGATTCTATGCCATTTGATTTTTTGGAAGCAGAACAGTTTTGCGATAAATTGTCTTTATTTGCAGAAATGGGAAAAGGTTCTGTCAAAGCAAGAATGTCTTTCACTTCTGCCGAGGACGCCATTATCTTTTATAAAAAGCTGATTAGTTTTAAAAATAAAACCGGTGAACTTTTGGAGAATGCTTCCTGTATTGTTGATGTGGGGCAAAAAGCTGCGGATCTGAATTTCTATGTGGAAAATAATCCATATTTAGGTGCAGATTATAAGATTGCCATCAACGAAACAATTACAGATATTGCTGGAAGATGTTTAAGAAAGATTCCAGATTATCCAAAGAATATGACGAAAGAATTTCGTTGGCATTTTATCGAATCTGCCATTTATAGTTTACCAATTCCGGAAATTGATAAATTAGTAGAAGCAAAGGTAATTAAAGGTACAGATATTGACCATATTTCTTTGACAGAAGAGAAAAATGATTACCAAGCGAAGATTGCTCATTTATGTACGATTACCGGTCATACACAGCCGATTATTGCATCTTATCCTTTGAAGTTAAAGGGTGTTACCTTTCCGAATGCAGATGGATCTTCCAGACAGGAACATTTAAAAGCATTAAAAGAATACGTAGATGCGCATCCAGGTGAAGTAATTCCTTTGAGCACAGAAAGTTATACCTATCAACCTGAAATAGGAGATGCAGAACCTGCTGTTCGTATTTTCTGGGGAACCAGAGAGATTGGAAATATCCCAAGAGTAGCAGCAGAAGAGTTACAGGAAAAATATAATCATCCACAATGTACCGCTGTACTTAAAACAGTAACAGCACCGGATAATTTGAATGCGGGATGCACCATTATATTAAATGTAATTGCACCGCAACTATTGCATCCAGAGCAGGAAGTACCGAAACAGGTCTCTGACACTGCCCCCGAGCAGAGCGAAAATGAGATTTCTTAAATATTTTTTCAAAAAAATGAAAAAAGTGCTTGCAAAATAACGTATGTTATGCTATATAATATATAGACAGAAAGAATTAGAGGTCATACACAGTAACTTCTTATAAAAATGATGAGCTATAATGAGGCTACACATTATTTATATTAACTTACATAGTAGACCAAAGAGGAACTAATTCTTTTCCACCAACTTTGCATAAGAAGAAAACATACCTCTTTTTTCCTATCATTATTAAAAAAAGCACCCTTTTTAAGGGTGCTTTTGTAATGCTTAAAATTAAAGGTCCAACTCCAACTGTTCATATTCCGGAGCATCAAACTCTGCAAATTTAGCATCCAGCTTTTCAATAATAGATCTGGCTCTTGCAGTTTCCTGCTGTCTGTAAGCATGAGCTTCTGCACGGTCCACACTATCATTCTCATCTGGAATGAAATATCCGTATCCCATATTTACAATAGGCTTTGTAGATAGTTCAATTGCTCTACGTACCATTCTGTCAGACATACCTGTAATTTTAGACAGATACTCACGAGAGAGGGCATTTGTGTGACCTACCTGAATGGCATTTTCTACGATTGCTACATTATCATCCATTTTCATTTTCATTTTTTCATATCCTCCATAGGAAATAAAATACATTAAGTTATCTATTTATATATGTCAAAAAAAACCTCAAAAGTGCCGTATTTTTGACACTTTTAAGGTTTTATTTTGTTTTTACTGTGTTAAATTTGCATCCGGATCATAACGATAGATATTTACATAATTATATTGTTTTGTATCGTCATTATATCCATTAATTTCCAGGATTTCCCGAATCTTATATCCATCCATATAAACCACAGTATCGAAGGTCTTTAACATACGTCTGGCTTCATCGAAGGAATAGGAAGAACCATATTTTACCAAGTCTGCTAATTTATCCATAGTTTCATAAGCGTTAGTAGAGTGCACAGTAAGTGCAGCATATCCACCAGCATTTAACAGAGTCATGGCATAACGCATTTCTCCGCCTTTTACCTCACCGATGATAAATTCGTTACAACCTTCTACCAGCGCCATCTTACCTAAATCTTCCAGTGTACAAACAGGTTCACCCTGAAATCCATGTGCAACATGCTTAAACATAAAGCCGGACTGTTCCGTATATAACTCATCATTTTCCTGAATTACCAAAGTCTCTCTGGTTTTTGGTATGTATTCGATAAAAGCATTTAGCGCAGTCGTTTTACCGGAACCAGGAGGTCCTGCAAATACGATACCTCTGGAAGCTTTTGCACGATCAATCAAATACAGTTTTACATCCTCGTTTAACATGCCAGCTCCGATTAAGTCATCAAAAGTAGGCTTTGTCTTAGACACTTTACGAATATGTAAATAAGGATAATCTACGGCATTTACCATAGGAGAGGAGATTGTAAAACGTAAAATGTATTTCGGGTCATGTTTGTCTGTAAAGGTAATTACAGGATGCGAAAAAATATCTACATGATTTCGAATCGCCAGTCCGTCTACAAAACGATATAAATCATTTTCATTTAAGAAACAGGCATTAGACTGGTATGCTTTACCCTTTACACGGACTTGGATATCATTTGGACCACAGATATTAATATCGGTAGTGTCCGGATTATCAATCAGGGGCTGTATTACATCATATCGAAAGATTGCGGTATTGATTCGGTCCATAAGTACATTAAAGTCATTGTCACCGCGATCGGTTAATTTCGGATAGTTTCTCCGTAATAATGCAGCACATTCTTTATAGAACTCCGTTGGTTTTTTCTCACCAGATTGATACTGTTTATACTGTAATCTTTCAGTTACCGTAAAAAATGTGATAGTATCATTGTAAATCTTTTCAAATTCCTGTGGTGAGAGATGAGTACGTCTGCGGATAGATGAGATAGCATCATATACAATAGCAGTATCATCTTCCATAGTACGACCGGCATCCGGGATATAAGGTTGTCCCTGATTTAATAAAGGTCTTTCTTTGGTAGCTAAAGCACGATCCATGATTATTCCCCCTTAGTTATAAGTGCATAAGCTTCTTTAATACATTGCTCATATGCTTCATAATTTTCTTTAATCGCATCTGAAGCATCGCTTTTTGGCTTTTCGCATTCTCTAAAAATGGGTCTGACATCTTCGATTACCTTACCCCATAGAGAAATACCAATCTGGTCCGCTAAAAGACAAACACGGATACTGGATAATGCCTGTGCATCAGTAGTAGTAAGGATGCCCCCCTCATTTATTTTTTGCAGCGCATCACACGCCTCTTTGTTCGTTAAAAATTTCTTCATGACTTTCTTTTTTAATTCCTTTCTCCTGATATTTTTGTAGGAAGTCCATTTCTTTTACCAGCTCGGTTGCTTTTAATTGATAAGGACATCCTGAAATTTTCGATTTTTCTAATTTAATAGCCATGTTTTCCTCCTGCCAGGGATGTATTTTTTCCTCTATATTCTTTTGTCAAAAAAAAATTGATTTTCCACCAAAACTGAGTATTTTTTGAAAAAAATTTTACATAAAACGATAGATGGTTTTTTAACTACTTATATATAGAAAGGATAAGAATATGAAATACGTATTTAATGAAGAAAGAAATCGATTGGAAGACAGATCCTGGAATCCCTTTTTTATTAAAGCTGTTTATAGGGATACCCAGACAGGAGAGGAAAGAGCACTTATGCTGCATACCATTTCCTCAAATCCAAAACAGCAGACGACCGTAGCAGAGAAATATATGGAAACAAATGAGGTGTTAGACCACATCGAAGGTATTTCCAGAAGCGTTTATGAGAAATGGTTAGTCGGCGAATCGGAATTAGAAGTAGACGGCGTAAAGTTGCCTGCAAAATTTATAACAGATTTTTTGATTGCCGAAGACTTTCCACAGGCAAAAAAGAATGGTATTTACGGTGACCTGACCAAATACAAGATGCGTATTAAAGAGGGTGATAGCAATTTAATCCAGAAAATGTTAGAGAGCTACGAAATGATAAAGCCGGAACATGATTTTGTACGGATTGCTCCTGATTTAGAGAATGAAAGATAAAAAATTTAAATTTTATAAAAAAGTTTTTCATTTTACAGAAAAATCAAAAATTTTTTGACATAAGATAACAGATCTATTTTAAAGATCAAAAATAACTTATCTTTTATTCTTATGAAAAAATACAGGAGGAAAGAGTAAATGAAAGAAAAGACAAGTAAGCTAATGCAGAAGATGCATTTAGCAAAAGCAAAACTGGGAATCTTAGCTGCAACAGCAATGACTGCAACTCCTACAATGGTACATGCAGACGCTACAAAGGGTCAGGCTACCAATTTGATTTTTACCATTGTAGACAGAGTAGTAAGTATTTTCCCATTCATCGGTATCTTCTTCATAGTGTCAGGCGGATTTAAGCTGATCATGGCGTACAGAAATGATCAGCCGGAAGCACAGACTACTGCTGCAAAGGATATTGTAATCGGCGTTGTGTTCGTTGCATTCAAAGTATTGTTCTGGACGTTTGATGATCAAATTAGAGCACTGCTTAGTGCATAACACAAAAAGAATATTAAATAGACAAATACCAACAAAAATTTGCTGATTTAATATCAAAGACAAAAGGAGACCAGCGGAGTCACTCTGCTGGTCTCCTTGAGAAAGGAAATAATTTATGAAAGAAGCCGTTTTCCATTGGTATGCAAATTTATATGCGACAGTCGTATCACAATTACAAATTGGCACACCAATCTCTCAAATATTTACGGGGGCAGATAACACTTATTCTGATATAGAAACAGAAATCTTAAATTTTTTATCAAAAGACATTACAAATGTGATGTCTTCCATCGCAATTGCTATAGCCACCTTGTTTTTTGTAATATCTTTGCTTGATTTAGCAATGACGGATCGTTTTACTTTAGAGTATTTTATAAAATTTTTTAGTAAATTTGCAGTTTCATTAATTTTGATAGTTATGTGTAGCGATTTAACAAAATTAATTTGTGACTTTGCGGCCAGCTTTTGTGGAGCGATAGGTCCACTTATAAAAGCAGGCACTGACGAAAAAGCGGTTGATGTAGCAACAACCGTATATGAATCACTAATGGCGACATCCACAGGTTTTTTTAATAAAAGTTGGATTATGGTAGTAATCGCAGGCTTATTAAATATGGGTATTCTAAGTATTTTCTCATTAATTTTACTTATTGTAGTATACCTTGTAGCCTTTACCAGACTGATGGAAATGAGTGTGCGTGCTTCCTTTATGCCAATCGCATTTGCTTTACTCGCAGATGATGGATGGCGTGGTGCAGGTGGACGCTATATTCGAAAATATTTGGCTATATGTTGCCAGAGCGTTGTACTCTGTATGATTGGCGGATTACATTCTATTGCATTTGATAAATTGATTTTAGTATTTAATACCAATATTGCAAATGGTGGCGCCGCAAACGGATCTGTGCCTGAAGCAATGCTATTTATGTTTGGACTCTCATTTGCAACGATTTCGCTTATGTTTAAATCTATCGGTATTGTAAATGATGTATTCGGCGCATAAGGAGGAGCAAAATGATAGAAGTACCTATTCCACATGACATATTAAAATATAAATCAAAATTCATTGCGAATTTCACTGCAAGACAATTTGTATTTCTTTGTTTGGGAGCGGCTGCTGGAATTTTCTCATATTTCACACTTTTCAAAAATGTCCCGGGTGGCATATATTTCACAGCATTAATAATTATCCCATTTTATTTGGTTGGTTTTATCACAATTTTCGGACAACCTTTTGAAAAAATAGCATGGAATGTTTTATATGACAATTTTATCTGTCCTGCAAAACGATGCTATGAAGTACATCATCCGGAATATGAAAAATTAATCCGTGAAAACACTGCAGAAGATTTGGTCTTTCAGGAGAATGTCGAAAAAATCGCAAGTGACGAATCCGAAGAGGAAGTGACTGCGGATAATGCAAACAACAAAGACAAAAAGAAAAAGGCAAAGACAAATACAAAATCACAGCCTAAAAAGAAAGACAAAGAGAAAAAAGTGAAAAAATCGAAAGAATTCAAAGCAATTCGATAATGTAGGAGGAAAGATAAAATGGCAAACAACGCACTTTTACCTGTTAAGGGAAAAAAGAAAAAGAAACAGGCAATACCTAAAACAGTACAACAGACAATTCCTTATGTGGAAGCTTACGAAAATGGTACAATGCAGGTAGAGCCTGGATTATTTTCCAGAACATTCGAATATGAAGACATTTCGTTTAAGACAGCCTCTGATGAAGAGCAGGAAACCATTTATGAGCACTATATGAAGTTTTTAAACACCATTGGTGCAAAAGAAGATATTGTATTCTCCTTTGTAAATGGTATCGAAAATGAAAAGGCAAAGCTGGAAAGAGTCGCACCTATCATGCGTGGCGATGCTTATGACGTTTATCGTAGAGAAATCGAAGATATGCTTCGTCAAAAGATGGAAACATCCAGAAATAATATTTCCACAAAGAAATATATGACGATCACAGCAGAAGCCGATAGCGTAGACAAGGCAATGCGAGAGCTTGGTAATATCGGAAGTGAAATTGATGCAAATTTCCGTAAAGTAACCAAAAACCCTATGAAACAGTTAGATTTGGCAGCAAGACTGGAAATGCTGCACGGTATTTTAAACTCTACACAGCGGAATTATTGGTTCGAGCATGGTGTAGATGGTACTGTTTCCGTAGATTTTGCAAAGATGGCAAAACAGGGATTAACTACAAAAGATTTGATTGCACCGGAAAGCTTAAAGTTTAATGGAAATAACTTCCAGATTGGCGATCGCTATGGACAGGTATTGTATCTGGATAATATCGCAAACTGGATGAATACCAATTTCCTGTCTGAGCTTTGCAGCGTAAATTTCGAGAGCGTCATCAATATTCATATTTCTGCAATTCCCCAGGCAGACGGAATCAAGATGATTCATAACCAGTCTGTAAATATTACTGCAGAAGTAATGGAAAAGCAGAAAAAAGCAATGCAGAATATGGTATCTCCTGAATTTATTTCTGCAGACCTGAAACATGCGAAGGAACAGGTTGACCAGTTACAGGAAGATATGATGAATCGTGACCAGAGACTTTTCTATATGTCTTTAACTATGATGCATTTTGCAGAAGATAATGAAGAACTGAAAAAGCAGTATAAGATTATTAAGAATATTGCAGATAAACATATGTCAGCAATTCGCCCATTGATTATGCAGCAGGAGAGAGGTTTTACCACAGCATTACCATTAGGTATTAAACGTACCTTTACCGATAGATTACTTACCACAGAATCTCTTGGTGTATTCTTACCATTTGATGAAATCAATCAGTTTGATGATGGTGGATTCTATTATGGCGTAAACTCTATCAATAAATCTCTGATCGTATATAATCGATTAAAGGGACAGAACTACAATGGTTTGGTACTTGGTGCATCCGGTTCCGGTAAATCTTTTAGTTCTAAACGTGAAATGGTAAGTGCTTTCCTGACTACAAATTCCGATATCTTTATTATCGACCCCGATGGAGAGTATACACCGCTGGCATCCGCATTTGGTGGCTCTGTAATTCGTATTGCACCTGGTAATGGAGTACATATCAATCCATTCGACCTGGATATTGATAACTCTACTGACCCTGACTTAAATCCGATTACTATGAAAACAGATTTTGTTTGTGGTATGTTGGAGACTATGTTAGGTGCTGGGGCGAGACTTACTCCTTCACAAAGATCTATCGTAGACCGTTGTATCCAGCAGATTTACAGACCTTATCTGGAACATCTGCATGCATTACCATTAGACGCAAATGGAAAGAGACGTACTATCGATAGAGACCAGTGCCCAACCATGCAGAACCTTTTCGATACTCTGATGAGTCAGCCACAGCCAGAAGCACAGAACCTTGCACTGGTAATGGAAACCTATACCATTGGTTCCTTCGATGCTTTTGCACACCGTACCAATGTGGACGTAGATAACAGATTGATTGTATATGATATTAAAAATATCGGTTCTAACTTAAGAGAGTTGGGACTTAAAATCTGTATGAATGATGTATGGAACCGACTTTTTGAAAATAGGAGAAAGAATAAATGGACCTACTTCTATATCGATGAGTTCCACTTGTTACTTTCCAATCCATCTACTTCAGAATTCTTGAAGACAGTATGGAGGCGTGCAAGAAAGTTCCAGGGTGTACCTACCGGTATTACACAGAACGTAGAAGATTTGTTAAATAGCCCTGCTGCCCGTTCAATCATCAACAATACATCCTTTATTTATATGCTGAACAATTCTGCAATGGACAGATCGATGTTGGCAGAATTGTTAAAGCTTTCAGAAAATGATGTGGAATTTATTACAAATGCAGAACCTGGTCATGGACTGATTTACAATGGTAAACAGACAATTCCTTTTACAGATGAGTTCCCGAAGAATACAAAGCTGTATAAGATTATGAGCACCAAGGCAGAAGAAGTAGACGAATAAACACTATTTTATATGTATAAAAATTCAAAATAATGTTTGGATATTTATAGATATAAAATAAAAAGATAGCAGGAAAATTGATTTTTCCTGCTATTTTTATGTATTTTTTTAATTTTTTTTTACATATACAAATAGAGGTTTTTATAAAAAATAGATTGGAGAAAAGAATATGGCAGATATGAATGAAAATACATGGAATGAAAATAAAAAGGATGATACTACATTTTTAACTCCGGAAGAAATTGCATCCTTTTGTATGACATTATCCGGAAAAGATGAAAATGGTGACAGTAATTCAATAGTTACCTATATGAGTTATGCATTGGAAGACGCAGAAGATAGTATTCCACGTAACAGTATTTACAATGCAAGAAACGCTACCGTAGAACTTGCATTTAATAAACAGGATCCACGTTTTTATGTAATGGATGTCATTTTTAAAAGCTATGATGACCCGGAATTAAAGCTTATGTGGGGACGTTTACAGCAGTTTAAGAAAAACTGGGTAGCTCAGCCGGATAAAACATGGATTTTCTATATCAATTTGTTGCAGAGATCTAGCGTATCCATTCAGACACTGGAAAGAGACAGACTGGTTACGGGAAATATATTTAATCCCACCTATTTCCATCTTACCAGAGAAGTGCCTAATTATCTTGCGACCGAAAATATATCTGTGGATGGAGAACTTTATGGTGGAAATGTTATCCGAATGTTGATTCCGGTAGAATTAGTAAACTTTGAAATCTCAGAAGATATAGATACTTCTGAAATCAAAGGTGAAGTACAAAGAGAAATGAGCGCAAGGGATTATTTAGACAATGCAACAGATACCAATGAAAATTGGTAAAAAGGAGTACAATATGGCATCATTCAACCAAACAGTTTATCAATATACAAATGGTAAATATTCACTAGGACCACAAGATGGAACATCCGGATCATTTGCAAAAACTGTCGGTCAAGCGGCAAATCAGGTCGCAACAAAAGATTTAAAAACAGAAGAAAATACAGTTTATGAAAATCAAAAACGTGTAGAACGTACAGCAGCAGTGGCATCTTTAATTTCTGCTGACTATAAACAGGTTTCTGAAATAAATAATTATAAAAATATGATGTCTTCTGTTTCTCAATCCAATGTCGGCTCAAGCTGGTTAAGCCAGATTGGTTATGCTGGCAATGCAAGTAATGGTATGGCTGAATTATCACAGCATACCTTCAATTATACAGATGCATCCGGTGCTGTAAAAAATTATATACCATCTTTGCCATTAAACAGTGGACAAATACAATCTTTAGCAGAAAACGGTACCTGTATGATAAATGGCATGCGTTGTACTGTTAGCGATATGTCTAAAACTGATGTTATTAAACATGCAAATTCTATTTTAAACGACATGAATCATACCAATCATTTGTTAAATGTAACAAATAAAAATGATATGATTTATGAAATGAACAAGGTAAGAAATACAAGTCTTAGTTATATAAAAAATGAGGCTGGTAACGACAGTATATTAGCAAAAAATATTGGATATGGCACAAGACGCGACATTGAGAATGTACAAAAACAATTAGATTTAAAAAAGAGTGAATTATTAGATAAATTAAAAAAAGACCCACACAATGTTTCACTGAAAAAAGAACTTACAGATATTCAAAAGCAAAGTGATTTATTAAATAATCATGTAAAAAATGTAGGCTTTTCTGATCACGCTACAAGAGGCGGTTTAACAGGACAACAAAAATACGGATTGTCTATTATCGGTCAAAAAATGACAGGAGATGATATGACAAGAGGGTATCGTTTTACAAAACAAACATTCGCAGTTACCCGCGCAGGAGCAAGAATTGCCTATGGTCTTAGCATGAATGCTGCTACCGGTATTACACATATTGGGGCTGGTATTGCTAGTAGAGTAGCTCCAAATAGTAACATTGCCTCGGGACTTAAAAACGCAGCATTACATACTAAAGACAAAAATGATTTAAGAAAAAAATATAACCAATTACGTAAAACAGATGGGTGTAAAGCTGTTAGAGAAGCAAAACGGGTAAAGCGAAATGAAGACCGCGGACTTAGAAATGCGAGAAAAGATGCAAGACTTGATGATAAAATAAATAAACATAAACAGCAAGGAAATACAAGCAAAGTAAATAAACTTGAAAGAAAAAAAGAAAGACGTCTTGCAAGCAAAAACCGTAGAGCCTCCAGACATGATTTTTTTAATTCTGTTGGAACAAGATGGAGTAACTTCAAAAAGAAGACACATGAATTTTTTGAAAATTCACCATTCGGTAAAATTAAAAAAATATATGATGCAATAGCTAACCCCGTTAAAGCTGCCGTAAGTCTTGTAAAAGAAAAAATTAAAGCCGCAATTATAAAATATATTGCACCAGTATTATTCTGGTTTTTAGTTGTATTTTTAATTATTATGCTAATGTGTACAATCATTAGTGTATTAGGTGCTTATTTTGCCTCTGATGAAGTAGATAATACAAACTATACTCAAAAAATAGTAGATGATATTGCAGAGGATATGGCAAAAAAATATGTCCTTTTGGCAAAACGAGACGCCACTTTACATTTTACTGTAGCAGATACTGCTCCAGTGTCAGGATATTCAAAAAATGGAGACTTTACCGGTACAACAATTAATGGTGGCGAAGGTATCAAATGGCACAAATCACCAAACAAAGGTACGATTGGTGATATTACCAGTTGGGATGGTAGTAGAAAATTAGCATCTATCAACTCAAACTTATTACAGATCACCAGTATGATGCATGCAAGATTTTGTAATGTTATCGATAAAGATAATTATCTTACTGCAAAGGCTTATATGTATTATATGTTTGCACATTCTCATGACGTTTCGAGTTACGATTATAAAGATATTGATGATTGTGCACCGGAAAATCTATATGCTTCTCCAATTACAGCAGGTTATTGGAATGCGACAGAGAAGAAGTTAAACAGACCGGATGAAATCTGTTCCAATATTTATCTGCATGGATATTCCTTAGATACCGTAAGTTCCAAATTTAGTTCTGCAATGAATACAATTTTTAGTTCCGTATACAAAATTGGCAAAAAATTTGCAGACGGTAAAAATTCTTATGCATTAGATAAATTTGCTGGAAAAACAGAAGGTATCTGGGTAGACGAAATACCATCAGATGCAATTGGAAGTTGCCACAATTATGTAGCAGCCGTATATAGTACCGTAGAATACGAAGATGAAGACGGTTGGCATAGTGAATTACTTTGTGGAAAGAAACCCCACATTCATACCGCAAGTTGCTATAAATTGACATGCGATGAAAAAGATACTCCATGTACAATGCCAGGAGATTGTGACGCAAAATACGGCGAACCAGGATATCATATATGTAACAGTTCTAAACACACACATGAGGCAGGTCCTTCCGCTGATTATACATCACTTTCAGATGATGATTATAATGATTGTTGGACACTTACTTGTCGTAAAGAAGCGCATGAACATACTCCTTGGTTTGAGCCTTATACAGATGCAAAGGGTAATTATCATGAAAGCTGTTATAGCACTGTTTATATCTGTAAAGGACATTGTGGTGGACATATTCAGCCGGTAATCAATCTAAAAGTAGCAGATGACTGGGAAACTCTGATGAAAAAAGATAATGGCAGAATCGCTCTTTTTGTTACAAACGATACATTTAATGAAGGCATCGTTGAAAAAGGTTTTAGTGAGACTTCATTATCCGCATTCCAAACGTATTGGAGTAATAAAACAAGTTCCTGGTATATCTTATCTTGGTCTGGTATCACAGATAAAGATAAAGCGGATGTAAATGACTTCACTGGTTGGAAAGATCAGGATACAGGCACCTACGATGAACAAGTAGATTTTATGACTGGTTTGTATGGTTCTGTGGATGATAAATTTAAAGATGGTGTCGAAACATGGAAGGCAATGGAAGTTACCTTCCCTATCGGCGGCGGTACACCATTATCAGAAGCAGAAATAGAAAGCTACATGGAAGAATTACTTGCAACAAATCCAGGACTTTCAGATAGTCGTCAGGCGGCAATCAGAAAAGCAATGGAATATGTGGGTATGTTCTGGTATGATTTACAGAACCCAGGCACTATGTATGCAGAGGAAGGCAGAATTGACTGTTCCGGATTCATTTCCAGTGTACTGTATCACGCAGAAATTGGGTTCGCAAATGACTGGACCGCATCTGGATATTCTGGCTCAGGCTTCCCAAGACCTAGTTCAATGGTAGCCGGAGATATCCTTTCTAAGAACCTGAACTCTTATGCAGGCGCATGGACAGGAGATGGCTCTTCAAACCATGTAATTATGTATATCGGACATTTATCAGATGGCCCCGATGGTGATGGTGAATATATCATCGATTGTTCTTCCTCACAAGGCGGTTCTTGTTTACGGAAAATGTCAGATTTTGGTAGCTACAAATATTGTTACAGAGGATGTTATTAATCCTAAAAAGGATAGGAGAGAGAAATCTCTCCTATTTTTTATGATATTTTTTACAAAAATGCCCATTTTTGGGGATTTTTTATACATAAATAAAGTAGAGGGGTATCACGATAAAGAAAGGATTTTGTGATACAGAATGGGAAAAATTGAAATATTGGAAGATTATAATAAACCATTTACTTTTCAGGGTAAGGATTACTTACTAAATTATGATCCTGATACTTATGCAGTAGAAGCCGTAGAAAAGTATTGGTCTGATAAAATTCTTCCACTCTCTGTAGAAATTCAGGGAACCTCGCATGATTGGGGAAATGATATTACCAAAGAAGAAGCTGAAGAACTTGCAAAAGATAAACTGTCTGAAAAGTTTAAAGTAATGGAAGATTTCTTAGATTACTATAAGCGGGATGGACATGGATATTATGAGAAAGGATTTTGGCAATATACGCAAGAAGGAGAAGATGAAATAAGCTATCATGATTAAATTAACAGAGGATTTTTTACCGCAAAATAGTATTAACGAAAGAGACGCAAAAAGAAATGCCATTGTAAAAGATATGGATAGCTTACTTCGAAAAATTGATCCAAGAGTAACATGGATAGATTATATCCCGGGAAAATATATTTCTACAAATTGGGATTTAGTTGCTATCGGTGTCGATTCCAAGGTGAAATATGTAGATGTTACAGGAAAGAGTCCTTTTAAACTGGTAAATGAAGTCTTAAATGCAATGGACGATTTTAGGCTGGATGTGCAATTTTTAAACAATAGGCAGTTTGCATTTGTCGAAAAGGATCTTTCACAACTGGCAAAAATCAGAGCATTACTAATTGCAAATGCAAACCAGTTAATTACACATTTATCCAAAGAGGATTGCATTACTATTTTACATAATGCACAGGAAAATGGATTTTTACCGCGTTTTTATTTGGAAGATTTGGAAAAATATGATAACTCTGACCCTAAAAAATTACTCATGCAAAATTTTGAGTCCTATAAAGCAACTTTACTGGATACCGTAGCTATTGCAAAAATGGTAGAAGACTATTATATCCGGGAAATCGAAAATGATGATATTTACGAAAGGGAAGCATAATGATCAGAAAACGTACCTTAGCAGATAAATCTGTTTATCAATTAGCAAAAGAGAAAAAGAAACCAATCTCACCGGATAAGATTGAGACTATGTATCGTATCACAAATACCGGAGATATTTTATTGGATGACACGGGAAAACCTGTCGCCTATCAGTATGTTGCTCCGGAAAACGTTATAGATATGACACAGGAAGAGTACGATGCTTATTGGTTACAAAAAGAAAAAGAAAAGCAGGAGAGAGCTGAGCTTAGAAAAAAGAAAAGTACGCCCATAGCAGGAAAGAGAATCCATCAGAATAAGCAAACAAAAAAGAGTGTTCTACCCATTCCGACAGAAGATTATGAAGGAAAAAGAATTATCTGTTTTGATACAGAAACTACCGGCGTGGATCCAAATAAAGATGAATTATTACAAGTTACCATCTTTGATGGAAATGGAAAAGAAATCTATTCCTCTCTTGTAAAACCACAATATCATGCCTCCTGGTATCAAGCACAGTTAGTAAATCATATCTCTCCAAAAGATGTACGGTATTCTCCTTCTGCCAGGGACATTGCAAATGAAATAAATCGGATATTCCAAGAAGCAGATGTGATTGTAGGACATAATGTAAAATTTGATATGGATATGATAAGTGCAGGTTGTGGAACAAAGTTTGACGGAAAAATTATTCATGACACTTTAAAAATATTCCGTAACCAATATCCAAAAGGGTCTCATAAATTAAGAGATGCTATCATTGCATATTGTCCGGAAGAATTAAAAGCTTATGACAAAAATGCACACAAAGCAGATACTGATGCAAAAGCTACACTAGCTGTGTTTAGAGCACAGATTGAAAAAGAAAAAAGCAAAGTCGATGATTATGACTACGATAGATAAGAGGGTATTATGAACTATTTTATGACAGATATACATGGAGCGTCAAAAGCATATTTTGAAATGATAGATAGGCTAAATATCAAGAATAATGATGAACTTTATATTCTGGGAGATATTTTTGATGGTAATTCCCAGAATCCAAAAGCATGTATTGATATTTTGGCAGATATTATGGCGCACGAAAATTATCATTTAATTTTAGGTGACCATGAATATGTACATATCATGTATGAAATGTCAAAACAGGAAGAAGCGGTACAAAAAATCTGGTTAGAAATGTTAATGGATAAAGATTTTGAAGGCGCAGCTTTACATAAATATATCTATGAAAAATTATCCGAAAAAGAACGGAATTATTATTTTGGATATCTGTTACGCTGTGATTTAACGGATTATGTACAAATTGGGAAACGTATTTTTTATCTGGTACATGGCAGTCCTCAAAGAATAAAAAACGATAATATTTCAGAATGGCAGTGTGATGTCTGCATGAATCCAATCAATTTAGAAAAGAATTATCAGCTTTCTATTTTAAAAGACCCGGGATTAGAAAATGGACATCCTTTACCAAAAGATTGCAATACAGAGAACACATTTATCCTTTGTGGTCATATCCCTACCACAGAATATAAAAAAATGGTAGATATTGAAAAATACGGAGAAGATGCCACAAAAGATAAAGTATATGTTCCGGAAATTATTGTATATAAACATAAAATTTTATTAGATTGCGGATGTACAGCAGATGAACTGATAAAAGAACAGCCGGATAAAAACTTGGCTTGCTTAGCAGTAGATGCAGCAGGATATTTTGTTACTTATTACAGACCTGATATAGAAAGGAAAAATTTTGACAATGAATAATGTAGAAAAAAATGAAACCGAAACCGAAAAAGATGTATTTGAGTTTTCAGAAGAAGAACTTGGACATGCAAAAATATTGGAGGATTTGTCCCTGATAAATCGCTCCAATAAACACAAATTTACGGAAGAAAATAGGTTAAATAAAATCCGTGAATTATTAGCAGATTCCCCTTATCAGGAAACCTATACACACGAATGTTATTCCTTATGGAGTAAAGTACCCTTATCAAAATTACCACAGGATGTAATTTTGATTACTTCACATACAGATGTAGTGGGTTCCATTACAGAATGTAGCAGTAAATTAGATAAAACAACAGGTTTTTATACGGGAACCTATGATAATCAGGGTACTAATGCTGCTTTGGTTATCATGATGAAAGAACATGAGCTACCTGAAAATGTTGTACTTGCCTTTACAGGAGATGAAGAGACCGGTAGATGCGCAGGTGCAAAACAGACGGCAAAATTACTTCGCAGTATGGGAAAAGCACCTATCTGCATCGCACTGGATGTTACCTATGAAGGATTTTACCAGAATAAATTATATAGTTTGGAAAATCTGACTGGAGCAGAAGAAAAATTGCAGTTCGTAGATAAAATTGGCAAAGCAGCAATGGATATTGAGCCACAAGATGCAAATACCTTTTGTTTTGTGGCAGCAGATAATAAAAATATGCCGACAACGATTGATAGTGCACATGATAGCAGAAATACTGGTATGTATGACGAGGCATTTGCTTATCGTGATATTAATTGCAAAGCAATGTCTATCTGCTTACCCTGCTCAGGGAATATGCATAGTAATACAGGCGTAAAAGTAAAACAACCGGTATTCGAAGGATATGTATTTTCCTTAGTATCTTTGGTATATGAATTAACACATACACATGAACAGTTGTTAGAAGCCTTTAAACCTGTTAGGTCAACTCTGGCAGGAAAAGCAACACAGGTGAAAATGCCAGTACAACAATATAGTTCTTATGGCGGATATGCTTATTCTGATTATCCTACCAGCTTGTATCGCAAGGGCACCAGTTATTATCATAATTTTGATGATGATGACTATGACTATGATGCTTATGACGAGGACGAGGAAGAAATCGCAGCTTATAATGCAGGATTTGGAGTAGATTACGCTGGAAGATATGTAGATTCTTATATGGACGATGTAGATGACGAATTGTTGATGCTGAAAGCAATGTTATCTTCCGAAGCGATGGAATATGATGTGGATGAACTGGATTATTTCCTTTCTACCGTAAGTATTCCAACAGAATACATGCACTGCTTTAAGAAAGATGCGGATGGAAATCCTATCGAAGATGAAGAAGCAGCCATTGAAGACTTTTTAACTGAGGTATTTAAGGATACACATGCATTTGAATTAGACGATGAAGATTACGAGGATTATGAGTAATATTCATCTTAATAGAGACAAATATTTAACTATTCAGATGCATATGCTATTCGAATTGGTAGAGATGAATTTGTTATCTTATTCAAAGCGATAGATGCCGAATAGATATCCATATGAGTTTTGGTATCGCCTATGCAGAAACAAGCTATGATAATCTGTATAAAGAAGCAGATAAAAAAATGTATGAAAATAAAAATAAAGTATATTAAAATAGACTATTTTTGCGGATTATTTTGACATATAAAAATAAGGAACAATATAAAAAATAGGGGGGAAATATAAAATGGATGGAGATTAGTTATGAAAAGAAAAATGTATCCAGATAACATGATTGTTGGCGATTTAGGAACCTATGGAATGTGTGAAGAAATAGACGAAACACATCCAAACGAAAGTGATCTGCAGTATGCAATAGACCATACCGACAATATGGACGAAGAAGAATTACCATTTGGTTAAAAAAAGGAGAAAAGGATGAGTAAATACAGAATTCACAGAGTAACAGAGAAAGATAAGGCATTTAACGATTTACTGGACGAAGCCGGATATGATTATGAAGACCAGGCAGTCTATTGCTTAACTGATAAAAAGGGCAAATTATATTCCAATGGCGGTGCAGCACCTGTTTATATTTCCAGTTACAACAAGGATGTAAAGGGTATCCCCAGTGAGGCAATGCGTAACCTGGAAGCACAGGTATATTTCACCAGGGTTGTTGCCAACAAAGATAATATCGGAGTAAAGCAGTATACCTTTGATGAACTAGCAAACAAAGATTTAAGCAAAAAGAAAGTAAAGCTGGATGATGCTTATTGTACATCTGTCATTGATATGAATGAAGATAACCGTTTGATCTGGGCAGACCAGTCGGAGGATGTAAAAGCCGCTTTCTTACAGTTTACAAATTTCGTTGATACCTGGTATGACAACATTTACAATTTAATGGCTGGCGTCATTGAAGAAAAAGTAAATGATTATCTGGAACATCAATCTGAGTACGATGAAGACGCTGAACGGTTCTATGAAGATGAAGACGAGTATGAGGATGACGATGAGGATCGTGACGATGACGAAGAGTATGACGAGGATGAGGAACTGGATGAAGATTTAGAATATTAAACATGGTTAAGGGTCTCTAAATGAGACCCTTTCCAATACAGGAGAAACAATGAATGATATTTTAACGGCAATACTTTTTTAACAACATTAATAATTATTGTAGCAATTGTATTTTATTTCGTATTAAAGAAATATAAAGGACAAGAAAATGACAAAAGAAGACAAAAAAATATATTATAGACCAGAACTGGCAAAAATATTAAAAGACATTGAAGATTTGGCAATTAAAATATATTCAGATAATTTTGAGGAAATCTTTTTCCGTACATTAGCACTCAGCTATGAAAATGAAAATCCAGAATTATCTAAACGATTAGAAGAGGTTGCAGATATATTTACAACACCATATACTTATGAAGAATATATCTCTTACCTAAAAGATATTATTGCTGATGGTTATCAAATCAATCCACAATATTTATTCCCGGGAAACCGAATAAAAATTATTATAGAGGCTTCTAAAGAAATAATTGAAGAAATAGAAAAATATTTGTTGGATACCTATGGCAAATCTCTTACAAAACAAGAAGTATATATGGTAAAATCTTTTATCAGAAAAATCAACGCACCAGCCAGAAATCCCAATTTTGATAATGGTGTATATAATGCTGATATTTCAGGATTTTATATTTATATGGAAAATCACAAAGAGTATTTAAAAAGAGAATTGGCACCCACAATAGAAATGTTCAATACTCCAGATAAAGAAGAGGATAAAACACCTGAGAATGCCTTAGATGTAACAGACGATTTGAAAATACAGGAAAAAAACGAAAATTTAGATTTGTCGGAACTGTATTAAAAGACGATCTAAAAAGAAGGAAAAATAAAATGAAATTAAAAAAAGAAAAAGATTTAGACCAATTAAAACAAGCATTACAGGATAAAACAGAAAGCTATGAAAAGACGAAATATTCACTGGAACGATTAACAGAAGAGTATATGGAAGGCATTATAGATTGGCCAATCGAAAAACAACAGAAACAATATGTGAAAAAAATAGATTTATATAGCCAGGGATTATTCATCCCTGGCTATATCTATTTTGTTTTCATATTCTTTTAGTGCTTTCTCTATTTCTTGTTTTTTTACATAATACATGCCCAAAACAGCAGTAGCGTAAGGACGACTTGGAGATGGAGTTGCATATGTTTCATAATCCTTTAATTCTTCTCCGGCTCGAATTTTTTTAATCTCTTTTAAAGCTTTTGGATGATAAGCCTGTAAACTAGCTTGTAGCAGCTTACGATCTCGCAGAACTGTGCCATGACCTACTTTTGTTTCTTCTTGAATTTCTTGGATACTTACACCATCTAGTTTCATATCCAGTATCTTACCACGCCGTTCATTGATTGCTGCATGGGACGGTCTTAAATAATGCTCTGACTGCATCGCATCAATCATTCGCTCATCATTTATCGCAAGCATATATTTACTTACCGTAGATAATGAAATTTTTAAACATTCAGCAATAGCTACTTGTGACATTCCGTATTCTGCTAATAAACCAATATCATTTTTTAATTGCTCAGTTTTTTCACGTTTTCCTTCTGCTTGGTTTCGTAATCTGACTAAATAGGTTTGGTCAAATTCAATCTCATGATTCGAACGAAAATCTTTAATGTAATGATTGATAGTAGCTCTGGATAATTTAAAATGATCTGCAATTTCCTGCTGTGTCCATCCCTCGTATTTATGTAGTACATAAACCTTTTCTTTGATACCTTGTCTTTGAAAAGCCATAGGAGTGTCATTTTCAAAATTCATAGCTTTTCTGGCTTTTTCTATAAAATGGTTTCTTTTGCAGATGTTAAAAACATAACCATCTGTCGCATTTAAGAAAAAAGCGATTTGACGCTGTGTAAGTCCACGATGAATACCTTCCTCAATCACACTGGTATATTTGATAATATTACCATTTTTATCCAAAGCACCCTGATCGATCAACTCCTGTCTGATTTTACTGGATTCGCCCTCAGATAAATTCATAATTTCTCTGATTTCAGGATACCGAACAAAAGTCTCTAAATATCCAAGCATTTCACTGGTAAGTGCAGCCTTGCGTTCTGCTTTACCTAGTTTTTTGATTTTTCTATAATCTGATTCCTCTGCATATCCAGCCTTCCGTAAAGACTTTTTTACCTGTGCTCGGGATTCGTTTAAATAACCTGGTAAATCACAAAATTCATATCCATCCCATAAAGCTTTATATTCTTTGCAGGGGAAATCCGTTCTTTCTTTTGGTAATTCATAGGGTATCATTGCTAATCCGTATTTTTCCAAAACATCATCTATGGATAATGTTACCAAATCCTCTATAACCTTATGATTTCTATACTGTAATAAATTTTCAATAGAAGTAGCACTGGAATAGGGAAGCATATCTACGGAATATCCCATTTTTTCAATATCTATCCGAATATAGTCTGGAATGGTGTAAAAGAACTCTGCAATATCATTTAGCGAATAATCGCCAAGCTCTACAAAGGCTTTAATTTGCCTTTTACGGGCATTTATTACATTTTGATAATTCATATCGTCACCTCATACAAAGTCGCTTATTTGCCCAAAATAGCCTCTTCCAGAGCGGTTCTACGTCTGTCAATCTCTGTTTGTTCTACGCCTAAGATTCCATTGAAATTTTTGATTTCTTCTACGGATTTTGCTTTTGTTCTAGTGTTGTCAGGGTGTAACAAATAAACATCATAACCGACTGAAAACATACTGATAGCATATTGAAATTCAACAGGTTTGATATCATTTCCTGTATATCCATACGCTAACATTTGTTCCGTAAGAGATAGCATTTTATAATCAGTATTGATATGTTCAGCAGAGATATCTTTATCTTGTAACTCAATTAAAGCTTTTGCACCATATTTTTCAATAATAGCTGCTTCTAATTGCATATTTGCGTTTGCTACTGCATAGGTTTCTTCTGCAAGCCAGTTATAAGCCTCTCTTAACTCCTGCATATTCGTAGCCATATCTCTACGTTCTGCAACTCTTTGCTCAAAATTCTGCATATTTTTCTCCTTTTTCTTTTTTTGTATGAGGTGTATCTCTACCATACCACATACTTATTTATATATGTCAAAAAAAAGAAAAAAGATGGGAGATTTCCCATCTTAAAATAGTCGTATGATAGATATTACAAGAATTACAAGTCCACCCACGACAGAAAACAATCCATAAGACATGGTAGTAAAAATATCATTATCATTTATCTTAAAGTGTTCCGGATCATTTTGATCGATTAATATCTGAATTTCAGACCCCATTTTTATCTCTGTGTTGATTTCCGTAGGCTTTGTGGTATAAGTATGATTCTTATATTGATATTCCAAAACAGCCATATAAGCAGGAACTTCTTCCTGGGGAGTCTTACTAATCTTTGCACTTGCCGATTTTAATGCTTTAAAATTGCTCTGAATGGAATTTAAGTTAATTACTTTTGCAACAACGGCAGTATCACATCGTTTTAACTTTTCTTTTTGCCAAATACAATAAGCAATAATAAAGAAACCACAAAAAATCAATAAAGCACCCAAAACTATTTTTGCATTATTCATAAAATTATCTCCTATATCTTCAAATTTAATATATTCCATTTTTACCTCACATGAACAAATATCCTCTTATTTATATATGTATAAAAAAATCCTATTTTCGCCAAATTTCAAAAAAAATTTGACATATGTAAGTAGATATATTTTTTACAGAAAGGCATATTTATGAGATTAAAAATTCAAATGATACCAAAAACGATGTATGAAAAAAATGTACGATCTGAGCTTACTACAACAGACTGGCAGCAGTTATCCAGATTAATTCGCTATCAGGCACATGGCATCTGTTCTATTTGTGGAGCAGAAAATTTAGATTTAAGAGATATGGATGCCCATGAAGTCTGGGATTACATTATAGAAAAGAAAAACGGAGAAAAAGAATATATCCAGCGTTTAAAAGAGATTGTCCCAGTATGTAAAAAATGCCATGCTGCAATACATATCGGGCATACAAAAGCATTAGGAAAACAGACACATACAAACTGTTATGAAAGAGCAGTAGACCATTTTATGGCAGTAAATCATTGCGGGTATTCTAAATTTGTAGAAAAGGAAAGAAAAGCCCACAAAAAGTGGCTGAAAAGATCTAAACATAAATGGAAATTAGATATAAACAGAGACTATATTAATCATTTATTAGAGGAAAGAGTAGAGGTATAGAATGCAAAAGAAAAGCTATTGTCATCTGTCCAAAAGTTTACCCAATATCAAAAACAACGTGATGAAATCTATATCAATTTAGATGAAATCTTGTAATTGCACCATTCTTTTTATCTTTTTATACATAAATAGATAAATAAGTAAGAAGGCAGGAAAATTTTATGCGTAAAAAATCAGTTATTTCTCTTTTAACTTTAGTAACTTCCCTTACCTTAACAGCATGTAGTTTTCAATTTTCCACACCGAGAGATTTTCCCCAGGTCTCGGACCAGGTGCAGGAAATCAGCGTAGAACTTGGAAAAGAAATCTCAGATATCGTAGATAGCACAGATTTTACAGATGCTGATCAATTAGACCAGATGACAACTGAAGTTGTTGAATGGGCAAAAGATTATGCAGAAACAGAAGAATCCATTTCAGAATTTCAAAAAGCTACCTTAATGAGAGTAGTAGATGGAGATACCATTGTAGTAGAAATTGATGGTGAAGAATATAAAGTAAGACTTATCGGTATCAATACCCCGGAATCTGTTGCATCAGAAGAATATCTAGAGAAAACCGGAAAAGAAAACTCCCAGGCAGGAAAAGATGCAAGTGAATTTACCAAAGAAATCTTAAAAAATACAACTACCGTATATCTGGAAAAAGATATTTCCGAAACAGATAAATATGGAAGATTACTCCGTTATGTATGGTTGGAAATTCCTACAAATGCTGATGACTTGGAAGAAATCTCTACAAAAATGCTAAACGCTATTCTGGTAAAAGAAGGAGTTGCTAATATTGCAACCTATGAACCGGATACCGCACATGAAGAGGATTTCTTACAATTAGATACCGACTGAGGCTCTATTATGTTTTTACAAAGCAAAAATATATGGAAGGATACTGCAGATAATAGATTAACGGTAGATGAATTAAAAAACAAGCGTTATTTATTGGTGGATTATCTTACGATGATAAAAATAAAAAAAGAAATTTTAGAAGATAAAAATTGTGGAATGCCTGCCACCATAAAAAACGAAAAAATGCTGAGAAAATATGAAATGATAATTTCGGAAACAGAACAGGAAATTAACGAAATAAATCAACAAATTAAAGACCAGATAGAGATAGAGCGGTAGATTATTGTCTATCGCTTATTTGCTGCTGTAAATATTCCTCATATCCGGATAATGACTCTAATTCTTCTTGTATTGCACAACTGTGAATTCCCATCATAATACTTGCCAGCAATAATAAAACTCCAAGAATTGTCATAATTTTTTCAAGTAATGTAGGTCTTTTTTGTTCCATATTTTTTTTACCTTAAATATTTAATATGTCAAACCACGAAACAAAACCTAGCGTAGCGCCGACTTAATTATTTTATCAAATTATGTAAAAGATGTCTACGATTATACAGTATTTTTGCGGATTTTTTTGACATATATAGATAGATAGTTAGAAAATGAAAGGAAACTATATTATGGACCATATCGAAATTTCTTTTAAAAAGCAGAAGCATTATGAAAGAGCATTGGAAGCTTTAAAAATGTCCAATATCGATCATTATCCCATTGATGAACAAAATATCTATATTTGTGGTCATCTAAAAAAGAAACAAGTCCAAAAAGTAATGGACGATTATCTTATCAAATGTGATGTCAAGAAACATGAAGACCATATCACCAGAGAATAAATATACGTAGGAATTTCTCTTACGTATATTTTTTTGCCAAAATTTTACGAAAAGAAATAAAAATATTACAAAAATATTTCAAAAAAGCAAGTTTTTACGGATTTTTTATACATATAGTAGTAGATACAAAATGTATCCACAAGATATATGTAGAAAGGAAAGAATCCACACAGCTTTAAAAAACGTAATACTACGTAATTTAATTTCATAAGTGAGATTTCAGTTTTGACATGACGGGTAGACAGCATTTAACATTTGGATTAGTAACTGGAGCAGCATTCACCGCTTATTTGTATAGCATCGGCGCGGTACAGACAAGAGAAGCGATGTTCTTTGTCGTAGGAGGATCTGTTCTTGGCAGCTTACTTCCGGATATTGATAGTCGAGAGGCAACCATTTCTAAAATGTTACCTCCTGTTACTACTTTGCTCTCAAAACTGATCAACAACCTGTTTGGACATAGAGGACTGATACATTATCCTATTTTTTGGATGATTCTTTTAGGCTTTACATTACCACAGAATTTTAATCTTATTGGATTATATTTTGGTATTTTCGGACATCTATTATTAGATGCTTGCACTTATAAAGGGATTCCGGGACTTACCTGGGCATTTAATAAGAAAAGTACTTTTCGGATTTTTCCTAAAAAATGGAAAATGTATGTCGGTACTATCAGAGCAAGCGTTGCAAATTTCCTTATGACTGTTGGAACCACTACCTTACTCCTATATCTTGCATCAAGAGTATAAAAAGGAGAAAAAAGGTTTGAAATTGAAAAAAGTATTATGTGGCATTTTATTAGGTACTATGCTTTTTAGTACCCCAGTAATGGCTGCAGAAACAAATGAAAATTTCGTTGCATGGGAGGATTTAAAGACTTATTCAGAAGAAATCGGAGAGAAGTATAACATTGATCCCTATATTTTACAGGCATTGACTGAAAATGAAAGCAGATTATACATTAAAGCTGAAAATGGGGATTGTAAAGGAATTACACAGATTAATATTAAATATCATGCAAAACGTATGGAAACGCTTGGGATTACCGATATTTATGATCCATACAGTAACTTATTAGTTTGTGCTGATTATTTATCTGACCTGAAAGCGGAAAAAGATGACATTTATTATATATTAATGCGATATAATATGAAAACATCAACAGCAAATGATATGTATGAAAAAGGTGAAATTTCCAATTACGCAGACAGTATTGTAAAAAGAGCCAGTGAGCTTTCATTAAATGATTTGAGAGCTGCCAAAACTGCAGCAAAAGAACAAGCAGATCAGGAAGCAAAAGAACAAAAACAAAATGACGCCCTGGCAGAAAGTGAAAGACGCATCTCAACCGGAATGGATGGGACTTTACCAAAAGGTGGAGCAGCACTTTGGACAGAATGGAAGTAGTAAACGATGCCTCAAGATATATCAGTCTTGGGGTATTTTTCTGCCCAAAATCACCCATTTTTTTGGATTTTTTTGACATAAAACAATAACAAAAGAAATATCTACGACATAAAAAAGGAGTGCTATTATGTATCAATTAAAAGATATGGAAGAAAATGTTTTTACCTCTGCATGGGAACGCTGGGTGGAGGAAACACCCAGTATATTAAAAACCACAGGTATTCAATATACAAAAAAGAATCCTATTTTTGCATCCAGAGATGATTATTTAACAGCAAATGAGGATAGCTATTATAAAGAACAAAAAGTGACATTGGATACAGATTTGGATGAATTAAAGGCTGCTCTAAGAGAAGAGTGGGCAGATGAAGTAGATGAGGATTTAATTATGTCTACGTCTAGTGAGGGAATTTATGAAATCAGCCGCAACATTTTTGATAAATATTGCGGTAAATATATGGATAAACAACTGGATGATTATAATGCAGAAGAAATAGAAATGTACTAAATATAACAATATTTTTTACAAATGGAGGATGCAATGAAAAACGGACTTTATCATATAGAAAATAACAAAATTTACAAAATGCATTTAGATGGCCCTATGGAGAGAGTCGGAATAGTAGCAAGCGATGATGCAATTGAAAGTATTATAGATTCGGTTACAGAATATATGTACTGTAATTGGGGCGATTGTCACATGAACGAAGGCACAACATGGGATGAGTTACAAGATATACGTAAAGAAATCAAAGAAAATACACTAGAAATGATAAAATCAAACTTAGAATGTGCAATAAAAAGGACAAATATAAATTTAGATACGGAATTAAATCATTCCAATACGGAGGAAATGGAAATATGTTAAATAATTATTATTTTACTTTTGGACGCAATAAAAGACTTCCGTATCAGAATACTTACATTATTATAAAAGCTGATAATATGGAATCTGCCTGTACTGCATTTCTAAAAAAATTTCCAAATAGTAATGCGCCAAAAACGTTAAATTGTTCTTTCATATATACAGAGAGAGAATGGCATGAATTATATAATGAATCTTCTTATGGGGAACCGGCGGCTATATTTACTGCAACAGATATTCTGGTAAATAAGCCGAGATTATTTGTAGATATGGATGGTACTTTGACAGAATGGAGAACTTTAAAATTTAACATAGGTAAATATGAGGATAAAGATAAAATCCAGAGTCAATTACACTATCTGTTGAATACGCCGGGTTATTTCTATTCTTTGAAACCACATCAGAATATTATAGATGCGATAAAACAAATGATTCAGGAAGATAAAGTAGATATTTATGTTTTATCCTGCGTATTACCAAATACAGAAAAAGGATCCCCAAAGCGGGAAAAAATTGCATGGCTACAAAAATATCTACCAGAATTAGAAGAATCACATTATATCTTTGTACCTGATGGAAAAAACAAGGTAGACTATATTCCTTGTGGACAGATGAGTACTGATTATTTATTTGACGATTATTCTTTGAATCTACATAGGTGGGATAGAAGTGGACAAACTGCTATCAAATATCTAAATGGCAAGAATGGAACAAAAGGAACTTTCCAAGGAAACAAAATTTCTTATGAAAGATCGGCAGAAGATGTTGCCAGATTACTTACCAATATTTGTACGGAAAGACAAATGATTATAGATGAAATTCCTCCGGAGATTGATGAAGAATTCGACTATCAATCTTTTGACTTCGATGACTATGAATAAAGGAGATTTATAATGGCAGATACTAAGAAATCGTGGAATGCATATCCAAATAATACACCTCCGGATATTCCACAAGATGAAAATTTTGGAATAGAGTATGAGGTGAAATACAGATTGCCAGATGGTACCATTAAAACAGATATTACGGAATGGTTATGGGATAGGACATGGAATTGTATTTATCCGGTAATTGCCTGGAAAGAATACGATAAAATTATTCCTTTTGCAAAAGAGAATGATACGGATTTAGAAAATGAAGTCCACGATGACCGCTAAAGCGGTAGTGGACGTTCACAGATAGTAATAATAGTAGACACTAAGTATTTTCTTAGTGTCTATTTTTAATGTGAAATGACGAAAAATTGCAAAGGTGTAATAAGTTATCATATATACACTTTTTATTTTCCGCGTTTTTTGCACAAATTTACAACCCAGCTTTTCTGTCGTATAATATGATACGTACTTTTCGAAGCATAAGTAGTATATATTATGACGACATTTTACTATATTTCTTGTAATTTCATCTGTGACTCCATGCAATCCAATACTGTTTGTTTCCCTCTTTCATCTAATGTATTATATAAAGACATAATACGATAAAGATTGTCTTCTCTATCTATTTTCTTTCCAGTTAATATCCATAATATATTAATATCCATTCCGGCATTTTGTAATTCTGCTAATCGAATCATCGCACTTGCAGGTAAACTCCGAGTTCCTTTTTCTGCTAATGATAAGGAACTATAACTGATGCCTAATAATTTTGCAAATTCTATCTGCGTTAAATGTAATTGTTTTCTTGTTTCTTTTATTCTATGATTCATTTCTATACTCCTATAATTTTCTTTTTTACGCTACGATATAAAAAATATATTTTTTTAGCAATATTCTATTGACAAAGATTGTTTTTTACATTATGTTCAAGCTGTAAAGAGGACAACACATCTTATCGGGTTCTTCCGATCTCTTTGCAAAAATTATATTAACATAGCTATGGAAAATATGAAAGTGATAACTAAGATATGAGACAAAAGAAAGTTTAGAGGGGCTTTTTTATGTATGAAGTTATCTGTACCACATATTCTCCGGATATACAAATCAGTGTGCGTGAAAACACAAATACTGTAAATGAAACAGTATGGCTGTGTCGTACTTATTTTGCACTCATACGAGAAATTCCCCCTAAGACATTAAAAAATTATATCAGAAAAGCGCTTTACTGCGAATTCATTATGATACAATGTAAAAATATGACTATCAGTATCCATTTGATACAAAACGAATATGATAGTCTGTCTTAACTGGGAAAGGACAGAAACTATGATTACACAAAAGATAAATCCAAGAGATATGTATTATTTTTCACGTAAGACCGGAAAAACCGTAGAATTTTTAACCACTCATTATTTCGAAGAAGTCGTGTCAGAAGATAGGATTCCTCGATATGTTACCAGAAAAGGTTTAGTCGTACAAAAAGCAATTACCGATCCTGTATTTGAGGATAGATGGGAAAATGACCAGATTTTATTAGCTGCATTCATACAAGGCTGGGAGGAAGATGGTGTGAATTTAATTCGGAAGAATTTATATTTTGGATATGATTTAAGCGTTCCCTTTTGGAAACAATATAATGAACGTATGTCAGAGCTTATTCGTCTGCTCAGGAAACATAGTACTTTTATGGAGGAAGAATAAATATTATGAGTATAGAAGAGTTTAAATCAGAATTGATAGATACCATAAATAACACCTGTATGGAAAATGAAATACATATAAAAGCATTTATTCGTAAAATATGGAAGGTTAATACATTTGATGAGAAATTATCTTTTACAACACCAGAAGAATTGACCACAGCTCCATCAATCAGCATAGGTGACATCTATCTGGAATATTGTAAAGAGCATCAGAATATGAATATCATTATTCAAAAAATACTGGCAACTTTTTTATGGTATTGCGAAAATGATGCCTATAAAGATTTATCCAAACAAAATTTAACCAATATGAAGACTTATATAGATAAAATATCTGAAACTGGAAATCTTATTCCCGTACTGATCAATACCAAAGCAAATGAAAATTTTATTTCCGAACTGGTCCATAGACAATGGCTGGACTTAACAATCGTTTATCAATTATCTCTAAAACGGGATGAAACTTCAGCAATGACTCTTTTTATCACAAATGGAATATTGAAACATATAAATCTATCGGAAAATGATTTATATGAAAAAGCAATGGAAAATTTAGAAATATCTACTATGTTAGCTCATACCACAGATTTGCCATCAAAAGCAAACAATAGACGCGATAATGAAATGATAGCAATCAGTGCAAGAGGAGAGTATGGTGCTGCTGGTATATTAAATCACAAAGCAATCCGTTTTTTAGCAGAAAAGTATGGAGATATGTACCTCCTTCCTGCATCTATCGACATATTTTATGCAATCAAAACAGATATGGATATACCGGAAAATTTATTAGAAAGCGTTTATGAAATCAATCAGACAATAAAACCAACAGAACGTTTATCCAACAATATTTATAAATTACATGCAGATGGACTAAGAATAGAGTTAATACGCAGCAAACATAAGGATTTGTTATAAACAAAAAGGACTGGGGTTTTACCTCAGTCCATTTTACTTAATTCTCTGTATTTGTGGTATCCTTCTGAAAAGCTTCCTCAAATTTCTTTGCATCTGCTTCCTGAATGGTAGCCTCTGCTGTTTTTTCGCTGTCAGGGGCAGAACCTTCTTCCTCATTCTCTTCATAATCAACCATATCAAGGTTTTCGAATTCTTCCATTGTTTTCTTATATGCAAGAGCTGCCACAACACCAAAAGCTGCACCGGCAGTGAAAATAGCACTTCCTAAAAGTGCCTTCTTAATAAAATTACCCATTCTTTTTCTCCTCCTTGGCTTCAAACTGTTTAAAGAATTCCGTAGGACTTACCTTTGCATAAGTCTGGGAGCATACACCCTCGATTGCTGCACCATCTGCCATTGTGATTGTTGCAGATTTAATATTGCCCTTAATGATCGCAGTTCCGGAAACAGTAACAGGTCCCTTTACATCAATATCTCCGTTTACAGCTCCATTGATTTCAGCAGCAGTAGCAGTGATATTTCCAATGATGACAGTATCCTTCGATATTTTTACATCTTTTGCTGATTTTACATTTCCAACTACCTTCGCTTTATCAAATGCTACGATACCTGCATCAATATTACCTTTTACTTTACCGGCAACATTTACCATTTTGATAGCGGTAATATCTCCCAATACTTTTCCGTTATGCATAATAGATACATTTCCCTTAGCTGTAAGAGATCCTGCAACTTCGCCATTGATAGAAATTCCACCTTCGCTGGAAATATCTCCACCAATCTTTGTACCAAAAGCAATAATGGTATTACTATTTTCCGCAGATTTATTGGTTGCTTTTTCTTTCTGCGCGGGAGGGGTCTCCGGTTTTGCCACAGACGCTGATGCAGGTGCAGGTGCTTCAGGAGGCTCTGGTGCCACATCAGCCATAGATGCAGGAGCTTCAACAGGTGTTTCATCCTCCGGTAATAAGTTTTCTACTATAGCAGCTTCATCTTCAATTACAGAAGCACCATTGGTATCCGGTTTTGTTATTTCTTCAATTCCTTCAAAAAATCCCATAAATTGTATCCTTTCTATTACAGTATAAAAATATTTTATCTACTTATATATGTCAAAAATATTTTGATTTTTTGCTATTTTTGTTGTTTTTTTATACATATATAAATAGGAAGGTGAACTTATGAAAAAGGAACATGTTAAAATATCTCCAAATGACTACAAACATTTACAGTCTCATCCGGAACTTCTGGAAAATTATTGTTTGAATGAAGCCGCTATCAGTAATTTTCCACCACAAGGATATGGCTTTTTTAATCCGGAATTAGAAGAAAAGAATGGCGAATATTATGTTACGTGGTTCCATTATGAAAGCTGTGATTAAGGAGATAAGATGAGCATAAAAAACATTATCAATGACTATATTTCCACAATCATGGATAAAAATATCGACATCAAAAATCCCACGAAATGGAATCTTATCAAAGAAAATATCGAAGCGTATGGATTTTCAGAAGAGATAAATACTTATATTTTCAAAGTTATCTGGGAAGCCATTTGTACAGAATATCAAAAAGGAGAATAATATGAAATTATTCAATAAAAAATAAACTTACTTTTATACTGATAATTATGGGACAAACCAATGATATACAAAAGTATAAATAAAGAGGAGGATAACAAAGATGAGTGACTGGTTAGACAGAAATGATAGAAGATTAGATATTGGTGACAAAGTAACCTACCCTAGAAATAGGACAACTTTTGATGAGATATACGAAAGCAGTACAGTTATAGGGTATACAAGTGATGGTGATGTTATTGTTAGTGGTAGCTTTATAGATTGACCTAGAGTTATAAAGGCTAGAAACTGTGAAAGATGGTAACTGTTGGTAACCAATGGTTACCAATTAAATTTAAACAATTAGCATGGAAGTAATGAAGATGTACGACAAGAATTATACAAGATTGCATTTAGGTGATAAGGTAAATTTTTCAGACGAATATGGTAACAAGTGCAGCCAGATTATGAGTTTTACACCTACTGGTAATATCATTGTCAGAAAAGACAGATACAGCCCTATGGAAGTAATTGATCCTAGAGAATGTGAGTTAAACAGAGATAGGAGATATTAAGATGAGAGACAGAACTGGTAAGCCACTTAATATTGGTAATAAGGTTTATAGTATTAATATACCGGAAAAAGATATAAAATGTATCCCATTTAATATAGTCGATACTGGAATTAAAGCACTCTATGCTCAAAATATCCATATCATTATGTTTTTCGAAAAATATAATGATATAACTCTATGTAGCAAAAGTATTATTGGAAAATGCGATAAACCGTTACTTAATAGAACATTTTCAAAAGATGAAATAAATAGAATAGCTCTTTCCGAAAATACAGTTAAAGAAATAATAGACAATTTTGAAAAACAAGAAGACCACGATTCAATAAATTTAATGGGGGAATAATATATGATTACAGAAACTATTATAGGCAGTACATTAGGGATTAAACTAATAAATGGTAAATTAAAACCGACTTACAGTAAAACAAAACAAATAATTTCTTATATTGTGTTTGGATTTTTTTGCCTTCTCTTTTTAGGAATACTCATATTAGGTCTTATAAACATAAATCCACAATATATATTTATACCGTGTATATGTTTGTTCTGTACAATCTATTTATTTTTAATCAGCCCATACACACAAAATAGTAAAGATTATGATATTGTATTTGCGAACGAGAATACTTTATCCGGATTTACATTATTCTATAAAGGAAAAGAAGTCAAAATAGATTACATTACAGATGAGACGGGAAAAATTGCATATAAAAAAAATAATTCAAAATTAGAATGTATTTCTTATGCAGATGGAACAAATATGTCAAATTTTACAAAATATAAGATTATAAATTATTTTACAAAGTGGTTAAGCGAAAATAAGTTGCTTTCTTCGGAAGTTACAACAACATATGAATAATAATAGAATACCAGACGTAGAAACGCCTGGTATTTTTACCACAATATTTTCTGGCCGCATTGATCACAATATTTTTGATTTCCGGTAATCCCGCTACCACATTTTCCGCATCTGCCAAACCAGATACCATGATTCTTATATCTTTCTTTTGGTTGCATGGGGACATCTCTTTCAAATTTTATTTTTTTTACAGAGGCATAGGGCAGAGGAGTAGGACAAGTGGCTTCGGGCATTTTCCCATCAATCCCGACTGCTTCTTTTGCTAGTTTGTCAGCCTCTTCATTTCCTTCCACACCGGAATGACCTTTTACCTTTACAAAAGAAATCGTAATATGTTTTTTTGATTCTTTCATAAAATTACGATATCCAATCGTACCAATCTTATTTGCACGCCATTTATCTGTTGCCCATGCTGCAATACCTTCATAATCATAATAAATGGTGATTGATGGAATATGATATTCGATAGCCTTACTTACAGCAGCCATAGCACCAAGGATTTCCCCAGAGACATTTCGCATCTTTGCCATTTCCGCATCGTTTCCATTTCCCTGTAATATGATTTTTTCTTTACCGATACATAAAAATCCACCATATCCATATACGCCGGTATTACTATTATAAGATCCATCTACAAAAGCATAAGTGGATACCTTTGTATTCTGTGGCATTCCTGTCTTTTCGCCTGCTGGAGAGGGTTCTTTATTTCCTAAAAAATCTTCCGCAGCTTTTTTCGAAGTGAATGATTTGTAAACAGCACCTGGATAACCTTTTACCAATGGTTCACATTTTGCCCAGGAATCAAATACACCTGTTCTTATCCCTTTTTTCACCGCATAATATTTACTCATCCTTTTCACCCTCTTGTATTTCTCGTATTTTTTCTAATATCTCATCACGATCGATAGTATTACTTGCATTTATAGCACTTAATTCCAGACATCGGATATAAATTTCTTTTTCCTGTTTATCCATATTTTCTCCTAATAGGTATTATATTTTTTCTTTACCATATCAATAATCTTATAAACATTTGCCTTAGAACAGATTCCCATACTTACAATATCCCGAGGCAAATATCCATTTGATAGATAAAAAATCACTTTTCTTTGTAACTCTGTTAATTCTGTGCTGATCTCCTGTATTCTTGTTTTTACACATACATAATTTTCAATATCAATATTATCCTCTAAGCTATCCAGATAGGTAATATCCTGTGTACCGGGGATAATACTATATAAGCTTATCATACAGGATGCCGGAATTTGTTTCTGCCTGGAATTTGCTTTCATTTCATTTTTTAATCGGTTCCCCATCACCTTGTAAGCATGTGTAGAAAAGTTACTGACTTCTTTATTATAAGTAGTTGCAGCACTTACAAGTCCTTCTGCAGCAATTCCGTACCAATCACTGATATCATCTTCTTTATGTAATAATCCGTATTCTTTTAAAATGCCATAAATCAGATTATGGTTTTCTGTAACGAGTTTTGACTGATCTATTGTTAAATCTATCTCCATAATTCCTTGTTTTTTACATTTTATATTTATATATGTCAAAAATAATCGTAATTTTTTTACTTTTTTAAAAATAATTTTCGATTTTAAGCAAATTTCCATTTTTTTTTGACATAAGAAAATAGATCATTAAAAACTTAACTGGCATGTGGTGAGCATGTGGAGGCATTTTACTAATCATTGTAAGATGTGTCAGGTGAAAAGATACTGTAGATGCAATTAGGCAGAAAACAGTGATAATACAGACAGCGTAAATCTACGAGGAAGGTCCATCGGTCGAGCGGGTATTGCTTAGGAAAAAATTATGGACGGGCGTGTTGAGCGGCAAATCACGTAAGGCTCTTTGAAATGTTAGGACAAGACGCATTTCGATAAAAAGAGATATAAAATAACCGTTGGGCTTGACCACCCCAGTACCGCTGTTAGAGAGTGTGTCAATAAGATGTGCAAACGTCCCCGAGTCCGCAGTGAGAAATGACGAATCCGAAAGGAAGTACAAAGCGTACATAGTCGAAATAAGCTGGGCACACGTAATTGATTTTATTATGTTATCGGATATCATGTAACGATGCTAGACGTCATCAGTGGTAAGCCGATAATCATACGACCCAAATCGCACGGCCAGGGAGGTTTGTGACCGTCCCGGACAGAAGCTACAAACTGTGCTGCACTAATGGATTACGTACCTTAGTGTGGTGCAATTGCAGTGGAAGAGGATCATATGGAAGATGTATGGTGCATCGCTATGTTTAATGCCGGACCTTGATAGCTGAGTGTGGAATCTGCCACGCTTTTTTTTATTATGAAAAATGAAGTCATAAAAAGAAGCTGATTCCTGAAAGTCTTACCGGACTTTTATCTGAACCGTATGATTTTTTCAATACACAAACGTGGAGAGTGTGAAAAAATATAGGCATCCCCTATGCAACCAAGAGATATTTTTTGTTTTTTGGCGAGCAGGGGGGATATAGGATTAGATTGATTTAGGATGTGCATGCAAATGATTGAAATTACAAAGTAGATATATAAAAATTTACTTTGGCATGCACGTATTCCCTGGCAGGCAAGAAATACCGATTCGAGATGATGTTAAATAAAACAAATCAAAAATTCCAATGCAAATCATAATACAATCTGTTTCCCGTCAAATATAAATCATAGTGTTTCCTAATCTACATAAAAATAAAATTCGAAATTTAAACTGCAGCATATCTGATTGGAATGAAATCTGCACAAAATACAAAGTGGAATTCCAAGGTGGGTGAGCAGATAGATGCAGCCAATATAAATCGAAATTCCTACATAAATCATAAATTGCATTGGGTTCCCACCAAACTATAAATTATATATATATTAT
>CEAF01048854.1_pt1 | contig 210575 bp, 206 predicted proteins | sample 557431 | NCBI WGS metagenome assembly CEAF01 (sample SAMEA3182068, study PRJEB8094) | gut metagenome | biome: human; feature: gut; material: Stool; isolation source: human stools | place: Canada | collected 2013-11-18 | reverse complement strand
GTAGGCGGCCCCGTCATGACGAGAACTACTCATCACTTTTCGTAGAAAATTCACATCCGGAGACCTTACATCGAGACATGTGTATCGCATGCTCCGGGAGTTCGTCTGGTCTAAGGCTCCCTCCGCTACGAACCATGCCTATTCATAAGATTGTCAGCAAAGAACGCTGTCAATCTTATTTCATAGACGGCTGTCGCCGTATAAAAATAGAGTGAACCAGCCTCGCTTGTGCGCAAGCGCCCATCGAGGTGTTCCACTCTATTTTTGCATGGCTCGTAGCTATGCTAACTTTCAATTTACAGCAGGCTGTCCAGGGTCTCTCTGATCGCCTTGATGAAATCCAGGCTGTTGAGGATCACAGGATGCTCACAGGTGGAGATCAGGGACAGGCTCTTGGTCATCTTGCCATCTTCGATGGTCTTGATGCATGCCTGCTCCAGCTTGTCTGCGAAGTTGCACAGCTCGGGGATCTGATCCAGTTCACCGCGCTTTCTGAGAGCTCCGGTCCATGCGTAGATGGTAGCGATGGAGTTGGTGGAGGTCTCTTCGCCCTTTAAGTGCTTGTAGTAATGACGCTGTACAGTTCCGTGAGCAGCCTCATACTCATAGACGCCGCTGGGAGATACCAGTACGGAAGTCATCATGGACAGATCGCCGTAAGCGGTAGCTACCATATCGGACATTACATCACCATCATAGTTCTTGCAGGCCCAGATGAATCCGCCCTCAGAACGGATGACACGGGCTACGGCATCATCGATCAGGGTATAGAAATATGTAATGCCCAGTTCCTCGAATTTTGCCTTGTACTCGTTATCATAGATCTCCTGGAAAATATCCTTGAAGGTATGATCGTATTTTTTGGAAATGGTGTCCTTGGTGGAGAACCACAGATCCTGCTTCGTATCTACGGCATAGCTGAAGCATGCTCTTGCAAAGCTCTCGATAGACTTATTCGTATTGTGGATACCCTGAATGATACCTGCTCCATCAAAATTATGGATCAGTTCACGGGTCTCGGTGCCGTCTGCTGCAGTAAATACCAGTTCTGCCTTACCGGGGCCGGGTACCTTGATCTCAGTATTTTTATACACATCGCCGTAAGCATGACGGGCAATGGTAATGGGCTTGGTCCAGTTCTTGACATAAGGAACGATACCCTTTACCAGAATCGGTGCACGGAATACAGTACCGTCTAAGATCGCACGGATGGTTCCGTTGGGACTCTTCCACATTTCCTTCAGATTATACTCTGTCATTCTGGCAGCGTTGGGGGTAATGGTCGCACATTTTACAGCAACGCCGTACTTCAATGTGGCATTGGCAGAATCCACGGTTACCTGATCATCGGTCTCATTACGATGCTCCAGTCCAAGATCATAGTACTCTGTCTTCAGATCGATGTAAGGCAGTAACAGTTCATCCTTGATCATCTGCCAGAGGATTCTGGTCATTTCGTCTCCGTCCATCTCTACGAGAGGGGTTGTCATTTTGATCTTTTCCATAATGATTTCCTTTCCGATATTTATTCTTTTACTTTGCAATAGCTATCCAGAACCACATTGGCAAAATCGCTTCTGCAAGGCTTCACCGAATAACATGCCTGCATGTTATTTGCTCATATGGTTACTTCGCCCATTGGCTCTGAATAATTACATTCTACAGTAATTTTCACAGACAGGCAACCTATTCCTGCGGCTTATCCTGCTGTGCATAGGCCTCGTTCAGACCGTTTTTCACCATGTTGTCATAGGCGTTGATCATGTGCTGGTGTGCCAGTTGCTCTGCCAGATCGGCATTGCCTGCCTTGATGGCCTCCATGATCTGCTCATGCTCTTCATTGGATTTGGGACCGCGGTTGGCACTGGCCAATGTTTTCTTGCGGACACGCAGGACATACTGATGGAAGTCCTTCAGCTGATGCTCCAGCATCTTGCTGTCACATGCCTCATACAGAATATCATGGAAACGATTATCTAACTCCGCCAGCTGCTCCAGATGCCCCTTCTGGGCATGGAACTTGGACAGATAGACATTCTCTTCCATCTCTTCCATCTGCTCCTTGGTGATATGTTCCGTAGCCCAACGGGCACACAGACCTTCCAGCAGGGAACGGATCATGTAAATATCCTTCACATCCTTCTGGGTAATACCGGTGACATAGGCTCCCTTGTTGGGGATGATCTGAATCAGTCCCTCCAGCTCCAGCTGACGGAACGCCTCTCTGACGGGGGTTCTGCTGACTCCCATCTCCTCGCCGATAGCCACTTCCTTCAATTCTTCATGTTCCTGATATTTTCCGCTTAAGATGTCTTCTCTCAGCTTGTGAAATACCCGTCCCCGCAGGGAGAACTTATCCGTTACTTCCTGCTTTACATCATACTTACTCACTATAATCCTCATTTCCGGGCAGCAAAAAATGCCGCCATATTTTCTTACTCACCGATCTTCAGGTTCTTCTCCAGGCAGATACGGTTGACGCAGGCCACAATCTCTTCATCCGTAAGCACGGTGACACGTCCACCGGCGTACTCCTCGTCTACCCATTTTTTGATCTCCGCTACCAGTTCGGAAGTCTTCTGTACCTGCTTGTCTCCCTTTAACTTATAATAGGTGTTCAGCCAGTGTGCGATACCTGCCAGACCGGAGGTATTGGAAATAGCGCACAATACCGGACGATTCAGGAATTTCTCGGTATCGAAAATGTTGTAGATCTCTTCGTTCTTAAGCAGACCGTCCGCATGGATACCGGCTCTGGTCACGTTGAAATTCTTGCCGACAAACGGGGTTCTGGGCGGGATCTGATAGCCGATCTCCTTCTCATAGTACTCTGCCAGCTCCGTGATGACACGGGTATTCATACCGTTCAGATCACCCTTCAACTGTGCATATTCGAATACCATTGCCTCCAGCGGTGTATTACCGGTACGCTCACCGATACCAAACAGTGAGGTATTTACACCGGAACAGCCGTACAACCATGCTGTGGTGGAATTGGACACCGCCTTGTAAAAGTCATTGTGACCATGCCATTCGATCAGCTCATGCGGCACACCTGCGTGGGTATGGATTGCGTAAATGATACCCTGTACACTACGGGGAATAACGGCACCGGGATAGTTGACACCGTATCCCATGGTATCGCAGGCCCGAACCTTGATGGGGATCTGATACTCCTTCATCAGTTTCATCAGTTCCAAGCAGAACGGAACCACATAACCGTAGATATCCGCTCTGGTGATATCCTCCAGATGACATCTGGGGCTGATACCCTCCTCCAGGCAGTCACGGATAACGCTTAAATAGTGATCCATGGCCTGTCTTCTGGTCATTTTTAATTTCAGGAAAATATGATAATCGGAACAGCTGACCAGAATGCCAGTCTCCTTCATTCCGATCTCTTTTACCAGCTTAAAGTCCTCCTTGCTGGCACGGATCCAGCTGGTAACTTCGGGGAACTTGTATCCCCTCTCCATACATTTATAAACAGCGTCTCTGTCCTTCTTGCTGTACAGGAAAAATTCACTGGCGCGGATCATTCCGTTGGGGCCACCCAGTTCATGCAGATAGTCATAGATCTTTACGATCTGCTCTGTGGTATAAGGTGCTCTGGACTGCTGTCCGTCTCTGAAGGTAGTATCTGTGATCCAGATATCCTTTGGCATGTTATGAGGCACGATACGATCATTAAAAGGTATTTTTGGGATTTCGGAATAAGGGAACATGTTACGGAACACGTTCGGCTTCTCCACATCATCCAGTATGTACATATGCTCTTCAATCTCCAAAAGGTTGTTCTTCGGATTCATGGAGACCGGACGATTCTGAAATGCATCACTTTCTCTCATTGGTATACCTCTCTTCCCTGACATTCGATATCTGCAAGATTTTATAATTTTTACTCTGCGCAGTAAAAATACATTTTGCAGTTCTCGTATCATTGTATACAATCATACCATTTGTGTCAATATCTTTGGTATTTATTTTATTGACTTATTTTAATCATATTTTTTATTTTTCCCAGTGATTTTATCCTTTTACTTGTTTTCTAATAATCTCCGTACATTAAGCATGCCGAAGCCCTGCTTGTTCCACGGCTCTCCCAGATCGGTAGCTGTAAGGGACAGCAGACGAACAAATTCTTCATTGGTAATTCCCGGATATTTTTCCATAGCAAGGGCTGCCGCCCCGGATACAATGGGTGTTGCCATGGATGTGCCGCTTTTTGCTACATAGGGTCTGTAGATTCTGCCGTTCTGGTTCTGCCAGAAAGCATTACAGGACAGAATCCTTGTCCCCGGAGCCACAATATCCGGTTTACGGGTCACATCATATCTTCTGCCCCTGCCGGAGTACGTCTCACACCTTCCGGGATCATTTTTACAATATCTTCCGTCATGACAACCCACCGTCAGAACCTTTCTGCTACTGGCCATCTCCGAAATACTACCGTCCTCCGGACCGGTATTACCTGCAGCGCAGACCACGAGAATATTATGGTCCCACAACAATTCAAGAGATTTTCGCAGCATCTGCTCCTTGTAACGTTCCTTCAGGTCTCCGATCCCCACAGAGATATTCAGAACACGGATTCCATACCTGTTTTTCACCCGCAGTACCCATTCCAGAGCTTCCTGCATGGAATCACAGGAGCCCTCCCCCTGTCTGTCCAGCACTTTTCCCACCACAAGTTTTGCCTCCGGTGCCATTCCGCGAAATCTTCCTCCGGACAGTTCTCCGCTTCCGCATACAATCCCGCAGACATGTGTCCCGTGTCCATTATCGTCATACGGGAAGGAACGGCCTTCTACAAAGTCGGAAAAGGCAAGCAGCCGTCCCACCAGATCCGGATGATAAGCAATTCCGGTATCCAGTACAGCAACAGTCACAGATTTCACACGTCCTGCCCCACTATACAATTGTTCCGGCACCTGTACCTGTCCCCTTACCCGCTGCATCTTGTTCCTTCCCCGTAAAATAAGACAAAACCGGCATAAGACTTATTCTATCTTATGCCGGTTTCTTATCCTGGTGTCGGTAAAATCTGACCCTTATTCATTTATAATTTCGATTCCCTCCGGGAATGCGCTGTCACCGATATTGGTGACACTTGCAGGCAGATGCACCTTTTTCAGTTCCGTATGGCTGCGGAACACTTCATCGGCGATCACACGAACACCATCCGGTATGGTCACTTCTGGAAGATCCCCCTTGTAAGCCACCAGAATGTCCCCGCTGATCAGGTAATCATCCATGCTGTTTTCTTCAAAATCATCCATCCATCCGGTATGCGTAAATGCCTTGGCTTCCACCCGGGTCACCGTATCCGGCAATATCACACTATTCAGATCATCACAGTGATAAAATGCCGCATAATCAATAGTGGTCACACCTTCCGGGAACGTCACACTTTCTGCCGAGCTTCTGGAAAAAGCAAAGCGTCCGATCTCCGTGGTTCCTTCTGGTATACTCACTGCTTTGATCGACTGGTCACGATAATATTTCCACTCCGGAATTTTGCCATCTTCCGTTTCCGCCGTAATATCCTGTGATTCCCCACTGGTCTCTTGTCCGGTTTCCGGTTCTGTATAACCCTGTTGTACTGTTTCTTCCTCGGGCAGCATCATTACCATCGCATGATTTCCTACGACAAAGGTACTGCCAATCACATTTCCGGGCACCGGTGTCGGTGCAGGAGTCGGCGTTTCAGTGGGGGCAGGCTCTGTTGTTGCCTGTGAATCCGAAGTTCCGTCTGCCGCCGGTGTCGCCATCGGCGCTGCCGTTACCAGAGGACTCTGACTTTTCTGCTCTGCCAGCTTCTGTGCAAACTTTGCAGCCACGCTGCCTTCGTCCGCATGAATCGTTACGTTATCACAATTTAAGAATGCATCGTCTGCAATGCTTGTCACCGTGTCCGGAATATAAATATCCGTAAGGTTCGTACATCCGGCAAATGCCTGTGCATCAATACTCTGTACATTATCCGGAATCGTGATCTGTTTTAAGCCCGTGCATCCGGCGAACGAATACTCGTCCACTGCCGTGAGACCTTTTCCCAATACTACTTCTTCCAGATGATTACAGCCCCAGAACACATAGGCATCCAGTCGTTTCACAGATTTGGGAACCACAACAAACTGTACCTTCTGATTGTTCTCAAAGGCACTCTCACCCACGACTTCCACTGTATCGGGAATCGTGACACGTTCATCGCTTCCTCTGTATTTTGTCAGTGTACTGCCTTCAATCTGAAAATCGGAGGCAGACGCTGCCGCATCTGCCTCCGACACAGGAAGATGTGTCAGGATCAATGCGGTAGCTATCAATGCCAATGCAACTACCCACTTTTTATGATTCATAAACCTTCCCATCCTTTATTTTCACTAGGCTCTTGCCTTGCGCAGAGTCTTCTTATCCTTCTTCATGAAGAATACTATGGACAGACATGCAAGACCCAGAGACAGGAACCACTTCGGATGAATGGCATCTCCGGTCTTAGGAGTGCTGTCTGCGATTGTTCCGGCTGTCAGGTTGTTCGTATCCACATAGATCACATACGGTGAGAAATGCTCCGCCGTAAAGGTAATGCAGGATACTCCGGAAATCGTGGAGAACTTCGGTGTCAGCTTGTCTAACTTACTGTTCACCACTCCTGCCACCTTGTTGTTACCTGCATAGGTGATCAGAGAATCCGGGATCGGCAGGGTAATGCTGATGGACAAACCTGTAGTATCCGTGATCTTGTTATTGCCGGTGGAATCATAGAGACTGATATCCATCGGGAAATACTTGATGGCACTAATATCGTTGCCATACTCTGCCATCAGCGCCTTTACTACTTCCTCGGAAGCAGATGCGCTCTCAGTGATCTTGATCACAAAGTTATCGGAAGATCCGTTTACCGTAGCGGATACCACACTGGTATTGGACAGACCGTTCTTGTCAATGACAACGGTGGTTCTGCCGCCGGAGACATTTCCTGTTGTAGTACTGTTCGGTCTTCTGTTGGAATTGGAATTCGTAGAATTACCGCTTCCGGTAGAAGTACTGGTATTAGAACCGTTTGACTTTGTATAGTTTGCCGTAACCGTTACATTTCCCGCAGGCATGGTGATTACCGTTGCCGATAATACCTTACTTGCTATAGTGGTATTGGATGGATCGATTGTCCAGTTGCTGAACTGCATGCCCTTGGCCGGATCATTTGCAATGATGATCGGCTGGGAACCGGCAGCATAACTTCCGGAACCGGAACCGTTCTTAACTGTCAATGTGTACAGTTTTGTTGTGGTGTTAGTCCCGGGCGCCGGTGTTGCTGTCGTGCCGGGAGCGGGTGTTGCCGTCGTTCCCGGTGCAGGAGTCGCTGTTCCGTTAGGATCATCCTGGCTTCCGGTAATAGCATACTGGGCATAGGTATCCGTATCCTTGGTGATTCCGGTAATGGCAGGTCTCCATCCTGTAAAGGTATAACCACTTCTGGTAGGGCTCTGAGGTGCAATGGCATCTTCACCAGACGCTACTTTCTGCACGTACAGCACCGTATCATCGTAATCAATGAAACGTACCGTGAATTTGGAGTCTTCGGAATCATTCTTCTCATACTGGGCATAAATCGTGGTATCCGCCTGAATGTTGGTAACCGCAGGTCTCCATCCGATAAAGGTATATCCTTCTCTCTTAGGATCAAAAGGGGGTTCTGCATCCTTTCCGGGAGCTACCAGCATAGTCTTCAGTACGCTGTCATCCCAGTCAAGGAAAGTTACCGTATATTTGGAAGCATCCGGATCATCTGCTTCATACTGGGCAGTTACCTGCAGATTGGCCTGTACCCCATGATAATCCGGAACCCATCCGGTAAGGGTATATCCCTCTCTGCCTTTAACTTCAGGGGGAACTGCATCTCCCCCTGCTGCTACCGTCTGTGTATCCAGAAGCGTAGAATCCCAATCCCAGAAAGTTACGGTATAGAACAGTTCCAGCGGCTTTGAGGTCGTCATAATACCGTTCTTTGTTGCATAGATATATGCATTACTGCCATCTACGCAGTAGAACTGCAGTGCACTCTTATCGGTGGTTCCACCGAAGGCATCATTATCCAGATAGCTGACACTTTCCGGCACTTCCATGTAGGCAATACTACTGTTCGTAAAGGAATCCTTACTAATGGACTTACAGGTATCCGGCAGATAAACTGCGAACAGCTTCGGAGTATCCATAAAAGCACCTTCCGGAATATCTGTCACAAAGGAGGTACGCAGATCCACGGAACTTACCTTGGTGCCCGCAAATGCTTCCTCAGCAATTCCGGTGACTCCCTCTACTTCCGTAGGAGCTACCACTCCGCTGGCTCTTCCTTCCAGAAATTCAATGATATCTTTCTTCTTTCCGTTTTCCAGACTGTAGATAATAGAATTATCACAGGTGAAATAAGGACTTCCCTGGAAATCCACCGTTGTCAGTTTCTCACAGCCGGTGAAAGGCCGTTTTCCCATTGTTGTTGTGGTGGCAGGTACTGCCACACCGGTCAGATTTGTACATCCCTTAAAAGCATAATCATCAATCTTCGTAGTTCTGTCTTTCAGATAGACACCACTCAGATTCGTACAATCCTTGAAAGTCTCCTTGCCGATCTCCAACAGTCCGTAAGCGGTCAATGTCTTGGTCGTATTGGACGGCAGAGCTTCCGAAGGTTCTGTGGCAGTAAACAGATCTTCTTGAATGGTTTCAATACCGTAAGGTAATTCGATCTGCAGTGCCGCATTGATGATCTCACGTTCATAATCCGTCATAGGTTCTGAATTCGTACCAAGATATTTATCTACCGCAGTCTTAGCCGCCTCCTGGTATTCCAACGTCATATAAGCATAATTGCCTGTGGTATATTTCGAACCGGACTGAATTTCTTTAAACGTAGGATAATCTACCAATTCATTTTTGTCCGTATCCGGGTTATACTTTACTTCCAGATTCTGCGGCCAGCCACTGTAATAGGTAATATAGGTTCTCTCCTGGCTTCCTCTGTTAATATAGCTGTTCGGATCCATTGCATAATTGAACGGTGCCGAATCATCCGAGATGGGGCCTGTAAAATACAATTGCTGTACATCAGTTGCGTTCTTGTTAACGCAATCTGCCTTATGATATTCCACCTCCTGGGTCTTGAATGCATCTGTACCGATACTGGTAACATTGACAGGCTCCTTGAAAATGACATCTTTCAAATTATGGCAGCCTTTAAACGCACTGTCTTCAATCGTAGTAATAGAGGAGGGAATCGTAATCCTCCTCAGATAACAGTTATTACGGAAAATACCGGAGCCGATCACTGTGATCTGGTAAGGTCCGACGGTATCCGGCATGGTAACAGTTTCCAGACCGCTGTCAAATTCACAGTATACCAGCTGATTAGAGGAATTCACTCTGTAAACAGCCTTTTTGCCACTTGTTTCCTGAACTGTCAGTTCATACAGATTCTGCTTGGTTCCGTCGGAATTCAGATAACTGAATGCCATATAATTATTCGTCGCACAGGTATGGAACTGGGAGCTGTCAACACTTTCCAGATAAAACTCTGCCGGTACATCCTCTTTGAAGGAATCAAAGGTATATGAAGTATCTACTTCTCCTCCCGTGATCTTCAAAGACGGGTTTGCTGCAGTTACATATTTCAGATTCTCGCATCCCCGGAACTCGGATACATCAATGGATCCGGATGCCGGGCCGCTGGCATTACTGAAAGTTCTGGGGAATGTCACAGATCTTAAATTTGCACATCCTTTAAATACATTTTTCCCAAAATTGTTTAATGCTGTTGCATTATTTGTGGAAGCCATTTCCTCTTCCACAGAGAAACCGTCATTTTCTTCTGCGTTGGACATATTAATGCCTGTCATGGAATAACAGTCTTCAAATACATTATTGCCAATTGTTGTTACATTAATAGGAACCGTAAATTTTTCCATGGACTGGCAGTTGGCAAATGCGAAATCCGAAATCGTTGTCAGATTGCTGATCCTATCCAGATTTACACTGGTCATAGTAAGGCAGTTGGCAAACGCATAATCACCAATAATATTCAGACCATTTCCCAAAGAAATGCTGCTCATACCGGTACAGCCATAAAATGCATATACACCCACTCCTTTTACGCTCTTTCCGATGGTCAATGTGTGAATATTACCATTTCCGGCAAAAATCCCCTTATCACTACTGGTGATCGGTCCTGCAATTTTCCAGGTACCTGCATCTTTTCCAGTTCCTTCCTGCAGATACTGGTTGCCAATATACCATACCTCTGCACCTTTGATACGCTGTTTATTGGAATCTGTCGTTTTCTCATAAACAGGTACAAGATCACCACCGGATACAGTATCCGACTTGTGATAATACAGTTCTTCAGATGATAAATTCTCCCACTGGGCACGGTCTTCATAACGGCAGGGCTGATAAGCTGTGCTGATCACAATCTCTGCCCCGGTTTCCGGATCAGTTGTCGTCTGATTCACTGCATAGAACAAGAAATCATTTTCCTTACCTACAGCGACATAACCGCCGTTGGTTCCATCACTGTAAGAATATTTCTTATACGCATCCAGTCCATCAGGAATTACCAAGTTGTTACCTTCCAGATAGCCACCGTTGTATCCCAGGATCACGGCACCCTTATCACTGCCGCCGTCCGTTACATAGGCAAACTGATACTTACCGTCACCGGTGGTATAGATTTCTTCCCTACTGTCCAGATAAGGAATCGGCATCTGTTGCAGATAAGATTCCGTAACCACCTTTTCTGTTCCGTCTGCTGCTCTCAGTCCTTCCGTAGGAATCGCTGCCACTACGATCGCTGAGATCAGGAACAATGTTCCCAGGGTTTTCCTTACTGTCTTTTTTAATCTTCTGTTAGTCTTCTTTTTACCCTTAGTCATCCTTTACTCCTTTGTCGTCACCTTTTTGGCAACCACTACAAATCTGCCGTTTTTCTCCTGGTAATCACAGGTGGACAGTGTTAAAAGCTGGTCACCGAACGAAGCTGTGACTCCTGTGTCATATAATGACATCTCTGCCATATCATTCATATAGGAGTCAAATTCCTGCTCGCTCTGGGCGTCTATAAACTGATAGTATTTAAATACGATTTCATCTTCACTATAGACCCGGGATCTGAATACATACATGATCTCATACAGGCCTTTTTCATAGATGGTGTCAAACTGTATGTAGGGATGTTTCTCACAATAGCTCTGGTCGCTATATGAAGATAAGCTTCCGAACATCTGCCCGCTCTTCATATGATGTCCATATAGAATGAAGTTTGTACTGGGCTTGAGCACATCACAGTCCTTGTCCATAAAAATGGATCCGTTCTTATCATACTCCTGATTCAGATTATGATCCAGATAATATTCATTATCCGTTGTCTTCATTACAGGGTAATCTATATTAGTATCGTCAATTTTTACCCATCCGATTAGTCTTTTGTTCTTATTTAATAAATTTTTATATTCATCCAGTACCGGAGGGGGCGTACTCTGCGTTTCATCCGCGGTGTAATGGATCACAGGATCCTGATTCTGACCGGTTGCCGGCTCTTTATCCTTCAATTCACTTAATTGTTCGTAATTATCGGCAGTACGGATGTTATACCAGTTATAAATTCCGAAATAGCCAAGGCATACCACTGCGATCACACTGCAACAGACCACAAGAAGTTTCCTTCGTTTCTCCTGTTTTTTCAATTCTTCCTGAACGATTTTATCAATCTCTGCCTCGTCAAACTGCGGTTCTGCTTTCTTCTTCACAGAAGTCTTCTTTTTTGTTGTCGGACTCTTTTTGGGAACTTTTTTATCAGGACTTTCTTTTTTTACAGTTTCTTTTTTCTTTGATGCTTCTTTTTTATTTTTGGGAGTTTGGGCCTTCCCGATTGTTTTTGTATTTTCTTTCTGAAGAAAATGTCCTTTCGCTGGAGATGTTTCCGGTACTTTTCCTTCCTGTCTTTGAATGTCCTCCGACAGCTCTTCCATGTAATCCTGTCCCAGAATACTATGGAATCTACACCTGCCGCTGCGGATCACTTCCAGCAGTTTCTTCTGATCTGCCAGGCTCATCTTCTTCGTCTGTACCCGAAGATTCTCGATCACCTGCTGATCCTTCAGGGCATTCTGATAATCCGCCTCCGTGCGGAACTTTCGCCCCTCTACCACATATATCTTCTGTGCCATCTATCTATCCTTAATTTATAATCTGTCTTTTCATAATCTATGCATGTCTATATAGATATCTATATTTTACTATATCCGGAAATTATTGCAAGTCTTTTCCGGAAACATTGACAGGCTCCCCCGCATACAATAGAGCATAAATAAAATGTGGAGGCACTAAAAATGAGTGACTTAACTGCTACAAATTGCGGCTGCAATAATTCCTGCGGCAATAACAACTGTGGTAACGGTATCTTCGGCAACAGCTGCATCTGGATCATCCTGCTGCTGTTCTGCGGCGGTGGCTGCGGTAACAACAACGGCTGCGGGCTGCTGGGCAACAACAATGGCTGCGGTGGCAATGACTGCTGTGAATGGCTGATCTGGATCCTGCTTCTGTCCTGCTTCTGCGGCGGTGGCTGCGGTAACAACAACGGTTGCGGTTGCTAATCTCTGATACTGCTTTCCGGGATCTCCCGGAGCTTTGTAGGCACGATCACTCCGGGGTACGGACTTTTCTGTACCCCGAAGGATTGATCGGCATAAGCATGCTGCCGCTCTCATAAAATACTAGTAACTCTTTTGCAGGAAGGTATCGGTACATGGATGATAAGAGAATCGACAAGGCGGCGGCCTTTGACACATTATTCACTTCCAACCGCATTCAGATTCTGAAAATACTGGCTTATTATATGGATCCCCGGCTGCTGAAAGGACTTGCTGTTTACATAAAAATGTCGGAGTTGCAATACACGCTAACACTTTTTCGCAGGCATCCGGAGACTTCTCTGTGCATTGCTCCCTCTTCTGCAAACGAAGAAACTGCCACTGAACTGTGTAATGATCTCATGCCCTTGTGCGACGAGACTCAGAAATCAGCTCTTCGACAAATCACACAAATGATGGACAATATTCATAATTTCCAGGAAATGATGGAAATGGTGCAGACCATGCAGGAATTGTTCCCGGAGGGCTTCTCCGATCTCTCCGGCATGGATCCGTCTATGTTGTCCGGTCTTTTTTCCACTGCAAAATCAGACACAGGAGGTCAGAAAAATGGACTATTCCAAGACACCCCTCTGGATGCAGGATGATCTCGTGAAGGACATCCCCAGAGAAAAACTGGATTTTCTCTCGAAACTTTTTGCCCAGGGGCACGGTAAAAGTCAAAAAGAAATGATGGCACTTCTCATGCCCGCCATGCGTAAAGCGAAACAGGAGCACCTGACTTTTACCCCGCAGGAAATGCAGGCTGCCATCACCGCTATCAAAAAATACAGTACGGAATCGGAGCTTCGTCAGATTGAAAATATTCTGGAGAAAAGCCGATCACAAAAAAATAACTCCCGGCAGGCTTAATGTCTGTCAGGAGTTATTTTTTATTTGCCCATGGCTGAACTATTTTTGTACAATATTTATATCTACTCGAAAATGTTGATTTTACGCTGTTTTTCGCTATCTATCTTCTGATTTACTCCATTTTTACTCCAATTTTAAGCCAATATTTTCAGTTCGGCTACTTCTTCTTTTTTCTTTTCTTCTGAAACGTGCGTGTATAAATCAGTTGTCATTGCCAATGTGGAATGACCTAAAAGTTTCTGCACTACCTGTTGGTCTACTCCATTTTCATAACACCTTGTAGCGTATGTATGTCGCAAAGTATGGCAGGTAAACAGTTCAAATATCTTCGGCTCTCTCTTTTCTTCCTTTGCCAGTTCAATCTCTATTACATTGATTTTTGCCACATAGTCTTTGATTGCACTATTGACGTTATAATAATAAACTGGCGAACCGTCCGAACAGGTAAATACCAAGTTTTGAAATTCTTTGTGCTGTTTCCATATTGAGCGTTTCCACATCTTCTGTTCTGTCTGCTTTATCTTCTGATTTTGCAAAATCTCATACACTTCATCTGTCATAGGAATTACACGATTACTGGATATGGTTTTTGCAGTCGTATAGAAAAACTTTGAACCCTCTACGGGACTAGAAGCCTTTGAATAATGAATTGTCTTATTGATTGTAATTTCTCTTTTTTCAAAGTCACAATCTTCCCATTTTAGTCCCAGCACTTCTCCAATCCGACAGCCTGTTGTCACAGCAAATTTCAGAACATTGATGTGTATGTAGGAAGAAGCAAATGTAAAAAATTTCTCCTGTTCTTCTCTTGTTAATACACGTCTTTCTTTTTTCACTTCTTTTGGCATTTCCACGCCGATACAGGGATTTTTTCTGATGTATTCACTCAATACTGCTTTATCAAACATATCACTTAACATAAATCTGATATTCGATACTGTTCCATGTGCAAGACCGCTGTCTATCAAGTCATTTAAAAACTTCTGAACGTGATATGTTTTAATGTCCTGCAAATACATCTTTCCGATAGAGTTCTTCACTCTTGAATTGTAGTAACTGTGGTTTTTATATATCGTAGTCATTTTAACTGTTTTCTTCTTATACAACTCTGTCCACGTTACATACCATGCGTTTAAAGTGATACTTTCGCCATTGCCATTCAAACCATGTTCATCTTCATAAACCGCTTCTCGCAACTTCCGTTTTAATTCATTCAGTTTAAAATCATAAAGCGTTTTACGTTTCCCTGTTTTACTTGTAAATCTTGCAATATAGCGTCCGTCTGCTCTCTGTGAAATTCCCTTACCGAGTTCTTTGCCTTTTAAATCTTTACCCATACCAACTTTCCTTTCTTCTACTGAAAGAAATATGGTAAAGTAAATATTTCAATTTTCATTATATCGACACCCCATTTTCTTTTCAAGCCCTTTTGCATTGATATTCTAGCCATTCATCAAGTAATTTCTTATTTGCATACAGCCGATTACCAATGCGTACTGTAAATCTATTTTTCGGATTGTTCAACAGTTCTCTTGCCTTTGTTTTCCCAATCCCCATATACTCACAAAATTCATTTATATTTAGTAATGCTTTATCGATACGATTACCCCCTTTCGCCTAATTTTCTTGCTTTTATGTAATCATCATACAACTGCTTCTGTGTGATATTCATTTCTCCATTTTTTACAAGATTACCGATATAATCTCTCTGCTCTATCTTCCCAACCTCTGCAAACAGTTTCAAAGACGGGGCAACATACTTTTCTAACCACTCCCACACCTTTTGCAAACTTTTCTTCTGTGGCTGTATGGTAAGTTTCACCTTGCCTATATCTTTCATCAGTTCCGCCCACGCTTGATAGGTTGGATAAAGTCTTTTTCGTGTTGTCATGCTATCTGTCGGCTTTTCTAAAAATCGTATTTTGCTGTTCAATATTTCCATTGCCAGTCCTGCCACATCTCTATATTTCAATAATTCCTGTACTACACTTACTGCCATTTCCTGCCGAAATCTCAATTCATATCTGTTCCAATTTTCATCTAATTCTGTTCCATACTTTTTATTCTGTTCATATCCCTTTTCATAAAATACCAATCTCAAATTACTGGCTGAACTGCCAAGATAAAGACTACCACCTTTACTCTGAAACACTTCTTCTTTCAGTTCTCCCGAGTCGTGAAAATCTATCTCCCGTAACTTTGAAGAAAGTAATCCCTCTTTTGTCCGTACAATCAAATCGGGAATACTCAAATACGGTTTTCTATCATCTATCGCCAAATCAATCCGAGGAACATTGATATGATACTGACAAACTCTGTTTAAGAAATCAAACCATGTTTCCTCATTGAGTTGTAAAAAATTCTCATAGTTGCGACAGCCTTTCCCACTCATCAAAATCTGAAAGCCTTGATACTGTGCATTTCCTGTCGGCTTTAGCACCTTGATATTATCGAAGATTGCCACAACCTCATGCCCTGCAATCCCTTTTTCATAGCCTGTTACCGTCATAAGTTCCAAAGGTATTCTCAGCACATCTTCTATAACTGCTTCTAACGGAACTTCCTTAATGGTTATCTGACACCAGTCTATCAAGGCACTTAATTCTTCTTTCTGCCGTATTACTCCCCTGTTAGTGTAGGGGAGTTCTGGAAGAAAACTTCCGCTTCTTTCTTCCAAATTTATCAAACCTCCTTATCTGCAACGGCGTTGCCATTGCCCTGCCCTCAACCTGCCGTTTGGTACGTCAGAACGAGGACAGGAACTTTGACCGCCTACATATTTTTGTTTGGAACAGGGCGGATACCCTTACAGGTAATCTTCTCCACTAATACAGGGAAATTTCCTCTCTGCACATAAGGGGCATAAACTGGTTCTTCCAGTTCCACCACAGCATAAGGCTCAATCTTCGGAAGTTCCGTTGCTTCCAAGCGAATATCCACGCTGTTTCCAAGTTTCATGCTTCCAAGATGAAGTTTTAAGGCTTCCACTTCCTCTGTTTTCTTCTTACTGTCTTTATCATAGCGGTAACAGTTATCCGCACCCATAAAGCGAAGTTCTCCAAATGCTTCTTTTACCTGTTCTTTTGTCAATGTAATCTGCATACACATTCCTTTCTCCCCGTTGAACCGATAGGTCAGTTTCTCATATTTTCATTTTCCTATTACGACGCCGTTCATTGTTCAGTTTTTTCTGAACTTAATTGTATATTAGCACAGGCATATTCGTTTTGCAATAGAAAGTTTAGTTTTTTATAAACTTTTTGTTTTCTTTTTTCTGAACTTGTGGTATAGTGTCCTTAGACGATAAGATATGAGAAGTTATAACGAGATATGGAAAGAGAGGGGGTTTCAGATGAATACAATCGCAGAACGGATTAAATTTGCCATGAGAGCAAAAAATAAAAAACAGGTGGACATAGTCAAAGATACAGGTATCAGCAAAGGGGCGTTCAGTTCCTATCTTTCGGGACAATACAATCCAAAAGCCGATAAAATGGAATTGATTGCCGACTCCTTAGATGTAGACTTGCGGTGGCTTTACGGAGAAAATGTACCTATGGAACATACAAGTAAGAATAACAATGCCCTGCAATATGTCTTTTATAACAACTCCTGCTCCGAGTATCTTCTTGATAATTTAGACGATATCTATATTGCCATGATGACCCAATATGCCGCCCTTATTCCACGCTTTTATGTTCTTGTCAATCGTGCTGGAAATGCAATGCACCTATTACCTTTATTTTTGAAAGAAGATAGTTCCGAGTTCTACGAATGTCCGTCTGATTTCTTCTATTCCGACAGGCATACTATTTTTACAAGAGATTTTGAAAGTATTCACATGGTATTAACAACCGCCACGATTTACTATTACGGAATTGATACAAAAACTTATGAACCGAAAGTTACCAAACTTGCCTACTCACAGACTGACGATTGCTTTTATATTGACAATGAAGTACATGATTGTCATATCAAAGCATTTGAAAAAGAAGTGGTAAAAGAAGCACTTTACTTAAAACACAACGCCCAGTAACAGACAAGAGGACTTGCAAGGTTTCTGACCTTTCAAGTCCTCTGCTGTATCATGGTTCTGTTGGCTGTGTCCGTTCCGTCAAGGACTGCCCTACGGCGTATCGGCTACGCCTTGTTCCTTGACCTCACTACATTTCTCTCAACTTTTTAGAAACTATGAAATTACAAAGAAATGCTACCGCTACAATAATAAAGCAAATGATTGTACACCATACAGGTACTCTCATATCTAATTGCACTCGTAACAAAATCGTGATTGCTAAAAATACAGCTCCCACAATTTGTATAAAGTCTAATATCTTTTTTTGAAGTGTCTGTAAATGCTTCTTGTCTTTTATTCTTTCAGATTTCCATATTCCATAATTTACTTGCATATCATTTACATCTTCATCTGATATAAGTTCATCCATACTTACATCTAGTTCTAATGCCAGTTTTTTTGCCGTAATCAAATCTGGACATCTTGAACCATTTTCCCAACGACAAACTGTCTGCCTTGAAACATATAACTTATCTGCCAGTTGTTGCTGAGTGAGATTTTTTTCTTCTCTGAATTTTTTGATGTTATCATTTAATGCCATACTCCATACCTCTCTTTCATTCACATCATATAACGATAGAACCCAAAATAAAAGTACCAGTATGTATTTCCTTTGTTTCCATTTTGGTAACATCTGTTTATTCCAAGTTTTCTACACCATAATACCGATATATCGCTGAACCAATGTATTTTGTAACCCCTTTTCCGTACTGTTTATCTGTGGCTTCTTCCAACTGAGAATGATTCAAATAATCTTTAGCCATTTCTAATAATAATACTCTTGCATTATCCATTTTAAAAAGATTTTTACAACTTTTCCCCAATCTTTTTACTGCTTTCATTGACATATCTTTCATCGTAAACCGTTACGCTACTAAAGAGTCAAGATGTTTTTTCTATTTTATCACAAATTCAATAAAACTGCCCCTAATTTTACAAATAAGAAATGACGCAGATAATGTTTCCACTACCTACGCCATTTCTCATTACATCTTTGAAATATTTACTCCATTTTCTTTCAATCTTTACTCCAATTTTACTCCATTTTAAAAATCTGTTACGATATTTTACGGTATTCTATGATACCTTTCCCTTGAAGAAAAATGTCTGCAAGCCTTGATTTTAAGCGAACTTTTCAATATTCCCAAGCACTTTATTCTGTTGTGAGATTTTCTCTCAAATTATTTAACTACGATGTTTACGATTCTACCGGGAACATAGATTTCTTTTACGATGTTGCCGGTCAACTTGTCTCCCAGAGCTTCTTTTGCCATGGCGATGACATTTTCCTTGGTCTCATCCTTGGAAACATTGATAGTCACACGCATCTTGCCGTTGACTTGAACACCGATCTCAACAACGCTCTCTACGGTCTTCTCTTCCTCGAATTCAGGCCATGCTGCCTGATACAGTCTGCCCTCGAATCCGGCAGTCTGCCACAATTCCTCAGTAATATGAGGTGCTACGGGGTTAAGCAAAGTAAGCAGTGTCTTGTATTCGCCTCTGGTAATGGCGTTCTTCTTATAGAACTCGTTGATCAGGGACATCATAGCTGCAATGGCGGTGTTGTATTTCAGGTTCTCAAAATCGCTGCTGACCTTTTTGATGGTCTGGTGCATCTTGGTCTCCAGATCTGCGCTGTAGCCTTCCTCGGATGTCAATATATCCTGTAACTTCCATACTCTCTCCAGGAATCTGCGGCAGCCCTTTACGCCTTCCTCACTCCAGGAAGCGCTCAGATCAAAGGCGCCGATGAACATCTCGTAGGTACGCAGAGTATCTGCGCCGTAATCCTGTACGATATCGTCCGGATTTACCACGTTGCCACGGGACTTGGACATCTTCTCACCATTGGATCCCAGGATCATACCGTGGCTGGTTCTCTTCTGGTAAGGTTCGGGAGTAGGTACTACGCCCTGATCATACAGGAACTTATGCCAGAAGCGGGAGTACAAAAGATGCAGTGTGGTATGCTCCATACCGCCGTTGTACCAGTCAACCGGCAGCCAGTACTTCAATGCTTCAGGACTTGCCAGTGCCTTGTCATTGTGAGGATCGGTATAACGCAGATAATACCAGGAAGAGCCTGCCCACTGAGGCATGGTATCGGTCTCTCTCTTTGCCGGACCGCCACAGCAGGGACAGGTGGTATTTACCCAGTCAGTCATGGCAGCCAAAGGAGATTCTCCGGTATCGGTAGGCATATAGCTCTCTACATCGGGTAACTGCAGAGGCAGTTCGCTCTCATCAATGGGAACATATCCGCATTTATCGCAATGTACGATAGGGATCGGCTCACCCCAGTAACGCTGTCTGGAGAATACCCAGTCTCTTAATTTATAATTGGTCTTACGGTTACCGATGCCCTGCTCTTCCAGATAGTTCATGATCTTCTCTTTGGCTTCTGCCACAGACAGACCGTTCAGGAAATCGGAATTCACGAGAGTACCGTCAGCCACATCGGTATATACAGCTTCTTCTACGCTGACAGGGCTTCCTGCAACAACTTCAATGATAGGCATACCGAATTTCTTCGCGAACTCCCAGTCTCTCTCATCGTGGGCAGGAACTGCCATGATAGCGCCGGTACCGTAAGTCATCAGTACATAATCGGATACCCAAACAGGGATTTCCTTGCCATTCACGGGGTTGGTAGCGGTCAGGCCCTGAATGCAGACACCGGTCTTATCCTTTGCCAGTTCGGTACGTTCAAAATCGGACTTCTTCGCAGCCATCTCGCGATATGCCACGATGTCATCCCAGTTCTTGATCTCATCTTTATATTTATCCAGAACAGGATGCTCCGGAGATACTACCATGTAAGTAACCCCGAACAGAGTATCCGGTCTGGTGGTGTAAATGCGCAGCTTCTCATCCTTGCCTGTCAGGGTGAAATCAACCTCGGCACCCTGGGACTTACCGATCCAGTTCTTCTGGGAGACTTTGACACGCTCGATATAATCTACGGTATCCAGTCCCTGGATCAGCTTGTCAGCATATTCGGTGATCTTTAACATCCACTGGCTCTTGACCTTACGGATGACTTCGGAACCGCAACGTTCGCAGACGCCGTTCACTACTTCCTCATTTGCCAGACCTACCTTACAGGAGGTACACCAGTTGATAGGCATCTCCGTTTTGTAAGCCAGTCCTGCCTTGAACAGCTTTAAGAAGATCCACTGGGTCCAGTGATAATACTCGGGATCTGTGGTGTTGATTTCTCTGTCCCAGTCGAAAGAATAACCTAAGGAATGCAGCTGATTCTTGAATCTTGCCACGTTGTTCTTGGTTACGATCTTGGGATGGATATGATTCTTGATCGCGTAGTTCTCGGTAGGGAGACCGAATGCATCCCATCCCATGGGATACAGCACATTATAGCCCTGCATTCTGCGCTTACGTGCTACGATATCCAGTGCAGTATAAGGTCTCGGATGACCTACATGTAATCCCTGTCCTGAAGGATAAGGGAACTCTACCAGTGCGTAATATTTGGGCTTGGAGAAATCGTCGGAAGTCTTGAATGCTTTTTCATCATCCCAGACAGTCTGCCATTTTTTCTCTACCTCTCTGTGATTGTAAGGTACTGCCATAATTATTTCCTCCTAAACTATGAGAAGCCTTCTATTTAAAATTACGTTCTCAAGTCGTTAAAAAACTACCGATTATTTTATCGTGTTTTTCCGATACTGTCAAGGACTGCGGCTCTATCCATACATATTTGTACATAATTTATGTTCTCTGTGCATATCATATATACGAGAGGTGATGAATCATGTTTGCATGGATCACATTACTGATCAATCTGATGCAGCGATATCGATGAATTTTACTGCACAATACCGAAAAAGAGACCGGAAAGCCAACCGGTCTCTTTTTGTTGTGTATGTTATGTAATTACTCGTTAGTCTTCTACATTGTTCTCCGCAACCTTTGCTGCTCTGGCCGCTACTTCCTTCTCCTGTACGTCGGAAGGTGCCTGCTCGTAACGAGCGAATTCATAGGAATAATCCCCTCTGCCTCCGGTCATGGAACGCAGATCTGTGCAATAACCGAATAATCCGCTCATGGGAATATCCGCTTCGATGATCTGCTTGCCACCGCTCATGGGTGTCATGCCCAGCACCCGGCCTCTTCTCTTGTTCAGATCTCCCATGATGTCTCCGGTATAGGCATCCGGCACGGTAACCTTTAAGGACATGATGGGCTCCAACAGAACGGGGCCTGCTTCCATGACACCTTTCTTGAAAGCCTGGATAGCCGCGGTCTTAAATGCCATTTCCGAAGAATCTACCGGATGATAGGATCCATCATACAGTACCGCTTTGACACCGACTACCGGGTAGGCCGCCAGAGGTCCTCTGCCTACGGATTCCTGAATACCTTTTTCCACCGCAGGGAAGAAATTCTTCGGTACCGCGCCACCTACGACTTCTGTTGCGAACTCATAGGGTTTGGTCAGATCGCCGGAAGGTGAAAAACGCATTTTTACATGACCGTACTGACCGTGTCCGCCAGACTGTTTCTTGTACTTATATTCCACATCGGACTGTTTCTTGATAGTCTCTTTGTATGCGATCTTCGGTCTGGACAGCTCGATCTCTACTTTGTATTCGTTTAACAGACGGCTGACCACGATATCCAGGTGCTGGTCACCCATGCCGTAAAGTAAGGTCTGGCGGTTCTCCGCATCGTTCACCACCCGGATGGTCAGATCTTCATGAGTCATCTTCTGCAATGCCTGGGAGATCTTATCCACATCCGCCTTGTTCTTCGGCTTATACCGCATGTAGGTATAGGGAGTGGAAATATCGAACTTGCCGTATTTAATAGTCGTTGCCTTGGTGGAGAGACTGTTGCCGGTTCTCGCTGCAGTCAGCTTCGCCAGTGCTCCGATATCTCCGGCATGCAGCTCGCTGACTTCAATGGGCTTATTGCCCTGCAGTACATAGATTTTGCCGATCTTTTCCTCAATGTCACGGTCTACGTTGTACAGCAGGTCGTCGGTCTTAAGTACACCGGAGTTTACCTTGATCAGAGAGTATTTTCCGATGAAAGGATCCACTATGGTCTTCCAGATATAGGCGGATTTTGCCTTGGCGAAATCGTAATCCGCATGGTAAATCTCATTGGTCTTTAAATTGATGCCCGCCACTTCTCTGTTCTCGGGACTGGGCATGTATTTGACAATATCATCTAACAGTGTGTACATACCCTGACACAGGATGTTGGAACCCATGGTCATGGGAACGATGCTGCCATCGCAGACATTGGTACGGAGTGCTGCACGGATCTCTGCCTCAGAGAAGGTCTCTCCGCCGAAATACCGCTCCATGAATTCTTCACTGGTCTCGGCTACGGCTTCCATCAGAGTATCACGGCAGATCTGCAGGTTGGCCTGGCTGTAATCCGGTACCTCACAGGGAACAACTTCCTTACCCTCCCAGCGGTTACCGCTCTCAGTGATAACATTGATGTATCCTACGAATTTCTCGTTCTCACGGATTGGCAGATGAAACGGTGCCATCTTCTTGCCGTACAGATTAGTCATATCTTCCACTACCTGACGGAAGGAGGCATTATCCACGTCCATGTTGGAGACATAGATAAAACGGGGCAGCTTGTATTTCTCGCAAAGCTCCCATGCCTTCTGGGTGCCGACTTCGATGCCGGACTTGCCGTTAACTACTATGATGGCTGCTCCTGCGGCACTGACTGCCTCTTCCACTTCTCCCACGAAATCAAAATAACCCGGTGTATCAATAATATTGATCTTGTATCCTTCCCACTCAATGGGGATCACGGAGGTACTGATAGAGAAATGACGTTTCTGTTCTTCTTTACTGTAATCACTGAGGGTATTGCCGTCATCTACCTTGCCCATACGGGAGGTGATACCGGACAGATAACCAAAGGCTTCTGCAAGACTGGTCTTGCCACTGCCGCCATGGCCCAGTAATACTACGTTACGGATCTTGTCTGTTGTGTAAATATTCATATCCCATCCTCCATTTATTCTGCATTTTGGGTATTTTGTCCAGCCGTTGGATTGGATTTTTAACCCCTTACGTGTATTTTACTAAATATATGCTTCTATTACAAGTAAATATTGTTAATTATTTCATATTTTTGTAAGTTATCAGAACTTTGCAACATGAATAATTGGACAAGACAGGTAAATTGAAATTTAGCGAAATATCCCCGTAGCCCTTGGCAGGGTATAAGAAACGCGGCACGCTCGCGCTCTGTCGCAGAGCGTAGCGGTACATAAGCGGTCACAATACGACCGCTAAGTACCGACGTCTGCTTACGGCACTGCTTATTCTTATACCCAGCCGGGGCTACTGTTTTTTTTAAACCTTCCAAAATGCAGAACGCCCATGGCGGACGGAATGTCCTTCCGAGGATGTTTGTCGGGAGGTGGTGATATTTTCTCGAAAAGTGTAGAAAAACAGGGTGGAGCGAACAGGACGTTCGCGACAGGCGGACGTTGCCATGGATGGCAACTGGAGCCGTGCCCGTGCGGTTTAGAACCGCTACTCACTTTTCGTCAGAAAATTCCCACCGGGAGACCTTACATCGAGGAAGGACATTCCGTCCGCCATGGGCGTTCGTGGATTTGTTTCACTAACTCTCAATTTAGTACTCTTCCGCAATATCAATCTCTTCCTGCTCGGCAGCTGTCGTGTCTGCAGAGTAGGGTGTTCTGTGGAGGTATGCCAGCCAGTAGCCGCATCCTACGATCCCTGCACCACCAACGATGTTGCCAAGGGTAATAGGCAGCAGGGCTTTTACGAGGAAATTGAACCAGGTCAGGCTCTCTGCTGCAATGCCGTAGACCTGCGCTGTCAGAAGACCGCATACACCGAAATACATATCTGCGATACTGTGCTCGAAGCCGCATAATACAAATAGCATCACGGGCCAGTAACTGGTCAGAAGCTTGCCGGAGACCCGCTTCGCAGCAAAGGACATCCATACCGCGATGCACACCAGAATATTACACAGGATACCTCTTACGAAAGCCTCACCCACACTTAAATTCGTCCGGGATGCCGCGGCATTAACAATGGCCTGTGCCAGCTGCTCTCCGAAAAGATCCGGTGTCCGTCCCACCACTACCAGTACTGCCACAAAAGCAGCACCGAGGAAGTTGCCGATGTAAACAAACAGCCAGTTTTTCAGCATCTTCCATACCGTGACTTTCTTCTCCAGCACTGCCAGTATGATCAGATTGTTGCCGGTGAATAGCTCGCTGCCCGCTACCAGTACCATAGCCATACCCGCTGGGAATACCGCAGCGCCTACCAGCTTCGCCACCGATGCGATGCCGATGGTGCTGGATGCCGTAGTCGAAGCAATTCCTGCAAAACCGATGAACATACCGGCAAAAAATCCCAACAGAATCGTCTTAAAGATCGACAGATTTACCTTGTGGATCCCGACTTCTATATAATTTCTTGCAATTTCCAAAGGTGAATGCATAACCAAATTCCTCCTTATCCTTTTTGAACAGTTCCATCTTGCCATATTTCCAAAACTCTTGCAAGCAAATCCGAAAAGAATATTTCCCTCTCTTGATTTTCGCACGTTAATTTGCTATAGTGTTTAAAGGACAAACGGCCATCTTCCGACTTTGTCATACTATTTATTAGCAGCAAATAACAGAATCGAGGAAATCTACATGAGTACTCTTACATTTGGTTTTATCGGTCTGGGTCTGATCGGCGGTTCCATCGCCCGGGCGATCCGTCAGAATCTCCCTCAGTCTCAGATCATTGCATACGATATCAATGCAGATACCCTGCGGGAGGCTGCCCAGTGTGGTGTTGCCAACGTGATCACCACAAGGATCGATGCTTCTTTCTCCGACTGCGATTATCTTTTCCTCTGTGCTCCGGTACAGAAAAATGACGAGAACCTCTCAGCTGTAAAAGAAATTCTCTCACCAAAGACCCTGCTCACTGATGTGGGAAGTGTCAAGAGTGAGATTCATACAGAGATCAAAAAAGCCGGTCTGGAAGGACAGTTTATCGGCGGTCATCCCATGGCCGGAAGTGACCGTATAGGCTTTATCAATTCCAAGGCCGTTCTTTTGGAGAATGCCTATTACATTCTCACGCCCACGGATTCCGTTCCGGAAAACAAAGTCACAGATTATAAAAATCTTGTACAGCAGCTGGGTGCCATCCCTATGATTCTGGAGCCGGCACAGCATGATTACGTTACTGCAGCTGTCAGTCATCTCCCCCATATCATTGCCGCATCTCTGGTAAATCTGGTGCGGGACAAGGATTCTGCGGACGGACTGATGAAGATGATCGCTGCCGGAGGTTTCAAGGACATTACCAGAATTGCCTCTTCTTCCGCTGCGGTATGGCAGCAGATCTGCCTGACCAATACAGAAAATATCTCGACACTGTTGTCCTCCTACATTGCTTCCCTGCAGGGGATTCAGCAGGAATTAAATGCCAAAAGCGGTGATGACCTGTATGAACTGTTCGACAGTGCCAGAATCTACCGGGATTCCTTCATCAACACTGCCAGCGGCCCGTTAAAATCTTCTTATGCAATCACCATTGACATTGCCGACGAACCCGGTGAGATTGCCGCCGTGGCTACGATTCTTGCCCTGAAAAGTATCAGTATCAAAAACATCGGCATCGTCCATAACCGAGAGTACGAAGGCGGCATTCTGCGCATTGAATTCTATCATGAAGAAGCCATCGAGAGATCCACAAAGATTCTTTGCGAAAAGGGCTACAGTCTGCACAACAGGAAGTAGAAACCTTGTACCTGGCTCATCGCACTACACAAAAAGAGATCACCTACAAAGTGATCTCTTTTTCCTTATCTTTCCGCTTCTGTTTCCTTCGCCGCACTATTTTCTCCACACAGACACATACGAGCAGTCCAAACGCACCGCCACAGGTATCCAGCACCACATCCGCAAAACACCCATAGCGTCCTGGGACAAATAACTGATGGAACTCGTCCGCTCCGGCGGAGACAAACACCCAGAGTACGATCAGCAGATACAGTTTCCGGTTCCTCTCCTTCCAGGGTCTCCACACACCGTACAGCAGCACTCCCATGCATGCATACTCGGAGAAATGAGCCAGTTTACGGATTGGATGTTCAAAATAAGCTGCCATACTGTCGATCACATTCTGTGTCCAGTGTTTCCCGGAAATAGCATTCAGAAGCTCCGCACATTTTTCCGAGATCATAGAACTCAGTGAGCCTGATTCCTCACCGTCCTGACCAGAAAAAGCGAAAATCAACAGATATAACAGTACAAGTAAAATAGCAGCCACAACACTGACTGCTATTTTTTTCTTATTGTTTTTCATCGTCATTAATCGTCTGGTATACGCGGATTCTTGCCGCATCACTCTCCGACATTCCGATGAAGACAGCCCCGTACGTATAAGAATCTCCCTTCATTTCGATCCTGACGATCTGTAAGAACGCATGCAGCACTTCATGCGTCCAAATCCTCAGTTTCGATTCATACACTGCACCGATACTTAACACTTCCTTGCACAAAAAGCCCACTCCGTTGGGAGATACATCTACGATATCTATGCTGACTTCCTGCATGTCTCCCTGGTCCAGGCGCTTTACCATCAGGGTGGCACTCATTTCTGTACGCTTGCTTCGTCTTCTTTCTTCCATTATTTTTCTCCTTTTAAGTCAGCGATGAACATAGCGTCTCCAAAGCTGAAAAATCTGTATTTTTCACGGATTGCTTCTTCGTAGGCGTGCAGGATATGTTCTCTTCCCGCAAGTGCCGATACCAACATTACCAGTGTAGACTCCGGCAGATGGAAATTCGTGATCAGTGCATCCAGCACCTTGAAACAATATCCGGGATAAATGAATATCTCGGTATTGTCACAGCCGGGCTGTACCATGCCCTGCTCGTCCGCTGCGCTCTCAACGGTACGGCAACTGGTGGTACCCACGCAGATCACACGCCCACCATTTTTCTTTGTCTCATTAATGGTGTTCGCCGCTTCTTCCGTCACCTGATAATACTCAGAATGCATATGATGCTCCAGTACGTTCTCTTCCTTTACCGGCCGGAAAGTTCCCAGTCCCACATGCAATGTCACATAAGCGATCTTAATGCCTTTGTCAGCAATCTGCTGCAACAATTCCTGCGTAAAATGCAATCCCGCCGTAGGTGCTGCTGCGGAACCTTCATATTTGGCATAAACGGTCTGATAACGATTCTTATCCTTCAGCTTATGGGTTATGTAAGGAGGCAGGGGCATCTCTCCCAGCTTGTCCAACACTTCTTCAAAAATACCCTCATATTCAAAACGTATCAGACGATTACCTTCTTCCACAGTCTCCAGGACTTCTGCCTTTAATAGTCCATCCCCGAAGGTCAGGCGCTGACCGGGCTTGCATTTCCTGCCGGGCTTTACCAGAGTCTCCCAGACATCCGCTTCTTTTCGTTTTAATAGAAGGACTTCCACATGTCCGCCGGTACCTTCCCGTTCTCCCAAAAGTCTCGCTGGAATCACCTTGGTGTTGTTTAACACCAGACAGTCTTCGGGATGCAGATAGTCGATAATATCCCGAAAAATGTGATGAGAGATCTCTCCCGTATTTTTATCCAGTACCAGCAGTCTGGAGGAAGAACGATCCTCAAGCGGGTCCTGTGCGATCAGCTCCTGGGGAAGATCAAAGTAAAAATCGGATTTTTTCAGTTCGGTCGTCTCTGCCATTACAGGCTCGCTCCTTCCACAAATGCTTTATATCCGCGATATGCCTCATATACATCGGCCTTGCTGGTAGCTTCCCACGGTGCATGCATGTTCAGCACTGCCACACCACTGTCGATGACATTCATGCCATACAGTGCCAGAATATATGCGATGGTTCCACCGCCGCCCAAATCGACCTTACCAAGCTCTGCAGTCTGGAAGTTCACCTCTGCTTTGTCGAAGATATGGCGCAAATGTGCCAGATACTCCGCATTGGCATCGTTAGAACCGGACTTGCCTCTGGCTCCGGTGAATTTGTTGATGACCATACCGCCGCCTAAGTATGCCACGTTCTTTTTATCGAAGCTGGACGCATAGGCAGGATCAAAAGCACTGCTGACATCGGAAGACAGCATACAGCTATGTGCCAGGCATCTTCTCACGTTCAGTTCGCTGTATTCGCCTGCCAGATTCATCACCTCTGCCACGGCATTTTCAAAGAAATGAGACTGCATGCCGGTAGCACCTACGGAGCCGATTTCTTCCTTATCTACCAGAATACAGCACATGGTACGGTCGGTCACATCGCTGTCCAGCATCGCCTGCATGGAAGTGTAAGCACAGACCCTGTCATCCTGACCGTAAGCCAGTGTCATGCTGCGGTCAAAGCCTGCTTCTCTTGCTTTTCCTGCAGGAACGATCTCCAGCTCTGCGGAAACGAAATCCTCTTCATGAATATCGTAGGTCTCTTTCAGAATATCCAGAACACCTGCCTTTACTGCTTCTTTTCCGGCTTCTTTCTCGTCCTTCTTCTTATCTTTCTTATCGATCAGCAGAGGCTTGTTGCCTACGATGATATCCAGAGCTTCACCCTCGATAACCTTTGCTGCCTTTTTCTCCAGCTGCTCCTGTGCCAGATGGATCAACAGATCGGATACGAAGAATACAGGATCATCCTCGTTCTCACCGATATTGATTTCTACACAGGTGCCGTCCTTTTTCACGATGACTCCGTGGATTGCCAGTGGAATGGTCACCCACTGGTACTTCTTCACGCCACCGTAATAATGGGTGTCCAGATAAGCGAATCCACCATCCTCATACAGGGGATTCTGCTTTACATCCAGTCTGGGGCTGTCGATATGGGCTCCGAGGATGTTCATGCCATCTGTCATGGGCTTACGTCCGATCTGGAACATGGCGATGGATTTGTTCATCCATACGCTGTATACCTTATCTCCGGTTTTAAGAGCAGCGCCCTCTTTGATCAGACTCTCCAGTTCACGGTAACCGGACTTCTCAATAGTATTGACAATGGTGTCAATGCACTCTCTCTCGGTCTTACCGTTGTCTAAGAAATCACGATACTGTGCGTTTATTTTCTCCAGCTCTTTTAACTGTTTGGAAGAATAGGTCTCCCAGGTGTTTTTCTTTTCCATATTTATCCTCATTTCCGCATCCGTCTTCCGGATACTCTTTTACTATAATCATAACAGGAGAGGTTCCTCGCCCTCTCCGTATCAGTGTACTACATTTATGTCCGCAGTTCAATTCCTGTCTGTCAGATTTTCATCCTGCCCCTTAGGATCCCTGTCGATCTCCGTATAATGTTTTTTTCTGCGCTGGATCTTCTTGATCTCCCGGATGCGTCTACGGTTCTCTCTTGCCAGTTCGCTCTTACTGCTGGCACGATTCACCAGTACCCGGTTCACCGGACGGAAATAACGGTTCAGATAAGCACCGATCAGAATGATATACATGCAGAAATACATCCACAACATAATGATCACAATAATGGTCAGACTTCCGTAAATACTATACCCATTTCCATAGGACACATACATGGAAAATCCCCAGGAAAATATACTCCATACTACCGCAGCAAAGCAGGCTCCCGGAACCTGTTCCGTGAATTTCAGCTTTGTGTCCGGGATATATGTATAAATCAGGCCAAACAAAAGAATCAGCACCGCCCATACGAACAGAAAGCGGAAATTCATCAGGAGACTCACAAACATCTGCAGCTGCGGAATCCTATGTAATGCAATATCCACCAGCTGATTACCAAATACCATGAAAAACAGTGACAAAATCAACACTACAAGCATGATCAACGTATAAAAGCTTGCAATAAAACGGATCACGAAGTAATTACGCTTCTCGTCCACACCATTGACCGCATTTAATCCCCGCATCAGTGCCATGACACCCTTCGCCGCCGACCAGACCATAGCGATCAGAGCCACCGGCAGAATTCCCACAGAACTCTCATACACATCAACGACCAGACTCTCCACCATGGCATCTGCAATATCCGGCGTCACATCCGTCAGCGCCGTGACCAGATTCTGCTCCGTCACCGGGGTATAAGGAATCACCGCACAGACTACCATCAGCATCGGAATCACCGACAAAAACAGGAAAAAGGCTGTACTCGATGCATAAGCGCTGATATTCTGTTTTTTCATCTGGCTGGAAAAATCACGCCAGATGCTGATTATTGTCCTGAGCATATCTCGCATCCTTCATAGAAAAAGTTAAGGATCTGTTCCGCGCCAAGCCCCTGTAGTGCCATATTTTTGGCACCGTTCTGGCTCATTCCCACGCCATGGCCGAATCCACCGCCGATAATGTTATATCCTACCACATTTTTCTTATCATGGCTAGGTTCAATCACAAAAAATGCACTGGGAAGGAGATTCGGCATGGCCACCTCACTACCATCCTGCCTTACCACCTTCGTAACCCCGTCACAAAGTACTGCTCTGATATTATATTCCGAGATCACCTTAAAGGTTCCTTTGTCCGTGACAATGACCATTTCGTCTGCCACACCACCGGGGCCACGTTTTACAACGGAGATATCGTTTACTTTTGAAAAAGCTTTTATATTTTGACTGACATAGTCATCGTCCTTCAGAGTCAATATTAACTTTCCGTTGGCTTCATAACGTTTCTTCAGCGTCTCCACTATCCGATCCACATCAATCTCTTTTACCGTATATGTCCAGCGGTACCAGCCTTCCTGCGCTTCATAATCTTCCGCATGTGTCTCCGTGATAAAATCCCGGAAAGCCTCTTCTTCCCTCAGATCCTCTGGACCTGCATCTCCGTTTACCTCATTGGTGTCTGCCGCGATTGCCCCACCGTCCGTCTGCATCAGGCTCTCCGGATTCAGCCGGCTGCTCTTCAGATAATCAAGTGCCTCCGCCTCCGCTGTCTTCCATACATTTGCCGTAGTTCCCACGCCACAGGAGGTAGAGTAATAATAAGTGTTCGCCACCGTTCCTTCATCTGTCAGGATCATCTGTCCGTAGGTCTCCTTCACCGCCGTGGTAGCACTGTCAGCTTCTGTGATATTATTGTAGACCTGATAGGAAGTGCTGTCGTCCACATGGGCGCCGTACCGGGGATAGCCCGCCCGCAGCATATGTCCGTAGGCATAGGTTCTGGCACAGATAGCCTGTGCTTTCAGGGCTTCCAGCGGGTAGGATGCCGGCATTTCACTTGGCACTACACTGTAGAGATATTCTTCCAGCGGAAGCTCATTTACCACTGCAATTCCGTCTGCGGTCCGCAGCAGCTCTATATGCCCTCTGTAAGAAGGTGTTCCCTGACTTCGATTCACATTGATCAGCCGTACCCGGCCGGTCAGCACTGTCGGTACTATACGGATCCGTTCTCCCACGAAATAATCGCTGTCCGTGTCAATGGTCACCTCGTCTCCCCTGGAAAACAATTCTTCCTGCATTTCCTCACCGGTTCCGTACTGTAGTAGAAAATCACTTTCCGCCGTCAGTGTCACCGTCTGGTGCAAAACATCCGAAAAATCCGAAGTTTTGATCAATACCCGGATTTTGTCCATGTTATCTTCTCTGGCCAGCAGGATACCGCAGATCTCGTCATTTTCACGAATAAAGTCCGCATCCATATAGCCGAATCGCAGATCTTCAGTGGTACACATGGTAAGCTCCCGGTACAGGCGATACCCTTTGTAATCCTCAGCCAACGGGATCCGGCCCCTGCCCTCGATCTCGATACCGCTTTCATCTGCCGACAGCACCCGGCCTGTGAACTTCTCTGTTTTCAGGATAACGGCACTCACGAGGTCATCCGTAAGTTCCACATCTGCCAGCTGTTCCCGCATCTGGTCCGCTGTCGGCAGCCTGCCTGCCTCATTCGCCTCTGTATCCAGATCATAGGTCTCTCTTACTCCGTCACAGAATAAAGTGATCTGCCCAGCTTCCGCCTCCATGATCCAGACGTTTTTCAATTCCCGTACTACTGGAATATGCTGAGGCAGGGCCTCTTCTGTCTCCGGTGCCCCCGGCTCCTCCCGACCGCAGCTATGTAACAAATTTATCAGAAGTAAAAAAAGAAGAAATGCCGTACCTAACACACACAGGTATTTCTTCCACTGTATTCTCTGTTCTCTGGAAAGTTTATAATAATTCTCAAGCAGTCTGTTTTTCTTCAAATCATTTCCCGCCTATTCAGAATCTGTTTTATGACTTTAAAAGAGCAGTCCCAAAGGACTGCTCTCTCTTTTGTATTGTTATCCCCAAAATGCCGCCTCTTACCTTTTGACTCCTAGCAATGCTAGGTGGGTAACCGCAACCAACCTTTTGCCTTCCCTTCCAATCCTCCTTGCGGAGTGAGGGCTTGACAGCCACTTGGCAATATAGGAATCCCGTTTAAAGTAAATGTAGGTTCAAAACTGGTAAGAGTTATCGTACATCTCAGGTTAAGTATATTATAGCGAGTTGAGATCCATTTTACAACTGAAATTTTTACCAATATTATTATCTGCAAAAAGGCTGTCTCCGAAGAGACAGCCTTCCATATTTGCATTTGTCTGTAAAGTAAGATTACAGCTGAGGACCAGCAGCAACAAGAGCCTTACCTGCATCATTTCCTTCGTATTTAGCGAAGTTCTTGATGAATCTCTGAGCCAGATCCTTTGCCTTCTCTTCCCACTGGGAAGGATCAGCGTAGGTATCTCTGGGATCCAGAATACCGGTGTCAACACCAGTTAACTCGGTAGGAACTTCGAAATCGAAGTAAGGGATCTTCTTGGTAGGAGCGGTCTTGATAGCGCCATCCAGAATAGCATCGATGATACCACGGGTATCCTTAATGGAGATACGCTTGCCGGTTCCGTTCCATCCGGTATTTACAAGGTATGCCTTAGCACCGTTCTTCTCCATCTTCTTAACCAGCTCTTCTGCATACTTGGTAGGATGCAGCTCCAGGAATGCCTGACCGAAGCAAGCAGAGAAGGTAGGGGTAGGCTCGGTAATACCACGCTCGGTACCAGCTAACTTAGCTGTGAAACCGGACAGGAAGTAGTACTGGGTCTGCTCCGGAGTCAGAATAGATACAGGAGGCAGTACACCGAATGCATCAGCAGACAGGAAGATTACGTTCTTAGCTGCGGGTGCGGAAGAAATAGGACGTACGATATTCTTAATATGGTTGATAGGATAAGATACACGAGTATTCTCGGTAACGCTCTTATCGTTGAAATCAATCTTGCCGTCAGCATCAACGGTTACGTTCTCAAGCAGAGCATCTCTCTTGATTGCGTTGTAGATGTCGGGCTCGGAATCCTTGTCCAGGTTGATAACCTTAGCGTAGCATCCACCTTCGAAGTTGAATACGCCGTTGTCATCCCAGCCGTGCTCGTCATCACCGATCAGCAGACGCTTAGGATCGGTAGACAGAGTGGTCTTACCGGTTCCGGACAGACCGAAGAAGATTGCGGTGTTCTCACCGTTCATATCGGTGTTTGCGGAGCAGTGCATGGAAGCAATGCCCTTCAGAGGCAGGTAGTAGTTCATCATGGAGAACATACCCTTCTTCATCTCTCCGCCGTACCATGTGTTAACAATAACCTGCTCGCGGCTGGTGATATTAAATGCTACACAAGTCTCGGAGTTCAGACCCAGCTCCTTGTAATTCTCAACCTTAGCCTTGGATGCGTTGTAAACTACGAAATCAGGCTCGAAGTTCTTGAGCTCTTCCTCGGTGGGTTTGATGAACATGTTGGTTACGAAATGAGCCTGCCAAGCTACCTCAACGATGAAACGGATAGCCATGCGGGTGTCCTTGTTAGCGCCGCAGAATGCATCTACAACGAACAGTCTCTTGTTGCACAGCTCCTTCTTAGCGATATCCTTTACAGCAGCCCATGTTTCCTGAGACATACGATGGTTGTCGTTCTTGTACTCATCGGAAGTCCACCATACAGTGTCCTTGGAGTTCTCATCTTCAACGATGAACTTATCTTTGGGAGAACGTCCTGTATATATACCGGTCATAACATTTACCGCACCGAGTTCGGTCTCCTGACCTTTCTCGTAGCCTTCCAGTTCAGGCTTCATCTCTTCTTTGAACAACTCTTCATAAGAAGGATTGTGAACGATTTCTGTGGTTCCGGTGATGCCGTACTTACTTAAATTGATCTCTGCCATCTTACATTAACCTCTTTCCTTTTTATTTATGTGTGTCTTTATCTTCTGCCACATCGTCTGTATTATCTCAAACCAACGTAGAAAAGTCAAGAAACCGTTAAAAATTTTATATTGATTTTATATTGATTTTATATTTCAGCAGCCTGTTTCCTTCGCAAGCCACTTTTTTTCCTCTTCGTTCAGATAAGGGGAAATCTTTTCGTAAACAGTCTTCTGATACTCCCTTAGATACTTTTTCTGGGTATCGTTCAGGTACTTTTCTTCGACAGCTTCCATGTCAATGGGCACCCAGGTCAGGGTCTCAAAATGCATGAACTGGCCGTATTCGTTCTTCACATCATTTTTCGCCACCATCACATTCTCAATACGGATGCCGTGACTGCCCTGGATATATACACCGGGCTCATTGGTGATATCCATACCGTCCTCGAACACAGCTTCCACCATACCACCGGTAAATCTCCAGCGCATGTTCTGAGGACCTTCGTGAACATTCAGAATATAGCCGACACCGTGACCGGTTCCACACTGATAATCAATATCCATATCCCAGATCGGCTGTCTCGCCAGAATATCCAGATTCCGTCCGGTGCAGCCATAGAGCCAGTGTGCATGGGTCAGCTGCATCACTGCCGCCGCTACCATAGTGTAATGCTTTTTGATTTCCTCGGAAACCGGTCCCAGTACAATGGTTCTGGTCACATCGGTGGTACCTCCCAGATACTGTCCGCCGGAATCTACCAGAAGCATTCCTTCCGGCTCCAGAGTCGCACAGTTGTCCGGGGTTGCTTCGTAATGCATCATGGCTGCATTGGACTTGTAACCTGCGATGGTCGGGAAGGACAGATCTAAGAATTCCGGGATCTCTCTTCTCTTCTGTTCCAGATAGTCCGCTGCGGTCACCTCAGTGATCTTCTCTTTGCCCACATGGGTCTTCAGCCAGTAGATAAATTTCGTTACGGCCACGCTGTCCTTTAAAAAGATCTCCTGCATTCTCGCAAGCTCTACCGGATTCTTAATGGCCTTTAACAGTTCGGTGGGGTTCTTGCCCTCTACTAACTTCTGATTCTTCTGCAATGTCTTGTATAAAGTATAGCTGCAATATCTGTTGTCCACGAGGATCGCATTGCCCGCAGGGAGTGCCTTCAGGAAATCTACGACGGTGTCGTATTCCTTTACCTCGATCCGATGAGCTGCCAGGTATTCCGTCACCTGTGCATCCAGTGCTTTCTGCTGGATAAACAGAGTTGCGGACTCTTCTGTAATATAGGCATAGGACATTGCTACCGGATTGCATTCCACATCACAACCGCGGATATTGAAGAGCCACATCAGATCATCCAGTTTGGTCAGAAGCAGTGCATTGGCACCATCCTTCGCCATCTTTTCTCTGGTCTCTGTCAGTTTTTCCTCTACGCTCTTACCGGCGATTTTCTCATCCAGTACGGTTACTTTTCCGGCAGGAAAATCCGGTCTGTCTGTCCAGATGCTCTCTGCCAGATCCTTCTCATAAGCGATGCGGATCTGCTTCTTTTCCAGTACCTTTTCGTATTTTTTGCCGTCCATGGCAGCGATAACTCTGCCATCAAATCCTAAAGTCTGTCCCTGCTGCATGTTCTGCTCCAGGAATTCCTCGATGGTGGGAACTCCCTCCTGTAACATACGGAACAGTTCTACGGTCGTTCCTTCCAATTCTGCTTCTGCCTGGATGAAATATCTGCCGTCAGTCCACAGTCCCGCGCCGTCTTTCCAGACTACCAGTGTGCCGTTGGAACCGGTAAAATTGCAGAAATATTCTCTTACCTTAAAATAATCGTTTACATATTCGGAATTATGAAAATCCGCTGTGGGCATCATATAGAAATCAATGCCCTCTTCCTGCATCTTCTTCCGAAGAAGTGCAAGTCTGTCCTGAATCACTTTGTTTTCCATGTTATCTCCATTCTATATATCAGTTAATCAATACCCTTCCGTAAGTTCACCCTTGCAGAGTCCTACAGCTCTGGAAGTACCGATTCTTTCACAGCCAAGTCCTAAGAACATTTCCAGATCTTCCATGCTGGATACGCCACCTGCCGCTTTGATCTTTACGTTAGGGCCAATGTATTTCTTGAACAGTTCCACATCCTCCTTCGTGGCGCCGCCGGTTCCGAAGCCGGTGGAAGTCTTGATAAAGTCCGCTCCGGCATTGGTCACTGCCTTACACATGGCGATCTTCTCTTCCTCGGTCAGATAACAGGTCTCAATGATCACCTTGAGGATATGATGTCCGCACTCTTTCTTCAGTGTACGGATCTCTTCCTCCACCTTGTCAAGCAACCCGTTCTTCACATCGCTGATATTCACTACCATATCGATCTCGTTGCAACCATCCTCCAGTGCCTTGCGCACCTCGGCCACCTTGGCTTCCGTCACACTGTATCCTAAGGGGAATCCTACTACGGTACAGATATTGATTTTGTCTCCGTAAGTGTCATGGATTCTCTTGATATAGCAAGGGGGCACACATACGCTGGCGGTATGATACTGAATCGCCTCATCGCATAATTTCTGGATGTCCTCCCAGGTAGCAAAGGCTTTCAACTGGGTATGATCCACTTTTCCAAGCATTTCTTTTGCAGTCATGTTGTTCTCCTTCCGGTATCTATTTTCATATTATTGTTACAGTCCGCTAACCTTATCTATTATAGCAAAGAACCCCCGCAAGATAAAGGATAAAGTTTTTACACAAAAACAATACCGCCCAGAAAGCCGTTGACGTGACTTGGGCGGTATCTCACTAATATTTAATTCTTAACTACATTCCAAGAAAACTCTTCACCGTGTCTTTCATCTTGTCCACGTCACACTGGGTATCGTGCAGCACCGGTGCGGTACGGATTTCTTCGATGGCATTGGGTACTTTCACCTTGGCGATCTTAGACAGTTCATCCACCAGTTCAAAGTCACCCATGGCATCATACTTGATGTCAATGGCATCCATAACGCTTCTGGTGAACTTGAAGGGGCTTGCGGTGGAAGCGATCACGGTGGTCTTGTGATCTCCGGTCTCAACCACATACTTGCCGTACACTGCGGAAGCTACTGCGGTATGGGTATCGATGACATAACCGCATTTTTCATACAGACGGCGGATCTCTGCGGCGGTCTCCGCTTCGCTTGCAAAGTTGCCGTAGAAGTCAGCCAGCTGTGCCTTCATCTCTTCGGTGATCTCGTATTTGCCGTTGCCGGACAGAGCGCTCATCAGCTCACGGTTCTTGTCTGCATCATTGCCTGCAATACGGTAGATCAGACGCTCCAGATTGCTGGAGATCAGAATATCCATGGACGGTGAAGTGGTCAGTACGAATTCTCTGTTGCGGTCATAGGTGCCGGTGCGGAAGAAATCATACAATACCTTATTGTCATTGGAAGCACAGATCAGCTTATCGATGGGCAGTCCCATATTCTTCGCATAAAATGCAGCCAGAATATTACCGAAGTTGCCGGTGGGAACCACAACATTGATCTTCTCACCCTCTGTGATCTTACCATCTTTTAATAATTGTGCATACGCATAAACATAATAACAAATCTGAGGTACCAGACGTCCAATGTTAATGGAGTTCGCAGAGGAAAACTGGAAGCCCTTCTCATCCATTTCTTTTGCCAGTTCCTTGTCGGAGAAAATCTTCTTCACACCGGTCTGGGCATCATCGAAATTACCGTGAATGCCTACCACAAAAGTATTGGCACCCTTCTGGGTCACCATCTGCTTCTCCTGAATCGGGCTGACACCGTTCTTCGGGTAAAATACGATGATCCGGGTACCCTTGACATCGGCAAAGCCTGCCAGAGCTGCCTTACCGGTATCACCGGAAGTAGCAGTCAGGATCACGATCTCATTCTTGATATTATTCTTACGGGCGGAAGTGATCATCAGGTGAGGTAAAATGGAAAGTGCCATATCCTTGAACGCAATGGTAGAACCATGGAACAATTCCAGATAATAAGCATCATCCGCCTGTACCAGAGGAGCGATCTTCTCCGTATCAAACTTGGAATCATAAGCGTTGTTGATACAATTTTTCAGTTCTTCCTCGGTAAAGTCTGTCAGGAATAATTTCATAACTTCATAAGCTACCTGCTGATAACTCATTCCAGCCAGTTCTGAAAGACTCTTGTCCAATGCAGGAATATGATCCGGTACAAACAGTCCTCCGTCATCGGATAATCCCTTCAGAATTGCCTGGGATGCGGTTACCGGTTCGCTGTTGCTGCGTGTGCTGCGATAAATTACTTCCATTTCCTCTCCTCCGTGTCTATGTATGAATGTATGCTGGAATATCTCCCTAGCATCTCCATCTATATTTTCGAAAAGTATAGCATACTTTAAACACTGTTGCAAGGTGAATCATTGAAGCGCTTTTTTATCCGAAAAAAATTCATGTCCGCCATGTCGGAATAATAGCGTCAATTTTTCATCAAACCAGCGCATACTTTCACTGTCGGCATATTTTCTGGCGGCAAAATACAATGCTCCCCTGGAAATGTCCTCGCCCGCCAGAGCCCGTCCGACAGCTTCTACCGTCTCTTCACTGACACTTACTTTGTAATAACTGCCGTCGGCAATGGGAGAAAACTGTGACACCCCGTTTTCCCGCTGGAATACGATCTCCGTAATGCTGTCCGGAAATTTTTCGGAATTCAGACGGTTCAGGATCACATTGGCCACCAACAGCTTCCCATCCTCGTCTTCGCACCCGGCTTCCGCTTCCACGATCCGAAGCAGCACTTCCAGATCCGCCTGTTCCAGCTGGTACTTACTCTCCCGCTGTAATTCACTGCAATCCACTACTCTCTGTCCGGAAGAAGTCCGGGAAGCAATCCCCATCATGATGCTTTCCTTGTCCGCCAGCAGGCTTTCTTCCATATGTACCTCCGACACCGTCTGCTGCAATTTCCTACAGATTTCTTCCATGCGGCAGAGACTTAAAACACCGATCAGAAATATCAGATTTATTACAAGTAGTCCGCTTAATGCTCTTTTATACATACAGGCTTTGTTCCTTTCCCCAATTCTCATTTTGGCTCTAACTTCATTTTATGCAGCTCGTCCGAAAAATATATCTGTTGTTCTCCGGAGAAAAATGTTACTATAGAAATATGAGTGAGCAAAACATTGAAAAAGAACAATTATATAAAGGAGTCTTCCGGGCCGGGAAAAAAGACGGAACTGTCTATTACCGTGCTTCTCTGACCAAAAACGGCAAGCATATCAGTCTGGGCAGTTTCTCCGATGCCTTACAGGCCCATCGGGCCTACGAACAGGGGCTTCTCCTGCTGTCCGATCCTTCCCTGACACTGCAGTCCTACGAGAAGGTGTCCCCTTTGTCCTTCGAAAAATGGGTCAGTCTGATCAATCTGCGGGACAACGGACTATACATCGGCAATCCGATCTATCTGGGGCAGCAGCTCTTCTATTATTATTTGTCCCCCCACCATGTCTTAAAATTCGACATGGAAGACCTGTTCTATTATTCTTCCCATAAGATCATGTGCCGGGGAAATCATTATTTTGTGGCCGACTACGGAATGCAGCAGACACTGACCTCACGCTATGGCATCAAAAGCTACGGAGTTCTCGGCGTGGATTATTGTTTTGTCAACGGAGATCCTACGGACTTCCGCAGGGAAAATCTGCAGATCCACAACATCTATCACGGTGTCCGGAAAACGGCAGCAAAAAACGGACAGTACGTTTATACTGTCCGCATTCATATCCGTGGTAATTATATTGTGGGGCGCTACGCTACTGATATCGAAGCAGCCATTGCCTATAACAAGGCCATCGATATTTTGCATAGCAAAGGAGTCACCAGTAATTTTACCCCCAACTATGTGGAAGCCATCACTCCCCGCCGTTATGCCGAGATCTATTCTACGCTCGACATTGCACCGGGAATCCTGAATTATGAGCCTATTTCTCCGAATAATCAATAAAACTGATATTCATATTGGCATAGCCTGCAATGCCGTCGATGGTGACATCATTGGCATATTGCCACATGGTAAAACGATAAGGATAATCCGGCACGTCTTCCATCTGGGAAAGCCATACGTCATATGCCGATAATTTTGACAGGTCAATTTCTTTGATCAGCCACTCCTTGTCTCCGTAAAGCAGGGGCTTATATCCGGCTGCCTCTATGGTATCCAGGAAAGCCTTGGTGATCTTCGTCTTGTCAGCACGACTGACAGTCTCGATTCTCGTCGTATCATTGTCCACAAAACTCATATCAAAAGCCACCGGATAGGTGATCTTGTAGTCTTTGATATTCTCCAGAACGATATTGGATTCCTCCACCGCCTCTTCTTCCGTGATGGCCTGTGAGGTAAAATACACCCCGATCTGTAATCCAGCATCTGTGGCTCTCTTGATATTGTCTACGAAATAATCATCCAATACGATCTGTCCGCTGCCATAGCCTCTGGCACCTACCCGCAACATCACAAAATCCACTCCGGCTTTTTTCAGTTTCAAAAAATCCACATAATCCTGATATTTGGAAATATCCACCCCGACATAGGAAGTCAGTTTGCCGTCCTGATAATATTTCATCAGGTCGGACTGGCACACCAGTTTGGTGAAATCATATTCGTGCTTGGGAAGGTACGGGCTGATCAGCACCCATTCTTCCTTGCCGTCCCGGTTGGTCACCAGGGTATGTTTTCCATCGGTGGAGGGATCCGCTTCCGCTGTTTCCTTTTTGTTATCCTTTTGGGAAGGCTCCGCAGACGGCAATGGTGTTGCCGTAGTCTCCGGGTACATGTCCCAGAAATCCAGATCCGAAGGAGTCAATGTGCTTCCGGTGATCAGGTCCTGCGTGTCCGGATATTTGTCTGTCTGATTATTTTCTGCCTGTTGTACATTCTCCGTCTGTGCAGCCGTATTGTTCTGTTGGTGGGAAGTGGGCTGTCTGTTCATGATCAGCACCACCGTAAGGATCACTGCCACGAAAATTGTAACAGCAACGATGGCACTGATCACCGTAGGTGTCAGCCCTCCTCCGTGATCTTCATAATCGTCCGGAAGACGCATATCTTTTCTCCTCTTGTACTTTCTTTATGCTTTTACGATACATTTCTTCGGGCATTTCTCCATGCAGGCACCACAGCCCACACATTTCTCCGGATCAATGATTGCATGGAAATTCTCGACCTTCACAGCATCGTGCTGGCAATTCTTTACGCAGATACCGCAGCCCACACAGCCGGTCTTGCAGGCCTTCATGGTAACAGGGCCCTTGTCCGTAGAACTGCAGGCTACCTGTACCGTATTGGAATAAGGCCGTAAGCTGATCAGATGCTTGGGGCAGACCTCCACGCACTTTCCGCAGGCCTTACATTTTTCCTTATCTACTACAGCCACACCGTTCTCTACATGAATGGCATCGAAGGGACAGACCTGTGCACAGGTTCCGAATCCCAGGCAGCCACTGTTGCAGGATTTCGGCCCGCCTCCGGGCACAAAGCTCATCATACGACAGTCCTTGATGCCATAATAATCATAATCCGTTGTGGTCCGCTCGCAGTCACCCTGACAATGCACATAAGCTACCTTGCGCTCGGAAGCCTCTGCTTCTACACCCATGATGGCGGCGATTTTTTTGCCGACTTCCTCTCCGCCTACGGGACAGGTGTTCACCGCAGCCTCTCCCTTTGCAATGGCAGCTGCCAGACCGGAACATCCGGCGAAGCCGCAGCCACCACAGTTATTTCCGGGAAGGGCAGCTAACACCGCCTCTTCCTTCTCATCTACTTCTACTTTGAATTTAATGCCGGCCACGCCAAGGAACAGTCCCACAAAGATGCCGACGATTCCGACACAAGCCGCAGCAATCAGAATTCCTGTTATACTCATCTATGTTACTCCTTCCTAGATCAGACCGGAGAATCCGCAGAAAGCAATGGCCATCAGTCCTGCTGTCAGCAGTACCATGGGCATTCCCTTGAAAGATTCCGGCACTTCATTGTATTCCATCTTCTCACGCAGTCCTGCCAGGATCACGATGGCAATGGTAAAGCCAAGCGCTGTGGCAAAGCCATTTACGATACCGGTCAGAATACCGTATTCCTTCTGCACGTTGGTAATGGCTACACCCAGCACCGCGCAGTTGGTGGTAATCAGAGGCAGATAGACGCCCAGTGCCTGATACAGGGAAGGCATTGCCTTTTTCAGGAACATTTCCACGAACTGTACCAGTGCAGCAATGACGAGAATGAACACTATCGTCTCCAGATACTCAATGTGTAACGGCTGTAAGATAAATTTGTAGATCACACCCGCTACCGCACTGGCCAGCGTAATAACGAAGATAACCGCCGTTCCCATGCCGCCCGCCGTCTTGATCTTGCGGGACACGCCTAAGAAGGGGCACAGTCCCATGAACTGGCTTAATACGATATTGCTGACGATGGAGGAACTGATCAGTAACAGAAGCATATCTTTTACACTATCCATTTATTTGTCCTCCTTATCTAAATCGATGGTCTCCAGATCATCCTCTGCCGTCTGAGGTTTTGCTGCCGCTTTTGCCGCATCCTTCACAGCCTCTTCCGTGGTATTGGTATTGTCATAAAACCGCTCCGAGCAGCCACTCTCGCCACAGTGCAGACAGTCATGTCCGCAGCCGGACTGGATCTTCTCGTAATCCTTGCCAGCTAGCTTTCTCTTATTCTTGATATAGTTCTGCAAAGCGGTCAGTGCAGCCAGTACGAAGAACGCACCGGGAGCCAGTCCGAAAATATTGATCGTCACATAGGAATCCGGCATGATCCGAAATCCGAAGATGGATCCGGCCGCCAGGATCTCACGTACTGCACCGATACAAGTCAGTGCCAGAGAGAAACCAAGTCCCATGCCAAGTCCATCGAACAGGGAAGGAATGGGCGGATGGGAATACGCATAGCTCTCTGCTCTTCCCAGAATGATACAGTTTACAACGATCAGAGGAATATACACACCCAGAGCATCGTTCAGTGACGGCAGATACGCCTGCAACAGCAGCTGTACCGCAGTTACAAAGGATGCAATAATCACGATAAATGCAGGGATTCTCACCCGGCTGGGGATCACTTTCCTAAGCAGCGAAATGATCAGGTTACTCATGGTAAGTACCACTGCCGTGGTCAGGCCCATGCCAAGTCCGTTCATGGCCGATGTGGTCACCGCCAGAGTCGGACACATTCCCAGCATCAGTACAAATGTAGGATTTTCCTTGATGATACCGTTATAAAGTCTTTCACCTGCTTTATTCATTGCCAGCACCTCCCTGTACATAATCATTAAATGCCAGAAGGCTTCCGTTGACAGCGTTAGTCACTGCTTTCGTGGTGATGGTCGCACCGCTGATGGCATCGATCTCACTGTCAGAAGTGGATCCGGTCTTGGTGTAGGCAAAGCTCTTCACGTTCTTGTTGTGGAACTGCGGCACCAGCACATCTCCCGCTTTCATGCCCAGTCCGGGAGTCTCGGAAATACTTAAAATAGAAATATCATTGACCGTACCATCCAGACGGATTCCCACATACAGCACAATATTTCCGCCATAGCCTTCGGAGGTTGTGGTCTGGATCACATAGCCCAACTGCGTTCCGGAGGCATCCTGCGCTTCATAGACGGTACCGATGGTGATTCCGGTATCTGCCAGCTTCTGCGCCGTATCCGCAGAAGGTGTATAAGCATCCAGTTCTTCAAAATGCTCCGCATCCGCAAAGACCGCCTGACAGGCTTCCTGCACCGCTTTTTCCTCCTGCTGACGGATGGGCTCCTTGGTCAGTTCATAGACAAAGCCAAGCAAAAGTCCGGCAATCAGAGTAATTGCGAACAAAATGCCCGCTTCTTTTAACATTGCCTGAATATCATTCTTATTTTTCACGTTTCGCACCTGCCTTTCTGCCAAAAGCCACCGGCATGGTGAATTTTTCGATCAGAGGTACCAGAAGGTTACCTAAAATGATGGCATAGGACACTCCCTCTGCTCCCGGTCCGAAGATACGGAAGATTCCGGTAAGAAGTCCCAGTACCGCACCGTATACATACTGTCCCTTGATGGTAATCGGTCTGGTGACATAATCCGTTGCCATGAAAAAGGCACCCAGGATCAGGCCGCCGCCTGCTAACTGTGCAGACAGATAGGCAGGATCAAAGCCGTGTCCGCCGAAGATTCCCGCAAACAGGATCACGGTCACAATATATGTACCGGGGATCCGAAGGTCGATCACACCGATCAGGATCAGGAAACAGGCACCGATCAGCAGTGCGATCACGGAAGTCTCGCCGATGGTACCGGCGGTCTTACCTACGATCATGTTCATGACATTGACACTCTCTCCTGCCTTCAGTGCTGCCAGCGGTGTAGCCCCGGTATAGGCATCACAGGCAAAATTCGTCATCTGGGACGGGAAAGAGATCAGCAGAAAGCATCTGGCTGCCAGTGCCGGGTTCATAAAGTTCTGACCCAGACCACCGAACAGCATTTTTACCACAAGGATGGCAAACACACCGCCCAATGCCGCCATCCACAGCGGAATGCTCACCGGCAGATTCAGCGCCAGCAGCAGTCCCGTTACCACTGCTGACATATCGGAAATCGTGATTTTTTTCTTCCAGAGCCAGCCGAATAATAACTCCGTCAATACTGTACTGGCAATGGTCACAGCCATGACTGCCAGTGCTCTGGGGCCAAAGTTATAGATTCCGAAACCGGCAGCCGGCAGCAGTGCGATCACCACGGCTGTCATAATGCTGCTGGTCGTTACTTTTGACCGGATATGAGGATTTGAAGATACTTTTAAAAGTCCGCTCACTGTTCTTCCCTCCTACTTCTTTTTCTTCTTGGCAAGCTGGATCTTACGCATGGATTTGATCTCCTGCGTCAGAGGACGCTTTGCCGGGCATACAAAACTACAGCAGCCGCATTCACAGCATTCCATACCGTTATGTTCCACGAAAGCCTCTTCATCAAAATGCTCCGCATAGGTTGCCAAAAGGCTGGGAACAATACGTCCGGGACATGCTTCCACGCAACGTCCGCAGTTGATGCAGGGACTGGGCTCCATAGCGGATACATCGTCCTGGGTCAGTGCCAGTAATGCGGTAGAGGTCTTTGTGGTAGGTACATCCAGCTGGAACATACCGAATCCCATCATGGGACCTCCGCAGATGATCTTCTCCGGCTCCTGCTTAAATCCACCGGCTATATCCAACAGTTCCTGATAACTCATACCGATAGGTACACGAAAATTCCGGGGATTGGCCACAGCATCTCCGGTAACAGTGATGATACGTTCCATCAGAGGGCGTCCTTCCGTCACCGCTCTGTAAATGGCAACCACAGTATCTACGTTATCTACAATACAACCTACGTCCGCAGGCAACATGGAGGAATTGATCTTCCGTCCCGTTGTGGCATAGATCAGCTGACGCTCCGCGCCCTGAGGATACTTGGTCTTCAGTGCCTTCACCGTGATCTGAGGATCGTTCTTAGTCATCTGTTTTAACAGAGAGATACAATCCGGCTTATTGTCCTCCACGGCCAGAATACCGTGGGCATTGTCAAACAGCTTCAGCATGATCTTCAGACCACCGATCAGCTTGTCCGGCTCTTCCATCATTCTGCGGTAATCGGAAGTCAGATAAGGCTCACATTCCGCACAGTTAGCAATTACATATTCAATTTTGTCAGGATCCTTGGGAGACAGCTTGACATGCGTAGGAAATCCGGCACCACCCATACCTACGATACCGGCTTCCTTCACAATGTCGATGATCTCTTCCTTCTGCAGTTTGTCCACCGGTGCATAAGGATGAAATTCTTCGCTCTCATACAGACCGTCATTGTCGATCACGATACTCTGTATCAGATCTCCTGTTACCACACGTCTCGTCTCAATGGTTTTCACCGTACCCGACACAGATGCATAGATGGGTGCCGACACGAAGCCACCACTTTCTGCTATCTTTTGTCCCGCCAGTACCCGGTCTCCTTTTGCCACGATGGGCTTCGCCGGAGCGCCGATGTGCTGGGACAACGGATAGACCATTTCCCCTTTGGGCAGGACATCCTGGATCGGTTTGTCCTTGGACAGATCTTTTCCATCATAGGGATGTATTCCGCCTACAAATGTCAACTTTGCCATTTCCTAACATCCTTTCTAAATAGTTACTTGTATTGCAAATTACATTATGATAATTGTACTATTTTTATCAATTTTTATCAACTTTTATCAACAAAATGCTACTGCAAATTCTAAAATTATGGTAAAATAAATTCACCCATAGAAAGTCTGTGTGACTGCTTGCAGGCAGCACAGGTTTTCTATGAGGTGAATAAGCAAACATAAGTAAGTAGGGCGATAGCCCGGATTACGCATGTTTGTTACGCTTTCGAGAGTTCGAAGAACGAAGAAAGCGTTTATTAACTTGCCCACACGGCAGAAAGAGGTCATACATGAAAAAATCAGAAGAGACTCTGGAGGATTTCGCGATCTCCTATCCCTTGGATAAGCTGGCGCCTCTGGAACAAATCCTTTTTCTCGATATTGAGACCACGGGATTCACTTCCCGTACTTCTTATTTATATATGATTGGCTGTGCCTACTATCAGGCCGGCAAATGGCGGACCATCCAGTGGATGGCGGATGACTATTCCCAGGAAGGGGATATTCTCACTGCTTTCTTTGATTTTGCAAGAGACTACCGCTATCTGGTACATTTCAACGGCAATAATTTTGACCTTCCCTTTATCACCCAGAAATGTGCGCAGTTAAAGCTTCCGTTCTCCTTTGACGGATTTCAGGGTATCGACATTTACCGCCGGATCTCCCCTTATAAATTCTTCCTAAAGCTGCCGAACTGTAAGCAGAAAACTTTGGAGCAGTATCTCGGAATTGCCCGGACCGATGTTTTCTCCGGCGGAGAACTCATTGGTCTATACCATGATTATGTAAAAAATCCTTCGGAATTCACAGAAAAAGCATTGTTTTTGCATAATGCGGACGACCTGAAGGGAATGTTGGAAGTTCTTCCGATTCTGGCCTACTATGATCTGTTCAACGAGAATTGTGTGAAAGCCAGAAAAGTACAGGCCAACTATTACAAAGATGTCAGTGGCGCACAACGCAAGGAACTGTTGATCACCCTGCAGATTCCCACTTCCCTGCCCAGACTGGTAACCGCTTCTGCGGCCAACTGCTATTTCCGTGGAGAAGGAGAATCGGCTACTTTAAAGGTTCCCATTTACGAGGAAGAATTAAAATATTTCTATTCCAACTACAAGGACTATTACTATCTTCCTACGGAAGATGTGGCATTGCACAAATCTGTAGCCGGTTTCGTGGACAAAGAGCACAGGCTCCAGGCCTCCGCAGCGAACTGTTACACCCGGAAATTCTCCTGCTATCTTCCCCAATGGGAGATTCTGTTCACGCCATTCTTCAAGAGAGATTATAAGAGCAAGGAATTATTCTTCGAGTTGACGGATGAAATGAAGAAAAACAGAGAAGGATTTACACAGTATGCCAATCATGTTTTGTCCATGATCGCATCTACTTACTAACCGGAACGAAATGAGACATCGTCCCTTAGATGTACTTATAGCACTTATAGCACAGAAAGCACAAAAAGAGGAAAGCAAAACTGCTTTCCTCTTTCTTATTTTGTCATTTCTGTACTCACTACATCGGTTTCACATAATAGAAAGAACTCTTTCTGTCAAATCCGATTTCGCGATAATTCATGATCTGTTCGGTACTTCCGATAAACAGCATACCACCCTTGGCCAGTGACTGGTAATACTTCCGGAATACTTCATCCTTTGCTTCTTCTGTAAAGTAAATCAATACATTTCTGCACACGATCAGATTACAGTCGGTAGGATAAGTATCCTTCAGTAAATTGTGCTGGTGAAAATCCACTCTTGCCTTGATCTCATCTGCAATCTTGTAAGAAGGACCAATCTTCGTGAAGTATTTCTTCTTCAGATCCTCCGGCACGCCTTCTATGCTCTTTTCTCCATACAGGCCGGTCTTTGCCTTTGCGATAACCTGTTTGTCCAGATCTGTAGCATAGATACGAATCTGCTGTAACGGAATGTGCCGTGACAGAGCCATTACAAGAGAGTAAGGCTCATCTCCCGTGGAACATGCCGCACTCCAAACCTTCAGGTTCTTGCCGAAGCGTTGAATCAGTTCCGGGATCACGGTCTCTTCCAGATATTTCCACTGTTCAGGATTACGGTAGAATTCTGAAACATTGATAGTAATGTATCCTACAAATTCCTCAAAAAGTACTTTATCCGTCTTCAGTGCCTGTACATACTTGTCATAACCTACGATCTTATGCTTGGCGATCAGAGTATCGATACGCCGTTTCATCTGCTTCTCTTTGTAAGCATTCAGATCGATCGTAGTCAGAGAATAAATCTCCTTTTTAAAATACTCATAATCATATATCATGAATATCTACCACCTAACGGTTGATTATTTCTCAGAGTTCTCAGCCTCTGCAGCGATAACAGCGTCAATATCTACAGATACAACATCTGCATCGGACTCTTCCTCTGCCTCAACGGGTTCTGGAGCTGTCAGAGCTTTAACGCTCAGGGAAATCTTGTGATCAGCCTCATTGAAATCTACAACCTTAGCTGTAACTTCATCGCCAACGCTCAGTACATCGGAAGGTTTCTCAATGTGCTCCTTTGCGATCTGGGATACATGAAGCAGAGCATCTACACCGGGCTCTAATTCTACGAAAGCGCCAAAGTCGGTCATTCTTGCAACCTTACCGGTTACTACATTGCCAACTGCATACTTCTCTGCTGCATTCTTCCAGGGGTTAGCGTCGTCGAACTTCAGGGACAGTGCAATCTTATTGCCGTTGATCTCTTTGATCAGGACTTTCAGCTTATCGCCAACCTTGAATACCTTCTTGGGATGCTCGACTCTGCCCCAAGACATCTCGGAGATGTGAAGCAGTCCGTCTGCGCCGCCAAGATCGATAAATGCGCCGAAATCAGTTACGTTCTTAACAACACCTTCTACGATATCACCTTCTTTGATCTTCTCAAAGAGTTCCTTCTGCAGCTCAGCCTTCTTGGCTACGATCAGCTGTTTGCGGTCACCAATGTATCTTCTTCTCTTGGGATTGTACTCGCTGATCACGAATTCAATCTCCTGTCCTGCATACTTGGTCAGATCCTTCTCATAAGTATCGGATACCAGGCTTGCGGGGATGAAGATTCTTACTTCGTCCACGATCACACTTAAACCACCGTCCAGTACCTGGGATACGGTTGCCTTAAGTACCTCGTGATTGTTAAATGCTTCTTCAATTCTCTTGTTGCCTCTGTCTGCAGCAAGACGCTTGTAGGTAAGGAGAACCTGACCCTCACCGTCATTTACTTTCAGAACCTTGACTTCCATGGTGTCACCAACCTTGGCAACCGTGGTAAGATCCACGCTGGAGTCGTTGGTGTATTCGTTCTTGGTAAGAATACCGTCAGATTTGTATCCGATGTTCAGAATGATCTCTTCCGGTTTCACATCGATGACTGTACCTTCGACTACCTCTCCTGCATGTATTGTCTTTAATGATTCTTCCAGCATTTGTTCAAAAGTTAATTCTGACATAATTTTGAACCTCCTCAATTAATTTATTTGGGGTGGAAGCCCCCGCGGTAATACCCACTAGTCGAACAGCTTTAGGTAGATCTAAATGCAAGTCATCCAGTGTCTGTATAAAATAGGTGTGCACACATTCCCTTTGGCAGATTTCGTAAAGTTTTCTGCTATTAGAACTGTGCTTCCCTCCTATTACAATCATAACGTCAGCTTCCGCTGCAATGGCCTTTGCCGATCGCTGTCGCTCTTCTGTAGCATTACAGATAGTGTTCACAACACTATCATTGTAACCTTTTTTTTCAAAAATTTCAACTATATATTGAAATTTATTGTAGTTATATGTCGTCTGAGACACAATACAAAGCTTTTCGCCTTCTGTTTTCACAAAATTTTCTGCCTGTTCGGGAGTTTCCAGAACGGTTACCGGGCCCTGACACCAGCCGACGATACCCTCTACTTCCGGATGTTTCGGGTCCCCCACGACGATCACATGATACCCTTCTGTGCTTTTTTGTTCCACGATACGATGGATCTTTTTCACAAAGGGGCAGGTGGCATCAATGCACTCCAGACCATTCGCTTCCATGATATCATAGATTTCTTTTGCCACTCCGTGGGCACGAATGATCACAGTGGGAATATTCTCCCCGGCTTTCAGGCTTTTTAGTTCTTCTTTGCTTTCCAGAACTCTTACTCCTTTTTCCGCCAGTTCCCGGACCACTTCCTCGTTATGCACGATGGGACCATAGGTATAGATAGTCTTCCCGTTTTTTAATTGTTCATACACAGTATCTACAGCACGCTTTACGCCGAAGCAAAAGCCCGCGCAGTCTGCCAGTCTTACTTCCATATCAGATCTCCTGTTTAACCGATCAGTTCCACGATCCGGTCGATGACCTGCTCGATCGTCATATCGGAAGTATCCACCAGCACCGCATCGTCCGCCTGTTTTAACGGAGAAGTCTCTCTGTGCATATCTCTATAGTCTCTGTCTTCGATATCCTGACGGATCTTCTCCAGATCACAGGTCTCTCCCTTGGCGGTCAGTTCATCATATCTTCTCCTGGCTCTCACCATACTGCTGGCGGTCAGATAGATCTTCACCTGAGCATTCGGAAGAACCACTGTACCGATGTCACGGCCGTCCATGATCACATCGCTTTTAGCTGCAAGTGCCTGCTGAAGTTCTACCAGCTTGGTGCGTACTGCGGGTTGTGCACTGGTATTGGATGCCATATTGCCGACTTCTTCGGTACGCAGATAAGCATTAACATTCTCTCCGTTTAATAAAACGACCTGCTCACCGTCCACATACTGAATGGTGATATCCGCCTCCTTGCATTTATCGGCGATGGTCGCTGCATCCGTGGGTTCCACGCCCTCTCTTAACATAAACAGTGCCATGGCACGATACATTGCTCCGGTGTCCACATAGATAAATCCTTTTTTCTTTGCCACAGCTCTTGCAATGGTACTTTTTCCGGCACCTGCCGGGCCGTCGATTGCTACATTAAAACTCATAGTCTAGTCCTCTTTTCTTTATTTCTATTAATTATAATTGATTTCTATTAATTATTATTTTTTCACAAATCTTCCGGTTTTCATTCGTAAAATCTCTCTCCGGACTTTTTTGTGCGCGAATTTATTGTATGCTGTCCCCCGCCAGATGTCCCGTAGACCAGGCGATCTGCAAATTAAAGCCCCCGGTCATGGCATCCAGATCCAATACTTCCCCTGCAAAATACAAATGCCGTACACGTTTGGATTCCATGGTGGAAGGATTGATATCCTTTACCGAGATTCCCCCCTGAGTGATGATTGCTTCCGCAAAAGATCTCGTCCCCGTCACCGTCATGGGTAGTTCCTTGATCAATGAGCCGAAAGCTTTTCTCTCTTCCCGGCTGATCTCGTTCACTTTCTTCTCCGGGGAAATGTCGGACAACTCTATCATAACAGGAATCAGCTTTGCAGGGAACAGGTGGTCCAGCGCATTTTTAAATTGTTTGTTCTTTGCTTCCTCAAAATCCCGAAGTAAACGCTTGTCCAGCTGTTCCGGTGTCAACGCAGGTTTCAGATCTAAGAAAAGCTTTACCTCATCGCTGCCTTTACGCTTCGAAAAATTTTTTGAATAAAAACTGCTGGCTGACAGGATCAGGGGGCCGCTGACGCCAAAATGGGTAAACAGCATCTCGCCGAACCCTTCATACCAGGTCTTTTTCCCGCACTGCATCCGGATCTCCACATTTTTTAAGGAAAGGCCCATCAGTTCCCTGCACCAGTTTTCCCGGATCTCCAAAGGCACCAATGCCGGTTTCCTCTCCGTCACCTTATGCCCTGTCTCTTCCGCGAAACGATACCCGTCCCCCGTGGATCCGGTGCTGGCATAGGAACAGCCTCCAGTACAGACAATGCAGTCATCCGCCGCGATTTTCTCATGGTCTGCACATTCCACGCCACAGAAAACAGGATTGCCATCCGTTTCCTTCGTTAGGATCTTTTTCACCTCGGTATGCAGATGAACATCCACCTGATATTTGCGAAGTTCTCTCTGGAGGGCGGCGATCACGTCCGAAGAATGATCGGATACCGGAAATACCCGGTCTCCCCGCTCCGTTTTCAACGGGCAGCCTGCCTGCTCCAGCAGATCGCATACCCGTGTATTGTCAAAGCCGTAAAAAGCACTGTACAGAAACTTTTCATTGGTACAAATATTCTGAAATAAGACATCCATGTCCGCCGCGTTTGTCACATTGCAACGGCCTTTTCCAGTGATGAACAGTTTTTTCCCCAGCTTTTCGTTCTTTTCCAGAAGTATTACCTTATGCCCTTTTTGCGCTGCCGCAATGGCAGCCATCATGCCGGCAGCACCGCCACCGATCACAATCACCTTACTCATTTCTATCCTCTTTTGCCGATCTGTCCGTCCATCATTTTTCCTTGCGCCGCAGGGAATAGTCCAGCATCGGTTCATCATCTATAAAGTCGATCTCATCATTCAGATATACCTGATAATTATTCCAGGTCTCTTCCAGTGTCTCCAGATTTTTACGCACCTGCTCCGGACATTTCAGGCACAATGCCACTACCAGCGCATTGATCACGCTTAAAGGTGCCACCAGAGAATCCACCACCGACACCATGTCGCTTCTGGCCAGCAGATTGCAGGAAGAATACAGATTCATGGGGGAATGGATGCTGTCGGTAATAGCGATCACCTTGGCATTCCGGTCATTGGCAAACTCCATGGCCTTTAACGTCCGCATGGAGTATCTGGGAAAACTGATACCGATGAAGCAGTCCTTCGGGCCAATATGGATCATCTGTTCAAAAGTCTCACTGACACTGGTGGTATTCAGCAAAAAGACTTTGCCCCGGATCATATTCAGGTAAAAATGCAGAAACGCTGCCAGCGGCTCATTGCTGCGAAGTCCCATGATATAAATGGTCTCTGCCTCCAGAATCGTGGCAACGGCGGATTCAAAGGCCGCCGGATCCAGATTGTCTATGGTATCCTGGATCTTTTCGATATCTGCGCTGAGTACGGAGGTCAGGATCTCCGACTGGGAGCTTCTTCCGTATTTGGCATCCATTTTCTGAATGCCGTTGAGCTTTCCCTGCACGCAGCTTTCCAGTGCCTTCTGGAATTTCGGATAACCGTCATAACCGATTCCCGCTGCAAAACGCACTACGGTAGATTCACTGATTCCCAATGTCTCACCCAGCTTTGCTGCGGTCATAAATACTGCCTGATCGTAATGTTCCGATATGTAATCCGCAATGGCTTTGTGGCCTTTGCTCATTTTTGCATAATGTTCGTTGATTCGGGTAAAAACATCATATTCTGCCACGGTTCTTAACCTCGCGTTGTCTCATTGTAAAAAGCGTAATAGGAATGCTCTAATAGCTGCATTGTCTGTAAGTCTGTCAGATCATAATCTCCGGTCAGAGACATACAGGCAGCTCCGTGAATGAAAATCCACATTTTCATGAACAGATCACCGGGATCCGGGCAGCCCGCCACTCTGGCCAGGTTGATCTCGTAGACCACGTTTCCGGCATCACCATTCAAGATCTCATACATACTCTTTTTCTTATGTTTGCCATCCTGGTTATCCGATACAAACAGAAGCTCGAACAGGTGTCTCTCTTCTCTAGCAAAAGCTATGTAAGCCATGCCCAGATTGGCGAAAGGTGTCTTGCCGGTACGGGGATACAAGCTGTAATAATCCAGAAAATAAGCTGTAGCTCTCTCATAGACCGCATCCCACAGCTCTTCCATATTCTTATATACCCTGAAAATAGGCTGTGTGGAGCACCCTGCTTTCGCTGCTACCTTTCTGGCTGTCACATTGGCAAATCCCTCTTCTCTTGTCATGGCAAATGCCGTATCCAGGATTTTATCAATCGTGATCATCTCTTTACGAGCCATAATCCCTCTCATTCCGCTGCATTTACAGCAAACAATGTGTTCTTCTATAACACTTGTTATTTTAGTGGGTGAAGAGGTGGTTTGTCAATATGTAAATAAACTCATTCGCAATCCGGGCTATCGCCCTACTTGCTCATGTGGTTTTGTTCGTCTAATAAAAAAGTCGCACTGACTGCGAGCAGTCGTGCGACCTTTTTATTGACGAATTATTTAGACAGGGTATGCACCGTTCTTGGTGTCAGCCTGGGTCATATCAACCTTTTCCTGCTGTGCCTGACGATACTTGAAGAAGTCGGTAGCAACCTGAGGGAACAGAGCGTAGCTCAGAACGTCCTCATCCTGCTGTTTCCATTCCTTCATTTCGCCTTCCAGCTTATCCATCTCATTGTCGAGCAGATCAGCGTAACGGCAGGTAATTCTCTCCTCACCGGGGATAACCTTGTCGATAACTTCCTGGCTCATGGGCTTAACGGTCTGACCGTACTCACCACGAAGAACTGCCTTGGTCTCCTTGGTAGCCATCTTGTAACGCTCACCAAGCAGTACGTTGAAGACTGCCTGAGTACCAACGATCTGAGAAGAAGGGGTAACCAGAGGGGGCTCACCCAGATCCTTACGAACCTTGGGGATCTCCTTCAGCACATCGTAGTATCTGTCTTCTGCATTCTGCTCCTTCAGCTGGCTAACCATGTTGGAAAGCATACCGCCGGGTACCTGATACAGCAGAGTCTTGATATCAACACCCATAACCTTGGGATTCAGCAGGCCGTTAGCCAGGCACTCATCTCTGTAAGGTCTGAAGTAGTCAGCGATCTCAGCTAACAGGTTCTGATCCAGACCGGTATCGTAAGGGGTTCCCTTGAAGGTCTCAACCATAACCTCGGTAGCAGGCTGTGAAGTACCCATAGCGAAGGGGCTCATAGCGGTATCGATCACATCAACACCGGCCTCTACTGCCTTCAGGTAGGTCATGCTTGCAACACCGGAAGTATAGTGAGTATGCAACTGGATGGGGAGCTTGGTAACTTCCTTCATCGCCTTGATCAGTTCAGCAGCCTTGTAAGGTACTAACAGACCGGCCATATCCTTGATACAGATGGAATCTGCACCCATCTCTTCGATCTTCTTGGCCATGCTGGTCCAGTACTCCAGAGTGTAAGCATCACCCAGAGTGTAAGCCAGAGCAACCTGTGCTTCACCTCTGCCTTCCTGTGCCTTGAACTTGTTGGTAGCATTTACCGCTTCCTGTAAGTTGCGCAGGTCGTTCAGACAGTCGAAAATACGAATGATATCAATACCGTTGGAGATGGACTTCTGTACGAAGTAATCTACCACGTCATCTGCATAAGGTCTGTAACCCAGAATATTCTGTCCACGGAACAGCATCTGTAACTTGGTGTTTTTGAAGCCGTCACGCAGCTTTCTCAGTCTGTCCCAGGGATCTTCCTTCAGGAAACGAAGGGATGCATCAAAGGTAGCACCTCCCCAGCACTCTACGGAATGATAACCAACTTTATCCATCTTATCAACGATGGGAAGCATGAATTCGGTCGGCATTCTGGTAGCGATCAGAGACTGATGTGCATCACGTAAAACAGTTTCCGTAATCTTAATCGGTTTCTTTTCAATTTCTGACATTACGAATATCCTCCATAATAATATTTTCTATAGTTAGTATGACGCGATGCGTTATTCTAAGTCCTTCGGACTTATTTCATCGTGCATCGCTTTAAAATACACCGAAGATAGCCATGAATGTACCGGCTGCTACGGCAGTACCGATAACGCCTGCTACGTTAGGACCCATAGCATGCATGAGCAGGAAGTTGGTAGGATCGGATTCTGCACCAACCTTCTGGGATACACGTGCTGCCATAGGAACTGCGGATACACCTGCGGAACCGATCAAAGGATTGATCTTGCCACCGGAAAATACACACATCAGTTTACCAAACAGAACACCTGCGGCGGTACCGAACATGAATGCGATCAGACCCAGAGCTACGATCTTCAAGGTATCTGCATTCAGGAATGCTTCTGCACTGGTGGTAGCACCTACGGAAGTACCCAGCAGAATAACTACGATGTACATCAGAGCATTGGATGCTGTCTCAGTCAGCTGACGAACAACACCGGACTCACGGAACAGGTTACCCAGCATCAGCATACCTACCAGAGGAGCTGTGGTGGGAAGGATCAGACATACAACGATGGTAACAACGATGGGGAACAGGATCTTCTCCAGCTTGGATACGGGACGAAGCTGACCCATCTTGATCTTTCTCTCTTTCTCAGTAGTGAGAAGCTTCATAATAGGGGGCTGGATAATGGGAACCAGTGACATGTAGGAATATGCTGCCACTGCGATAGGTCCCAGGATCGCCGTCTGTCCCAGCTTACCAGCAAGGAAGATGGAGGTAGGGCCGTCAGCACCACCGATGATGGAGATTGCAGCAGCTGCCTTGTCGTTGAATCCCAGCCAGATTGCTCCGAAGTATGCTGCGAAGATACCAAACTGCGCAGCAGCTCCCAGAAGGAAGCTCTTGGGGTTCGCAATCAGAGGACCAAAGTCTGTCATGGCACCTACACCCATGAAGATCAGGGAAGGCAGGATTGCCAGTTCATCCAGCTTGTAGAAATAATACAGTAAGCCGCCGGCACCGTTTGCTGCATTTTCAGGGTGCAGCATGATATCGGGATAAATGTTTACCAACAGCATACCGAACGCTATCGGGAGTAAGAGCAAAGGCTCGAACTCATGACGGATAGCTAAATAAAGGAAAAAGCATGCAACCAGAATCATGACATAGTTTCCCCAGGTCAGGTTAAAAAACGCTGTCTGATGAATCAGGTTGTTAAGCGTACTAGCTATATATTCCATTTGATGACCTCCTGTTGTTTATAGAGCTGATGTAAAATGCCTAGTTCAGAGTTGCCAGAACTGCACCAGCCTCAACAGTATCACCAACTGCAACGTCAATGCTTGCTACAGTGCCGTCTTCGGGAGCTACTACAGGGATCTCCATCTTCATAGCTTCCAGAATGATGACAGCATCACCCTTCTTAACAGCCTGTCCAACACTTGCCTCTACCTTGAAGATTTTACCAGCTGCACCGGCCTCAACCTTGATGCTGCCTGCTGCGCCGCTTGCCTTGGGAGCTGCTGCGGGAGCCTTGGGTGCTGCCTTGGGAGCTGCGGGAGCCTTTGCTGCTACGGGTGCTCCGGTAGATGCGCCCTCTTCTACTACTACATCATATACGTTGCCATTTACGGTAATGGTATAATTTTTCATTTTAATATCCTCCTAACGTTTTTACGATTATCTTACTTTGCGGATAGAACGAACTACAAATCCGTCAGTGCTTGCCGCACCTTCGCTTGCTGCGATCGCAGCTGCAATAACAGCGACCAGCTCAGTGTCATCTGCCTCGGGCTCTTCCTGTGCAGCGATCTGAGTTACAGCCTTATCAATACCTGCGTTCTTTGCTTCCTCCTTATCCTTCTTGCTGAATGCAGCCTGGATCTTCGGAATGAAGTTGAACAGGGAAATGATCAGTGAGATCATGATCAGCATTACGAATACAGTTCCCATACCGATCAGAGTGTTCAGTGCAGCTTTGGTCATCAGGCCACCCATGGACTCCACGGGGTTCAGCGCTGCAGACTCCATGCTCAGGAACATATCGTTGGTGAAGATCACTTCTGCCTGTGCATTCTGTTTGGCACCGGTCACATCTACATGTACAATGATCTGATCATCATCGATGGCAGCTTCTGCATCACCGACAGCGGTAATGCCGCCAATGGACTTTTTAGCGGAGTTGAAGGACTCGATAGCAGTTTTATATGCATAACCATCAACGGTGATACCTACATTTTCCTGTACCATATATGCCACTTCATCAGCGGTATACTCAGAGAAGCTCTCCAGTGCAGCTTCGTCTTCAAAATTCTCCAGAGAAGGAATCACATACTGGGTAGCTATCTGGATTGCAGTGTCCATCTTGCGCTGCTCATAATCCGTATAGGTCTCCTCACTGCCGCACGCGGTCAAACCAAAGATGCAGGTAATCATACATACTAAGCTTAAAAATTTCTTCATTTTACAATCACCCTTTCTTATACAGTTCCGTGTTTCTTGGCAGGACGGTCTTCACTCTTGGTGAATAGCATCTCGAATGCGCCGATCACATATTTTCTGGTATCAGCAGCATTTACGATCTGGTCCACATATCCTCTCTTGGCTGCGCTGGTTACATTCAGAGTAAGTGCTTCGTACTCAGCAGCCTTTTCATTAATCACATCAGCGCCCTGGCCATCATACATGATCTTGGCAGCCAGCTTGCCGTCCATAGCACCAATCTGTGCATCCGGCCATGCCATGGTGATATCCGCACCGATTGCCTTGGAGTTCATCACCACATAAGCGGTTCCCAGAGCCTTGCCGATCACAACGTTCACCTTGGGAACGGTAGCGTTGGCAAATGCGTAGGTCAGCTTTGCAGCAGCCTTTGCGATAGCCTTCTCGGAAGCCAGAGTTGCTTCGTAACCCTTTACATTGGTCAGGGTCAGTACAGGAATGCCGAAAGCATCACAGAAGTTTACGAACTCAGCAGCCTTCTCACAGCCCTCTGCAGTCAGAACTGCATCCAGCTTCTCTGCTACCTTGCCTTCTTCGTCGCAGATCTCGGAACGGTTAGCTACCGCACCAACGGTAACGCCATCCAGACGTAAGAAACCGGTTACCATGTTCTTAGCATATCCGGCCTTCACCTCGAAGAAGTTGTTGTCATCTGCCAGAATGGACAGAGCAACGGATGTGTCGCCGACGCAGCCTGCGATCTCAGGATTTACACGGTTCAGATCATCAGTGCAATCCTCTAAGAAGCTTGCATCATCCTCGTTGTTGGCAGGCAGGAAGCTTACCAGCTCTCTTACCTTCTCCAGAATGGTTGCTTCGTCAGCTACCACGTCAACAATACCGCTCTCTTCTGCCTGGAATTTAGCGGAAGAAGAATCACACTTGGTGATCACATTACCGTCCAGAGCGTTAGGAGCATTTACGAACAGCTTGGCATTCTTCTCTTCCATGAAAGTGAAATCGGTCATGGTAGGGAACAGTCCTAAGCCACCGCCACAGGTTCCGAATACAGCAGTGATCTGAGGGATCACGCCGGAAGCCATGGTCTGCTTTAAATAGATCTCACCAAATGCAGCCAGTGCATCGGTTGCTTCCTGCAGTCTTAAACCTGCAGATTCGATCAGTCCGATTACAGGTGCTCCGGTCTTCATAGCCAGATCGTAGAGATTGGTGATCTTCTTTGCATGCATCTCGCCGATGGTTCCGTTCAGTACGGAAGCGTCCTGGCTATATACATATACAAGATTACCATTGATCACTCCGTAGCCGGTAATACAACCGTCCGAAGGAGTTTCATTGGGTTTCAGATTGAAATCCGTAGCTCTTGCGGTTACAAGTCCGCCGATTTCAACGAAACTGTTGTCATCGAGTAAAGCTGCTATTCTTTGACTCGCTTTTGAAGTAGTACTCATATGTTTTCAGCCCTCCGTTGATAATATAATAAAATATAATAGAAAACGTTTATTAATATAGAAGCACAAATGCCCCCATGATTAACAGTTTGTAGTATAACATAAAATCTGCAACTCGCAAAGAACGAATTGCAGATTTTTACATTTTTTATATATTGTACCTCATTTTGAACAATTTCCCCGTCATTTTTTCCATTCCATTTTTCTGCAATCCCTACGGGAATGCTACCAGAAAACGTTTCAGGATCTGTCTGCCGCACCAGGAAAGATCCACGGCCTCCACTGTCCAAGCAGCATACAGCCGCTCCCTGCGCCAGATTTCGCCATCCACCAGATAACAGATTTCTCCCACCGTCGTTCCTTCCTTTACCGGTGCCTTCAGTTCTTTCTCTTTCCGGTAGAGAATCTCCACTTTCTCGTCTGCGCGCATAAGCAGGCCTTCCGCTCCTTCCGCCTCCGGATCCAGTTCCACTGCCAGCTGCACTTCTCCTGTCAATTCCTCATCCTGTGCCTCCGTCACCGGGATCGGCATAAGGTACTGTTCCCGTCCGGAAAATTCTTCCTCTCCGAACTTCCGGTAAACAAAATTTTCCAGTCCATATCCAAACAACTCTCTGCTGTCACTCCATTTATAGGTCTTATGATTCGGCCACCCACAGGCCAGAAGTGCCACAATCATACATTTTCCATCCCGTTCCAGTGCTCCCACATAGCAGTACCCCGCCTTGTTCGTAAATCCGGTCTTGCCGGTAAAAGCTCCGTCCATCATCTGCAAAAAGGCATTGTGGTTGTGGCACTGAAAGGAGCGTCCGTTTTCCGTGAAACAATACTCCTGTGTCCGGGTGATCTCCCGGAACAGATCTCTCTGGGAAGACTCTCTGATACAGTACCGTAAAATACAGGCCAGATCCTTTGCTGTGGTATGGTGCTCCTTTTCCAGAATACTCCCGTCAGGTAATGTCAATGTCTCTGTGGCATCCAGCCCGTTGGGAGTGATAAACCAGGTATCCTCGCAGCCGATCTCCACCGCCTTTTCATTCATCGCCTGTGCAAATCTATGTAATGCTGCCTTACTCTCTTCTGTAGTATGCTCCGAAGCCTCTTTCGTCTCACCCAGAAGCTTTCCGCCGATATATTCCGCCAGTGCCGCAGCAGCATCATTATGGCTTTCCAGCATCAGGGAAAACAGCAGTTCTCTTACCGTATAATGCTCCCCCTTTTTCACATAGAGCTTTACCTTGGGCATAGTGGCTGCATAGGCGGAAATACTGACCTCTTCCTCCACCTTTGCATTTTCCAGCACCAGAATGCAGGTCATGATCTTGGTGGTGCTGGCCATTGCCATGGGAGTCTCTTCATTTTTTCCATATAGTACCCGCCCGGAGTCGGCATCCAGAAGCACCGCCGCCTGTGCATACAGGTGTAAATCCTCCTGCAGCTGCCCGGCTTCCTTTTCCTCTGTTTCATGAAAAAGGTGCGTAGCCTGTTCCCGGATTCCCTCGCTGACATACCCCTGCCGACAGAATCCGCCTATACTTTCCAGACACAGAATTCCGGCGAAAAGGGCACAAAAAAAGCCTCGCATAATCATCACTCCCAAAAGAGTCCCTTATTACTATGATTATTATGAGGCTGATTCTTTGTCCTATTCTATTATATGTTTAATGTGAGCTGTACTTCCTGCTCCGCCTGCTGTTTGAATTCCTCCACCTGCACCGGGTTCAGTTCCGGCAGTTCCTCCAGGCTCTTCACACCAAAGCAGCGAAGGAACTGTTCCGTTGTGCCGAACAGCAGAGGTCTTCCGGGAGCATCCAGCCGCCCTAACTCCGTGATCAGATCGTATTCCAACAGCTTATTGATGGCATGATCGCAGCTGACCCCTCTGACTCTCTCGATCTCCAGTCTTGTTACCGGCTGCTTATAGGCAATGATGGACAGGGTCTCCAGAACCGTATCCGTCAATGTCATCTTTCGGGGAGTCTTGGCGATCTTGATCAGGTATTCATACATATCCGACTTGGTACACAGCTGTACCGAATTGTCAAACTGTGTCAGTCCGATGCCTCGGTTCTCTTCCTCATACCTCGCCGCCATATCTTTTAAAATGGATTTTGTGGTCTTCACATCCTCTTCGATCACTTCCGCAAGTCTGCTGATCTCCACGGAATCCCCCATGGTAAAAAGGATGGCTTCTATTACTGCTTCTGCTTTACTGCGTTCCATGTTCCGACCTCACTGTATCTTAAACGTTAGATGTAATCATAATATCATCGAATATATTTTCCTGACTGATGTTGATCTTGCCGGTCTTCATCAGCTCCAGAATGATCAGGAAAGTAACGATGACCTCCATTTTGCTGTTCTGCTTCTCCAGAAGCTTTCGGAAACTGAAGGTCTTATGTTCTCTGGCATAAGCTTCCACATACAGCATCTTGATGTCCATATCCACCTCGTCCTTTTCGATATTGCCATACTGGCTGCGGACAGGGTCGATCTTGTCCTCCTGTTTCTTCACAATAGATTTGAATATTTCATGAAGCTTGTTCAAGTTCATATCGCCGATCAGCTCTTCGTAATCGATGGGCTGTCTGTAGGCTTCCACTTCCTTCGGAAGTCTCTGTTCTCTATACATATTTCTGGCAGCATCCACCTGCCGGTCTCTGAGTTCGAAGGACATATATTTGTACATCTTGTATTCCAACAGCTTCTGTACCAGCTCCGCTCTGGGATCCTCTTCCTCGCCGTCCTCGTTCACTTCCTTGGGCAGCAGCATTTTGCACTTGATATCGATCAGTGTTGCCGCCATTACCAGGAATTCACTCATGACGTTCATATCTTCCCGTTGCATCTGCCTGATGTAATCCAGATACTGGGCCGTGATCTCCACAATAGGAATATCATAGATGTCTATTTTGTTTTTCTCGATCAAATGAAGCAACAGATCCAGAGGACCTTCAAATGCTTCCAGTTTTACAGATATTGCCATGTAATAAAACTCCTATTTCCCCTCATCACTCCCACCGGCCTCTTCTCCCCCCGGCAGCAGATCCACTTCCAGGACCTCTCCAGGATTGAACAGCCGGATCGGAATCGTATGCATTCCCAGTCCTCTGCTGAGCAGCATTCTGGTTTTCCCCAGTGTGAACTCTCCGCCATCATATTTTGGAAAAAGTCTCACATTGGGAGACACCACACCTTTTCCCCAGATGGGGACTCTCACCATACCACCGTGGACATGGCCGGCCAGCACCAGATCTGCTCCCCAGTCCGCGTATTTCGGAAAATAATCCGGATTGTGGGCGATCAGGATCGTATACTTTTCTGCGGAAGGTTGTCCCAACAGACTTTTCAGATACTCCGGATCCATGGGCTGGATCCCGAAGCGCTTGTAATACAGCTTGTCGATCTCCGATCCGTAAATGCAGATCCCGGATTCTTCCAGAACGGTATGTTCATTCACCAGCCTCCGGATTCCGATCTTCTGCAGGGCCTCCTCGTACCGCCCCGCCATATCTCCGTAGTTCTCCGGGTACAGTTTCAAACGGTGTTCATGATTGCCGTTGCCGTAGTAGATCGGATATTTCCCGGCAAGCTTCGTAAGCAGGTCCACCGCCGTCTCCAGACTTGCCTTCGGCTTTGCCGTCAGAATATCTCCGGCGATCAGGATCATGTCCGGCCTTATCTCATCAATGGCCTGCAGCAGGCGCTCATTTTCTTTTCCGTATCTCTTATTGTGCAGATCCGCCAGAACCACTGCCTTAACAGGCTTTTTGATTCTCTGATCCCGCAGGAAATAATGCCGTACCACAAAACGATTGCTGTCGTACAGCATTATCCATACAAGAACCACCAGGATCACTGCGATCACGGTAATCACCACATCCAAATTCTTTGCCCCCATGGTCTATTTCCAGTTAATTGCCAATATGTTCTATAGTATAACATATTTTTCGGGCTTACAAAAGATAAAATTCCATTATTTTAAAGAGGTAGTCCTTGTATACCGCTTTCGCCACATCATTTTCATACAGGATCGGAACGCTTCCGATCTCCACTCCGTTCAACAGATAGACCGCTCTGCCTGCCTCTGCCCCCTTTGCGACAGGCGCCTGTGCCTCCTCCGGTAATTCTATGGTTTTCTTCACTCCGTCCAGCGAATTGCCTTCCGTATCCAGATACCGGAATTCGCTCTGGTATCTGACAGGTACCGTATCTTCCACGCCACCTTCTATCCGAAGGTCCTCCAATACATCCGTATTCTCATCCAGATACAGGTCACTGACATTGAAACCGTAACTTAACAGTGTCTGAGCATCCTTAAAACGTGCCTTGTAGTCCGGGGCTCCCATGACCACGGCAATCAGGTCAATACCATCCTTCGTGGCAGTGGCAGACAGGCAGAATTTAGCCTTGGAGGTGGATCCGGTCTTCAGTCCCGTAGCCCACTGGTACTGTTTCAACAGCTTGTTGGTACTGTTCAGGGTAAATGTAGAGCTGCCCTGTCTGGTCTCATGGATGATGTCTTCCATCCAGATACCAGTATACTCAAAGACCTGGGGATATTTCACCGTAAGCTCTCTGGACATAATGGCCACATCCATGGCTGTCGTATAGTGTCCGTCGGAATCCGTCAGTCCGCAACAATCCTCGAAATGTGTATCCACCATTCCCAGTTCTGCCGCCTTTTGATTCATCTGATCCACGAAAGCCTCTTCACTCCCCGCTATGTATTCTGCCACCGCCACACTGGCATCGTTGCCAGAAGCTACAGCAATACATTTGATCATGGTCTCCAAGGTCTGTACCTCGTTCTCCGCCAGGAATACCTGGGAGCCTCCCATGGAACTGGCGTAAGCACTGACGGTCACCGGATCCTCCAGTTTTATCTTCCCCTGATCCAATGCCTCGAATGTCAATAGCAATGTCATGATCTTGGTAATACTGGCGGGACTTCTGCGCTCTCTGGCATTCTGTTCAAAGATCACTTTCCCGGTAGAGCTCTCCAGAAGCACGGCACTGGGAGCTTCGATTGCCGCCGGCTCCGCAGATACACTGATCCCGTCCCACCAGAATACCTGTATGCTGACCGTAAAAAGTAAGATCCATGTGAAAATCCTTTTCCTGTTTTTTTGCATAAAAAAGCCACACTCCCTTATCCTTTCTTCTAAAAGATATGGTCGTATGGCCTTGTATATACCTGTAATCCAACCGTCCGGAACACTACAGTCTGGTGATCAGTGCCTGACAGCGTTCCTTCAGGGCTTCACCCTTGCTGCGCACATCGATGTGAAATACTTTGATCAGCTGGACCACATAATCCACAGCTACAATCGCCAGAATTACCTGAATCAAACGGATGCCCACCTGGATCTGTACTCTGTCAATAATGTGATACATGGCATCGTGAACGAACTGTACGATTCCTATTGCATAAAAGCCCCAGGCAACAGTACTTTCCAGGCAGATGATACCACGGTAATTGAATGGCTTGTTGTTATAATCCCACCAGAGTTCTCCGAGGAAACGGATCATACCGATTCCCACCAGATATTCAAAAGTGGTGGCCAGAATGGCTCCAAGAAAATACAGCTTTACCAGTTTCCCGCGCAGGGGACTTAAAATCAGATATCCCAGCACTCCGCCGAAACCGTAGATCGGGCAAAAGGGGCCTTTGCCAAAGCCACGGTTGGTCAGCTTGTGATTGCAGAAAGACATATAGGTAGATTCCAATGCCCAGCCAAGAATACTGTACAATACAAACGCTGCTAACAGATGATAGATATCTGTTCCCAGTATTTCATAATTCCACATTTTGTTTCCCTCATAAGTACAAAGTCCCCGGTGATTACGCCGAGGACTGTTGTCTTGCATTAGTTATATTTACGTTTTCTTGCTGCTTCAGACTTCTTCTTACGTTTTACGCTAGGCTTCTCGTAATGCTCTCTCTTACGAATCTCCTGCTGGATACCAGCCTTAGCGCAGCTTCTCTTGAAACGACGTAAAGCGCTATCTAAAGTCTCGTTCTCTTTTACGATTACGTTTGACATCTTACACCCGACCTCCCTTCAGTCCCTTCAAGTAACATGACTGACTGGGTTATTCTAATGCGCAGTTGTTCTACACACATTTGATATTATAGCATAAAAAATACATTCGTCAACTACTTTTTTAATTTTTTATTATATTATAGTCTCCGTAGCCCGCATGAAAATAAGGACAAGCAGACTCTAAGCAACCGTCGGTACTTCGCGAGGGTATTTTCCTCGCTTATGTACCGTTACGGTTAAGCGTCCGAAGCGAAAGCGGGTCTGCGGTTCTTATTCTCATGCGAGCTACTGGCTTTAACAAAATCTTATTTAAAAAACTTATCGTAGATACCAAACAGGAAGATGAAGATCACGATCAGGGGCAGTCCATAGGTCAGATAACCGCGCATCCAGTCGTGGACTTTTAAGCCTTTGCCGGTATTTACTTCTGCCTTATAGTTCTCCCATCCCCAGCCGTATCTGGTCACACAGAACAACAGATATACCAGAGATCCTAACGGCAGGAACAGATTACTTACCAGGAAATCTTCGAAATCCAGTACTGCTCCGCCGAAGATGGAGAAGCCGTCCCAGCTCCATACATTGTAGCCCAGTACGCAAGGTACGGACAGTACGATGATCAGGAACAGGTTCACCAGGGAAGATTTCTTACGGCTGGCACCGGTCAGTTCCATACCACAGCAGATGATATTTTCAAATACCGCCAGTACTGTAGACAGAGCTGCGAACGCCATGAACAGGAAGAACAGGCTTCCCCACAGGCGGCCGTAAGGCATATTTGCGAAAATATTCGGCAAAGTAATAAAGATCAGGCTGGGCCCGGAAGTCTGATCCACCCCATAGGTAAAACAGGCGGGGAAAATGATCAGTCCTGCGGTAATTGCCACGAAAGTATCCAGTACCACAACTCTGACGGACTCACCCATCAGGGAATGATCCTTGCCGATGTAGCTTCCGAAGATCGCCATGGCACCAATGCCAAGACTTAAGGTAAAGAATGCCTGATTCATGGCACCTACCAGTGTAGATACCACACCAACCTCCTGCATGCGTCCAAAATCAGGTACCAGATAGAACTTCAGACCTTCCTTTGCTCCCGCCATGAAGAAGCTGTTGATGGCAAGTACTACCATGATGGCAAGCAGTGCGATCATCATGACTTTCGTCACACGCTCCAGACCGTTCTGCAGGCCACCGGCACATATGACGACACCGATGACTACCACCAGTACCATCCAGAACATCATGACCCCTGGATCTGCCAGCATCCGGGTAAACTGATCCGCTACCGCATCTGCGGAAAGACCGGAAAGTTTACCGGTAGCCGTCATATAAAAATAGTGTAACATCCAGCCTGCTACGGTAGTATAGAACATCATTAACAGATAACAGCCTGCCAGCGTGAAATACCCGTGGATATGCCACTTCTGTCCCGGCTTCTCCAGTGCCTGGTAAGCCTTTACGGGACTTTTCTTACTTGCTCTTCCCACAGCGAACTCCATGGTCATAATCGGCAGACCAAGGAGCACCAGGAAGATCAGATAAAACAATACAAATGCGCCACCGCCGCCCTGGCCGGCCATGTACGGGAACTTCCATACATTGCCGATACCAATGGCACAGCCGGCAGACAACAGTATAAAGCCTAAACGGGATTTCAGATTCTCTCGTTCCATTATGCGAGCTGACCCTCCAGTACTTTGGACGCTTCCGCGATCGCTGCGGGAATGCCTGCGGGATTCTTACCGCCGGCCTGCGCCATGTTCGGACGTCCGCCGCCGCCACCGCCAACCAGTGCAGCAATTCCCTTGATCAGGTTGCCTGCATGGGCACCGGCCTTTACAGCACCGTCTGTTGCCATGGCGATCATATTGACCTTGCCATCCTGTGCAGAGAGCAGTACGACAACGCCTTCACCAAGCTTATCCTTGAGTTGGTCACCCAGGTCTCGCAAGCCATTCATATCCACACCGTCTACGCTGGTTGCCAGAAGCTTTGTTCCCTTGACTTCCACTGCCTGATCCATGACATTGCCCAGTGCGGACTGTGCCATCTTGGCTTTCAGGGATTCGTTCTCAGCATTCAGAGCCTTCAGTTCTGCCTGCATATGCTGGATCTTCTCGGTCAGGGCTGCCGGAGCTGCCTTTGCGGCTGCGGCTGCCTTATTGAAGTTCTCTTCCATAGCCTGATAGTATGCCATCACGTTGGCACCGGTCAGTGCTTCGATTCTTCTGACGCCGGCAGCGACACCGCTCTCGGACAGGATCTTGAAGTAACCGATCTCACCGGTATGCTTTACATGAGTACCACCACACAGTTCCTTCGAGAAGTCTCCCATGGATACCACGCGGACAGTATCGCCGTATTTTTCTCCGAACAGAGCCATAGCTCCGCTCTTCTTCGCATCCTCGATGCTCATGATATCAGTAACAACTGCAATATCCTCTGCGATCTTCTCGTTGACCAGAGCCTCTACTTTAGCGATCTCTTCTGCAGTCATAGCCTGTCCGTGGCTGAAGTCAAAACGGGTTCTTGCGCCGTCCTGGTAAGAACCCTGCTGTTCTACATGATCACCCAGTACGATCTGCAGTGCCTTCTGTAACAGATGGGTTGCGGAATGGTTCTTACATACGCTCTTTCTGTTGTCGGTATCCACTGCCAGCTCTGCCTTGTCTCCCACAGTAACTGTTCCGGATACGACCTTACCCACATGTCCGATGCGTCCGCCTGCGATCTTCACGGTCTCAGTCACTTCAAAAGTACCGTTTTCGGTGCGGATCACACCAAAGTCACCCTTCTGTCCGCCCATGGTAGCATAGAACGGAGTCACATCGGTGATCAGTGTACCGGTCTCACCTATCTTTAAGGTGTTTACCAGTTCAGTCTCGGTGGCCAGTGCTACTACTTTTCCTTCTGCGGTCAGCGCATCATAACCTACAAATTCGCTGATGATCTTGTCATCCAGTCCATCGAATACACCTGCTGCGGTGGTAATCTTCTGGGAGAAGTTCTGTCCTTCTCTTGCCTTCTGCTTCTGCTCTTCCATGGCAGCGGCAAAGCCTTCCTCATCTACGGTCAGATTCTCTTCCTGTGCCAGCTCTACAGTCAGCTCCAGAGGGAATCCAAAGGTATCATATAAGTAGAATGCGGACTTGCCGTCGATCTCCTTTTTACCTTCACTTCTCTTCTGCTCCAGAATCTTCTGCAACTCCTTCATGCCGTTCTCCAGAGTGCTCTCGAAACGTGCGATCTCCTTCTGCAGTTCGCTCAGAATGAACTCTCTGTTCTTTTTCATCAGAGGATAACTTTCTGCATAGATCTCATCAATGTACATGGCAGCAATGTGCAGCAGCTGCTCTGTAGTCATATTCAGGGTACGTCCGTGTCTTACCGCACGACGGATCAGACGACGGAGAATATAACCGGCACCGGTATTGGAAGGAAGCAGCTTTGCTTCGTCACCGATCAGCATTACACTGGTACGCAGATGGTCTGCCAGAATACGCATGGATCTGGTCAGCTTTTCATCCGCATTGTATTTCACACCGGAAGCCTCTTCAATGTAAGCGATCACCGGGGCAAACAGGTCTGTCTGGTATACATCTCTGGTACCGTTTAAAAAGGCCAGAATACGCTCCAGGCCCCAACCGGTATCCACGTTCTTCTGCTTTAAGGGGGTCAGATGACCGTCATGATGCTTCTCATACTGCATAAATACATCATTACCCAGCTCCGTGTATTTACCGCAGTCACAGCCGGGTCCGCAGTTCGGTCCGCAGTCCGGTCTGTCTGCAATATAGAACATCTCACTGTCGGGACCGCAGGGGCCGTATTCCAGTCCCCACCAGTTGTCATCGGCAGGCAGATAATATACATTCTCCTTCTTGAAACCGGAAGCGATACGGTAATGTGCGCCTTCCTCATCTCTGGGTGCATTCTCGTCACCGGCAAATACAGTAGCAGCCAGATGGTCGGCATCAAATCCGAATACCTGTGTCAGTAGTTCGAAACTCCACTGGCAACGCTCTTTCTTGAAATAATCTCCCAGGCTCCAGCTTCCCATCATCTCGAAGAAAGTCACATGGCTCTTGTCACCTACGGAATCGATATCGTTGGTACGAACGCAGCCCTGCACATTGCAGAGTCTGGTACCCAGAGGATGCTTCTGCCCCAGCAGATAAGGCATCAGAGGCTGCATGCCCGCTACGTTGAACATAACACCGGTGGATCCGTCAGATACCAGGGATACTGCTCCCACATCCACATGGCCACGGTCTATATAAAATTGTTTCCAAGCTTTTCTCAGCTCATCAGAAGTGAATTGTCTCATTCTCTCGGTCTCCTTGTCTAAAAATTACACCTTTCGGAAAATAAACCTACATTTCTACATTATAATGTTATCGTTTCGCCGCGTCAAGGATAAAACATCACTCATCCTCGTCTTCCAGGATCTCGTTCAATGCCTCTCTGGCCTCCTCGATCTCCTCTTTTTTGCCCTTTTTCAATGCAGCCTCGAAAACAGTGATATAACGATCCAGTTCTTTTCTCCGGTCTCCCAGTGCTTCCTCATACATCCGCTCCGCTCTGAGAAGCACCAGACGGTTCTCCTCCAGGTCTCTGGGCTGGATCTTCAGGTAGGACAATTCTTCCATTCGCTTCTGGATCTCATCATCCGTCATCTGGTTGTCCTGTCCCTTGATGATCATTTTCTGGGTCAGTCCGGTGGATACCACCTTGACTTCCACTTCCAGCAGGGAATTGATGTCATAGGTGTAAGTCACATCCACGGCTTCACTGCCCCTGGGCCCTTTGGGAACATCAATGTTCAGTTCTCCCAGAAACAGATTATTTCTGGCGAAACGGCTCTCTCCCTGCAGTACCCGGACGCGCACCTTGTCCTGATTGTCTCTGACAGTGTACAACCGCTCCGTATGACTGGCGGGGATCACAGTGTTGCGCTCAATGATGGGACAGAAACGGCCGTCTTCAAATTTGCCTTCCTCGTATTCCACCACGACTTCCGTTCCCAATGTAAAGGAGCATACATCCGTCAGAACGACTTCCTTTACCTCCGCCCGGCGTTCCTTCATGGCCGCCTGGATCGCCGCGCCCAGTGCCACGGCTTCGTCCGGGTTCAGTCTTGTATCCGGGAATTTGCGGAACAGCCTGATCAGGAAATCCCTGACCACCGACAGTCTGGTGGCTCCGCCGATCAGCAATACCTCATCGATGTCCGACAGCTTCAGTCCTGCATCCGCCAGACTCTTCTTCACCGGTTCCCTGATCTTCATTAGCAGTTCTTCGCACTCTTCCTCATATTCTTTTAAGGTGATCTCTGCCGTTTTGTTCTCTTCACCCAGCATAAGTTCCATGGTCACCGCAGTCTGATCACTGATTCCCCGCTTGGCTTCTTCTGCCTTTTTATAGAGACGCACCTGTTCTTTCTCCGACAGATCCTTATAATGCAGTCCTGTCTTTTGCAGAAAAAGTTTCGACATCACTTCCGTGAAATCTTCACCGCCAAGATAATTGTCTCCGGCTACCGCCCGCACCTCCAGAATATTGTGATACAACTCCAGAATGGAGACATCAAAAGTTCCGCCACCCAGGTCAAATACCAGAAATCTGGTGTCTTTTTCTTTTTCGTACAGGCCGTAGGCCACCGCCGCTGCGGTAGGCTCCGAGATCATACGCTCCACCTTCAGCCCGGCCAGTTCTCCGGCCCGCTTGGTGGCTTTTCTTCTCTTGTCGTCAAAATAGGCCGGTACACTGATCACGGCCTCTGTAACTTCTTCCCCCAGATAGGCTTCCGCATCTTCTTTCAAATAACGCAGGATCATGCTGGACAATTCTTCTGGGCGGAACTTTTTGCCGGACATGTCATAAGTGCGATCCGTTCCCATGCTGCGCTTAAATGCCTGCGCCACACTGTCGGGATAGAGGTTTCTGCGTTCCTGTGCCGTCTCCCCCACATAGACATTGCCGTTCTCATCCACGCTGACCACAGAGGGGGTCAGATGTTTTCCCAGACGGTTGGGGATGATCACAGGTCCTTCCTCCGTAAATACTGCCACCAGACTGTTGGTGGTTCCCAAATCGATTCCGACTATCATATGTTTTCTTCTCTCTTCATTTTAATTTTTTACTTCTTCCCGAACAGCCTCTGCCAGAATCCCCGTTTCTCCGGCTGCGGCTTTTCCTTGTGAAAAGCGGCTACAGCAGGATCCGTATCCTTCGTCACCTGTTCCGAATGATACCGGTGCCAGATGGCCTGCAATCCCATTCCGGGATGTTCCTGCATCTGCTCTTTCAGCCGCTCCAGTGCTTCTTTCTCCCGGCCCTTTTTCAGCATCTGCAGTATCCGTACCATCTCCAGTTCCTCGCAGACGGGATGTACACAGCCATGGCAGAAGGAACAGTCTTTGTCCAGTTGCAGGAGCGTATCCTGTTCCTCATCGGTGGCCGTATAATATCCCGCCAGATATTCGTGTACGATCCGAAGCTTCGGATATTTCAGATACACATCCTTGCCGCTTTTATCTTCTCTTTCCATACAGGCTTTCAACGCCTGTGCATAGTCAGCACCTTTCTTCTCATCTCCGTACAGGATGCATGCCAGGATCAGGTCCGCAATGTCATCCTTTTTGCTGAGATCCTCCTTATGGAAGATCAGTGCCTTATCCATATTCTTGATGGCCACTTTTCCGGAACCACAGATCAGCCCATACCATCCCAGATGGAAAAAGTAATCTTCGAAATACTCCTGGGTATTCCCGGTATTTTTCCCAATCAGTTCGATCTTCTCCGGCCACGATGTCAGAATATTTCCGGCGATCGTCTTTTCCCCGCACCAGACACACAGATCCAGCTTTTCTCCTGCCGCATCCAGTACATTGACAAATGCCTTCTCCAGAACTTTTAATCCCTCCGTAGTCTTGTCATTGCAGGCCAGACATCTGGCGAAATCCCTCATACGGTTCCGATCCCGTTCTCCGGCACTTCCCGTCATCTCACGATATCTCCGGTAAAACTGTTCCGCCATTTCCGTATTGCCCAGCAAAAAATAAATTTCTGCCTGTTCCGCAATCAGTTCCGGCCAGGCATGATTCTGTGTTCCGCTCTTTTCATAGAAAAATACACATTTTCTCAGGCAGATCATGGCTTCATCGTATTTGCCGCGGCATCTGTGGATCCGTGCCAGTCCCTTCCAGGCAAAAGGATTGGCCGGGTTCGTGGAAAGTGCCTTTTCATAATCCGCTTTTGCCGCCTCCAGACAGCCTGCCGCATTATGAAAATCTCCCCGCTCCACCAGTAAAAATTCACAAGGGTAGGCATACAGATATTCCGTAATGATCGGAAGTCCTCTCCGGTAAAATATGGTCTTGCCCGCTTCCAGTTTGCTCAGATATTCCTTCCGGAATTTATCTATGGCGTCGTTCATCTGTTCCTGGGGAAGCCCCGTATTGGTCAGCTGCCATTCATAGGCATCCAGGATCACACTTTTGACATTATTATCCTTCGCCTGTTGTAACAGTTCCTTCAGTTCCTCCGGATGTGTCAGATCCATGTACACCTTTGCCATCATTTCATAGGCCTTGACATAGGTTGGAAAATAATTTAGACAGGCTCTGCCGTTCTGGATCACCCCTGCTGCATTCCACTGCCTCTTCGCCGCTTCCAGTTCGTTGGCATATGCAGCGTAAACCTGATAATCCCCGATCAGTTTCTGGGATATCTCCGCACAGCGTTCATACTCTTCCATCTCCACATAGATCTGTGCCTTTTCGATCAGCATACCGATATCCTTCGGAGTTCCGGTCTCGGCTTTTTCCGCTTCCGCAATGGCTTCGGCGAATTTTTCCGGCTGTACATAGCCATAAGCCCGATAGCACTGCATCCGGATCATATGTGACTGTCGGATCCGGTCTCTGTCTTTTTCCTCCTCTTCGGCATCCGTATCCCGGAGGATCTTTTTCTCCAGGCTTTCTTCCCATTTGGCTGCCGTGGAAATTGCCTTCTCATATTTTGCCGCTTCTGCCAGCAGTTTTGTCATAAGTCCCAGATATTCCTCACGCCTGTCCGCAGGAACTTTTGCTTCCAGCTCCCTGACCGTGCGGATTCCCAGATCGGTCCTGCCATCCTGCAGATAACACCAGCCCAGATCCAGTCCCAGACCGGGATCATGGTTCTGCGCATATTCCCGTTTCATTTCCCGTTCCAGTTCGGTGTTGATCTTCTGCAGTGTCTCCAGAAATGTGTCGTCTCCGCCTACAGAAAGAATCTCTTCCGCACATTTTTTTGCCTCTTTATAGTTCCCCTGCTCATAATACCAGTCCGTCAGACGCAGGTTCGCCATGTAGTGTTTCGGCAGCTTCTCCCGAAGACTCTCATAAATAGCAGACGCTTCTACGCGCCCTTCATTTCTCCACAGTATTTCCGCCGTATTGTAAGCGATCAGATCATCCTCCGGATATTTTGCAGACAGTTTCTTTAACAAAGTAATGGCTTCTGCGGTCTGTCCCTTTCCTTCATAGAGGGACGCACGGCAGATCTCCATAACAGGGTGGGTAATCCCCAGAGCATCCCCACATCCGATCATCTGCTCCGCTTCCTGTAATTTTTTCTCCTGCAGCGCCTGATAAGCTCTGTCATAATATTGCAGAAACTGATCGTAATCCGCATCTTCCGCACCACGGAACTCGGAAAAATCCACTTCTTCCCCGGATTCGCACTTATGTACCATATAGCTTACAAACTGTGCCGGAAAGCGTTCTCTGAAGGCCCCCGCATTCTGTACAATGTGGATTTTCTCATCCAGAAGCTTCCAGATTGCGGTCGGCAGCTTATAATGTTCCATCAGAAAACGAAGCAGATAAGTGGTGCAGTTTTCCTCTTCCTCCAGAGAAAGAAAGTCATCCGCCTCAAAAAGCGCTTTCCATTTTTCCACATCACAGCGGTCCGTAATATTCTCATAGACCTTCCGAACACCACGTACCCACTGTCCAGCCGGAGTATCGTCCTCCAGCGTCGGTTCCGCCTCCTCGTTCTCTTCTGCATCCGGCGTTCCGGCATAGCGGCAGGCCTCCTCATAAGCCATCCGCAGTCGCTTGAAGCCTTCCGGATCATCCTCCGGATTCGTTACCGTCAGCTTGTCACGATAGGCATTCTTCAGTGCCCTTTCGTCTTTTGTCTGTTCGATTCCCAGAATCTGAAACACTTCGATCGGTTCCACGCTGTCCCCTCCACTGTAAGTATCAAAGTTTTCGTACCAATAGAAAAAGATATTGAAAAGGAGCAGAAAAATCTTTCTGCTCCTGAATAGTGATCTTAGAATGTAAACTTATCTGCAAAGTAAGCATCCAGATCTGCGATAGCAACACGCTCCTGCTCCATGGAATCACGGAAACGTACGGTAACGCAGCCATCTGTCTCGGAATCAAAATCGTAAGTTACGCAGAAAGGAGTTCCGATCTCGTCCTGACGACGATATCTCTTACCAATGTTTCCTCTGTCATCAAATTCACAGTTGTATTTCTTGGAAAGCTCTGCGTAGATCTTCTCCGCACCCTCGTTCAGTTTCTTGGACAGAGGCAGCACACCGATCTTTACCGGTGCCAGTGCGGGATGGAAATGAAGCACAGTACGAACATCGCCGCCCTCTAACTCTTCCTCGTCGTAAGCTGCACACAGGAATGCCAGAACCACTCTGTCTGCACCAAGAGAAGGCTCAATAACGTAAGGGATGTATTTTTCCTTCTTCTCATCATCGAAGTAAGTCATATCCTCGCCGGAGGTATTGGCATGCTGGGTCAGATCATAATCGGTTCTGTCCGCAATACCCCACAGTTCGCCCCATCCGAAGGGGAACAGGAACTCAATATCGGTGGTTCCCTTACTGTAGAAGCACAGTTCCTCAGGAGAGTGATCACGAAGTCTCATCTCGTCTTCCTTGATGCCAAGAGACAGCAGCCAGTCACGGCAGAAGCCTCTCCAGTACTGGAACCACTCCATATCGGTGCCGGGCTCGCAGAAGAACTCCAGCTCCATCTGTTCAAACTCTCTGGTACGGAAAGTGAAATTGCCGGGTGTGATCTCGTTACGGAAGGACTTACCGATCTGTCCGATACCGAAGGGAATCTTCTTGCGGGAAGTTCTCTGTACATTTTTGAAGTTAACAAAAATACCCTGTGCGGTCTCGGGTCTTAAATAAACCGTGTTCTTGGCATCCTCGGTAACCCCCTGAAAGGTCTTGAACATCAGGTTGAACTGACGGATGTCGGTGAAGTTGTGCTTGCCGCAGGTAGGACAGGGAACATTGTGCTCCTCGATGAAATTCTTCATTTCTTCCTGGCTCCATGCGTCCACACTGCCTTCAATGGCAATGCCGTTCTCCTCACAGAAATCCTCAATCAGTTTGTCTGCACGGAAACGCTCATGACACTCCTTACAGTCCATCAGAGGATCGGAGAAACCACCCAGATGTCCACTGGCCACCCAGGTCTGGGGATTCATCAGGATCGCACAGTCCACACCTACATTGTAAGGGCTCTCCTGCACGAACTTCTGCCACCATGCCTTTTTCACATTATTCTTCAGTTCTACACCAAGATTACCGTAATCCCAGGTATTTGCCAGTCCTCCGTAGATCTCGGAACCGGGATATACAAAACCTCTTGCTTTTGCCAGGGCTACGATTTTCTCCATTGTCTTTTCCATGTCAGTACCAAACCTTTCTTGCTCTATATTTGTATTACTGTAAAGCCTATTTTTTCATCAGTATCGTAACGACACCATCGGATTGGGAGGCATCCACATACCCATCCTCTCCCATGACCACACCCTCGCTGATATATAGCACCGGATAAGGACAGTATATATATGCGCTTGCATTTGTAATGATCAGATGATTCTTTTCCAACGCCTTGTCCAGCTTCTCAGAATCCGCCGGAGTGCCGTCCGCTGCGTTTACAAGTTCCCGATTCACCGTGAGTCCCTGTGCCAGCGCTTCCACTCTGGTCCCGTAGAACAGGTCCTGTTCGTTGTACTCGGCATAACTGTCCGTATCGGCGAACTCCTGTACCACCTGCACCATGGCTCCGTCTCCCAAAACCTGCACCGTTTTCACATTCATGGGATTCTCTGTAGCCTCTGTATGTGTGGCATTGAATTCCTCAGCCTCTTCCTCCACCATCTGTGTAAGGCCGTCCAGATTGTAGAAGTCTTTGTCAAAAGTATTCACCAGATAAGAGGTCACTTTGCCGTCCTTCTCCACCACCAGAGAGGTATTCTCTACAGTCTCTGGAAGCTTTGCCGCCTGACCGCAGCCTGTGAGGGACAGTATCAAAAGCCCCGACAATCCTGCCGTAAGAAACTTTTTTATTCTATTCTGCCTCATAAATGAGTCTCCTTTTTTGGCATCAGCCATAACCGATTTTAACATAGAGTTTTCAGTATTTCAAGACTTTTGAACGACCTGTCCATGAAACGCTTCCGATATTCCGACGCGATCTGTGAAAGTTCTGCAAGAACCTTGTCCGATACGGTAAAGGTATATAACTTTTCCACAGAACTCTCCGCTATGTAATTCAGTGCATACCGTGTGGATTCTTCCAGTTTGCGCTCCTCCGGTACTCCCGGATATTCTCCGTTGACAACGATGGCCTTCAGTTCAAAAATACTGCGCACCAGTTCATTGGGAAGTGCCGGTGCACACAAAGCCCGCAGCGACTGGTAGACCAGTTTCATCATTTCTTTCTCATCGTTGTTCTCCCGGCAGTAAAAATCCGCCACTTCCGCAAAATACATACCGTAGCATGCCCCCACGTAGTCCGTCATCAGTTCCGGAAAATAGTTCCGGATCTCTGCTTCCGATATCGTATAAGAGTTCCGTCCTTCATACAGACGAAAAGAGCCAAAAGCAAAAGGGTTGGTCGCTGCAGCCAGCCGGTTACCGGGCTTTCTGGCCCCTCTGGCAAAAGCAGTGATCTTCCCTTTTTCTCTGGTAAGCAGGCATACACGCCTGTCATATTCACCGAAAGGTGTCTGTTTTAATACAATTCCCGTTACATACAGGGATTCCTGCATGATCCAACCTCCCCTGCGGACAGGTCTGTACGCCCCTCCGCTCTGCAATCCACCAGGGGGCTTTTACATTCCGCACCAGCCAAAGGTTCCTCCTTTCCCGCGCTCTGCAGGTATTTCAGGTAATCCTCCACTCTGCCGGTATGTTCAAATTGCTGCCAGTAATTCGTGAATTGCATCTTACGCATCCCCCTCTTCTATCAGTGTATTATCCTCTGTAAAAATAGGGTCTGCAAATTTCGTTTTTCTATTCGCCCATCTCAATGTCTTTCGGATTATATCCGAAGTTTTTCAATAAGATGTCGCTGTCTCTCCAGTCCTTCTTCACCTTCACCCAAAGCTGCAGATTGACCTTCATCTCCAGCATATCCTCGATCTCCGGGCGGGCCTGGGAGCCGATCTTTTTCAGCATTTGTCCGCCTTTGCCGATAATGATACCCTTGTGGGAATCTCTCTCACAGATGATCGTGGCCTCGATGTCACAGATCCGGCCTCTCTCCTTCATGCTTTCCACCGTCACGGCAATACCATGGGGAATTTCTTCGGACAAAAGTCTCAGAGCCTTTTCACGGATCAGCTCCGCCACGATCTGACGCATGGGCTGGTCGGTGATGGTATCTTCATCATAAAATGCCGGGCCGTAAGGCAGATATTTTAAAATACACTGGATCAGCACATCCGTGTTGTCTCCCTTCAGTGCGGACACCGGAACGATCTCCTGGAAATCCAGTTCTTTGCGATAGGTATCGATGAACGCCAGGATCTCTTCCTTTTTCACGGTATCCGTCTTGTTGATCACCAGAATCACGGGAGTCTTGGTCTTCTTCAGCTGCTCAATAATATGACGTTCTCCGGCACCGATAAAGTTCGTGGGCTCCACCAGCCACAGGATCACATCCACGTCGTTCAATGTATGCTCCGCAACATTGACCATGTAATCGCCCAGCTTGTTTTTCGCCTTATGGATACCGGGAGTGTCCAGAAATACGATCTGTCCCTCTTCCAGTGTCAGCACCGTCTGGATACGGTTACGGGTGGTCTGGGGTTTGTTGGATGTAATGGCAATCTTCTGTCCGATCAGTCGGTTCATCAGTGTGGACTTTCCTACGTTGGGACGTCCGATCAGTGTGGCAAAGCCGGATTTGTATGCCGGATTTTCGTTCATTATCATTTCTCCTGTTCTTGTCTTTTTCCCTGACACTTTTCTGTCAGCCGCCGGTCCGTCCGGCTTATCTTATAGATTCTCACTCATTGCTGTTTTGTGTGGCTACCGTATTCTCTGCTGTATTCTCTGCCGTGTTCTGCAAAGTCTTCTGCATTCTTGCTTCCTCTTCGGCGAATTTTTTCTGTTCCTCCGCCCGGATCCGCTTCGTGCGCTTCTTGATCTTTTTCAGGATCAGTACAATGATCACGATCACGATGGCCCAGATCACCAGATAGGGGATATGGATCACGAACCAGATGGCTGCTTCCTTAATACCCTCGCCGATACTCTTTAAGCTGTCCATAAAGCCTGCAGAAATACGTTCCCATGTGGTCTCTTCCTCTACCGGAGTATAGACCTCTACTTCATCAATATAGAGGTATACGGTGCTGTAGTCAACCTGATTATCATAACTTCTCAACTGGGATTCCATACTTTCCAGCTGGTATCTCACATCGGACAGGCGCTGTTCGATGGTAATGATGTCTTCGATGCTCTCCGCCTGTTCCAGCAGCTGCAACAGTCTCTCCTGTTCTGTCTGCAGGGCATCCCTGTGACTTTGCAGATCCACATAGGTCAGTGTCACATCCTGTACATTCTCCGAGCGACTGGTCACATTGCCCAGCTCTGAGACCGTATTTTGGAACTCCTCCAGTCTGTCCTTCGGGATGCGGATGGTCAGATTGGCATTCCTTGTAGAACGATAACTATAATATGTACTGCCGTTATAGGCATCCAGACTTTCGATATAGCCGCCGAGCTCTGTTACTTTATTCTCTACCGCGCTTAACAGCTTATCATACTCCCTGGTCTCGACATCCATATTCACGGTCTTGATCAGTTTCCGGTCTGCTGTGGCTGCAGTCTCCTCAGGCACTGTAGTACTTGTGTCCTGAGCATTTTCTGCGGAATCGTACCCTTCTGTCATGCCAAATCCATCTTCATAAGCGGACGCCTCCGGTGCAGCTGCCTCCTTGGAAGCAACAGCATAATCCGCATCCATGAGATCACTGATTCCGTAACTGCCGTTCGATGAGCTGCCGCAGGCGGTCAGCGATAATATCATGCCGGCAGTGAGCAACCCTGTAATGATCTTTGTTTCAAAATTTCGTTTTTTCATAACCCTCTCCGTTCTGCGGACGGCATCCTGACAGCCTGTCGGATCCGCCTGCTGTTGACTTTTTATTGTTCACCTCTATAAACGAAATAATATCACAAAAGTTCTTTATTTATTTGATCTTTTTACGATTCAGAACCACTTTTGCAAAATCGCAGCTTTCCTTTTGCCGTTTTAAAAAAGATTTTCCACCTTCAGGAATCTCTCCTGTTCCTCCTTTATCTTAGAAGCCGTACCTACCACACAGAGCAGATCCTCCTGCATAAATGCACGGATATGTGCGGACAATGCACGGATATCCTCTTCGGTAGCCGCCAGCAGTTCGTCGCGTTCTCTCTGTAAAGTGGCATTATCCAGTCCTGTCATATAGGCACTCAGGGAATACAGTCCCTTTGCCGCCGGATTCATGGGTACGTCCAGATCACTGACCGCACCGATGATATACTGGGTCATGGTACGTTCATCTGCTGTGAACTCTGCAATGGCATCTGCAGCTTTCTCGTAAGTTTCAATGGTCTTGCCCAGATTCGGATCTCTGTAGGAGACAAAGTAGCTGTCACCGGATCTGCCGAAGCTGCACATGCAGCCGTAGGCACCACCCTTGACACGGACATTAACCCACAGATATTCATACCCCATCATGACTTTGAGTACTCTTAATGCTCCCGTATATTGCAGTCCACTCTTGCGGAAATTACCGGCACGGCATACGTAATTGACCTGACCGGAGGTTAAGAAACCTTCGTTTTTCCGGGAGGTTTCCGGAATGTAATGTTCTTTTTCCACGTTTTCCATATAAAGTGCTGCTTTGAAAGCCTCCACCGGAGCATCTAAAAGAGCCACGGCTTTTTCCTCACCTACGAAATCCACCATGAGGTTTTCCGGACGGAAGATCATTTTCACTAAGGTTTGTAAGATTTCCACCAATTCTTCTTTTTTCTCGTCAAAATGAGCTTCCAGATCCGTGATCAGACGATAGAACGGGATACCGGAAATCTCTTCGCTCACAGCTCCGGGAATACTGCCGTAGGATAAGGCTCTTCCAGCCGCCACACTGTGTCCTCCGGAGGTCATCTGTGCCTGCATCCGGGACTTGCCCTCCGCCAGAATCTCATACAGTCTCTTGGCATCCGTAAAATCACTGGTCATTACGATCTCACGCATCAGATCGATTGCTTCCGCAAGGCGGTCATAAAATACCTTCGTCTTCAGTTCCAGAGTCAGTGTAAACTGATCCGTATCCTGCAGCTTGCCATAGACATTATTTACCGCAGCCATGCCGCCGGTGACCAGATTCATCTCGTTAAACAGATCTCCATAAGCATAATGCTCCGTATTTAACAGTCCCAGGCAGCCCTTCAAAATGCCGATATACGGGAAATATTTACCGGGGATCTGATCCAATCTGAAGATCAGACGTAAATAGCCGATGCCGTTTGTAAACAGATCATGATACAAAAGTGTGGTATCTCCAATGCTCCGCACTTCGTTCACCGGCAGATTTGCCTCTTTCTTCATATCTTCCCGTTTTAACAGAGGGATTTTCTCCAGATCTTCCTTTGCGTCTTCGCTCTCCTGGAATTCGGTCAGCTTCTGGAAGGTCTCCTTCACGTTCTCGATCTCTTCCGGACTCATGGCAGCTTTCACCTGTGCCATCTTTTCCCGCTGTTTCTGCTCCTGCTCTTCCAGAAGTCCCAGCTTCGGCTGCAAGATCACCACGCTGCGATGGGTATTGTCCAGCAGATATTTCTGCACCAGACCCTCAAAATATCCGGTCTTCACTTTCCCTCGAAGTTCAGCGAAAGTCTCGTTGGCCTCGATGTGAATGAACGGCAGTCTGTCATCGTACAGCCAGCTGTCCAGCACCTGTAAACCGTACATAAGTCCCTTGGGGTAGGAACCGAAATCCGCCTCTCTGTATTTGAATTCATAATAATTGATGCCGGCAAGCAATGCCTTTTCGTCGAAGCCGTCCTTTACCAGCTTTTTCAGTACTTCTTCCGTTACCTGTAAAAATTCCTGTTCTTTCTCTACGGAAGTGTCCTTCGCCACCACACTGAAATAGGGCTGGCGGATACCATTCTCATAGATGCTGTAGACATCCTTACCCACACCACAGTCCACCAGGGCCTGTTTTAAGGGTGCTCCTGGAGCGGAACACAGGGCATAGTCCAGGATCTGGAACGCAATGTAAAGCTTCGGATCCAGACTATTGCCCACGCAGAAGTTCTGGGACAGGTAGGTATTCTCCTCCTCGTCCTCTCCCTCGCCGATGGGACATTCCCTGACAATACGATTCGGCGTGGTAAATGCCGCCTCTTCCGTCACTTCGGAATCCACCTCAAGGGCATCGTAGACAGACAGATAATGCTCATCGATAAAGGTCAGTTTCTCCGCCATATCCATATTGCCATAGAGATAGATATAGCTGTTGGAGGGATGATAGAATTTCCGGTGGAAATTCAGGAATTCTTCGTAGGTCAGCTCGGGGATCGCTTCCGGATCACCTCCGGATTCGCAGCCGTAGGTGGTGTGAGGATACAGGGAATTCATGATCTCCCGCTCCAGCACATCATCCGGAGAGGAAAAAGCACCCTTCATCTCGTTATAGACCACACCGTTGACTTTCAGCTCCTCGTTGTCACCTTCCAGCTCATAATGCCAGCCTTCCTGTCGGAAAATAGATTCGTTTTTGTAAATATTCGGATAAAAAACCGCATCCAGATAGACATGCATCAGGTTCTGGAAATCTTTGTCATTGCAGCTAGCCACGGGGTATACAGTCTTGTCCGGATAGGTCATGGCATTTAAGAAAGTGTTCAGAGACCCCTTTACCAGTTCCACAAAAGGATCCTTCACCGGGAATTCCTTCGATCCGCATAATACGGAGTGTTCCAGAATATGGGCTACACCGGTGGAATCCTTGGGTGTGGTGCGGAAACCGATATAGAATACCTTGTTCTCGTCATCATTGGATACAAGTGCCACCCTTGCTCCGGTCTTCTTGTGACGGCACAGATAGGTCACGCTGTTAATGTCCGGGATCTGCCGTTTCTCTATAATCTCATATGTGGATAAATCTTCTACTCTCATTTCTGATGTGTCCTCTTTTCTAAATCTTTCTTAACCGATTTCTTTGCTCTTCGAGCTCTCGAAATCGTAACGACCATTCGCAATCCGGACTATTGTCCTTCTTGCTCATGTTCGTTTGCTCCCCTCATAGAAAGCCTTCGCCGCCTGCAAGCAGTCGCTCATGCTTTCTATGGGTGAGCTTAATCTATCAAAACGCGGCCAGTGCCAGCTTGCTCATGGAGATTTCCTGAATCACGACACCCTTCGCCTCTTTCTCCTCCGGTGTCATGGCAACTAATTCCCGGATGTTCAATTCCTTCGTGACATAACGCTTTTTGCCTCTGCCGAAAATCCTTTTTTTCTCCTCGATGATATTGATCTTCACCCGAGCCTTGATCCGGTCGTAGATCTTCACAAGAAAACTGTCCGGCTTCAGATAATACAGATGGGTCTCCAGCGTATCCTGAGGATCCACCTCTTTTTCCGCTAAAATATAGCGTTCCACGATCAGGCGGAATTTAAACGCCACCTCGTCCTGATCCAGCAGCTCTGCAAAGGTATATTTTGCGCCTATGTAGACCTTTGCCGTATCCTGCAGGCTGTATTTATAATTCTCATAAACTGTCTTTTGCATTGTTGTCGATATCCTCAATCTTGAAACCGCTCATTCTTATGGCATCCTCGATCATCTTGCGGGACATACCGGTCTCTTCCATCAGTTCCTCCGTGGTCACCTTGCGGTGCAGTTCTTCCGCCAGTTCTCTGGCCTTATCCGCTACCTTGTTGACCTTATCTTCCACTCGCTTGTCGATCTTGGAATTTTCTGCATGTCCGGCAATGTATTCTTCCATGGCATCCATGATCATTTTGCCGAGCATTCCCTCGACTTCGTCCGGTTTCTCCAGACTGCCCAGCATGGTCACACCGAAGGAAAGCGCCAGATTGCCTTCTCCCACCAGATCTTCCAGCAGGACACCCTGTCCGGCATAGAGTTTTGCGATCTCTGCCACATCCGCCAGATGCAATTCGATCAGGCGCTGCTGCGCATCCGTCTCTCCCGCCATGGCCGCGATGGAAAATGCCAGTTTTTCACCGTCACTGTAGGTCGGTAATGCCGCTACTTCATCCAGATATTCCTGTAAGTAATCCTTTTCTTCCTCCGTCAGGAATTCATCGGGATCCATAGGCTGTCCAATACCGATTTTATGTTTTAACAGATAGTCAAATACCATCTGCAGCTGTTCATTGCTCAGATCCAGCTCGGCGAATGCTTCCTTTACCTGTTCTTCGCTGATGCAGTTGCCCTGCTCCTTGGCGGTCTTGCGGACCTGCTCTAAGGTCTGGGCAAATAATACTTCTTTGTTCATATAGGGTCTCCTTTATAATAACATCACTTTCTCCGTGCTTCGCACATTGCCTGCAAGCAGTCATGCCGTATGCCTCTTGCAATAATACACTTTCTCCGTGCTTCGCACTCCCGAAAGTGTACAGACATTCGCAATCCGGACTATTTTATGTGCTCATGGGTAAACAAATGATACTGGCAATATTCGTAGTTGCCGTTACATTTGGAGCAGAAACGGAACTCCAGATTCGGATCGTCCTCTTCTGTCCGTCCGCAGACGGCACATTTGTGTCTTGTGACTTTCGCCCGTCCAGCATTGGATTTTCGTTCGAACTGCGCCTTGCGGTGCATCTGTTTCGGCGAGATACGGCTGCGATGCAGTCTGTAAAAGTATAACACAAAGTTCAGCAAAGATGCCACTACCGCGAATTTAGTAAATAAGTTTCCTGCGATCACGGTATAGATCATCAGTACCGCATCCAGGATTCCCATCCATTTTACTTTCACCGGTATCACGAACATCAGCAACACCTGCATATCCGGATACGTAGCAGCAAAGGCAAGGAAGATCGACAGGTTGATATAATACGTGCTGAACGCATAAGAACCGCTGTAAAATACCAGGGAAGCCGCTTCCGTACTCATGCCGCCGGTGATCAGATATGCCACACCCATGCACAGGAAGCTTCCGATAATCGTAAACAGCATGCCGGAAAAGATATACACATTATAGCGATAAGTTCCCCAGGTACGCTCCAGCGCCGTACCCAGACTATAATAGAAAAACAGCATAATGATTGTGAAGATATCCAGACTTTCCGGAGGAACGATCACCCAGGTCACCAGTCTCCAGACTTGTCCGTGCAGGATCCGGTAAGGGTCCAGTGTCAGAAATCCCAGCAGATTATTGCCGGCTGCTTTTCCCATCAGTTCGATCACATAGCCCGCCACATAACACATGATCAATACCATGGTCAGGTTATGGATCGCATATTTTCCAAACTTTTTTTCGAATTTGCTCATAAAACAATGTCTCCATAAATAGTTATATTTTGATTTTTCTCTATCGAGATTGTAACATCCGGAAGAGAATAAGTAAACTGCACGTTCTCTTTTTTCAGAGTTTTCCCGAAAAATTTAAGTTACATTTTACAAAACTTTAACAACTAAACTCCCCCATTATTCGTTGCATTGTGGTGTTTTTTGTCGTATAATTAGAATGTTTTGTTGATGAAAAAAATGCATTAAATAAGTAGATTTATTTTTATTTCAGGAAGGATGTATCACATGAATTCACAGGAAAAATACGCAACTCTCGGCATAGATATCGGTTCCACCACTGTCAAGATTGCTATTTTGGACGAAGAACACAATATTTTATTTTCCGATTATGAGCGTCACTTCGCCAATATCCGGGAAACTCTGTCTGAGCTCCTTAAGAAAGCTTATGACCAGCTGGGAGAATTGCAGCTGCACCCCATGATCACCGGTTCCGGCGGTCTGACACTGGCCAACCACCTCGGCGTTCCCTTTACTCAGGAGGTCGTAGCCGTGGCTACTTCCCTGCAGGAGCTGGCACCCAAGACCGATGTAGCCATTGAATTAGGCGGTGAGGATGCGAAGATCATCTATTTCGAAGGCGGTAACGTGGAGCAGCGTATGAACGGTATCTGTGCCGGCGGTACCGGTTCCTTCATCGACCAGATGGCCAGTCTGATTCAGACGGACGCTTCGGGCTTAAACGAATATGCGAAAAATTATAAATCCCTCTACACCATTGCTGCCCGCTGTGGTGTATTTGCCAAAACCGATATCCAGCCTCTGATCAACGAAGGTGCTACCAAGGAAGACCTGTCTGCTTCTATTTTCCAGGCAGTGGTGAACCAGACAATTTCCGGTCTGGCCTGTGGTAAGCCGATCCGCGGTCACGTAGCTTTTCTGGGCGGGCCTTTACATTTCCTGTCTGAACTGAAAGCTGCCTTTATCCGTACCTTAAATCTGGATGACGAGCACATCATTGACGTGGACAACTCCCATCTGTTCGCAGCCATCGGTTCCGCACTAAATGCGAAGGAGGAAGTCTGCATCAGTCTGTCTGACATGGTGAAAAAGCTGTCCTCCGACATCAAGATGGAGTTCGAAGTAGAACGTATGGAGCCTCTGTTTGCGGACAAGGCTGCTTATCAGGAATTCGTGGAGCGTCACAGCAAGCATCACGTGACCACTGGAGACTTACAGTCCTATCAGGGCAAGGCTTTCCTGGGTATCGATGCCGGTTCCACCACCACGAAGATCGCTCTGGTAGGTGAAGATGGATCCCTGCTGTACTCTTTCTATTCCAGTAACGACGGAAGCCCCTTGAAGACAGCGATCCGTTCCCTGAAGGAGATCTACTCTCTCCTGCCCGAAGGCGTGGAGATCGTACGCTCCTGCTCCACTGGTTACGGCGAAGCGTTGATGAAAGCTGCTTTTCTGCTGGATGACGGCGAGGTAGAGACCGTGGCCCATTACTATGCCGCTGCTTTCTTTGACCCCAGCGTAGACTGTATCTTAGACATCGGCGGTCAGGATATGAAGTGCATCAAGATTAAAAACCAGACCGTAGACAGCGTACAGCTGAACGAAGCATGTTCCTCCGGCTGTGGCTCCTTTATTGAGACCTTTGCCAAATCCCTGAACTATACCGTGCAGGATTTCGCTCAGGCTGCCCTGTTTGCAGAGCATCCTATCGATCTGGGTACCCGTTGTACTGTATTCATGAACTCCAAAGTAAAACAGGCGCAGAAGGAAGGCGCTTCCGTAGCAGATATCTCCGCAGGACTTGCTTACTCCGTTATCAAGAATGCTTTATTTAAGGTAATCAAAGTCTCCGATGCTTCAGAGCTTGGTAAAAATATCGTGGTACAGGGCGGTACTTTCTACAATGATGCTGTTCTGCGCAGCTTTGAGAAAATTGCAGACTGCCAGGCGATCCGTCCCGACATCGCCGGTATCATGGGTGCTTTCGGTGCGGCTCTGATCGCCAGAGAACATTACGAAGACGGTTATGTGACCACAATGCTAGATTATCAGAAGATCTGCGATCTCCAGTTCGAGACCAGCATGGCGAAATGTAAGGGTTGTACCAACAACTGTCGTCTGACCATCAACAAATTCTCCGGCGGCCGTCAGTTCATCTCCGGCAACCGCTGTGAACGTGGTATCGGTGGTCAGAAGAATGCCCACAATGTACCGAATTTATACGAATACAAATTACATAGACTGTTCTCTTATGAATCTCTGGACGCTGACAAGGCTCCCAGAGGTGTAGTTGGTATCCCCAGAGTGCTGAATATGTACGAGGACTATCCATTCTGGTTCACCTTCTTCACCGAACTGGGCTACCGCGTTGTGCTCTCTCCCAGCTCCAACCGTAAGATCTACGAGCTTGGCATTGAATCCATCCCCAGTGAATCCGAGTGTTATCCGGCGAAACTGGCTCACGGCCATGTGACCTGGCTGATTCGTCAGGGAATCAAGTTCATCTTCTACCCTGCGCTATTCTATGAGCGCAACGAGTTCGAGGATGCCAACAACCATTACAACTGCCCTATCGTTACTTCTTATTCTGAGAATATCAAGAATAACGTAGAGGAAATCGCCGGCGGTGAGATCACTTTCCGCAATCCGTTCATGTCCTTTAGAGATCTTGGTACCGTGACGGATGCGCTGACGAAGGAATTCACCGAGATTCCCGCCGCAGAGATCGCCGCAGCCTGCGAAAAGGGCTGGCAGGAGCTGGCGAATGCCCGTCACGATATGGAGAAAAAGGGCGAAGAAACGCTGGAATACTTACGTCAGACCGGCAAGCGCGGTATCGTGCTGGCTGGCCGTCCTTATCATGTAGACCCGGAGATCAACCACGGTATTCCCGAGCTGATCACCTCCTACGATATGGCAGTGCTGACGGAGGATTCCATCTCCCATCTGGCAAAACCGGAGCGTCCCCTGATCGTATCCGACCAGTGGATGTACCATTCCAGACTTTACGCTGCCGCAAGCTATGTAAAGACGGTGGAGAATCTGGATCTGATCCAGTTGAATTCCTTCGGCTGCGGTCTGGATGCCGTTACCACCGATCAAGTGAACGATATCCTCTCCGGCTCCGACAAGATCTACACATGTTTAAAGATCGATGAAGTCAACAACCTGGGTGCGGCACGTATCCGTATCCGTTCCCTGTTGTCCGCGATCCGTGTCCGTGAGAAACTGGGCAAGCACCGCACCATCCGTTCTTCCGCTATTGAGAAGGTACCGTTTACCGAAGAGATGCGCAAGGACTACACCATCATCTGTCCACAGATGTCCCCGATCCACTTTGAGATCTTGCAGCCTGCGTTCAATGCCTGCGGTTACAATTTCGTGGTATTGGACAACGATAACAAGCACTCTGTGGATGTTGGTCTGAAATATGTTAACAATGATGCCTGCTATCCTTCCCTGTTGGTAGTAGGTCAGATCATGGAAGCTCTGCTGTCCGGTAAATATGACCTGAACAAGACAGCCATCATCATGAGCCAGACCGGTGGCGGATGCCGTGCGACGAACTATATCGGCTTCATCCGTCGTGCCTTGAAGAAAGCAGACATGGAGCAGATTCCCGTTATCTCCCTGAACCTGGCAGGTATCGAGAGCAATCCCGGCTTCCATCTGAATGCGGATCTGCTGTTACGTGCCGCTGTGGGTGCGGAATTTGGTGACATCTTCATGCGTTGTGTATATCGGATGCGTCCTTATGAAGCAACTCCGGGTTCCGTGGATGCCCTGCACAAAAAATGGCTTGCGAAGGTACAGAAATTTGTCTCCGCGAAGCATATCAGCATTCCGAAGTTCCGCAGGATGTGTACCGAGATTATCCGGGATTTCGATGCGGTTCCGGTACTGGATATCAAGAAGCCCCGTGTCGGCGTGGTCGGTGAGATTCTGGTGAAATTCTCTCCTGCAGGCAACAATCATCTGGTAGAGCTGCTGGAGAGCGAAGGTGCGGAGGCTGTAGTACCCGACCTGATCGACTTCATGCTGTACTGCTTCTACAACCAGATCTACAAAGCAGAACACTTAGGTACCAGCAAGAAGACTTCAAAGATTTCTGCGCTGGGTATCTGGGCCATCGAACATATCCTCCGCGGCTCTGCCGTGAAGGCTTTTGAAGAAAGTAAGCATTTTGATCCGCCTACCAGCATTTACAAGATCGTCTCCTATGCGGAACCGATCGTATCCATCGGCAACCAGACCGGTGAGGGATGGTTCCTGACCGGTGAGATGGTGGAACTGATCAAGGAAGGCGTACCGAACATCGTATGTACCCAGCCCTTCGGATGCCTGCCGAACCACGTAGTAGGTAAGGGCGTTATCAAGGCTCTGCGGAAGGCATATCCTTCCTCCAACATCGTAGCCATCGACTACGATCCCGGTGCCAGCGAAGTCAACCAGCTCAACCGAATCAAACTCATGCTCTCCACCGCCCAGAAGAATCTGAAGAAGGGTGAAGGAAGCGCGGAATAAATGATATTGTTTCGTCGGAAATAATTTAACTGACATCATTTTCTGATGCCCCGGTCGGTTTGCACCGGCCGGGGCGTTAGGGAAACTCTTTTTCCTAACAAATATCTTTTCATGCCCCATGATATCATGCTATAATGTGCCCAGACATGCCTGTGCTTTCAAAAGCATCTGTCACGGTGATTATCTGCCCGTCAAATGTAGTATGAGTATGGCATGGCTCCGTCGCATTATTAAACATTGTTTGCTTACATGCGTCATTTGTCTGCGCCATGATTCACAATGCTCTTTTATTTCCATTTTCGCTAAAAGTCGTTTTTCGGCTGTTTTAGTACAAAATTTCTTATATTTCTTCTTTTTTTGTATCGAATTTGCCTTTTTTCTTCATTCTGATACAATCATTCCTTTTTCCACCTGAAAATTAGCTGTTTTTGTACTTTTTTCTGCATTTTTGCCCCATTTACACCAAACCATTTCGAAAGGAGTTTTATCTTTATGATTCAAAATTTAGATTCTCGCATTAATAAATTACAGGCGCAATGTGATTACCTGCGCCACAAGCTTTCAACATTTCCGGAAGGAGAATTATTCATTCAGAAGAACGGTTCTTACCATCGTTGGCGTCTCAAAATGAAAGAAAAATCCGTATACTGCCCTAAGTCAAATCGTTCTCTTGCAGAAGTTATGGCCCTGAAAAAATATTATTCTCTTCTTCTGTTGGAAGCCGAAGAAGAACTTTCCCTGCTTAATTTCTATAAAAAAAATTTTTCCTCTGCAAACCGTTCCAGGGCTTTATCTGCCTCCGATCTTCTGTCGGAATCCTCTCCCTACTACGAATTTCTGCAAAGTCATTTTTCGAAGGATAAGCTTCCGGTATCGGTGCAGAAATGGTGTTCGGAAGCTTATGAGACGAATGGGTCGCATCCGGAGCATCTGATCCATACTACGCTGGCAGGACATAAGGTTCGTTCGAAATCAGAAGTTATTATTGCCAATCTCCTGTATACAAATCATATCCCCTATCGCTATGAAGCTGCCCTGGCATTAAATGAAATGACAGTCTATCCGGATTTCACGATTCTGCATCCCACCTCACAACAGCTCTTCTACTGGGAGCATTTCGGAATGATGGACAAGAGCAATTACTGTGACGCTGCCTGCAACAAGCTCAAATCTTATTGCTACAACGGAATCTTTCCGTCCATGCAGCTGATCACCACTTATGAGACCGGCAAAGTTCCCATTCGCTCCGAGCAGGTGCAGCAGATCATCACACAGTACTTTCTATGACATAATGAGCGCAAGGGAGTCAACATGGCGATAACCAATGCGTACGCAAAAGGACCGGACCTGTGCCGGCCTCCATGGAGTGGTACAGTCCCAGTCCTTTATAATGAATAAGTTCTCTTTCACTTATGATCTCACGATGCATTTGCACTGCGGCTCTCGATATATTGCTGTAAGACTTCGGTGACTTCCTCCGGTGCCAGGCCGGCATCTTCGATCAGGTCACTTACCGCCTCCAATTCCTTGCGCCTCTTCTGCTCGAATAATTCTTCCAGTTCCCGTTCCTCGGATTCAATGCGGATGTTCAACGCATTGATCAGCTCCTGTTTTGCCTGGATCTTTTCCTCCAGGGATTTTCTCTGTCCTCTTGGCATATACTGTGTGCTCCTTTCCTTATGGCAATGCTATCGAAAAGGCCATTCATCAGGGATCACCAGCGTAGTCTAAGCTGCCGTGATCTGTCATGAATGGCCTGATATGTTACAGTATATGGACAAGATTGTAAAAATATACCATTTGTTCCACAATATCTGTATTACCTTAATTATGCTCTATTCAAAGAAGCATTCTGCAAGAAATGTAGCAATTGTCCAAATCCTATTGTAAGCTGTCCACTGCCGCCTTCAACTTATCCAGTGCAAGCTCTAAGGTTGCTCTGGGGCAGGCGATGTTTACACGTTGGAAGTCTGCTCCGCTGGGACCGAACATTGCTCCGCCATCCAGCCAGAGTCCTGCTTTTTCGACGATGAACTGATCCAGCTCTTTGCCGGAGATTCCCAGTTTGCTGCAATCCAGCCATACCAGATAGGTACCCTCCGGCTCTACCAGATGGATCTGCGGAATCTTCTCCTGCAGATATTTGCACAGGAAATTCAGATTTTCAAGCAAGTAAGCTCTCAGCTGGTCCAGCCACTCCTGTCCGCCGCGGTATGCTGCCTCGCAGGCTACTGCTCCCAGCGCATTGGGTTCATCGTAACCGGTCTTGTCGATTTCCTTCTGGAATGCTTCCCGCATTTTTTCATTGGGAATAAAAATATTGGAGATCTGTAAACCTGCCAGATTAAAAGTCTTACTGGGCGCGGTACAGGTCACGGCGAATTCCTCAAAACGGGGATCCACATTGGCAAACACCGTATGCTCAAATCCGGGATATACAAAATCATTGTGAATTTCATCGCTGACCACGATCACATGATGGCGCAGGCAGATTTCTCCCAGCTGCTGCAATTCCTCTCTGGTCCATACTCTCCCCACCGGATTATGAGGATTGCACAGGATGAACAGCTTTATCTTCTCCTGCTCGATCTTGCGTTCAAAGTCTTCATAATCTATGCTGTACTGCGGTTTTCCCGCAACTGCTTCTTTTTCGTATACCAATGTATTGTCTATTACCTTACGGTCGTTGTCACGGATAATATTGGTAAACGGATAATAGACCGGATTCTGGATCAGTACCGCGTCTCCCGGCTCTGTGAAAGCCTTTACCGCTGCGCCCAGTGCAAATACCACACCGGGGGTCTTCACGATCCATTCTCTCTTCGTCTTCCAGTTATGGTTCTTCTCCATCCAGTTCGTTATAGCATTATAATAGGCATCCTTGGGCTGGGTGTATCCGTAGATTCCATGATCCACTGCCGCATAAAGACTCTTTGTAATTTCATCCGATACCGTAAAATCCATGTCTGCGACCCACAGCGGCAGCACATCCGCAGGCTTGCCTCTCTCCACGGCATAGTCGTACTTCAGGCAGTTCGTGCCTTTACGATTTGTAATTTTATCAAAATTGTATGTAGTCATACGAATCCTCTTACCTTTCGACAACCTGCAAACATTCTGCCTGTGGCCCCAGGTTGCAAGTTAAATTTTTCTATCAGTCGCACACATTCTTCCAGAACCTTCTATACATCCGGATTGGCTGCGTCCGTTCCAGAATTTCCGTAAATCTTTCCTGATGAACTGGTTTACTTACTACGTATACCAATTACCCCCACTCAGGCAAAAGCCTGCTCCAGGTCTGCCAGCAGATCATCAATATTTTCAATACCTACCGACATCCGTAAAAGCTTTTCATCCACGCCCAGAGCCTCTCTGACCTCTACGGGAACATCCGCATGGGTCTGCTTCATGGGATAGGTGAGAAGACTTTCCACGCCACCCAGGCTTTCCGCAAAACGGATCAGCTTTACGCTCTCTAAAATCTTAACAGCTTTCTCTGCTGAATTCAACCGGAAAGAGATCATTCCGCCATAACCACTGCACTGTCTGTCGATCAGTTCCTTATCCGGACGGGAATCCAGGCCGATGTAATATACCTTCTCCACTTCCGGTCTCTGTTCCAGCCAGTGTGCGATGGCCAGGGCATTCTTCTGGTGCTGTTCCATGCGGACAGCCAGTGTCTTGATGCCGCGAAGCAACAGCCAGCTGTCAAATGCAGACAGACAGGCTCCTGTAGTCTTGTAAATATTATATAGCTGTTCATACAGGGCATTGTCCTTCACCACCAGAAAACCGGACAGGGTATCATTATGTCCTTCCAGATATTTGGTGCCGCTGTGTACCACGATATCCGCTCCAAGGTTCAACGGCTTCTGGAAATAGGGAGACAGGAATGTGTTATCCACGATCAGCAAACATCCGTTTTCATGCGCCACATCTGCAATGGCCTGAATATCTGCCACTTTCATCATAGGGTTGGACGGAGTCTCCAGATAGATGGCCTTTGTCTCCGGGCGCAATGCAGCCTTCACGGTGTCCACGTTGGAGGTATCTACACAATCCACGGAAATACCGTTCTTGTGGCTGATTATGTTCCATAATCTTAAGGTTCCGCCATACAGGTCATCGGTAGCGATCAGATGATCTCCGGGAGAAAAGATTTCCATCAATGCAGTAATAGCCGCCATTCCCGTAGAAAATGCCAGTGCCTCCGTTCCCTGCTCCAACAGAGCAACCGTCTTCTGCACTTCATCTCTGGTGGGGTTGCTGCAGCGGGAATAATCATATCCCGTACTTTTCCCCAGTCCTGGATGCGCATATGCCGCATTCTGATAGATGGGCATGCTGATAGCACCGAACGGATCCTTTCTCTCATTACTTCCCTGGACACATATGGTTTCTGCTGCAAATGCCATCTTTTTCTCCTCCTATGTCTATGTATACTATATTGCCTTTTATATTTCCTACTGTTCCAGTAGGTATAGTATATTTTTATCATAGTGGATAGAAAAAGTCAAGTTACTATTAAATATTTACCAATAAAGTTGCATCTCTTTTTCTGCTTCCTGTTCCGAAACATTCAGCTTTGCCCTGACCTTTTGCAAAGTTTCTTCATAACTGGCATTAAACTCTTTGCACATTATAATAATTCCTTGTGCAACACCCTGCGCAATTCCTCTTCTCGTATACTGATCAAATAATTCACACATGCTGATTTCAGCCTCCTCTGTAATATTCATCTTTTCAAGTATCTCACGGGTATCTTCCACATTCCTGTCTCCGGAAAGCATCCTGAGCATTTTAATGGTGGCTTCTTTGTGAACCACCTTACGATCGGAGCGGTAACCGTTCCCTTCTGCTAAATAATCAAGTACGATTCGCATGTCGCTCTGAAAATGCTCCCGTACCTCTTGGGGTAAATACCTCATTTCCCATACATGAAGCTGCATATTATCTACATACTTCCATGTTGTCTTCGCAACTTTCCCACTTCCTCTATCCATGAGCTGCCGTATGCTATCCGCACCTTTCCAGCGGCTCTTTCCCCAATAAAGAACAAGTTCCACAACGGGATACCATCCTCTGTTCTGCTTTTCATATTGTCTGCGATATTCCCCTCCGACATATCCTGCCTTGCGCAGCAGCATGCCCTTATCGGCTTTGGTCTGGTTGGCAAATAAATACATTGTTCCGGGAACACCTTCTATTATGTGATATTTTGCTACATCCTCTAATTGATTGTGTAATATGTTCTCTCTATCTGCATAAAGGCTTTCTGTCGCTGCCGACAGCAGATTTTCACTCTTTATCTCCTGTGTCCCGTTATGAATCAGCGCATTAATAATATCTGCCGCCACGTCTGCATAACTCTCAAAATTCTTTGTAACAATATCGTTCTGTTCCAATCCGTTCCTTCCTCCCTGCCTTGATTCCCTGTTCACCAAGTCCTGTCTTATACAACATTTTTCAAGCAGGCAGAAACCTCTTTTCCGTACATAACATCACAGTCTTTACCTGCTGACTTTTATTAAATTATAAAAGTTTGAATGTTCCGGCGAGCTGCCGTGGACTGCACGTTATGTGCCTAAAAAGATATCCGGAGTTCACAAATCCTTCGATATCTCAGCCTCTATAAAGACTTTCTTAAGATGCAATTACTATATCACAAAAGTTCCTCCGGTACAATAGTTCAAAGGAATTTCGGCGGTAAAAAAATACACAAAAACAGAGCCGTGAAAATTGGTTATTTCCACGACTCTGTTCTTGTGCAATTTTACTTTTTCCTCATATTACGATATTACATTGTTCTGTCCGGTTTAATCCAGTTCAAACAGTTCCTGCGCGCTGATGGTGATGCTGTCGGAATTGCTGGGGGTTGCCTTGGTGCCGTTTTCGAACAGAGTGTATACCCTTACATAGACTTCCGCCGGTTCCGCATCGGACCGCACGATACCGGAAGTACCGTTGAACAATCCCATTTCCGACAACGGATATGTCAGTGTATACGTCGCATTGTTGCCGATGCCATAATAGCCGTCTTTGTTGGCGGTTATGGCATTGCCGGCAGCGTCTTTGACGGAATATACCGTCAGCGGAACGACCTTTTCCGCTATACCGTCCACGGTTTTCGCATTGCTGTCATCCCCGGCCGCCTTGTAGAACTCTACACAGATCTGCGGGTTACCGGTGAGGATATTATCGTCCTCCGCCTTGAAGTTCACGCTGACCACGTCTCCCTCTGCTGTGGATCTTATATTTCCCTGATCCGCGGTCTTCAGGATCGTATTGTTCACAGGATCACTGATCACATAGATGGAATTCAGATTGTATCCGTTCTCATCCTTAAAGGAAATGCGGGGTGCCGTCACGCCGGCGTTGTATGCCGCAATGATGGTATTTACGAACAGCTTCATCTCCGCACCGCTGTCCGGCTTGGAATGTCCCGCACCGGAGTAGGTGACATTTCTCATATTGTAAATATAATAATTGTTCACCACATCGTTAGGACAGATATTATAAATATTGATAGGATACTTACTATTATCGTAAATATCAGACAGACAGTACCACACCACAATATCGTTCTTGCCGTCACCGTCGCGGTCCAGTTCCATATTCGGCTGTAACCACTGATAATGCGTAGCACTGACCTTCAGGCTCTTTTGCTCATCCTTGGAAATCAGATACGGGTACTGGGTGATCTGTCCTTCGTTGACCTGAGTAGCGCGAAGTGCCAGCTCGGACTCTCCCTCTTTTGCATAGGTTCCCTTCAGCATATAGCTGGGCTTGTTCCAGCCGCTTGCAAAATCTTTGTAGGCCGCCTTAAATCCCGCTTCATATAACAACTCATTGTTTACAGGGAAATAAACATCCTTGTAGTTTTTGTTTGTGCGCAGTGCCTCCAACGGATCCCGCAGGAATCGTACCACCGTATATTTAGTAAGTCCTTCCACCTGCCCCAGACTCTGATCCGTATTGGGCTCTTTGATCTCGTCATAGGCAAATCCGTTCAGAGTATTCAGATAACTCTGGTAACGTTCCTTCGTCGGACCGTAGGATGTGGAATCCACAAGTTTCTGGTAATATGTTTTCAATGCACCGTAGCGGTCCAGTCCTACGGATGCACGGATCGACCGGTTGATTTCATATCCCCAATACCATCCATTCTTCTTACCCTGTTCATACCATCCCTGATCATTCCACTGTCCAATACTTTTCATATCATTGATATACGAAGTCGTATCATGTGTAAACAACACGCTCTTACCGGACTCAATATATGCGCATACGGCCTGTGCTACTGCCGTATCCCATTTGCTATCTTGTAAGTTATACCCATATATCACGTTATCACTGTCATATTGATATCCAAAACGGTAGCTGTCTGAGAATCCCAATATGAGCATATCATACTGCTGCATATAATTGCAGGCCTTTACATAGCAACTCTCCAATTCACTGTCACTGGTGTTCCAATAAGACATTCCCAGTTCTGATGACACCAGCTGAGATACCGTTATACTCTTTACCGTAACATCCCAGTCCTTCAAGCCCTTGATATATCCGTAAAACGAACTACTGCTGTTATTCAGATCCGTCTCCAGATTCCAGTTATTATTCTTCTCTGACAGAAGCTGCAATACCTTGATTGTTTTCTTACCCGTCTGCTGCGGTACTGCGGTATAACCGGTCTGCGCTGTACGAACCAGCCGGTCTGCATTATCATAAAATACCAGTTTCCAAGGGAGTACACCCACATAGTCATCCGGAAGCTGTCTTATCACCTTATAGACATTTCCGGTCTGTAATTCATAATGTGCTGCTCCTGAATCTATCACCTGACTGAGTTCCTGCCATTCGGAACCCTTACGAACGTAAATGTTCAGTCCGGTCAGTTCCTCCGAAGTTCCTCCAGTCTGTCCCTCTACATAATCAGCTCCCGCAAAACGTCCATCGGAGTTCTTATCCACGAACAGTTTGCAATCATACGTCGTTGCCACCTGCGACAATGCCGCATCATTGGTTAAAGTAAAAATATACTGCAACTGATACTTTCCATCAATTCGGGACAAATACGTCTGGTTGGAATCATTCTGTTTACTGCCGTAGGACAAAGCCTCCGGGTATGCCGTCTCTCCCAGTGTCGTCACCCAGTCCACAGAAAGCTTGGACAGATTCAGGTAATTACAAAATGTACTCTGACGCTCCGACAGTGAAGTACCAAGTGTACTGTTTTCCTGCATGAGCTGACTTTCCGCATATACATTCTTCTGCCAGTACAGGTACTCTCCATCTGCATTCTTCGATGTCACCATGAAATCCACGATCTTATAAAAATAGGAATTTTTATCCATCGTGTAGGTGGATGCTGTTGCCTGTCCGTTACCTGTCATATTCAGGAATCTGTCCGAAATGACCACAGGATACCCTGCCTGTACATACTGCATGAACTCCTTATATCTCGTAGAATTCATGTCATTTCCCGGCCCACGATATACGTTGGCATTATTGTTCAGGTCATTACTGTCTCCTGTCACATTATGGTTCACCGTATCGTCATGCAATCTGTGCTGTGCATTATAAGTCTCATTGGAATAATTGTAATAATCTCCCACATGAGAATAGATCAGCCCGTTCATACGGCTGTCGTTGTACACGGTATTACCCGAAGAATCCGTGTTCATAGCACCCGTCTGTGCCCCAAGGTAGATCATATCGTACTTTTCATTCAGATCTTCAATCTTGCCGATGAACTCAGCGGAAGGCATCTGGGTAATATTGACCGTCCCAGTATATGTGTCTTTCATGCCCATAAGTTCTTTTACACGATCCGAAGTAAGTGTCGATGAAGAACTGAAATCATAACACGGTTCCAGATCCAGCACACGGACAGAGGACTTCACCGTCACTCTGTGCATATACCAGTTCAGAATATATCTTGTAATGGATGCCCGTGTGATGCTTTCGGTCAGGAGATCGGCGGTATTGCCGCTCTTCTGCGCCAGGAAATTCTCGTACTGGATCTCTTTCAGGACTGCGCTGTAGATCCATGCCCGGGAAGTGTCGCTCTGGATATCCGTCAGGAAATCACTGGCCACGTAGGGTGTCGTCGTGTCATCATATAAAAATACATTTTCCGTCAGGAACTCTTTTACGCCATTCCCCAGTTCCAGAGATGTGGCATTCTGTGCACCGGCTGCGCCTGCCACCGACTGAATGACCGTGTTTACATTGGCAAGATAGCCGTCAGCATTCAGGGTTTTATTCCAGAAGCTGTCCTTGGCTGCAATGTTTTTGGCAAGCTTGGAATCCGTTTCGGATACTCTTAACAGCGTCAGCGCCAGATTCGTCATCGCCTTGTTGCCCAATGCCAGATTTTTTGTATAAAAACTATAATCCAGAATCACCGGGATCCTGGAGGAATCCGAACGGGTTCCTACATTGTCAATGATTCCGAAGGCTTTTTTTGCCAGCAGCTGTGCTGCCTTCCCGGCATTCGCAGGCTCTGCCGCATAGGTTCCGTGACCGGACAAATAGATCAGATTCACGCTGTCCAGATCCACACCGTAATAGGCCTGCACATCCGGATCTGCCAGATTGGCAAGTTCTTCCAGCGTAAGCGTGGTCACCTCGATCTTCAGCTGATCCGTATCCGACAGATTCAGTATCTCCTTGCGGAACCACTCTTTGTTCGTGAAGCCGCCGTTATAATAAATCGTATCCAGTGCGTCTTCCCGGTCATCTCCGATAAAATCATAGCTGTTGTTGCTGTCATAATTGTTTTCCCCACGCAGATAGACCTGCATGCTTCCGCTGCTCTCCAGAATATATCTGCCCTGATCGTTTTTCCGGTAGCTGTCTGTCAGTTTGTAATCTCCCTCACCGGAAGCCACCTGTAATCCGGAAATATAATATTCTCCGGAAGCGTTTTCCTTAAACTGAAGGAAATATCCGTCCGTCACGGGAGTCAGAGTATAAGTATCGTTCGCTTTATTATATTCCGCCCATAACTTAGCTGTATTCCCGGCAGTATTTAATACATACAAATTATTGGCAATATCAGCCCCTGCCGTTGCTGTCGCAGCGGGCTCCGCTACAGGCTCTACAACCGTCGTCACCGGTGCACCGGCATCATTTCCGGATACACTGAGAGGTACCGGCTCCGAATCCTCTGCAATCTGTATTACCGCGTCATTGCCGGACACTGAGCCGGAAGGAGTTTCGGAAGGAATTTCTGGCTTCTGCGCATCCTCTGGCTCCTGTACTTCCTGTACCGGAGTCTGCACAGGGACTTCTGCTTCCGTATTCTGTGTTACATAACCATCCGGCAGTTGAGAGCCCCACACTATTTTTCCCACATAGGTATAAGTATCCTGTGCGTTATCCTTTACATAAACTTCCCAGCCGATATAGTCTTTCGCATTAAATGAGACGGTCTGAATGTCATTCATTTTACCGTCGGAACTGCCCCGGGGATTCAATGCATATCTGGTATCAGCAAGTGCTTTCAGTGTTTCCGTTCCATCCGTAATGGTTATTTCCAGACTTGCTCCGGAAGTATTATTGCTCACATTTGCAAACGTCGGAATTACGCTTTTTTTGTTCTCATTGGAACTGTCCGCAGCCGCGATGGTACTCAGACGGTCATATCTCTCTGCCGTGGTCGTGTTGCCGTCCTGAAGCATCTTATACACCGGATCCGTCACTACATAAGTATATCTGCCGTTATTCTCCGCGTTTTTCACAAAAGTACCGCGGATCTCTTCCGTGCGTGACAGACCGCTTCCCTCGCTGTATGCGGAAAAGCTTACCGGGCCGTTGCTTCCGGCAATGTCTGCAAGACTTCCGCCCGCTCCCACCTGTCCGGCAATGGCAGTCATGGCATTCGTTCGTTCCGAAGCTGCCGGAAGTTCGGACAGCTTACGCCCCTCCGATACCGGTTCTTCTCCGCCGATCAAATAGCCGATGGTGGCATCCGACTTTGAGGGAACGATCTCCAGAATGTGATAGGTACCATCCGCAGATGCCACCGTATCCTGTACCAGCTTCTCGATGCCGGGAAGTGTTCTCTCCTGTGCGCTGACCTCCATAGAGCCATAGCTCTGGCAGATTCCGGCTGCCAAAGCTATGGTGAGGATTCCCGCTATATACTTTTTTCCGTTGCGTTTCCAATACTTTTTCATGTTATCTCCAAAAGATCGTTAATGCTCTTTCCGGCTTCTGATAGGATACATGTCCGTCTTCAACACCGGTGTCTCCCTGAACACGACTATCACTGAAGTTTACGAACAATGTGTCGTTCTTTTCCTCTCTGTCAATATAGAGATGGATCAGATAGGAAAATACCTGCTTTCCTTCCGGATTTTTTCTTGAATAGCAGTGAATATTCGAATCAATATACGTTCCGCTCGACAGGCTGTCCGTACCGCCTGCCACAAGATTACCGGTGATCTTCAATCCCTTATCGCCGGTACCGAAAGCACCCTGTCCGGTATCAAATCCATACAGATCTACATACACATATTTATCATAGACACCATTTTGCCAGCCGCTGTCAGTCTTATAATCTGATTTGTTCATATTAAAGTAACGGTTGCCGTCTGAGAAATAGAAAGTACATCTGGGGATCAACAGGTATGTGGATGCGATCTCATTGTCATTCTCATCAAATGCCGCCAATGTGAGGACATGTTCCTCTCTCCAGTTGATATACCACTTTGCATATACTCCGACTGTCTCACCGGTCGCCGTAGGGAACAGGCTTCGTGTCCCCGAATAATCTACGTCGGAATCTGTAAAGCCGGTCACAGACTTGTCGATTACAAGATCCTGTTCATAATCGCCGAGGCCGTCGCTTGTTATATTCCGGCTGAAACCAACTCTTCTGCTTAGTCCGACTTCTCCGCCAAAGTTGTCTTTTGTCGGATTGCTCTGTGCCAGACCTTCCGCTATATCATTGGTGATTTTCCAGGTAACCTTACTCATATCCCCGGAATAATTCTTCAGTGTACAGGTCACCATGCCATTACGTGACAATACAAACTGACCACCGTCGATATATGGTTCCTTCGAACTGCTTACTGTCAACAGATTGGGAATGTCCACAGTTACCATCGGGGTGACTGTGATGGAATCCGACAGCTTTACCGTAGCCCGTACCGTGATGGTCTTGTTAATATTACTGCTGCAATACAACATCTGCTTATATCTGGAAGAAGGATTCGTGTCTTCAAAGCTGTAGCCTCTGGGTGTGGGCACACCATCCTCCAGTACCTCCCAGTTTACAATCTGGGGATATACGTCATAATCCGCCCAAGCCGTCAGACATTCCAGTTCTACGCTCCATCCCATTCTGGTAACACCGTTTTCCGTATAGGAATAAGGCTTCACCACGTTTCGGATCAGTTCCGCCTGGAACTGTCCGGATACGGCTGTTACCGTAACATAAGCGGAATCAGACATTGAAGTATCCGCATTTGCCATACAGGTGACCTTCAATACCTTTACACCGATGCTCTCCGACTTTCCTACCGTCAATGTATTCAGAAGTTCCTTGGTATCCGGCATGGTGGAAAATGTGGTAGTCGTGCCATCCGCATAAGTAACCTTCCATTTCACGCCCTGTGCCACCGCGGAATCCTTACCGGTCAAAGTACACTCAAAAGCCTGCGTTCTTCCACGAACCACTTCCGCATCCTTCGGATTGATGGTAATAGAATCAATCAGTCTCTCCTCCACGGTAACATAAGCATACGCCACCATATTGTTGTCCGCATTGGCGGTACATTTTACCACCAGTACGTCCGTACCTGCGGTCTCGTCGTCATGGACCTGCAGGATGCCGTCCTGATTGATGGTACTCTTGCAGGCTGCTCCGGAAGCATAGGCCACACTCCAGGTCACACCCTCTGCAACTGCCTCGGCATCGCCGCTCAAATGATAGCGGAACTGCTGTATCTTACCCTGCTGTAATGTCACATTGGTAGGATCAATGGTCAGTCCGCTGATCCACGCGTATTTCGTTCCGGTCTTCTCCAGATCGTTACGCAGTTTGATGGTCTCTGCGATCTCATAGCTCTTGTCCTGATAGGTAAAGGTCATATTCAGAATGACTTTCCGCTTGCTCTCTACCTGGCTTAAGTCCACGCTGAAGCTGCTGACATGCTCTGCCATCAGTGCCGGTGTTGCTGTGGTAAAATCGCCTACAACAAGGTTGCCATCCGCATCCGTCGTATTCTCGACCTCATAGAGATATACCTGATTTGCGGTGGCATAATCCCCTGCCGCGGTTCCCTGCCAGCGGATCATGTAGCTGTTCTCGTTATTGACCAGACGTAGTTCACTGACATGAGCCGTAGTAATCTCATTGCCCACAGCATCCTTCGCGGTAGTGCCGTCTATGGCTACTGCCGTTCCCTGATGATCCGGTGTGAAATTAATGTCCTTCTCCACGTCAATGATCAGGTCAATCATCTGGTTCGCCGCAAGCTGTGCTTCTTCCTGCAAGGTCAGTTCCCTGTTGCCCCGCAGATAGGAATTGTTGCCCGCAATGATGAACGCGCCTATGGATCCGGCTACGATCGTCATAATGGCCAGCGATACGATCACTTCTACCAGAGTGAATCCTTTTTTTCCGATACGCATAGTCAACCTCCTTAGTTCTTCAGGATTTTGCCGGTTCTACCAACTGTTGTGATTGTTATCGTTCTTGTTCCGTTACTTACTGTGATTTTATTGCAATATAACTTTACATCCGATCCTACCTTATTGGTATTCTGGGAAAAGGCTCCAGAAGAACGGTCAAATACCAGATGCAGCCCTGTCTCGGGAATCGTTGCGTAAGGAGGTTCTCCTCCAATGCTCCCCAGTTCATACGTGGAACCGTCGCTAAATTCGATTTCGATCTCAATAGGTTTCTTCCCCACGACTCTGTCCGTCACCATCGATCCACCCTGATAAATCTGCGCATGATACTCACCGTTACCATCCTCTAACAGCAGGAACTCCACCTGATTCTGTTCCTTCCCTAAAGTGAGTACCCTTGCCCTCTCCAGTGTTGAGACGATCTCATCCGCACATTTTGCGACTTTTCTGCCGGTCAGTGTTCCCACGGACAGTCCCATGACCGTCACCACGATCGCCATGATCGCGATGACAATAATAAGTTCCACCAGGGAAAACCCGCCGTTTTTATTGTTTCTGCCAGTTCTCATATACGATCAGGTCTCCTAAATTAATATCGCTGTTCACATAAGTCTTGTTGTTATTCTGCAAATAACCTTCACCGCCCTTCAGGAAGTCCACCACATGAAACTCTCTCTGATTGCCTGCTGAAGTAGTGATCTCCTTCGAATAAGTCAGCGCACGAAGTACGGCCTCCTTATCCGGTGTCACCTTAACGTTCTGTCCGAGGAGGATGTTACCTCCCGCCAGAATCACACCGTTGAATTCTTTGCCATCCTGTATCTTCACATCGCCGGTAGCGATGATGATACCGCCCTTAAAATCCGCATGTCCCGCTTCCGGATAGTTATAATCACCATCCACGATGACTGCCTTGCACTCCGGATACGCTGTGCTTTCAAAATATTTTGCCGCTGTTTTATCCCCTGTGCTGCCATTTAATACCGCAGTAAAACTTGTGATCTCTCCGGTCTCCACCAGATTGCTGTAAACATTGGCGGTCTCCTCTTTTTCCGAAGGAGCCAGCTGCTCGTAACCATCGATCAGCTTCTTGCAAAGCGCCTGGAATTTGGACGCATCCGCTACCCGCTGCTGTTGGTATCCAAGGTTGTTCGCATCGCTTCCCAGCGTAGCATTCTGCAAGGTTCCGCTGTAGCTGCCGGTTGTCTGATCCTTGTTGAACATCACCACATTTCCGGCCAGATGCATGATATACGCTCCCGCGCTCTGGTTCCGGATCTTGATGCCGTCCGTGTAAATGCTGGCATACGCATCCATGGTACTCTTGTTTACCTTGTAATAATCCTGAAAATAGCGGTTGGCTGCCTCTCTGCCCGCCTGTGTGGAACTGTCAAAGGACACATAATAATACACAATGGTGATCTTACTGTTCAGTCTCTTATAAAAAGTCCGGATGCCCTGTTTTTCACTGCTTCCACCGGTGATAAATTTTGTGATGCCGTAGGAGGACAACGTATTGCCCCCCAGCGCGCTGCTGGCGGTGTCAAAGTCCACTGCCGTATTGCCCAGTGCATCCGCCTGCTCTCTGGTCACGGGGTTGGAACCGCCCTGCACCAGATCTGCCGGTACCAGATAAGCCAGCTGGTCACTCTTTACTGCAATGGACTGGCCCATCAGGATGTCCTTACGGTCGGAGGCATTTCCGTTCAGATTGCCGTCTGCTTCCGTGAGATTGTCATTGGCGTTCTTGGTTGCAATATAGGTATTGCCCGCCAGTGTCAGATTGACCAGATTGCTCAGGTCAATATCCGTACCGGTACCGTTTACCACAATGGCACTGCCGTTGCCGTCTTCCCCTGTTCCGAAGCCCACATACTGTCCGGAATAGTTCTCATCCACCAGACTTCCTGCGGTAAAATTATTATTTGCACCGTCTATACGCAGATTTCCCGCCACATAGACATCATTTCCATTGAAATGAATTGTCGCGCTGCCGCTGTCCGTAGCGCCTCCGTGCATGGTGATCTTGCCGGCCCACAGTTCTCCGTAGCTGTCCGATGTAAGAGTCGCACCCTTGCCCAGATACAGCTCCGTTGCCGCCACCATACGCTTGTCGTCGTTTTCCGCATTCGTCGGCTCCAGCAGGGACAAAGTTACATTTGCGCTGGCTGCATCGTCTTCATTGCCCACCAACACTCTGTCAGCATAAAAGCTTCCCGCAACCTTTGCTTCGCTGAGTTTGCCGCTCTCTGCCACTACCTGGATTGTGTCCTTTGCTACCAGAGACATACCGGTCAGCGCCGGAAGGCTTACTGCCTGTGCGAAGCTCATATCCGGCATTTTCACACGGATATCCGTCTCGATTACGGACACATAGCCGGAGGTATTGGTATAAGTCACTTTCAGTTTCTGAAAAGACAATCCGTCGGTAAATAAGGTCAACTGGCCCTTCGGTAGATCGCTCACAGCATCCCCCGAACCGTTTACCCCCGTCATCTGCACCGTGCCGCCCACCATCTGAATGGTGTAGGAATTGACACCGTCGCTGGTCTGTAACACCGTGTTTTCCTGTAATTCCGGGGAAAGGTAGTTAAACATTTTCTGAAGATCATAGTAATTCAGGCTTACCGTATCACTGCACTGGTATGCCTTCTGCATGCTGTTTAAAAAGGAGTACCGAAGCTTGCTCTCCTTCTCTGCCACCGAAGTGTCGTCGTAATTTTCGAGGATCTGTGTGTATGCTGTGCCCAGAGAGGACGATACCTGCTCTTCCATGTGGACACGGATCTCATCCAGCACGGTCTCCGCCGAGTAGAAATTGTCCTTGGCCTGTAAATTGTTGGCCTTCATCTGGTAGTTCAATAAGGACATATACATTAAAACACTGGCTAAAATGCCAATAAAGGCCATAGCAATGATCACAACGACCATTGCCGAGCCCTTATTGTCTGTTTTCTTATGCAATTTGAAGTCTTTGCCACGTATCTTCATGGTTCTAACGCTTCCTTCCGGATTCTCCTCTTATTCCGTTACGGTTCCTGTCATGGTAATGATCGGCCTGCCGTCCGCGATCTTTCCCTCCGCATAGATCTTCACTTCAATGTCGTAAATGCGATCTTTTTGTGTCGTGGGCGTCAGATCGGTTACGGACAGGATCTTCTTCGCCAGTTCGTAATCCAGCCCGGTTCCCGCACCGGCACCGGTCATGCTGGAATTTTCAAATACATAAGCCGTAAGCCCTTCGCTGCGGCCCAACAGGTTCGTGCGAAGCTTACCTGCCGATGTCTGTGTCGTGCCGGCGGTGGGCATCCAACCCGGCCATGCTTCTCTCACTTCCAGTGAAATTCCGTATTTCATGCGCATTGATGCATAATCGGTTCCGTAGAGGTCGCTTACCATATCTTCTCTGGTCTGGGTCGGCTCCTGTTCCACCACAAGGAGGTTGGTCTCCACATCATCCGGATTGTTGATCACCACCCGGTCCACGATTGCCGGTCTTCCGGCATCGTAATGGGCACTCTCCACTCTGGGCTGTACGCAGACAATGATATTTGCCAGCTGGTTGCCCAGTTCACTAGCATCATTCACCTGTGCCGCCCGGCTGCGCACGCTGTCTTCATTGGAAAAGATTACGTAGTCCGCTCCCGTCTGCGGATAATCCGCAGATCTGCCATTGGCCAGAAGAGACGAGTCACAATGGTAAGTGGCGGATGCCGTCACCAGATAGACTTCTGTCTCAACCACCTCTCCGGTGGCCAGTGTCACGTTGGTCTTGCTGCTGTCTATATTGATTTCAATTTTTCGTGTTGTGTTCTGAACGATATCCGCTGTAGGAACTCCGCCGCCGAAATATGAATACGCTTCCATGGCTGCATCCGCCGCCTCGCTGTATACTGCGTTCAGATTTCCCGCAAGGTTCTGGATATCCACCCGTTCCACGCTGTTCACCGCACTGTAGGCTGTGGGATCCACTTTGATCACCGCGTCATAGGTGCCGGAGGTGGTGGAATCGTCCCGAATCGTGTAGGTCCAGATTCCGGTGGTGTCATCCGTATCTGCCGTATTGGTAAATCCGGCAGGGGTCTCCGCAGTATAAATATCCGCCATTTCTTCCAGAGAATGTGCCTCGAACATTTCCATAATGTCCTCCGCAATGGCGGTGGCATGCATGGTGCTGCGGGACTTCGCATTGGTCCTCGCCGATGTCACAAAACTGTGCAGCAAAGGCACCACGATGATCGACAGGATCACAATGGCGATCAGAAGCTCTACCAGAGAAAATCCCTCGTTATTCAGTTGTTTTCTCGGCATGTGCTTCTGCATTTCTATTACTCCACATTTCCAAATATTGTCTCTACGCCCATGGGCATGCCGGGAATGTAAGGCTCGCTGTAGGTCTTATCCGTTCCCATCAGGTAATAAGTGTTCAGGTTCATATTGCCGGAAAGCATGCCGTCAGCATCGTTGTAACTGATATTCACGCCCTGAATGCTCTGGCGCTCCTGCTGGCTGTAAATGTATCTTACCAGCCCCTTGAAATCGTCATAGGTACAGGTAATGCTGATTCCCAGAGGTACTTCATACATGTGGGTATCCGCATACACCGTTCCGTCGGTAGAGATCGGGCTGTTGGTGGTAACTGTCGTCGTATCGGTTCCGGACACTGCTGCATCCGCTGCCGCCGCTGCGGTATCTGCCGGAGCATCCGCTGTAGCTGCCGCCAGTGCGGAATTGTCCGTAGCTGCCTGTGCGTTGTAAGCCACTTCCGCAATACTGCCAAAGGAAATATTGGCGATCTCCGTCCGGGTGGCATCCTCCATGTTCTTCACCATCATAATGCTGTCTTCCGGAAGGATATTTGCCGGATAACGGTTCTCAAATCCGGTAATATACGCCTGCATCTTTTCTGTGGCATCCATATAATCCGTCTTGCGCTGTTCCAGAACTTCCAGCGTTGCTACCTCCGAAGACAGGGATCTGTTCTGTGACTCCAGATTGTCCGCCAGATCATTGAATTTGGTATATACCAGAAAATAAGTACACACAGCAATGAGGATACCGATTACTGCGATCAAAAGCTGAATTTCACTCTTTTTTACTTTCATCTCTCATCCGCCTCCTACTGTGCCGTGGTACCGGCTGTGTCTCCGGCCGCTTCTGTTTCTTCCGTCTCTGCGTGTATATCCGCATAGGTTCCCGTAATGGAAAATGTTACTGCGGACTCTCCCAGTTCATTCTTGCTGTCCGTGATGTTACTGATCTGTACATCGGAAATACTCTTCATATTCCGGATGTTCAGGATCGTGCGGGCTGCCGCTTCCTTTCCTTCCACGGTCACCGACATGCTGATTCCGTCCAGATCGGAGCTGAAGCTGTTGGTGTAGAAGCTGCTGGGAAGGATCTGTTCCAGTTCATTGATGAAATCCACCAGATTCTCGTTGGGGTTCTCGGTGTATTCATACAGATATTTGTATTTGTCATACTGCGCTGCCGCAGTCAGATATTCGTTGTATACTGCCCGTGCCGGCTGTAATTCCTCCACCCGTGCCTGCAATACCGCATTCTGCGCCACATTTCCCAGATATCTGGTCACAGAGGTGGCTGCCATGGCGATGGACAGGATCACTCCCAACACCAGTACTGCCACACTGACGAAGGTATAATTCGTGCCACTGACCACGGTCAGTCCCTTGGACTTCTGGGTGCTCTTGTCGATCAGTCCCACAGGAGCCAGTACCGCACCCAGACAGGAAATATAGGCTGCGGGTCTGGTGGAACGGATGGCCTTGCTCATGCCGATCTTGTCATCCATCTCGGACAGGGTATGTACCTTGCGCTCCAGACAGTTGGTAAACAGCTTGCTCATGCCGCTGAAGCTGCCGCCCAGACCGGTAACATAGGACTTTTCAATGGGATTTTCACTGTTCCTGGAATCATAGAAGTCAATGACACGGCTCACACCCACGATCAGAGGCTCCAGCGAAGCGGTGATCTTCTGTCTCGCTTCCGTGACTTCCACATTACCGGCATCCTCGTCTTCCCAGCGTCCGGCATTTTCTTCCCAGACCTTATCTCCCTGATGCAGTACTCTGTTCAGGCAGGTTTTCTTCTGGAAACGTTCTACCGCACTCATGGGATCGTTCACGGCATAGGCTCCGGAAGCGATCATGGTCTCGATGGCATCCTGCACACCGTAAGCCACCGTTCTCTGTAATAACACCTTACCGGCGGAAAGCACGGTCACAATGGTGCTGTTCTCATCGATTTTGATGACCATAGTAACTTTTTCGGACTTCTCATCGCGGAGAATCTGGTATAAGCTGTTGCTGCTGTAGTCGAAACACTCGATCTCCCAGCCGCACATCTGTGCCAACTGATAATAGCTGTTTAAAAGAGCCTTGGGTACGGCCAGAGCCATGACACGAAGCTTGCCATTCTCTGCCAGACCGCCTGCCAGATAATGTCCGATCTCATATTGGGTCAGATCCACCGGGAAATAGTCACTGGCATTGGTCTTCACCAGTGCCTCGATCTTGTTCGCCTTGACATTGGGAATCTGTACCTCACGGCTTGCCACTCTGGTAGAAGAAATGGTAAACAGCACTTTCTTCGTACGGATGCCGTTCGTTCCCAGTGCATTCACCAGATGGTCTGCGTACTCCTGTGTGGGCTGCAACATACCATCTACCACAATGCCTTCCGGTGTCTCCACCGTCAATACCTTGTAGACCTTCGGCTTCTTCACCTTATAGTCCATCTCGCAGATCTTCGTAAAAGAGTTGCCGATCTCAATACTCAATACGCGATTGTTCATTGCCATATTTCTACCCTTCCTCTTCCCGGTATTTATTGTATTTCAAAAGCCTTCCGCCATCGCGGAATCTTTGAAGAACTTTCTGAAATCATGTTCGAAATGCGGATATCTTTTATAAGTAAAAATGCAGATACCACTGTAAGAATTCATTTCCCCAGAGGACGGCGATTGCCACCCCTGCAGAAAGATACGGTCCCATGGCGAGGACATGTCCTTCGCCGCTTACTTTCATACGGATCAGATGGATCACGGAACCGATGATACATCCCAGTAAAAATGCGAAAATAATCAATTTCCAGCCGAGCAACAGTCCGCAGACTGCCATCAGCTTCACATCTCCGCCACCGATGGCTCTGCCTCCGGTAACATAATACAATAGAAGCAAAAATACACTGACACACAGGAAGCCGATCCCAAACTCCAACCACTGTGTATAGTGGAAAGCTCCGTGGATCAGCCCCAGTGCCAGTATAAATAAGTTAAATCCCACAGGGATCTCATATGTTCTGAAATCAATCACACTTAAAGCAAGAAGTGTACTAAATAACAAGCAGTAGACTAGGGAATCCACGCTCATCCCATATTTCCAGAATACGAGCAGGTACAGCACTCCGTTCAGTGCCTCGATGACGGGGTACTGAACAGAGATATGTGCCTTGCATTTCCGACATCTGCCTCCCAGCGCCAGGTAGCTGAACAGCGGTACGAGGTCGTACCACCGCAGCTGGTAACCGCAGTTCATGCAGTGGGATCTGGTCGTTACAATATTCTCTTTGTTAGGAATACGGTAGATCAACACATTGAGGAAGCTACCGATCACGATTCCATAAAGGAAAATCACTATGTAGAGTAAGATTGTAGGGAGCATGTCAGGTGCCTTTCAAAATCTAATCTGTTACATTACGGTGTAACAGAAATACCAATTTCAGTTGCTAAATCGGAATTATTGGTTGAAAATGTAGGTACACCATTAGTATCTACACCTACAGTAATTGTAGCAGTGCCGTACTTAGTACTCTTCATTGACAGATTAGCAGGGGTAATACTTGCAGCTGTTAATGCTGCAGCTACACCATCGCCTGTTGTAGTTGTTGCGCTTCCCTTTGCACACACAACAGTTCCTGTACCCAATGCAGGGCTTGCTGTTGTATCAGAAGCATATACCTGTAAAGCAGACATAATCTCCTGATAGTTAGTAAGATCGGAAGACTCTCGGGATCTCTCAACATACTTCAGATACTGAGGTGCCAGTACACCAATCAGAACTGCCATAATAGCAATAACGATGATCAGCTCTACCAGGGAGAAACCTTTGTTAGTTAAGCTCTTCTGTTTCTTGTTCATAATTACATTCTCCTTTTTATGTGTTTTTTAATTTCAGGGTAGTAAGTTTTCCGCCCCATTTATTAATTATCGTTCTGTCCCTACACAGAACGGATAATCCAAAATTATAAATTATCCAATGCTGCATACATAGATACCATAGGTGCCATACATGCTGCAATCAATCCGCCTACTACGATTGCCAGTACAATAATGATCATAGGTTCCAAGGCAGCCATCAAAGACTGAATTTCCATTTCTACTTCTTCATCATAATAGTCTGCAATCTTGTCCAACATTTCTTCCGTACTACCGGCTTCTTCCCCGATACGAATCATTTGATATACCATAGGTGGAAATAGTCCACTCTCCTGCAAAGGTCTGGACAACGGCATACCAATGGTAATTTCTTCTCTTGCATCCTGTAAGGCTTCTTTAAAATAGATATTACTCATAACTCCAGACACAATGTCCACAGCTTCAATCAACGGAACGCCTGCACCCATCAGGGTACTCAGAGTTCTCGCCATCATAGATGCTGCAGACTTCACGGTAAGTTTTTTGAAAAGCGGTAATTTCAAAGCAATCTTGCCAAATACATGCTTTCCGGGATTCGTTCCTGCGAAATATTTAATTCCAATTGCCGCCGCAATAATAACCGGAATAATAATAAACCAATAATTTTGTATGCCATGGCTCATTGCCACATAAAATTTCGTAATCCAGGGCAAATCGGCTCCCAACTGGCTAAACATGTCTTCATAGGAAGGAATTACCTTTACCAGCATTACAATCGTTACAATAACAGCTACAATACAAACAACCACAGGATAAATCATTGCCTTTTTCAGCATTGCCTGTGTCTTGCTGTTTTTCTCCAACTGCACCGCCACTCGGTCGAGTGCTGTTTCCAGACTACCGGATGCTTCACCCGCAGCCACCATGTTCACCATGATTGTCGGGAACACCTTCGGATGTTCTGCCATGGAATCTGCCAGGGTCTCACCCTTTTCCACGCTGATGCGGACTTCCTTCAGTGCGTCCTGTAATCTCTTGTTCTCTGTCTGCTCGCAGAGCATTTTAAGGGATTCGAGGATGCTGACGCCTGCTTTGGTCATGCTGACGAACTGGCGGCACATGACGCTTAGATCCCTGGCCTTGGGCCATCCGCCGATCTGGATATCGATGTCTTTCGTCAGGAAGCTCTGTTCTCCCAGATCGATAACGGTCAGCTCCTGCCTTCTCAGTTCTGCCATTGCCAGATCTTTGTTATCCGCTTCCAAACTTCCCTTTACTTCTTTTCCAGCCTTTGTGATGGCTCTGTAGCCATAGGTCGCCATGTGCCTTTCCTCCAATGCGTCTCTATCTTTAACTTTCTCCCCAACTATGTAAGACAAGCCCCGGTCCTGAAAAGGTCCAGGTTTTTGAAAAATTTTTATAAATTTTGATAAATTTCTATAAAATATTGCGGTTTTTATAGAATTATACGTCAAATGATACCTTTACCATCTCGGAGAAGGAGGTGGTGCCGTCCAGTACATAGTCCGTGGCACTCATACGCAGGGTATGCATTCCTTCTTTTAATGCTTCTTCTTTTAAGATATCGGCACCCTCCCGCTTGCTGATAATGGTTTTCAGCTTCGGCGTGATCTGCATGATCTCGTAGACACCGATACGGCCCTTGAAGCCGGTATTGTCGCATTTGCTGCATCCACAGGGCTCGTAGATGGTCACATCTTCCTCTTCCCTCATGCCCATGAACTCTTTTTCATCCTTGGTGGCCTGCTTTGGCTTTTTACAGAAAGGACAGAGTCTGCGTACCAGTCGCTGGGCGATCACACCGATGACGGAATCTGCGATCAGGTAGGATTCGATGCCCATATCCTCCAGACGGGTGATGGTGCTGGCGGAGGAATTGGTATGCAGGGTACTTACCACCAGGTGTCCGGTGATGGACGCCTGTACGGCGATGCTGGCGGTCTCCTGGTCACGGATCTCACCGATCATGATGATATCCGGGTCCTGACGCAGGATGGAACGCAGTGCCGATGCGAAAGTCAAGTCTGCCTTGGTGTTGACCTGTACCTGGTTGATACCGTCAATATTGGCCTCGACAGGATCCTCGACGGTGATGATGTTCACGTCTTCTTTATTCAGTTCGCTCAGTGCGGTATACAGGGTGGTGGACTTACCACTTCCGGTAGGTCCGGTTACCAGGATGATACCGTGAGGATTTTTCAGGATATAGTCAAACTGTTTTAATTCGTAGGGTTTGAAGCCTAACTGGCTCTTGTCGCGGTTCAGTGCACTCTTCGCGGCAAGACGCATTACGACTTTTTCCCCGTATACGGTAGGCAGGATGGATACACGGATATCGTATTCCACACGGTCTACCACCTGGGTGATACGGCCGTCCTGTGGCTTTCTCTTCTCGGAGATATCCATGCCGCCGATAATCTTGATACGGGCGATGATGGCAGACAATACATTGACACCGTATCTCGCTCTCTCATAGAGGGCACCGTCGATACGGTAACGGACACGGATGATATTTTCCATGGGTTCGATATGGATATCGGATGCACGCTGGCGGACGGCTTTTTCGATCATATCCTTTACCAGCATTACGATAGGGGAGCTGTTGATGTTCTCCTCCGTGGCGATGTCTTCCACCACGTCCAGTTTCTTCTCTTTGGCGTAGGCCGCCAGTGCCTCGGTTACTTCCTCCTGACCGAAATATTTATCGATGGCCAGCATGATGCTGCGGGTGGTGGCTACTACGGGCTCTACCTGGAAGTTGGTGATGATGTTGATGTCATCGATGGCGTTGTAATCCAGGGGATCCGCCATGGCGACCATGAGAACGTTGAAGTTATTTTCTTTGTAGGCGAAGGGGAATATCTTGTTCTTCTTCAGGACGTTGACCGGTACCAGATTCAGTACTTCCTTGTCCACATTGACGCTCTGGAGATCGATCATATCCAGATCCAGCTGGCGGCTCAGTGCCTTCGCCAGATCATCCTCCGATACGATGCCTTCATCTACCAGGAATTCTCCCAGCTTCTTGCCCTGACGATTGGGGTTGTCCAGTGCCTGCTGCAACTGCTCTGCCGTGATCACCCCACTGTTTACCAACAATTCACCTAAACGGACTTTTTTTCTGCCTGTTTCCATAAACTCTCTCACCCATTGCTTTTGTCGATAATTGGAAATATGTGTGAAATTGTAGTATTTTTTGGCTACAACTCACAAATATTTTGTCTCAATACGGAAATATTATAGCATATTTTAGATTTATGTAAATTGTTTTTAGTACTTTTGTTTCAATTTCTGAGAAAAACATTTTTGTTGCTTTCTTTCCTGTTACACAGTACAATTATTTCATTTTATTTTGAAAGTTTCTAAATACGCCAATTCTTCGGCGAATTTTCCCAACATTTATTGACTTCACGTATTATACGTGTTACCTTAAGAAAGGAGAGATAATCCATGCGTTTTCGCGAATTAGAGCGAATCATCCTTTAAACAGGCTGGACTAAAATAATATGGAACAGCCTCTGAAAGGAGTGATCTTATGAATTATATATATCCGGCTATTTTTTACCCGGAAGCGAATGGGAAATACTCTGTCATTTTTCCCGATCTTAATGATCTCGCCACCTATGGTGACAGTCTTGCAGATGCCTTTGCCATGGCACAGGAAGCATGTGCACAATATCTGTTTACTTCTCTGAGAGACGGCGATGCTCTCCCCGCCCCTACTGCAATTAATGCAGTGAAATCAGATGATCCCACTGCATTAATAAATCTAATCTGTGTGAATTTGGATAATTATGCCCGTGCTTATGATGACAGGGCTGTTAAGAAGACACTGACTATTCCGGCGTGGTTAAACACTGCCTGTGATAATTGCGGTATCAATTATTCCAAAGTTCTAAAGGACGCTCTCATTGCCAAACTGCAACAAGTGCAAATGTGACCGTATCACAAAGTCACCGCGTATTCACTGTCGTACATTTTCTTCAGATTTTCTACGCTGTTATATTTTTCGCCGATGCAGAATTCCTTGGACCAGGTCATGTAGTAAGCCCAGGGGATTCTGCTTTTTTGCAGAAGTTCTATGTCCGGGAGGTAACCGATCTCTGCCAGTGCGGTAATCTTGTTCCGGGAGGTTGCGGTCACCAGCTTTTTGTAGGTCTCCGCATAGTCCGTAGGCAGGTATTCCGGGAGGTAGACATCCATGGACACCACATCCACGTAAGAATCCCCGGGATAGGCTTCCGGTACGTCGCTGTTCCATACCCAGAGAAGGTTGTGCAGGTCTTTCTCACCTGTGTAGTAATCGAACATCAGGTGATACAGGTTTCTCGCCACTTCCGGGCCCTGCGCTCCCCACCAGAACCAGGTACCGTAGGATTCATGGAACGGGCGCCAGAGAATGGGAATCCGCTCTTCCTGAAAGCGCCGCAGGATCTCCGCAATCACATCCATGTCATGATAGAATGCCGCTCTCTCCGGGGTTCCCTCTTTCAATACTTCCTTTGCATCAAAATCCGTGTGTTCGGTATAGAAACTCTTGTCTTTGCCTTCCAGAGGCGAGAACCAGTGAAAGGTAAAGGTGAGAATACCACCATTTCCGGCTTCCCGCTGTTTTCTGGCCCATTGCAATGCCGTCTCCACGGTCCCCTTATTTTCTTCCACTTCCTGGATGCATTCCGGGGAAGCATCTTCATAATTGATATTCGGAGAATACGCCAACAGTTCAAAGCCCCGCAGCTTCGGTTCCTTTCCGGTGACCTGCCTGATGTAATCTATCTCTTCGCAGGGAATGGTCTGGGTGTGCTGACCGGTAATGATCTGTTTTCCTGCTACGGCATGTAGGTAATGCCATAATTCTACTGTTTCTTTTGTCGCCTTCGGATCTGCTGTTGTCATCTTTTCTTCCTTTTCCATTTTCATCTTCATACCCCGCCCGCAAAAGCAAGAGGGTACAGAGACTTTTATTTTGTCTCTGTACCCTCAGTTTATGACATTCTGTCGCCTATCGCAAGTATTATTCCGGCTTTACCTCGTGATAATCGGCATTTGCTGTAGAACCAGTCTCTTCAGACTTTGTTTCTTTTGCAAATCCCTTAGCCAGCATCTCATTGATGTCCAGTCCGGTGGACTCCTTGATACCATCGGTAACCTGGGTTACAGTGGTCATGATGTCCCCTGCCAGCTTGCTGGAATCGCCACCGAACATCTTGATGGAATCTACGTTCATGTAGCCCTTAGCCACAGCCTCGGCGATCTTGGGCAGCTGCTCGAAGTATACTTTCAAAGTATCCAGCTCCATCTGCTGTCTTGCAGCATCACCGTACTGTTTCATAGCTTCCGCTTTCTTCAGAATACCGGCTGCCTCTGCCTCTGCTTTTGCCTGAATGGCTTCTGCTTCCGCCTTACCTTTGGCTGCAACGGCTGCTGCCTCTGCCAGGCCTGCTGCCTTGACTGCCTCTGCCGCCTGCTCCTTGGCGAATCTTTCTGCCTCGGATTTTGCCTTTTCTGCCTCTGCCTGTCTCTGGATTTCGAAGAGTTCGGCCTCCGCTCTCTTCTGTCTCTCATACTGCTCGGCATCTGCCTTCTGCTGTGCTGCGTATTTGTTTGCTTCTGCGGTCTTCTTGACCTCAGCTTCCAGAGCTTTCTCCTTGATGGATACTTCTCTCTCCTTTAATTCCAGTTCCTTCTCCTGACGGGCCAGGTTCGCATTCGCTGTGGTGATCTCCACGGTCTTACGCTGTTCCTCTTCCTGGATCTTATATGCTGCGTCAGCTTCTGCCTTCTTGATATCGGACTCTTTCTTCAGTTCTGCCTTCTTGATCGCCAGCTCAGTCTGCTTCTGTGCGATCTCGGTCTCTGCGATGACCTGTGCATCATTGGCATCCTTCTGGGCCTGTGCTCTGGCGATGGCCACATCTCTGTCTGCCTGTGCCTTTGCTACGGAAGCGTCCTTCTGGATCTGGGACATGTTATCCTGTCCCAAAGCAGTGATCAGGTTGTTCTCATCCTCGATCTTCTGGATGTTACAGGACTCGATCCAGATACCTAAAGCGTTCATATCCTTCTGCGCCTTTGCCTGTACCTCATCACCGAAAGTCTTACGGTCATTACACAGTTCCTTCAGGCACTGGGTACCGATGATCTCACGCATGTTACCCTGTAAGGAATCGGTCAGTGCATCGCGGATCTGATCTTCGTTCATGTTCAGGAAGTTCTTCATGGCTGCGTTAGCCATCTCGGTGGTGATCCTCTTGTTCGCATCCGCACCTGCCACGACTTCACCCTTCGCATTTACGGTGACATCTCTCTGGGTCAGGACTCTGACCTTTGCCACGGCGTCGATATCCACACCGATGAAATCCTTGGTAGGTATATAACCGTTGGTCTTGATGTCGATACTGATCTGCTTCAGGATCAGCTCATCCTTCTTCTCCAGAAAAGGAATCTTGATGCCTGCACGACCGATCAGAACCTTAGGTTCTCTCTTGATACCGGAAATGATGTAAGCTTTGTTCGGTGACGCCTTCACATAACCGGATGCCAGGATGGCCAGGATGGCAATGGCCAATACAATAATTGCGATAATACCAATGTTAATTTCCATATGTACTCCCTCATTCTTTCTGCTTTTGTAATATATGAAAAGCTGCTTGTATGGTATGTATTTTACCATACAGGCAGCCTTTTATATAGATAAATTTTCATTCTTTTATGAAAAATAACTGTGCAAAAAGTGCACGATACATCATCTTATTTCTCTGAAAAATCTATAAACGGTAAATTATAGGCATTATACGGCGATGCTGCCGTAATCTGTGAAATAATGGGTCTCAAATATCCCAGCAACAATGACGGGGCATTTTGATTCAATAATTTTTCTATCATTCCCATATTCAGACTATCCGGCCATCTGAATTCCGCCATTTCTGTTGCACACACATAGAACGGATCTGATGCCCCCTTTTTCCCAATTTCCAAAGTAAGGCTGACTTTTGCGCTGTTATCAACCTTGCTTCTGTCAATCTGGATTCCCATGTTCACCGCCATCTTTACTTCTTTATCCCGTCCGTTTTCAAAATCTTCATTAATGCAAAATTCCATTTTTGTCAGCGAGGGATTACTAAACTGAAATGCACTTTCCATGTTTCCTCCTATGCTGCCACCAAGATCATTCCATCACTTGTTGTGTTTTCATATACCGATGTTTTCTGTGTATCCACCACCATTTGCGCCCGATTTTCATTACTACTGTTTGAGTAGAAAAATTCTTCTTTTTGAATATTGACCGTCCATGTAACCTCTATATTACCCAGACTGCATTGCGGCTTTTCTTCTAAAAAGCTTAAGTCCAGATCCTTAATTTCCGCATCATACCCATTATCTCTTTCCGTGATTGTAATATTGTTATCAATCCGTTCCAGAACGCTCCTGTTGTATAGTAATTCCTCTTCCGTTGGGCGATAAAGCATATACGCAAGTCGAAAAGCATCGTTGCCATGGAGTACAATGTCTCCAACTCCTTCACCATTCATATATTTTCCCTCCTATTCATATATACTGTCTATGTATTCCATAAATTCATCTTTTTTCTGCATACAATCCAAAAACATTGAAACAGTAATGCCATCCTGGCCCGGTGTATTATAAACCATTTTACGAAAGCCAAGTTTTTCATACCATGTAACCAGATCTTCTCTGGCATCTATCGTAATTACCCTGACCGGCCAGTTGGCAGCCAATAATTCCACATTTTTTATTATTGCCTGAATCGTAGCCGTACCAATCCTGTTATGTTGATATTTTTCGTCTATTGCTATATAACGAATATGAAAAGCCGATACTTTCCGGTCCTTAATTTCCGGATCATAGTCTGCTATCTCCGGAGGAAAATCGTCTAATTCTATCTCCCGAAACATTATCATATAATATCCAAGAACAATCCCCCTGCCACTAATGCTATAACCATATGCCTGCTGTACTATGGTAGGATAATATGAATTTTTCACATATTCATCTATGGATGGAACACCACATGTAAAAGAAGTATTTTCCACTTCTCTCGTGACCTTCCGATATTGTAAGTTTCCCATTTTTGCCCCTTTTAATCGTGCCAGTACACAATCTGACTTTCACTAGTAAAAAATGCCCCAGGAATTTGTTCTACTCATCTTCTGAGAAACTTACATCCTAGAGCATTATTTGACATGACTTTTCTATATCTGTTATATTACATTTCTTTTTTACTACCGTCAACAAAATTTAACCCAGATTTTTCAGATACTCCATAAAGTTCTGCTTGTTTTCCAGTGCTGTGGTAGTAGGTCTGCCGAGGTCTTCTCTGGCGCCAATGCCGCATTTCACTTCGATAAAGGTCAGGGCATCTCTCTCTTTTGCAGCGGTCAGTTCCCTGTCCAGTTCCTCGTAGGTGGCAACGGATACGGCATGAGGGTAGCCACAGGCTTTTGCAATGGAGACAAGATCCATATCGGCTGCCACGGTAGGCATACCGCCCACGGTCTCATGGGCACCGTTATTGATGACGATGTGTACCATATTTTCCGGGGCCGTACTGCCCAGTACCGCCATGGAACCCATGTGCATCAACACTGCGCCATCACCGTCCACGCACCATACTTTCGTACCCGGCTTTTGCACTGCTACGCCCAGAGCGATACTGCTGCTGTGTCCCATGGAGCCAACGGTCAGGAAATCATACTTATGGCTCTGTCCGTTGTGTTCTCTGATCTCGAACAGTTCTCTGCTGGCCTTGCCCGTGGTGCTGACAATGGGATCCTCGCCGGAAGCCTGCGCGATGTGGCGGATGATCTCTTCCCGGATCATGGGATTGTCGTTGCGGTACTCCACCTTTTCCTCATAACTGAGGGCACCCTTCCGGATCACGAACGCTACATCCTCACCACGATCCAGCTCCTTGCGGAACTCCTGCATGGCGGCACTTACTTCCTCTTCCGTTGTGTCTTTTCCGATGACAAAATAGCGGATTCCCATATCCTCCAGCAATTTCAGGGTCACTTCACCCTGGTAGATATGCTGGGGTTCGTCGTGGATCCCCGGCTCACCGCGCCAGCCGATGACGAAGATCATGGGAATGGCATAGACTTTATCATTCAGCAGGGATGCCACGGGGTTGATGATATTGCCTTCTCCGCTGTTCTGCATGTATACTACCGGGACTTTGCCGGTAGCCAGATGATAGCCGGCGGCCAGTGCCGTGCAGTTGCCTTCGTTCGCCGCGATCACATGATGCTTCGGATCGATCCCATAGGTGTGCATCAGGTAATTGCAGAGGGCCTTCAACTGGGAATCCGGCACCCCGGTATAAAAGTCCGCATTTAAAATTTTCGCAAAGTTTTCTGCTTTCATGTAAGTATTCCTTTCCTGCCCCTGTCAGTTAAATTTCGTCTATTAAAGTTATAATATCTTTGATCGGCATCAGTCTGCTGTCCACTTCCTGTGCCCTGTGATACCGCAGGATGTCCTCGGCGGTCTGCTGCATGGCGGGGAAGGCACTTCTGGTCAGCTGGTTCGCATAGATCACGATATTGACGCCGTGGGCGGCCAGTTCGTTTTCCGTAATGCTGTTAAAGGAAGACGGCACCACCACGATAGGTGTCTTCGAATCCTCTGCCCGGAATTTATCACAGAATTCCAGAATCTCATCCGGGGATTTCTTACGGCTGTGGATCATGATGCCATCCGCTCCCGCTGCCACGAAAGCTCTGGCACGGTTCAGTGCGTCTTCCATGCCCCGCTCCAGGATCAGACTTTCGATTCTGGCAATGATCATGAAATCATCCGTCAGCTGTGCCTTTTTGCCGGCTGCGATCTTGGCACTGAAATTCTCGATGCTGTCCTGGGTCTGCACCACATCGTTTCCGAAGAGGGAATTTTTCTTAAGTCCGGTCTTGTCCTCAATAATGATGGCGGAAACACCCATTTTTTCCAGTGTTCTCACTGTGTATACGAAATGCTCCGTCAGTCCGCCGGTATCTCCGTCAAAAATAATGGGCTTCGTGGTCACTTCCGTCACGTCATCAATGGTACGGAAACGGGAAGTCATGTCCACCAGCTCGATATCCGGCTTGCCCTTCGCCGTGGAATCGCACAGGGAGCTGATCCACATGGCATCGAACTGATCCAGCTCGCCGTCATGCTCCACGATGGTCTTCTCAGCGATCAGTCCGGTCAGGCCGCTGTGAACCTCCAGTGCTTTGACAATGGGACGGATCTCAATGAGCTGGCGCAGGCGCTTTCTGCGGTATTCCGGCATGGCCAGCTTTTCCTTGATCCTCGTATCAATTCTTTTTACTTCTTCATTATATGTATAAGGGACATCTATGATCTCGCCGCCGTATGTCTTCAGCAGTCCTTCCACGTTGTCACGGATAGCCTTCAAAGCTCCCTCCTGCCAGTTATCCCCATGGATCACGTAGTCAGGGCGCAATTCTTCAATGACCTTATCATACATTACATCATCCTGCACGACCACATTGCTGACTTCCGGGATATCTTTTACCAGCTGCATACGCTCCTCGAAGCTGATGGTGGGAAAACGGTTAAAACGGATCATTGCCGCATCACTTAAGACGCCGATGGTCAGCTCGCCGTATTTTCCGGCTTCTCTGATGATATTGCGGTGCCCCTCATGAATGACATCCGTACAGAAACAGGTATATACTCGCTTCATTTGATCCTATGCCTCCTTATATTTTGCCGGAATCTGAATTTTATTGACTTCCAGTGCTTCTCTGAACACTTTGAAAAAGGCTTCGATATCCGGTCTGTCAATCGCACCCAATGCACACAGGCGGAAGGTATTGGTAGTAGAGATTTTGCCGGGGTAAATGGTAAATCCCCGCTCATAGCAATAATCATGTACTTTTTCAAAATTCCAGTTTGGATCATCGGGATACTTCACAGACACAACCAGTCCCGACTGCCATTCTCTGCGGATCACATCGTGGAATCCCAGTGCATCCAGTCCCTCATGGATAGCTTCAAAGACTCTGGTGTGTCTCGCCCACTTGGCTTCCTCTCCCTCTGCCCAGTATTCCTTCAATGCCTGAATGGTGGCATAGATGGTCTGTACCGGCGGGGTAAAATGCATTTCTCCGGTCCTCTGGAAGAAATCATACTGCTGATACAGGTTGCAGTAATAGGAACGTTTCGGATATTCCTTCGAAGCCTCCAGAATTGCCCGGCTGCCTACCACAAAGGATAGTCCCGTCATGGCCATCAAGCCTTTCTGTGCGGAAGCCATACAGAAGTCAATATTGTCTTCTTCAATATGAATGGGACGCATGGCGTAAGTAGAGGTGGTATCCACGGTAAAGGTAGCATGATATTTATGAGCAAGGGCTCCGATCTCGCGGATGGGATTCAGGATTCCGGTACCGGTCTCATTATGGGTGGTATGTACCAGGGCAATGTCCGGGTTCTCCTTCAGGGTCTGCTCCACTTTTTCTAAGTCTGGCAGTTCGTCCACCGGGAATTTCAGGTCAATATAGGGAAGTCCGTAATACTGGCATACTTCCACAGCTCTGGTGCTGTAGGCTCCGTTATCCACCACCAGTACTTTGCCGCCCTCCGGCAGCAGGGAGCTGATGCATGCATCAATATTGATGGTGCCGGATCCACAGAACAGGACGCTCGTATACTTTTCCAAGTCTCCATGCACGATTTTTACAAGGTCTTCTCTGAGACCCTTCATCAGTCCGCCGAATTCTTTTTCTCTGGGACAGATGTCCGGCACGACCTGTGCATATTTTACGGTATCTGTGGTGGTGGATGGTCCGGGATTCAACAAAATATTTCTTTTGACCGGTGTTTGCAGCAGCTGCTCCATTATGGGATTCCTCCTTTTTTTGTTCACGTTCTTTTCCCAATCGTTCATTAATGTATGATATGTTTTAATTCTTTGAACGGTTTTCATGGGTTTTCGGCTAAAATAAGTACACAAAATGTCTGCGTTCCATTCGCAGACACTTTGTGTTAAATATGAACATATCATAATACCATTCGCACAAAATAGCAATACTTATTTTTCCTTAAACATCATACGTCTTGTCGATGGCTTTCAGTTCCCGGAAAGTATCGATCTCGATAATGTCATTTTCCTGGCATTCACGTACTTCTACCTTATAATGCTTCTTGCAGAATACCAGAGGCACCTGCTCCCAGTAGCGCTCTTTTCCGCCGGGTTGCTCATAGGTCATCTTGATATCGTCTGACAGCTTGTGTCCATCCTCTTCGTTCCAGTAAGAGATTCCCACCATCTGCCAGCAATCCAGGCCGCCGACTTTCTCTTCTACAATGACTCCGTCTTTTACCGTGAAGCACCAGTCATCGGTTCTGTCCTTTTTTATTGCCAGAAAATCGGAGGTATAATGATATTTTTTAATGATCTGCGGATTGGAGATCAGCAGATCCGCCTCAAATACATAGGCATTGGAAAGCATATATCTTGCCACCATGGCGGAGGAAATATTATTGGCCTCGTTGTAGACCGGATTCTCCAGGAATTTGATCATGGGATATTTGTACAGCAGCTGATCAAACTGCTCTGCCAGATACCCCCGGACAATATAGATTTCATTAATCCCGGCATCCAGACAGGCATCGATCAGTCCGTCAATAATACGCTGTCCATGCACACGTACCAGTGGTTTCGGGGTGTTAAAGGTAATGGGCACCAGCCGGCTGCCGAATCCGGCTGCAATAAAGATGGCGCGCTTTGCACGGTAAGGCTCCAGTGCGGAGATTCCGGCACCTGTGATCTCTCCCTCTGTCACATACTGTAATTCGGTCAGTTCCTGCATGACACGGTTGACCGTTCCCAGAGAGTGTCCGCTCTTTTCTCCCAGCTGTCTCTGGGATAAAGTACCTTTTTCCTCTGCCAGTATCGATAAAATATCAAATTGTTTTCTTGTCAGTGTCTGATTCATCTTCTGCTTCCTTTCTTTTTTCCATTCTCCATGACCATCGTCCTGTTTCTATCGAAATTATCGAATTTCCGTTAAGTCATATGGTGTTGTCTGGTATACATAATAATTGAGCCAGTTGCTGTAAAGGTTGTTACAATGAGATCTCCACTGTAACAGAGGTCTCTGCTCCGGGTCATCGTCCGGGTAATAATTATAGGGGATCTGAATGGGCAGTCCTTTGTCCAGATCTCTATGATATTCGTTGTTCAGTGTATAACGGTCATATTCCGGATGGCCCGCTACAAAAATCTTTCTGCCCTCTTCCGCCATTGCCAGGAATACGCCGGCCTTCTCCGATTCTGCCAGGATCGTCAGATCCTTACAGGCATGAATGGCCTCCGATGGTGTCTCGGTGTGACGGCTGTGAGGAGCCATGAAAATATCATCAAATCCCCGGACCAACGGAACTTTCCGGTTGGATACCTTATGTGCATAGACGCCGAACAGCTTCTGGGACAGTTGTCTCTTGTTGATTCCGTAATAATGATAGAATCCGGCCTGTGCCGCCCAGCAGATATGTAAGGTGGAGGTCACATGGGTCTCCGCCCAGTCCAGGATCTGGCAGGTCTCCTCCCAGTAATCCACTTCCTCGAAGGTAATATCCTCCACCGGTGCTCCGGTAACGATCAGTCCATCGAATTTACGATCCCTGATCTCATCAAAGGTAGTGTAAAATTTGTTCAGATGGCTGGCCGGGGTATTCAGTGACACGTGGGTCTTGGTGTTCATGAAAGTGACATCCACCTGCAGCGGTGTATTTGACAACGCCCGCAGCAGCTGCAGCTCCGTATCCTGCTTTACCGGCATATTGTTCAGGATCAGTACCTGCAGGGGACGCATGTCCTGATGTACCGCACGAAATTCGTCCATGACGAATATATTTTCATTTTCCAGTATCTCTTTGGCAGGCAGATCATTTTGTGTTTTGATAGGCATTTTATTTTCCTCCGGGTCTTTCTTGCTTATTCCTCGTAAGGAATATTATAGGTTCTCAGAAATTCCTCTTCTGTCAGAATGGGAACCTGTAATTCTTTTGCTTTTTTATTTTTCGATGATGTAGATGTAATATCATTGTTGATCAGGCAGGTGGTCTTGCCGGTGACACTTCCGGTCACCTTGCCGCCTTTTTCCTCAATGACCTCTTTCAGATCATTCCGGCTGGCATAATGGTTCAGGCTTCCCGTCACCACGAAGGACATTCCTGCCAGTGTCTGTGCACTCTCATCGATCTGTGGTGTCTCTATCGTCAGGATTTCCTTCAGATGAGCTATTTTCTCCAGATTCTCCGCATCACGCATATAATCCGCAAATGTAGATGCCAGCACCTCTCCCACACCGGGAATGGCACTCAGTGTTTCTTCGTCCGCTGCCTGCATTCGTTCCAGATCGTAATCAAAATACCGGCACAGCACCTTGGCATTGGCCACGCCGATTCCTGCGATCCCCAGTCCGTAGATCAACCGGGGCAGCGTGGTATGTCTTGCAGTCTCGATACTATCCATCATATTCTGATAGGATTTTTCTCCGAATCCTTCCATTCCGGTAATGACCTCCTTGTAACGGTCCAGCCGGAACAGATCCGCATATTCATGGATAAAGCCCTGATCGATCAGCTTCTCCAATGTTGCCTCGGAGAGTCCGTCAATATTCAGCGCATCTCTGCTGACGAACAGAGTGTAGGATTTGATCTCCTTGGCCGGGCATTTCTCATTGGTGCAGTACAGAGACTGTACCTCATTCATCTGTCGGATCTCCGTGGGCTGTCCGCACACCGGACACACCTTTGGAATCTCCACATTATCACTGCCTGTCAGATTCTCAGCGATCTGGGGAATGATCATGTTGGCCTTATAGACCGTGATATGGTCTCCGATTCCCAGTCTGAGGGATCTCATGATACTGATATTATGCACGGAAGCGCGGCTCACCGTTGTGCCTTCCAGTTCCACCGGCTCAAAAATAGCTACCGGATTGATCAGACCGGTACGGCTGGCGCTCCACTCGACCTCTTTTAATGTAGTCTCCCGCAGTTCATCCGCCCATTTAAAAGCAATGGAATCTCTGGGGAACTTCGCAGTTCTGCCCAGGGACTGTCCGTAGCTGATACTTTCATAAGTAAGTACCAGACCGTCGGAAGGAATATCGTAGTGCTCGATCTTGTGTTCAAAATCTTCAATGGCAGATAAAATGTTCTCTTCCGTTACTGCCACATGTTCCACCACTGCAAAGCCCTGCTCCTGCAAAAAAGCAAACTGGGCTTCCTTGGAATCATGAAAATCCACACCATCCGCCTTTACCAGCGTAAAAGCAAAAAAGCGGACATTCCGTCTGGCCGTGATCTCATTGTTGAGCTGCCTCACAGAGCCGCTGCACAGATTTCTGGGATTCTTGTATTTTGCCTCTGCATCTGCGATCTCCCCGTTGATCTTCTCAAAATCACTGTAGGTGATCACCGCTTCTCCCCGCAGGATCAGTTCTCCGGTATAGGAAATATTCAGCGGAAGATTCTTAAAAGTACGGGCGTTATTTGTAATGACCTCACCGATCTCGCCGTTGCCACGGGTAACCGCTTTTGCAAGTTTTCCTTCACGATACGTCAATACAATGGTCAGCCCGTCCAGTTTCCAGCTGAGAATTGCAGGATTGCCTTGCAGCCAGTCCCGCAGTTCTTCCCGGCTTTTCGTCTTGCCCAGAGACAGCATAGGACTCTCATGGTGCTCCTTGGGAAGCTCATCCACCGCTTCGTAGCCTACGTTTACCGTAGGACTGTTGGCCAGGGTAACGCCTGTCTCTTTTTCCAGTTCCACCAGTTCATCATAGAGCTTGTCGTATTCGTAGTTGCTCATGATCTCCTGATCCTTGGCGTAATAGCTTTCGGAAGCTGCATTCAGTTGTTCTACCAGATCTTTGATCCGGTCTATTTTGGAAGACTGCATCTTGTATTCCTGCCTTTATATATTTAATTGCGATTTAACATTCCGGTGTCTCTTTGAAGCTGTTCCAGCTCTTCTCCGGTGATCTCGCGCCACTTTCCCGGCTTCAGATCCCCCAGCAGAATGTTCATGATCCGGATTCTTTTCAGCGCTTTTACCCGGTATCCACAGGCTTCACACATCCGCCGGATCTGTCTGTTGACTCCCTGAGTCAAAACAATACGGAAGGTAAATTTTCCGATCTGTTCCATCTCACATTCTCTGGTAGTGATGTCCAGATCTTTCAGATAAATACCTTTCGCCATTTTCTCCAAAAAATCGGGTGTTATTTCCCTATCTGTCTTTACGATATATTCTTTTTCATGACGGTTGGCGCCCCGCATCATGGCATTGATCAGATCTCCATCATTGGTGAGCAGGATCAGGCCTTCGGAATCTTTGTCCAGACGTCCCGCATAGGTCAGCCGTTCCGGATAGCGGATCATATCCATGATCTTTTTCTCTGCATGAGGATCTCTCTCCGTGCAGGTCACTCCCACCGGCTTGTAAAATGCCAGTACCTTCTGTGTCTGTTTTCCCTGCAGAATCTTCTTACCCAACTGCACGGTGTCCGTTTCTTCCACCTGCTGTCCCATTCCGGCCACCTGACCGTTGACCAGTACTTTTCCCTGTTCGATCAGCTTATCCGCATCTCTTCGGGAACATACACCGCACTGTGCCAGATATTTATTCAGACGCATTCTATTCCTCATTCCTTTCCGAAGCCCTTAACTTCCGGGCTACAGACACACGGCCGCAAGTATATGTTTTCACGCTTCCACACCGTCTGCCGCTTCGAAGTCACTGAGACTTTTGACTTTGGGAATACCGTTTCCGTTTGCCACACCCAGCTTTGCGGTCTCATCTGCCAGCTCGTTGTATTTTACCTTCGAATGAGCCGGTACTTTGGTAAAGCGGATCTGAATCTTCTGTCCCCAGCCCAGCATGGTCTGTGCATATTTTTTCGTCAGATCATTCTTACTTTTCCAGGCACCGGTGACCCATTTCTCGATTCCTTCATAGTCGTAGCGGATCTCGATGGCTGTAAAGCCACTGTTTAAGGCAAACCGTACCGCATACATGGCTCCCAGCATCTCTCCGGAGACATTCCGCTGTTTCAGAGAGTCCGGATTGTCACCATTACCGTATTCTGTATAGATGCGTCCATCGGGAAGAATAAAAATACAGCCGAAACCGTATTTTTTCAGTGCATCCTGATAGCTTCCGTCCACATAGGCCAGCAAGGTACCCTCTTCCGGACGATCATTCACATCCGCATCCTCCGGATATCTTCCCAATCCATTCCACTCTGCCATAATTCATCTGTCTCCTTATCGAATAAAGTTGGTCTTCTGCGCCGGTTCTCTCTCCGGGAAATCCACGCCCGCAGCTTTTCCTGCGGCAATGCATTTGAGCAGCCATGCCATATTGTTACCCAGGGTACGCATGGTCTGCATGCCTTCCAGATCCTGTTTTACCTCTTCGGGAGTATTGCCGTGTACCTGATTCCAATACTGGCTGGATACCACCGGCATACAGTTGATGGTAAAATATTTGTTCAACTGGTCAAAGGCTGCGGAAGCCCCACCGCGTCTGCAGCTGACGATGCAGGCACCGGGCTTGCCCTGGAACAGGGCGCTCTTGCCGTAAAATGCTCTGTCCAGGAAGGAAGTGATCATACCGGAAGCAGATGCATAATGCACCGGAGATCCGAAGACAAATCCGTCTGCAGTCTTCGCTTTTTCCACAAATTCATTCACGCCATCCTCCCGGAAACACTTTCCGTTCTTCAGACAGGCATTGCAGCCGATACATCCGGCGATGGGCTGTGTACCCACCTGGATGATCTCCGTCTCAATACCGTTTTTCTCCAGTGCTCCCGCTACTTCCTCCAGAGCTGTGTAGGTACAGCCCTTCGCATGTCCGCTTCCGTTTACCAGTAATACTTTCATTGCTTTTACCTCTTTTTCTCTTATTGTTTCTCTTCTCTGTTATTGCCACCCGAAATGTGGTATGCTATCTGATAGATTTTGATATTTTTATCAGCATTTTAACAAACCGGAAAGGATCCCTTATGAATCATCGCACCCGTTCTTATCTGCTTTTTGTATTGCTTATCGGCTGTATCTGTTATCTGGTGTCCCATTTCGTGGTACAGTTGTATTTTGTAAACGGTTCTTCCATGGAACCGACCTACACCTCCGGGCAGCCGGTCCTCCTTCAGAAATTCGGTCTGCCAGACTGTCTGGACTATAACGATGTCGTTGTCATCCGCCACGAGACGCTGGGACGCGATATCGTCAAACGGATCGTGGCCCTGCCGGGAGATACGGTACAGATCACAGAGGGAATCCTCTATGTCAATGGGGCTCCCCAACCGACCCCCGATGGCTTTTCTCTCATGGAGGATGCCGGCAATGCCGCCGCTCCCCTGACGCTTGCACCCGGAGAATATTTTGTCCTGGGTGACAACCGCAACCACAGCATTGACAGCCGCTTTGCGGAAGTCGGGATCATCCCCGCCGCTTCTATCGCAGGAAAAGTTATTACCGGTCGAACACCCTTCCGGTAGGCACCATAGTTGTCAGATCCTGTGCATGGCCTTTCTGGAGATATTCTACCATGTGTTTCTCGTTGCCGGGAGCGTATTCCAGAAAACGTCTTTCTCTGGTATCTCCCTCTTTCCAGTCAAACACCGCGTCGCTCTGCGCGCCATCCAGCAGTCGGACATACGCCTCCTGCAGGTCTTCGTAGCTGATGGGTGCTTCTGAAATCTGCATGGTATCGTGCTGTTCATTTCTTCCTTTGATCAGAAGCAGCGCTGCCTGCCGCAGAAAGTCCTCTTCCTTTTCTCCCATGCCGTTGTATCCGTGATCCGCCATTACGATCAGAGCGGTGTTGTCATAGGCACCACTGTCTTTCAATGCCTGAATATAATTTGCTGCCAATGTAATGGAAGCTTCCATGCTCTGACGGTAAGATCCCTGTTCCACACCGATAACATTGGCGTCCTTGTCATAGATAAAAGGTGCATGGGCCCCGTTCAGATGGATGAACTTGAAACGGTTTCCCGTCTCATCCATCACCACACCCTGGGCTGCCAGATCCTCCTTGAAAGCCGTATTATCCGCAGTAAACGCCTTGGAATCCGAACCTTCCGGATGAGATTCCCGTAATTCATTAAAATAGACTTCTTTGATCACGCAGTATCTTTTCAGATCATACGGTGCATACCGGAATCCAATGAGCTTCAGCTCCTGCTTTGCCAGTTCCAGATAAGAAACGGGGGTGACCTTAGTAAAATAGACATTGTCAAAATTGTCCACGATGGAAGCATCCTGTGCACGGATATCATCCTCATAGAGATCGATCTGATAATTTCTGCTCTTCAGTTCCTTCCACAACGGTGCCTCTCTGTAGACTCTGTCCAGATAGTCCTGAAAAGATCCCTCATTCTCATACCATTCACCGGATAAAATAAAAGGAATAGCATTCAATGTGCTGGTGTAAGCTCCCGTGGTATTCTCAAAATAAGTAAAATCTCCAAAGATCTCCCGGTACTCCGGATGTTCCTCTAACAGTGAGGTAAACTCTCTGGAATCTGCCGTATCCAACACAAGGATCACAAAATTGTTGTCCGCAGACATCTCGAATTCTTCTTCCACGCTGACATGCAGATGCAGTTTGGAATGCAGTGCCCCGCTGGTAATCACGGTGCTGCATGCGGTAACCAGAAGCATCAGGGTCATGCATCCGCTGATGAACATTACCACATGGACAAATTTCTGCTTTCGCAGCACGATCATTGCCGCAATTACAACGATCAGCACTACTACCCAAAGAAGCAATGTATCTTTCCGGAGAATATCGTATTTGCCCCACCAGATTGAAGTTCCGTCCAATGGCGGCAGTCTGTCGATCATAAAATTCCCCTGGATATAGGTGCAGATAAAAAGTGCAATCCCTCCGGCCAGTGTGATCCGGTACACATATGGATGAATCAGCATGGCAATCAGATACAACACCGCCAGTACGGCGAAACAGGCTGCAAACATCCCCAGTGCAGTGATCAATAACGTGGAAAAATCAAACCAGAATTCCGCTGTATTCGCACAGTACAGATCGATCGGAGCATACAGAAACAGCAGGAAACTGATGGCCGCTGACACCTGCAGACCCGGTATCCAATTTTTAAGATTCCTTTTTTTCACCTGTTAAACTCCCTTCCGGTCAGTTCCATTCCGTCCAGATCCTGTGCATGTCCTTTTTGGATATATTCCACCAGATGGTCGGTCTCGGAGAAAGAATAGCGCAGATAGCGCCGCTCTCTTGTATCTCCTTCTTTCCAGTCAAATATCGCATCACTCTGTTTCCCATCCATCAGGCGCATATAGGCATCCCAGAGATCCACGTAACTGACCGGAGCCTCGGAAATCTGCATGGTATCATGCTGCTCTCTCATTCCCTTGACCAGAAACATCGGCGCAGGTCTCATCCAGACATCCCTGTCTGTTTCATCCCCCTGTCCGTTATAGCCATGGTCAGCCATCACAATGATTGCCGTATTATCATAAGCTCCGCTTTCCTTAATGGCATCAATATATTTTGCAGTAAGTGCAATGGACGCTTCCATATTCTGGCGGTAATCCCCTCCCGGGACATATTCCATATCTCCACCATAGATAAAAGGTGCATGGGCTCCTTCCAGATGAATGAATTTAAAGTTCTTCTGCTCCTGATCCATGACAACCCCGTTCTCTAACAGGGCTTCTTTGAAGGCCATATTGTCCTCTGTAAAGATTCCAGCCGTTGTGCCATCCGGCTCTGAAACCTGTAACGCATCGAAATAAATCTCTCTGGTCTCGCAGTAGCGCTTCAGATCATACGGTGCATAACGGAAGCCGACTAACTTCAATTCTTCCTTTGCAAGTTCCAGATAAGAGTTTGGTCTGACTGTTGTGTGATAAACATTGCCGAAATTGTCTGCCACACTGTCATCCTGAGCACGAATATCATCCTCATAGAGGTCGATCTGATATCCTCTGCTCCACAGTTCCTCCCACAAGGGGGAATTCAGATATACATCATTCAGATAATCTGCAAGCGGTTCCTGATTCTCGAACCATTCTCCGGATAAAATATAGGCCACCGCATTCATGGTACAGGAATAATTCCCCATCATATTTTCATAATAAGTAAAATCTGCAAAAATATCACGGTACTCCGGATGATCCTCCAACAGGGAAGTAAACTCTCTGGAATCTGCCGTATCCAGCACAAAGATCACAAAATTCTCGTCACTGGACATATTAAACTCGTTTTCCTCGCTGATGTACAGATGCACTTTGGGAATCAGTGCCCCATTCGTCAATGCAGTACTGCAGGCTGTGACCAGAAGCATCAGAGTCATACATCCGCTGATAAACATGGCAACATTTTCAAATCGTTCTTTTCTAAGAAAAATCGCAGCCAAAACAACCACCGCCAGAACAATTCCCCATAATATCAGGGTGTCTTTCCGAAGGATGTCGTATTTCTCCCACCAGATGGACGTGCCATCCAGCGGAGGCAGCTTGTCGATCATAAAATTGCCCTGGATATAGGTACAGATAAAAAGTGTCAGCCCTCCAGCCAGTGCGATCCGGTACACATACGGATGAATCAGCATGGCAATCAGATATAACACCATCAGTACAGCAAAACAGGCAGTGAACATCCCCAGTGCAGTGATCAATAACGTGGAAAAATCAAACCAGAATTCCGAAACATTCGCGCAGTACAGATCGACAGGTGCATATAAAAACAACAAAAAGCTGATAGCCAGGGATATGAAAATCCCCGGCATCAGCTGTCTGCCTGTTATCTTTTTTCTCACAGTATTTTTACTCACACTTATTCTCCCTGTCACATTGTTGCATTTCTTTCTAACGATTATACTCTCTTCCGGTAGGAATCATGGTATTCATATCAGAAGCATACCCCGTCTGCATATACTCCTGCATATGATCGTCATCCAGGAAAGAATACCGTAAGAACCGGCGTTCTCTTGCATCGCCTTCCTTCCAGTCAAAGACCTCATCACTCCGCCTGCCGTCCAGCAGACGCACATATGCCTCCTGGAGATCCTCAAAGCTTATGGGTGCCTGTGAGATCTGCATGGTATCATGATGCTCATTTCTTCCCTTGATCAGAAGTAATGCACACTGACGCATCCAGGTAGCCTCTCCACTTTGTCCCAGGCTTCCGTTATAGCCATGATCCGACATCACAATGAGGACTGTATTGTCGTAGGCTTCACTGTTGCGCAGATGTTCGACATAATCCATTGCACCGACCATCGTGGCCTGTGCGCTCTGTTCATAGGTGCCGTCCAGTTCATTGATGATATTCATATCCTTATCATAGATATAAGGAACATGTGCTCCGTTCAGATGAATAAATTTGAATTTTTTGGAGGAATTTTCCACGGTAATTCCCCGCAGATCCAGCTGGCTCTTAAATACATGATCCGCTTCACTGCAGCTGGTTTCCTCAGGTGTATTCTCTACCTGGAGCAGTTCTGCGAATGCAGCCTTTTTAAATGTACACATTTTCTTCAGTTCAAAGGGCGCATACCGGAAACCGATCAGCTTCAACAGTGGTTTCGCAAATTTCGTATAAGAACTCAGTTCGAAATCCACTACGTGAATGTTGCTGAACATATGCATCAGTTCGGTATCCATATACAATTCAGAATCACAGAGTTCCATATTGTAGCCACGTTCCTGCAATGTCTGAAACAGTGGGGACTCCTGGTACACCCTCTTGCCGTAATCATCAAAGGGTTCATCATTTTCATACCAGTCTCCGGACAGAATATAGGGAACGGATCTCTCTGTGCAGGAGTATGCTCCTACCGTATTTTCAAAATAGGTGAAATCACGAAATACCTCACTGTATTCCGGATGCTCGTCCAACAGCTCCGTGATCGTTCTGGAATCCACCGTATCCAGCAGAAGGATCACGAAGTTCTGGTCTTCTGACATCACAAACTGTTCGTCCGCACCATATTGATAATGTACTTTTCCCTGCAGTGCACCACTGGTAAATACAATACTGACTGCTGTGATCAGCAGCATCAATGTCAATCCGCCGCTTAAATACATTACCGTTTTGGACAAAAGATCTTTTTTCAGGAAAATATACATGAGCACTACAACAACAAAGCCGATGCCCCAGAGAATAAAATCCTCTGTCCTCAGAAATGTATATTCTTCCCATCGAATCGTCGTTCCATCCAGGGGCGGCAGATTCCTGATCAGAAAATTTCCCTGAATATAGGTACAGATCAGCCCTAAGAATCCGCCTGCCAGTCCAAGACGGTACAGCACCGGATGGATCAGCCACAAGACAATATAGATCAGAAGCAGCACAACGGTGCTGATCAAAAACAGGCCCAATGATGCCCTGATCAGAATTCCGAAATCAAACCAGAACTCGGATATATTACTGCAATACAAGTCTACCGGTGCATATAAAAACACCAGGAAACTGATGGCAACCGCCACCACGATTCCCGGCAGCAGTTGCTTTTTATCCCGCTTTTTCATGTCAGATTACTTCTCCTGCTTGTCCTCTGCCTGATCCAGCATAATATCATCGGATTCTACTTCTTTGTTTCTGTTCTCGTCGATTCCCAGGCTCTTGTCGATCTTCTTCTTGGCTTTTCTCCAGTAGATTCCGGCTGCAGCGCCTACAGCGATGACTACACCGGCTACTGCCTGAATAGCATAGTTCATAACGGAAGGATCAATATATGCATCTGCTGTTCCGGAAAACAGTACTGCGAATGCTGCTGCAAAAAATGTTACCTGTGCGATCTTGCTTAATTTTTTCATGTTTTTACCTCTTTCTTTTACTCTATTTGTATTTCAATTTTTATTGTTCTTTTGCTTTTTTAATCTGTTCCTGGACTGCCTGTACAATGTACTTTGCACCTACTTCGGCACTGTTGCCCAGATTGTATACATATTCTTCCACGAACTTTTCAATTCTGTCATGGTAAGCATCCTTCTGCTCCAGCAGATTTCTGACCTTGTTTTCGGTCTCCTCTGTCTTTGTAGGATCCAGACGGTCTCCGATGACATCCCTCATCCAGATATTGATAGGTACGGTGTCGATCTTCTGGTATTCCGGATTCATGACCTTCATGGGAGTATCCACGAACAGAACCGGCTTCTTGGTCGTAAAGGCATATTCATAAGCGATACCGGACCAGTCAGTCACCAGCAGATCCGCCTCGAATACCGTGCTGTTGGATGAGAAGTCTGTCTGAATGTCAATATCCGGGTTCTTGGCATAACGCTCTTTCAGGCGATCCATCTTATCCTGCTGCAGACGCACCTGTTGAGGATGAGGACGTACTACCACTTCATAACCCTTACCTGCCAGATCATCCAGCATGCCTTCCAGACAGCTGTCCACGATATTGTCCTTCTGCCAGGAAGGAGCGATCAGAATATGCTTTTTCTCATGAGGCGTCTTATCCGCTTTCCTGTAATCTTCAATCATACGATCCAGCAGGCAGTAGCCCCAGTCGATCAGCTTCTTGGGAGGCAGACCGTAAGCTTCCTCTGTCTTGCGGATTTCCTCAGTATGATGCTTACCGACGCAGTATACGGTATCGTAGTGATCCATGGAACCGGTACGCATGGTCATATTCAGACTGTCCATACAGTGAGGAATATAGATATATTCAATATCCTTCCTTATATAGCTGCGCTTAATATGGAAGTTCTCAATATCCGGCATAGTCATGACCACTACGTCTGCATCCATCTTCATCATCAGTGTGATCAGACGTTTTTCTCCGATATAATATGCCCGGATCTTGTCTTCTTTTTCCGCCAGTGCAAAGATCTGATCTTCCGGATCACTGGTGATATAGTGGATAGTCAGATTGGTATGTGCCAGGAGCCATTCGATAATGCCCTGATAATATTTATAGAAGCCACTGCTCTCGGAATAAAATACCAGATGCTTGTTCACTACAGAGAAGAAACGTTTGAAATCTTTCTTCTCTCTCTTGGCATAGGGATTTTTCTCGAAGAGTTTCTTCTTGCCACCAATGGACTGCAATTCCTCCAGTTCCTGTTTGCTGGCCTCCAGTTCCTCATAATCCACATAATCCTTGGGATTGATGGCCCAGTTCAGCAGATACTGCTGTAAAATAGCGAACAGGTTGCTGGCGATCCAGTACAAAGCCACACCTGCCGGAACAAACCAGCCCAGATACAGGGACAGGCCTACCGAAAATGCCATCATACCGTATTTGTTCAGCTTGGACTGCTCTGCCTGAATGACATTGGCTGCATTCTGTGCCACACACAACAGCCATGCGGAAATACCGGCTGCAATGGGGACGATGATATCAATGCCCCCCACTTCGGAAGGTACCCAACTTAAATTCATGCCGCAGAAGTTCAGGGAAATTCCCTGCACCTGCTGTAATACAGACGCAATGTCCACACCTGCCAGACCTGACTGCAATGCTGCGAACTGTTCTGCATAATTACCACTCTTGATCATCTCCACTACTGCCAGCTGAATAGAGGAGCTCTCCGGATTTGCTCCGGCCAGGCTGACAGCCAGGCCATTGAATGCCGTGATCACATCCTGTGGCAGATGAAGCAGATAATCCAGCGGGTGATAGATAACCTCTACCAGTCCCATCAGCAGAATAATCTGAACTGCCAGCGGGATCAGAGATGCCAGCGGATTGTACTTCTCTCTCTTGAAGATCTTGGACTGTTCGTCCGCGATCCGGTCTGCATCCCCGAAATGTTTTGCCTTGATCCGGTTGATCTCAGGCTGCATCTTTACCATTTTAATGGAATTCTTCTGTACCCAGACGGATACCGGCAGCAGTACAATCTTGCTGATCAATGTGAACAGAATGATTGCCAATCCATAATTATGCACCAGATAATAGCAAAAGTACATTACATATCCCAGCGCTTCTGATAGTATTCGCATTTTAATTAACCATGCCTTTCTCAAAATCTGCAAAGTTTGGGCCGCAGGCACAAATTTGCGTGTGAAATTTATTTTCACACTGTTCTCCTTTTAGTCAATAGTACTAATTATAACATAATCGTATGTTTTTTCAACATGGAAAGCAATTTTCCGTTCAAAAAACAGGCAGAAACCTCTGTTATTATAACAGCAAATTTCTGCCTGCTTCCCTATTTTTCTGTATTCTTTGTTCTATTTCCGTTTTATTGCGTATTGTTCGTTGTTTCTTCCTCTGGCTTTTTATAGAATGCAAAATCATTCTTGCCGTTCTTCTTCACCTGATACATGGCATCATCCGCACACACGATCAGCTGTTCCAGATTATCCGTATCCTTAGGATAACTTGCAATACCAATGCTGCCGCCGATCTTCCGCTTCGTACCGCAGAGCACCACATCCTTTGTGAATACCTGTCTGCACTGGTACGCTGTCTTCTCCACCAGCATATTCTGGCTGCTGCGCAGGATCAGAATAAATTCATCTCCGGCGAAACGGTATGATGTCAGTATCTGGGACTGCATCTCTTTCAGGCGGTTTGCCACCTGCTGCAGCGCTTCGTCTCCTGCCGTATGTCCGTAAGTGTCGTTGATCTTCTTGAAATTATCAATATCCAGCATCATGACGGTACAGGGAACCTTCGCATCGATCATCTGCTCCAGATCCTTCATGAATTTGCTGCGGTTCGGAAGTCCCGTCAGGAAGTCATGCTGTGCTGCCGCCTCCATAATTGCACGTGCCTGCTCCAGTTCCTGCAGCAGCTTTCGTCTGCGGTAATTATCGAAGCACACCCAGCAGATAATAACATTGAGTGCAGTGATAAGTATAAGTGCCGGTATCAAAGCCTCTCGGTTCCTGACAAAAAAATTCTCCCGATGATTTACAAATTCGGTATCTTTGGGAAACTGTGATGCCTCCAGCCCGAACTTCCGCATGACGTCTTCATCTACACAATAAATGTTGGGACTGTCCTTTACCACATTGATCTCTGCACTGTCGGTACCATTTGCGATATCCATGGCCATCTGTGCTGCGATCTCTCCGGACTTATACATGGATACCACATTACCGCCCAGCAGTCCGTCACCGATTCCGGCCTCCACCATGCGGTAAACCGGTACTTTGGCATAATCCACAATCATACACAGCGCCTGGTCACTGGTATATTGTTTGCCACTGCCGTCCTTAGACATAACGATATAGATCAGTATCGTCTTATCATCCACCTTACTGATAGCCTGCTGCAATCTGGCTGTTTCCAGTTCCGCAGCATTGATCTCAGAAAATTCCAGCTCCGGATAGTTTTCCGCTGAGTTGTAAAAATTCTTCCGTTCTGCATCTGCGGTCACTGAATCATCCAGTATCGCCACTACTTTATCGGCTGTCGGATTCACCTTCAGCGCCATGTCTATGTTCTTCTCTACGGACAGTTTTTCAATAATTCCCGTCACAAGAGGATTCTCTGCCGCTTTCATGGCATATTCTTCATCGTTCACACCTTCGAAGACAACCGGTATCTCCGGGAACAGTTCTTCCCGGTATTCCATGGCAAACTGCAGCGCCGCATCATCTCCCACGATCACCACATCATAGGGATCCGTATTCTCCAGATGGTATTTCAGCATATCATGAAACATATTCAGCCACTCATCTGTCCGAAAACGCTTCGTGTCCATAAATTCATAGTCGATAGTGGTATTCTCGTCCACCCCCGCCTTGATTCCTTCGATCTGCGTCTGGACTGTGTCCCAGCCATAAGAATACGAGCTGATAAACAATACCCGCTTTCCCTGATTCAGATTCTGTGCTTCTGCCGTTACTGACACCGTCCCAATAGTCCCAATGCCTATGAGAACAGCCAGCGCAAACAGCCATGCTTTCCACTTTCTCATATTCCTTCCCCCTAATTCCAACATTATGCTACCGGGGTCAAAAGTCTGAACTCAATACCACGATATAAGGAATTACATCACTGGTACTATTGTACCACATTGTCTGCTGAAAGCAAAGAGCTTAATTTAATCTTACGATAATACCTTCTTCTTTTTTCTCTTTCATTTTTCCGATAACGGTAGGAATTGCTCCGAGCGCCACAAACAGATACTGTAGAACCAGATTGCCTATGTAGCTTCCCATATCAATAATTTCTGCGGAAAGTGCCGCAGGGATCAGTCGATAACACTCGAACAGACTATAACCTGCTTCCGCACCGCCGCCCTGATTGAACAGAATGATCGCCCAGTCCACACGATCTGCGAAATACGTCATAAGGATCATGATCACAGCGCTGATGACCACAGCCTTTTTGGTCAGTTTTCCGCCCAGCATCTCATATCCCTTCAGAACGCACACCGCCATGATCACACCGGATAATGCTGCTACATATCCCAACTGGCTTAAGATCAGAACACTGAGCATTCCCAACAGGGATCCTAACAGGGCACCTACAATACCGCCTACGATGTTTTCTTTCTTCTGCGCCTTCTGCTGTGTCTTCATTGCGATGTCACTGCGCATCTTCGTCTCGCAGTCCGGACATAAATGATAGTATTCACCGCCCATTCTGAACGCTCCGGTCTCTACATTCTGACCGCACAGATCACAGCAGGGGCTGTAACTGTTTGTACGCAGGAATGTCGTTGTAGCTGCAAGTGCTTCGTTCAATGTATCCTTACATTTTTCCGCATTGGACTGTGCCTTCAGTGATACTCTGATATCCAGATTCTTCTGACCAAAACTCGCGATCTTCTTGCTGCTTTTCTGAAACCCTTTCACTGCCTGCTTGTCAAATGTCGACCCGTCAGCGCTTTTTGCCGCCGTATGCAGTACCATCATATACGGATATCTTGCATCGGGTGCATAGACGATAAAGTCAAACCCATCCCGTTCCCCATGAAACAAGTCATTGGTTTCATCATAACGCAATCCGGTTCCCATGGCAATCTGCTGATAATTTTCAATCTTCTTTTTCTGATTCATTTTTCTTCCCATCCTTTGTAATAGAAAATTAGTAATCGCTCTGAAAAGTTACGAAAACCACACTTTTCCATTTTACACTTTACCGTGTCAACATGCAACCCTATTAGGGGGTTTTTAGCCGATTAACCTATTTTCTATGAAAAAACTGTAGGCACATCTGTGTAACCTACAGTTTTTGAACTTCCTTATAAATAGAACAAGGTAATCGAAATCACGCAAATACGGATTTGCATTCCATCAGCATTTGATCTCAAGGTAACCTAACAGCTTGCTCATATCATACTCTTCCATTACGCCCAGATTGGAATCGTAGAACTTGCCATCGTAATGTACCAGATAGTGGCAGAAGCGTCCCATCTTCTCCATCATGATGCAGCACTTAGGCAGTACAGCGGGTCTGCCCTCGGTATATACGATGATATCGGTATGGTCAATGCCGTAATAGTTCAGTGCAGAGATCACGCGGCCCATGGTAGCCTGCCACTCTCTGCAGTCCATAACGCTGATAACTTCTGCAATGGTAACACCGGCTAACATTGCAACACAAGCCTGACCGCACAGACCGTCTTCGGGCTGGATGATCACGTTCATGCTGTCGATCTTGCGGATTGGGTTCTCGAAGCTATAAGGGCTGTTCTGGTCCATACGGATCAGGGAGCCGTTAATATGTAACAGGATCTTGTGGGGCACACCCAGCTCTACCTTTACAGCAGCTTCATCGGTGATCACGATCTCGTAATTGCCCTTCTCCTTGGGATGAAGCTCACACTCGATGATATTGTTATCCAGAACGATATCTCCCTTGATGCCTTCTCTCTGATGACATACTTCCCATACATTAAAAGGAATCTGAATGGTATATCCGGCATCCTTTTTTTCTACTTTAGATTCAAAAAAATATCTCATGATTCATTCCTCCGTTGCTTTTGCTGTTCTCGAATATTCTCTTAAGAAAAAGATTAACGAAAGCGGTTACATTTCACATTTATCCTGATTCTAACAAAAAATTACATCCTTGCAAAGAGCTTGCTGAAAAGTACTTAAAAAAAAACATCCTGTCAAAAAAATGTCAAAAGCGCCTGCTTTCAGGCAGACGCTTTACCTATCATTTATTCTCTTATCATAACCCTAAAATTGCAGATGCCACACGGAAATATACCAGTAATGACATTGCATCGACGATGGTCGTTATGAACGGACTCGCCATGACCGCAGGGTCGAATCCCAGCCGTTTCGCCAGGATCGGCAGAAGACATCCGATAATCATAGCGATCACTACTGCCGCCACCAGAGTCAGGCACACGGATGCTGCCACCAGCACCCCTACTTTATCCAATAACAGTAATTTTGCAAAGTTCGCTGCGGAAAGTGTAATACCGCAGATCAGTGCCACGCGGATCTCCTTGAATACGACCTTCGGCACATCCCGGTATTCGATCTCATTCAGGGACAGTCCACGGATGACCGTAACGCTCGCCTGGCTTCCGGCATTTCCGCCGGTATCCATCAGCATGGGAATATATGCCACCAGTACCGCACACACGCTCAGCGCATCTTCAAAAGAAGAAATGATAGCTCCGGTAAATGTAGCTGACACCATCAGAAGAAGCAGCCAGGGAATACGCTTTTTGAAGGTCTCAAATACCCCGGTCTTCATATAAGGCTTATCACTGGGCACGATAGCCGCCATTTTTTCCATATCCTCCGTGGTCTCTTCTTCGATGATATCCACGATATCGTCCACGGTGATAATACCTACCAGCCGGTTCTCATTGTCCACTACCGGCATGGCTGTAAAGTCGTATTTTTTGAACTGTCTGGCAACTTCCTCCTGGTCCATCAGGGTATTGATGGAGATGACATTTTCATGCATGATGTCACCGATGATCTCGTCACCGTCCATGAGCAGCAGATAACGCAGGGCCACGGTTCCCACCAGTCTTCTCTGCGCATCCAGCACATAGCAGATATTGATGGTCTCACTGTCGAGGCCTACCTTACGGATCCGCTCGATGGCCTGATTCACCGTCAGATTCTCCTTCAGGTCTACATACTCGACCGTCATGATGCTTCCGGCGGAATCTTCCGGGTACCGCAGCAGATGATTAATGTCTCTGCGTACCTCAGGGCTTGCGTTGGTCAGAAGTTTTTTGACAATGTTGGCAGGCATCTCTTCCAGCAGGTCAGCCGCATCGTCTGCCATCAGGTTGTTGATGATGTTCGTTGCTTCCTTATCTGACAGGGAGGTGATGATCTTCTGCTGATTGTCCATATCTAAATAGGAAAAAACGTCTGCCGCCAGGTCCTTGGGAAGAATGCGGAAGACTTTGAGCATATCCTCTTCTTCCAGTTCTTCCAGAAGTCCTGCAATATCGGCATCGTTGAGTTCAGCCAGATACTGGCGCAGTTTGGTATACTGCTTGGTGTTAAGAAGCTCTAAGACTTCTTCCAGTTCTTTGATCTGTTCCATGATGATCCTCCTTATGATGTTTTCTATGGGTGTAACTTATGCAGTAACTTCGCCCCGGAAGTGGGTTGTCAGAACTCTTCTGTGTACACTTCATAAAAACCACCACCTTTCTGTAGGATCCATCCAGAACCCCATTCGCAAAATCGCCTCTACGAGGCTTTCCTTTTGCTCTTGACATATATTCTTACGAATGTAAACATTCTACGAATATCCGTCAATATTTAATGGTTCTGAATTGTTAATAATATTTTAACTTTATGACTATTCTTTGTCAATGAAATAAGTTTCTTTCAATTTCTCAATTTTTACCTTTCCGCAGGTGGTTTCTGTCAGGTTTTTCCTGAGACTATCCTCTTTTTCCACCGGGACAAGTAAAATAAATTTTACGTTTTCCGCATAGATGCTGTCCGCAGGAACGATGCCCTGCTGTCCGAAATAGTACTGCAGCTTTCCAACATCATTATAATCCGTTGTCACTTCCAGCTCGCAGCCCTTCCGCATAATGCCGGTCTCACAATGATCCAGCCCCTCCTTCACCGCCTGGGTATAGGCCCGCACCAGGCCGCCGGTGCCGAGCAATGTGCCACCAAAATATCTGGTCACTACCACCGCAATATTGCGGATACCGGATCCGGTCAATACTTCCAGCATCGGACGCCCCGCCGTTCCGGAGGGTTCCCCGTCATCGCTGCACCGGGTCAGTTCGCCTCTGCTTCCTATTATAAATGCAGAACAGTTGTGTCTGGCATCCCAGTATTTTTTCTTCATTTCTTCTATAAAAGCCACTGCTTCTTCCTCGGTTTCACACTTGCGGATCGTAGAGATAAAGCGGGACTTTTTCTCCACGATTTCGCCTTCCCCGCCGGACAAAAGGACTCTATAGTTATCTGTTGCTGTCATGTCACCCATGTATGGCCTCACTTATTTTTAAATTCTTATTTTCTTTTGCTTTCTTTTTCAGTGTAGCATAACTTCTCCAAAATGTGAAACAATTCTAAAAAGCCTTTATTTACATAGCATTATTTGGTATAATGTTTTCGTCTGTATCTCAGACAGAAAGGACTTGTTTTATGAATTATAGTAAAAAAGGTGTCCGTGCGAAGCAAAAGACACTCAACTCTAAATCACAAAAATGGGGAAGGAAAATTGCTCTGACCTGTGTCAAGGTCATGCTAGCCGCTGTCGTAGGCATCGGCATCTGCGGTGTAGCCGCCGGTATCGGTGTTTTCCGCGGTATCCTCTCCTCCACCCCCACGATCCGTCTGTCGGATGTCGTGGCTGTCGGCGAAGCTACCATCGTCTATGACAGAGAGGGCAACGAGATTGACCAGTACGTCAGCACCAACTCCAACCGTCTCTCCGTCGGCATGGACGAGATTCCCGACTACCTGGGCAAGGCTTTCGTAGCCATCGAGGATGAACGTTTCTATCAGCATAACGGTATTGATTTCAAGAGTATTATCCGTGCCGGTTATCAGTTTTTTAAGACCGGTGGTGAAGAAGCCCAGGGTGCCAGTACCATTACCCAGCAGCTTCTAAAAAATACCGTCTTTACGGACTGGACCTCCGAGGGTAATAACAAGATCAAGAAGATCAAACGTAAGATTCAGGAGCAGTACCTGGCACTGGAGATTACAAAGTACTACTCCAAGGACGAGATCCTGCTGCGTTATATGAATGCCATCAACCTGGGTCAGAACACCTTGGGTGTGGAATCCGCCTCCTTACGTTACTTCGGTAAACACTGCAGCGAACTGACCATTTCCGAATGTGCGGTCATTGCCAGTATCACGCAGAATCCTTCTAAATACAATCCCATCCGTCATCCGGAAGAGAATGTAAAACGTCGTAAGAAATGTCTGACGAAAATGCTGGAGCTTGGCTTCATCACGCAGGCGCAATACGATGAAGCCATGGCAGATACCGATGCTGTGTACGAGCGGATCGGCCTGTACGACATCGATTATCAGGAGGCCAATGCCACCACAGGTTCCTACTTCTCCGATGCGGTATATGAACAGGTAAAACAGGATCTGATCCTGGCCGGTTACAACGAGAACATGGCCGAGACTCTGCTGACCTCCGGCGGATTGCGTGTGGAATCCACTCTGGATCCCAAGATTCAGGCAATTCTGAACGAAGAATATGCAGATCCCTCCAATTATCCGGAGAACGTGAAATGGTATCTGAACTATGCACTTACCATTATCTCTCCCGACGGTACCAAGAATAACTTCAGTAAAGAAAACATGATGACCTGGTTCAAGCAGAACCAGAATTCAAAATTCAATCTGATCTTCTCTTCCCAGGATGATGCCTATGCAGCGGTGGACACTTACCGTTCCGCAATGCTGGCTCAGCTGGGTGTAGAAGACGATGCAGATAATTACGAAGAAACTATTTCCATGACTCCTCAGCCCCAGTCCGCTATGGTCATTGAGGAGCAGAGCACCGGCTATGTGGTAGCCATGGTCGGCGGCCGCGGTGCCAAGGAGGGCCGCAGAACCCTGAACCGTGCCACCAGTGCCAAGCGTCTGCCGGGATCCACCTTCAAGGTAGTGGCCTCCTACGCTCCCGCTCTGGACAGTGCCGGCAAGACTCTGGCTACTGTATACAACGATGCACCGTTTAACTATGCAGACGGTACTCCCGTCCGTAACTGGTACAAGACCGGTTACCGGGGCATCCAGAATATCCGAAGTGCGATCCGTGACTCCCTGAATATCATCGCAGTTAAGAACATCACGGTGATCACTCCGAGACTTGGTTATGATTATCTGCTGAACTTTGGATTTACCACTCTGACCGACGGTGTGCAGGTCGGCAACGAGATCAAGTCCGACGTGAACCAGTCCCTGGCTCTGGGCGGTCTGACCTACGGTGTTACTCCTTACGAGCTGACTGGTGCCTACGCAGCTATTGCCAACGGCGGTACTTATGTCACCCCGAAGCTGTACACCAGGGTCACCGATTCCGATGGCAATGTAATTCTGGACAACACCAATCCGGCTACCAGACAGGTCATCAAGGAGACCACTGCTTTCCTGCTGACCAGTGCCATGCAGGATGTAGTTACCTCCGGTACCGGTGGCCGTGTAAATTTCGGCGGTATGGCTATCGCCGGTAAGACCGGTACTACTACCGGACCTACCGATGCCTGGTTTGTAGGATATACCCCTTACTACACCGCTGCTACCTGGACCGGTTATGACAACAATGTTGACCTGAACAGTGCCGAGGACGGTGTCTCCAAGACCTTATGGCGTAAGGTTATGAAGCGTGTTCATGAGGATCTGCCTAACACCCAGTTCCCGGTTCCCTCCGGTATTGTACAGGTAGCGGTATGTTCCCAGTCCGGCAAGCTCCCGATTCCCGGTCTCTGCGATGGTTCCGTCTACACGGAATACTTTGCGGAGGGTACAGAACCTACCGAAAGCTGTGATGTGCACTATCAGGGTGAGATCTGTGCTTACGACGGATTACCCGCAAGCCCCGACTGCCCGTTCAAGTACACCGGTGTTGCCACCATGCCTCTGGTAGAAGATCCTGCATTACAGCAGGGCTCCACTGTCATCATCAATAATCCGGATGGCACGCAGACTGTCAGCACACCAAACACCAGAAGTCAGTGTCAGCATGATGCAACCTTCTTTGCCAATCCGGACTACGAATCTGTGATCAACCAGCAACAGGCCGAGATCAATGCCCGTAATGCTGCAGCGCAGCCGCAGACAGAAGAATAATATGTGAACCATAGAATACCATAGAAATAACAATACCCGCCCCTGTACCACTGCTCCACGCAGCTACAGGGGCGGGTTATTTTTTGCATAAAAAAATCACCGGATCAAACGTTTTCACATTCGATCCGGTGCTCATGATATACCTTATGTTTTCAGATGTTCCTATACAATACCCTGTGCAGTCATAGCAGTAGCACAAGGTCTCAGTGTTTATGCGGTTTTTTCTTTCATTTGTATATTACGGGCATATTACCAACGAAGTCCTTTTCGATTTTATACCATCTTACATCGCTTTAGGCTTTCCGTAAATATGCAGATGAACAGAATCCGGTTTTGTCTCCGTATGCCACATAATACCAGCGTGTTCCGTTGTAGGTTGTGTAGTAACCATAACACTGTACCGATGATCCGGCTGGCATTAAAGTGATTGCAGTTTTCCCAGTTCCGGCTCCAACTCTCAGGTACAGATTGCTGGTTGTTTTATATTTTCCGGCGATTGCTGCATCTTTACTTCTTGCACTCTCAACCTTTGCTGTACTGCCCGACACTGCCGGTTTGGATGTTGATGTGCCTCCGCTTGGGGCAGATCCATCTACAGAAACAACGATAACAGTATGACCTTTGCTCTTTGTGACCAGAATGTCTCCTGGTTTAAGGACGGTTGCAGATGTAACGGAAACTTTTTTAGCAAACAGACCGGATTTTTCTAACACTGACGGCTCCGTTGCGGTGCTAAAGGCTCCCACGTCAATGCCGGTTGCCTCATAGATACATCCTCTTACGAGGTCGCTGCAATCTGTTTCTGTCTTTTCTCCGATTGCTTTCATGTTGCCGTACTTTTTAAGCATTGCCATAATGGATCTGTGTGCCTGACAGTAGCCGATATTGTTGTTCATGCAGGCATCCCACATTGCTTTAGCAACTTTCTTTGCGTATTCGTCACTCAGGAAGCGGAGCATATACCATCCTTTGGTATGAACATAATAATTCTGTGTGCTTACCTCTACGCCATCCTGATCTCCCGGCTTGCCGCCGGAGTATTTCCCATTTTCGTCTCTTCTTGCACTTCCAATAATTACTTTCATCGTCTTTTCCTCCTTTTTCACTGCAAACTGGTTATAATATTCCTTGGCATAAGATCCTCTGGTGGCTTTTACTTTTTCTCCCTGGTTCTTTGGTTTCTCATATCCAGTCAGGACAACATCGGATGCCTCCTGTGCTGAGGTCACAGATTTGAGCTTTTTCAAAACACCCTTGTATGCACCAGATAATTCCTCCCACAGAAATTCCAACTGCATTTCTTCGTCTCCGATGGATTTCCCTTTTTTCTTTGCAAAATTAAGAAGATTCTGTTTTCTGCTCCAATAAGTCCACTGAGCATACCCATATCCAAAAGAGTCTCTGATGAAATTTGCATAGCTGCCGTTGTCTACTGCGACAGTGTAGGTAGCATCCGTATATCCGCTTTTCTTCTCACAACTGTTCTGTAAGTTTCTCGGATTAAAACCACTCTCGGCTCTTATGCTCGCCATTATGCCGGAAATAGCATAATGGTTAAGTCCCTTGTCGCAAAAGAAGTTCCATGCTCTCTCCTGCGCCGTACTGCCTCTTAAAGCCATTGTGCATCGCCTCCTAAAAACAAAAGCCGGATGCGTTCATGCACCCGGCTCATGGCTCTTAAATATTAAATTACTGTTTTTCAATCTGTTTGATCTGCTTGATTGCCTGAATAACTTTGTCATATCCGTTCGTGGCAACTAAAAAACTAAGATACGCAAGGGCAATAAGTTCAACGCCAATCTTTGCGTTAAGCATCGTTTCTGTGTAAATCAGATACCCGGCGGACAGTGCCACGGAGATAACGACTGCTGTAACTGCTGCCATCACGTTTGATGAGTAGTCAACCGATTTCTTATCCAGAAGTTTCTTGATTCCCTCAACGGTAAGGTTTGTGAGTAATGATACTGCGAACAGTGCTACAATTAAAAATTCCATTGTCATAATATGACCTCCTATCCTACTGCCTCATCATCAGAGGCTTTGTGTGTGGTTCCGTCTTTGCTTATGACGGTGCTGTTGATTGGTACTGAAAAACTGAGTTTGTTCTTTTCAAAGATGTTCATAATCGTATTTGTCCCAAGGTAAACCACCAACGGAGCTACGATTTCTTTGACGATTGTGCTTGATACATCCACCACCGGGTCCATACCTATCCATGAGAGGATATAGGAACACGATGTAAGGAGCATCCCATGAGCCAATACCGCAGTAGTGGCTACCTTTGCATAAGTGTTCAGGCTTACTTTCTTTTTCTTCTCTTTTCTCCGCCTACGCTCCCTTTTCTGCAGGATGTAAAATGTCACGCAAGCTGCAATGTAACCGAGAGCGAAACCTATAAAAATTTTAAGTATCATCTTCTACACCCTCTTTCTTCTTTTGCGGTTCTGTCGGCAGTCCTTTCAGATCTTCGATTAAGTCTGTCGCAACATCATTCCCGCCAAGTATGTGATAAGGTTCATACATCCTTGTGGCGTTCTCTCGTGCGTATATAGGGCAGTAACCCCTCTCAGACCACTTATTGTATGTCTGAACGATGCCATTTCTTAAAAGAGCTTCTACGCCCTTGTCAATGGCTTTGTTTTTTAAGTGCTGATTGTACATCAGCTTCGCCATCACGCCCATTCCGCTGATTATCAATCCAAAAAGAAACTCGATCCAATATTTCACGATAAAATCTATCATTCTTCACGCTCCCGTCTGTATGATCTCAAATCATACTCAATTAAATCCATTTTCTGATCCACGTCGTTTTTCATATCATCGAGTTCCTTATGCAGTTCATCTGATATTCTGCACTGCTCAATGATTTCTTCCTGCTTTTTAATTATTTCAAGCAGTTGCGTGGTTGCCTCACACAGCCTATCTACAATGACATAACTTCCATCACGCATGACTTTCCTTTAACTCCTTTGCTTCACAGGTGATCTTCTGCACCAGATTATAGGTGTCGGCGTGTTTTATCGAACCAATTCTACTTGTAAACGATTTGTCGAAAAATTCTTCCGTGATAGTTCCATCTTTGAAATTCTTCATAAGGCGTTTCAGTCTACGCATAGCATCCTTTCTGATTTTCTTCGTAGAGTTCCAATGCCTATATCCAACAAAATCCACTCCATTCTTTGCATAAACAATGGTTGTTTTGGGATTTAATTGTAATTTAAGAACATCCGCAAGGAATATTTCTATCTGTTTCTCCCACCGTTTCAACTGTTCGAGATCTTCTGATATAATCACAAAATCATCCATATATCTCATGTAATGTTCCGCATGGAGTGTATGTTTTACGAACATATCCAATCGGTGTAAATACACGTTGGCAAATAGTTGGCTCGTAAGATTTCCAACCGGTATACCGACACCGTCCGGGAATATCCCATTATGGTCTATTATCCGGTCAAGGATTACGAGTAAGTCCTTGTCTTTAATGTAGGTTCTAATTTCTCTTTTCAGAACCTTGTGGTCTATGCTCTGGAAGTAATGATGTATGTCGGCTTTCAGCACATAGACTGATTTTCCTTGCACAACTTCCAGATTATATAGCCACCTTGTCAACTGCTTGCTGGCTCTGTGAGCACCTTTCCCTTTTCTGCAAGCATAGGAATGGTAGATGAACTGATGCTCAAATATCGGCTCTATGTAATTGACAATCATATGTTGGATAACCCTATCGTAAAATGGCAGAGCCATGATTATACGCTCTTTTGGTTCCCAAACTTTGAATACCTTGTACTTTCCAGGAGTATATGTCAAACTTTCCAATTCCCGGATGGCTTTGCTGAGGTATTCCTCTCTGTTTGCTTCAAACTCCAAAACCTCCGGTCTGTACCTTTTACACCGCCTCGCCTTTTGATATGCGATCAATGCGTTCTTCATGGTACAGATGTTTTTCATAAGACCTGTTATTCTCTTCATAAATAATGCTTACGCCACACTTCCTTCGCTTTCGCTACTATTTGGCTTCGCTGTTTTAAGTTCGCCCGGTTTGCACGGGTCGGGATAGCCGTCTGACTATTCAATAAACGATTATCAAATAATCCTTGTTGGCAAGCCGTAGCTCCACCAATCTGACAGTTTTCTAAATAGTCACAGACGCACCACACGCCAACGACCGTGACCACGCTCCACGGATAAGGGGAGCAAGCCACAGTCCGCGAGCCAGCGTGAACCCCGTTGCCCCAGTGGCCACCGCCAATGAGCGCGTGCAAGCCACGGAGCGACAGTGCGAATTAACAGCTACCCCAAGATAGTTGCTTATTTTGATTTCTTTTCCTTTTGTGCCTTGTTTATTAACCCTCCGATATACGCACCGAGAATACCGATCTGTGTTGCACAATATTCGTATACTCTGTCATTCATTGCGGAATATTTAAGATCGTGCGACATTCGGATTTTCCGAACCAGTTTTCCTTTCAGCCTGTCGGCTGCATAAAGGTGGCTGATTGTTTTTGATTTCTCGTATGCTTCTATCTCATCCATGATTCCGTCTATGCTTTCTCGTATATCCTTTTGCAGAGTGAATTTCTCGTAATGTGGCATATCCCTTACTTTTCTGTGGAGATATACTGAGAGATCATATGCCATCTGGTGTGCCTCTGTATGAACGTAGTCCATTTTCAGAGTGGAGGGATTTTCATATTTGCTTTCGTATGCCATTACACCCAACCTTTCAACTGCAAGGGACTCGGCTTTCGCCGGTCCCCATCAGCTTACAGCGAGTCACAGACGCACCACACGCCAACGACCGCGACCACGCCCCACGGAGCAGGGGAGCAAGCCACAGTCCGCGAGCCAGCGTGAACCCCGTTGCCCCAGTGGCCACCGCCAAGGAGCGCGTGCAAGCCAGTGCTGTTGGCCATGTAAAGCTGGCCAACTTTCTGACCGCTCATAACGTCATACCAATTCCAAGATGAGCCTGTCGGATCATGGATAAACTCATCCAACCACTTCCATACATTTCCTACGAGGTCTCGAACGTTCGTTGCAGAAACAGCGTTCTTAACATTTCCGCAAGTGGTTCTTGCTGTATTCGAGGTCGCAGACCATGCGTAAGTGTTGTTGCCATCCTCTCCCTGCGGAGATCCGTATGCGCCCTTACAGAACTCAGCGTAGGTAGGAAGTCTTTTCCCTACTCTCATAGCTCTCTCATTGGCAATATACCAGTTCAATCCCTCTGTTCCAGTAATCGGCACAACACCCTTTTTGCTCTGCAAACCACTGGCTCCGTTATCGGATGAAAGGTAAATATCGCCCCAGAACGGTCCTATGAATACCATTCCGGTAGGATCGCAAGTAGGTCTGTGGAGAAGAGTCCAAACGGAATTAGGTACAATGCCCTCCGCTACGTTTGTTTCCCATCCACTTCCTAATGCTGCGCCTGATGCGCTGATTGGAATACCGGAACTATTTGTTTTTCTGACTACGCCGTAATGGAAACCGCCGATTTTTCTTGATGTAACTGCCGTATAACCGTTTGGATATGTCGTATTAAGGGAAATACGATACTGTTCTGCGGCAAAGTTTGTGGCATCTCCACCGGTAGGATCACAGATATAAATGCAGTAGTCCTTTCCCACCTCAAACTTAGTTGCTGTTCCGTCCAAGTTGCTCGCTGTAAGAGTGGTTTTTTCTGTCTTAAAAACAGAATTACCTACCGCAATCAGAACTCCTGTGATAACAGTAAGGGAACCGTTCTCCATGCGAATAAACTTCTTGTCAGATGCAACAACATCGGACATAAGCGCAAGTTTCGGGGTGGTTATCTTCGCAATGTCATTTTCCATTGCTTCATCATAACCGTAGAATTTACTCATTAGCCAATTCCTCCTTAATCTGATTCAGTTCTTCGGCTGTCATGCCGAGACTTTCGTAAATGGTGTATGGTGCGGTAACTGCGATTTCTGTTGCATCCACAGATACCATAGCGGATGTGGAGATAACGGTCGTTTCCAACTGTTTCTCTCCCGTAATCTCATCCGGTTCGCCCTCCTCGTGTGTTACATTTGTGATTGTTACCGTCTTATTTCCGACAATCGCCTTTGTATTTGCTTTTGCCTCAGCACAATAGTTAATGGTAACAGTTTTCTTATCCTCTCCTACCGCAAGAATCGGGCAATGAAGATAATTCATACTTTCAAGATCTTCGATGGCTTCCAACAGATCTTTTGCTGCAAATGCGCCATCATCCACCAAGGATTTACAATTTCTAATGTCCTCGGCGGTTGCAAGTCTCTTAGGGAAATCTCTCATTTTGTCTACCTCCGTTATTTATTTACATAGCTTCCAACAAATCCGTCCACAAATGCCAAACCATTTCCGTCCATGATTCTGAAAGTCTTATGTGTCATAAGATCTGCATTGCTGATTGAGAATGTCTTTGGTGCGATCATGTAGTTATCATTCGCAATGCTTATGGTGTATTCTCCGGCCTCAGTCAGGTATAACGGCTGAGTAAAATCTGTAACGATGTATTTGTTACCGGATGTTACATTTTGTACAGTTATTGCAGCAGCGGTTCCAACGGTATCGTTGAAATGTATCTTCACTGCAAGGTTTCTAATGTGGGTTTCCACATCGTTAATTTCATTCTGCAATTTTCCGGCCGCATCCGCTGACAACTGATCTTTTATCATTGCGAACCATTGATTAAACAAAGTTTCCTGATTGTTCTCAAATGCCGTCATTTCTGCTGTGTAGTCCTTTTTTAACTGCACCACATCCGCATTTGCCGTTGCCTGCAGATTGTCAAGGAAAACATTGAATGTATCGAGATCCAAATTTGCCTGTTTATTGAACTCTTCTTTCTGATTCTCGAAAAACTCTGTGAATACCTCATACAAATCTGTTCCATTTTCCAATGCTGCCATGATCGCATTGACCGCAGTGTTGATACGGTTTGCGTCAAGCGCACCGAAAAACGACTCATCATATACCGTGTACTGGGTTACATCTTTTACGGAATAACTTCCGTCTCCATTATCAATAGGAATGAACTTCCGCAAGCCGGACCATACGGCATCCTTATAGTCTGTCTTTAATCGTTCCCACGCCACTTAGAACACCTCCCTCCTTATCCCAAAATTAAAGGTAAGCATCTGCCGCCCTCTATATTGGTTTAATAGCTGATTAAATAAATCTAAAATCAGGCTTTCGATACGATTGAGTTCGTTGTAGTCGAATATCTTTCCGTTTGCCGTGTACAAAGGTGCTTCTCCAACATCCGGTTTGAATGTGTTTGCGGCGATAAGTGAAATATTTTCCTCCAACTGGTTTATCTCATCTGCATAAAAATATTGGTCTTTGCTCCTATCGTCTCCAAGATCGTTGATAGAGAACTCCTGATACATTGCAACTGCTATTTCTCTAAGGTAGGCAAGATTGTTTTTGATGCGGTTGAAATCTTCTGTGTTGAAACGATCGCCATGATAGATACCGTCTCCATCCGTATAGCCATACCAATCAGTTTTTGGTGTAGTCCATGAACCGGAAATAGAAACAACCATTGTTTCCGTTGTACTGTTCCCGGCAGAATCGGTAGCTGTTACCACTGCCACATGGTCTTTCTCAGACCCATCAATGCTTGCTGTGGCTTTGTATACCGTTCCAACGGAGTGAGAGAAATTCAGTTCTGCATCATCAAGTGTTCCAGTAACCTTTGCTATGTCTGCCATCTTCCTCGCCTCCTATCCTTGCGTGTATCTGCCAACGTATGACAGTGGTAACTTATCAGGAATTTCCTTATCCGATATATTGACATAGGAGCCAACATAGCTGCCGACAAATGCGAACCCTTTTAGTTCTTCAACAGATACAGAAATGGTGTATTTCCCTTTTGTCTGCACCGGGTTCGGAGTTATCGACACATCTCTTACTAATATGTTAGCTGCCATGCCACCACCTAATCTGTTACCGATACAGAGATTACATAGGTTGCCCCAACATCTGCCGGGTTCGGAGTCAATGAAACATCTGAGATAACTGGTGCTTTAGTATCGAGAGTAACTGTTCTTTTGACTGTGGTTGTTCTTCCAGCTCCATCTTTCGCCACGATAGTAATTGTATTGGAGCCATCCTTTAAGGTAATATCCTTTGAGAATGTACCATCGTCATATACGGTCACTGCGCTGCCATTGATTGTCAGTGTAACCGGACTGGATGTGGCATCGTTTGTTGTTCCAGAAACCGTAACAGTTGTCTTGTTTGTGATGAGCTTGTCTACCGGGCTTGTAACTGATAACTCAGGTGGAACGGTATCAATCTTGAATGAAACACTCTTCTGAGTAGCAGCATTGCCGTCATAGTCTGTAGCTTTGACAACTACGGTATGTGCGCCATCTGCCAGTGCCGCCGTAGGTTTATAACTGCACGAATAGCCGGATGATGTTTTTGTCTTTGTAACACCGGATATTTCAGATCCATCAATGAGCAGCTTAATTGTGTCTGGATTCACACCAGAATCATCGTCCGTAACCGTGAACGTGATCGTAGGCTGGTTGCTCGTAAGTAACTGTGATGCCGTAGGTGCTGAGATTGTGATAACTGGTGCTGTTTTCTCTTTAACGGTAAGTCTCAGTTTGCTTCCGAGAGTTGCATCGGATTGATTTACCGATGTGCTGTTGCCTGCCTCATCTGTGGCGATGATCTGCACTCCGTAATAATGTCCTGACTGATTGTATGAGGATTTTGCCGGAGCAGTCAGTGTTGCTTTGTAAGTCTTTGATGTGCTGTCGTATGTGAGTGTGGTAGTTACACCGTTTACGATAGCTTTAACAGATTTAATAGCCATCCATTTTCCTCTTCCTTTCTTCCGTTATTTTTCTGATACCCTACGGGCAATTACCTTTCCAGACAAGCTCTGTGAGAAGTTCACAACATGGCGGTAGATATTTACTTTTAATCCGGGACGGTACGCATTTTCCTGATACACAATATCGTTTGCGTCTATCTCTGGATTGCCACGGGTATTGTACTCATACTCAATACCGGCGTTATAGTAATCTCCTAGCCAGTCTGCCAAGTGATTTGCTGTTTCCATATCGCTTACGAGAGGATTTTTCCATGTGATGGTCTTTCCTCTGCTATTAAGTGTTTTTGTGGCATACTGCTCAACAATGTTGTATCTGTGTCCTATAATTTCAAACTGGTACTTGCCAGTAATCAGAAACTTAACCATTACATAGTAATCTCCACGTTCAATGATGCTTACGTTGGATGTTGACCCATTGAATGTTGCCCGGCAGTCATAAGTCGGATCTCCAAGGTAATATGTCTGCACATCTCCTTTGGCTACTTCCGTTTCTTCGCTTATGAGCGTTTCTTCGGCTGTGCCTTTCTGATATGAATAGCACGGCACTCTGACCGCCTTAACAAGCTCCTGTTTGATTGATTTCGGAGAAGAGGTCATGTCCTGCCGTTCCATTGTAAAATCCGTTATATCGCCAAATGAGAAGTAATCTACAACAATTCGATTGAATGGTTCTTTCGTCTTAGTGAACTCAATCTCCATCAAGTCAAAATCATCAAAATCGTGTCTGACAATCAATTTCTTGGTAATGTCTGTCGTTACCTCGTACTCATCAACCTTTGCCCCATCATTGAAAGTTCTGAATATGATGCCGTCCGGCAGTGAAGATCCGAACATCAGTTGCAAACCATAGTACATACAGGCGGTTTCCTGCGTGATATAAATAATCGGATTTTGTTCAAACAGACAATCTTTCCCAGACTGCTGCAATGAAATATATCCTGTGTATTTATCTGCCTTGCTTTGGTTCTCCGGCAGATAATACATATCCGCAGTTACGGTTGTGTAATTATGAGAGAATGAAGCGTATTCCTGTTTTGCCACTTCACTCTTAATATTCCGCACATGGGAATACTCTGTCTCTCCGTTGCACGTTATGTCGTACTCAGGAGCGAATGATGATTTTATCTGTGGTCTGCCGTACCGGTTCTGCGATAGTACGCATCTGCAGGCATTGGCAATAATCTGTAATGCCTCTTTGTGTTTTACCCTTGGTATCGGGTTTTTGGTTTTTGACTTTTTGAGGTATGGGTCAATGTAATACTCTGTAATTCCTGCGTCTTGGAATATCAGTTCTGCCGCATGATAATATGTGATTCCTGCCGGAGCATAACACCCCTTGTAATATTCCTCATCCATGTTTCGGAAGAGATCCTGGCATCGTATCGTTGCGGAGTAATCATCACTTTCCCATGCGCTACACTGTAGCTTTGCGCCTCTTATCCATTCGATGGTGTCTGAGTTCGGCAACTGATAGCCATACCAGACATACATCTCCTGCCCGGTCTCCAAAAAGTTGATTGCAGAGTTCGGATTGTCAACATTGAAATACTGATCGTAGTTCTGCAATTTAACCATGAAATCTATCTGTGGAACATCCTCGCAAATCGGGGATATGTAACTGTCTAATTTAGAATCCATAATATCCTCGTTGTAGTACACAAGACCGTAACCTAACTGGATTGAATATATCCTCAGTCTGGAATATGGATTTTTCATCTCATAGAAGATGAATTTGATATAGGTGGTATTCTCTAACACCTGTTCTGTGCTGAACTCTGACATATCATTGTCTGTAATCTCTATTCGCTGACCGCTACTTGTCAAAATATCAAAACGTGTAGGGTAAACCTCTCCAAAATTGATAGTCAGGCCTTTAATGTCTGTTGCCACAACATTCAGTTCGATAAGTAGCTCATATCCACTTTTCGGAATCAGAGGCTTGCTTATCAAACCTGTGTCGTAGTAGTTGCCGGATGTATTCTCTCTTGGAAGAAAATACATGGATCCGTCAACCTTTGTGAAATCATGTTCGAGTGTGGCATATACAGTGTCCTCTTTTCGCTGACCGAATAAGCCGGTCTGCTTTGAGTAATAGGCAAAATTATTTCCCATGACAGTTGCGTTGGCCTGTGCCTCCTGATTTACCAGACCGAATGAAATCATCATGTATGACCGCTCTCTCAGAGAGCTTTTCATGCTTGCCTTGTATTCATTTGATACTTTCTGCATACACCATCACTCTCCACAATCAATAAGGTTTACTTTGCAACTCTGATAGGTAATTGGATTTCCGTCTGTATCAATCCAATATGGTTCTGCCGTCCTATCTCCGGGGTACATCTTTATTGTTATTTTTTTCATAGTGACCGGATCCGGGAAAGTGACATATACGAAAAACGCACTCAACACCGTTAGCATCCGGCTCCACTCCGCTGCCGTCAGCCACGGCCATTCCAAAGTGTCGAGTTTGTACTGATCTCGCCCAACTCTCTGTCCTACGACCGTACCGTTGGCATTTCTTCCGGCATCCACCATTGTAGATACAGTTGGCTTTGCCCCACGTTTAGGAGGGGGAAAGTCATAACCATTTACTGATATATAAGCCATTCCATATCCCTCCTTTACGCTCCTTGGAAGCTGTAACCGTTGGCATTGCGCTGTGTGGTTACTGCATCCGTAACTGTCTTTCCACCGATTTCAACAATCGTCTGTTCTTTCTTATCAGCCTGTGTCTTGGTGTTCTTTGAAATCTCACTCACGGCGGTTGTTATTCCCAGATCATCCAGAGCCTCTTTGATAGCTTCTTTCAGACCTCCGCCGGAATTAAGCGTTGCCTGCACAGCTCCGTTTGTAGATACCTCCCTTGTCACACGCTGTACGATTGCTTCATTCGTGAAATCACTTCCATAGTTGTTGCTATACTCTTTCAATGTGCTATCATTGATTTTCAAACGTGTTCCGAGGTTCACGTCCATATCAGTGAATGAGTCCGCCCAGGAAGTGACAATTCCTTTTGTTTTCTCTCCCTCTTTCTCCACACCGATGTTATATCCCTCTACGGAATACGCACCTAACTGTTTGAATACTCTGGACGGAGAGTTAATATCCAGCTTATCTTTGAACCATGAAATAATGCTGCTGCCCCATGATTCGATGTTGTTCTTACAGGTGGTGTACAGATTTCCTATACCGTTCTTGAAACCATCTACCACGTTTTTTGCAATGTCATACCACTTGTCATAAGAACAGGTACTTGTGAACCACGTTTTTACATTTGAGGCCCATGTGGTAACGTTGCTCTTACAAGTCGTATAACTGTTTCCGATTTTCGTTTTGAAGCCGGAAATAATATTCTCTGCATAGGTACTCCACTTAGAACTATTGATGCCTCCAAAACCACTATCAGAGAACCACGTTTTGAGGTTAGAAGCCCATGTTGTGATATTGCTTTTCGTATCTGTGTACGACAGTCCTATTTTGTTCCTGAAACCAGTTATGATATTTCCTGCATAAGTGGTCCATGTGGCATTGTTGATATTTCCGAATGAAGATCCAGAAAACCAATCTTTCAGGCTACTCGCCCAAGTAGTAATGTTGTTCTTTGTGGTGGTATAGGTGTTTCCAACCTTTTCCCGGAAACCGGAAATGATATTGTTTGCGTAGGTCTGCCAAGTGTTGCTATTGATGTTTCCAAAACCACTGCTCGTATACCATTCCTTAACTTTGCTCGCCCAGGTTGTGATATTATCTTTTGTTGTGGTGTATGTGTTACCCACCTTTGTTTTGAAACCAGTGATAATATCATTTGCGTAGGTGGTCCATGTACCGTTATTCACTCCGCCGAATGAAGAACTATTAAACCATTCCTTTGCCTTTGAGGCCCATGTGGTAATGTTGTCCTTTGTCTGCGTATAGGCATTTCCCACTTTTGTCTTGAAACCGGAGATAATGTCATTTGCATATCCGGTCCATGTTTCCATGTTGACCCCACCAAATGATGAATTGTTGAACCACTCTTTGGCCTTAGTAGCCCAAGTCGTGATGTTGTCTTTCGTGGTGGTATAAGTATTTCCTATCTTGTCCTTAAAACCGGTTATGATATTCTGACCGTGGGTTTCCCAAGTCTCTTTGCAAATCTTTCCAAAGCTCGTACCTGAGAACCAGTCATTGACCTTTCCGGCCCATTCCGTAACTTTTGCTTGGCAGTCTGAGAATTTCTTTCCGATGCCTCCATTGAAAGCAGTGACAAGATTACTTCCAAGTGTGCTGAATACGGTTGAATCGGATGAACCACCTATGCCGAATATTCCTTTGACAACATCTGTCACATTTCCGAAACAACTCAACGCTGTCTGCAATGGTGCTGGCAAAAGGGATTTAGATATTCCACCCAGCAAGCCACTGACTATTTTCTCTCCGACAGTATTTATTTCTCCATCATCAGATCCAATTCCGAACTTCTTTGATATTCCCTCAACAACGCTTGTTTTCAGCTCATTCCAAATGGCGGTCCATGATACCCATTTGAACATATTCTTGAATGTCCACTTGGCTGCAAATACCTTAAAGACTGTTTTGAGTATTGTGTCCCAGTCAATCTCGGACATTGCCGTTCCTACGCCCTTTAGAAGTTCGTACCAATCCACCTCATCTATCAAAGTGTTAATCAGTGTGCATACACCAGATATAAGGGAATTGATTGTGCCACCGGCTTCTTTCCAGTCGATAGTCTTAACTGCCTTGTTTATCGCACTCGCAAAGTCACTTCCGATTTTCTTGAAATCTATCTTCGCAAGGAATTTTCCAAGACCGCTGAAAAGTGTCTTGATGCTGTTGCCAAGCGTTGTGCCTACAAGATTCCAGTCGATCTCCGTAATTGCTGTATTTATATTTGTTCCAAGTCCCTCACAGAAAGTATCGAAACCATCTTTGATGGTATTCCAATCGAGTTTTTTCAGTGCTGTGTTGACACCGTTTGCAAAGTTCGTAGCAATATCTTTCCATGGGAAAGTCTTTGAGAAATTCAGTACGGCAGTAAATACACCATTTACAAAACCGGCGAATGTTTCTCCAATGCCAACATAATCAATTCCGGCTATTGCATTGCCAAGCAAATTGCCGATTGCGGTTCCGAGTGAAGCCCAATCCAATCCGGTAACGAATGTCTTTGCAAATAGAATCGCTGAGTTTATTGCATTGGAAATTGCTGTTCCAATTTTCTTCCAGAGATCTTCTGTCTGCAGGGCAGCGTTGATTGCATCTACGATACCCTGTGCAAGTCCCTTTGCGGTTTTATTTATCAGAGTCCAGTCAAGAGTATCTAATGCACCAATTATAAGATCTGCTATTGCCGTTCCGAGACTGCTCCAATGGAAGTTTTCTACAAATGAATCAACGAACTCAAATGCAGAGTTAATAGCTTGCGCTATTGTCACACCTATTGATGTGAACAATCCAGGAGTTTCAAGGAAACCATTCAGGAATGTCGCAATGCACTTCGCAATCTTTCTCAGAGATGCTTTGATGCCGTCCCACTGAATGTTATCGAGGGCTTCTTTCAGTTTCTCCCCGAACATTCTTCCTACATCGTAGAAATCAGCTTCATCCCAAGCATCCTTAATCATCTGTGCAAGATTTTTGTACTTATCCGCAATCTCGTCTGTTTCATAACCGCTTCCATCGGCTCCGCTGTTGCTTCCACTGCCGCTTTTATCATCACTTAGGATGTTAAGCTCATCTATGCCGGTGGTAAGGTTCTTTGCCGCCTTTGCAGCACCATTTAAGGAATCTGTATAATCTTTATTCTGTTTTATTGCCTTGGTATAGAACTTCTTACCTGTGAGTGCTGAGAAGAACTGTGCCAATGCGTTTGTTGCTGCAACGAGCTTCTGAATCAGATAATCCAGAATCGGAGTAACTACATTCAGTATTGGCTCAAATGCAGTTGTCAGTGATGCTCCAAGCTGTCGCAAATCGTTGTAGAGCAGATTTACGTTTTTGTGAAACTCTGTTCCGGCTCTTTTTGAATAAATAACAAGGTTATCGAATCCTGTTTTTACGAGTTCAAATAGGTGTGTAAACATTGAACGTAATAACATGAACGTTCCAAGTCGGATGATTGAGCCGAGTTTCTTTGCAAATGCACCAGATTGTTTTTCTGAAAATCCAAGGCTCTCTCTCACTCTTTTTTTGAGTTCCTTGAATTTATTTATAATTGCAGCAATCCCAGAACGGATTTTGTTCACTACCGTTTTCACGGCAGAAATGATTTTTTGTGTCTCGTTCTTTACGGCATTTGCCACTTGCCTTACCGCATTGATGATTGCAGTAAGGATTGTCAGGATAATACCAATAATCGGTATCGCCGCCTGAACGGCTTCAAGGCCTACCGCCATAGACTGGAATCCGGCATTTGCCGCCATGCCCCCAGTTTCAATGGCCGGAAGAATTGATGCAATTCCACTTAATATAGAAGAAAAGGTTCCAAGTCCACATTTCTGTGCTGCATCCCCTATGGACTTAATGGACTTTGCCACATCCTCCATATTTTTAGGAGACTGTGAAACCGTTTCCTTGAACTGCTTAAACTGTTCCTGTGCCTGTCTGAGACCATTCACAGCTTCCTCATACTGACCGGTATCAAACCGTATCTTTCCACTCTCCATACCGCTGACAGTGGCTTTGTACTTATTGATCTGGTCTATGAGTTCCTGGATACGTCTATTAGCCGGATTTGTGTTTGCCTGATTGAGACTTTCGTTTAAGTTTGTCTGTCCGGCTGCTGCGCTTTGTCCGGCAGTTCCGAGGTTGCTTTCCTCTTGTGCCAACTGACTTGCCGCTGATGCGGCACCGTTCATTGCTGCCTGTGCCTCTTCTGATGCAGTCGCAACGCTTTCTGTGGCTGCCGCTGCTTGCTGACCGTTCTCCAAAGGCTGTACACGTCTCTGTGCCCCCTCAGAATCAATTCTGATGCTGACGCGATTATTCGATCCGAGGTTTCCAAGTGCTGTGCTGACTTCCTTTACAGTAGCCGCAACCTCTTTTAATTTCGCCGTATCAACTCCTGACAGAGACTTAATGGATGATGCAATGCTTCTCATACCACTTCCGGCATTTTTAAGATCATCTCCAACGCCGGAGAAACCACGCATTACATCAAGAATCTGTTTTAACTTTTCTGTATCTAATCCCTCAGTGATTTTCTTCATTGAGGTAAGAGCTTTTGTTACTTTATCAATACCACCGTCTGCCTTATCAGTGGTGGCTTCTATTTCCAATAAAATGCTATCTACTCTGTTATCAGGCATTTTGCCACCTCACTTCGTAAAACCCTGTCCGTGGGTGGTATTGTTTGTCCGTAAAATAAGAAAACATGGGGAACTGCGCCGGACTTGCGCTGTTTCGGTTCGTCAACCTATCCCCATGTAATCAGCTACTTTTCTCTTCGCTGTCTCAATCGCTTATTATGTTCTGCGGCAAAGGCAGCGAATCTGTCTGCATCCGTCATTTTTGCTCCCGGCGGTGCGTCCTCTGTGCTGTTCATGCTTCTTGGTTGGCTTGGGTATGCCGGAGCATTTCTGCCAAGGAAGATTGCCATGGCATCTACGACATACGAACCAACGGACCACGCCAACGTATCTAAGGCTGTGGCCTGTTCTTTCGCTTCCATTTCTCTCTTCTTTTGGAATGGCTCTAATTTCGTAGGGTTTAATGTCCAAAAGGTCTCATAGGAAACTCCATAAAGGAGAGCGTTGGGAAGCCAAACTTTATTGATAATCTCTGTAAATGTTTTGTATTTACTGAGATCTATTTCCTCTACTCTGTTGCCGCCTTGGTTTTCTTTCCTCCGCTCTTCGGAGGTTCCTCGGCTTCCTCGCCAAAACCCGCGGTTTTCATTGCCTCCGTAAAGGCTTCCATGACTTCATCCATGGAACCGCCGTACTTCAAATGTTCGCTCAGTATCTTTCCGGCTTTTGTGAGATCCTTTGTGCCGGTAAGGACTGCGATGATCGCTCTGATTGTCTTAAAAATCTTCATGTTCTCTCTGGTATCATCATCCAGAAGTCCCATTACATCTACATCGTGATCTTCCAGATCACACATAAGGTTTGTAAAATCGAGATCTGCTACTTTAATCTCTTTAGGTCCATTCGCTGTCTGTAAAATCATACTTATTAACCGTCCTTTCGTTAATCTGTCCTATTTGTACGGCAGAGGATTATTCCCCTGCCGCTGTTTCACTTTTTCACGCTGTTACATAATGAAGAGCCTCTTCGCCCTCATCAGTAATGGAGAATGACATTTCTCTCGCATTGTTGGAAGATCCGCTTGTCGGATATACTGCCATAACACCGGCCCACTCCCATTTGCCGTCAACACCCTCTTCTCCAAACCATAACTGGTATTTATCAACTTTTCCTGCTTCCTGCAGATCCAAGAGTTTCTTGTAATCAGCTTTCTCATACCATGCTTTGAAAGCAAGATCCCCTGTGTCCTCGATACCGTTAATGGTTCTTTTCTTCGTATCGGAAAGTGTTGTAACATCGAGTTTTTCCTTTTCTCCACCGAGATCCGGGTACTCAGTAATGTCGATCAACTTCTCAAATGTTCCGGGAGCATCTGCTTTCTCGTGCATGAGATATGTCACATTTGTACATTTTGCCATCTTCGTTCTACCTCCTTGTGTTTCCCTTTGCCTAAGAGGTAAAGCCTTGAATTTATTAAAACCACCGGCAGACACCAGGCGAGTGCTTTTCGGGAGCGACCCTAGCCGATGGAGTTAATCATGTTTCCAGTTTTGAGAATCGGGTAAGGAATTGTGAAATGGAAGTATCGCTTACATTCTCCACAGGGGAGAAGTAGTCACAATGAAATCCAATCCCTACCATATATTCCCTTGCGGAATTTGCTAACTTCCGCACTTCTGAGGCGGATTTGTTTGAATAGAATTTGACTTCCAATCCAAGATTGATACCGTCCTCTGTATTTGAAAGTGTGGATAACGCTCCGTCTCCGCCTATCTGTTTGAAATACATATAGGGGAATGACGGTGGTGTAGCTTTATACACCTGTCCTCCTTTCAAACTGCTGTATTGTTTCTGCAAGTCTTTCAGGAGGTTCGTAAAATACAAATTCACATTGTCCTTAACCATCCTTGAATACCTCGCTTGCTATTTTTTGTGCTTCTTTCCTCAGATATTGTGCCGTCTCATACATGAATGGTCTTGACGGCATACCCTCTGTAAATCGCCATGTGCCATCATCAGCCGGATAATACCAACCCTCTCTGCCGTCTTTCGTGGTAAAGATTGTTGCCCCGGAATTGTACGCCCAGTTCATTATTGCCTTGTACTCTTCGCTTGGGTGGGAACTGTCCCTACCCTTTACACCAGTACCAAACTCAATGTACTTGCAGTACCCTCCAGCACTTATGATTCCAACTCCCTCTGCCTCATCCAGATAACCGATAATGGAAGATCTTGCCGTACCGGTATCAACCGGAACTAACTCCTGTGCCTTTTCAACTCCGAGGTCTGTAAGTCTCTGTATAAGTTTCTCTGCGCATTTGTGTATACGCTCTTTCCGCTTTTCCAGTTTCTTAATAGCCTCATCTATGCTGTCCGGGTCAAAGGGATTGATCGTTATTTTGTCCTGCATGGATATTCCCCTTAATCTTCCGTATCGCCCATAGATTCTGTTGCAAATCATGTTTCGGGCAGACACATATATAATCCGGTTCTGTATCTGTGGAACCGTCCTCGTTGAGAATAGGAACCACATCTATGAAGAGTTTTGAGTATTCATCAATCGGCAATTTCTGTACGGTTGATATGGTCTTGTCGTAGACAATATCTTTACCAAATGGGGAGTCCTCGGCATTTCCTGAGTTCGGACTTACTCTCACAAGCACACGAACCGGATTTGAATACTTCGGTATGCTCTCCCCGGTAAGGTTGCCATCCTCGTCCACTTCATCCACCGTTCCGTCATAGGTCTGGTAATAAAAAGGGACTTGGTTCAATCTGAGGTCTTTAAGTCTCAGCTTCGGCATTGCCATCCCTCCTTAACAGACCGACATAGGTTTTGGGTGGGATCTTCGCCAAGGCCAACTCAATATCTTTCTTACCTGTCTGTCCCCAGTTCCGGGTAACTCCAAGTTCAGTGTGAGATACAAGTCCACCCCTCGCATCGTCAGAGTTTATGGCTTTCGCCAAATCATAGATTTCAAACTCGTACCGGTTATAAAATCTCTCCAACTCTGCCTCTGTCGGAATATCATCATCCGCCCAAAAGTGTTGATTTGCAGCCTGTTTCTGAGCTTTCACAAGGAGGACGGCAATCTGTTCGTCAGTGAGAGTTTCATCATCTAAAATGACTTTCAACAATTTAGCGTCCATAATCCGTCCTCACTTTCTTACCCTTGCTGAGTTAAAAACTCTGCGATCAGCTTTGCTTTTACGGTTTCTTTCATGTCATACCCACGTTCCGCTGCGATAGCCTTAATCTGTGCTACTGTCAGAGCGTTAAGTTCTTCCTCTGTGTATTTCTTGTCAGTAGCCGTCCCTTCTGAAACCGCATCCGTTGATGTGGAAACAGAAGAATCAACTACCTCGGAACTACCGTTAAGGGTATGACCTGTTATTCCCCCGCTGTACCTGTTGTACCGCTTGCCGTGATCTTGCTAGGAAGATCTGTGGAAATATTAGTGAACTTCGCACTCATCCACTCAGGGCCGTGATCCAGACCGATCTGACCGAAGATCTGATAAGTTTCTCCTGCACCTGTCTTTGCAAGCTGCTCTAAGAAGAAATTACCCTTACCAGGAACCATCTGATGAACAGGAGCCATGATGGACGGATCGAACAGAACGGCAGTACCGGCAGGCATGGTATCGAACAATGCGACTGCCACCTCTCCAAGAGGGGTAACTACGGTCTGTAACTTGATACCGTTTACTTCTCTTCCGAGAGGAACGATAGTCAGGTTGTTCTGCTGAGCGTCAAGGTTGAGCTGCAACATAGTGGTTGCATCTACACCGAGAACGATATTGTCTGTCTTTGCTCCCTGATCGTGAATGGACTTTAATCCCTCTGCTACAAGCCAGTAGGTAAGAGGTTTCTTTGCGAGATCGAGTATATTGGTTGTAATCGCAGTCAGAAGTCCTCTGGTCTGGTTTGCCTCTGCATCAGTAGTAGCTTTCGCGTAAGTACCATTGATGAAAGTGTACTCAATATCCTGTGCGATCTTTGCCATTCTACGAGATACCTGGAACGCAAGTTCATCCATAGGATTTGCCTGCTGACCTGCTACGTTGATACCCTGCAGTGTACCCATGTTGCTCTGTTTTCCATAAGAAATCGCTACGGACTTCTGGAAAATCTGAGTTACGTTGGTAAGCTGACTTCTGGTTACAATTTCCGGCTTTGGAGCGGTAAGGGATGCCGTCTCAGAAATACTAGGCTGTTCGCCTGTTTCTGTGTTGTACTCCTGACCGCAAGTAAACTCTACATGATTGGTTACAAGAGGTCTTGCGCCAATCATAGTAGAGAACGGTGTTGCCTGCTGCCCTTTAGCGAATAACATTCCGCTAAAATTAGGAACAGCGAATGATGTTGCTGTGCCCTGTGCCATAATTCATTACCTCCTTAAAAGTTATGCCTGCTGATTGTTAGCGGCATTTTGATTTAATATTGCAAGAACGGCGGCCTGTGTATCGCCTGCGTCCATTGCCTGCTTGATCTGTGCTGAATAGTCAACCTGACCTACGTTTCCAGACTGCGGTGTAGGCATCTGAGCTAAATACTGTGCACGGATTTCAGATTCTTTCTGCTTATCCCTCTCTGCCATGAACTTAGAGATGTTCCCAGTAACGACATCCATATTTCCCTCATACTCTGCCGTTGCTGTTGCCTTTGCCATTTCGGTAGGCATACCCATACCTAAGTAACGCTCCGATGATTCTGTTACCGACTTAAACTTTTCCAGTTCCTTAACATAGGCATCTCTCTGTGCCGCCTGCTCTGCCTTTGCTTCCGCTTCCTGTTCCTCGGCTGTCTGCTTAGCTCTGAGCTGCTTTCTCAGATTGCCCTCGGATGTGCATAACTTGTCATTGTCAGACTTTAACTTGGCATTATTGGCCTTTTCCTGCGCAAGCTGCGCCATAAGGCTTTCAACTGTAAGTTCATTTCCGTTGTTGTTATCCTCTGGCTTGGTTGTCTGAGACTGCTGTTGTGTGCCGGAAACCTGAGTAGCAGGCTGTTTCTGCGGTTCTGTCTGAGACTGCTGCTGTGTCTGGTTCTGAGTTGCTGTACTGTTTACATCTGCCATAATTGACCTCCTGCGTTTGAACGGTTCTCTCCGTATAAATTTCTGCGTTTTTTTACTTGCGTCTCTGCAAGACAATAGTTGTATGCGTTTGGTAAGGATTTTCTCTAACCCGTTATGTGATAGGGATTTCTCCCTGAATAACCGAAAAATGAGCCGGACACGATTTATCATCACATCCGGCTCACTGGCTCTAACTGTATGAAGTTAGTTTTTCTTTGCTGCCTTTTTGGCAGTGGTTTTCTTGGTGGCAGTTTTCTTTGCGGTGGACTTCTTAGCTGCCGCTTTCTTATCAGAAGATTTCTTCGCCGTCTCCTTTTTGGATGCTGCTACTTTCTTCTTATCGTCCATTTTCTTCTTGCCTACTGCTGCCTTTTTACTTGCTGTTGCCATTTGTTCTACCTCCTGATTTATAATTCCACGCACCGGCAGTTGATTATTTCATCTATCGGTGCGCCCATACTATCATCAAGTGGGAACATCATTTTGTACCCATTGATGGTAAAAGGCTCATTTATCGGAACCGTCTGTCCGTCAGCCTCCCAATGGCTTACCCGGACACGTTCATCTCTCATACTTACCCATGTGTGTGTGTCCTGTTTCTCGGTAAGGTTCTGATGATTGATCCAGTTATATATCCAGTTGGTTTCATTTAAGGCAATCTCTGTCGCTCTGACTTCCGAGAACATCCGCTTGACACTCTTTGGAACATCCTCTTCTTTCATAATGCCACCAGTCATGCGAGATATTTTATAATCATCGTTTCCGTTGGCGTTTGCTACCGCTCTTTCGGTTGCCTCCTGGATGTACTTTGCAAATCTGTATGCCTTTTCTCTTACCTCTGTCTCGTACTGATATTCAGAAGCCATGGCAAAATAAAGATCCATAAGCTCATTTTCATAATCAGAACTCGACTTCTCGTAAAGGAATATCCCGGAGAGAAGATTCATAAACTGTGCTGCGAAGAAATCAACAAGGGCATTGATAAATTCCTTGGCGGTTTTTATCCGGCGGAGCTTATCATCTTTGAGGATATTCATTTCATCAAAGTATTGTACCGGATCATACATATCTCACACCGCCTATTCTTCTACCATTGCCGTTTTGCTCGGCTGCTTTGATTCCTCTGTCTTATCCTTTTCCTCGTTGTTCTCCCCGCCGTTCCCCTCATCATCCTTATAGGCGTTAGGGTTCGGCTGCTGCGTTTTCTCTTCCTTGGATGCAAGTTTTTTCTGGATGCCCTCGATAATGGTCTTACTGTCAACCCATGCCTGCTGAGGATCTGTAAACAGTCCAACAGTATTGAATGAAGTGAGACCGTCTACTCCGGCATTTAATAATGCCACAAGGGAGTTTGTTTTTGATACCAGATCGTATGTCTTGGTTCTGCAGAAACGTATTTCAACGTCTGCCGTCTCTATATCTTTCAGGCCGTCATACGGTCTCTGATCTGCCTTGATTATCTCTATTGCCAAATCAATAATCTGCATTTCCGGTTCCGTGAATAACTGCTCAACGGTCTTTGCGGAAATCTCCAAACACTGCCATCCATTGGATAGCTGCATTGCTCCTGTGGTAGAGCCGCCGCTTGCTTCCTGCCATGACGGAGTAGAAGTAATCTGCTCCAACTGGGAATTGAGATGATCCACAAGTTTCTGTACCTCACTCTCATTCAATGTCTGATTGAGGTAGGTAATCTTTGCTTCCTTGCCGTCTCCAGTGCTCTTTGTCATAATGACACCATCGCCGTCAACGAGATTCTTCTTACCCTCTTCATTTACTTGGCAGTTGTGCATCCAGAGTAAGGACTGAACGTGCTGCAATATATCATTGATACGGTCTGAATCCACAAGGTTCATGGCATCCATGAGGGGAATAACCTTTTCAAAGATACCCATGCGGTCGTTCAGTGCAAACTCTACGACCGGTATTCTTCTCAGTGGGTTCGGAGTGATATTTTCTTTCAAATGATAATCTGTTGTATTAAGCTCATGCTCAATGGTGTAACAGAATCTATCTGAGTATGCCGTAAGGGTAATAGTTCCATCGTCATGTATTGAGTAAGTGCATCCGAGAACTGGCTCTCTGTACGCATCGTTGGAATACACCACGAATGTTGTCAGAGGACTCGGAACCAAAAGCTCAAATGGGGAATAGCGGCTTGGATTTCTGTTCGGCAGCATCATTTGATAACCGACACCACAGATAAATAGGTTTCTTCCAAGGGCAATATCTTTTGCCGCTTTGCTCTGCTCCTGCATCATTTTATTGAGCATGGCGATCTTCAAATCGTCAATATTCTCTCCATCGTCCTCATCCTTTTTTCTCAAAAATCCGAATAAGGCTTTCTTCTGTTTCTTTGTCGGTTCTATCTTCGCTCTCTGTACGAAAGTGATCGGGTTGGAAAAACAATATCCCAGATGCACGTCCACAATTTTTGAAGCATTGTTTTCTACGACTGTGGCATTGAGATCCGGTCTGATTTTCTTTTCACGGTTAAGAATTGGCTGATTGCCTTTCTCGTACTCAAAAAGAAAAACTTCCTGTGCCACATTCTCCTGGTGTTCCATAAACGCCTTAGATACAACCGATATGATATTGTCTTTCGTAATTTCCATCTCATCAGTCATTAACATTCGTCTACCGAGAGTTGGACGGTTGCTTGCGTACATGAAGTTTCCCCTTTCCGAATAAAACAAAAGAACCGATCAAGTCTACTTATGACTTAACCGGCTCAAAGGCTCTTTGCTTAATTCTATTTTTATTACTTCCTTACATCCACGGCAGTTTATAAAAATCGTGCCGGATGCTCCGGGTGCTTTCTTGAAAAGAAGTTTTTCACGGTTTGCCCGCGCCTTACATACAGGGCAGTATACGTTTTCCGTTTCCAATATAGCTGCTCCTTTCTGTATGTGGATAGTTGCGTGGATGGGATTTGAACCCACGACCGTCTGATTAAAAGTCAGATGCGCTACCGAACTGCGCCACCACACATTACTGGGCGGCTCGCCACCGCCCTATCCTACAATAATGGAGGAACCCATGGCCTCTCGAAAGAGGCAAGAGCCGAGAGTGGGAATCGAACCCACAACCTTTTGATTACAAATCAAATGCTCTGCCAGTTGAGCTATCCGGGCTTACCAATATGGAGTAGCGTTCACTACTCCATATCAAGAAAGGGATAATCCACCAACGTCTATACCAAGACACCATCATTTTAACAAAAAAGGAACAACCACGCATTAGAATATCGGTGAAACCGATATTTTAATGCAGTCATTCCTTGTTAAATGATAAAATTAAAATTTTATGATGTAATTGAGTTCGTTATTATATGTCTTTTGGTTCGTAGTCAATGCAGTAATCATCCCAGGATGTGGCCGCTCCATAGCAATCACTTTCCTCATTGGCGCATATCCAATCCGTTGTCCCATTAAAATTATCATGCCAAGCACATGATCCACAATTTCCGTTACATTCCATTCTGCACCTCCATCAATCTCTGTGCCTCTTCCGGGCTACATACCGTCACTCCGGTTTCTTCCTCACACTTCTTTACCATACCGGCTCCGTCCCCGGCATAGCTTTCCCAAATGTGCTGTGATTCTACGAACACATCATTGATACGCTTATATCCGAATCCATAGGTTCTGTGAAGTGCTATGGCAATCGCAGCATATATCTGTGGAACCATCTGGTCTGCCGCAGTAGCAACGTTCTGTGAACGGTTTCTTCTGGCGATTTCATTCAGGGAATTTATCAGTTTGTTATTCTTCGCCATATCTTTCCTCCAGTGCATCCTCAATAATAGAGTCCGTGTAAAGAAATTCTTTCATATCTGCTCCGTAGCAAGGCGGCTCGATAGGTTCTCCACCATAACAAGCCATTCCGTGAGGACATTCAGCGTTTTCAGGACAATATTTGCAATAATCCTCTCCGTCATGTGTTTTCAGCCATTCATCAAGGATTTGTTCGTCTCGATGCTTTTCAAATACCACTATTGCATCTGCCAGAAAGTCGGTTTGGGCAAACCATTTCAGATCGTCAATCACTTTCCACGGGTTATCGCCAGATACATTCATACAAACTTCATGTAACCTTTCCATTTGATCGCAGTCTTTATATTTTTCCTCTATTTCTGCGATAGGAGATTTTAATGCGTGATAATTGCGAATGTGAACATAATTGAAGTATGCCGAGGAATATTCCCCTACTTCATACTCTCCAGGTTCAAATGTGTGGTTTTGCATCACGATCTGCAAAGCAACCGGAAGCTCGATAATGAGCATTTCGGCTTTTTCAATATCCTCAGCAGCGTATTCTCCACTTTCTTCATCGCAGTGCCATCCCATGATTTCACACACATTCGTTGTGGGGCCGCTGTTCCCGAATGGTCTTTTAACATCTATTGCCGGTCTATACCTATCCTTAGAATCTATTAAAATGGAGATTCTAAAATTAAGGTCTGTCATAATCTTTATGTGCTCCGGTTTTAATTTAAAACTTGGCATATCAACCTACCTCCGTTTCATTCCTCTGACTGTATGTTTCCTTTTGTTTCCCATAAATCTGCCACTTCCCTTTGAACCGCCAAATATGAAAGCGGACATATTTCCGCCGGACGGTTTCTGTGTGGCTGGTTTGAAATCTGCTGATGTGTTTTCCTCCATAGGATGTAACGATGGCGTTTCTGGTTTATACTGAGGTCTCCATACCATGACAATCTTATTCTCTTTAGGATCGACAAATCCAATTCCATTTTCAAAGATAGTAAGATTAAGTCCATGCCGGATGCAAGCCTCTTCGATTTCTTTCTGTACCTCAACTGCTTTTTTCTGCGCTTCTGTCATACCATTTTCTCCTTTCATCGTGCAGTTCTCACAAGTCTATAAATATTTTCATCATTGACGATCGTAAATGCTGTGGAATCTTTGATTAAACAGCTATCCGGCGATACGGCTTCGCACTCAAAATCTTTAAATGCCTGTTTCTGGTACGAATATATTCTGATATTTCCATCAATCGGTATTGAGATATTGGAGTTATAAAAACATACATTGCCAAGCCCGCATTGATATTTAATGCGATCCTCGCTATACGCTACTCCATGTTCATTGCACACAAAGGTAAAGAACTGTCCGGCTCCGTTTTCCAACACGATAAGCCATCCTCCGGTTATTTTATCTCTGTGTATTCCATAATTATTCACGGTATCAGTATATGGTATCTCAATGTTTTTTCCATCCAGATTCACAATGAGGTTTTCTGCAAATCTACTCACAACGCACGAATGTCCCTCAGATACCGCAAAGTAACTCTCATATCCACATTTTGTAATCGTCCGTATTCCGTTGCCTGATTTTGTGATCTGGATAGAGGTTAATGTATTGGCAGGACTTATGAAATATACTGAATCTCCTGCCGCATAAATCGGACTCTTGTGTTTCTTCTCAAACACATATTCTCTATCCGTGGTAAACCAGAACGCTCTATCATCCGCTTTTATTACAATATTCTCTGCTCCAACCTCTGCGAAATGGTATTTAATTCCGCTTTCGTATGTGAATTTATTCCCATTCTTAACTTCCACTACTTCTCCGGCATTATTGATATAGCACTGCTCATTTAGAACAATTTTTACATCGTTTCCTTTGAGCATCGTGATAAGTGTAAGCCCTCCTGTTACCCCTTGTGATACCGGCTTAGTAAGAACATTTGCATTATTATCACATAGCGGACAACGAGCATATTTGTCATAATAAAACTCCTGGTGTACATCGCAGAATTTAAGGTGTTTTGCCATGTGTTTTAATTCATCCCCCATAGATCGGCTCTTATTCTCAAAAATCTTTTTCAGAGAATCAACCAGATAAGGAGATAAGTTTTTCCACGGTTTAATCGTTCTTGGTATTTTTACTTTTGGATTGTCTATTACGCATATTCCTCGTTTCATACGTTCTACAATATCCATATCTGGTGTCATAGTCCCACCATGCGGATGAATCCTTGTAAGGGTTTTCCAAATCAAAATTGCCTCTGCGTATGTGTCTGTTTCCTCTGAAAAATCATTTCCTTTCATCAATGGATCTTTGAATAAGTCCATGCAAACTTCACATTTTTCATCTTCCACGCTCCAACTATCGCAATCTATAAAGTACACATTTCCAGTTTTGTCAAAGAGGATGTTCTGATCGTTCAGATCCCCAATACACACTCCGGCGGAATGTATATCTCTCACGGTGTCCTTTATCTTTACGAGTATTTCCAAAATATCTTTCGTGGTTATCCCATTCGCTTTCAGATATTTTTTACTTGTGAGAACTCTTACTTCCTCTCCTACGGCTTTTGGCATAATGTAACCAATAAACTTATTGTTATTGTCATACACTGCCGTAATCGGTTTAATAGCCTCCTTTGGCAGCGGTTTGTCAATGAGCATGGCAACTTTCTTTTCCTTGGCTGCAATATCAACACAGGGTTTGTAAATTTTCAGAATATCGTTGCCAAACTCATAGATATATCCCTCGCCTCCCTCCGTTATGGGGGTAAGCTGTCTTATCTTTTCTTTTCCTATCCTCGTTAGTGCCATTTTCATAATGCCCTCCTACAATACGATTGTTGTATCATCCTGGAATACTCTCTGATGTTTGTTTATAAACCTCTTTACCCTTACTTCCTTACCGCTCTGCAGGGCTTCCGTAAATTCTTTCTTAAATTGTGCATCTTTCATGGCGAATCGTATTCCGTCAGACGCTACACCAATATTCCTGTATTCGTCTTTTGGAAAAGCCTTTGTGGAAAAAATGACACCATCTTTGTACTGTTTGAGCATATCCTTATCCACATAATTATAGGCAAAGTATTTCGGGTATTCTCCGTCAGATAGTTCTTCAAACTCAATCGTTCCGTCCAGACGTTCTTTCACGATAAAACCATCTCCGCAGTAATCTACCATGAAATGTGTCTCATTTTCAGTAACCATAAGGATCGTAAAACAAAGGAAATCTCTGATTGAGCCGGAAGTCTGCCCGAATAGACCAAGTATCTCTCCAAAAGCGGCTGCGGCAGTATATACACTACATTCATGTATAATTCTGCTGTCATTTTTCAAAAGATGGCAAAACGCTTTTGCTCCAACTTCCGAATGTTTCCCCTCCGAACAGCCATCGCAAACAACTTTCATCCCATCAAATTCAATTCCGTAGTCCTGGCAATTCGTACCGTAGTCGATATGTTGCTGACCGATTTTATTTATAACCATTGTATTTCCTCCCGCAAAAAAGAACGGCAACCCCTTTTAGGATCGCCGTTCTACTCTCATTTTTTATACGTCAAAAAAATCATCCTGTTTCGATACGGCACTCTTGGAGTTTTCAATCACTGATTTTGATAAGCAGTTGAAAGCTCTTCTGAGTTCTGATGCAGAACTGCTTACATCGAGGATATTCTTGAATCCAAGGTCTTTCGCCTCCTGTGTTGCCTGTCCTCCGAAACTGATAAACGCAGTAACGATTTCTTCCACGTTCAGATACTCTACCGCTTTCTTTGCCTTTGCAAACCCTCCCGGCTGAGAAGAGTTATCCATCCCATCTCCGAAAATTGCAAACACGGCCTTTACTCTCATTCCCTCATTTTTGAGGAAGTCTCTGTATTCTTTCAACTTCTCAGTTCCATCAATGATCGTATCGTACATAGCTGTGCATCCATCGGTGCTATACGAAGTGTCAAACTCTGTAATGCGCTTATAGCCTCCTACGGTTGCACTGTCGGAGAAGTCTGCTCTTGCAACCAGAATCTCATCACATTCCTTGGAATTGATAAGTGCATCTTTGAAATCCGAAAGAGCTTTTACCATATCTCTTTCATACATTCCCATAGAACCAGACTTGTCGATTCCGACAAAAATTAAATTGATGTTCTCACTGTCGATTTCATCAATGGAGGTATTTGCGATCTCAACCTCATCTAATCCGTCAATTACCTGTTCTGTTTCATTCATACCGGCTACCTCCTACAAAATATCATCTGTGCTTTTCACGATGTTTACATGGTACGTTTTCTTAAAATCATCAAAGGTCTGTTCAGTAACATCCTCAAACCCAGGAATGGAGGACATACAATCTTCCAGGATATAGATTTTCTGAGTGATCTCTGGGCGATTAGCGTAATGTTCGAGAATCTGTTTAATGCTTTCCAATACGCAATGGCTCTTTGCCTCTCCTGCAATAATGATCTTGTCGTAATTTTCCAGTTTGTTCAGGAAGTCGATATTGATGTAGTTCTTTGTATCATACTCAGGTTTGATAATTCCGTACATTTCGCTGAGTGGATCCTGTCCTTTTACAAGACGCTGCGTAACGGCTTTCTTTGCAACAGAGTGAAAATAAATCATGTTGGCAAACTGATTTTCAAATGCCGCACCAGATGTACCCTGTAAACAGTGGTAAGACCATACGCATAAGGTTTTCTTTCCGTCTTTTTCCAGATGTTCTACATAGTCACGGCTCTGGCGAGGGTAGATAACAGCTCTGTACTTTCCAGAATCAAGGTCTGCCAGCGTAATCGGTGTGTAAGGAGCCGGATTGTTGCCATTTTCATCAATCCACCAGCACGGATGGAAAATCTGATGTGGTGTGTGGGTATCAATAGATACCGCAATGTTTGTAATTTTATCCATGTTGTTATAGATAAACTGTGTCATTCTCTCCACATCGCCGTGTGCTCCGGGAACTCCGAGTGCTCCATTATCCATGAAGTCCTGCTGCACATCAATTCCGAGAAACAATACTCTCTCTTTGTTTTGTGCTGCCGGTGTAAGCTGCTCATCGTTTGCCTTTCTCAAAATCTCATTTAGAGAAATCGGATTTGTCTGTGAACCAATACTTGCGATGTTCACAATTTCATTGTAGGGTGTTTTCATTGGTGGTTATCTCCTTTTATATTTTATTTGACCGGAGCTATTTGCCCCGGTCAGTATTTACTCTATTCGACTGTGATGCAATCATATCTCTCAGAATTGATTGTATTCTCCATAGCCTCAACCGGATTGTAGCCAAGGTTCTGCAGGATCTGTTTGAATACCGTCACGGACTGTCCGCTTGCAAGCTGCACGCCTTTACGGTTGTGATCTGCATGGAATACATCTTGTCTGCTATTCACATTCCAGAAGATAATGTTAGGGATTACATAACCGGCCTTGCGGAACTTATTTGCCATCTTGTCATAGAAAGACCACTCACGGTTTCCGCAATAGTCAATTTCCATATCAGAGATAACAACGATTGCTTTCGGCATTTCTTCCTGTGGAGTATTATGCTTTTTCGCAATTTCAAGAACCCTCTCAAAAGCAGCTTTAAGGTCTGTGTTATTATCCCAATTTGCTCTGCTTACGTTGCGGATCTTCTGTTCAAGGGTTTCTCCCCTCAGAATAACCGTCTCTGGTCTGTCAGAGAATGTCATAAACAGATTGTGGTATGCACCCACATTCCTCTCTGCAAAATAGATTGCAAGACCGATTGATGTTGCCATAGGTCTGCCTCTCATGGAACCGGACACATCCGCCATAACTAAAGCGTTTGTTCCTTTCTCCACATAATCCGGCAAGGCTTTCCACTGGGCTTCAAGTACCTTGTTGCTCTCTCTGCCGTAAAGGATCTTCTCAACAATATCGTAAGGGAATAGTGTTGAGGCATTGATCTTTACCTCTCCCTTTTCTGCTTTGCTGATAAACTCTCCAAATCTCTCAGCATCATGTTTCATAAATGCCTTGCGGTAAATCATCATTGCACGGCTCGGAACTTCCGGGTATTTGATTTCATCCCATCTTCCGGCGGACATGAGGCTTTCAACGACACCAATCTGTTTTCTCATGCTGCGAACAATTCTCTTGAAATTGTAGATCGGATAACCTAATTTCTGCGCCGTAAGTATGCCGAGTTTTCTTGTGGCAGGACTGCTTGCATCTGCGGTTTTAATCCACTTTGCAAGTAAAGAAATTGCATTTCCGGCATTGAGGTTCTGTAAATCTTCCTCAAACTGTTTCTTCATTGCCGCCCACATATCGTCCTCCAACGGAGTACCGATAAGCTCATACAGATCATCATATCTTCCGAACACACCAACCAAATCAAGGTTCGGTTTGAGTGCTTCCGGGTGTTTCTCTGCCATATAATGGATAATGGTTCTGAAAGTCTTTCTCTCTCCAAGACCTCCGCGAATATCTCTTGCATAGAACGCAATCTTTGTGGCAAAGAGTTTGTCCTGTGCGTATGCCTCTGCAAACAGAGTGGTAATTCTGTTCTCATCCGCCTCTCTCAGCGATCCGATTGTACCAAACAGATCCAGTCGGGCATCGCCAGAAGTATTCAATGCCACTGCACCGTTTTCAGTCCGGGTAAATCTACCCTCTTCTCTCATTGCATCTGCAAAGCTCATGTTTTCCTACCTTTCCAGGACTCTCATTTACGGAATTGAACCGTTTCACATTGTTTTTTAGACATTTGCTTTAACCATTGTGATTGCTGTAGGAGTCCCTATAAAATTGTTTACCGTTTCATTGTCAGGACACTATTGGGGTTTATGATTAACAGTCATATCCAAAAGGGTTGCTGTAAGTGTCCCATGTAAAGTTTTATGCCTATCTGGCTAACTTTTTAAGTTCATACCGCCTGCTATGTATCGCTCCGACAGAACGACCAATCTTCTCAGACAGTTCAGAATCGGTAATCTCATGTTTGATTACCAGTGCATCTTCCTCCGCAGTCCACGGATGAGACGGATATAGAAATGACGTTTTGTTGTAATATCGCCTATGCTGCCTCTGGCACGCCTTATGATACTTTTCCATATCCCTATAATCTTCTTTTCGGTTCATAGGCAACCTCTTTCTTTTTACATGACGCTGTTTCAAACTGGAAAATATTGTCAATGGATTTTTCTGTTTTGAAAGATTGCTGTAAGCGTCACTTAATTGCCCCGACAGGACTTGAACCCGTATGCTCGATTGCTGTAAGGAACACTCCTGTCAACCATGTTCCATCCGGTTTACCATAACCGGCAATCGGGGCAGAGACGATGAGAGGAATCGAACCCCTATCCGCAGCTTGGGATTGTTATTGAAAGGAGTTTGCTGATTATGCCACTAACATGACATTCTTCTTAACAGAGCTGCTGTGCTCCCTTTGCACCACATCGCCATATAGAGTGAGGGACGGACTCGAACCGCCGACAACGTCCTTAGCATGGAATGAAAGATTGCTGTTTGGATCACAAACATGATCCATTTTTCTTTCGTGCTCTACCAACTGAGCTACCTCACTCATGTAATTGGCGCATCTTCTTGATTTATAAGGACATTTGCGCCATCGCCTTGATTGGAGAGGGTAGGATTTGAACCTACACTACATTTATTCCCTAGTGTGTTGTTTGCTGTTTGTATCACAGAAATGATACGTTTTCACAATGTAAATTGCGTCTACCAGTTCCGCCACCTCTCCATATTCTGTTTTATACGGCGTTCTGATTATTTGTGTGTTTCATCTCACAATCTCTTCGCTTAGGGCAAACTAACATTCCGTGTCCTCGGCTTTCACACCTAGCCGCGAATCATTAAGTCTCTGGTTACTTTTGCTTTGAGACACCGTATGAGTTGCGTGGGATGGAATCGAACCATCATCTCTTCGTTACCATCGAAAAAAGAATTATTGCTGTCCGTGTCACATGAAGCATGACAACCGCTCATAATGTTCTCTCCGTTGAACTACCACGCAAGATTGCGGAGACAGGATTTGAACCTGTGACCTCCGGGGCATGAACCCGGCAAGCTACCACTGCTCCACTCCGCCATAATGGTTCTTCGCCCCACAAGAACCTCCGAGTTTTCTGCTATGTCGTATTTCTCGCATAATCACTCTTAACCGTCACACAGCCGACATCCTGAACGGTGGACTTGATTAAATATTTCCGTACACTCACTATGGTTTGCTGTGATACACCCTAACCACCGGGTATGCCAATAGGAACTATCTTTCGGGTAATCTCTCTAACCCCAACTGGTTTAGCGTCCGAAGTCAGGACGGCTTTGGAGTAATGGGATTTGCACCCACTATGGAACTATGCTACTGTTAGCCACACCTTTCGCTGTTGGTACTCGGTACAATAGTTATGATTTTCAGTAGTTTATTGGGGCGGTAGGATTACGGCTGTTTCTGTGGCTTGTCCTCGCACCTACCTCTCGCCTACCCCATTCCTTTACTATGATTATCCGTCTACCTATTCCGGCAACTCCAAATTCTGAGACCTCCTCCACCGGTGGAATACGGCCTCATAGCGGTGCATATAGGAATCGAACCTATACGGCATTTCTGCCGGATGGCTTAGCAAGCCACTCCGCTACCATTACGGCAATGCACCATAACGACTCTATTGGGAATCGAACCCAAATTTTCCGATAGACAGTCGGGCGTAATAACCTTTATACCATAGAGCCATATAAACGCCGTGTTAGGGATTTGAACCCCAGAGACTTTTACATCCAGGCGGTTTTCAAGACCGCACCCTCGACCAACCGGACACACGGCAGAGTAGTTTTCCCTTGGTAACGTACAAGTCGGAGCTCCTCTATCCGCCGGTCGTAAACGCCCTTTCGTAACCTTTTTATGGAGTGCTTTGAAAGAGTAAGTCAAGTGTCTCCAACTGGCAAGGTGGGGATCGAACCCACGACATTCTGATTAACAGTCAGACGCTCTACCACTGAGCTACAAGCCATTATTGGAGTAACAGGACTCGAACCTGCGCTAACCAACATCCGTAGTGTTGTGCTCTATCCATCTGAGCTATACCCCAATGCAGTCCGGCGGCAGCTTGGATGGTTGCCACTACCGAACCGATGCAACGTGTAAGACAGTTGCCAACAAAGGTATTTCATTTTTTAATGTGGTTCTCGGACCTTACACCCCTCCACATGGTTCTCATAATCCACCGACTACATACTCAAAGAACCTCTGGCGAGTCCAACTCTTTATCGCCTTACCTCGGATGTACGTTGTTATCGCAGTTCTCCGCCTCTACTACATTCCTCTGCGCCTGACTAAGCATGACGGCTCGATTGGTTACGGCTCACGCACATCTATAATCAGGTCTTTCTCGGAAGTTTCCACCGCCGCTTAAATCGCTGTAACGCTCGTGCACTCTAAGCAGTAAATTTTCCGCACCGGAGTTTTTCTTAAAAACTCTTGGTAATGTAAAAAGCACTTGGTGATCACCGGAACCTCGCCACCGCCAATTTTCTTTCCTGTTAAAGCCGGACTAAGAAAATCAGTTAAGAAATCCGCTCATCCTACGGTGGGGAGTTGAACCCCACTTTCCCCGGCATGGTGTCCGTGGCATTTCCAGTTATGCTATCGTAGGCACCGTTGCAACGATGGTCTTTAGCGTGACTTACGCAAGCTCTCCAAGTTTAAGTCCTGTCGGCTTTCCCGGACTACTCACATAAGCCTCTCAGTGAGCATTGCAATCTCCCTATTTAATGATTGCTTACCACGGCTTTCGCCAATACTTTTCAGCCGGAACACTAAACCAACTATAAACAGTCAGCGTTATTCTCAGTTGAAATGTTCGATGGGAGAATCGAACTCCCGTCCCCACCGTGAAAAGGTGGTATCTTGACCGCTTGACTAATCGAACAGAGGAGCGTTCCTTTTTACCGAAAGGCAATTAACCGCACAAGCGTAAACGGGTTCCTGATATTGATTTTTTCTTGCAAGATTACTTTCTCGGCTCATTACACCGAAATGGGCGAAAGAGGAATTGAACCTCCAATGTTTACCACGAGGGAACGGATTTACAGTCCGCCGCAACACCACCAATCGTTGCCGTTCGCCCGGAATTTTCTTTGTATCGCCAAGAACATTAGGAAAGAAGCGGTGGGAATCTTGATCGCTAGAGCTGCACCCACAGGTGGAATCGAACCACCACACTACACCAAGTTCGCTCCGATCATTTAGCGATTCACTTCATCTTTCAGTGCTTTACCGGCTTTGAACTTAGGTGCTTTGCAAGCCGGAATGGAAATCTCTTTTCCGTTCTGAGGGTTCTTGCCAACTCTGGCAGCACGCTCAGTCACTTCAAATGTTCCGAAACCTACCAACTGCACTTTTCCACCCTTTCCAAGTTCTCCGCCTACGATCTCAACAAATGCGTTGAGTGCTTTTTCAACGTCACTTTTGGAAAGTCCGGCATCGTCAGCCATAGCCTGTACTAATTCAGCTTTGTTCATTACTTCTTGCCTCCTTTCTTGTGGTCTGCATATATGGAATATGCGATTGCAATTATTACTTCTGTGATTATCGTTGCGGCAACACCGCACCAAAATTCAGGAATATACATCTTTTTGCATCCTCTCTTGTCTGCTACCTCTGGTAGCCGTCACGGTCATGCGGTAGTCATACCGTTTCTGCACTGCACCGCCGCACTCAGCCGCCTTACTTCCTCCGGTGTATCTCGGCGTAGCTTCACTGCCATGGCCATATTTATAGTTTCGTGCCGGATTGCCATGCGTGGACCATCAGGGACTTGAACCCCGGACCATCCGGTTATGAGCCGGACGCTCTAACCAACTGAGCTAATGGTCCATACCTCACACTGGGGAGATTCTATGTGAGGTTTCGGATGATTATCATAAGTGGGAACCCTCCGATGTAGGATTGCTGTCGGGGAACAGTAATCCTGAGTGGGAAGTGTTGGTGTCGAACCAACTCCTATGGATTTTCAGTCCATCGCTTCTACCGAGTTAGCTTACTTCCCATATTACGGCACTGTTGCTGTGCCGTAATGGTTAGGAGAAACTTTAATGCCAAATACCTTGTGTTCACTCCGCTTAACTTATATCCGTGTCACTTGGTATGGTCGTAGTATAGCGTACTAAACATTCTTTGTCAAGTGGAATAAACAAAATTTTCAAAAAAATTTGTTTTTCTGTGTGCAGTCGGCTTTACAGCCATTTTTCTGAACATCAGAAATCAACTTGCTTACAGGGATTTTGAGAAAATTTGCTATATCGTATATCTTGTCGATTGACGGATAACTTTTGCATTGTTCCCAATCGCTCACGGTATTCTGCGCCACATGAACGCCCGTTGCGAGTTCGTGTTGTGTAATTCCCCTATTCGTTCTTTCTTTTTTTAAGTTGGTGGCGAAACTATATTGTCCCATGCTATCCCTTTCTATATTCCTAAGTCACTTCTCTTTACTACCTGTCCCTCTCCGCCAAGAAGAGCATCTACAAACTGGGCGAACATTGCCAGAGTGTCCGGCGCATCATCATGTTTATTCTTTCCGAGCTGTGTATAACTGCAAAGGAATGACATCATCACACCGTAATCACTCTTAGGCTCATATTCTGTAATATCCTTGAATATGACGTGTTCCTTAACCCATGAAGAATTGACGATGATCTTGGTCTCTTTGTTCTGAGTAGTGTATTTCTTCGTGATATGGCATCTGCCGCCTTTTGCTTTGACAAGTCTCTCAACTTCATTTGCGGTTCTGCTACCCTCTTTGTTGCTCTCGAACTGTGCCTGCTGTACATGATGCTTAACAAGCATATCTGAGTTGAGTTCGTCCAAGGTCCCAGGGTCGATGTTCTTGAATACCAGATCTTCCAGATAGTATCTGTCTCCATACTGATAGAAAACTCCGAGGAAGTTGTAGTCTGTACCGGTGTCCTTGGTATCGCAGATTGCCAATATGGAATCCGGTTCTCTGTCCGGCAGTCCTCCGATATATCTCTGTAATTCTGTTGGATGATACAGAATACCCTCTCTCTCAATCGGATCGCTCTTATACAGGCAGCGATATGAAACATCATCCATCGACATTTCCATATCGTGGAAGTATTTCTCATCAAATCCAACATCGTAATCGTAATCAAAGTTGCTTTTTCCGGTCTGAGGATCAATATCTGGAACAGCAATGAACTCTGCCCTCGGATTGCCCTCATACATTCTTTCAAGCCGGCCAATAACATCATGCACACTCCATCGGGTTGCAATGTGGATCTCTTTTGCTTTCTTCTTTTTACGAGATTTAAGGTCTGTGGTGTACTCTCCGTACAGTTTATCCAGACGATCAATCGACAGAGCCTCTTCGATACCTGAAACCAAATCGTCCACATACAGAAATCCCTCACAACGGGTAACACCGGTAAGGGAACCTCTGATTGGTCTGCAGGTCAGTGTCTTAAACGGCTGCCATCTTCCAAGGTTTATTGTCTCTTCTTTTGCATTGTTTCCCTCAAATACAATGTCTGGGAACACATCGCTCCAACAATATTCATTACTGGTAATTATGTTGAGAACAGCATCATAGAACATTCTCGTCATAAATCCAGAATGGGAGGACATAAGGTTTGGTGTGTTTGGGTAATGCCCCATTACAAACGATATGAAAAACTCTCCCAGTGTGGTCTTGCCGGTGCCAGGAGGCATTGATATTGATAGAATATCCAACTCATCATCAATAAGCCTCTGCATCTTCTGTACAAGCCAATAAATCTTATTTCTTCGTGGCTGATAGTATCTGTCCTCTGGATCTCTGTTCTTTTCCACATAAAGCAGATAAGAGTCAAAATCCTTATGTTCCTGTGCCAAGAACAAAAGAGCCTTATTGTACAAATTGTAATATTTAATATCTCCTGTCGCACACAGTCTCAGTGCAAGGAATCTGACCTTATTCGCTAATTTCCGCGAAAGTTCTTTATCTTCCCGGATAACCTCATTTGCCATTCCGAGTAAGGACAGAAGATTGTCATAGTCACTCAGATCGCTTTTCAGAAGCCTTACGATAATCTCTTTATTCGATAGTTCGTGTTGAGCCATGAAAATTCATCCTTTCTCACGGCTCTACACGGCTCTGTATTTTTACTTCGGTCTTATTACATCAACTCTTGCCCTGACAACGATTCCGCAGTTCTTAGAATCTGGTTCTGTGTCGAATACGAGTATTCCGTCTTGTGCAAGTTTCATACCCATTTCTTGTGCCATTTTCCTATGGACAAAACCTGCTATATCCTCTCGACCTGCTTGGAATATATCAAGGTGTTTGCATACCTGGTACGTCTCTATCGGTCTGAAAGTGTAGGTGTTTTGAAATTCAACGGACGGTTCCGGCATTGGCATTGATTGATCTTGTAACTTTCTCTGTGGTCTTTTCCACCAATGTGGCTTATTGTTTCTCTTTCTCTGTCTCATCATTGGTTTTACCATCTTTCTTCTGTTGTCTATCTCTTACACTCTTACTGCAAACACTCAAGATAACCATATTCAGATGATCGTTCTGCTTTCTGAGCTGTGTGTTCTGTTCTAAGAGCAGTTCATTCATCTGTGTGATTTCCTTTTTCACATCGTTGTTGGACTTTGCATCTTTCCAACTCACAAAGATATAAATTCCCAGTACCACAAACCATATAAGTGCAAAAATCAAATCTTTCATCTCTATTCCTCCGGCATATAATATAATCCATTGTCATAAAACTTCACGTCAGGCTCTCTGTCCGCTCTTTTCAGCAGAATCACATTTCCGTTTGCAAAGTTTTTCATTGCGTCCGGCGGCAACTCTGCATCTTTCAACATCATGTATGGGGAAAATAGGGTTTGCAGCATTTCATTGTAGACCTGATCTGTTCTTTCTTCCGTTCCGTACTTACCAATTACGGTATCGTCTGCAAAGATTTGTTTCCCATGCAATGAGATTTCTTTCACATTTCCCATGTTGATTGTCGTATTTCTATCCTGATTTACTATAAACATTACTCATTCTCCAACCATCTGTTATCCAAATAGCAGAATCCGTATACCGCCGCCCCTATAAAGACAATCCATAGCATCCAGAATCCGACTATCATCGCCGTACTGCTGCTTACCATGTAATCCACAGCACTATCTAACGTATCAGTCTGAATGAACGTGCTGCCATTGCTTATCGTGTTATCTTTCAGTTCTGTATAAATGACACCATCGTAGGCAGTGTCTATGACATAATACTTATATCGCACACGGCTTGATTTCTTCTGTGTGTCTATATGATAGTCTCCCGGCATGGATATTGTGCCGTATGGAAATTCAACGCCAAGAAATGATACCTTTTCGCTATGTTTTTCCCAACTGTCGTAATAATCCCACGAATAGTAAGTTTCCGTTGTGTAATATGTGTGGGATTTTCCATTTATCGTTGTCGTATGGGCTACCTGTCTGGTGTGTTGGTTGTAATGTTCCTCTCTGACTTCTATGTAGGCATATTCGCCATCAATATCAGAGTCAGTAACCGGATCTACAACCGACAGAGTTCCTTTTACAAACGCATTGCCTACATTGGTTCTCATTCCATAATGGAACTGTTCTGCGTCATTATCGATCTTAATTGCCTGATAATATTCCTCATTTTTGTTGTCGCATGAGGAAGAAATCTTTTCGCTGATGAAAAATCCACCCGTGAGCATGACAAGGATAATGACGATGCTAAACATGAGTTCTCGCACCGTCAAATCCCAACCACTGCCGGAGTAGATTATCGTACTCCATTTTCTCATAGGCTTATTCTCCAAACAGATTGCTTACCGGCTGCCTGTCCTCTGTGCTGTATTCCAGATATGAATAATTGATAACCTCATATCCCATCATTCCTAAGATCTGCTTATGAGGGAACTTACGCACATATTTCTTGTATGCCCGGACTTCATTGTTATAGGACTGTCTGTACTGTGCAATCAGATTTTCAGTCGTAGCCAATTCATTCATAAGCTCTTTATAATTTTCATTCGATTTCAGTTCCGGGTACTGCTCCGCAACCGCAGCAATGGAAGTTGTGACATTCTCAATATCCACACCGCCATTGTTCCTTGCGTCAACAACTGCCAAAAGCGTATCTGCCTCATGCTTATCATATTCTTTTACGCAGTCTGCCAGATTGTAGATGAGATCGGCTCTACGTTTCTCCTGCGTCTGCACATCGGAGTCTGCCGTAAGAACCTGTTCCTCTAACGAAATGGCTCTGTTGTTCGTTGTTACGAAAATTCCTGCAATCAGTAATACAAATGCGACTACAATGCCGACAATAATCCATGTTCCTTTATTTTTCATTGTTCTTGTCCTCCATCTTTAGCATAAATTTGTTTTCTGCCAGAACTATCCCTCCGGGAACTTCCGTAAAGATCGGTTCTGTTCCGTTGTAAATCTGAAATTCCACATCATTCCGGCAGACGGCATCTCCGCCGTCCATCGGAATAGCTGCCAGAACTTCTTTTGTATCGGTCTTATAGACCACCACCGTTGTCATATTGCACCTCACATGAAGTAATCATAACCGACACCATATTTTGCCATGATAAGACTCTTTGCCATTTCCTCTAGCTTCTGGTGTTCGGTCGCATCCAGATACACGCCCTCATAGGTTCCACCCTGACATCCCATCCAATCGTACTTGCAATGTAAAAGTTCATGCACAAGATCCTTTTCCATGCAGTGTTTGAACAGTGTATTGTTCTCTTTGTAAGATTCATCGCTGAGTAACTGGATGTTTGCCTGACTGGATTCAAATATGAATGTGTTATATCCGGCAGCGTCAATTACCTCTTCTCCGTTAGGGTTCATAATCTTATCCTTAACGTGTGCCAGTATTAGCCACCCATCAAGGAATAATCTGTGTTGCCACTCTCTCAGGCACTCTTCTAACTGCTCCTGGTTTTTGAATATGTCTATCGGTTTTTCTTTCCCCTCTCTCTTTTCGAGAGTTCCACAAGTATTGTTCTCAAAAGCCGCACCGTCCGCAACGGAAAAGCACCATTTATCTCCATATCTGCGGCCGCACACATAATCCCCTATCTTTACCGGTATTTCGCATCCGCACTGATTTCCTACGTTGGTAATGAGTACCAGCCCACCTTTTACGGTGCTATGGTCTATGAAAAAGTTCTCTCCGCTGGCAGTCATATAATCATCAATTTTCTTACCGCAAGTAAGCAGATCGAACATTTCACGCTGATTTTCCCCAGTCCACATCATGGTTTTTACTTCATCCGGGGACTTGGGTTTCAAGTTCAAATTATCCATCATTCGCTCTCCTTTACTTTCTTGGCAGATTTTACCTTGATTTTCTTTCTACCGAACTGCTGATATACCAGAGCAGACGCATGAACACTGTCCGTGCTGCATACGGTAACAGTTCTGCGGATTGGTTTTCTCTCAATGGTTTCAAACACTACTTTGTACCACCGTTGTTTCATTGGTTCTGCCCTCCTGTATTCTTCCGTATATTCTTTCGCACTTTTCGGCGTGTTCACATCTGATTGTGGTTAATACCTTTGGGGTCTGATCCGCCAATACAGTAATATCAACCTTATCAACGTCAGCTTCAAAATCAGGGCAGAAAGCACAATAATCTTTCACTCTGAGTTCCATTCCATTATCCATGACAGCCCACCGCCTTTAACATACTGATTTTCTCTACCAGAACATCAACCGTTGCGTTGAGCTTGCTGTTCTTAATGCAAACTTCCTGATAATCCTCATATAATTTTCCACCATTCAGCATTTCAGTCTGTTCCTTGACTGTGGCATCCAGCTCTGCATTGAAACTTTCAAGCTGTTCAATCTGTTTCCTCAGATTATCATTCTCTTTTTCTACTTTCGCATTTCTTTCTTCCAGAGATTTCTTGTTTGCTTTCAGTTTTTCAACCTCGCTCGTAAGTTCTCCGAGTTTCTTTATCATTTCCTGCTCAGACATGGTTCCCTTTTCCTCCGTCTCTTCTACTCCGAGAAGTACATTAATCTGTTTCTTTGAAATGTGATACGCCATTGCAAGGGCAGCTATGGATTCCCCGGAAGAATACTTTTGCTCAATCTCTGTTTTCTTCACGGAAATATCCACACCATTCGTATTGAACATACGTTTGTAGCCGCCCTCTTCCAGAATTTCTACTATCGTCTGCGTGTCGCACGCATTTAAGTCCGCAAGAATGGGTATCTGTCTCTTATGGTTCTTCGCCAAGCGGTAATCCATTAAGATTTGTCCCTTATCCATTCTTACCTCCCTGTTTTACCCCCCCCCACATAGAAATCATCATAGATTGCCTTGATAACCTCCGCATCGTAGAGTGCATTGTGTTTCTGACCTTTCGGCAAAGCAATTCCTCTGTCCGTAAGTAACTGCTCTCTCGAAATGTCAAAAGCTGCCTTTTCTGAAATATCAAGCATCGTTGCAATGTCCTGATTGATGTCGTGACAAGCCGGTGTAATAAACTCAGGCAACTTCATAGCGTTTCCTGCCAATAAGTCAATCAGTAACACCATATCGTAATGCGAGACATCTGAAACGAATACCGCAGCATAATCACAGTCAAAATTAACGTCCATTTCAAGCCATTCCATAAGTTCGCAACAAACATCTGCCTTACTGCCGATTACAGTCGTTGTTTTATTGTCGGCTGCCAGACTTTCTTCTAACTCCGCATTGCCACTCAAAACCAAATGATCGAGAACATTCTTCTCAATCCATTCATCACACATACCCTCATCATAGTCCGTCAACTCTGCATAGAACCTATCTCCTGTGTCTGAGACAATTCCTATGCTGATAAGAGTTGTGTCCTTACGCAGACCAGTAAACTCTGTGTCAAAAAAATAGGTTCTCATGTGGTTTCCTCCGTTTCGTTTGGGATCTCCGGCACAGCTTCAAAATTCACTCTCAGATACCGTTCAAACAGTGAAGCGCAAACCATTGCGTAGCTGTATACTTCTTTGTCAAGAACCTCATCCTTGATAGAATCCGTAATCTGAGTCATCATAATTGCTGCCGGAGCTGTTGATTTCTCATTCTCAAATGCTTTCAGCATAATGTTTCCGTCATATCCCTTGGCAAATTCCCTCAGCGTCATTGGTTATTCCTCCGATTTCTGCGCCTTTTTAGCTTTCTTGGCAGCTTTCTTTGCCTCTTTCTCAGACTGTGCCATCTCAGGAATGAACTCACGGAAAATGTTGTTGTAATTTCCGTTGTTTCCGGCCCATTTCTTCACGATAGCCATAGCCAGACCGGCTTCCTCGGAATAGGTATCAGCCTTTTTAGGCTTACGAATGGTTACTTCCTTGCCATCAACAACCTTTTTCTTGATTTCCACATTATCCATGCAGTTTACAACCGTCTTTGTTCCGTCAGACCAGAACACGATTGTTGCCGGATTCTGGAATATTACGTTTTCAATTCCGTATGCAGCAATAGGTTTGTCCTCGATCATTGCCTCAACGCACAGATTGTTATAGCGGTAAGGACTGCCACAAATATGAGTAACCTTTCCTGCGTAAGTGCTGCCATCTTCACACTCGATTGTTACTTTCTTAAATTTCTTATCAGCTAAACTTCTATCCATATTGTCCTCCTTTAATCCTAAATCCTTAAAAATGTCTCCAAACATTACCTCTCCCGGAATACCGCAGCTTGCAAAGACCTGTTCCTGGAGCAACCCCATCTGTGCATCATATACTTTATCCATGGTCTTGCCTATCTTCTCAGTTATGCTTGCCACTTCCAAATCCTTCGGTCTGAACTTCGGTGCTTCCATCCGCTCGTATCCCATCAATCTTGTGGTAAACAGTGGTGGCTTCACACCGATCATTCGTGTTCTGTGTTCCTGCTCATGTGCTGCAACAGCCGTATAGTTTTTCTCGTCCGGGTATAATCCTTTCGGCAGTATCGGTGGTGTTTTCAGCCACGCACTGATTGGAAAATCGTCAAAATCCGGCATCGGTGGTGCTAATTCCGGTGGTTTCCAAGGATGTTTTTCTTTCTCGCCCATGTGTTTATCCTCCTATTTTCTTTTATAATTAAAGGTTTTCCCTCTAATTCCGCTCCATCAGATACATTGTTGGCTTAGATATTGCATAGCCGTTCTTCTCATAGGTGTGTATCGCTCTTGCATTGTCCGCATTGACCCACAGTACATTGCATCCGTACTTCTCATTGAGCATTGATACAATCTGGGTTCCATATCCCTTATCCTGATATGGCGGAAAGATGCTCAGTCTCGACAACATTTTTCCTTTAATCTCAACCTCTGCCTCTCCGATTTTCTCTCCGTCCACGAACAGCTCAATTTCCTGATACAGTTCGTTCTCTTTGAAACTAATTTCTCCCACTTGTGGTTATCCTCCTTGTTTTCATGTTGAAATTGTTCTCTATCTTGGCTTTCACGCAGTCATTTTTCAGATTGCACTTACCACACTTATCAAGATTTCTGTACGGCTCTATGCCGAAACACGGTCTGAATATCTTATTTATGGCAGACTGCTTCATAGTTACCTTGAAATCAATCTCGCAGCTCTTTTCCAGAGATAATCCGTCATATTCGGCATCTATGTCTGGGGCAGAAATCTCTTCCAACTGTTTCATATCTCCCAGTGGAATATCGTCAATGTATAAAGTTCCGCTTTTGGTTCCGTACATCATACTCAATCCCTCACGATTTCATAATACTTGCCCTCGCACTCCTTGGGTGCCATTGTTCCCCACCCATTCGGCTTACGCAATTCGTAGAAATTCCCTCTGTCTATGGCAAAGAGTTCTTCTCCTTTGTCGATATCCATTTCCATATTCTTCTCAATGTCGTTCACGACAATATCCTGCAAGAAACGTGCTATCATGTCTCTTTCTCCTTTATCACTTCGGCAAACGCCGGATTCTCATGCAGCTTTTCAGTAGGCCATCCCATGTGATGATACAGTTTTTCCATAAATTCAAGGCACTCTGCCTTGTCATATGTCAGTAGGAAACACAGTAATTGTTCTCTGTTATACATCACTGATGGTCCGACTCCCATTTTAATGTAATCATAATCTGGGTAACGTACCTGAAACTCATTCGGTGCTGCTGCCAGTATCTCAAATTTCACTGCCGATCCGTGCGGTTCCCTTATGCAATGCCTGAATGGTATCATGTTCTATCCCTCACTCTCTTTTCCCACCGTTCGTGTTTGCGTGCCATCTGTTCCTCATCTACGGTCAATGAAAGTTCTCCGGCACACTGTACGACATCCGTGTACTCTTCTCTGATATTTGCAATAGCATCTTTCTCTGTTACAGGTGTCGGATTCTCTTTTCGTATGATCCTTGCCATTTTGAGTGCTGCCTTTGCAAGTTCGGTACATTCCTCTGCAAGCTGTTCCAACATTGCAGCTTCGCCAATTTCTTCAATAATTTTCATTATCTCTCCCTCTTTGTGATAACTTTAAGTCTATCCAGTGGATATGTCTCCACTTTGCCATCTTCCAGAACGACAACCGCTTTTGTGCCAAGCAGGCTCGTGATTGTATCTATCCATGTTCCTTTTCTATTCTCACAGTGAGTACAATCTGGTATCTCATTGCACATATCAGCAATATCGTTACAGAATTTGCACTCTGCATAGCTTCTTGTGATTTCTACCGGTCTATCCATTTCGCACATCCTCCGATACGTCAAAATTCTCTAAATGCTCATATTCGACAGTTTCTTGTCTGATTTCAATTTGATTTTCGCTATGCGTTTCTGTTCCCTATCCATCTTTTTGATGCATTTATCCAACTGCCTTGCGTATGGACTGCTATTCGGGTCTGAGCACTCCATGATAAAAGCCTCTCTGTGTGGAGACTGATAAGGGCTTTTGTATCTGTATTTTTCGTATTCTCTTCTCTCTGCCACTATCAGAATCACAATTTTCAATACAAACCACGCTGTATTGAGCAAAACTAACCCTACGATAACCGCAACAACCGTCTTTACCATCTCTCTACCTCCGTCTTTTACACTAAAAATTTCTCAATTCTTATCTCTCCGCATTTCTTACACCCACATCTGCATACATCGTACTTAAAACCGCTGTAATCATGTGCCGTCCAGAGGACTTCCAACACTTCCCACTCATGCTTGCACGGAAGAAAACACGATACTAAAATCTTGTCGAATAACCTTTTATACCACGGTTCCTTGTGCCAAGACCTCTTTTTATTTTCCGGGGAATTTTTGGAATTGCTGTTTTCATTGCTCATCCGGTTTTACCTCCTATGAGGCGTAAGCCTCCGCCGATTTTTATTTTTCGCCTGTTATCGTTTCTACGTGCAGACGTGACGGCATCCTCATTATGAGGTCATTACACATTTGATTCAGACGATGGTTTTCATCCGCAAGCGTATTTACCATGAGGTACAATCCCTCTTCTCTGGTAAGTTCTCCACACTCTATCATCTGCCATACTCGGAATACCGTTGCATTGTTTCTGATATGCGTTTCAGAGATTCCTACGGTGTATGCCTCTGTCATGCAGTCCGGTTGAACTTCCGCAGTGTGTCCTCTTTCCATTTGTCCCATGCGGTCTGTTTCTTCTCTCTGCATACTTCCGCCTCTCTCTGCTTATTCTGTGTTGCTGTTTCTTTGTTCTGTTCCATATTTCTCTCTTTCTATGCCGGTAGGCATCCGCCGATTTTGGATTTTGTGGTTTTGTAAAGTCCTCACTTTCCTTTTGTTATTCGGATGCCGTGTTTATACTTACATTGTAAATTGGGTGGTTTACGGTAATAGGGTTCTTTGCCATTTTACGATTGGGGTGGTTTTGGGCTTTTTAATTTTTTGGGAACTCAGAGGGGTGAGTTGCCCCTGATCCGCTCCGCTCTACACCCCCGCCCCAGGGTATAAGCTGCCGGACCTGTCCCCGGATTGCCACACCAGAACCGCCGGAAACGTGCCGGAGTTCGTAAAAGTAAAAGAAAACGAACCGCAAAACCGCATAAATGCTATATATTTATATCTCCGTCCGTGTCTGCCGGATCTTTTCCGCTCATTTCCACCGGTAAACGCTGCGCAATCTCTGCCGCTGTTGGTAGTTCTGCCGCCTGTTTTCCAACGTTTAGATCTATCTTTTGCGCCGCCTGTGTATATCCGTGGTTGTTGTTCATATCCGTAGCGAATACGATCGGCGGGATCTTGCCAGCAAAGGCAAGTTGTTTCTTAAATGCTGCTATACTTGTTTTCAGTCTTTTTATTGTGTCAGAATACGCACCCGGGCGGGCTGTTTCCCAATTATTAAGCGTTTCCCTAGAAATCCCGGCAAAACTACAAAAGCCCTCTACATCAGGCACCAAGCGCACACCCTCCGCCGCTCTATCCTTAATATATAAAATGTACTTTTCCGCTACCTCTGTAAACTCTTCTACCGTTTCCAACTTTCTAGGGCGTCCCCCTTTGTTCTGTACTTCTCCGCCCTCCGGCGTTTCCTCTGTCTGTAAGAATCCAGTTAAAAAGGCATCACACAAAGCCGCCGTTGTTTCTGCGTCCGTGGGTTCGTAGTCGCGCCCCTCCTTAAAACGTTTATAGCTCTGCTTTCTCACGCCTTGCGCGTCTCTCTGTGCCGTTTCTTTCTTCTCTGTTGCCATCCTGCGCCCTCCTTTCCTCTGTGCCCTCTGTGGCGGTCCTACGTTCTCACATGGGCAAAATAAAAAGGACACCGGGAAAAGCTTTCTTGTGCTTCTCTCTGTGCCCTACGTTCTACTTTTTCGGCTATCCTTATTTATTTATATGTGGATCTGCTCCGCCCTCCGGCGGCTCTGTTATTTCTATCTCTATACCGCAACCAATGGCGGCGGCGTATTTCTCCATATCTTCAAGCGTGAATTTATCGGCGTTTAGTCTCTGGTTTACGTTCTGCCGGGACACGCCCAGACGATCCGCCACCTCTTGCACCGATACCCCGCGCCGTTTCATCATAACGCGCATTTTTTCGCCAAAACTCAACCGCACCGGCTCCGCCCTCCTTTCTATTCTATACCCCTATAATATATAGGAATCTGCGCCGCCTGTCAAGTCTGCCGTTTACATGGTAAACACTGCGCCGGGTTTTTCTTGCACTTTGTAAAGTGTACAATTTACACAACAAACCGCCCCTATTTTGTTTAGTCGGCTATACATATTTCACAAACCGCAATAATTTGTAAATTTTCCGCTTGACTTTGTAAATAATACGCTTTACAATACAAGCATAAAGAACGAACCGCAACGGACAACAACGAACCGCCGGACGTTCAATAAAACAAACAAGCGCAGGCAAGGGCGCACGGTGTACCCCAAAAGAACAACGCACCGCAGACCGGACCAAGGGAATCAACCCGGACCAAGGCAACGGCGGCGCGGCACTTATTAAGATGAGACCGAAACACACGCCCCACCGCCTCCGGCTTGTATCTCCTGTGAGGGCTGCCCCTGTGGTAATGAGTGCATATATCAGGCAAAAGGAAAATTGTAAACCTGTGCTAGGGTGTACCAATTCACACCGCACATATAAAAAAGATAATTAAGTTATTGGAAGTATGAAAGCACTTTGAAACTTTCAGAACCGCACGAGATCGGGAAAGCGGTATAAAACCGGCCCGGCATCGAGTGAAAGCAGTTAGCACTCTAACAATGATTAACGCCCCCGACGCTCCCAGGGGAAAGCGGGAACCGCTCCGGAACTATTGAGCCGGGGCGATGGCTGGAACGAGTTGACCATATACACGCAGCATAAAAGGGAATGGCCCGGGCGAACCCCCGACAAGCCGCCGTCTGCAAGTCTGACGCAAACGACCTATTGAAACAAAATAAAAAAGGGCGATCCGCTACACCTACCAAGCGACACGGACCGCCGCCACCCCTCCGGGGCTTGTCTCCTATTATAACAGGCTTTCCCGGATGGAACAACAGAAAAGAGAGGGAAAGACCATGACAGCAGAAAAAATTATTGAATCTTTGAAATTCACAGCAACAGAGGCAGACGAACAAAAGGATCTTTTTACACCGTCCCACGTTCTCTATAAATGCCGCATTATCAACCCGACAAATAATCGCCGCTACACTTTTGATTATCAATGCAACCCAAGCGCAACGCATGAGCCAACAAAAGAAGATTGTTTATATTGTCTCTTGTCTGATGCTTCTTGTTCTGATAGTTGCACAGATGAGGCGGACTTTTTAACAGAGTTTGGATATATTGACGGCGGAGCGGATCAGGTTCGCAAAGGCTTAAAGGCTTATAAGGCTTGCAAGCGTACCGCGGCAGCTATTGACCGTATTTTTACAGAGGACGAAAAAACCGCCCTTAATGAATATTACGAAAATTACTAATTGACAGAAACGAGGCGCGCGCCCTCCGGGGCGCTCCCTCTCAAAATATAGGAGGCTTATATATGATTACATTAGCAGAGGCAAAAGCCATTTATAGAACCGGAAAAGGCCACTTTTTCGACCGTGAAACTTTCAAATATTGGGGATCTCGTATAGAGTCCGCTTTATATAAAAACCGCTGTTTTGTTACCAGTGAAAACAATTTTGACGGCAGCCGCAGAGTTTACACCGTGCGCCGTTTCTCTCCTGACTTTCTCCACGTTGAGACGGTCGGAGAGTTCCAGGAACACGCTACAAAATGGGGCGCAAGAGAAGCAGCAAAGGAGGTTGTATAGAGTTATGAAAGAATTTATGTATTGTTTCCAGATTTCAAAATTGATCACTTTTGAAGTAAATTTTTACACCCTCGGCACCAACTCCGCGCCGTACTTCTCAACCTCTGCGAATGAGTTCTGCAGAAGCAAACTAGACTACATCAGAGGCGGACAGGCTCAGCGGGATCTGCTGCCGAAGTTCTCCCCGGCTCGCCGTTTCTTTGAAAAGTGGGATCATTGCCATTTACACGACTTGACCCCGGCAGAATATGAGGAAATAGCCGCAGATATTGAGGAATTGAAAACACGATACAATTATATTGAGGACATCCGCGACACTTTCCGCGGTTCCCGCTCCTCTATTCCATTTTATGATATTGTGAAACTCTCCAAGATGGAGCCAAAAAAGAAAGGGGGGGTCGCATAGTATGAAAATTGACATTGAAAGACTTATTGACGCAGTAACCGCAGAAAATGAGGCCTACAACGAATATTGTTATAGCTCTAAAACCTTATACCGTGGTCCATTTGAGGAAATCACAACCCGAAAAAATCATGTTAATTATGCGCGAGAGGTTCACGACAGGGAACAAAACGCCGTTGACACATTGGCGGAGGTTTTCCAAATGGACACAGAGACACGCAACCGGCTTTATATTGCAGCTAGGGCCGTGAACCGATGGCGGAACGCTACACAGTGGGCGCGGCTTATCCCGGACACCATGCAAGACCAGATCCGCCGGTTTATCTTCGGAGAACCCGAAGCACCTAATAGCACTTGTAAATATTGCGGAGTATGGCAGGCATAGACGGACGGCGGCGAATCATCCGCCCCAGCTCCGCCGGATATATTGAGAGATCGGAGGCTTTAGGATGGCTTATAAATATCTGAACTGCTCCGCAGTATTGGAACATCTGCAAGAGGGGCAAACCGTAAATATTGATGAGTACATAGAAAAGCTGCGTTTCTTTAAGAAGTACACCGACAGCCAAGGAACCTATATAACGGATCATCGCTATATTGAGTATTCAGAAATAGGCTTGCACTATTATAAGTTTGATACATTGATAAAGTTTTTTGAAAATTTCAAGCATGAGAACGGCACGAAAAAAGCATTGATAACCTTTAGCAAAAACCATTGTTTACAATGCGAGCCGGTAAGAGATTAAGGAGGTTTATATCATGGGATGGGATTATACACACGCAACACACTACACCAGAACCGGAGCTATTGACAAAAAGGCAGAAATTGACGAGCTTTACACCTGGCAGAACGACACGAAAAAATATGAGGTTGTCCGCTCTTGCATGGTCGGGGCTACATATTACGCCGCAGTAAAAGCAACCGTATTGAACACCGGAGAGGTTGAGACATTCGCCGCCGTTGCATTGACGCACACAAACAACCGGGATTATTTCAACTTTGGAGTTAAGACGATGGAGGAAAGCATGGGGCCTTGTGAAGATCATTGCCCGGCTTCGATTCTCTCTCTTCTCTCCCCTACTGATTCAGAATATGCCAATAGCTGGCGCGAGAGATGCAGAAAGAACATTGAAGCAAAAAAAGATCCTCACGCATTGAAAAATTTACCTGTCGGCGCAGTGATCCGCTTTACTCTCCATACTGGGGAAAGCATCGAGCTATTGAAACACGCCGCAGCGTATCAGTTCAAACGCCCTTTCTGGTTCTGCCAATCATCCGGCCGTTATATGCCAGCAACCAGGATCCCGGCAAATTATGAAGTAGTCACAGCATAACATATTGAGTTTAGGAGGATAAGAAACCATGAATAATACAGCATTGAGAATTGAGAACGGTATGAGCAGTTTTGAGTTACTGCAGGCCAAGGTGTCAAGCCTTGAAGCAACAGAAAAGTGCATGAGCATTGAAGAGGATCGCCGCATGGCTGCCATTGATGCAATGGATCGCACCTATAACAATCCATCTACACCACGCCGCACACGTTTTGAGCTTTCTATTGAGCTTCCTATTCAGCGTGAGGCATTGAAGAATTACCACAATGAGCGCAGCCGTGTATCTGCCGAACTTCGAGGAATAAGAACGGCCATTGATCTTATATTGACAGTTTCCAATTATGGCGGAGAGGTAACACCGAATAACCGCCGGATGATTGAGAGTATATTAGCTTAAACGTTACATTGTAACATTGAGTAACAGCGTGTAATATGGAGGTAACACATGAACAAAGATAAATTAGAAGTATTTATGAACTACTTAAAAGAACAGTTTCCCGGTTGCATTGAGGATCATTTCACTTATGATTTGATCAAAAATCTCATTGACTATGTATATAGGGAGCACGGTCACACAAAGAACTCCGCAAGGGCGATTATCGCAAGCATACTTCCAGAAGTAACCTATGAGGAATTGGAGGCTTACTTACCTGATTTTGATGAATGGGAGGCGAAATTATGATAAAGATGTCATTCTACGATGGAACTTTAGACAGGGCAAAGGCAAGGGAAGTTGTCGAGACATCCGAAAAGCCTTTAATGTTCCGATATGGCTTTGCGTATAGGGGCGCAGAGAAAAGACCTATAACAAGAGAAAAAGCATTGAGTATTATTGATGATTCCGGCAACTATCTGGATATAACAGAAACCGACAATGAGATCCTTTTGAATACTTTTTCAAGTAATGATATGTGGTAGGAGGTATGAACGTGGTAGTTATTTCATTGACAGATAGAGAACAGACATTATTGAGTGACAGTGTATTGACGATGATAGAGAACGCAGGGCAGGCGCAACGCCTTGTATGTGACACTGAATCGCAGAAAGCTATTGACATACACATCAAAGAATTACAGGCATTAAACAGAAAGTTGTGTACTACCGGCATCCGGTAAAGAAAGGATTGAGAACCATGAGAAAGAAAAGCGTATTTATTAACTGTATGGAGACATTGACCGCAAACAGAAAACACAGCGAGGCCCGCGCACTTCTCAATGCAGGACTGAAAGAGTCCGCAGAGAGACAGACCGCTACCACCGCTCCGGCGTATGAACTTACAAAGCCGTATATCTTCCCTGCCGTTGATGGTAATATGACTTATCACACCTCATGGGGATCTCATGGAGTAAAGAACGAAGCCGAAACCATATTGAGTGTATTGAACTCTTTCCGCCTACGCTCCGCCCTTGCAAAAATCAATCAAGGACCACGCCTTACACAGTATGTTATTGAACCGGCTCCCGGAACTCAGGTGCAAGCCATTTTGAGACGTGAAAAGGAATTTCAGGCAGCCTTACACTGCAACGCCTCTTTGAGATTTGATAATGGCTATGTGTATATTGAGGTTCCGACCGGTACAGAAACCGTGTTCCTGGGCGATATGCTCATTGATAATGAGTATCAGTCCTCCAGTGGTTTCACAATGGCGATCGGCATGGCGGTTGACGGTTCCAAGCATTACATTGATATTGACAAGGCTTGCCATATCCTCATTTCTGGTATGACCGGATCTGGTAAATCAATCGTTCTGCATAACCTCATCTTGTCTCTATTGATGAAAAAGAATCCGGCACAGATGCACTTATATATCATTGACCCAAAAGCAACAGAGTTTGAGTATTACAAGAACCTTGCAGCGTGTACGGTTGTATCTGAGGTAAATGGTGCGGTTGAACTATTGAAGAACCTTTGTATTGAGATGGATCGCCGCTACTCCATTCTTGCCTCTACCGGCTGCCGTGACATTGACAGCTACAATGCAAAGTTCGCAGATGCTCATATGAGACGTGACATAGTTTTCATTGATGAGTTATCCGACCTTATGAGCATGGGTGGAAAATCCGTTGAGGGACATATTGTAAGAATTGCACAGAAAGCCCGTGCCTGTGGCATCCACCTTGTAATCGCTACGCAGTACCCGGTTGCAAAGGTTGTTACCGGATTGATTAAGGCGAATATGCCTACAAAGATCTGTCTCCGTGTCGGTACAGTCACAAACTCTATGGTTGCATTGGATATGGCGGGCGGCGAAAAACTCATGGGTCACGGCGATATGCTCTTTCTCCCTAACGGTTCTCTTACTCCGGTAAGACTGCAAGGTGGGTTTGTATCTGAGACGGCGATCAACAATGTTGTTGCCGGTTTGATGAAAAATCAGTAAGGATGGATTGATATGGTTACAGTTAAAGTAAATGAGATATTGAACTGGTTTCACAGTAATTACAAGGATGATCTGGTGCAAGTACACACAGTCTGTGGAAATTCCATTGAGGATTGTTTCAAATGTGTGTATGCCCTCCGCCGGAGCGCACGGTATGACAGCGCACGCCGGTATGATTTCCAGGATGCGGACTTAGAAAGCCAATACAATGAGTGGGTGTCCGGCTATGAAACTATTGAGACATATTACGGCAGTGCCACAGTAGATTAAGGGGGTGTGATTAGAATGGCAGGAAAAACAACAACAGCTTGTACGCATGAGCAGTATGAGACTATCATAAAAACTTTATATGAGGGCATTGGAGACTGCATACAGCCTAATCCCCGGATTGCTACGATCCTCGTTATTGAGGCGAATGTAGGGCTTCGCATTGGCGATACGCTCTCCCTCCGGCGTTCCTCTTTCATTAAGACGCCCTCCGGCCACGCTTTCAATATCGTTGAGCATAAGACCGGAAAGGTTCGCCGTTTCAAGGTCCAGGAACAGGTCTACAACTTCCTCCTTGAATATGCGGACTCTGAGGGCATTGAGGGCGATGATCTGATATTCCCTATCGGTGTCCGGGCAGTGCAAAAGCATCTGAAAAAGGTTTGCGACTGGCTCGGTCCTGGGTATGAGGATATATCCACCCATTCGTTCCGTAAATACTTCGGAACAGAGATTTACTACAAGAACGGAAAGGACATTGAACTGGTCCGCCGCCTGTATCAGCACAGTTCCGCCGCCGTTACGGCTCGTTACTTGGGTGTTACGGACGAAAAGATTGAACAGGCATTAGATTCCCACGTTGATATTATTTACCGCCCCAAATGAGGCGCATATATAGTAATGGTTCCTTATAAGATTTGTCTATTTGAGTGTCGTGTAACAGGTTTCTGGCAGTTTTTAATGTGAAAACTGCTGCCGGTATGAGGGTTGATAACGGCATACACCATCCCTTTGTTGGTTGACAGGTTTTCCGGCTTTAATGTGAAACCGGATAAGGATAGTGGGATCTCCTGACATTCGCGTATCTCCGGCGGAGCGCACGATGCCGCTTGATAAGAACGTGTCCAAATAGACAAATGCTATAAGGAACCATTGAAGAAATGGAGGTCTTAGGCATGATTGATATTACGAACTGCAATAAAATCATAGTCGATACCATTGAGAAAACAGAGAAGATCATTGAATGGTATCAGCAAAATAAAGATTGGTTGGATGCCGAAGAGTTCCGCATCCCCATCCCCTCCGCATTGGTTGATCTATCGGAGGAAGATATTAAATTCTATTATGAGCAGGAGGGCGTATTCGTCAGACTGCATCTGTATATGGGTGGCGTGTACGTCTGCAATTATCGGTATAATCCGAAAACTCAGGAAATCGAAAGCATTGTCTTTCCTGTCGGATTAAGCAAAGAGAAACGAAAGGCTGTCCGGATGGTTCTTGCCGCTGACAGAACGCCATACAAGGAGGCATTGAAGTTTCACTCTCTCATGTGCTTTGCAACGCATTACCGTAACTGCATTGAGACCAAGGAACAGAAAGAGAAACGCATTTCTCATAAGCAGCGGAAAAGTCTGCGCCGTTCCGGCGGTGCTACTCCGTTGATAACCACATACCGCATTGATAGCAGACCTATTCCTGCAGACGGTACAAAAAGGCACTACACAAAGCCTACCGAACAGGTAAGCGTGAGGGGATTTTACCGAACTACCAAAACCGGTAAGCGTGTATGGGTTCGCCCTTTCACAAAATACAATGGAAATTCTGGAAATAACAAAACATACAAAGTATAGGAGGATCACTATGAGTAATTTGAAAGTTTATGCAAAAACCATCGAAGATGAGGCTTTGGAACAGATTAACACTCTTCTGTCTCAGGATGCCTTTAAGGACTGTAAGGTTCGTATCATGCCGGATGTTCACGCCGGAAAGGGATGCGTCATTGGCTTTACTGCGGATCTCGGAAACAAAGTAATTCCAAACATCGTTGGCGTGGATATTGGATGCGGTATGCTTTGCGTCAGTTTAGGGCATATGGATTTTAATGCTGTTACATTGAATACTTTAGATCGTGTTATCCGCACCTATGTTCCAAGTGGGAAAAATGTGCATGATGGGCGGAAAATGCGTTTTGAAGAATTGAAAGAACTTTATTGTTACCGGGAATTAAAAGATACCAAACGTCTCGAACGCTCTATTGGCACTCTCGGCGGCGGCAATCATTTCATTGAGGTTGATGTTGCAGAGGACGGTTATAAGTATCTGATTATCCATACTGGCAGCCGCAATCTTGGGAAACAGGTGGCAGACTACTATCAGAACCTTGCCTATGAGTTGATGTGCGGTAAGGATGATTTGTATGATCGTCAGGAAAAGCTCATTGCCGACTACAAAGCCGCTGGAAGAAAATCTGAGATTGAATCCGCAATCAAGGAGCTGCGCCGAAACTTCCGTGCTGTCACTCCGAAATTGCCGAAAGACCTCTGTTATTTAGAGGGTAAGTACCGTGAACAGTATCTCCATGATATGAGGATATGTCAGAAGTTTGCCTACATGAACCGTGTTATGATTGCTCAGATTATATGCAATCACATGGGATGGGGTGTTGATGCAGATATGCCGGACTTCTTTGAGTGCATCCACAATTATATCGACCACGACTCCAACATCGTCCGTAAAGGTGCTATCTCTGCCAAGTACGGAGAAAAGGTTCTTATCCCCATCAATATGCGCGACGGATGTATTCTCGGAACCGGTAAGGGAAATGAGGATTGGAACTGTTCTGCGCCGCACGGAGCCGGACGGATTATGTCCCGGATGAAAGCAAAGGAAACTCTCAGCATGAGAGACTATTCACACTCTATGGACGGTATCTACACTACTTCTGTGTCAGAGGAAACCATAGATGAGGCACCGATGGCATACAAGCCTATTGATGAGATTGTGGAATGTATTGGAGAAACCGTTGATATTCTTGCGATTCTGAAACCTATATATAATTTCAAGGCAAGCGAATAATGTGGCATTGATAGACACATTGATGTATAATGGACTAAACATTTATATAGGGAGGATATGTCTATGAAGATGAGATATTTTGCCATACTGTTACTGTCGGCCGTTCTTTTGACTGGTTGTGGTGGCAGTACATCTACCAAAAATGGCGCTACTGCGGTAACGACTACGACAGAAAGTAAAGACAAAACAGACCTTGCAGATTTGATGAGTACGCAGGATTATTCCTGTACTGTGGATGATTCTTTTATGTATTACGTTATGTATGTAACAAACAATTCAGATAAGGTTGTGAGTATTGATCTGAATGTGACCGCATTGGATTCTTCCGGCAGTATGGTTGGTTCTTCCAGTGATGGAACAAAAGCGGTTGCTCCAGGGCAAACAGCCGGTATATGGACCACATTTGATGAATGGGATAAGATTGATAGTTTTGATTACGCGCTGTCCGTATCTGAGGAAAAAGAATACTCTCCTGTCTATTCTGACTTATCCGTTGACTACAATACTACCGACAGCGGCATTGTTGCATCCGTGACAAACAACGGAACTTCCGCCGCAGATTATGTGTGGATGGATGTGGTGTACCTTAAAGATGGGAAAATGGTTAATTTTAGCGAATTATCTTTTATGGATGATAACCAAGAATTGCAGCCAGGTACAACTCTTTCTCAGGAGGGCACTTGCTACTCTGATTCCGGTTTTGATGATGTAGTGATTGCCATAAATGGCAGGAAATGATTTAAGGCAGAGGTTTTATTCCTCTGCCTTTTCTATGAGTTCCCATGCCTTTTCATCGCCAAATTCTTTCCTTACGGCTTTCCATAATCTGAGGTACTTCTTTGATTCTCTGTCCCTTTCAGTCCTTGCCTTGTCAATCTGGCTTCTGAGGCGGCTTATATACTGCTCGTCCTCTGTCTGAATCAGCTTATCTGAGTCACGGTACAGTGACCGGATCATACTTTCTTTGAGCATTTCCACCCACGGCGTAGATACCTCTGTGCTGCGCCCATTGATTGAACGGCGTGTTTTATATTCCCTATCGGATAAATCCTGTTTCTTGGCTTTCTTGGCGCAGTAATCGCCAATATACACGCCAACCCAGTCTGGGATTTCTTCTTTGACCTGATCGTAAAGTTCTCTGGTAAGCACATAATAGTTGTAGTGACCTACGAACGATTTAACTGCTGCACTATGGAAATCTGCCTTTGATACCTTGACCTCATAGCATCGGAAAATGCCCTTTGTATCGTATGTCATGTAGTCCACACGCTCCTTGCCGCCATATCCTATTGTTACCTCATAGCAACCAAACGTTCCCATTTTGTATGTGGCTCTTCTGATTGCCTTTTCCAATGCTACGGTTTCTGCGGTTTTCATTTCAAATCCTCGATTGAGAATACCAAACCTACGCAGTAGACCTCTCCATCTTCCCAAATATCAAATCTCTCACAAGGAATTTCTGTCTCATACGTCCATGTTGCCGGAAGTCCGTCTCGGTTCATTCCATCACACCATCTGGCATCTATCCAGTTGGCACGTTCTTCTCCCTCCTGGTCTACTCCATCCTTATCGAAATAAACTCTTCCGCCATCAAAACAGCCTCCCTCATCGCGGATTGCTCCGTCAAACTCCATCAAATCATCTGATGCACCTGTCACAATGACAAGACCGCTCTGCTGTGCCTCTTCCAGTACATCATCGAAACTATCTCCGTATGCTCTTCCATTGAGCTTTTCTGCCAGTTCTCTTGCTTCCATATTGTCCTCCTTTAATCTGTGTATACAACGATTTCCTGTCCCTCCATTCTGTACCCAAAGCAGAGATTTCCGCCATCCGCTATTATGGCACATTCATGGTCTGACAGATTGTTTGCGTTTCCGATAATTTGATAGCGTTTGCAGGCATATTCGCTGTCTCCGCTCATTATCACGGTTTTCTCTGCCAGGATCTTCTCTTTCTGTTCATCTGCCATAGACTCCCACTCATAGCCATATACCACTATCGCCTTATCCTTTATCTTCTCATATTCCTCATACCACGTTTTTATCATCAGTTACTCCTTATAGCAAATCCCATTGTTACCGTTAAATCTCATATACGGATTGATTAAAGGACTTCTGAAAATGTCAATCTCTCTGCCATCGTGCATGAATTTGAAAGAGATACTGTTATATGCTCCTTTTATCCCTACCAGTCTCACGCTCGTATTGCTCTGCCCCATCATAATGTCCTCTACATCATATTCAGTTCCGATTTCCAATCCGTCCTCTTCTCTGATTGTTACTGCCTTGATGAAAATGTTATTCTGTATACGCATAGGTTCCTCCTTTCTCTCATACTTGCATTTTGGAAAATGGGTTCCAACATCAAGGAACATATCGAGAATGATCTTTCCTGTTTCTCCGCAGAAATTTATATGCCCTGCGTCTGTCTGCTTAACAATCAGTTTTCCGCAGTTGAGACAGCAATCCTTTTCGTTACGTTCCTCGAATATTTGCAGTGGTGTCTTATTCATCCCGGATTCCTTTCTCTCTGAAATGCTCCATGATTTTGCAGATTGTGACATCTCCAACACCTTTGATTTTTGAGATTTCTTTCAGAAAATCATTGACTGTCATTCCGGTAGCCGATTTCTTTCCCTGATTAAATCCCTCACTCCTGGCTTTTTCCACTCTGTCATTGACATACTGCACTAACTGTTCATCAGTCATTTTGCGGATTTTAACCGCTTTTTCATGTACCTTATCTTCATTTACTGTTCTGCGGCAGCTTCTCTTCTTTGCCATTGCAATCCTCCTATCTCATGTATGTTTCAACGATGCACGCATCGTCCTCTGGTGTCCTCGGAAACTTAAACATGAATCCGGCTGACATTACATCTTTTTCGCATCTTTCGAGATTTTCATATTCGCAGTAAACATTTGTTGGCCGGCTTTTCTCTCCGTCCCATACTCTTGCCACCACTTTCCCCGGAAAATCTTTCGGACTGTCATATATCACTACTAGCGGCACTTCTATATCTGAATAGTCCACCAGATTAAGTGTCGGTACTCTCTTATACAACGGCGTGTTTTGCTTTGCTAATTTCTTCTGTTTGTTCACTCCCATACCTCCTTTAATTCCACATGGAATGATTTCAATAGTTCATCGTCCATGTTTGACATAAATGTTCTGTACGATATGTCTGGCTTATTTTCCATAAACCACTCTACCGCCTTTTGATTTTTGGCTGTTCTGGTAGATAGATTTCTCCAATTATCCTGATACCGAACCCGTCTCAATTCTCCGTACCATACAAGAAATCGTTCTCTCGTGCCATTCCTATCAATCCTCATAGGCACATACGGATCAACAATCTCGTAGTCTATTCGGCGGACTGCTGCCGGAACTGCCATAACCCACATTTCTCCCGTGGCAACAGCATCCGGCACTTTATCCGCTATCTGCTCCGGCATGAGGATAGCATCACTCTCTATGTAATACGCATGGATAACAACCGGCACACCGATTCTTGCCATGTTGTACGCCACTGTTCCGCCTTGCGGCATCGCCTGGATTGCACTCAATATGTTAGGTGCTACGCATATCCTCGGAGTGGTGTTATCCTCATCCGGGCAAATCTGTTTCGGAACTCTCGGAACAAATCTCTCTACTTCATCAAATGAAACGTGAACCAATTTACTGTTGCTTCTTTTTCCTCTTTGCTTCATCCTTTTTCCGTTGGCGTTCCTCCCAGTAGGGATGTTCCAACCTTTCTAGTCCAGTGCATCCTATCTGCAGGCACTTATGGACTTTCATTTGCTTCGTTGATAGATACCCTTTATGTGTTTTGCAGTACGCTACCGGCGATTTAACCATATTTTTATCAATGCTCCGAAATAAATCAGACATGGATAAGAGCTTTCGGGAACTCTTGAATGAGTTCTTCGCCCCAAATATCTGTGAGGCTCGGTTTCATAAATACCGGTATTCCATACTTTCTGCACTGCTCCACAATGTTTTCAATCCATTCTCGTCTTGGTATGACTTTATCTTTTCTGCTGCCAGTCTCCGCTCCTACGATGATCCACTCCGGGATGTATGATTTCTCACTCAGTTCTCCGAAGTCTGCCAGTATAGGCTCTACTGACAAAAACGTATGGAACTCATAGTGTCCGTCCTGCCCCATATACTCCGTATCTGGATCTGTGACTGTCGTTCCGTACCACATATTATCTCTGAGTGGTAATTCTCCGTAATGATGCAGCTCCATATATCTTCTGGGATTCTTTGTGAGGAAGAGGTAATTATGCTGCGGAGCTTTCTCACAAGCGTTAAACACTTCCCTGATCCATCTATCAGGGACCCACTCTCCAAACACATCCGACATTGATCCGACAAAGATATTTCTCTGCCTCTTTTTGTCTCTGTATTCTCCCATGCGGTATCTGTGGATTGTCGGCACAAATCCATGCGGATAGGCACATCTGAATTGTTTTCCGGTCTCATCATCAACATAATACGGTTGCTCATTGATCTCATAAATTTCAAGACCACAATCTCTGAGTTTGTATGTCTCAGGTTCTACCAGATGGCATCCTTTCCGTGATACAAAACGATTTGCAATACCCCTGGCATAACAATAAGGGCATTTGTGACGGCAGCCTGTTATTGGATTCCATGTGCTGTCAGCCCATTCGATTTTTGTATTATCCAAGTCTCTTCCTCCTACCTGTGTATTTCCCTACATGATTGATATAACCGCAATAACAACACTTTACCTCGTCTCTAAGGCGGCTCTTATAAATCTGATTTCCACAGCATCCACAGTCAAATTCTTGCGGATTGATTTTCTTTTTCTTCATAAACGCATCACTCCTTTGGAAATAATTTGTCATAAAACCATTCAATATCACGGCGAACCTTAAAATATCTAAATTTATCCTCTTCGCTCGTGCTTCTTACACTGATATACCCGTGAAAAGCATTTACCTCTTCTACTACCACCGGAAGCTCTGCATATTCCGTCTTTAACATCCACTCACTTCCGAGAGGGTATTTATCGAATTTTGAATAGTCGATCTTTTCGTCCGCATGAAACGGAAGATCGTATTTTCTTTTATCCACAGCCAAATCGTCAATATAGCAAGTGGCATACACTTTTCTTGGATTGTTACCATATTTTTCAACGTTTTCCGGCAGATTATCATTGACCGCATCGAACTCTAAGCCAAATTTACTGCACCAGTCCACCGCTTCTTTCAGATGTTCTTCCACCCTGCAAGTCCAAAGGATCACTTTTGCTCCCTCTGTTCTGCGTTGAATAAGATGCTGTATCAGTTTTTTGTTCGGCGCGCCAATTCCGGGCCACTTACTTTCGCAGAGTGTTCCGTCAAAATCAACCGCATAAATCGGTACAAAACTACTCATCTCCATTCCTTTCCATCCCTAAATCGAATAGGGATAATTGTGCTTTTTCTCTTTCCAGTCTCGCATTTGAAACCTCATACATCTCGGTGTCTATCTCAAACCCTACAAACCTCACGCCTTTTCTGTGATATGCAATGAGGCTTGACGCAGATCCTACATGGGTGTCAAGTACCACCCCCCCCCGATAGCTTAAAAGCACCTACTAGTAGAGAATAAATTAAATCTCTACTATATATTTTGAGGATAATGTATGGTAAAATAGTGTTATCAAAGAAAGGATGATCGCTATGAGAAAAACATATCTTCCTCTGTCAGATGAAGACAGGAATTACCTTAAATCATTATCAAAAAAGAGAACCATTCAGGCACAAGTCGTGGATC